>Ga0222666_1000007_pt1 | contig 224404 bp, 183 predicted proteins | sample AntAcemetagen655_FD_181710 | JGI IMG/M metagenome (GOLD analysis project Ga0222666, IMG submission 181710) | Saline water microbial communities from Ace Lake, Antarctica - #655 | ecosystem: Environmental > Aquatic > Non-marine Saline and Alkaline > Saline | place: Antarctica: Ace Lake...
CTCCGTCAACTGACAACTGTAGACGGTCAACTTTCTTTTCCCCCCGCCTCTGTCCCTTTCGTTCGATGTTTGATTTTCCCTCCGCCAAGCGCCGGGCGAGGCGACAACTTTTAACTTTAGGCACTTTTCCGCCGGAGGCGGATCAGCCTTTGGCTGAAGCGCATTTCAAACTTTAGGCACTTCTATTCCTCATTCCTCATCTGAAGTTTCTGAAGAAAATCAATCACATTCCCTTCCATCTCTTCGTAAGCTTCATCATCCATATCTCCGGCCGCGTGGCCTTTCTGGATGGCCTCAAGGAGCCGGCCGGAATGTTCCTCCAGGCGCTTTATGATCTCCTCCTGGGTCGGGCGCTTGGATTTCAGTCCGACCCGGGGACCGCGAAAGATTCCCTTCTGTTTCAGGAGCGCGAGCTCTTCAACCGGTATATCAACCGACTCGTCCGGTTCCGGGAGGAGATCAAAGCGTTCATCCCCCTCCAGCCAGCCCTCAATCTGTTCTAAAGGAGGGATAGGGACAGACAGCCCTGCCACCAACTCCTCCCGGAGTTTCTTGACCGGAATAACGAAGTCGGGGCTGGAAGAGATACGCTCTTCGATCCACTTTAAAATTTGGATCTGAATATCACTCATATAATTTAACGCCCAGAGCGTAATTATTTTACCACGAAGTTCACGAAGGAGATGTGCGTAAAAAACAATTCTATTTATATTGATACCTTAACTGACAATTAAATATAGAGGTTTATGCTGGAATTACCTGTATTGCACTTCATCTTTTTCTTCGTGACCTTCGTGGTGAATAATAGATGGTAGTACCCAGCAATATGACAGAGAACCTATTATTGTTTATCCATTATCGCGAAGGCCCGTAGTGCCGTCAGGATAGCATTCTCGGGATCGATCGATTTTACTATGGGGTGGCCGGCCCAGGTCTGGCCGATGATTGTCGCCAGGGCGCCGACGCGCACTTTTCTTAAGGCACCGATCACGAAGATGGCGGCCTCTTCCATTGAAGTTGAGATGACATTGGCCCGAAGCCAGGTTTTCCAGAGGGTATCATTGAATTCCACCTGGGCGGAGTACCCGGCCTCTTCGGAGTAGAAGGCGTCCTTGCAGTGGGTAATCCCGAGGTGATGGGGATAGCCTAACTCTATCGCGGCCTGGCGGAGGGCGAAGAGGACATCCGGATCGGATACGGCGGGGTAGGAGAGCGGGATATACTGACGGGTTGTCCCCTCTTCCCGGATGGCTCCGGTGGCAATGGCCAGGTGGCCGACTTCAACCTCTTCCTGGAGAGAGCCGGCAGTCCCGACCCGGATGAAGGTATCCGCCCCGATATGGATTAACTCCTCCAGAGCTATCGCGGCCGAGGGGCATCCGATACCGGTGGAAGTCACCGAGACCTTGATCCCGTCAACTGTACCGGTGAAAGTTCTAAATTCCCGCTTGAAAGCCATCTCCTGGGGGTTGTCAAAGTAATGAGATATCTTCTCCGCTCTTCCGGGGTCTCCCGGAAGGATAACATAACGGCCGACATCACCCGGCGCCAGATCGATGTGATACTGCTTTTCCGACATAATTAACTCCTCCTTATTATTTTTTCCAAAGAAAAAATAATAACATTATTTTTCTTCAGATCAAGTGTTGTAAGTTTAAATATTTGATCATGCTAATACAACTGTTGCCGCATCTCGGCTATTTTCTTGTCGGAGAGATATTCATTATAGGTAGTATCGGATCTGTCTATATATCCTCGATCCGTGATCTCGATAATGCGATTTGCTGTTGTCTGTACCAGTCGATGGTCATGCGATGAGAAAAGGAGGGTTCCTTTATACTTAATCAGTCCTTCGTTCAATGCCGTGATAGACTCCAGGTCCAGGTGGTTGGTCGGATCGTCCAGTATCAGGACATTTGCCTGCATAAGCATCATCCGCGCCAGCATGCATCTGACCTTCTCTCCGCCGGAGAGGATATTTACTTTTTTGAAGATTTCATCGCCGGAAAAAAGCATCCGTCCCAGGAAACCACGCACAAAGCTCGCCTCCGTATTCTTCGTATATTGCATAAGCCATTCATAGATTGTAATCTCCGTATCGAAGTAGCCGGTATTATCTTTGGGGTAATACGCCTGTTTTGTCGACATCCCCCAGGTAAAACTGCCCCCGTCCGGATCAATCTCATTCATAAGCACCTGGAAGAGAGTCGTCTTTACAAGGTCGTTACGCCCTACCAGAGCGATCTTGTCTCCTTTTTCTACCCTGATATTCAGATCACTGAATATCATCTGCCCCTCACGCGACTTAGACAGGCCTTCGATATTCATAATGTTATTACCTGAATCGCGTTCCTGTTCAAAATTGATATGCGGAGTTTTTCTTGAAGACGGCTTAATCTCCTCAAGCGTCAGCTTCTCCAGACTTTTTCTCCGACTGGTGGCTTGCTTAGCCTTGGAGGCATTGGCGCTGAATCGTTCTATAAATTTCTGCAGATCTTTGCGTTTTTCCGCCATCTTTTTATTGGCATGATTACGCTGCTGCAGAGCCAGCCGGCGTGACTGAACCCAGAAATTATAATTTCCCGGATAGACCTCTACTTTACCGAAATCGATATCCGCTATATGAGTGCAGACCTTATCAAGAAAGTGCCGGTCGTGAGAAACGACAATAGTGGTATTTTTAAAATTGCATAAAAATTCCTCGAGCCATATACAGGTCTCTACGTTCAGATGGTTTGTCGGCTCATCGAGCAGAAGAATATCAGGATTTCCAAAGAGCGCCTGTGCTAAAAGCACCCGGACTTTCTGCCAGCCCTCAATCTGCTTCATCTTTACATGGAGAAGTTCCTGCGGGATACCCACATCGTCCAGCAGTTTAGCCGCGTCGGCTTCGGCGTTCCATCCATCAAGTTCGAAGAACTCGTCCTCCAGTTCAGAGATTCGTATCCCATCCTCATTGGAAAAATCTTCTTTTTCATAAAGCATGTCTCTCTCAGTCATTATCTCATAAAGACGCTTGTGCCCCATGACGACCGTAAAGAGGACCGTATCTTCATCGAAAGCGAACTGGTCCTGCTCTAAGACCGAGATCCTTTCTCCGGGAGTAATAAATATTTCTCCGGAAGTAGTATCAACCTCATCGGAAAGCATCTTTAAAAATGTCGTTTTTCCCGAGCCATTCGCGCCGATTAACCCGTAGCAATTACCCTTCGAGAATGAAATATTAACATTAGAAAAAAGTTTTTGGGAGCCGAACTGCTTTGATACAGCGGTAGCCGTTATCATATTCTTACCCCTGCCCACGTTATTTGAGCCATGATTTAATCTCCTGATCCGAGATGATCTTCAGGTTGCGTTTCAGGCCAGGATTGTTCGGATCGAGGGTGAGCGCCATGTGCCAGTACTTTTCCGCTTCCCGGTATTTCCCCAGACGATAGTAGCAGTACCCGAGGTTGGAGAGGGCGGGGAGGGAGTTGGGATCTTTATTGAGGGCGGTTAGAAAGGCGGATATGGCCGGCCGTAAATTTTTCTGATTTATCTCAATCTCCCCCAGGTTAATATATCCGTCGGGGTCGAACGGTCGGGCGGTGATATATCTGTTTATTGCCTCCCGGGCCCGGGGAATATCTCCAGTCCGGAGAAAGAGGGTGCTAAGGTTCATCAATACCAGCGGATCTCCAGGGTTGAGACGGGAGCTGGCCTGGAACTGGATCAAAGCGTCATCGAATCTCCCCATCTCCCCGTAAGCCACCCCCAGACTGTTATAGTATAGAGGTTCCCGGGGGAAGATCTCGATCGCCTTGTTGAACTCATATACTGCCGCGCCCGGTCTCCCGAGTCGGAAAAGTTCATTCCCCAGTCCGTGATGAGCCTTGGAACTCAATGGACTGACCGTGACTGCCCGGGTAAAGAGTGAGAGATTGTCTCGCCAAGCCCGGTTCCGGATCACCGTTCCGGCTGCCAGGGAGAGAAAGATCAAGACAATTAGAAGATTGACGTACGCCCTCTTTTTTGAGTTTAGCCAGTTCCTCGATAGTGTCTCCGCCCCCCAGAGTGATATTCCCAGCATTGGAAGGTAGGCGAATCGTTCCGCTCCCAGCCGGGAGTTGGGGACCAGGTTGAGGATCGGCAGCAGGGTAATGACAAAGAAGGCCAGGCCGAAGGCCCCGACAATTTGATTCTTCCTTCGGATCCATACAGCTATCAGCAGAGCGGCCGTCAGTAGGGCCGGGATCAGCAGGTAGTTGCTCCAGACCACGGGGGGAAATGGGTCGGCATATTCGACCGTCAGGTTGACGGGAAAGAAGGCCAGTCTCCCGTAGAGTCCCAGCCCTTTAAAGGCGAGTAAGAGGCGGGTAAATATACTGCCGAACTCCGGCGCCGCCGGGAGTGTCCCCTGCTGGAAGAGGATGAGAAAGCGGGCAATGAAGTAAATTCCGGAGATGAGAAAAAGAATGATAATCCGAGGCCGGATGAGTACTCCCAACCGTTGCCGCCGGATAATCACCTCATAAGCAACAATGACCAGGGGAAGAGTAACCGCCATCTCTTTCGAAAGCAAAGCAAGAAGAAAAAACAAAATAGATAACCCGAACCACGCCGGATTAATCTTTCGTTCAGATTCTATCGTATTATGTCGGCCATTATTCAAAACTCTTTTTTTCATCTTTGTGCTGCTGATGTAAATCAGCAGCGCAAAGATGAAAAAAAGACAGCAGAGCAGATCTTCTCGGAATGAGATCCCGTTGACGGCTTCGGTCTGAACCGGGTGAATGATGAAGATCAGTGCGGTCAGTAACGGACCGACTGTGCCGGGCAGGATCTTCTTACTGAGAAAGTAAATGACGATTCCGGCCAGGAGATGGAGGATGAGGTTGGTCAGATGATAACCCCAGGGATTTAAACCGAAGATAGCGTAGTCGGAGAAGTAGGTAAAAGTTACCAGGGGACGGAATGAATATTCCTCGGAACGGGAGTAGTAATCCGCGGAAAAAAACCGAGGCAGGTTCCCCCAGTCCCGGATAAAGAGATTCTCCTCCACCGTCACCAGGTCGTCATAGACAAAAGAATTTGGGAGGGAGTTAGCATAGATTCCTCCTCCGATGATGACTATGAGGAGGATGGCGACGATGTTTTTTTTCAGGGTTTGCATAAAGGTGTTAAAAGCTGAACATCGAACGCTCAACTTCGAACGTCGAACATCGCTTGGGCTTAACTCTGTAGCCGGGGTCGTTGACCCCGGTCCCAGGCCTGCCGCGGTCACCGACTGCGGCTACAGTGCCTGGCCGCGTTCGACGCCTGCCCGCCGTAGCCTTGGCGTAGGCTGGTTCGAAGTTGAGCGTTCGACGTTCGATGTTCAGCTTTTCCCCGGTCTTAAACCTTTCAATTATAAGTTAGCGCTGTTGGCGCTAACTTGTCATCGCGATAATCCGGCATCCGCAGGATTCCATCTCAATCGCTCTCCAGGGGAAAGCGCCGATCCAGCAGCGCTGGTTGCTGAGCTTATCTATGTCTCCGCCCAGGCACTCGGCGTGAACAATCCGTTTGGGGAAGAGCTTGAGATGCATCACCTGGTAATAGTAATCCTGGGGGAATAGTTCATCCCATTTCTTCCCATACTCTTCCACTATCCTGGCCTCCGCTTTAGCAAAATGGTCGGGCTGCCATTTCCGGATGATAGTATTCATGGGGTGATCGGCCGATCCGCAGTCAACTCCAATCCACTTGAATTTCATTTTGGCGCACCACTTGTCAAAGTCAGGGTTGGGGCCGGGATGACAGATCATATACCGGACCTCATCGGCTTTCTTGTGGGTCCAGTCATAGTTGTGGTAGCCGGTGTTGATGATCAGGATATCCCCTTTGCGGATGTCAGCCTTGCTCATCAGCATTTCCGGGCTATAGAGGCTGTAGTCAGAGACCTCATCGGAGATGTCTACCACCACACCATCGCCGATCCATTCCTTGATCGGAACCGTGCCGATGGGGCGCCCCGAGGCACAGAAGTGGATCTCTCCATCCATGTGGGTACCAACATGGTTGCTCATCTTGATGATCTGTCCGTTGGCTCCGGGCCCGCCGCCGTAGCAGCCCGCGATCCTTTTGAAGTATTGAATCTGGAGCGGCATATAACTGGGCCAGGGAGGCGTATGCACGCTCAGGGGCATCGTCAGATCGTAAACATTTACTTCATTCATCAACTTCATAAAAGCTTCATTCTTCATACTCTTGCTCCTTATTCAATTTCCACGAATTGTATTAATTGTCCTCCCTACCTCGGCCCCTTTTATGTCCACGAATTACACGGATTTACACAAATTGTTTCACCCTACCACGACCCCTTTATAGAACTACGAATTTCGCGAATTACACGAATTTAAAACTGGATAAAAACGAATATTATTTAGAGTGGTATTCCCTCCGTCAACTGACAACTGTCAACAGTCAACTTTCTTTTCCCCCTACCTCGGCCCCTTTTTTGTCCACTAATTACACGAATTTACACTAATTGTCTCGCCTTTCATTCGATGTTCGAAGTTGGACGCACTGCCCGCCGAAGCTTTAGCGAAGGCTGGTTCAGCGCCTGCCCGCCGTAGCCTTGGCGTAGGCTGGTTCGATGTTCAGTATTTATCTATTTTCTATTCCCCATTCCCAATTCTCCATTTCCCATTCATTCTTTATCCGTGGTATCGGCCCCGATTTCACGGAGGATGGTTTCATAGAAATGCTCTGTTTTTTTACCTTCCCCGGAATCTTTCGGTTTGGTCTCTCCTCTCATCTCTTTCAGAGCTTCTTCCGCCTCCCGGCTGATATTGCCGTCCGGATTGAGTTCAATGGCTTTATGAAAAAATTCTTCGGCCCGCGCCGGTTCCCGAAGATCTTGATGGAGTCGGCCCAGGAGCAGAAATATTCGGGGATCTTTCGGGTCCAGTTCGGAAGCCCGATTAAGGGCGGCTCCGGCCTGGTGGAATTGATCCTGCTTCAGAAATAGTTCCCCCGCGTGAAGGTTATAGAGAGCATTATTTGGCTCCAGGTCCAGAGCCCAGAGAAAAGCATTAGCGGCTTTATTATATTCTTCCCGTGCCATCCGGGCCTGGCCCAAGAGGTCATACGTGACTGCTTCCCGGGGAGCCAGGGCGACGGCTCTCTCCAATAACTTGACCGCGTCCTCGTATTCACCGCGCCGGATAGATACCTCACCCTTACGGATATAGGCAGGAGTAAATCCCGGAGAGAGTTCGATAATCTTTTGAAAGGCATCTCCGGCTTCATGATAACTTCCCTTCCGGAAGAGGGTGGTACCATATAGAAAGTGAGCAGGGATTAGATTCGGATCAATCTCCAGTGCTCTTTGAAGGGCTTTTAAAGCCCGGTCATTGTCTCCCTGCCGGCTATAGATGATCCCCATATTCAGGTGACCCTTAGCATAATCCGGTTTAAACCGGATCGCCTTTTTCAGCCATTCTTCAGCTTTAACGGGCTTATCCATCTGAAGATAGGCCATTCCCAGGTTGTTGAGCGCTTCCGGGTAATGGGGCTGGAGAGCGACCGCTCTGGAGAGAGACGCGACAGCTTCGGTATATATATTGAGTCTCCCCAGAGCTACTCCCAATTCATTGTGATAGGAGGCATTATCCGGAGCAAGCTGGGTGGCCTTCCGGAATGACCAGACCGCGTCTTCGAACCGGTTTTTCCTTGTCTGTCCCTTCCCCAGATCTTCCCATGCCTCCGCCAGAGTAGGATTGATCCGGACCGCCTCCTCTCCCCAGCGTATCGCTTCCGCGTTCCGGTTGGAGATGAGAGCGATCCGGCAGAGTCCGGCGGCTGCCGTGTCCGATCCGGGATCTTCTTCCCAGGCCTCCCGGAAGAGGAGTTCGGCTTCTTTCAATTGCCCGGCCGCGATGTGTTTTCTGGCCCGGAGGATTTTTTCTCTCCCGCCCTGGTCCACGATCCCTCTCTCCCGGCCCGGTCCATCCCCCGCTTCCCGGCCGCACCCGGACAGTAGGAAAAGAATAACGGTTATATGAATAAATAATTTCATGCTAGAATTGAGTCCCTCGGCGGACTAAATAGAACTACGAATTACGCGAATTACGCGAATTTATTTAAACATTTCTTGCGGTGTTGGTTCAATGCTTGTAAACTATTATTATTGCCCAGATAAATATGGCTATTGTCTCGATTTGTTTAATTGATATTACCGGGACAATAACTGTTTGAAAATTATACAATTTAATGCCCCGCTCCGCTAGCGAGGCGAATCTTTTAACTTTAGGCACTTAAGCGCACTTTAGGCACTTAAGGCACTTCAGTTGCCCGAACGGAGTGAGGGCTACGTCCTGTCTTGCGAGAGATCGATAATCAGATCGGAGATACGGGTTTTAATCATATCCCGGATCTCCCGGGTTCTTTCCAGAGAATCTCCGAATGGGTCCGGAGTAGGCCATGTGATCAATTTATCCTTCAATAGAACCGGAAAGAACAGCTCGGGATCTCCTCCCAACGCTATCACCAGATCGGCCTCCTCAACCATCTCCCGTGTAATCTGCTTCGGGTGTCCGCCTGAGATATCGATCCCTTCTTCCCGCATAACTTCGATGACCGGCTCATTGATGAAACCAATCGCGTATGTTCCGGCGCTCGATGCGTTTATCACTTCCGATCCCCAGGTCCTGGCGTAGCCTTCCGCCATCTGACTCCGGCAGGAGTTCCCGATGCAGACGAATAGAACATTTTTTTTGTTTTTCATAGGAATTATTAAATTAAACCACGAAGGACACGAAGATCACGAAGGATTTCAAGAAATTGAGCTAAATTAGAATATTTATTGTAAGGTTTCAGTGAACCTCATCTCTCGTAGCGGCTGCCTTTAGGCTGCCACACGATGGCGACCTGAAGGTCGCCGCTACGAGTATGAGGCGATGGGGTTTACTGAAACTTTACTATTTATCAGCTATTCTTCGTGATCTTCGTGTCCTTCGTGGTTTCAGTAATCCATAGTTAATAGTTTATCGTCAATGTAAGATGATAGGGCTTATCATCCGGAGATTTTTTCTGCCCGATATGCCAGAGCATCCGGTCTACCCCCTGAGATGATACTCCGGGTATTTTCTTCTCTAATTCTTCCCGGATCAGTTCGCAGGCCAGAATAGTGGCCGTTCTGATCTCAAGTTCCTCCCGGGACCGCGCCGGCATCAGGCGTTTTTCATCCACGAACTCCGCCAGCATAGTTGAATACTCAAGGATACCCAGCCGACAGAGAACCTGAGGTATCTTATAATCTGCGGACGCGGTCAACTCATCAATGTCTCTGAAATTGCCGGCTCCGGTTCCTTTCCATTGTTCGAAGAGCATCGCCGGGGCCAGTTGGGCCCGCTTATAGAAGAGGAGCCGATCTCCTTCCCACTCCGCCGAATCATCAAAGGACGGAAAATAGGAGACCAGCAATCGGACCAATTCGACCGCGCTTCCGGCAGCTTCTTCCACCAGATGATAAAACCGGCCATTGAAACGATCTACCAACACTCTACCAACTTCCCGGCAGATAGCCACTCGTTCTTCCAGCAGAGGTATATCGCCTTCTCCCCGGAAGATCATCTTGATCTCTTCTTCCCCGGCGGTGGCCAGAAACTTTCCCTCGTGGATTGGTATTTTCTCATCAATCGCGCGGCTCAGAGCGGCAAACATCGCCCAGGCTCCATCGAGAGTTCTCCCATTATATACTATGGTCCATTTGGGCGATCCCCAGTAACAGAAATTCAGGGCGTTCATCAACATGAAGTAATCAACACCTATATTGTTCAGGGAAGGATAGATAAAGGGGAAATCCCAGTCAGGCTCGGGAAAGTCGCTCCGGCTTATACCGGCACAGAATATAGATATTTGATCACGGTTGATCCGCACCAAGCGGAGTTCTTCTTTCAGCGGAGCAAGGGAATCAAGTATATCTTTTTTGCCGTGGTACATAATTTAAATTAGCTTCGCAACTTTTTTGCCACAAAAACACTAAGACACAAAGAAAAGATTTAAAGATGCGATAACAACGTTTTTTTAACTATTCTACAGTTTTTCTTAGTGCCTTTGTGTCTTCGTGGCTAAATTATTGTCCCAATATTTTTGCTTGTAAAAGCAAAAATATATATTATAACATCAAGTCAACAAACCCAAGTAAAAAGGAGAGATTCACCGGTGAATTCCCGGAAAGCAAAACTGTCTCCCCGGGATAATCCGGGGTACGGGTTGTCCCGAAAGGTCAATGAGTACGCCGCCTTGCACAATTTATGGGAGAAGGGCGCGCGGATCATGGTTGCTGTATCCGGAGGCGCGGATTCAGTTACTCTGCTCCATCTCCTGCATGGGCTGACTCCGACCCTGAAGCTTGAGTTGACAGTGGTGCATCTGGATCACGGTCTCCGTGGCGTGGCCTCCCGGGATGATGCCCGATGGGTAGAAGCACTCTCCGAACGCCTGAATATCCCCTGCATTACCGGAAGACGGGATCTCGCGGTAGAGATGAAGGAAGGCGGCCGATCTCCGGAAGAGGCGGCCCGGATTGCCAGGTACGCGTTTTTTTCTGAGGTCTCCGAGCGGACCGGGATTACCACGATTGCTCTGGGACACCATGCCGACGATCAAGCGGAGACAGTCTTGATGAAGCTATTGCGCGGCTGTAGTCCGGCGGGATTAGGCGGTATGCGGGTATCCCGGCTGGAGGAAAACCTCAGGATTGTTAGGCCGCTGCTGGCAGTTCGCCGACTGGACCTCCGCGAATTCTTGGCTTCAATCGGGGAGTCCTTCCGGGAAGACCTCTCCAATCAGGATCACCGGTTTCTCCGCAATCGGATCCGCCATGAACTGATCCCATTGCTGGAGAAGGAGTATAATCCAAAAGTAAAAGAAGGACTTATTCACCTGGCCGGGATGGTTTGGGACCGGGATGATTACTTGAGAGAGAGGCTTGGGGATACCTTTTCCCGAGTAATTTCTGACTCAGAAGATGGAATTAAGATCGACTGTAAGAGTTTCAGCAATCTCACCAAGTTCGAGCAGGGAGAGGTGTTGAGGAATGTTCTCTGGAGAGTCGGGGTGAGTGACCCCCACCGGAGTTATTTTCGAGATCTCAAGCATTCTATCGCGAGGACATCCGGGCACCGGATAATATTACCCGGTGGAGTGACTGCTTTGCGCGAATATGACACCCTGATATTTACTACCGGCTCGCTTTCCCGTTGGAAGAATGCCTTCTCTGCCCGGGAGGTACCGATTCCCGGAGTAATGAAAATTAAAGAGATCGGAGCGAGGATTATTATCCGTCAGTATCCCAGCTCACAATTAATTAATTTTAATAAGCCGGTCAATCTCAAGCAATACTGGGAGACCTTTCCGGAAGGAGGGGCGTTGAAGGAATATCTCGATCGGGACCGAATTGTCGCTCCGATGATGGTCCGGTCCCGACTCCCCGGAGACCGTTACCGGCCTCTTTCAATGCCGGGGAGCCGGAAGATCAAAGATATTTTAATTGATGAGAAAGTCCCCGGTTCTATTCGGGATTCAATCCCGGTGATTGAGGATGGTGAGGGGATCATATGGCTGGCAGGTTATCGCCCGGTCCATCGCTGCCGGGTGAGCAAAGATACCAAAACTATCCTGGAGATCAGTCTGATCCCGGTATAGATATACATTATTATTGTTTTACTATTGTCATGAGGGCTGGATCTGTTATAACGTTAGAATTAAATATAAGTACTATTTAAACCTTATTACCTTGTAAAGCGCAGATTAATACTGAAATCAAAGCATAATAATTTTTACAGAGTAAAAATTATTGCTCTCCGATTGATTTAATCGGAGAGCCGGATAAAGTAGCGAATGAAGTGAGCTAATTTATATGAATGAACAAAAACCGAAAAGTAAGTTTCCCCAACTACAGAATCCAAAAAAATTAAAGATTCTGATCTTCTGGCTGGTGGGGGGTCTCCTGATATTTTATCTCTATTATGGCCAGCAACTGGGGAAGACCGCTCCGGAACGGTTGGGTTATTCCGAAATAAAGGATTATGCCCGTTCCGGCCGGATATTTAATCTGGCTATCTCAGGAGAAGAAGGAAGCGGGCAATTTAAGGCCGATGATGGTCAGAATAAGGATTATACCGTGGTCCTTCCGCTTCTCCTTCCCGCGGATTTTCTCTCCGCTCTCGAGGAAGCCCATGTTCCCGTTTCATTTAAAGAGAAGAGCTGGTTATCTGAGATCCTGCCGGTTCTGATCGGTCCACTCCTCTTTGTCGGACTCCTCTGGTTTCTATTCTATCGCCAGATGCGCGGTGCCGGACGGGGCGCGATGAGTTTTGGAAAGAGCCGGGCCAGGCTTCACAAGGGGACTGATAAAGTAACCTTCAAGGATGTGGCCGGAGTGGATGAATCCAAGGAGGAACTGGAGGAGATCATCGCTTTCTTAAAGGATCCGAAGAAGTTCCAGAGGCTGGGCGGCCGGATCCCCAAAGGGATAATTCTAATCGGTCCCCCCGGGACCGGGAAGACGCTTCTGGCCAAAGCGGTGGCCGGTGAAGCCGATGTCCCCTTCTTCTCTCTCTCCGGATCGGACTTCGTTGAGATGTTCGTCGGGGTAGGAGCGTCCCGGGTACGGGATATGTTCGCGCAGGGACTTAAAAATGCTCCCTGTATAATATTTCTGGATGAGATCGATGCTGTCGGCCGCCACCGCGGCTCTGGCCTGGGGGGCGGTCATGATGAACGGGAGCAAACCCTGAACCAGCTTCTGGTTGAGATGGATGGTTTCGAGTCCCGGGAAGGGGTGATACTGATCGCCGCCACCAACCGCCCGGATGTTCTTGATCCGGCGCTTCTCCGCCCGGGGAGATTCGATCGACAGATCGTGATTGATATGCCGGACATCAAGGGACGGGAGGAGATTCTGAAGGTCCATGTCAAGAAGATCGTTCTTTCCCGAGCGGTTGTTCTCTCTCGTATTGCCCGCGGAACCCCGGGTTTTTCGGGGGCGGATCTGGCCAACCTGGTCAATGAAGCGGCGCTGTTGGCCGCCAAGAATAAAAAGAAATCCGTCGGAATGATCGAGCTGGAAGAGGCCCGGGACAAAGTCCGCTGGGGAAGAGAGCGGAAGAGCCGGGTGATGGATGAGGAAGACCGGAAGGTAACCGCCTATCATGAAGCGGGTCATGCTCTGGTTATATCGATGATTCCAGAGACCGAGCCTCTCCACAAAGTTACCATTATTCCCCGTGGGATCGCTTATCTCGGGGCTACCATGCAGCTGCCGGAGAATGATCGCTACCTGGAATTCCGGAAAAAGCTCCTGGGTGTGATTGCCGGCCTCTTCGGAGGGAGGATAGCCGAGGAAGTGATATTTGGAGACATTACCGCCGGTTCCAGGAATGATATCAAAGTTGCCACCGGGATTGCCCGCCGGATGGTCTGTGAATGGGGGATGAGCGATAAATTAGGTCCGATGACTTATGGTGAGCATCAAGAACATATTTTCTTAGGAAGAGAGATAAATAGGTCGGTTGATTACAGCGAATCTATTGCCGCTGAGATTGACCGGGAGACCAGGAGTATAATCGATGATTGTTATCGCCGGGCCGAGGGGATTATAGCTGAGCATAGGGATACACTTGTGGCCATCGCTAAAGCCTTGCTCTCCTATGAAGTCCTTAATGACTTAGAGGTACAGGAGATAATTGAGACGGGCAGGCTGGTTAAGAAGCTACCCCGGAAGAAGATACGAAAGACCAGGAAAAAGAAGCCCGCTCCAGCCGAGGAGAAGAAGGAAGGGAAATCAGATCTTCAAGCCGGTTTTTTTCCAAAACCAGCCGAAAATCCGGCTTCGTTATAAAACTTATCTTCTTAACTTTTTGGCCACTAAGACACAAAGAAAAGAACTAAAGGTTCAATAACCACGTCTCTTTTTATTTTATGGGTTTTTCTTAGTGTATTTGTGCCTTTGTGGCGATATTATTAAAATATTGAAGCAATAATGACACGGAGACCAGTCAGGGGACAATTTCAGTTTGACTGGACTGACCCTCAAGGAAAAGCTTTTCACCTTTCTCTGGGAAGAGAGACAGTAATAATGGGGGTTTTGAACCTGACCCCGGATTCGTTCTATGATGGGGGTTCATACCCGACCGTGGACGCCGCGGTCTCCCGGGTGCTGGCGATGGAAGAAGCCGGAGCGGGGATTATTGATATCGGTGGTGAGTCCTCCCGACCGGGTTCCCGGTCCGTCACGGCGGAAGAGGAATTAGAAAGAGTGATCCCGGTCCTGGAGCATTTGGTGAACCGGTTGAGGATCCCCATCTCCATCGACACCTGTAAAGCGGAGGTAGCCCGTTGCGCTCTGGATGCTGGCGCGCAGATTATTAACGACATCAGCGCGTTACGTTTTGATCCTGGTATGGCTTCCGTGGTGGCGGCTTCGACCGGGCCCTATATTATGATGCATATGCTGGGTACGCCCGGGACCATGCAGGATCGTCCATCCTACCGGGATGTTCTGGGGGAGATAAAGAAGTTCTTCCAGGAGAGAATAGAGTGGGCGGAAGGGCAGGGAATCGCCCCTGCCCGAATTATCATAGATCCGGGGATCGGTTTCGGGAAGACCCGGGAGCATAATCTGGAGATAATATCCAGCCTTCCGTCTCTGGCCGAACTGGGGCGGCCGATCTTGATCGGTCCTTCCCGTAAATCATTTATCGGGTCCATCCTTGGCCGGGAACCGGATGACCTCTTATGGGGAACCGCCGGGGCGGTAGCATCATGTATCACCGGCGGTGCCCGGATCATCCGGGTCCATGATGTCAGAGAGATGAAAGATTTAGCGGTTGTTATGGACAGGATATCAGGGGTTCGGTAATCAGTTATCAGTGATCGGTAATCGGTGAGCGAGGTTGCCCGGTGTCCTTTCCCAGATAACTGATAACCGATTACTGATTACTGTCTTTCTAAAGGGGCCGAGGCTGGGGTATAAAAATCGTATATTTTGAATTACGGAGTTAGTCTATACAATGCTGAGGATTGCTACAGCCGGGATTGAGATCACTCTTCTTATTATTCTGGTCTACTATCTCCTGGTCTTCATCCGGGCGACCGGGGCGGTCCAGGCACTGAAAGGCATAGCTCTGCTGGGATTGGCTTTCGGCCTGGCCAAGCTGATCCATCTAGATGTTCTCTTCGCGCTCTTCTCCCGCTCCTTCTCCTATCTTTTTCTGGCCCTGGTAATTATCTTTGCCCCCGAACTTCGCCGGGCTCTGGCCGAACTGGGCCGCCGACGGATATTTTCCAGCGCCTCAATCGGAGACCGGGTCATAGAGGATGTGCTCTCCGCGGTAATGGATCTCGCCCGTAAAAAGATTGGAGGCTTGATAGCAATCCAGAGAGATATCGGTCTTGGGGTTTGGGTTCAGTCCGGGGTCTATATGAATAGTGAGATATCGACTAAACTTCTGACCAGTATCTTCCAGCCATTCGGACCTCTCCATGACGGTGGCGTGGTCATTAAAGGGGATAGGATCATTGCCGCCGCCTGCCTCTTTCCCTTCTCTCAGAAGAGATCCGCGACCGCTGGTCTGGGGATGCGCCATAAAGCCGCCTTAGGTCTGGCGGAAGCTTCGGACGCGGTGGTGATTGTTATCTCGGAAGAGAAGGGGACCATATCGGTAGCTGTCCAGGCTAAGTTGATTCGGGATCTCTCGGAAGAAGAACTGAGAAAGCTCTTGAACGAGAGCTTGCATCATAAACGGAGTCAAAGATGATAGCTGTACTGAAACGCTGGTTCGGTCATAACCCTTTCTTGAAGATAATGGCTCTGGTCATCGGGATAGTGGTATGGATTATCGCTTCACGCTGGGTCTATGAGACCACTACTTTGATAGTGCCTGTGGAATTAAAACTGGCTTCGGGGATGATAGTGACCGGTATCACCCCGCCTAAAGTTATAGTTACTCTGGAATATCCCCGGGAGTCGCACGATCTGATCGAAGAGGGGAAGAGCGAGCTCAAGTTGATCCATGATCTCACCGGGAACCAGACTCCCGGTAGAATTAACTTCGAACTTCAGGATGATGATCTTACCCGCCCCTCTCGGTTCAGGGTGATATCCGTGAGCCCAGCCCGCATAACGGCCGATATCGACCACCTGGTGGAGAAGGTACTCCCGGTGAAAGTAGTTTACCGGGGCTCCCCCCGCCGCGGATATCGCTTGGCCGGTCAGCGGGTAATTCCTCCTGAAGTTAGGGTGCCCGGTCCGGAGACTATGCTTAAAGAGATGACGGAGATTGAGACCGAACCGATCAATATAATGGGGCGTGAGATTACCTTTGATACTTCGGCTATTCTCAAGCCGCCCAGCCGGTTTGCCCCCGGGAAAGAACAAAGAGTAACTGTTATCGTTATTCTTCGCCCGGAGTTGCAGCAGAGATCATTTGAGGGGGTTGGAGTAGATTTCCTCAAAGACTTATCTGGGTCCGATAATATTCAGGTCCTTCCTAGAGAGGTTAATCTCCATCTGAAGGGTCCAACAGCTGTGATGGAAGCTTTGACCGTTGATGATCTCCGGGTCTATATCGATATTGTCGGCCTCAAGCCAGGCACCTGGGAACTCCCCCTCCGCACGGCCTTCCCCTCCGGAGTCATCCTGGACCGGGCCGATCCCGATATCATCAAGGTCACTCTTGAGCCCGGTCATGACAGCCTTCTGGTACCCGGAACGGTTTTGAAATAACCCGGTGCGCAGTTAGATATATGTTTTATTCCGAGATTGCCCAATATAATCCGTTAGTCTTTTTTAAAACTAAATTAGTGCCGCAGGCACTAATTTAAGGAGTGATAAAATGATAAAACTGGGAGTTAATATCGATCACGTCGCTACCATCCGGGAGGCCCGGAAAGGGAAGGAACCCGATCCGGTCTGGGCGGGAGCGCTGGTAGAATTGGCCGGGGCGGATATTATTACCATTCACCTCAGAGAGGACCGGCGCCATATCCATGATAGGGACCTCAGACTTCTGAAGGAGACGATCCAGACCAAGCTTAACCTGGAGATGGCTGGTACGCCGGAGATTGTCGGAATTGCCCTGGAGGTCTGCCCGGAGAAGGTGACCCTGGTCCCCGAGAAACGGGAAGAGGTGACGACCGAGGGTGGGCTTGACGTCCGAGGGAACCTATCGGCACTCAAGGAGACGGTGAAGAGGTTTCAGGATGCCAGGATTCTGGTCAGCTTCTTTATCGATCCGGTCGAGGATCAGTTAAAGGCCAGCCTGGAAGCGGGTGCCCAATTTGTTGAACTCCATACCGGTTCCTATGCCAACGCGGTGGGAGAAGAAGCCGTCGGCCGGGAACTGGAAAAACTGATGACCGCCGCCGAACGGGGAAAAGAGCTGGGATTGAGGATCAACGCCGGCCATGGTTTGAACTACTTGAACGTAAAACAGGTTCTCCCTCTCCCCAATCTGGAGGAACTCCACATCGGCCACAGCATCATCTCCCGGGCGGTCTTCGTGGGACTTGATCGGGCGGTAAGGGAAATGACGGCTTTAATCCGAAACTCCTGATGCCTGATCAGGTAATGTAGCCGCCCTCGTTCTATCATAGTAATTTTGTGTGGGTTTTCAAATTTTACCCAGGAGATTATGTGATTGTTATGAAAATACATGTTCCGGGAATTAAGAAGGGCGATGTTTTGCTTTACGCGCTCAGTACCTGCCAGTGGTGTAGAAAGACCAAAGATCTACTGAGTGAATTAGGAATTGACTATTATTATGTATATGTTGACCTAGTAACCGGCGATGACCAGAAAAAATTGGTGGAAAAGCTGGGTCAATTTAATCCCGCCCTCAGTTTCCCTACAGTGATTATAGATGAAAGGGATACCATATTAGGTTTTGATGAGGACAAAATAAGGAATAAATTCAAATAATGAAAGATAACCGGAGCAAAGAAGAACAAATAGAAAAGTTATTCAAAAAACTTGACACTGATGCGGGCTCATCGGGATATAATCTGAATCCGGATACTTCTTTTACTAAAAGCCTGGTCAGGGGACTTCTGGTAAATCAGGAAAGATATGGATATCAGTCATGTCCCTGCCGGTTGGCTTCCGGGATCAAGGAAAGTGATCTGGATATCATATGCCCCTGTGATTACAGGGATATGGACCTGGATCAGTATGGGTTGTGCTATTGCGCCCTTTATGTTGATGAAGATATTAAATCGGGGAAGAAACCGGTGAAACCAATCCCGGACCGCCGGCTTGATAAAAAAGAGTTTAAGATTGGAAATGGAAATATGGGGAGAGCGACCAATTTAAAATACCCGATCTGGCGATGCAAAGTCTGTGGATATCTCTGTGCCCGGGAAAAAGCCCCGGCGGTCTGCCCGATTTGCCAGGCCGAGAGAGAAAGGTTTGAAATATTTATAGATAAAGATTGAGCAATGATTCTGGGAATTGGGATAGATATTATCGAAGTCAAGCGGGTGGAGAAGCTCCTGGAGAATCGGGGGGAGAGTTTCCTGAATCGGGTCTTTCTTCCGGAGGAGATAGAGTACTGCCGGGAGAAGAGTTATCCAGCCCAGCATTACGCCGCCCGCCTCGCGGTCAAAGAGGCGGTTATGAAAGCCTTCGGCGAGGGTTGGACCGAGAAGATCGGCTGGAAGGATATCCGGGTTACCCGGACCCAGAAAGGTCAGCCCGGGGTTGAGCTGCTGGATAAGGGGAAGAAGCTGCGGAAGGAGAGAGAAGTGGGGGAGATTCTTATCAGTCTCTCCCACGCAGATAACTATGCGGTGGCTCAGGCAATTATTCTCCCCCAGGGAGAATAATTCACAAATTAAAGATACCATTATGAAGGTAGTTACCCCTACCCAGATGCGGGAGATTGACCGGAGGTGTATTGAGGATCTGGGAATTCCCGGCCGGGACTTGATGGAACGGGCCGGAGCGGCCGTTGCCGCCGAAGTGGAATCAATTATTCTCCCGGATCGATCTGATCCCCTAGTTGTTCTCCTGGCGGGAAAAGGCAATAACGGCGGGGACGCTCTGGTAACGTCCCGTCTGCTGGCGCGGAAGAAGATAAATACCTTAACATTTCTCCTGGCCCAAGCCCCGGCCTTGCAGGGTGACGCAGCGCTTAACCTTGACCGCCTGATCCAGTCTCAAGCCCCCCTGAAAGAGTTGATTTATGAATCCGAACTCAGTGGCCTGAGGGAAAGTTTGGCCCGGGCGAATATAATTGTGGACGGGATCTTCGGAACCGGATTTAAGGGGCCGGCCCAGGGAATAGCCGCGGAAGTAATTAAGCTGGTTAATCAGACCGTCAGCGCCCGGCCGGGGATCCGGGTGATCGCCATTGATATCCCATCCGGTCTGGATGGTGAGACGGGGAAAGTCGATGGCGCGGCGATCCGGGCCGACCGGACTGTAACGATGGGGCTTCCCAAGACCGGTATGGTTCGGGGGGACGGTTTAAACTGCTGCGGACGGGTTATCGCGGCTGATATCGGGGTGCCCTCGGCTGTAATCGATGAAGTCTCCGCCGATCTGGAACTGGTAACCGGAGCCGAGTTGTCCGGTCTAATCCCGCCCCGTCTCCAAAACTCCCATAAAGGAAGTTATGGCCACCTCCTGATTCTGGCCGGTTCTCCTGGGATGACCGGCGCGGCCGCACTGTCATCTATGGCTGCTCTGCGGGCCGGAGCCGGACTGGTAACACTTGGGATACCGGAGAGCCTCAACCCCATTCTTGAAGAAAAATGTACCGAGGTTATGACCATCCCTCTCCCGGAGACTTCAGCGGGAACCCTCTCACCTGATGCCCTTCCCCCGATCTTCGACTTCTGCCGAAAGATAGATGTTGTCGCGATAGGCCCTGGTCTTTCCCGGAACTCTGAGACCGGAGAACTAGTGAAGGATTTGATAAGATTATGCCCGGTTCCGCTGATAATAGATGCCGACGGGCTGAATCTGATCGCGGATGATCTCGCGGTTTTAAAGGCTGCTCCCTCTGAATTAATCCTCACCCCGCACCCCGGTGAGATCTGTCGTTTGACCGGGTTGACAAAAGAAGAGCTATTCGCGGATCGGGAAGGAACTGCCCGGCGTTTTGCCCGGGAGAATAATCTGATACTGGTCCTGAAAGGCGCCGGGACATTAATTGCCTCCCCCGAAGGTCCCCTGCGAATCAATTTGAACGGAAACCCAGGAATGGCGACCGGGGGAACGGGTGATATACTCACCGGCCTGATTGCCGGGTTTATGGCCCAGGGCATGAAAGGGAGCGCCGCGGCTTGTCTGGGGGTTTACATCCATGGCGCGGCCGGAGATCAAGCCTCGAAAAAAGTTGGTCAGATCAGTCTGATAGCCTCAGATTTAATACAAGAGATTCCATCCGTATTAAATAAGCTATTCGTCTGGAATAATCGGTAGCCGCAAAGAACTAAAATTGATAAAAGTACCCTCTACCTTGGCCCCAATTAAAAGCGAATATCGAATATCGAACACCAAACTCCGAATGTCGAAGTTGCTTCGCCTTGGCTTGTTTTACTTCGATATTCGCCCCCCCCCACTCCCCACTCCCCACTGTCTACTGCCCATTTCCATTATCTTTCTCACCGAATTCTTCCATAGTCTCTCCGGGCCAAATTTTTTTTCTCCTTCCGATACTGGAATATGATGGCCATTGGCCCGGCCGGAGATTTCAGGTAAACGGTTAATATCCAGAATCTCCCGTCAGAGGAGAGCTGGGGTGGGATGATGGATTTAATCCGACTGGTATCCACCACACTGCCGTTGAGGTCATGGAGTTTTATATCTTTTGCCCATATGTGAGATTGAGCTGTTAACCCAATGACGGCAATACAAAATGCTACTATGCAGATTCTTGATAATATTTTCACAACATTCTCCTGGATAAGTTAGAGCTGAAAGTTCTAGCTTATTTCCGGTAATACTTAAGAGCTTCCGGCATCATCTCCTGGATGGCCTCGATCCGATCTTCCGCTACCGGATGGGTAGATAAAAATTCAATGGAATTGTTGCCGCTCTGGGCTTGCATTCTTCTCCAGAACTCAACTGCCTTCCTCGGGTCATACCCCGCCCGGGCGGTTAAGATTAAACCTATTTGGTCAGCCTCATATTCATGGGTTCTGCTGTAGGGGAGTATAAAACCAATCTGCGCCCCCAGACCAAAGGCGGTATACGCGAGTGCCTGGGTCATCTCCGGTTCATCTTCCAGAGCCAGAGCGAGTGCTGTCGAACCCAGTTGAACTAACAATATCTGGCTTAATCTCTCATTGCCGTGCCGGGCCAGAGCATGGGATACTTCATGACCCATCACTACCGCTATTCCGGTTTCGTCTTGAGCATAGGGAAGTATCCCGGTATAGAACGCGATCTTTCCACCGGGCATGCACCAGGCATTAACCATCTCATCATCCCTGATCAGGTTAAACTCCCAGTTGAAGTCATTCATCAATTCGCCCATACCTTCATCTCTCATAAACTCCTCCGCCGCCGCGGCGATCCGCCAGCCCACTTTGCTCAAGATCGCCGCATCATCCGTATTTCTTATTACATCCGATGCCGAGAGAACTTCGCGATAGGACGCCACACTCATCTTAAGGATTTCACTGTCGTCGACCAGTGACAGCTGAGAACGGCCCGTGTAGGGGACCGTAGAGCAGCCGGAAAAGATCAATAGTAAGGCGACCAGGGGAAAGAAAAGATGGAATTTTATTTTATTCATGGAAGGACGATACTACAGAAATTTGCGACTGAAGGGAGCTAATTTATTATTTCGCGGTTAAACCCGCCTTAGAGAGAGAGACCAACGCCCAGCCCTTGAGTATCAGTGTGACTCCAATAATTGTACCGAGAAACCAGGCGGAACTCCAGGGCCATTGCCGCCAGATAAGAGTAGCCAGGAAGACGGCCACAATACCGCTGAAGAGCACCCAGCCCCGGGGGGCATCAGAGGGGAGCTGGAAGAAGGTAAAAATCTCAAAGATGCCTTCCATGAAGATCAGCATCGCGAATACCAGTGTAAAAAATTCCAGAGCCTCTCCCGGTTTATCAATGAGTATAATTCCAGCGATTAGAAAAATGATCCCGCTCAAAATTCCGAAAAATACACCTTTCCAGTTCCGGGTCGGGATGGCGTGAATGATATGGGATAACCCGCTGATTATCAGGGCTATTCCGATCAGTAAGACAACGGCCAGTTCGGTGACAATCGGAACCAGTATCGAGAATATACCCAAGATAATCAGGATGATCCCCAGAATTTTGAACCACTTTAAAGACTCAGATATTTCCTGCATGGAACTTTCCTCCTTGTTATTGCCACTAAGACACAAAGGAAATACTTTTAAACAATAATAAACCTGTTTAATTTATCTAATTTAATCTTAGTGCCTTTGTGGCTAATTTAGTTAGATTATATATCAGTAAACAGATAATGCTCCACCTCGGTGAATGTGGAGAAGGGGACGAAGGGAATCTTCTTTTCCCGGCAATACTTTTCCAGGCGCTGCCGGCCGAAGACAAGGTCGGCGACATGGGCGGCCGGAGTGTCGCTGTAACCGTTTCCGGCAAACGCGACAAATGCTCCTTCCTGTTGGAGTTCCCGGATAGTCTCCGCTTTGCCGATCAGGCAATTGGTATGCCGGAGTTCCCGGTGTTCCCGGAAGGTGGGGATGAATTGACCGTCCTTGATCTCCGCGTGATGACAGATAACATCTTCTTGCGCGAATCCCAGATTCCAGAGTTTGACCAGGTATTCAAGGTAGATATCGAAACCGTTGGAGACGATCATCGATCGCGCTCCCTCCACGGTTAACCGTTCGTGAAGTTCACGGAAACCATCCCGGAGCATGGCTTCTCTCCGTAGAAACGAGTGAATATCTTCTAGACTTCCTCGGAAATGTTCCGCCATCCCCAGATAAGCCTCTTTCAGGCTGATCTCCCGGTCATGGTAAGCCTGGTGCGCTTCCCAGTATTTCGGGTGGGCATAACGGGCAAAGAGTCCGTCAAAGATATCCTCTTCGGTAATAGTCCCGTCGAAGTCGAATACCATGGTGAACGGCTTGCCGCCGGTGTCTATTTTGAGGGGCATAATGATTCTGACCTCGGGTGGTTCAGGTGGATCGCAGCCTCAGTCAGCCAGGATAACGAATAGAGTTATTTTTTCTTTTTAGCCGTGGTCTTTTTTTCGGCCGCTTTTTTCTTAGCCACGGATTTTTTCCCGGCAGTCTTCTTGGCCATTACTTTTTTCTTCGGAGCGGATTTCTTCCGGGCGGCCTTTTTCGGCGCCGCTTTTTTTACGGCGGCTTTTTTGGCCACTGCTTTCCTGGCCGTCTTCTTCGTTGCGGCTTTCTTCGCCGCCGGCTTGGCCTTCTTCGCGATTCTTGCCGCTTCCGCCCAGGTGACCATGGGGCTGTCAGGATAGCAGCACCAGATATCGCTCACCGAAATTCCGCCATCGATGATGACAATCTTCCGCCCGCAACGCAGGCAGACCAATTTTGTCCCTTTTCTATGATTAGCCATAACAATCCTCCTTCAAGAAAGCTGGTTTAAACCTCTGCCGTATTTCCAGCCCGCCGGGCAGTTTTATAAAATAGGTTCTCAGTCGTATTGTATTTGTTCTACGCGGAAACTACACCGGTAACCTCGGGGACCTCTTCCCGGAGAACTTTCTCCACCCCGTGCTTGAGCGTCATCTGGCTCATGGGACATCCCCCGCAGGCGCCGGTCAGCCTGACCTGGACCACCCCATCCGGGCTGATATCAATAAGTTCCACGTCCCCGCCGTCCGCCTGTAAAAATGGACGGACCTTATTTAAAGCTGCTTCTACTTTTTCTCTCATTCAAATATACTCCTTCTGATTACACACGTTTATTGAAATACAGATAATCTTATTTTTTTGAAGAAAAAACAAGATTATCCGGTTGGATGAACTCTGTTAATTCGAGATTGTAAGCATCAAATCCGAGTAACGAAATAACAAATCCGGAAAGTCCCCCCGCGTCCACCGCGATATCAGCCTTAACAATACCAACCCCGGATGCCAGCCACTGGGTGGAAGAGGTAGTAGTCCCATCATCGGAGGTAGTGGAGATATGGACATTAAGGCATCGGTAAGTTCCGAGGGGAACCGTGATATTCTCCCACCCCACGATCTTACCCGTGACCACGCTGTTAATCACGTCATCATCCACCAGCTCTTTCCCCTTCCAGATCCACTCCTCTCCGATTGAGACCTTGAGAGGAAAACGGAGGAGGGAGGGGAGATAAGTCCGATGGTCGGAAGTAAGCCAGGTGTCCATCTCCGCTTCAATCAGGATGAGCCCCTCCGGGGTGAGGCGGAATACCTGTTTTATGTCCAGGGGAGATGATTCGGAAGTTACCGTATATTGATTGCCTGTCACGGTGGCCCAGGATGTAACCTCCCCCAGGTTGGAATCATATTTCCATTTAAGACCGTCCACCAGCGGAAAATTGTCGAGGATGGATATCTCTTCTTCCGCTGTCCCGGCCGCGGCTGAAGGTTCTCCGGGGGTAGGCCCCGGATCTTTCCCGGCGGGAGCGGGAGTGATACCGATAATAATTGCTAAGATGGTTGCTGTTAACATAATTGGATATTCCTTGCATGTCCGCCGTAGCCTTGGCGGAGGTTGATTGAATATTGGATATTCGGAACCCTTTTCTTATTCCCTATTCCGCGGTCAGTGACCGCGGCTACAATGACCTGGCGTTGTCACGTCCTGATTTAAAGTTGTCACTTTTTCTGGTTGCACTACCCCGACCTCGGCCCCTTTTGCAGTCCACGAATTTTACCCCGCGATGACCGAAGGTCATTTTGCGTGGTACACGAATTTCCACGAATTGCTTCCCTCGTAGCGAAGCGGAGACATCGAACATTTATGTGAGATGCCTTGCCTCGCCCCCTTTTAAGAACTACTAATTTCGCCCCCGATTACAACTTCGGGGCGGAGAAATTACGCGAATTTGAAACGCGACGTTCGATGTTCGAAGTTGGAAGTTCGACGTTCGAAGTTCAGATTTTCTGTGCCTCCCCACTCCCCACTGCCCACTCCCCATCCCCTATTCCCCCGTCAATCGCTCCAGTACTTCGAGACATCTCTTTAACCCCCGGGCGGAATTTGTTTCTTCCAGAAACGGTTTGATCAGAGCACTGCCGACAATGCCTCCGTCCGCGATTTTCTCGACCCGGAGGAGCTGATCCCGGGTGGAGATGCCAAATCCAACGCAGACCGGCAGATCGGTCTCTTTCTTGATCACCTGCACTCTCATCTCTAATTCGCGGGAGAGATCTTTCCGGGCTCCGGTAACTCCGGTCCGGGAGACATAATAGATAAACCCGCCGCTTTTGCGGCAGACCAGTTTAATTCGATCCGGTCGGCTGGTCGGGGCGATGAGGAAGATGGTGTGGATCCCCTCTTCTTTCAACGGGAGTCGAATGAAATCGGATGCTTCCGGTGGTAGGTCAGGGATGATCACCCCATCTACTCCGGCCCGGGAGAACTTTTTTGCCAGGATTCTGGGAGATGGGCGGAGAAAAGGATTTAGGTATCCCATCAGGATCAGGGGGATGGAAGAATGCTTGCGGATCTCCGCCGCTAAGAGAAGAGCATCCGCCGGTGTGGTCCCCCCGGCCAGCGATGCCTGAGAAGAAGCCTGGATAGTCGGACCGTCGGCGATAGGATCGGAGAAGGGGATTCCCAGTTCAATTATATCCACCCCCCGTTTCTCCATCTCCAGAACCAATCTGAGATTGGTCTCAATATCCGGGAACCCGACGGTGAGGTAGGCAATAAAAGCCTTTTTCCCTCTTTCTTTGAGATCCTTGAATTTGGCGGCAATTCGATTCATCTTTGCTTTGGTATTAAATTTTAACCACGAAGATCACGAAGAACACGAAAAAAACCACATAAGAAGAAAAAACCGTGTGTTCTTTAAATATTCTTCGTGTTTTTCGTGTTCTTCGTGGTTCCAATTCGCTTATCTGAAAGAGATAGGTTATTATATAGTTTCCCTGATTATACCTAAGTCTTTATCGCCGCGTCCCGAAAGACAGATAATAATGGTCTTGTTTTTCTTCAATTTCCGGGCCAGTTTTATCCCATAAGCAATCGCGTGAGCGCTCTCCAGGGCCGGGATAATCCCTTCCAGTTGGCTTAACCGGACGGTCGCCTGGATCGTCTCCCGGTCGGTGACTGAGACATACTCAGCCCGGCCGGTCTCTTTGAAGAAACTATGCTCGGGTCCCACACCTGGGTAGTCCAGACCGGCCGAGATGGAGTGGGTCGGTCTTACCTGCCCCTGCCGGTCCTGGAGGAGATAACTGAAGCTCCCGTGAAGTACCCCGGGACGGCCCTTGATGAGTGAGGCGGCATGGGCTCCCGTGCTGATACCGCGGCCGCCAGCTTCAACTCCGATAAACCGGACCGAATCTTTAAGAAAAGGGTGGAAGAGCCCCAGCGAGTTGCTCCCTCCCCCTACGCAGGCGACTAGGTAATCCGGCAGCCCGCCCGGTGATTTTTTAAACTGTCGCCGGGCCTCTCTCCCGATTACCGATTGGAAATCCCTGACCATCGTTGGATAGGGGTGAGGTCCGACGGTCGAGCCAAGAAGATAATAGGTGGTTCTGACATTGGTGACCCAGTCCCGGAGCGCCTCATTGCAGGCGTCTTTCAGAGTCCGGCTCCCGGTGGTGACCGGGATGACCAGGGCGCCGAGCAGGTCCATCCGGAAGACATTGGGCTTCTGCCTCTCCATATCCTCAGTTCCCATATAGACTTCACAATCAAGCCCAAAAAGGGCGCAGGCAGTGGCGGCGGCAACGCCATGCTGTCCGGCTCCGGTCTCGGCGATGATCCTCTTCTTCCCCATTCTCAAGGCTAGAAGCGCCTGCCCCAGACAGTTGTTAATCTTATGAGCCCCGGTATGGCAGAGGTCTTCCCTCTTCAGGTAAATCCGCGCCCCTCCGGCATATTCGCTCAAGCGCTCGGCAAAGTAGAGCGGAGTAGGTCGTCCAACATAGTCTGCGAGCAGCCGCTTTAACTTGTCGCGAAAAACCGGATCCCGGCGATATCTCTGATAAGCCTCATCCAATTCCTCCAGAGGAGCCATCAAAGTCTCCGGAACAAATTTGCCCCCGAAGGGGCCAAATTTGGATTGAGACTCTTTTTTGGGGGTAATTTTCATTCTTAATAAACTAAATATTAACCACGAAGGGCACGAAGTTCACGAAGAAAAACAGAAAGAAGCTTTGTAATGATTTCTGGTTTCTTTGAAATCACTTCGTGAACTTCGTGTCCTTCGTGGTAAAAATGTTTTTCAATGGATCGGAACGGCCTTCAACGATCTTTAACGTCTTTTCTTTTCAACGTCCTTATTTTTCAACGTTAGCGCCGGAGGCGCTAAGTTCCACAAACCTTCTCACCTTCTCCTGATCTTTCACCCCCGGACTCACTTCAACCCCCGATGATACATCCACCCCCCAGGGGTGTACTTCTTCCACGGCCCGGGAGATATTTTCCGGGTTGAGCCCTCCCGCCAGGATAACTGAAAGCCCTGATTCTACCACTCTTCCGGCCACGGTCCAGTCAAAGGTTTTCCCGGTTCCTCCAGCCGCGCCTTTGACAAATGTATCCAGCAGGAAAGCCAGAGGCCGGTATCCGCCCGGAATTGTACCATCGAGGGAACCATTCACCCGGATTACTTTGAAGTAAGGCCGGCGAAATTGTTCGCAGTACTCCGGCGTCTCATGACCGTGAAACTGAAGAATCTTCAGCCCGCAGATATCCGCCGTCTCCCGGACGAGATCAGGTTCCTCATCCAGAAATACTCCTACCGGCTGAATTCTATCCGGCAGCAACCGGATGAGCTCTGCCGCCTTCTCCGGTTCCATGAAGCGTGGAGTCCCCGGCACAAAAATAAATCCGGCAAAGTCAACCGACAGATCCCCTAAAAGGAGAACGTCTTCCGGGCGGGTCAGTCCGCAAATTTTAATCTTAACCTTTTTCATCGGTTTATAAAAACACCAGATTGGGGCAATTAACTCCCCAATCTTTAAACCCGGGTTTTCACTCCGCACCAATACCTCCCCGACCAGGATCGCGTCTGCTCCCGCCCCGGAGATTCTTTCGACATCCTCGATGGATTTGATTCCGCTCTCCGCGACTCTGAACCGATCCGGGGGAATGAGGGGAATGAGCTGAATAGAGGTGTCTATATCAACCATGAGCGTCTTTAAATTCCGGTTATTAACCCCGATAATTTCGGCCCCACTCTCGATAGCCTTCTCCAGTTCTCCCCGGCTATGTGATTCTACCAGGCAGGATAGACCGAGGTCATGAGCAAGCCGCAGGTAATCGGTTAGTTGGTTCAGGTCGAGCAGTTCCGCGATCAGAAGAATCGCGTCCGCCCCGGCTGACCGTGCCTCATAGATCTGATAAGGGTCGATAATAAAATCTTTCCTCAGTACCGGGATTTTGACCGCTCCTTTAACAGCGATTAGATCAGCCAAATCTCCGCCAAAATAAGTCGATTCAGTCAGGACAGAGATAGCGGAAGCCCCTCCGCTCTCATATTCCAGAGCGATTGAAGCGGGATCAAGTTCTCCCGAGATGATCCCAGCCGATGGAGATGATTTTTTCACTTCCGCGATCAGAGCAATTCCCGGTTTCCTGAGTGCCCCCCGGAAATCGCGAGCGGGAGGGAGATCTCTGAGTCTGGCCCGGAGTTCTCCGATCGGTGTTTCTTGTTCAAGGACCGCGATCTCTTCTTCTTTTATTCTTCGAATTGTATCTAAAAAATCACTCATGCCTATGCTCTATACGGTCAACTCCCGCAATTTCTCCAATTTCTCCATCGCCTTCCCCGAGTCGATGGATTCTCGGGCTTTCTCAATTCCGGAGGTCAGATCTTCAGCGCCGCCCCCCAGCATAATGACCGCCCCGGCGTTGAGGATGGAGATATCCCGTTTCGGACCTTTCTCACCATCCAGGATCCCCAGGATGATCCTGGCGTTTTCCTCCGGATCACCGCCTTTCAGTTCATCCGGCCGGCAGGGGTCGAGTCCGATCTGTTCCGGGAGGAGTTGAAAGGTTTTTACCTCTCCGTCTTTAAGTTCCGAGACTACTGTTCCGGTGGTGAGGGTAATTTCATCCAGCCCGTCAGCTCCATGCACTACCCAGGACCGTTCGCTGCCCAAGTCACCCAGAACCCGGGCCAGGGTACCGGTGAGAGCTTCACTGTAGACCCCTAGCAGCTGAACCGTCGCGCCGGCAGGATTGGAGAGAGGGCCCAGAATATTAAAGATTGTTCTGATTCCAATCTCCCGGCGGGTTCCGATCGCGTGTTTCATGGCGGAATGAAGCAGGGGGGCGAAGAGGAACGCTATCCCAACCCGTTCCAGACATTCTTCCATTACTTCGGGCGGAGCCATGATATTAATCCCCAATTCCTTGAGCACGTCCGCCGAGCCACAGCGGCTGGAGACTGAGCGGTTACCGTGCTTGGCCACGGTAATCCCGGCCCCGGCGGCGATCAGACCCGCCGCGGTCGATATGTTGAAGGTATTGCTCTTATCCCCTCCGGTTCCGCAGGTATCCACTACTGTCCTCCCTTCCGGGGTTCGTATGGTCCGGGCCTTCTCCCTCATTATCTGGGCGCACCCGCTGATCTCTTCTACGGTTTCTCCTTTCAGCCGGAGTCCGGTGATTAAAGCTGAGACCTGGGCCGGGGTAGCGTCCCCGCTCATGATCGTATCCATAACTCCGGCGGCTTCAGAGCGTGAGAGATCGATCCCGCTGATTACTTTGTCTAGTGCCTCCTTGATCTGAATCTGATCGGTCTTACCGGCGATGAAGTTATGGAGGAGGCGTTTGCCGTACCGGGTCAGGATCGACTCCGGATGGAACTGTACCCCCTCGATGGGGAGTTCCCGATGGCGGAGAGCCATTATCTCTCCTTCCGGTCCCCGCGCGCTGATCTCCAGTTCGGGGGGAAGGCTCTCTTCCTCGACGATCAGAGAGTGATAGCGGGTAGCTTCAAAGGGGTTTTCCAGTCCGGAAAAGATTGTCTTCCCATCGTGACGGATCGGCGATGTTTTGCCGTGCATCAGCTTGGGCGCTCTTTTAATGATGCCGCCGAAGGCCTGGGCGATTGCCTGATGCCCGAGACAGACACCGAGGATAGGGATCTTTCCCGCGAAGTGCTTGATGATCTCCACGCTCCGGCCCGCGTTCTCCGGCCGCCCTGGACCGGGGGAGATGACGATCGAAGCGGGGTTCAGGGTTTCAATTTCCTCGATGGTTATCTGGTTGTTGCGCCTTACCATTACCGCCTCTCCCAGTTCCTCCAGATATTGTTTCAGGTTGTAGACAAACGAATCATAGTTATCGATGAGCAGGATCATGATAATCCTCCTTCGGCCATCTGAACGGCCCGAAAGAGCGCCTGAGCCTTGTTCAGGCACTCCTGGTGTTCTTTCTCCGGAATAGAGTCTGCTACGATCCCGGCTCCGGCCTGGATAAAAGCCGTCCGGTCTTTAATGATAATAGTCCGGATGGTGATGCAGGAGTCAAGGTTGCCATCGAAACTGAAATAGCCCACCGCTCCGGCGTAGGGACCCCGGCGGACCGGCTCCAGTTTTTCGATGATCTCCATTGCCCGGATCTTGGGGGCCCCAGAAACGGTCCCGGCCGGGAAGGTAGCCGCGACGGCCGTGTACGCGTCCTGGCCGGGGTCGAGTTTCCCCCTGACATCGGAGACGATATGCATCACATGAGAGTATTTCTCAATCTTCATCATCTCACTCACCCGGACCGATCCGGGGAGTGAGACACGCCCGACATCATTCCGCCCCAGATCGACCAGCATGACATGTTCCGCTATCTCCTTGGGGTCGGCCAAAAGTTCTTCTTCCATTCGTTTGTCTTCTCCCCGCGATATTCCACGGGGACGGGTCCCGGCGATCGGTCGGACCCGAACTTCATCATCGACGACCTGGACCATGATCTCCGGTGATGAGCCGATCAGGTGGAGGTCGTCAAACCGGAGGAAGAACATATAAGGTGAAGGGTTGATGGTCCGCAATGCCCGGTAGATATCCAGGGGAGGGCATTCCACCCCAGTCTGGAATCGCTGGGAGAGAACCACCTGCAGAATATCCCCGGCCCGGATATATTCCTGGGCGGTGAGAACAGCTTTTTCGAACTGTTTCGGAGTCAGATTGGAGGTGAGCTCCCCCCGTTTCCTGATCGGCGGGGGTTGGAAATAGGTCCCGGAGGAAGCAGACATCAACTGTCCCATCAGGGTTTCAATTCGGGAGACCGCTTCCTGATAGGCGTGTTCAGGGTCACCGCCGACATGAGCGTTGGCGACGATCTTCAGCTTGTTCATCAGCCGGTCGAAGATGATGATGGTGTCGGTTATCATGAAGTAAAGATCAGGAAGATTCAGTTCGTCCAGATTCTCCTCCGGGAGATCTTCGAAGAAACGGACAGAGTCATAGCTGATATAACCGACCGCCCCGCCGGAGAAAGGGGGCAGCGTCTCATCCGCCACCGGCCGGTAATTCTTCAACAGACCTTTCAGGAACATGAGCGGGTTTTCGGTCTGAATTTTTCTGGTTCGGCCCTGTTCGGTGATCTCGGCTTCGGTCCCTCGACTCTTGAATATCAGAGATGGATTAGCGCCCAGGAAGGAGTATCGGCCAATGCCTCCCCCGGACTCCACGCTCTCCAGAAGGAAAGAGTAGGGGGAATCCCCCAGCTTCATGAAGGCTGATACCGGTGTTTCCATATCCGCGATCACTTCTGTATAGACCGGGATCAGGTTGCCCTGCCGGGCTTTTTCCAGAAACAATTTTTTATCCGGGTAGTACATAGTCTTCTCCGTATAGTTAGAATGTGTTATTTGTTAATGTTAATAGATAGTAGTCGATGACTTTGGGTTGGATATGAGAGTGCCTAAAGTGCCTTAAGTTTAAAGTGCCTAAAGTTGTCGCATTTCTACTGGATTGCCTCTTCCGGCCTGCCTCATTCCCCAGATGAACACCTTTTACCCTATAAAAAACCGCAGGCACCCTTCGGGGTTGCCTGCGGTATTGATACTTGCGCCGAAAACGGAGGCAGACCCCGGCTATAGCCCGGGCCAGACCCAAGTAAGTCCAACTACTGCGTTTTCAGTCTTTTTTATCATGGTGGTGTTACTATATATAGAAACACACGATCGGTCAAGAAAAAATATATTTATTCGTTAGTGGAAGTTCTTGATGGACCTTCTATCAACTACATCTTAGGAGGGTCACTGGCGAGTTCAATCCATGGTATCCCCCGCGCATCCCGGGATGTGGATCTGGTAGTGATTCTTAATCTCATTGATATCGATACGCTTGTAGAGGTTCTCAAGGAAGATATTTAAACTTCCAGAGAAATTGGTCCCGATCATGGCGTTTTTTACAATGGTTTCTCAATGACCGTGGTCTCATCTTTGAACAGCTCGGCCAGCGCCCGGTCCAGTTCTTTTCCCCGGGCCTTGGAAGTATAGACCCTGGTCTCCCGGTTGAGAAGGATCGCCCGGGGGATGCTGTGGACGCCGTAGAGTTTTGCCAGCTCGCTTTTCCAGCCATTCCCATCAAAGACCTGGGGCCAGCTTACTTCATTATCTTTGATGAACTTCTCCAGTTTTTTTCGGTCCTTATCCAGGCTGATCCCGATCACCTCGAAGCCCCGGTCGTGATATTTCAGATAGGCTTCCCGGATCCTCGGAATCTCCGGTCGGCAGGGGCCACACCAGGTAGCCCAGAAGTCCAGGAGGACTACTTTCCCCCGTAAATCTTTCAGAGAGATGGTCTCTCCGGTCAACGCTTTTACTTTGAAGGCCGGGACCGGATCACCCCGCTTCAGGGCTTTCACGGAGACAGCGCTTGCCCCGGACGGTTTCTTTTTTTCTTTCGAATGCTTTTCTTTCTGCAGCCGGATCCCTTCATTGCTTATCTCCAGGGCATTGATAAATGATTGTAGCTGCTTCTCTTCCAGGAGTTTCTTTCTCTCCTCCCGGGTTCTGGTCTCCGCCTGGTGATTTTCTTCCTCGGATGGTTCGTTCTTCCCGACCTGTTTCTCCAGAAGTCGCCGGATTTCTTCTAGTTCACGATAGATTCCGATATCGGCGGCGTTCACTATCGCCTCACCACCTGGCTTCCCGCAGTACGCTCTCTCTGACCATTTTTGTATCTGGGGCAAGCCCACACCGGCAACTCGTTTCGCGGCATCATCCAGATCGGTAAAAGGACCGTTCTCTGTCCGCTCGGCTATCAGCCGAACAGCCATCTTTAGTCCCATCCCGGAAAGTTGGATTAATTCATCGGGTCCGGCCGCGTTGATGTTGATATAGATCTCCTCCGACGCCGGAGGATGGTACGCGGCCTGATCGTCCCCGGAATAATAAGGGAGGGGAAGTTTCCTGCTGTTTTGTCTTAAATCGGTTACCTTGTCCTCCCGGTCCAGGTACCGGATCTCGATCTCGACATCTCTCAATTTGATATCGTCAGCCTGGGATGTACCGGCCCGGGCGGTGATTATGAGAAGCTTATTCTCTCCCAGCTTCAAGAGGTCCGGAGAGATCCAGCAGTCGGCCGTGGTCCAGGTGTTGTAGTCGAAGGCCTGGGAGAACCCTTCTCCCCGGTCGAAGAAAAAGATCTCGTAATCCCGGGAGGAGAGGTCACCCCAGCGGGGAGAAAGGACGCCGGCCGGTCTCCCGTTCACCGATATCTTCGGCAGGTCGGTCGCCCCCTAGTGGAAGATCCCGGTTTTTAGACGCGCCGCCACCGGGATCCGATCGATCTGGAAGGTGTATGTCTTCCATAGAACCGGGGGCTTGATAAAGGTATCTCCCAGCTTGAAAGTACTGTTATCCAGCATTAAGGAATGGTAATACGTCGGCGGATCGGTTGTCGCGTATCCGGTGGTTACCAGTGCTGCCGATATGAGAGTAAGCGATAATACTTTTAATTTCATATACCTGTCTCCGTTATTATTACAGCGGTTTTATCGATCTATAATGGTTGGTTATAGTAGATACGTTGGATGTAATGATTCAGTTCAGGAGATAAATCAGAACTTAGCCCTCACTTCGCTCGGGCAACTTATTTAACCGCAGATTATGCTGATTAAAAGAAAAAACAATCCGCCAAATCCACGGGTTATTGTCCCGATATTATCAATTAAACAAACCGGGATCCCGAAGGATTTCGGGAGAGAATATTCCGAAGCAGGAACATAAAAAAACCGGATCACAGGTGATCCGGTTTTTTATGGAGCTGAGGGGGTTCGAACCCCTGACCCCATGGCTGCCAGCCATGTGCTCTCCCAGCTGAGCTACAGCCCCATATTATTTTTCCGGCGAAAAATAATAGTGTAGATAATAACTACACGGAGGATTATGTCAACCGGGAATTTGCGGTACTTCGACAGCATCCATGGTTGTAAAATTAATAATATTCCCCGGTTTTAACCGGGGAATATTATTAAGCTGTAGCCGGGTTATCTTGTTACCGCGATATCATCCAGGCCTCCGAAGTAGGCCCGGGAAATGTCTCTGATCGCCCAGAGGCCACGCCAGCCCCGGAAGATCGCCGGGTCATCTATGCCGTTTCCGTCATAGTCAGCTTGAATCGCCTGGTCCTCGCAGCTTCCGTAGTAGATTCGGGTGAGGCCGAGGATGGCCCAGAGTCCGGCGCCGGGCCGATAGATGGCAACCGCGTCGGTCCCGTTTCCGTCATAATCGCCGGTGGATACCTGGTCATTGCCGCGGCCGAAGTAGACCCGGGTTACACCATCAATGGCCCAGAGTCCAACCTGGGACCGGAAGATCCCGACACTGGCCATTCCATCACCGTTATAATCACCGGGAACCGGAGTGTCGTTATCGGTTCCAAAGTACATCCGGGTTATCCCCTGGATTGACCAGAGGCCGGAGGCATCCCGGAAGATTCCGATGTCACAGCTTCCGTCACCATCATAATCCGAGGGGACCGGCTGATCGATTGAAGTCCCATAATAGAGCCGGGTAACTCCCTGGATCGCCCAGAGGCCGGCGCTCTTCCTGAAGATTCCGACATCCGATGTTCCGTCTCCATTGTAATCTCCAGGGATAACCTGATCGTTGGAGTTGCCGAAGTAAACCCGGGAGATATCACGGATCGCCCAGAGACCGGTGCTGGGCCGGAAGATGGCGATATCGGAGGTCCCGTCGCCGTTGTAGTCCCCGGATTGGTAGACCGGGCTGAGAGAAGGCTGGAAGAACTTGGTAATAAATCCATCCGTCGAGCCTGCCCGGGTGGCTTGATAGGGATTCTCAATCGGCAGATTATCCGATTGGGTGGTTCCGCCGATATAGGCGCTCCCCTGGAAGTCGACGGCGATGCCTTTACCTTCATCATCATTGTTTCCGCCGAAATAGGTAGAGAAGAGAAGTGTCTGTCCCTTGCAGCAAAACTTGGCCACGAAGGCGTCTCCCCCGGTCTGGTTGGCAAATGTTGATTGATAGGAGTTGCGAACCGGAAAATCGTCGGAGTCTGTATCCCCGGTGACGTAGGGGAAGGCATCCAGGTAGACGGCGATTCCCCAGGCATCATCGTTGTCGCTTCCACCCAGGTAGGTGGAGAAGAGTAGTGTGTTGCCCAGAGATGAGATTTTGGTGACGAAACCGTCGTAGCCGCCGGCTCTTGCCGCCTGGTAAGCATTGGCGGTAGGGAAGGTATCTGAGAGTGTTGCGCCCGTGATGTAAATGTTTCGGCCGGAGTCTATTACTATACCCCTTCCTTTATCGTGATGGTCGCCGCCCAGGTAGGTGGAGAAGGTGAGTGAACTGCCAGCAGTGTCGAATTTGGTGATAAAGGCGTCCTGGTTCCAATCGAGGGCAGGCTGGTAAGCATTTTTGGTGGGGAATTCTTCGGAAGAGGTGACACCGGTGATGTAGGCACAGGGGGCGTCATCGACCGCGATCGCGACGCCGTGCTCACTCGAATCCGCGCCGCCGAGATAGGTTGAAAAGACCAGGGCCGATCCCGTGGAATCTAACTTGGTCACGAAGACGTCTCCGCTCCCGGCATAGATCGGCTGGTAGGGGTTGACGGTGGGGAAGGAGTCGGATGAGGTGTATCCGGTGACATAGGCGCAACCCATAGAGTCTACAGCGATCCCGTAGCCGTATTCGTAAGGCTGGGGGCCTGTATCTCCGCCTAGGTAGGTGGAGTATATCAGTGTCGAACCGGTGGAGTCGAACTTGGTTACAAAGGCGTCGTCGTTTCCTCCACCGAAGGTGCTTTGATAAGCGTTAACGGTGGGAAAATTGTCATTGTAGTAAGAACCGGTTGAACCGGTCACGTAAACGTTAAGGGCGCTGTCGATGGCGATCCCGTCGCCGCCATCGTGCCCGGTCCCTCCGAGATAGGTCGAGAAGATAAGGGAAGACCCGCCGCCGGATAACTTAGCGACGAAAGCGTCGTCGTTACTTTCAACCGCCTGGTAGGCATTGACGGTAGGGAAGTCGGTTGAAGAAGTCGACCCTACCACGTACGCGCAGAGGGCTGAGTCGACCGCGATGCAACCTCCTCCGCCGGTCCCGGCTGAGTTCCCGATCGCATCCCCGCCGGTTCCACCCAGGTAGGTTGAATATTCAACCTCCACCGGTTGAAAGAGTTCCAGCGCGAAAGCCGGTCCGGCTATCAGGCTGATTAATACAGTAGAACAAAACAATAATCCCAACTTCTTCATACTATTCCTCCCAATTATAAATCAGCGGCTTGTGCTGATTTAGTTTTGAATAAAAACCCGCGTAAATATATTAGGTTCGTGCCGGAGATCATTGCGGCAGTTTCTCCGGTAGTTTCTCATCCCACGCGGGGTTATTAGTATTGTTTAGCCTTGAATTATAAATACTATTAATATTGCTAATATCCGTCAAGAATAAAATCGTCCCGTCAGGTTCTCTGAGGGGCGATAATCCCCGGGGAGTTGGATGGCGAAGCCGCTATTGTTAGAACGGCTATTGGTGAGGTAAGAGGACAAGATACCTATCGTGGATAGTGGGAATAAAATTCGTCTTGATTCAGCAGTAAAAAACATTGATGAAACCTTCAGTCTTGCGGCAATACAGATATTTTTGTCAAGTATTTTAAAATTGCCTATCAACTTGATAATACGTCAATAATGGATATATATATATCTGATCCTCTTGCGTCCGGGAAAATTCTTCAATTTTTGTGTCTGAAAAGCTTAAAAAAATCCGGTGCCGGATGGTCTCTATTGCGTTTGTATGTGAAGGGAGCTCGAAAAAACTGGAAGCGAATCATTTAGATTATGGTATAGTAACTATCATGAAAACTTCGCGTAATAGAAGGATAAGGCCCTTAATCGTCCTCCTCCTGCTCATTCCTATCTCCGCCTGTTCCGAATCGTCGGGTCCCGTGTCAAAAGATGGGCCCGGTGGAAATATCCGTCCCCCGGCGGTGGCGGGAGGTTTCTATCCCGCCAATCCTTCCCGGTTGAGGGAGATGATTAGAGGGTTTCTCGATGAGGTGGATCTCAAACAATCGAAGAGAGAAGTGATCGCTCTGATTGTTCCTCATGCCGGATATGTCTATTCCGGCCGGACTGCCGCTTATTCATTTAAGCTCCTTCAAGGTTCGGGGGTGAAGACGGTCTTTCTGATCGGAGGCTCCCATAAGGCATATTTTCCCGGGATTTCAGTCTTCGGAGATGATGGGTATCGGACACCGCTCGGCGTGGTCACAGTGGATAAGAAGCTGGCGGCCTGGTTTCATAATCAGGACGACAGTTTGAATTATTATCCCGAGGCTCACAGCCGTGAGCATTCCCTGGAGGTGGAATTGCCTTTTCTCCAGGAAGTCCTGGGTAATTTCAAAGTTGTTCCAATCCTGATCGGCCAGGCGGATGACCGGGTTATCGGGAAGCTGGGAAAGCTGCTGGCCGAAGCGATGAAGAAGACCCCTGATTCGGTAATTGTCTGCAGCACCGACCTAACCCATTATCCGCCTTATCGGGATGCCATTAGAATCGATCGGGAGACTCTGGAGGCGATTAAATCTATGGACCGGGAGAAAGTTATAAAGGTGAGGGAGAAGTATATCCCCGGGCCGGTTACCAATCTGGTCTGCGCGATGTGCGGGGAGAATGCGGTGCTGGCCACCATGGAGGCTTCTGAAATACTGGGCGTTGATACTGTCGAGATACTGAACTACTCGAACTCCGGTGATGCTTCCTTTGGAGACAAAGACCGGGTGGTAGGATACGGGGCGGTGGCATTTATCAAAACCGATGAGATTAATAAATCGATTGAGGAGAAGAAGATGACCGAGGAAATAAAGGATCAGGAAGGATTGAGTGAGTCTTCCCGCAAGCTTTTGCTGAAGATCACCCGGGAGGCGATGACCGACGCGGTCAATGGCCGGCCTTTGTCGGAGGAAGAGATCGACGACCCGGAACTACAGGGACATCAAGGGGCTTTTGTGACGTTGAATATCGGCGGTCAGCTCCGAGGATGCATCGGTCAGTTTACAGCTAACCGGCCGCTATACCAGGTGGTGAGAGGGATGGCGCTGGCCGCGGCTCTCCGTGATACCCGTTTTCGGCAGGTTCAGCCTTCAGAGCTCGATGATATCTCAATTGAGATCTCGGTCCTCTCGCCGATGCGGCGGATTAACGATCCGATGAAAGAAGTGGAGCTGGGGAAACACGGTATCTATATCAAGCGGGGTTACCAGACCGGGACCTATCTTCCCCAGGTGGCGACGGAACACCATATGTCGAAGGAGGAGTTCCTTTCCTCCTGTACCGCCCATAAAGCCGGACTCCCCCCGGATGCCTGGAAGGACCCGGAGACGGAGGTTTATGTTTATACCGCGGAGGTTTTTAACGAAGTGCCTAAAGTGCGCTAAAGTGCCTAAAGTTGACGCTTCGACATATCTAACGCCTGGCATTGATTTATCTTGAGAATTGATTTATTGTATCGGATAATAGTAGTTGACCTTGGCCTGGTCTCCCGCGTTCAACGACTGTATCTACAACATCACGCAACGAGCTTACCGAAAGCTTATTAAACGAAAATAGCCAGGCGAGGCAACAACTTTAGGCACTTTAAACTTTAGCGCACTTTAGGCACTTTAGAACATTGCCTGAACGAAGTGAAGGCTATGTTCTATGCGTATCGGAGCACACATATCAATTGCCGGCGGAGTATCAAAGTCGGTGGTCCGCGCGAAAGAAGCCGGGTGCGAGGCGGTCCAGATCTTCAGCGGGAATCCCCGGGGCTGGAAGATCAAGCCATTCGATCCGGAGGAGCTCAAGCGGTTTCATCTCCTCTGTCACCAGGAAGATATCCGCCCGGTGATTATCCATTCCCCCTATCTGATCAATCTCGCCGCTCCGGACGAGACGATCTATCGCAAGTCGATGGTCGCTTTTCGGAATGAACTGGTGCGGGCGGATCAGTTAGGAGCCGATGGATTTGTCATCCATATCGGGCATCATCTGGGAGAAGGTATAGAGTCCGGTATTCGAAAGATGGCTGGTTCGCTACGGGAATCGATCGATAGTCTTCCCGAACTGAAGACCCGGATTCTCCTGGAAAATACCGCCGGTGAAGGTTCCAGCCTGGGCCACCGGGCTGAATATATCGCCGAGATAATGGAACTCTCCGGGGTGGGGGATAAGCTTTATCTCTGTTTCGATACCTGCCACGCCTATGTCTCCGGATATGATATCGCGACCGCCCGCGGCCTCGATGAGACCATGAATGAGATCGACCGGCTGATCGGGCTGGACCGATTGAGAGTGGTCCACTTCAACGATACTAAATTCGGACTCGGATCCCGCCGGGACCGACACGAGCATATCGGGGAAGGGAAGATCGGGATGGCCGGAATGAAACGAATCGCCCGACATCCCGCGCTTCAGGATAAGACCTTTATTCTGGAGACCCCAAAAGATACCCCCGAAGCCGATCTCCGCAACATCGCCCTGCTCAAGAGATTTCGAATCCCGTAAAGATATATATAAGCTAAAAACGGGGGGGAGGTAGGGGTGTACCAAGGAAAGATGGGGGAGGAAGATCGTCTTCCTTGCGTTCAGTCTTCTTGGGCACCGGAGGTAGGGAAAAATCACGGCAGGTACCGGTCGCCTCAACTTCCCGATCATGAAGAACGCACTTCTGGACAAACGGGTTTATCACATAGTGCCGACAGTGACGGCAGAGTTTCTTCAGATCTTTATCATTAACCCAACCAGGAGGACGCTCCTTAATAACCTCCGGTTCTTCTTCATCAAAGTCATAACCGCAGAACGCGCAGGTTTTAATCTCTCCGATCAAGGTAAATCCATCATATTTCTTAATCACCTTAACCGCTGATTCCTGACGACAGGAAGGACAGAAAATCTTTTTCGACCCTGAAGTCATTAGAATTTAGCTTCGCAACTCTTTTAACCACGAAGAACAAGAAGGTCACGAAGGAAAACAATAAATAGATAAAGACATATATCTTTTTTTAAAACAACTTCGTGTTCTTCGTGACCTTCTTGGTGATCAGTTATTTTTTCTTGGTTATTGTAATTCTTTCAGGTATTTCTGGGCGAGCAGTGCGCCATCAATAATCGCTTCATAGCCCGTGCAACGACAGAGATGCTTATCCAGAGCATCCATTATCTCTTCCCGCGACGCGGTCGCGTTTTTATTAAAGAGGGCGTATAGTTCCATTACGATTCCGGGCATGCAGTAACCGCACTGAACCGCGCCGGCATCGATCAGGGCCGTCTGGATGGGGTGAAGATCCGTTCCCTCCGAGACCCCTTCTATGGTGATTACTTCTTTCCCCTCCAGTTTCTTAGCCGGGAAGATACAGCTCTTGGTCGCATCTCCATCTACGACCACTACACAGGCGCCACAGGAGGCGTCATCGCAGCCCCGCTTGGTCCCGGTCAGGTGAAGATATTCCCTGAGAACATGGATCAATTTCTCCCACCCTTCAATCTCCACGGTCCTCTTCTTCCCGTTAACAGTAAAAGTAATTTTCTCCGGCATTGGTATGCTCCTTGGAACGTAACCGTCGCTTCGCGTCAGGTTCCATTCTGGAGTGTTGGAGTACTGGAGTATTGGGGTGCTGGGCTTCCATCACTCCATTACTCCACCACTCCATTACTCCGTGTTTTTGTTTTTAAGCGCTTCCTTTATCCTCTCCGGCGTCACCGGAATCTCATAAAAGTCAACCCCGATCGCGTCATATATGCCGTTCAGGATAGCCGGAGCCACCGCGACCAGGGGATGTTCCCCGATCCCGCGCGCCCCGAACGGTCCAATCTCACCCGGGGTTTCGACAAACTTGACCGTCTGCTTTTTCGGCGCGTTCTTGATGGTGGGAAAGCGGTACTTCCGGAACATCGGATTAAGCGCTTTGCCGTTCTCATCAAACTTTAGCTCCTCATAGAGCGAAGCTCCGATACCCATCATCACTCCGCCAACCACCTGACCCCTGATCTGGACCGGATTGATTACCTGTCCCACGTCAAAACAGGAAACGAAATGATCGATGATGATCTCTCCCGTCTCCTTATCTATCTTCAGTTCACAGGCCTGGGCCCCGAAGGTATAGGTAATCCCCATTATCCCCTGACCGTTCGCGTCCGGGTTGGACTGGCGGGGGAGACGGGCATCGGCGGTGGTATGAACCACTTCTCCGATTGTCTGCCCATCGTCATAGGTATATCCCCTCCCCAACTCCGGAACCGGAACCCGGGCGGTGGGATCCGATCTGACAAAGACGTAATCACCGTCATAGTCGAGCCGGTCGATCCCGACCCGGAGTACCTGAGAAGCGGTCTCTTTCAATTTGCGGATCGCCTTATTGGCCGCCCTCACCACCGCCTTTCCGCCCTGAGTGGTGAACATGGAACCGATCGTCTGCCACTCCCAGGGGGAAAACTGGGTGTCGATCTCGGTATAAACCCGAATCCGGGAAGGATCGATCTGAAGGGCCTCGGCGGCTACCATACGGACCACATTTCTCAAGCCCTGTCCCACCTCGGCACCACCCATATTGATTGAGACGGACCCATCGATGTTAAATTTCAGATAACAGCTCTTGGAGGAGAAAGAAGCGCCCTTGGGAGTCTTCATCATGGCGGCGAAGCCCCGGCCGTAATAATACTTATCATCTTCTGATATCGCTTTAGGGGTCGAGAATACGACATCCTGAACAATCCGGGCGCATTTCTTCACGTTCCCGTTGGTCTTGTTGATCGTCTCCCCCAGGGAGGTAACTTTCCCCGGACCCAGGTAGTTCTTCTCCCTGAGTTCAAATGGATCCATCTCCAGTTTGCGGGCCAGGATATCCATCATCCGTTCCATCGCTAACTGAGTCTCCTGATGGCCGTATCCCCGGAAGGCACCGACCGGCGGAGTATTGGTATAGACCGAGTAGCCGTCGAGATAGCAGTTCGGATATTCGTACGTGCCGGTGGAGTTATGGGTAGAGGCGATCAGCACGTGCACCCCAGTATCGGCGGATACCCCGGTAGTATGAAGAATCCTGGTTTTAAGGGCTACCAGCTGGCCGTTTTTCTTAGCTCCGATCTTGATCTGGGTTCGGATGCCGTGCCCGAGGAGGGTACTCAAGAAATCTTCTTTCCGGGTCGCGATCCATTTAACCGGACGTCCCGTCACCTGGCTAGCTATAAAGGCGATGGTCTGCTCGACCGTGATATCAGATTTGTAACCGAAACATCCCCCCAGCTCCGGGATATGGACCCGGACATCACAGACCGGGATTTTATAGACCCGGGCCAGTTCCTCCCGGATGATAAACGGACAGATCGAAGACGACCAGGCCTCAATTGTACTATCCTCGTGGAACCAGACAATCGATCCATGCGGTTCGAGCGCAGAACAGGAACCCAATGGGTAGTTAAACTCCCCCTCGATCACTACATCGGACTTTTTAAAACCCTTCTCGACATCGCCTTTTTTGACGGTATAACGATTGGCGATATTCGTTCCGGCGATCGGCTCGATCCCGGGAAGATGCCAGAACTCACCGCTGTTCTCGTGAATCAGGACGGCGTCATCTTCCAGGGCAGCCCGGGCGTCGGTATAGACCGGCAAAGGATCATACTCAACCTTAATCTTCTTGACCGCTGTCTGGGCCTGATGGAGAGTCTCGGCAATTACCGCTGCCACCGGCTGGCCGATGTAGTTCACCTTATCAACCGCGATCGGGGTCAGATCCCGGATGTTGTCACCATAGACCAGCCCGCACCCCTTCCCGGTTACAACCTTCACCACCCCCTCGCACTTCTCCGCTTCGGCGGTATCGATCGAGAGAATTCTGGCATGAGCGTAATCCGGCCGAAGGATGGCGGCGTGGAGCAGACCGGGGAGATTAATGTCGTCGAGGAACTGGACGCGGCCGGTGATCTTGGCGGCGGCATCCGGGCGGGTAATATCTTTACCAAGGTATTTATATCCCATTTTTCTACTCTCCTTATAAATTAGCTCCCTTCGGTCGCGAATTTATGTTTTGAAACAAGACTATTATGATTATGTTGAGGCAGTATCAGAAAACTATTAAAAACTATAATATACATATATCACTGGTTATTTTCCATAATATTTTTGCATCACGTGGATTAATCTGGTATTTATTAGGTAGAGGGAGCTTTTACAATTGAATCGCTTTTCTATGGCTAAAAGGTGATTATACGACTAATGAAACTACGAACCAGACTCACCTTATCCTCCTCCATCATAACTATCGTGGTCATCACGATAATGCTGATAATCCTGGAGTTGGGGATTGACGATCTCACCATCCTTAATATCCGGACTTCAAATCAGGGGATCAGGTTCGATGACGTCACGGTAATGGTCTTAAAGAGAGACTGATCTCAATAATATATTTGCGTTCAACCCTTCCATGTGGTATTTTTAATCATTGCTTTGTAGTAATTATAATCGTGTTAATCCCGCTATCGCTAACCGCGGGAACAATGTAGGAGGAAAACAGTATGAATGAAGTCATCATGACGGAAAAAAGTCTGCTCACCAAGCACTGGTGGGCCCTGGCGGTCCGCGGTATCTTCGCGATAATCTTGGGGATTCTGGCTATTGCCTGGCCCGGTCTCTTCGCGGGGGCGTTCATCCTTATCTTCGGGATTTACTTCCTGGCCCAGGGCGTCTTCGCCTTATTCACCGCGGCAGATATGCGAAAAGAGGAACACCGCGGTTCTCTCGTGCTCGGAGGCCTCCTCAGCATTGCCGCCGGGATAATTATCTTCGCCTTGCCCGGAGTAACTCTGGTAATGATGATCTGGATCGTCGCTTTCTGGGCGCTTGTCACCGGGATCTTCGAGATAGTCGCGACTTTCAAAGTGCCTTCCGGCACCGGGGGCAAATGGCTCCTCTTTCTAAGCGGAGTCTTATCGGTCATCATCGGTCTCTTCCTGCTCACCCGTCCGGGGGCAGGCCTGCTGGCGGTCCTCTGGATAATCGGCATCTACGCGATCCTGGCCGGCCTCACCATGCTGGGACTCGCCTTCCAGCTCCGTAAGCTGAAGAACTAGGGAATAGGGAATGGGGAATAGGCACCGGCGACTATTCCCCATTCCCAATTCCCCATTCCCTAATAAACCCATTCACCTCCGCCAGTGACGGCAGGCTCTCTCTCCCCCCGAGGGCGCGGCAAACCAAGGCGCCCATGGCATTTGAGAAGGTAAGTATCTTTTTCAGTTCCCAGCCTTTAAGAATTCCATAGGCGAAGCCGGCGTGGAAGGCATCTCCGGCGGCGGTGGTATCCACTACTTCTATCCGATAGGCCGGACACCAGATCAATCCGTTGGCGGTCAGGGCAATTGAACCCTTTGCACCCAGGGTAATTACTACCGCCCGGGCGCCGAAAGATAAAAGTCTCTTGAGAGCTTCTTCGGGGGTGACGGCTTCCAGGGTCTGGATAACATCCTCGGAGCCGATAATATAGTCAGCGGCGGCGAGCATCTCATAGAATCCCTCGGCCATATGCTCGGCGTCATAGATTATGGGGATACCTCTGGCTTTCACCAGAGGGATGATCTTCAGACCAAATTCAGTTTCATGGGGGTCTATCATCAGACACCGGGCGGAGAGAAGCATCTCCAGTTTGACCATCCCGGGTGTTAAACGATCAGGGGGCGTTGGCTGGTAGGCAATAGTACGGGTCCCGGCCGATTCATCGACGAATATCAGGGCTGCTGGAGTTGAGCAGTTCCCGGCCACAACTACATTCGCTACATCAACACCTTCTCTCCGGAGCCCGTCCAGGACCAGACGGCCGCCGGGATCATCCCCCACCACCCCGACATAGGCAGTCTTCAAACCCAGCCGGGATAGCGCCACCAGGGCGGTAGTGGCCTGGCCGCCGCCCACCATCTTCAACTCCTTCATCGGAACTTTACTGTCCGGTTCAGGGAAAGTCGGGAGAACAGCCAGATAATCCACGCAGTTCCGACCAACGCCGACCACATCAAACTTATTAACAAAGCATTTATTCACCACGAAGTACACGAAGAACACGAAGAATAGGAAAAACAAGATTTAGTTCAGTTCTCAAAAACCTTCGTGCTCTTCGTGTTCTTCGTGGTTTATATTAGCTTTTTTATTGGAGGGATAGAGTCAGGTCGATATCGATTAAATTATGATCCGGGTTCGAGAACGATATTATGCCGGTATCTCCTTCCGACTCATCCTCCGGATCGGGAGAAATGTTCATTACGGCATATCCTTCCGGGATTACGAACCGGATCCGGGCGAAGTTGGTCTGCCGGAGAAACTTGAGATTTCCCTCGTCATCAAAGAAATAGGACTCCGGTTTCACGAAGATACTGTCCATAACATAGCGGTCCGGCTCACGGGGATACGCGACACCGCCCCAGCTCCGTACATTCACCGCCGGAGGATCATCAGAGATCAGTTCGTCAATCAGGGAATCGAGACTGGACGAGTCATAAGCCTCAACTTCTTCGATCCCGGTGGACTGACTGGAGGAGGTGACAGTAAAATCAGGTTGAGGGAAACTGGTAGTCACACGAAATGAACCGATGGTCTCCAGCAGTTCATAGGTGACCTGTGGTTTTGCCAGTAATGCCTCTCCCCGGACCTTCTCCATCATAGAACGGTAAATTTCCAGGGGTAGTGCAACCGACAACCGACATCCGATTCCTGCGGTCAACTCTTCCGGAAGACCATCAATCAGGATCCCCAGCTCAGTGGCCGGTGAGTCTTCCGAGAGGCGGCAGACTACGGATTCCGTCAGAAGCAGAGGATCAATAAATATGTTCTCTCCTTCCGGTGCAAACGGAAGAAAGTTCTCATCATTTCCCCAGAATATATTATTAGAGATTTCCGGCGCCGAATCATCATCCCGGGAAACCCCGACTTCAGAGAAACAGACGACATTATTGGCAAGAGTGGAACGAGGCGACTTCCAGAATAATAGACCGGACTGACCGCCACAAATAGTATTGTTGACAGCCAACACGTAAGAACGGGCAGTATCGATACCAGCCGGCCCGATATTTCCGGAGATTATGTTGTTGATAATGACGCAATCCCCGCCGCCAGAACGGATCCCGCTCCCGATATTGCCGGTGATAACATTCTCAAAGACGCCCATCAGACTGCCAGCAGTCTTCACCCCTTCGATCCCGTTGGTGATGGTAAAGCCTTTGATGATACTGCCAGCTTCACCGACCACCACCGGGCCCTTTCCCCTACCATTCAAGACGGTCTGGTCAGCCCCCGCCCCTTCCAGGATTACCCCTTCCTTTAAAATAAGGTTTACCAGGTATGTCCCAGGCGGGATCTGGATAATATCGCCAGGAGCAGACCCATCGATCAGTTGCTGGATATCCAGACATTGCCCGGAGACTGGCAGTATTCCAATTATCAATGCAAAGCATGAAATAAATAATAACGACATAGCCAATTTCTTCATATCAAGAGCCTCCTTTTTAAATTGCTATTTTCTACTATATAATAATATACTCGCCTTTTACGAAATATTCAAACATCTAATTTAAAAGAAAATGACTATAGTTACAGTTGAACGCTGTCCAAATTATCACGGGGAGACGCCCCGGCTGGCCATTGAGCGGGGACTCGAACCGATCGGTGGGATAAAGGCCTTTGTCAAACCGGGGCAGAAAGTACTCCTCAAGCCCAACCTCCTGAGAAAAGCAACTCCGGAAGAAGTTGTGACCACTCATCCCGCGGTGGTTAAAGCGGTGGCAGAACTAGTAATCGCGGCCGGAGGGAAGGCGATTATCGGAGACAGCCCCGGCGCAGCCGGGCCCCATACCCGCAATAACCTGATCAAGCTTTACCGAGCCTGCGGACTGGAGCGGGTGGCCGAAGAGACCGGGGCGGAACTGGCCCTCGACACCGCCCAGGAGATTGTCTCATTGCCGGGAGGAAAGATAGTAAAACGGATCGAGATCGCTAAATACGCCCTTGATGTCGACGTCATTATTAACCTCCCCAAGTTCAAGACCCACTGCTTCACCCTCCTGACCGGGGCAGTTAAAAACCTCTTCGGCCTGGTCCCGGGGTTGATCAAACCCGCCTATCACGCTAAATTCCCGGATGTAGATGATTTCTCCACGATGCTGGTGGACCTGATGGAGTTCGCCTCACCCGCTCTCACCATTGTCGATGGGGTCTGGGGGATGGAAGGGGACGGACCAAATGCCGGGACTGCCCGGGAGCTGGGATTGATTATTGCCGGCACGAACCCGGCCGCGGTTGATGTGATCTTGAGCCGGATCATGGGGATAGACCCCCTCTTGATATCCACCACCCGGCAATCCGCGGAGCGAGGTTTGCTCACGAAAGACCTCGACGCGATCGAGGTCAGGGGGGTCAAGTTATCAGAAGTGATTCAGAGTGATTTTGTGATTCCTCCGGGAAGGACTACCGCGTTTCCCGGCTGGGCCGTCCCCTTCATGCCGATCGCGAAATACCTCCTCTCCACCCGCCCCCGGATCAACAAGAAGAAATGCGTCGGATGCGGGGACTGCGAGCGGGTCTGCCCGGTTGATATGATCACTATGAAGAATGGCAAGGCTCAGATCCGCCTCTCCGGATGTATCCGCTGCTACTGCTGTCACGAGACCTGCACCCACCACGCCATCGATTTGATTCGTCCTCTTTTTCAGCGCTTATTTGTTTAATATTTTTACTTTGTAAAAATATTAAACAACTAAAATTATTGACCTCCAGGCCAGATATGGTACGTTGTGACTGAAACTCATTCTCATTTAGCACAGTAGGCGCTAACTTATGAACAATCCAGAGATAAAATTTGCCGAATACCTTAAGTCGAAGGGGTTGAAGTTCACCCCCGAGCGGCGGGATATATTGCGGGAGATATTCTCCACCCACAAACACTTCGATGTTGAGGCTCTATTTGAGACCCTGAAGAAGAAAGGAGAGCGGATATCTCTGGCGACGATCTATCGGCTGGTCCCGTTGCTAATCGAGAGCGGGATGATCCGGAGGGCGACACGGCTTGACGGCCATATTACCTACGAGCATGTATTCGGACATAAACCGCATCATCACCTGGTCTGCGTGAAGTGCGGACGGATTATCGAGTTTCGGGATGAGGGGATAGAGCAATTGCTGAACGAGGTCTGTCAGAAGTATGATTTTGCTCCGATCGATCAGCGATTAGGGGTCCGGGGCGTCTGCTCAGCCTGCCGGGAGAAGTAGAGAAGAATAAGGATATCAGGGGATCAGGTGGAGATCATCTTCACCCGAGAGTCCGATGGTTCTGAAAATACTAAGTTAGAGAGCCAATCATTGCGAAAGATATGCAATTACGAATAAGAACTATTAAATCAATAGATAGGTTCATCAGAGGTAAGCTTTCAGTGAAACCCGTCCTATCGTAGCGGCTGCCTTTAGGCTGCCACACGATGGTGACCTAAAGGTCGCCTCTACAAGTACGAAGCAACGGGGTTTACTGAAAGCTTACCATCAGGGGCGTAATTAATGAGTAAGAAGAAGAATATAGCGAGTCTTGCAAAACTTGAGACAAACCATAGCGGAATTATTAGTAATTTTACTGCCGGTCCCGGGCTGGTCCGCCGACTGGAAGAGATGGGGATCAGAGCGGGCAAGAAAGTTACCAAGATCAGCGGGATGCCTTTACGAGGACCGGTCGTAATTCAGGTCGGAGGGACACGGATAGCCCTCGGTCATGGAATGGCGATGAAGGTAATGGTAGAGTTGCGTTAACTGTGAAAACAAACGGGAAGAAAATAGTATTGATGGGAAACCCCAACGTGGGCAAATCCGTCCTCTTCTACCGGTTAACCGGAGTTCACGTAATCGCCTCCAACTATCCCGGGACCACAGTCGGCTTTACCAGGGGTTACCTTACCATTCCCTCGGATATTCCAGTCTCTTCGGGATCACATTTCCAGCCCGGGGAGCGGATCGAGGTTATCGACGCGCCGGGGGTCTACTCACTGGAGCCATCATCCCGAGCAGATGAGGTGGCGGTGGAAATTCTAAAATCGGCCGATCTGGTGATCAATGTCGTTGACTCCACCAACCTGGAACGAAACCTCTGCCTGGCCCTTCAGATCCTGGAGAGCGGCGTGCCGACAGTGGTCGCTCTCAATCTCTGGGATGAGACCAAGCATCTGGGGATCACTATCAATCCTGAAATGCTGGCGGATATGCTGGGAGTACCTGTGGTCCCGACGGTCGGGGTGACCGGAGAAGGGATCCGTCACCTGGTGGAACATCTCAATGATGCCCGATCCGCCAGCCACCCTCCCCGCACCCGGGATGAACGCTGGCCCGAGATGGGACGGATCGTCGGGTCCTGCCAGATCCTGACTCATCACCACCACACGGTTCTCCAGCGTCTCTCCGATCTCAGCGTCAAACCCTGGACCGGATTGCCGATAGCGGCAGCGGTTCTGGCAGCTTCTTTCATTGTGATCCGGTTTATCGGTGAATCGCTGATAGGATATATCGCCGAACCGCTCTTTGAGAACCTCTACGCACCGATCCTCTATAAGCTATCAGCCCTTCTAGGGCCGGGCAGTATTCTCCATACTATACTGATCGGGCATCTAATTGACGGGCAGATCGATTTTATCCAATCCTTCGGGGTTCTCACCACCGGACTCTTTGTCCCCCTGGGAATGGTCCTGCCCTATATTATATCATTTTATCTGATTTTAAGCTTTTTAGAGGATTTTGGCTATCTCCCCCGGGTGGCCGTCCTGATGGATGGTCTTATGCACCGGGTCGGATTACACGGTTACGCCATCATTCCCACCCTGCTGGGTTTGGGATGCAATGTCCCGGCAGTGATGGGAACCAGAATTCTGGAGAGCAAGAAAGAACGGTTCATAGCCGCCACTCTGATCTCGATCGGTGTCCCCTGTGCGGCTCTGCAGGCAATGATCTTCGGACTGGTGGGGGAACGCGGAGGGAAATACGTGGCCATGGTCTATTTTACCTTATTCCTGGTCTGGCTGATCCTGGGCTTTATCATGAGTAAGGTGGTCAAAGGATATTCTCCGGAACTGATTATCGAGATCCCACACTACCGGATGCCCCCTCTCGGTCCTTTCCTGAAGAAGCTCCGGGTGAGAATCTCCGGTTTTCTGAAAGAAGCGCTCCCGATCATCCTGATCGGAGTACTGGTAATTAACTTACTCTATGCCATCGGTATCTTTCATTTCCTGGCCAATCTCACGGCGCCCATTGTCACCCGGCTATGGGGACTGCCTAAAGAATCGATCGTGGCGATATTGATTGGATTCCTCCGCAAGGATGTGGCGGTAGGAATGCTGGCACCGCTCAACCTCACCTCAAATCAACTGGTAGTAGCCTGCACTGTACTTTCGATGTTCTTCCCCTGCATCGCAACCTTCACCATCCTCCTCAAGGAACTAGGGATTAAAGATATGCTGAAATCCGCCGCGATCATGATCGGCGTCGCGACGGTAACGGGAACTGTGCTTAATCTGGTTCTCTCAATTTAACCGCCCCACCCATTTTCATGCGGGAAAAATGCGACTGTCCACCGCCTCGGCCCCTTTATCAGCCGCAACAAGGCACAAATAACGCAAAAAATCGGTTCAGTGAAGTGATCAATCTCGCTATTCAAGATGATCCTCAGGTCATAACCCGCCGGGGTGATGAGACGGCCGTCTTGCTTTCAATGCGGGATTACCAGGAACTCGCCTCACCAAATGGGAATTTGGTGGATTTCTTCCGTTCCTCCCCTCTGGTTGGTCTTGAGCTGCAATTCAAGCGGAATGACATCAGATAATGACGACTTTAACAATAATCTTATTGGTCTTTATTTTGATTCTGGCCTTATTCCTTCTCGGGTGGTTTGTGATGAGGAAGATAGGGGCACGGGGGTGTGCCGCCTGTGACAATCAGAGTTGCCCGCTGAGAACAGCGCCTAAGGTTGAAAAGAAAATGCGGTCTGATTTCAAAGCAGACACTTTATCCGGGGATGAAAAAGATCCGCGGAAGAAGATTTTATGAGCACGAGAAACCTGAAATATAAAATCAACCGGGCAGACGCCTGGAGAGAAATGCGCCAGCAAAGGATCAGAAAGCTGGAAGTCAGTTACGATGATTGTTTCCCTTAAAAAGAGGCGGAGGATTTCTCCCGGCGGATTAAATCAAATAATTTAGAATCCGGAAGAAAGACCACTGAAGCGCTGGCCGGGATATTAAATTATGATTTTAATGTTGTGGAAACCGGCAGCATGAAAGAAAATATATGAACTTAATCCAAACTTTTTAGTTGCCTGATAAAGATAGTTGCCTTTATGATTATCCCGGAACCGATCCAGATGAAAACACTAAAATTTACAGTAACGGTTTCGGCTGCTCTATGCTTTATCCTCCTTTCCCCGGTAAACTATTGTGCGTATCCCGAAGAAATTACCGCGTCGATAATCCCCATTGTCGACCGGGAGTATTTCCCTGAGGCGCAGAAACTTATCGAGAAAACTAAAAAGTCTATTTCTCTCTCTATGTTCGTCGTAAAAAGAGGGAATATGGTTAACCTGTTGATTAAGGAAATTGAGAAATCCGCACGGCGAGGAGTAGAGGTAAGGATACTGCTCGATGATAATATTGCTCACAATCAACGAACTGTAAATTCCCTGAAAGGAATAAAAAATATAGAGATTAAATTGGATTCACCGCGGAAGACTACTCACAATAAAATGCTAATTGTTGATGGTGAGACGGTTTTAATCGGTTCCACCAACTGGACGGATTCATCTCTGGAAACCGCTAATGAAGCTAACGTTATTATTAACAATAAGGAGATCGCCGCTTATCTTGAGGAATTTTTTGATAAGTTATGGCTTGATTCTTCCCGGGATATTTCTCCCTTCAAAAGTTTCCCGGGAGAGATAGTACCGCTGCTGGACCGGCAATATTTTGACACGGTTTATGAATCGCTAAAGAAGGCGAAAAAGAGGGTCTGGGTAATGGTATATGGTTTCAAGATAAATAAAGACGGCACAAACCGGGGTGATCTCCTGGCTGATGAGATTATTAAAGCCGCCCAACGAGGAGTTGAAACCAAAGTTCTTTTGGAAAAAAGCAGTTTCAATCAACGTTTGAATGAAATGAATCGACAGACAGAGGAATACCTGAAGAAAAATGGTGTGGGAGCCAGATTAGATCAAGCAGATAGAATCACGCACGCGAAAGTAATTATTATTGACGATTCTGTATTTCTGGGTGCTACCAACTGGTCCTACGGCGGACTCGAACTCTGGCACAATAGTGATGTTTTGATTAAAGTTAAAAATATCGTCGGTTTTTTTCAGGATTACTTCGAGCAGAAGTATAATAATCAGCCCAAAGAAAATCAGGGATTAATACAAATTTAGGTTTCAGTTGCTTCAACGTGAAAAAATCAATTTGAGGCTGAGAAGGAGAAGCACTCCTCCGAAGATACGCTTTAGGGCCGTATCGCTGATGTATTGAGCTATAGCTTACTCGAAAAGGTATTTTTCAACTTTTTGTGCTCAAAAAACTAAATATTCACCACGAAGGTCACGAAGAACACGAAGAAAAACAAAGAAAACTATGTAATTATTCCTGTTTTTTTAAAATTCCTTCGTGAACTTCGTGTTCTTCGTGGTTAAAAAGGCTTTTCGAGTAAGGTCGAGCTAGATACGAACCACCGAGTATCCCCAGACAGAGGCCAAGGATTATTATCAAAGCCGGTTTTATTGCTACGTAGCCATTCCGGTAATAAACAAGCGCTCCCAGAAAGGTAACCGGGGGGGACCATCGCCGCCAGATAGGTTCCCTGGGCCGCATGCTGGGAGAGACCTGAAACCAGGACAATAAATGGCATCAGGATAAATCCCCCCGCCAGTCCCACCACGCTGGATAACAGACCGGAGAAGTATGAGATGCTGATGGATTAATCTGGATCTGCGGAAAAGATTCCGGGACCGGATACTACCGGTGGCTTCCGCGGTCACCGACCGCGGCTACAGTACCGGGCCATGATCACGAGTTGACGGGATTTACTGAAAGCTTACCTTCCGCCATCATATCTATGAATATAAGCCATTGAAATTAGAAATAATTTGACAAAAAGCATTGGTTAATCGTATATTTAATTTTATTAATTTTTGGATTTAAATCGTTATTATCTCCGATTCTGTGATCCTAAACCATAATGGCAGGGAAGCAGAGCGATAGGGTCTGGCTGGAAACGGCCACGCCTCCCGTGCTTGAAAAGGAGATACAGGGTCCATTTCGCCGACCCTCCCGCACGGGGAGGATCGGCTTTTTTTATGTGAGGTTTCAGTGAATCCCGTTTCCCAGTACTCGTAGAGGCCCTGCCGTCGGCGGGGCCATCGTGTGCCAGCGAGAAGGCAGCCGCTACGAGAGGAGGAGGTTCACTGAAAGTTTACTTATTTATAAGGAGCGGGATTATGTTTTAAAGGCAGCTATCGTGGAAGACCAAAGACAGGAAATAATGACTGAACCGGATTAAATCTAAATTGCAAAATTGTTACGGAGGGCGGTTGATGAAGCTTATATTTTGGTCAAGTTTAATAGTCTGTATTTTTTCGCGTATCGGGGGATGGGCCTGGTCTGAAGAAGATATCGAGCAACCTGATTTCCAGGTCTATACTCTGGGGGAGATGGTAATAACGGGGGAAACACCGGTAACCGACGAGGTGGCCATAACCAATGTGATGACAGCCGAAGAGATCACGGCAACCAATAGCCGGACCGCTGCCGATGCTCTCCAGTACATGCCCGGTGTTGATGTCACCTATGGCCGGAAAGACGAGCCGGAAGTTTATATCCATGGATTTGACCAGTCCCGGATACTGGTTCTTATAGATGGAGTTCCTTACTATGAGACGAATTACGGAAAACTAAATCTCAACCAGATCCCCAGTGATATCATTGCCGAGATCGTGGTTATCAAAGGCGCCCCTTCGGTTCTTTACGGAGCCAACGCTTTAGCCGGAGTCATCAACATCATCACTAAAGAACCCACCGAAAAACCGGCGGCCTCGGCGGCGGTTGAGATAGGGGAAAAACGTTATAATCGAGAGATAATCTCTCACGGAATGAAAGTCGGGATCTTTAATTATTGGCTTAATTATACCCACAGTGAGAGAGACGCCTGGAAGTTATCCGATGATTTTAAGCCTGTATTGGGAAAGACTGTCAACAAACCAGGCGGAACAACCGAATCAATTATTGAAGATGGCGGCTTTCGCGATAATTCCGACTCTAAAACCGATAATTTTTGGGCCAAGGTCGGTATACAGCCCAACCCAGACTCCAAGTATTACATAAATTTTCACCTGATCGATTCCGAGTTTGGTATGCCTCCATCCACAGATGAAAACCGGGTGATTAACTTCCGTCCTGGTTTTTCCCAGTATGGCCGCTTCAAGGACTATGATGACTGGGGAGTTGATTTAACCGGAAGACAGCAGATTGCCGAAAAACTTTCGGCAAAGATTAATCTCTTCTATCATAACCATAAAGACACATATGTCTCATATGCCGATCAGTATTATACCTCGCCGATAGCTAGCAGTACCTATAAGGATTATTTTTTCGGGGGAAGTTTTTTTACTGATTATGAAGTTGTAGACTGGAACACGCTGAGATTGGCTCTTCACTATCGGCTTGATGATCACAAAGATCGCGATGATTCTTACCTGCCCTACGCGGAATCGCGCTCATATACCGGGACCGTCGCTCTTGAAGACGAGATCACCCCGATGGAAAACCTCTCGATTATCGCCGGTTTAGGCTATAATTGGTTCGACGTCGACAAGGCGGAAGAGACAGAGACTAATAAAGATGGAGACTTCGTCGAGCAGGTGGAACTCGATACACCGAGTATCAAGGATGTCTTCAATCCGATGATCGGAGCTACTTATTCACTCCCCGAACTTACCCGATTTTTTGGTTCGGTTGCCAAGACAACCCGATTCCCAACCTTGAGCCAGCTGTATTCCGGAAGATCCGGAAACCCGGACTTAAAGGCGGAACAGAGCATTAACTATACCCTCGGCGTTGCCCGACCCTGCTTTGATATCCTGCGGACAGAGCTGGCGTTCTTTTATCACGATGTCTCCGACTGGATCAGCCGGGACGGACCCAATATCGACGGTACTTATCAGAACTGGGCGGATGTTGAGATGTATGGCATGGAGTTCACTGCCGAGATTAATCCATTGGAAGATCTGATCTTCCGGATTGGTTATACTTATAATCACGCCCGTGATACAAGTTCGGATCGGGCCACGAGCAAACTTACCAATGCTCCCGAGAACCTGGTCAGCGCCGGTGTACAGTATATAATTCCCGATATAGAGACCAAGCTCGATCTCACGGCAACATATATGGATACGATCTATTCTCAGGTTCCTACGCCGCAAGACCCTGATCTCGACATACTGGAGACAGACGGTCATTTTCTTATGAACGGGAGAATCACCCAGCCTTTCGCGGAATACTTCGAAGTCTATATCGCGGTCAATAATATTTTCGACCTTGATTACGAATCGGAATACGGGTTCCCGGGGCGGGGGAGAATGGCTTATTTAGGGGGGAAAGCTCAATACTGATTGGGGAATAGGGATTAGGGAATGGGGAATGGTTCCCTAGCGGGAACTTAGCTCCGCAACTTTTGCCACTAAGACACCCCGACACAAAGAAAAGAGGTGAGGATTGAAAAACTATAGTTTTTCATAATTCTTGTATATTTCTTAGTGCCTTTGTGGCTTTATTTTGAGACAGTAAAAGGGGATAGTTAATAGCTCACAGTCGATGTGAGGAAGGATTTCAGAAGGATGAAAAAATTAATTGTATTTATGCTCTGTATTTTAAGCACGCTGGCTGTATGCGTTTCACGGGCGGAAGTTGAAGAAGCAGCAGAAGAAGCTGTAATAGTTGAAAATAACGATTTCTATGATAATGAAACATCTTACCGGCTGCGCACACCGGAAATTTATGTAGACGGAGAGATCGCCGATAAAGGGTTGGTTAATTTCGCGGAATTACCGGTAAGATCACTTATTGTCAAGGAAGCGACTTTAGAAGATGGTGAAGTTAAATTTATCGGCGCCTACCGGTTCGATGGCTATTCACTCTTTGATATCCTTAAAGAAAGAATACTGAAGAAGAAAAACCAGAAGGAGTTCCCCCCCCCTCTTGATCTCTATGTAGAGATTGAGAATGCCGCCGGGGAAAAGGTTGTAGCCAGCTGGGGTGAACTTATCTACCCCAATAAACTCAACCGGATTATAGTCGCCACCTCGGTCGCCCGAATCATACCCTCCAAGACCAAAGAACAATGGCCGATTCCGGAAACAAGTCAGATGGTATTTGCCGACGACCTGCTGTCGGAAAGAAATTTGTCCGAGCCGGTTAAGATCACCGTCAGATCCGCCACTCGTTCTTTCCTCATAAATCGTAAGCTTAAACCATTATATTCTAAAAGTATCAAGTTGTACAAAGAGGGGGAACCGGTAGGTAAAATAGATGAATTAGATAATCAGCTTAAAACCCAGAGCTATAAAAATATTTTTTATGGCCGGGGAAGAGGATTACATAAGATCTCCGAATTTACCGGGAATGAGATAAAAGAAATCCTGGCAAAATATTTTTCTTCGGAGAAGGCGGTACTGCAGAGAGGTTTATTCACCATGGCCGCCGCAGACGGATATCGAGTAGTATTTTCCGCCAGCGAAGTATTTAACCGCAATGACCAGTCCGAAGTTTTAATTGTGGATCAGGGGAAAGACGAAGGCGGGAAATTTCTGATCTTTCCCGCCCCGGACTATTTTTCCGATCGTGCGATTAAAGCAGTATCCGAGATCCACTTTGATCTGATCAAATAGTTTATTTTGTGGAGTATATGGCTAATGGAAACCACGAAGGACACGAAGATCACAAACAAGATGCAATCGATTACAATCTCTTTTGTATATTTTCCTTCGTGTTCTTCGTGGTAAACTATTATTATGTATAGCTTAGCGGCAAAATTACGATGGAAGATACTCCTGGCAGCCGGCGTTTTACTCTGTCTTTCCGCGCCGGCCCTGGCCGCAGACTCCATGCCCACTACCCGCACCCTGGAAGAGCTGGTCTCGAGATGGGTGGAGCTGAAAAAAAATATCTCCACTGAAAAGACCGATTGGAAGGAAGACAAAGCCCACATTGAAGTGGAGTATAATCTTCTCCAGAAAGAAAAACGTATCCTGGAAGAGGAGATCAGCGCCGCCCGCGCCAACAATAGTGACCTGGCCGAGGAGAGAGCCGGCCTGCTGCTCAAGAAAGAGGCCCTGATCAACGCCCTGGATCAGACCAGTCCATATCTTGCCAAGGCGGAACGGGGTCTGAAAAAATGGCGGGAAATAATTCCGGCTTCCCTTTCTATTCCCCTGGAACCGCTCTTTGCCCGACTGGATAAATCATCGGAGCTATCCGTTTCTCAGCGATTACAGATTATCTTCAGCCTTTACGGAGAAATCGAGGGGTTGCAGCATGATATCCGGGTAACCAGGGAGATTCTGACGACGAAATCCGGGCAGAGGAAAGAGTTCGATCTTATCTATATCGGGCTGGCCCAGGGTTTCAGCGTCTCGGAAGATAATGGGGAGGCGGGAATCGGGCGCCCTACTCAAAATGGATGGGAATGGAAATGGGAGAATGAATGGGGCGGATCAATCCGTCGGGCGCTGGATTATTATAATCGGGAAAAATCTTCTGACTTCATAGAGCTTCCACTGGCAATAACAAAAACTCCATAATTCAATCGAACATCGCTTCGCAATATATTTGCCACAAAGACACTAAGTCACAAAGAAAACATTTTAAGGTTCAATCGCTTTGTCTCTTCTTATTTTCTGAGCTTTCTTAGTGTCTTTGTGGCAGGAATATCTATGCCTAAACACCTGAAAAAAATATTGGTAGTCGCCCTCTTCGCCTGGGGGATCTTTCCGACCACCGGGCCGGGGGAGGAATCTCTCTCAGACGCGATCATTTCTCTAAAAAAAGATATCTCACGTTCAACCGGAGAGCTGAAGGAACTCAGAGAAGAGATCGCCGCTGAGAAGATCCCACTTTCCAGGAAGATGCAAAAACTGAGAAAGGAAGTGGTGGAACTGAGGAAGGAGGCGAACGTTTTGCGATCTCTATCCCGGCAGAAAGATTCCGGATTTGCCAAATTGAAAGAAGGGGTTAATTACCTGGAAGAGGAGGTAGCATTTGTCGCGGCCCTGATGACGGAATATCGTCGGGACATGATCCGGAGGATGAGTAGCGCGGAAGAAGATTTCCTGAGCGGAGGGCTAAAAAATATCGACAAGCTCAGCCGGGAAGGCACCTCGGCCGAATCGCTGGCCGCTCTGCCGCTTCTCCTGGAGCTGGTCGCGGAAAGGAATAGGCAAAATTTCGGAGGTTATGTCTTCCCGGGAGAAAGCCTGGACAAAGAAGGAATGCTTCTGCCGGGAAGATTCGCTCAATTGGGACCGATTACCTACTTTGTCTCCGATGACGATTCCCGGGCCGGGATTATCGGTCTCCATCTCGGCAGCGCCAACCCATCCATCATCGCGGAGCTGGAAGTCGGGCCGGTCCGGGAACTGACTTCGGGGAAGGAAGTGCCGATCCCGATTGATGTCACGCTGGGAGAAGCGATCAAGATACTAGAGAGCCGGCAGAATTGGCTGGACCACATCAGGGCCGGTGGAATCATTATGATACCTATTCTCGGGTTGGGGCTGGTCTGTGTGATCGTAGCGGTGGGGAAACTCTTCTCTCTCGGCCGGCTCCGAACTGATATGGTTCGGGTCCTCCCATCCATCATATCCTCCCTTTCCCGGGGAGATCTTACGGGAGCCAGAGATCAAGCCCGGGCGATGGGCCGACCCGCCGGGCCGGTCCTGCTGGAAGGAATTGAGCATCATCGGGTGCCGCGGGAACACCTGGAAGAGATTATGCACGAACGGATCCTGGTTCAGATCCCCTACCTGGAAAAATGGCTCCCGTTTCTGGCGGTCGCGGCGGCAGCCGCCCCTTTACTGGGACTTTTAGGGACAGTTACCGGCATGATCCATACCTTCGACCTGGTGACCATCTTCGGATCCGGCAAAGCCAAACTACTCTCCGGCGGGATCAGTGAAGCCCTGATTACCACCGAGTATGGGTTGATAATCGCCATCCCCGCTCTTCTGGTCCACGCCTATCTTTCCCGCCGGGTGAGAACTCTGATCAACAGCCTGGATCACGGCGCGGTAGCGTTTATCAACGCCGTAACCAGATTTAAGGATAATGAATAGTGCTTTCTATGAAAGTTTTCATTACTGGCTTAAAGGGGGATTTCTGCTCATCCCTATTGCCGGGGTCGGCTTTTTTATCTTCTTTTATTTTCTCCGGCTGAACGAACGATTGAAGGAATCGTTGATCATGCGCCCGGGGCTGGAAGATGAGATCGAGAATAACCTCAATCGAGGCGAACCTCTCCCCGAGAAGATCCGGGATTCAAATGGTATATTTCCCGGAATCGTAGATTATGTCTCGAACGGTCTCTCCCGGGGAGTCGGGCTGACCGAGTTATTTAAGGAAGTATGGCAGGAGACATTCCCTCCCCTCCGGCGGGACCTAGTTATATTGAGCGCCCTCATCTCCGCCGCTCCTCTTCTGGGACTGCTGGGCACTGTCTGGGGGATGATATTGACATTCCAAGTTCTGGCACTGAAGACCGGAGGATCGTCGGGATTGATGGCGGCAGGCATCAGCCAGGCTCTGATCACAACCCAGTTTGGGTTGGTGGTGGCATTACCGGGTATATTCGGACTCACCCGCCTGAGGAGGAAGATTCAGGCACTGGAAGTACGGGTGATCTCGCTCCAGATGCATTTCTCGCTGGGGCTGAGGAATAAAAGCCTATGAAACGATTTCGATATCTCAAAAATTCAGAAGAGACCGGGATTAATATATCCCCGCTGATCGATATGATGTTTCTGCTCCTGATATTTTTCATCGTGACTACCGCGTTTGTTGAAGAGGTGGGGATAGATGTCCAGAAACCAAAGGCGGCTTCCGCCGCCTTGCTGGAGAAAAAAAGCATCATGATCGGCGTCTCGGAAGATGGCCGGGTAGTCTATGGAGGCAAAGAGATCGGATTGAATGGGGTCCGGGGATTGGTCGCCCGGCTCTTAACGGGAGATGACCGACCGGTAATCATCATTGCCGATGAGAGCAGCCGGAGCGGTGTGCTTGTAGATGTTATCGATGAGTGCAAACTTGCCGGAGCGAAAAAAGTGAGCCTGGCCACGGAGACGGAGTGATAAAAAGTGCCTAAAGTTTGAAGTGCGCTAAAGTGCCTAAAGTTGTTCGCTTTCATCCGGCTTTTCAGGCATTAGAATCCCGGTCAAGCCAAGGGCCTGAAATACATTGAAGTATAAAAAAGGACAACCCTAAAAATGATCTGCGATCATCTCGGGCTAAAAATTTCCAATAACCAATGACCAACTTCCAATTTCCAAATGTCGGGTGCCGAAGCCAAAGGCCATTTGAAAATTGGCAGTTGGAAGTTGGCCATTGGTTATTCAGTATTTTTAACGTTAGCGCCGAAGGCGCTATATTCTGAATAGCATGAAAATAAATAATAACACTTATTATCAACCCCCCGCTGCTTCTATCTTCTCTTTAAAGATATTTGTGGTTGCCGGGCTATTTACTCTTGCCATCTTTCTGCTTCTCCCCTTCTCAGATTATTTGATGCGGTCCAAGAAAAGTTATTTGCTCCGGGATATCCGGACGGTCGAGATGACAAAACCGGCACCCGAGCCACCGCCGATATACAGAAAGAGGAAGCAGACAACGGCTAAACCGCGGCTAACCTCGGCGGGCAGTAAACTTCCGCCGCTTAAGATCGCCGCCGGCCTGGCCCTGGAGATCAACCCCGGCTTTGGCGATTTTTCTCTGGCTTTCAGTCTCAATCCTACTTTAGGCGAAGAGGGTTTGATCTTTCAACTCAATGAAGTCGATACACCCCCCCAGCCGATGGTACAAATGCAGCCCTTATATCCGATGATGGCAAAATCAAAAGGTATTGAAGGGGTGGTGGTGCTTCTCTTTACAGTACAGGCTGACGGGACGGTTGACTCGGTGGAAGTTAGTTCGGCGACTCCTGAATATATTTTTAATGAGGCGGCTAAGAACGCGGTAAAAAGATGGCGTTTTAAGCCGGGGATCAAGAACGGCGATCCGGTGGCCACCCGGGTCTCCGCGCCGCTGCGATTTCAACTGGAGAAGAGAAGATAGCGCCTTCGGCGCTATCGTTAATTATGACTAAGACTATTTTATTATTAATATTTTCTTTCGGGGTCTTTCTCGGCTCCGCCTACGGGCACGAGAATGAGGGGGGAGGTGATCGTTATGACCGGGAACCTACTGTCTCCCGGCAGGAGGCGGCTACTCTGAATCAAGCGGTATCACTGGCCGAAAATAATGGGGAAGCGGCAATAAAACTTCTTCTGAAAGAGACTGACGAAGATTCCAGCTCCGCCCTAGATTTCGCGCTGGGATCGTTCTACTTCCAGAAAGACTCGTCGGCGGAGGCCGAGGCGGCATACCGTAGGGCTCTGACAAAGTTTCCCTCCTTCGACCGGGCGCGGGCAAACCTGGCCCGGATATTAATAAAACAGGACAGGATTGATGAAGCTCTCCATGAACTCAAATCAATCCTGCTTTCCGGAACAGCTCGCCCTTCTACGCTTACCATGATCGGCTACACCTCGCTTTTAAAGGAAGAGCCGGTCCCGGCCGAGATGGCTTATCGTCAAGCGATTCTGCTCGATCCCGAAGACAGCAACGCGTATGTGGGCCTGGTCAAATCGCTCCTGCTGCAGAAAAGATACCTGGAATCGGTTACTCTGCTGGAAGATCTCCTCAAAGACAATCCCTTCAATTCCGAATTCTGGTTCTTGATGGCCAACGCCCGGCTGGCTCTGGACGAACCGGAAGGGGCAATTATCGCCCTGGAATGTACCCGTCGGTTAAAAATAGCTTCTGATGAATCCCTGGCCACACTGGCCGATCTATACTTGAATGCCGGAGAACCGGAAGAAGCCCTCTCTCGCTACCGGGAAGCCTTTGCCGGCCAACGGCCTTCCATTGAACGGATGTTGCGGGCGGCAAACGCGTTTATCCTGATAGGTGATCCTGACCGGGCCGAAGTTCTACTAAAGAGAATACACGGCGCGATAGAGGAAGATGGAATTAAACTTCAACCCGATCAGGATCGTGAACTAATCCGGCTCGAGGCCCACCGGGCACACCTGGCCGGAGATCTCGATAGCGCCTCCCGGGGCTTTCATCGACTGCTGGAGGGTGATCCTCTGGATGGAGATGCTCTACTGGCACTGGCAGATATATCCCGGAAGAATGGTTTATTTGAAGAAGCGGTTATCCTTTATGAACAAGCGTCCCGCGTAACCGGTGCCCGGCTGAAGGCGCTGATCCGCCAGGCTCAGCTTGAAGTTGAACGGGAAGACTACGCCCGGGCCGTTGAGTTATTGGTAAAAGCCCAGGCGGTCAAGCCGCAGCCCCACGTGGCCAGTTATCTGAACCAGGTCCGCCGTTTAGTCCGATAAAGGGGAGAAGATGATAGCCCGGATTATTCATCCCGTCTGCGGGATGGATAATCCGGGCTAAATATCAACATTTCTTAAATAAAACAGTTCCGACACCTGTTCGGCAACCCGGGCTGAGTTTCTTGCTATCGCTCCGAGATAAACATGGATCTCCCGGAGAGCGGAGAATATGCTAGGCCGGGTAAGACGATATATCCGCCAGGTCTCCAGAATGCTTCTCTGGATAATCTTGGTCATACTGAGAGCCAGGGCGATTCGGAGCCCGGCCCCGGGCAGGCCGAATTTTTTCGCGTTCTCTACTACCCTTTCCATCGTCAATTCCCCGATAATGAAATTCGTAGTAACCACAAACAGATAGGTGCGAAAGAGAAAACCCGCTCCGATTTTGAGGGAGTTGATGGAGTAGCCTACTCCAAAAATCTGGGATGTCTTCTCCCCGATAAGAAATGGGGCGAAAAAGACAAATGCCATGGGAAAGACCCATAACTTCAGCGGTCCGAATCTATACAGGTATTTCCGGTTAAGACTGCTGATAATTACCAGGGCTAATAGCCCCGCGCCGATTCCATAGATATTAATTCTCCATAGCAGAGAAAATATAAAAAGAAAGACAACAAGAATGCGGAGAAAACGGTTTATAGTCATCTTTCTTCATCCCTATCTCGATGAACACCGACTATCAGTATTACCAGGATCCCACTGATAATTCCAACAGCCAGGTGGATCCCAACCCAGATGATGATAAACATTAACAAGGGATCCTCTCCCAGATGAAAAACTGCTCCGATCTTCTCCAGAATCTTCCGGTAAGCGTCGAATATTCCAATTCCGTAACGGAGCCAGCTGGAAATAAAGAAGTGGGGAATACCCTCCAGCGAACAGACCGAGCAGGTGGTAAAATATGAGGCCGGATTCGCCCCAAGGGCGGTCAGAAGGGCTTCGGCGATTAAGGTCTCAATCATAATCGCGATCGCCGGACTGACCTTGATCGCTCCGATAGAGAGAAACTTAAATATGACCGCTACCATTCCGGTATAGATGCTGGCTCGAAAATAGGGGGTATAGCTTCGCTCCAGGCAGAGAATAATAGCGCCCACACCGGCCAGTATCGCCCCGGCAAAAGGGAATTCAATCATATGAAGATAACTGCCCACGAACATCTCTATCAATCCCCAGAGTATTCCGAAGATGGTGGGGAAGACAACCATTCTGATTTTTTGAGCATCAATCATTTATATATTTTTCTCTTGAGTTCACTGAATCGATCGGGCTGTTTAAGGGGATCTTTACGTCGCAGAAAAGATGGATGAATTTATTGAGATGAGAGATAAGCAGTACACATTTATCTCTCTCCCTCAGATGATAGATAAGATCCCTAACAGCATTGATCCCCTCCGGGTCAAGTCCGGCCAGGGACTCATCTATAATCAACATCTCCGGGCCGTGCAAAACCGCGCAGAGCAGCGCTACCCGCTGGGCTTCTCCGATACTGAGGGATGTAACTTCCCGGTTGAGCAGTCGTGCCAATCCTAACCTCTCCACGCCTTCTTCAGGGGAGATGATCGGTTGGGACGATTTACTCCGAAAGCCGGCCCGGAGATTCTGCCGGACCGTCCGGTAAAGCATCTGATGGAAAGGGTTTTGGTGGACCATTTTGACCATTCGACGCCGCGCCCGCTCTTCGATCTGCTCTCCCGATCTGGTTATCTCCCCTTCGCTGAACCGGCTGATCCCGGCCAGAACCCGCGCCAGGGTAGTTTTACCGGCTCCGTTAGGACCGACAATTCCATAGACGATACCCCGGCGAAATTCCCGGCTGAATCCGGAGAAGATCTCTTTCCCTTCAGGACTATGGAAGCCGAGATTGGAGACGGAGAAGACAGATGGGGTTTTAATATTTCTCGCCCGGGGGAGTTGCCGATACAAAGAATCTTCAAGCTCCGGGTGAATCTGGGGGAAGAGCCTGCCATTCCGCATGAGGTATCTCCGATCGATCAGACTGTCAATTCGCTGAAAATCGTGGCCGATGATGATAATAGCGGAACCGGATGTTTTTAGATGGGTGAGAATGCCAAAGAGTCTCTCAACTCCATCTTCGTCAAGATGGGCGGATGGTTCGTCGAGCAGGATAAGCTCCTTATCTCCACAGATGATTCCTACGGTGAGAATGAGCCGCTGCTTCTCACCATAGGATAGCTGGAATACTTTCCGGTCCTGGAGCTCCTTAATGCCGAATCGGTCGACCGCCTCTTCCAGAGAAGGACGGTCGCCGGACTGAGATGAGTAGTTCATAAAAAAGGTGAGCTCTTCCCCTACCTTATCGCAGAGAATCTGGGCGTCCGGTTCCTGGAGAACACAGGCGGGACGAAACCCTCCATCCCCGGGCAGCTGGAGCATCCCGAACATTTCCCCCCCTCGGAAAGTGCCGGCCAGACCGGATAAGACGGAGATCAGGGTACTCTTCCCCGAACCATTTCCTCCCGTGATCGAGATACATTCTCCGCGCTTCATTTCGAGATTGAGCCCGTCAAGAATGTACTCTTTTTGCCGGGGGTAGCGGTACTGCAAATTGTTAACCTGAAGTAACATTTCTAATGCAATTAGATTTAGAACTTAACTTTTTCAATTTTTGCCACTAAGGCACGAAGGCACAAAGGAGAAAATAATAGGCGCAACAAACACGGGTCGGCTTGTTTTTTTGAATATCCCTTGGTGTCTTTGTGCCTTTGTGGCTAATTTTTTGTCCCGAAAATGTGTATTAATAAATATGGCTCTCAGTCTTTTTGGGTGGGTTATAAGGCTAATTTAAACCACGAAGGACACGAAGATCACGAAGGATCTGTGAATAGAAAATCGCCTTACCTATCCGGTATGCGTTGACAGATCAATTACCCATTTAATGTAATAGCCTGTACTGCAAATACTTGTATTAACCTATACCTTAAAGACAATCAAACCGTGGTTGATTTACTGAATTGGTCCTAATCTAGGTCGGTATTTTCCTTCGTGATCTTCGTGTCCTTCGTGGTAAATAATATATATTGCTACCCACACAATATGACTGAGAACCAAAAAATTTTAATCGGGGGAAATTCCGAAAAAAAGATAGTCTCTTCCTCGTCCGTTATATCGTAGTGAATATAACGGCGGTGATTATCATTGTCAAGAGGGAACGGCGGAGATAAATACGGCGAATTCCAGGCTCTTGATAATCAGGGGAATCGTGGGGGATTGATAATCGCGCGAGGGGGGAATTACAATGGACAAAAATCAAACAACGGAGGCGGCCGTCGCCTTAAAGGTCAGGTAGATCATGTCCCCCAGCTTCAGGTCAAGTTCGGCATAGGAAGCCCTGGTGATAATCGCCCGCATGGGAACCCCGATATCGACATTGATCGCCACTCTTCGGCCCAGTTCCTCAAACCTGATAACCCTTCCGAAAAATGAGTTGCGGGCACTGGAAGCGAGGGGAGAAAGCGAGACGATGATCTCTTCGGGATGAATGATCATCCGGGCCGGACCTGGATCGCGGGTAGGGATAAAGGCCTTTAAATCATGGTTGAAGAAAAAATAGGTCTTGCCGTCATCCTGGCGGACCTCTCCGAAGTAAAGGTTGTCGATTGTCCCCGGGACCAACTTCCCCTCCAAGAGGCTTAGCATCTCATCCCCGACCCGATAGGCCTGCTCACGGTTATGGGTGGCCCAGATGACTATGCCCTGCCGCTCACTGTGAAACTCTTTTATCTTCCCTTCGATAAACTCGACACTGGCCCGATCGACATTCGCGGTCGGCTCGTCCAACAAAAGTACTTTCGGCCGGAGGAGAAGAGCCCGGGCCAGGGCCACCTTCTGCTTCTCCCCACCGGAGAGCTGCTCCACTCTCCGATCCCGGAAATCATGGATCCCCAGGAGATGGAGGATGGAATCAACCCGCACCTTGATCTCCTCTTTTTCGAACCGGCGCAGGATCAACCCGTAGGCAATATTTTCCTCCACCGTCGTCCGGAAGAGATAAGGATTCTGCTCCATCAATGTCATCTCCCGACGGATACTGAGAAGTTCCCGGCCGGAATTCGGCAGAGGACGCCCCCGGTAGAGAAACTCCCGGTAATTCGCGGGCAAGAGCTGGGCCAGTATCTCCAGCAGGGTGCTCTTCCCGGATCCATTGGGCCCGGTAAGGAGATAGATCTTTCCCTCCAAGAGAGAAAGCTTCGGGATATTGAGCTCAAACCCCCCCGGGTAACAAAAGTTCAGGCCTTTTAAAGATATTAATGGTTTCTTCATTGCCAGTTTAATGTTGGAGTAACACCCAATACCGCCTCAATAGAATTATGTTGGTCATTATTCAAAACATATAATTAACCCCGGTTTCACCGGGTTTAATTATATTGCCGGATCTGTAATAACGCGTTTATACCCAGAGCGATAACCAGCAGGATAATCCCCAGTGCGATCCCCAGGGCAAACTCTCCCTTGCCGGTCTCATAGGCGATCGCCGTGGTAATATTTCTGGTATAGCCCTGGATATTTCCTCCCAGCATGGAAGACACCCCGATCTCCGCGAAGATCCGTCCGAAACCGGCAATCACCGCGGCCAGGACCGCGAACCGGGCTTCGGTCAAAATCTTCCATTTTTTCTGGCGCTTGGAAGCGCCGAGAGTGAGAGCGGTCAGGGATACCCTCCGGTCCATGGCCTGGACCGCGGCCAGAGAGAGGGAGGCGATTATCGGGGTCGCCAGAACGAACTGCCCGATCATCATGGCGTAGGGGGTATAAAGTAAACCCCAATCCCCCAGCAGTCCACGGCGCGAAAGGAAAGCGTATCCGACCAATCCTACCACCACGGTGGGAAGCGCCATTAACGTATTAAGGAGAATGACGAGCGCCCTCTTCCCCCGAAAAGTCCCCATGCCAACCCGAACCCCGATCGCCACCCCGACAATAGCAGCGAAGAATAGTGCCGTCCCCGATACCCGGATAGATACCCAAACAATCCGGAGTAGCTCCGGATCCCGGTGGAGAATGAGGTAAAATGCCCCCGAAATTCCATTGAGAATATAATCCACTTCTTATCTCCATTCGGCCTTTCAACCGCGAAAAAACAAACTCTTTAAAAAGCTCCCCCTACCTCGCCCCCCTTTTTAACCGCAGAGACACACCCCGATTAAAACTTCGGGGTGCATCTCTGCGGTTCAATTTTTCAGCGAACTACGGCCGGACCGCGGTCGGATGGAAGAGAGCTTCACCGGCAATTCGAAAATCTCCGATGATCTTCTGTCCCTCTACTGAGGTCATCCAGGCAATCAGTTCCATCGCTCCAAAATAATTGATCTGCTTGAATCGATCCGGATTGACCGCGATGATCCCGTAAGGATTAAAGAGACGCTTATCCCCCTGGGAGAGAATATCAAGATCTAATTTATCCTTATAGGCCAGATAGGTTCCCCGGTCGGTTAAAGTATAGGCATTTTTCTCATCAGCCATCATCAGTACCGCCCCCATCCCCTGGCCGATGGAGAGATACCATTTTCCTTCCGGTCCGATATACTGAACCTCCCGGTCCTTCCCCTTTTTGGTGATCATATTCTTTACTTCTTTTAGAGGAACTCCCGATGCCTCCCAGAGCGCCTGCTCCTTGATATGGGTCCCCGAGTCATCGCCCCGGGATATAAATAACGATCCCTTCCGATCGATCTCCGCCAGAGCTTTGGAGGCATCATTCTCCCCCCGGATACCGGCCGGGTCAACTTTCGGACCGATAATAACAAAGTCATTATACATCACATTCCGGCGATTGACACCGAATCCCGCATCGACAAATGACTTCTCGCGCGAGGGAGCGTGGACCAGAAGCACGTCGGCATCACCGTTCTCCCCCAGTTTCAAAGCGGCACCAGTTCCCACCGCTATAACGTCCACCTTCATATCAAGCTTTTTTTCGAATTGGGGCAGAAGGACTGCTAACAAACCGGAGTTATCGGTACTGGTCGTCGTCGCCAGTTTGAGCCGTTCCTCCGCATCAACACGCGCGGTTAGCGCGCAAAAAACAACCAGCAATGCCATAGACATAAAAACAAGCCTCTTCATCATCTCCTCCTTTAAAACCTAGATTCAAATAAAAAGCCGGCAGTCCCATACAGGAGAGCCGGCTAAACTTGCCATTCGGAGACTGCTGAATAAAAAAAACGTCTATTTGATCAACAGTCTCTTGTCTCCTTTCCAACCCGGGAGGCACGGACGTTTCCAGCCGTACCCTATCGCTCTGCTTCCATGCCGCAATTGGTTTAGAAAAACAGAGTCGGAGATAATTTAGCGCCTTCGGCACTAAATTAGTTTAAACCTAAATTGAGCGATTCTATGCGGCGAACTGCACCAATCTTATGGTCTGCAATCGGTTGCAAAAATACTCGTTCGCATTTATTAATGCGTCTGCGTTTTTTGCAACCGATGCAGCCTCATAATCTTAGCACATTTCATCCGCAATAATCGCTCAACTTAGGTTAAATAAATATTATCATGATGAGGTAAAAATAACAGCAAAATATTGATTGCTAATTTAATTTATATCTTCTTATTTTTGCTATGCAAAAATAAGATTATTCTCTATAAAATATTTGTGGGGATTGTTAAAGTCCTTGGCGCGTTGCCATAATAGAAAAATGACGGCGCTGGTTCAAAACTAAATTAACGACCGAAGGGATATAATCTAATGTTTACAGTACTAAAACTGATTAAACCATTCTTTCTTCCTCCAACCCTTATATTGCTGGGGATGGCTCTCGCTCTCTTTCTACTCTTTCGGAAAAAATGGAAGTGGGGAAAAATTATTCTGACAACAGCAATGATCCTTTACTATCTCCTCTCTACAGGACCGGGGAATTATCTGCTGATCCGAAGTCTGGAGAAGGCCACACCGTGGTTTCTGGGAGCAACAACCGGAGATAAGAAAACGGAAGCGATTGTTATCCTGGCTGGAGGCGCCCGTCGGAGCGGCCCTTTGCGCCCCCGAAACGAATTATCCGGACCCAGTTGGAGAAGATTATGGCGGGGTATCGAGCTTTACCACGATAAAGATGGAAATATTCCGATAATCTATAGCGGAGGCAGCGGAGATGCCTTTGATCAGATTTCGATTGAGGGGGAGCTCACCCGGAAATACGCCCTCACAACCGGAATCCCGGAGACTGATTTCTTCATTGAAACCACATCCCGCAACACCTATGAAAATATCCGGGAGACAAAAATAATACTGGATGCTAAATTCCCCGGCTCGACTCAACACCGAGTAATCCTGGTCACGTCTTCTATTCATATGCCCCGATCAATCCTGATCGCACGAAAAGCCGGACTGGACCCCATCCCGGAACCGGCGGATTTTCTTGTCCGCTCCTCAGGTTTCGATTTACTGGATTTTGTCCCTTCGGCCAAAGCCCTTATGGTCTCCACCAGTTGCCTCCACGAATGGGTGGGGATCGCCGCCTACCGGATCATGGGGAGGTTGTAAGAAAAGAGAAGTGCCTAAAGTTTGAAATGCGCTTCAGCCAGAGGCTGATCCGCCTCCGGCGGAAAAGTGCCTAAAGTTATTCGCTTTCACCTGGCTTTGTTGGCTATTTACCGACAAGAGGTGTTGTGACTTAAAAAGTAATATAATAACCAAATGGCGTTACTTCCAATGTACTTCCGGTAAGTTAGCGCCGGAGGCGATAACTTATGAAGAAGATAATTGAGATGGGGATTGAGGCCGGGGATGCTGACATGTATGACGAAGATTCGATCTGGATAGAGAACAGCAGTGATAAGATCGATATCGGGGATGTTCTGATGGAGGTTATCAGGAACCTCCAGAAAGAGCTTCCTCTATCCCGTGAACTGCGGGCCATCTCTATCGGTTCCGGTTCGGAACCACAGTTCAAGATTCTGGAAGCGGCATTTAAGGGGGGGCTCTACCTCCTTGATATCGATCCGGTCCCGCTCAATGTCGTAAAAGAACGGATCCGGCGGGAGTGGATAAAACACGTCAAGACTATTACGGCGAACTACAATAAAGTTCTGATGGATCCCGAAAAAGCCCAACAGTTCTTTAAGAAGCGGCTGGGAGGCAAGAGGCTGGACCTGATCACGCTTGATCACTCTCTCTACTATTGCGCGGAGTCAGCCTGGGAAGGATTATTTTCAAATCTCTACCGGACTATTCTTGGGCGGCGGGGCGCGATTCATGCCGTCCTGATGGCATCAAAGAGCGACGATCAATACTCGACCACCTGGTTCTACAATCACTTTGCCGGGAAATATTTCGGTGCGAAAAATGATCAGGATCTGGCCGCTTTCGCGACAACGCTGCGAAAGATTAAATTATTTCAGAAGGCCCGGATCATCTCCCGAAAGCACCGGGTAAAGTTTTTTATCGATGACTTCGGCAAATTCATGGCGGTGATCTGGATGATCCTCCTCTACCCCAATGTTCACCGCTACACTCAGAAACAGAAGGAGGAGATTACCGAGTATGTCTACCAGAAATTCTGGGCCAAGAAAAAGCCCCTGATCCAGCTTCAGGATCACTTGATACTGTATAAATAAATTAGCTCCCTTCGGTCGCGAATTTATGTCTTGAGCAAAGACCTACCATTTTGCTGAATACAAAGCTTGCGATGAAGATAACATTGGATATCCCTAACACCCTTGTTGATGAAGCGATGAAGCTGTCGCATCAAAAAAATTAATCAGCGGTGATTATATCCGCTCTTGAAAATTTTGTGCGGAAGAACAAAATTTCTGGATTGAAGAAATTTATGGGGAAAATTGACCTGGATATCGATCTGGATAAATTGCGAGACCGGTAATGAGCTTGGTTCCACGGTCAGCGACCGCGGCTACAGAGACGTGCTATCACTGGAGCGAGGAAATGCAGATCCTTAATGGGGCGGGCGGGGGTAGTTCGGCAAAGCGCTCGGAAGATTCGCAGCCTTCGTCGGGGTGGAGATAGGTATTGATGACCCGGGCTTTATTTTCGGAATAACCACTTCCCGGCGGGCGCATCTGATCCAGGTAATCATAGAGATAGAATATCCCGAACCCTTTGGCCCGGGTCAGATCGGCGTCGATCCGATCGAGCCGGATCCCCTCCTCCACCAATCTCTCCGCCGCTTCTATCTGAACCCGGTAGGTCAGACCGTACATCCCCCCCGTGCCACCGCTCGCTTTAATGTGAGACAGAAAGGTGATCCAGGTTATCCCGCCGGAGACGCAGATAAATAACCCCAGGAGAATCGGAAGACAGATGGCTATCCGGCCTTTCAGTCTCTTTCTTATTCTCACAGTGGCTGAATCTAATCCAAGTCCGGCCACTACCAGCACGGCGGGGAGACTGACCAAAAAATACCAGGGGGGAACTTTGACGCCCTTCAATAGATAGAGGAAAATCGGCAGAATTGCCAGCAATCTCACCCAGGGGACAAATGATGTCCCCTTATCCTTCCGAGTAAATAATCCGGCGAGGAAAAGCAAGAGAAATAACACTGTCCCGGCTATCCCTAGAGGAGATAGCCAGGAATGGGTAGTCCCCACCGGAGTTTCTGCCAGAGAGATAGTATTGAACTGTGACCCCTGAAAGAAAAATCCAAAGCCGCCCGCAAATGAGGTCTCACCGAAAATTTTTAATAGATTGATTATATTTGGAAAAAAAGGAATCGGATCCCCTACTCCACCCGCGAAGGCCTGCCGGATTGACTGAAAGTTTGAATGGATAAGAAAGTAGAGGTGGGGGAAGAAGAGGATAAATCCGGCAACGAATCCACCCATAGCCCATAGCCAACGGATCCGTCTCTTATAGGCGGAGACCACGAACCAGATAAGAAAAAAGACCAGGATACAGTAAGCGGAATAGTGGATCTGCCAGATCAGGCTGACCAGAGGCCCGGACCAGAAGATAATCCTACTATCAGGACAGCGGGTAGAGTGGGCCAGAACAAGCATAAGGAGGATAATAAAGAATAGAAGCGTACACTGGGGCCAGATCATCCGGGAGTATATAATCAGCCAGGGGTGGACAGCCATGAAAGCCGAAGCCCAGAGACCGGCCCGGGGACGCCCGATCTCCACTCCCAGTCGATAGATAAGTGGGATCGCGACAATATTGAGACCGGTAATATAGAGGCAGATTATCAGCGGCGCGGAGGTTATCCTAACCAGGGGGTAGAGAATAAAAATAAAGCCCGGCGGCATCATCACATTCGCTCCACTCATCTGACCATAGAGCGGAACCCCGTGGGTGAGCCAGAACCTGGTCGTCAGGATGGCGGTCACCCCGTCCATCCCGAATTCGATCTGATCGAAATAGATCAGCCGGAGGATCGCGCCGGTAATTACTGAGATAAGAGCCAGGAGGGTGAGGAGTATCGGCTCAGGCCGAATTTGTAGTTTGTCTGGTGAAGTCGTCATCGAGTTTTTTTGGGGGTTTTAGCCGGCCAATTGATCGGTCGGATCAATCGGACCAGTCGAACAGGTCTGACAGGTCGGACGGTTGCACCACGCACCATGGAACTTCCCTGCCCCTCCCTGCTACTCCCTACTTCTCCCTGCTCCTCCCTGCTCTTTCCTGCCTCTCCCTACTCCTGCCACCTTTATTTCACGCCCGGTGATCGCCCGGTAGATCACCTCAATCAGTACGGCTACCACCACCATCACCACCAGGACCAGGAGATTGCCGGGCGCGATCGAGGCTGTCTGCCAGAGCAGCGCTCCCAGCGCGATCAGGCAGACCACGAAGCCGGACCAGGAAATCCATTTTTTCCCTCCGGTATTCTTCGCCAGGAGAACATTGGAGAGGTTGACCATGGCGAAGATGATCAGAAACCCCGCGCTTCCCATTGTAGATATTCGGTCGATATGAAAGAGATTGGCCATCAGGAGCGAAAGGATGCTGGTAAGAAATAACCCCTCCAGGGGAAGAGGCGATCTCTTGCCTGTCTTCTCCAGTCTCTTCGGCAGTTCACCGGTCTTGGCGATGATATAGCTGATCCGGGCCGAGCCATAGAGGGTGGCGTTGATAGCCGACATAGTGGCCAGCAGCGCCGCTATCGCCACCAGAACAAAGCCAAAATGACCCAGGCTCGGTTCGGCGGCCGCGGCCAGGGCGTAATCCTGAGCGGTTTCTATCTCTTTGAACGGGAGATTGCCGACGGTGACGATTGCTATCGCGATATATAGTACGATCACGAAACCGACCGCGGAGTAATAAGCCCGGGGGAGATTCTTTTTCGGGTTCTTTACGTCGTTAGCGGTGTTGGCGATCAGTTCAAATCCTTCGTAGGCGACAAATATGATCATTCCACCGGCCATCAGAGAAATAACATTGGTCAGAGAGAAACCATGGCCGGCCCCCATCACATCTTTTATATTGCCCCACTGAGCCGGAAGCATGCTGGACCATTTGACAAAGAACATCCCGGCGGCTCCAACCACGATCAGAATTGTCAGCTTTACCGCGACAATATATTTCTCGGCCTTCCCCACGAAAGTCGCCCCCAGCATATTGATCAGGGTAAAGAGAATAATCACCGAGCTTAAAATAACATGCTTCCAGAGGGCATGCTGGTCGGCCGGAAAGAAAGTAGCGCCGTAGCTGCCGCAGGCATAGGCATAGAGAGCAAGGGTAACCAGATAGCTGAGCCAGAGGAGGATATTAAGACTTCCGGTGATCCGGCCGGTACCAAAGGCCTGGTTAAGAAATGTTACGGTTCCTCCTTCGCTGGGATATCGGACCGAGAGCTTGGCGTAAGAATAGGCGGTGAGCGCGGCCACGATCCCGGCCAGGGCGAAAGCGATCGGGGTCCCGCCGCAGGCCAGGGTAACGGCAAGACCAAGAACCGCGAAGATCCCGCCGCCCACCATCCCCCCAATCCCGATGGACGTAACTGCCAGGAAACCGATTGTTCCTTTACCGGAACTCGTTCCACCATCCGTGGCTGTCCGCGCTGGAGTTTGAACTATATTCATAAGTACTCCTTCTTTCTATTTCTTCGAAAAAATATAAAAAATTTAACATGCAGGCATTAGAAGAATATTACAGAATTTATATTACATCTTATCCCGAATCCAGACAATTCATTCTTCCGATTTCAGATAATTTTGCTTATCATTTTGCTTGTTATCCCCTTGATCCAATCGTGAAAAACTCATATCATTACTGATCCTAATTAAGTTACTGCTTAGATAGTTCAACAAACCGCGGATTTACCGGATTGTTTCTTTCTTTAATCCGCATAATCCGTATAATCCGCGGTTAAATCAGTCGAGGTGCCAAGTTCTATGTCTAATAGGAGTTTATCCATAGGAGTACACCAGCTCGTACCGGTGCTGGAAGAAGAGGACGCGATCGGGAACTACGCGCTGAATCTCCGCGATGCTCTCCGGGCGGAGGGTTTTGATTCGCAGATATTTGTTTATGAGACCCGGTCCGGGCAGAAGGCGGAGACACTCCCCTTCCAGGAACACCGGCGGTTCAGTACCCCTGACAATATTCTCATATTCCATACCGCGATCGGATCTCCCCTGGCGGACTACTTTATCGGATGCCCGGATAAGAAACTTCTAATTCATCATAATATAACCCCGGCCCGATTCTTCGCCCCCTGGGACCGGGAGGTAGGTTATCTGGCATACCAGGCCAGGGAGCAGCTAGCGGCAATGGCAAAGACCGTCTCAGCGACACTGGCTGACTCACCGTTTAACGCGCGAGAATTGGTGGAACTGGGATATCCTGAACCGGAGGTCATCCCGCTGATATTTGACTGGGAGAGATTAAATGGTCCGGCCAACCCGGAGATCACTGGAAGATATCAGGATGGAAAGACCAACCTGCTCTTCGTAGGGAGGGTAGCCCCGAATAAGAAACAAGAAGACCTTCTCCGGATATTCTCTTGCTATCAAAAGTTATTTAACCCGGCATCACGTTTAATCCTGGTGGGAGAGGAGAACCGTTTCCCCTCCTATCGAAGATCGTTAGAAAAAATGACGCATGATCTCAAACTGGAAGAAGTTATCTTCACCGGAAAGGTCTCTCTAGAGGACCTCCGTTCCTACTACCACATCTCTTCGCTCTTCCTCTGCATGAGTGAACATGAAGGATTGGGGGTTCCCCTGGTAGAGTCCCTCTTCTATCGTATCCCGGTAGTAGCCTATGATGCCGGAGCGGTTGGATCGACCCTGGGTGAGTCCGGGGTCCTGGTGATAGAGAAAAACCCACTCCGGATCGCCGGGCTGATTAACAGGATCATGACCGATAACAGCCTATATGAGACTATTATTAAATCCCAGGACCGGAGACTGGAATATTTCAAATCATTCCCCTACCGGGAGAGATGGAATGAAGTAATTGGACAATTAAGAACCCACTATATTAAGTAACAAAAAATCCCAAATCATAAGCACCAAATAACAAATAAATTCCAAACAACAAATTCCAAATAACAAACTCGCCAGGCGGAACCCGGGCTTGCGAAGGCATCCCACCAAATAGCATTGTCCTATAAATGGGGCTTAGAGTAACACCTTCTGTTTTGATGGTTTGTTTGGAAGTTTGGTCATTGGTTTATTGATTTTCAGCCGGAGGCTGATCAGCCTTTGGCTGAGGAATTTATTTGTTATTTGGGATTTGTTGTTTGGAATTTAGTTAGCAATATCTATACGTTAGTATTAATAATTAAGTGACTTATGATTACTCTATCGCTGACAATTGGGAAGATCATCTGGCTCGCTCTTCTATTGCTGATTCCAGGCGCTCTTACTCTTCTGGCCGCCCTGAAGGGGAAGAAGATTCTATCTGTCCGAGGATGGGGTGAGTTCATCTTCTTCTCGTTTCTGGGCGGTTTCGCCCTTCTCTCTATCCTGGGTCTGATTACCGCTCAACTGGGGGTCTTCTCCATACAACTGATCTCCGGACTGCTCTTCATCTATTCCCTGTTGATTCTTATAATATACCGACCGGAGGTCGACAGTATCAGCGATTATCTTAGCCGGGATGACTTGCCGAATCGCGGACGGATAGAAAAGTCAACACCACTTATACTACTCTTCATTCTTTTTATAGCCGGCATCCTCTTTCTCCGGCCTACCGAATATATCTTCGGTGGATGGGATCCCGGGGTCTATATCAACACCGCTATTCATATCGAACGGACCGGCGCGATCGTTATTGATGACCCCCAACCGGAATATTATTCACCGGGAGAATGGGCGTCCTATTCACGGAGACACTCCTCGGGCTATTCCGAGAAATATCCGGGTTTTCGCCGGGCGGGTCCGGAGGGAAATCGACTCCTACCCCAATTTTATCATCTATTTCCGGTCTTACTGGCAATATCATATCTTCCCGCCGGAATGGGGAGCATATTCTATCTAACCCCAATCCTGGGGTTACTCTCTCTGCTTGCCATCTACCTGGCCGTCTCTGAGTTAATGGACCGAAAGGTCGCGCTTCTATCTGTATTCTTAATAGCCGTCAACATGGCGGAGATCTGGCAGGCTCGATCACCGGTCACGGAAATTCTCAGCCAGTTCCTTCTCTTCAGCGGTCTATTTCTCCTGACTAGATTTCTAAAAAAGGGAGAGGCTTATCCCGGCTGGTTAGCGGGGACTATTTTCGGGATTCTGATCTTATCGAGAATCAGCGCGCTGCTGATCTTTCTCCCCCTGGCGATATTCTTCTATTGCGGATGGTTCATCTCCTACCGAAAAAAGGACCTTCATTTTATCCTGCCATTATTGGCGTTAACAGCTTATTCCCTCTTATCCGGAATATTCTTCGGGGGACATTACATCAAATCGGCATTTAATAATTTCCTGGGAGCGGGATCGATATGGTTATGGTTTATCCCGGTGGGAATCGCGGGGGCCTTCCGGCTCTCTCCGAAAAGAAGACGGGAGATTCTAGCGCGTTTATTTAACCGGCGGGGATTACGATGGACCGCCTGCGCCATTATTATTGCTCTGGTCTGTTTCGGTTATTTTATCCGGCCCTACGATCCGAGCATGAGCGCGGACAGGACCAATCTGGTAGAACTGGGCTGGCTCCTTACCCTCCCGGGGTTAGGACTGAGTATTGCCGGAATCTGCCTGCTCATTCTGAAGAATCGCGGAGCTGCCATCTGGGCTTTTATCCTGGTAATACTGGCATTTGCCATCGTATTCCTCTGCCGGCAGCTTATCCACGTCAATTATATGTGGGCAGCCCGGAGATATATGGTTGTGGTTGTCCCCGGGTTTATAATCTGCGCGGCCTGGTTCATTGCCCGGTTAGGCCGGGTCAGGTTCCCCGCGGTACGCTGGATGGCAGTCATTATATTTCTTCTAGTCGCCGGGATGGAAGTTCACGACGGACGAGCACTCTTTACTCATCGCGAATATCGGGGAGCGGTTGACTTCATGGACCGGATCGCCGACATAGTCCGGGATGGGGATCTGATATTGGTGGAGGGGGAGAGTATCGACAAGCTACCCACCACTCTTCATATGATCTATGGATTTTCCGTATTACCTCTCTATAGCCCCGGACCGGAGAGAGAGACGGTTATCTCAGACCTGATCCGTCGACTGAAGAAAAATGAAGAGGCCGGGAAAAAATTCCCGATAGTCTATCTTATTACCGATAAAGATCCTCCTGTCATCCCCGGGGCGGGAATCAGACTTATTGACGAGATCAGTTATCACGCGACACTCTTTGAACGGAGCGGGATACATCTCCCCTGCTCTTTAGACGATCATGCCAGGGACGGCAATATTAAAGTGAAAATCTTTCGGTTGCTGCCGGAGTAAAGTTATCTATAATAAATAATGTCAGCTTCGCTTCTCAACTTATTTAACCGCGGATTATACGGATTATGCGGATTAGAGAAAAAGCAATCCGCATAATCCGCTTAATCAGCGGTTTATTCAAATAGAAAAATAGCACCTTATGTTTGAGCAATTGAGGACAATATATGAATGGAAGGACCTGATCCGGAACCTGGTCCTCCGGAATCTACGGATCCGATACAAGGGTTCGGCACTGGGATTCCTCTGGACTATGATAAATCCCCTCTTCATGATGGGGATCTATTTCCTCTTCATCAAGCTGCTGAAGATCAAGATCGATCTCCCTCAGCTTCTGATCGGGATTCTGGTCTGGCAGTTCTTCGTAATGTGTCTCTCCGACTCGGTTAACGCCATCACCGGATACCCTTCCCTGATCAAGCGGACCTACTCACCGAAGTATGTCTTTCCACTCTCAATGGTCCTGGCGAACCTGATCAACTTGCTTCTCTCCCTGATTGTATTTATAGTCTTCATGATTGTTTATACGTTAGCCTTCAGCGTACCCCTGCAGACCGGATTCGGCCTCCTTCTCCTGCCGCTGGCTATTATCATTCAGGCAATGCTGGTCCTGGGACTTTCCAACTTTTTCTCCTGCCTCAATGTATATTTCAAAGATATTGAGCACATCATGTCGATCATTCTCCTGGCCTGGTTCTTCATCAGTCCCATAATGTATCCGCTTGAACTGGTGACGAAGGGGATGAAGACGGCAGCCATGGGACCCTGGGTCCTCAATCTCTATATCTTAAACCCGATGACCTCAATCGTAATCTTTTACCGTTATGTCTTCCTCGGCCTTCCTCCACCGGAGAGCATTTATTTCTATATATCTCTGCTCCTTTCGCCGCTGATTATGATTGCCGGAACCATGATCTTCTTGAAAAAGTCACCATACTTTGCCGATGAATTATAATATTTTACCTTGAACAATAATGTGATTCACCACGAAGGACACGAAGTTCACGAAGAATAATTAAAATAATTTGCCTTTTTTCCTAAAAATCCTTCGTGATCTTCGTGTCCTTCGTGGTTTCAATTAACTATATTTTAAAGTAATACGTTTTTCGAACAGGGCTTACCCATGAACGCGATTGAAGTAAAAAATCTGGGAAAAAAATTCCGCCTCCGCCACTCCAAAGGGCAGTCCCTCAAGGCGACCATCATCGACCGGATTCTCAACCGGGAGACCCGGGATGATTTCTGGGCCTTAAAGGATATTTCATTCTCAATCGCGCCAGGTGAGACGGTTGGAGTGATCGGCCCCAATGGATCGGGGAAGACCACGCTCCTCTCAATTCTGGCCCGGGCAATGGTCCCAACCGTTGGATCTCTTGATATCCGAGGGCGGATAGGCTGTCTGCTGGAGTTGGGAGCAGGCTTTCACCCCGATCTCTCCGGCAGAGAAAACATCTACCTCAACGCCTCGATTATGGGAATCCCTCAGTCCATTATCGAAGCCAAATTTGACCAGATCGTGGAATTCTCCGGGTTGGGACATTTCATAGAGACCCCGCTCAGGTTCTACTCCTCCGGGATGTCCGTCCGCCTTGGATTCTCGGTTATAGTGGTTGCCGATCCGGAGGTACTCCTGGTCGACGAGGTCCTGGCGGTCGGGGACAAAGCCTTCCAGAAGAAAAGCGCGGAACGAATGCACCAGTTTAAAGAGGAAGGGAAAACGATCATAGTCGTCTCCCACGACATGAGCGTGATCAGAAATTTCTGCGATAGAGTCATATATCTACAGGAAGGAGAGATTATCCTGCAAGGTCCGGCTAACGATATCGTCAACCGCTACACCGGAGATGTCCAGGCGCAACTGATCGAAGGCGGCCCGGGTCAGGGGAGGATCCATGAATGGGGAAACCGGGAAGTAGAGATCCGGGAGGCATCCCTTATGAATACTCTCGGCGAGCAGATCTTCAATCTGAGAGCGGGAGATGACCTGGTAGTTAATATCGACTACTTCGCGAAAAATCGGATCGAAAATCCGGTCTTCGGTTTCGCTATCCATAACTCCGACCGGATTCTCTGTTTCGGGAGTAATACCCAGATCGGCGAATTTCTGGTCGGTCCAGTGGAAGGTGAGGGAAAGATCAGTTTCCGGCTCGATTCTCTCCCCCTCCGGACCGGAGACTACTACTTATCCCTCGCCATCCATTCTCAGGATCACCTGACCAACTATCACCGCCAGGAGTATTTCTATCCCTTCACTATCCTCTCCGCCGGCCAGGGAGAAGGATTATTCAGTATCCCGGTGGAATGGGGAGTGGGAAGTGGGGAGTAGGCAGTGGGCAGTAGGGGGCATTGCAACCAATTCAGAATGTCCAATGACCAATCTCCAAATGCGATATTAATAATAAAAGCGAATAACGAACCGCAGAACATCGAATATCGAATGTCGAAGTAAAAAGACCGAGGGGAGGGAACTTTTGCGAGTTTTGCGCCTTCTTGCGGCTAAAAAAGTGGCTAAGGTAGATGAGATGGAGGAGGAATCACATGGAAGAGACATTTGAGATCAATACTCCCGGGATTGACGTCCAGGCAATCGTCGCCACGATACGCGAACGAGTCGAAGAGAAGAAACGGGACGGAGTTTACGATCAGTATAATATTTCGCCCGCCGTGGCCCTCGAGATAGATAACCTGAAAACCGACGCTGACTACCTGAACTATTACCTGGATACAATCTGGCGGGCCGCCGACATCGACCTGGGGGATTTCCCCATTTATAGTAAAGCTCCCATCGTTGGCCGCCCGGTAGTCTTGCTGAAAAAAATCATCTGGAAACTCCTGAAATTTTATACCTTCCGCCTCTTCTCCCAGCAGAAAGACTTCAATGTCAAAATGGCCAGTATCGTCCATGGATTGGAGATGAAATATGAGCAAAGATTCGCGGCCCTGGAAGAAAAATTAGCGCATCCGGCGCTAACGTTGAAGAATAATGACGAAGGGGAACCGGGTGAAGGCAACAACTTTTAACTTTTTCATCCACCATAGTGCTTGCATCCCGAACTTGATTCGGGGCTTTAGCGACGGCTGAAGGCATTTAAGCGCACTTTAGGCACTTTAAATTTGCCCGAACAAAGTTAGGGCTAATTTATTTATATCATGACGGCAACCACAACTTCCCCACATTGGAATATCGCGTATATCTGCCCGCGTTACGCGGCAGGCGCGGCGGGAGGAGCTGAGACCTTAATCAAGAACTGGGCGGAACAGCTGCAGGCCCGGGGACATTCCTCCGAAGTCTTGACCACCTGCGCCCGGGACAACACCACCTGGGAGAATGAACTCACTCCGGGAGAAGAGATAATAAACGGGGTTACCGTACGCCGATTCGAGGTAACTTACCATAATCAGGAGAAACAGGATTATTTCGGAGAAAAAATTAGTCACGGCCAACCATTGAGCATATCTCAGGAAGAAGAGTGGATCGATTCGGTAGTCCGGAGTGATACCCTGGTTCATTTTATTGAGGAACACCACTCTGATTATGACTGTCTCATCTTCGCTCCGTATCTCTTCGGGATCACCTATCGGGGGATGAAAATCGCCCCGAAAAGATCTATCCTAGTTCCCTGCCTCCATGATGAGCCCTATGCCCGACTGAAAATTTTTCGGAATGTTTTCAATCAAGCGGCGGGAATATTCTTCAACAGTGAAGCTGAGCAGGCTCTGGCTGACCGAATCTTCGCGCCCGGCAAAGCAACCATCCGACTGGTAGGTATGGGGATAGAGCCGCCCGATAATTTAGATCCGGAAACCTTCCGGAAAAAATTCAAAGAAAAATCTCCTTTCATACTATATGCCGGGCGGAGGGAAGGGGGAAAGAACACTCAGCTTCTAATCGAATACTTCCGTATCTTCAAACACCATCATCGGACAGACTTAAAACTCCTTCTGATCGGATCCGGGGAAGTAGATTTAAGAAAAGAGGATAAAAACCGGATCCGTGATCTCGGCTATCTCTCCAGTGAGGATAAATGGAACGCTTACGCGGCATCCGATATTTTCTGTCAGCCTTCCAACAATGAAAGCTTATCGATCGTCCTGCTCGAGTCATGGCTGACGGAAACCCCCGCCCTGGTCAGCGCCCTCTGCCCGGTTACCCGTGACCATTGCCTCCGCTCACAGGGAGGTCTTTTCTTCCGTAATTACTACGAATTCGAAGAATGTATTCTTTTTCTCCTGAAACATCCCGACCAAGCGAAACTGATGGGGGAAAATGGCAGGCAATACGTAAAAGATAATTATACCTGGGATAGAGTCCTGGATAGCCTGGAAGAAGGGGTAAAGAAGTGCCTAAAGTGCCTTAAGCGAACTAAAGTGCCTAAAGTTAAAAACTGAACATCGAGCAAAAAAGCGAATAACGAACCGCAGAATATCGAATGTCGAAGTAAAAAAACTTCGGAGTTCGACATTCGGAGTTTGACATTCGATATTCGTTTTTAATTGGGGCCGAGGTACGGAGATCAATTAGTGTAATTCGGGTAATCTGTGGACAAAAAAAAGGACTGAGGTACGGGCAACTTTTGCGCTTTTTGCGTATTTTGGCGGCTGAAAGAAAAATGAAAAGAATTGACCAGATATTACCGGCTTTCACGGGGGGAGACGCGATCAGCAATTATGCCGTGGAACTCCAGAAATTTTTCCGGAACTGGGGGTATCGCTCCGAGATCTTCGTACCTGCCTCTAATTTTACCGAGAGCAAGAGTCAAATCTGCCGACCGCTCAGTGAGCACTCCAGATTAAACTCATCCGAAAATATTATCATCTATCACTTCTCCATCGGTGATCTGACTGCTGACTACTTCCAGAAGGCCAGAGGCATAAAGATAATTATCTACCACAACATTACCCCCGCCCATTACTTCGCAATAGTGAAACCGGAGATGGCCATCGCTCTCAAACAGGGCAGGCAGAAACTTATCGAACTAGCAAAGGTTGCTGACCTCGCCCTGGGAGTATCCGAATACAATCGGAAAGAGTTAGAAGATGCCGGGTTCCGCCGGACCGGGGTCATCCCGCTGACCATCGACTGGTCCGGGATGGATGGAGAACCAGACCAGGCGCTCATCAATGATTATAGCGGGAGGGGGGAGATTATCCTCTTCGTCGGCCGGGTTGTCCCCAACAAAAAGATAGAAGACCTCCTGAAGACTTTCTTTCATTTCAAATTAATCAAGCCGGACGCCTCTCTCATCCTTCTGGGGAAATACGAAGATACTCCGGATTACTATGAATTTCTCCAGAGGATTCTCCGGAAACTGGATCTCAGAGATGTTATCTTCACCGGACACACCACCCACGATGAACTCCTGGCCTACTATAAACTGGCCTCAATCTACCTCTGTCTCAGCGAACACGAGGGTTTCTGCATGCCCCTGATGGAAGCGATGCACTTCGGTCTCCCGGTGATAGCCTACGCCGCCGCCGCCGTACCCGACACCATGGGCGGCGCCGGGGTTCTCATTAAAGATAAAAATTACCCCGCGATCGCTGAGATGGCGGCTTACCTGTGCGACAATCAGGATTCAAGAGACAAGCTAATCGAGGGACAGTATCGACGGCTCAATGAATTCCAGGCGATCCCGCTGGAAGAGAAGCTTCGTAAATACTTCGATCCCTGGCTCCATTAGTCATATGTCAGAGTTGTTAAAAAAATATAGCGCCTTCGGCGCAACTCGTAGTGCAGACCTTCAGGTCTGCCGGAGAAGCAGGACTAAAGTCCTGCACTACGAGCGCTATTTAAATTCCGAAACAAGGACTTAAATTGAACCGGATCGCTAAAAAGATAATCATCTGGTCGGGTGCGATTATCATTATCGCGGTGGCATATTTTTTCTATCTCAGATATTCACCGACACCCGAAGGCGCACATTATACAACCTCGTTTCTTCCCGAACACCCCATACTATTGATCGGGATGGATGGTGCCACCTGGAAGATAATTGACCCTCTTATAAAAGAAGGGAGACTCCCAAACCTGACAAAGCTGATAAAGACTGGGACCAGGGCCACTTTAGAATCCATCCATCCCATGGTCTCGCCCCTTATCTGGACCTCAATTGCCACCGGTAAAAAAGAGGATAAACACGGAATCAATAACTGGGATGTTGACGGAAAACCGGTGGCCTCCTCAATGAGAAAGACTAAAGCCATCTGGAATATCCTGAGTGAGAAAGGGATCCCGGTAGGTTTGAATGGTTATCTGGTCACCTGGCCGGTCGAGCCGGTCAACGGCTATAATTTCTCCTACCGGGGATATTATACTCCTGACTATGAAAAGTACTCCTGGCTGGATTCCTGGTTCGGGGTTAAGGAGACCGTCTATCCGGCCGAACTGCTGGAAGACTACGGTCCTTTCTGGGCCTGGCAGCCGCATAGTGAGGAAAATTATCAAAAATTAAAGAGATTCGTTAACCTGGATTTCAACCCGAACTATAAAGAACTGGATCAAAATTCGCCTGAATATATGGCCAATTCATTGATCGACAAGCGACTGCTCTGGGTCTATCCCCGTGATGAGAGTACACTACTACTTGCTATCCATCTTCTGAAAGCTCAGCCCGACGGCTTCTCCGCTATATATTTTCAAGGAATTGACTTCCTCAGCCACGCATTCTGGAAATACACCTTCCCGGAAGAATTTCCCGAAAGCGTCACCTCGGATATCAGCCGGATGGAGATTGACGCGATCGAGGGAGCTATCCCGGCTTACTACGAATACATGGACGAATGCCTGGGAAAATTGCTTGAAGGAATAAACCCGGCCACCAATATTATCATCCTCTCCGATCACGGATTCCAACGATGGGCAAGGGAGATGGACAATCCCGAAGATGATCCATACTGGTACCTCTCCGGGAACCATGAATCCCGGGCAATTCTGGTTCTTAACGGCCCGGACTTCAAAGAAGGCTACCGGCTGAAAGATCGCAGTGTACTGGATATAACCCCCACTATCCTCTATCTATTCGGTCTCCCCATCGGAGAAGACATGGACGGCAAGGTGCTGACAGATGCCATAACTGACTCCTTCCGGACCAAACATGACATAACCAAAATTTCCACCTATGACACTAATCAGAGCGCCCAGACCAGCCTGCCGCGCAGAAGCGCTGCGGATAAAGAAGAGATCGAGAGATTACGAGCGCTGGGCTATATCAAGTAGCACGTTTCTAAAAAAACTAAATATTTGTTATTCCACGACAGGCTCTACCCGGGGAACAGAGAGATGCGTAAAAGATTACGGATAATTATTCCAATAATCATCATCTTGATCGGCATCGCTGCTGGATGGTATTTATTGAGACCCTCCAAAGTTCAGTGCCATCGTATCGTCCTGATCATTGCCGATACCCTGCGGGCGGATCATATGGGCTGCTATGGATATTCTAAGAACACCATCCCAAATATCGACAGATTCTCCCGGGACTGCCTGATCTTCGAACGTGCGTATTCGCCGATACCCTTTACCCCTTCGGCCCATATGTCACTCTTCACTTCACTCCACGTCGGAGCGCACGGGTTTTATGATAATTACTCCCCTCCCCTCAACCCCGTGATCACCACTCTGCCGGAGATTCTTGAAGCAGCGGGATATTATACAGTCGGGGTAGTCGCCAATCTTTATCTCAAGAAAGAATTCGGTTTCGCGAGAGGCTTCAAGTCTTATCTCCGCTTTGATGATTCACTCACCATCGCGAAGCGGATCAACCGGGAGGCTGACCTGTGGATGGATCGGATGCTAGAGTATCCGGACCAGAAAGCGTTCCTCTTCCTCCATTACTACGATCCGCATTCCGATTTCTACCAGACCGACATTAACCGACTTCCCTATTACGCCCCCCAGGAATTCATAGAAAGGTTCTGCCCTGACCCTGAACTAAGCCTCGCCTACCGTGACCGGGTCGGTTCATTCGCCAGCCAGTATCTGGTAGATTTAAATGAAAATGATATTCTAGCCGAAGAACCGGTGAGAAAATCCATTATCAACCTCTATGATGCCGGGCTCGCTTATTTCGATTCTTAGATTGGCGTGCTCTTCTCCAGTATGAAGGAGAAAGGATTCTATGAGGACTCTCTTATCATATTTACTTCCGACCATGGCGAGGAATTCCAGGAGCACGGCCAGTTTATTCACAACCAAACTTATGAAGAAAACATCCTGATTCCCCTCCTGATTAAGTTCCCGGGCAAGAGCGTGCAACCCGGCCGGGTTGAAGCTCCGGTCGGACTTATTGACATTATGCCAACTATTCTTGAATCCCTGGATATCCCGGTCGGGAAATATTTCCAGGGAAGAAGTTTTAGTGATACTATTGAAACCCGCGGCGGGGAGGAGAAAGAGATCTTCAGCCGGAAGGAACTCTTCCGGCACGGGGATATCTATTCTCTAACCGGCAGGCGGTACAAGCTGATCTATAATACCACCACCGGAGAGAAGGAACTTTACGATCTACTTCAAGACCCCGGGGAAAAGAATAATACTGCGGAAGAATTCCCCGAGATAACTAAAGAATTCACCGACAAAATAAAAACGATCATCAGCGAGAATCAGGAATTCACTAAAAAAATCCCCAAAGACTCCGGCCATAAAACCCTCTCTCCCGAAGAGATCCGGAAGCTGAAGGCACTTGGTTATCTGGGGAAATAAGCCCCGGTCCCCCAGATCTGGACTCAGAGGGGAGGACTCCCGCCGGACGAAGCAGAAAGGAATGCGGCCAGAGTATCTTTCTACTTTAAACTCCGCATACTTCTGCCAAGATAGATTATTCCAATCTTCAGCAGGAGGTAGATGAAGACCAATCCATAAACCGCTACCTGGGCGGCCAGGAGACAGAATCTGAATGTTCCGGAGACAAATCTTCGGTAGATGCCATACATCCCCGCGGCGATAGCAACCAGGACCTTCCTAGCCGGCGGTTGGCCGATTTCAATCGCCTTCTCTATATTAATATAGGCCGTGCAGTTAAGCCAGCAGTGACAGGAACCGGCATTGATATATCTTCGAATCTTCTCCGCCTTGTCGTTCAGCCAGAGTTCGTCCAGAGGGGTCTCCCGGATATTTCCAACCACCATCTCCTTCAGTTTGGGACAGAAATAAAGATCACCCCGGGGACTGATCATAGCGTAGCGATACGGGGCCGGGCAATGGGGAAATATTCTCCGAGGGTTACGCTCATATTCCAGCAGACCCTTCAGATACTGCAATCTAATCAGCAGCCGGGGAGGAGGAGGCCCAATTATCGCACTCTCCTCCCGGTATATCTCTTCCATTACCCGTTCAATATCCTCTTCAACTTCTTTCAGCTGCCTTGGCTGCCACTCAAGTTCAGCCGTCCCCTCCCAGGGAATCGGGAACTGGGAGGAAAAACCTATTCCCATCTCCCGGGTATAGTTAAATGCGGGAAGGAGTTGATCTGAGTTAGCCGGGGTAATGGTAAAGTTGGTCTCAATGGTAATCCGGGGGTATTTCCCCTTGATCTCCTTGAGGATAGCGTCAAGTTTTTCGAACGCCCCGGGAACCCCGCGGACCCGATCGTGGTTCTTCCCGATCCCATCCAATGAAGTTCCCAGCATGATATTAGCCTGGGGGACTGTTTTCAGTATTTGATCAAGCTTTTCCAGAACTAACTTTCTATCAAAACAATTGCTGAGGATTACTAGTTGAGAAGAAGGATATCGTTCGGCAAAAAAAGTGACTATGGGAACCAGATCAGGCCGGAGGAAGGGTTCCCCGCCGGAAAATAGAACCAGCTCAAGATTACGGAGAAGAGTTGAACTCTCAACCATAGCTTTAATCTCATCCAGGGTTAATTCCTCCTTCTTCAGATCGGGGTCATTGCGGTATCGGGGCCAGATATCGCACATCAGGCATCTCTGATTGCAGCTATAGGTCAGTTCAAAGTGAAGTTCGCGCGGGCCGGATGTTGGATCCGGGATAGAGATCAGCTTCTTCTTCCCGGCTTCCAGCCAGGAAGAACTTTCTCTCATCAAACGAGATAGTTTTTTATCGGTAAAGGTCATGATTCAGTCTGTGGTTTACAATTTCGTTTTTGATTAAAATTCTCCGTTCTTCCCTCCGCCTCAGCCCCTTTTTAAGCCGCTAATTTTACCCCGCGATGACCGAAGGTCATTTTGCGAGGCGCGCTAATCTACGCGAATGCCGTGACAGTTAGCTGTTGCTGGTTGATCGAGCTCGGCAATCTGATATTCCAGACCCCTAATCTCCTGATAGTCTTTCTCCCCAGCAACTTTCTATCCGCGGTCAACGACCGCGGATACAATGTTCTCTCTTCCCAGTTCCCCATCCGCGGTCAACGACCGCGGCTGTCCAGTCCTGATTTAAAGTTGTCACTTTTTCTGGTTAAAACCCCTTGTTTTTCTTTCCTCTCTAACAACTCATTCCCCTCCTCCGGAGGAGGGGAATTTCGCCTATGCCGCAAGCTCGTGCACTTGGTCTGGTGTTTTATAATTCAAAGACGTATGTGGACGCCTGGTATTATATAAGCTAATTGCTTCTTTCACGGCTCTACGTGCCTGCTCTTTGCTGCGAAATATATTTCCTAACCAATACTCCTGTTTAAGTATCCCGTTACACGCTCTGCCAACGCATTCTCATAACAATGATTCTCTTCAGTCATGCTTATCTCAAAACCATGCTCTTGCAGCTTCTCTACGTAAAGATGTGAACAATATTGGCAGCCCCGATCGGAATGATGAATGATATCGACGTCTTTTGGTTTTATCTTCAGGGCCATATCCAGTGCTTTCAGACAGCCCTCTGTTTCCAGTGTATCTCCCGCGTGATAACCAACTATTTTACGTGAATACTTATCTGTAATCAGACTCAGATAAATAAATCCCTCGCTTGTTCGAATATAAGTAATGTCACTAACCCAAACCTGATTGGGACGCGTTGCAACAATATCCTTGATTATGTTTCTAAATACCGGAAGACTGTGCCGGCTGTTTGTTGTGCACGGGGACTTCAGCAGGGGCTCCAATAGTGAGTTATTCGTTCTCAACGCCTCAAAGAAACGATCTCTCCCTATAGATACCCCCGCATCCTCTAACTCAGACTTCAGCATGAAATAGAGCTTCCGACCTCCCAGTCTCGGCTGCCAAGCCCGTTCAGCTTCAACAAGATCTTTTATCAGCCCCTCATCTACCTCTTTTCTTATCCTACGTTTATGTATTTTATAGTAGTTTTGACGGCTTATGCCGACTTTAAGGCAAAGTACTTTTATGCTCGCACCTACAGTCGGTTCCGCATCTTTCGTACGTCTGATAGTGTCAATTCGTTCTTTTTTTTAAAGTCCTCCACACTGCTTCCTATTCTCTCACAGGCAATCTCAAGGAATGCATTGCCCAGGCAACAGTCAATGTGAGCATCTGCTAAAGCTGCTTCCAGATCCTTAATCCGCTTCCGGGCTTCTTTAATCTCATCTCGTTCCTTCAAACTCTCTACCCTCATTATTTTTGGCAACAGTTCTTCCCGGCCACACTTGCGCACCCACCTTTCTACTGTCATTGATCCCTTTATCCTATAAGCTCTACTCGCTCTAAACACAGAATCAAACTTGCCTCGTTCAAGCTCATCCACTACCTGGCGTTTGAACGCCTCGCTGTACCTCATCACGGTATGCCCCATAGCTTATTCCTCCTTCTACTATGTGACAACCTATATCAGGACGGGACATCCCTTCCCTATTCCCCATTCCCAATTCTCTATTCCCTATTTCCCTGTATATCCTATCCATTTCATCCGCTTTTCTCTTCCAGCCAAAGCGTTCTTCGATCAACTGCTGTCCATTTCTCGCCAGCTTTTCTTTTAACGCAGGGTCCTGGAACAGGCTAATGACTCCCCCGGCAAAGTCGGATGCTTCATCAGCAATAATAAGATCCCGGCCGGAGACCACCGGGATTCCCCGGGTCGCCACCGAAGTCGCCACCATCGGTTTAGACATTGCCAGGGCCTCAAGAACTTTTCCTTTCATCCCGGAACCAAGGCGGACCGGCGCCACAAAGACAGTGGATTCTCTCAGATAGGGCCGGACATCTTCCACCGGTCCGACATAAACAACCCCCGGATGATTCCGGATATCTTCGATCCCGGATGGATTACCGCTCCCGACAATTTTTACCACTGCTTGAGGTAGTGCCTCCTGAATCTTCGGGAATACTTCTGAGACAAACCATCGGATCGCGTCCACATTCGGATAATGCCCCAGTGAACCAACATAGATAATCTGATAGTTGTTAACTGGCTGATAGGGTTCAAGGAACTGATCCAGATCTGTTCCCATGGTAACCGTAACTACATCCAGAGATGGAAGAAATGATTTCAAGAGTTCCGTGTCATCCTGATTCAAGGTAATCACTTTGCTGAAGTTGGGCAGGAAATTCAGTTCAAACCGCAGCATCCTCAGCCATTCATATATCTCAAATGCCTTCCTCCATCCGCGGCAAGACGGATTATAGCTCTCCCCAAATTTCAAAATACCCGCGTCGAGCTCAACAAAGATCCCTGGGATGTCGCCCATCATGCATCCGTAGTAAGCCATTAACGTACAATCTATCTGAACCAGATCGATCGGCCGGGTCCGGATTATCTCCCCGATTTTATCCTCCATCTCCTGACAAATCCAGCCCTGACAAAATTCCGGGATCAGGGCTCTCCGCAGGCAATTAATGGGACGATGTTTGAGCGGTACAGTATCAATCCTGACACAATAATTCTCTATCCCGGATATACCCTCCAGCTCTGCCGGGTCCCGGCACAACGCCACAAAATGAATATCATAACGCGACGAGAGGTTCTTCATCATCTGAAAAAGACGAATCTTTCCTCCATCAACCGGCGGGTATGGTATAACCGTATTTATAATGAGGATCTGGGGTTTACTATCGGAGGGGGCCTTACGGAATCCCCTTTTTCCCCAGTTTTGAAACGGAAGCAGTGATCTTCTAAAGACTTCCTGGTCACCGATTCGGGAATACGATATCTCTTCCTTTCTCTTTTTGAGAAGAGGCAATATCTCCAGTGAGGCTCTCCAGAATGCCTTATAAAAAACCATATTGCCACTGAGCAATGATCCCAGCAACAACGCCGGCAGCCGATTAAGATGATCTTTCCAGAGTTGGGGGGAATGGATATTCTTCCAGATAAATAAGAGCTCGTTTCGCCCTTCAATTATCCGCTTATATTCGGGAGCGAAAAAACGGGAGATAGTGCCATAGTGGAGATGATTAACCAGGCTCCTGGGCTCATAGAGAACCTTCCACCCGCGCTTCCAGGCTCGATATGAGATATCAATATCCTCCCAGCAGAAGGGGTAATAAATATCGTCAAAACCTCCCAGAAGATTCCATTTTTCCCGGTCAAAGGCCATCGCCCCGCCCACCGCGTAAAGATTTGGTACCGGGAAATCCAGATAAGTCTGATTCCCGGTCTCTTTCTCATTCCAGATCCGGATATAACCGTTCTCCATGTGGCCGATGTTCACCCCCAAATCCAATCCATCCCCGGACCAGGTATTCATCCGGGGCTGAACCGCGAAAAGTTCAGGATCCCGGAAATGCTCGATCAGGGGCTGAAGAAATCCGGAATCGACAGTAATATCGCTGTTGAGGAGTACCACCATACGATTGGAGGCCAAGGATATACCCAGATTCGCCGCCCGTCCAAAACCCTGATTTTTATCAAGAGCTATCACCCGGACGGAAGCAAAATTCTCTTCTGTCCATCTAACCGATCCGTCGGAGGACGCGTCATCCACCAATATTACTTCACCACCACCCTGATACATTTCCAGTGCTTTCTCCAGTGATGGCAGGCATTCAGTTAGTAGTTCTTTTCCGTTGTAGTTTGGAATGACAATACTTACAGGAGAAGAATTTTCTAATTTTAGATTATCCAACGGAGATGGGAATGATTTGGATATTATCCTTCCAAAACCTCTGGATAAACAGAATCTATGGATGATAAAAACCGGTATGGCCAGTAAAAATAGTATTAACCTCCAACTTATTCTAAAGGGATATAAGAGCAGCATCAAAGCTATTTTAATGCCCTTAATAGCAGAGGACGCAGGATTCAAAAAAATCTCATTTGCTCCGCTTAGCAATGCAAATAGCTTCCCGGCTACATTGCCGTGGTCACCAATAAACACGGCCGTATCAAATGATTCGCCCCGTAATCGGGAGAGAAGAGTCAGCCAGGCCAATAACGATTCCGGTTGCCTGATCAGTCGCGCATTTTCCAGTCCGCATCTTTGGCAATAACAATTATCCAGATTAATTCCCAGGACCGTAAAATTGCTTGAGGGAAAGAGCTGGATAAATTTTTGCACCACATTTTCACCTGCGGGGGGAAAGCCCAATATTATCAGCACATTCACTTTCATTGGTTACCGGTATAAATCCGCCTCCTCGAACATCCGATTGAGAGAATCCTTGAAATCCATCTCATGGGGATCCAGATAAACTGTATACTTCCCAGTAGATAAAACTTCACAATAAACCTCCTTGAAGGAAATTTAATCGTCCCTTTCTCAGTTTATTATATAAACGGAATAATGCTCCGCAGTTAAACAGCAGTCGAAAATAGGGGAGATTAGACTCCGTACAGTCGGTGACCAGAGGACAACCATTTTAATCCGGGATTTGGCGAATAACTCTTCCATTTTCCCGCGAGAAAAACCGGCAAGAGAAATTGTAATAGCATGTCGAGGGGCAAAGAGGGAGAGTATTTGAGCAGTCCATTTGCCCCAAGGTTATTTATCCGACACTTCCACGAAAATATGCTCCCCTTTTTCAATCGTTCCATTTGCAACAGATTTCCTCATTAGATCCCCTATCTGAGAAACTTCTAAAGAAAGGCAGTTATGTAAGTTTTGAGAAATATTTATCAATTGGAATACGGCTATTACAAGGAATAACAGCACGGTCAATCTTAATGCCATGCGTTCCCGCAAAATGCTAGAAAAGAAATAATAGGGGCCGGCTATGGCTATTGGTAACAATCAATAACTCGAATGATATCTTTAATCAGTTCAAATACACTAGGATCTGACCGATCATCGGATGCTGGTTGTCCGGAAATCACCCGGCAAATTTTTTTATCATCTAACTTATTATCTTTGCTGATGGGGATCATCTGACGATAAGCCGGATTTATTCATAAGTCGGCCTAATGTCTTCTTATACATTCGATAGGGGATGGTTGATTTGATCCCGTTCAATTCAGCCAGGGCAGTCTCCAACTTAACGATAAGTTCGTTTCTCTCCAGCCTTAAATTCTCTTTTTCCTCTGTCAACCCCGAAATCATCTCTTGATAGACGAAATCTAAGATATGGTTTATCTCCTCCAGCACCGACCCGAGATCAGGCATTGAAACCGGCGAATCTCTATAGATAAACTTCTCGGCCAGATCTTCCGGAGCCATCCTCCCCCTTTTATTAATGACCACAAAATGCCGGTAAGAAGGTTCGCGATTATCTTCCGTGTAAAACCGGTTGAAATAGAACTGGTTTACGGCAAAAATAAATTCCCAGGGATCTTTAATCTGAGCAAGGTAAAAATTTAGGCAGATCATCAGAAACCAATTGTAGATATATCCATTGGGAAGCACAACCGCTGGGAGTCCTCGATCTTCAGCCCAGGCAATAATTTCCCCGAGATCGGGCAACCCTTCAATTAAATGCTCGACCAGAAATTCATTCTTAACTCCGGTCATCTTCTCACAAAACTCAATAGCTAATTTTTCAGCCTCCGCAACCTCATTATTCTCAAATGGAGCCCCGATAATAATAGTATCATCGCTCACTCGAACCAGTTCTTCTATAAAAGCCAGACGATCCAAAACAGCAATATGCTCCAGGACATCAAGCGTAAGAACAACGTCAAAACTGTTGTCGCGAAAAGGAAGACAAAGTACATCACCTTTAATAAATCTATCCCCGATAAAATCAGACCTGTCAATGCCGATAATCTGATCGCCCGGGAGAAAGTTGTCTAGGAAACCCTCCCGGCTTCCGGCATCCAGGATAGAGAGGGGCTTCTTCCTCCTTACTTCTTCGATCAGGTCCACCGCGAGGCGGTAACGCTGGAGCTGATCGAAGGTCATTTTTAGATTTTCGTTCGTCATGAGACCTGACTTTACTGCTTACTTACTGTCTAATCGAAAACCTCCGAATTTGAGTCATGGCTAATATTGAGAAATTGAGATTCTTAGCTATCGCTCATCTCAATTCTTCAATGTCAGCGATTGGACAGGTTTCGCAATCTCTTCCGGACAAGGAGAGTGCTTCGGTCGTATCTTCCCCACGATGACAAATAACCAAAGTTTTGAAAATGTTCGTTCAGACACGGCCTAGCCATAAATCTATTCGCCGATTAAAACTTCTGAATAAAGAAAACTTTGCTAATCAAACTAAAAAGATAATACATAGTTGCCTTGAGGAAGGGTATAAAAAATAATGATTTCTCCGTTCCATAATGTTAAATTACTTTAGTATTTCTGTAATAAATAGAAGTATACAAGCATCGAAACAATATTTTATAGGAATTAGGTGAAACCAATCTCTATTCCCTAAACCCTAATTTCCAAATTTACTCCGGAAGCGACAATTTATATGCTCTGCACCAGATTTTACAATCTCATCAAACAGAAACACCTCATCTATGCCCTGGTTAAGCGGGACATTATGGGGAGATATAAGGGTTCAATCTTTGGTGTCATCTGGTCAATCATAGAGCCAATTGTTCTTTTGATTATCTATACGGTTGTCTTCGGAGGTATCTTCGGGCTGCGGCTAAAGGACGACCCACGCCTGTCATCCTACGCCCTTGAAGTATTCTGCGGAATTGTGGTCTGGCTGGCAATCAGTGAAGGATTAAACCGCTGCACAACCGTCGTCCTGGAAAACACCAGCCTGGTTAAAAAGGTGATCTTCCCGGCTGAAGTACTCCCTCTTAAGGTAGTCCTCGCAGCCGTTGTTCATCAGTGCGTTGGCCTGTTAGTGCTCCTGCTGGGAATACTGCTCCTGGGAAGAGGCATATCCTGGACCTGGCTGTTGATCCCCCTGCTTCTCCTCCCCCAGATTTTACTGACGGTGGGGATCGGCTGGCTGGTCGCCAGTATAGCGGTCTTCATCCGGGATATCCGGCAGGCCGTTGCCCTGGGTACTCTCTGCTGGATGTTCCTGACCCCGATCTTCTATACGGAAGACCTTCTCCGGAACGCCTTTGACGGAAAGATCGCCTTCTGGCTGACGGCAAATCCAGCCTCGGCCCTAATTCATAATTACCGACAGATTTTGCTCCAGGGACGCCTACCTGATTGGCCTATGTTTTGTTATGTATTGATACTGGGGATTGTCTTCTCCTTAATCGGGTTATCGTGGTTCAATAATACCAAGAAAGCATTTGTTGATGTAATTTAACCAGAACCTAATGCAGAAAAACTGAAGATATACCACGGCAATCAATCACTCATGCCTGATTTGTCGCATCTGGGAGTGGAGAGTCTTGATCTTCTATGAAAGATCGAAACCCAAAAGCACGCAGGAGTAAATCGGAGGTATGCCTTAAAAGTCTGAGGAGAGCGATAAGGTTCTGTCAACTGCGAATAAAATTTATGCTCATCAGCTCTTTCTCTCATCGGGATTTCATGGAATTTCAATGTAATATATGCGGAAAGGTTTCCAGTTCTCCATTATCAATTATTCAAGGGAGAGAAACTCCTTCATGCCATTACTGCGGGTCAACTTTAAGATTTCGATCAATTATTAACGCATTGTCACTGGAACTTTTCGGAAAAAGCCTGGTGCTTTCCGCTTTCCCGGACTCGTCAGAACTGATAGGTATCGGTATGAGCGATTCTGAGATTTATGCCGAACCTTTAAGCAGAAAATTCAAATATACCAATACTTTCTATCACAAATCACCGGAACTTGATATTGTATCAATAGTTCCGAAGATGAAAAATCAAGCTGATTTTATTATTTCAAGCGATGTGTTTGAACATATCCCCCCTCCGATAGAGATAGCTTTTCAAAATTTATATGCCTTGTTAAAGAATAATGGTGTCTGCATTTTCTCCGCTCCTTACACAACACGCGATGCTACCGAAGAATACTTCCCTGATTTATTTTTTTATAAGATAGTAAGCGAGAATGGAAAGAATAAGTTGGTGAATAAAACTAAAGACGGGGCTATTCAAGTATTTGATGATCTTCGTTTCCACGGTGGATCTGGAAGCACATTGGAGATGAGATTTTTCTCCAGATCATCGTTACTTAATTCTATTGCATCGGCAGGATTTAAAAAGATCAAGATCCATGAAGATAATGTTCCTGAGTATGGCATTCTATGGGAGGAGCATTCACCGGTTATAATATCTATGTCAAAATCGGAGACGGCCAATTAGCTTGACCTTGCTAGACAAATAAAATGAATGAAATCGCAATATCTTTAAAGAACGTCTCTAAAAAATATCCGATCTATGATAGTCCGCTTCAGAGGTTGAAGGAAGCGGTGTGGAGAGAGAGCCGGAGGTATCATAAAGAGTTCTGGGCGTTGCGGGATATCAACCTCGAGATTCCGAAAGGGGTGACCTTGGGTATCCTGGGGCAGAACGGCTCGGGCAAAACCACCCTCCTTCAGCTTCTCTCCGGAATCATGAGCCCTTCTTCGGGAGAGATTCAAGTTCACGGCCGGGTTTCAACCATTCTGGAACTGGGAGCCGGTTTTAATCCCGACTTCACCGGAAGGGAAAACGCCTTTCTCAGCGGGATAATCCTTGGCCTCCACCCATCCGAGATAAAAGAGAAGATGTTATCAATCAGCGAGTTTTCCGAGATCGGGGAATTTATCGATCAACCGGTTAAGACCTATTCAAGCGGGATGTATGTCCGGTTGGCCTTTGCGGTAGCAGTCACTCTGGATCCAGATGTCCTGCTGATCGATGAGGTCCTGGCGGTAGGAGACGCCTACTTTCAACACAAATGTACCCGTAGAATTCGGGAATTCCAGGAACGAGGAAAGACTATCGTCTACGTGACCCACAATATCGAGAGTGTCGCCAACATCTGCCACCAGGCTATGATCCTGGATTATTCACACCTTCTGGCCCAGGGAGCACCGGGAGATATTACCAGCCAGTATCTGGCCCTGATTGATGGGCGTGAACAGGGAAGATCACCGGCTAGAACTATCACGGGAGCCAAAGAACAGACCGACAATGAGCTCGCCGACTATAGCCGTTACGGCAGCAAAGAGGCGGAAATTACCGGAATAAATATTCTCGATAAAGATGGAAGATCCAGGACCAATTTTGAGAACGGGGAAGAGTTCAGCATTAAATTTAATGTCTCATTTCAGGCCGACGTGAATAATTTCGTCTTCGGCCACATCTTCCGGAATAAATGGGGTCTAAACGTCTTCGGAACCAATACCCAGTGGTATGGTCTCCCAGATCGGGATTTCCGGGATGGGGAATCATGTGTTATCACATTCCACCATCGGGCCAACTTCGCTTCCGGCACTTACTCCATCAGCCCGGCGGCGTCCGCAGCCACCGGAGAAAACCGGTATCGCACCCTGGATTGGATCAACAACGCCGCCATTATAGAAATCCGGAATCCCCATCGGATGGAAGGATATGTCAGCCTGCCGACCAAGATTGAGATAGAAGTGGGGAATGGGGAATAGGGAATGGAGAAATACTGAACATCGAACGTCGAACCAGCCTTCGCTAAAGCTACGGCGGGCACAGCTTCCAACTCCGAACATCGACCTTTGCTTGCATCCCGATTATTTCGGGGCAACTCTCAACCAGCCGTCGCTAAAGCTATGGTGGGCAGGCGGATCAACTTTTAACGTTTAACAGATATTCGCACAGATTATCGGGTTTAATAAGGGCCAAGGCGAGGCATCAATTAGTGTAATTTGTGTATTAGTGGACTGCACAGCCACCGAACCGAGGCGACAATTTTGGATTTGGAAGAATGAACTACAAATTAACACTGCTGATTATACTAACGGCGTCTCTCCTTCTGGGGATTATCTATATTTATATAATCCCCCCCTGGCAATCGCCAGATGAGCCGACCCATCTTGAGTACGCGGAGGTCCTGGCGGAGGGGGCGCCGCCCTGGGCGCCCCAACCCAGACCTGACCTGCAGGAGAAGATCATCGCCTCCCTCGATCGGCACGATTACTGGCGCTATGTCTGGGTGGAAAAGCCGGAGCCGCTTCCCACGACCTTCCGGGAGACCCCCTTCCTCTTTGCCGCCGCCACACAAATCGGAAAGAATCCGCCGTTCTACTACCTCCTGGCTTCCTGGATACTGCGACTATCCCCTTCCCTTTCGGTTGAGGGAGAACTCTACCGGCTCAGAATAATATCTCTCATCTTCTCCGTCCTAACCGTCGGAGTAGTCTGGGCCTGTGCCGCTGAAATCTTCGGGAGTTCCTCTCCTATCTGTCCTGCCGCCGCCGGCATTACCGCTCTCCTTCCCCAGTTCATGGTGATCGGAACTTCCGTCAGCCCGGACCCAGCTGTCAACCTCCTTGGCGGGGTTACGATTTGGCTGATACTCAGATTGCAGAGAAGAGGATTTACTCTCTCCCGGATCTTAATTCTCCTCCTCTGTTACGGGATTGGTCTCCTGGTAAATTACAAATTTCTGATCTTGCTACCGGTTCTGCCCGGTGTTGTGTTTATCCATCTCTGTTTTAATCCCCATCGGATTATATCCCTCAAGAAGTTGGTTCTCTGGTCCGGAGGAATCGGCGCAATCCTCTTGTTGGCTTATTCCGGACTGGTATGGTACTTCCCTGAGATCGCCAGGATCTTTGTCATACGAGTAAATATTCTTTACTTAACACTCTCTTCTTTCTTAAAAGGCAATACTCTTCTCCCCGCGGACCACTGGCACTGGTTTAACTCCGAGCTCTTTAAAAGCTTCTGGCTTAAGTATGGCTGGCTGAAGTACGAGCTGCCCGCAATATTTTATCTGATTCTCAAGATCGCCAGCCTGGCGGCATTAGCCGGGATCGTTATCTTCGTGGTCAGGTGGATCACGCGCTTTGATAAACTTACCCGCCGGGCCAGGGAGGGAGTACTAACGTTGCTTCTCTATGCCGCAGTCACCCTGGGGGCCTACTATTTATTCTGGGGGATAAAAGGAGCCAACACCACCACCCAGGCCAGGCATCTCTTTCTGGTGATGCCGGCCTGGTCGATTATATTTATCTTCGGATGGTGCCAATATTTTCCGTCCCGATTCCAGAAGAAAGTAAGTATCGCGATACCGGCCGGTTTTGGGATATTGAATATAATCGCGATATTTCATATAATTTCGACGTATAAAAGCTAAAAAAACGTTGAAAAATCGGAACGTTGAAAGGAGAGGATGTTGAAAGCCGCTAAAGATTGATAGGAATTGACCATCCATCGTTCAACCAGCCTCCACTAAAGCTACGGCAGGTAGAGCGCTCAACTTTCAACAGTCAGTGAGATTAGCGGTTTCAAGAAGGGCCAAGGCGAGGTGTCAATTAGTATAATTCGTGTAATATTAGTGGACTGCAACGTGGCCAAGGATGAGAATTTTTGCGGGTTTTGTGCATTTCTTGACCCGCCATTTTATCCGCCAAAGTGCTTGCATCCCGAACTTGATTCGGGGTTTTAACGACGGCGGAAGCTCGAAGAGCGACGGCTGGTTTGCGGCTAAATAAAAAATGAAAAAATTAACCGACAGTAAACGGCATCTAATGCAAGATCTCATGGAGCGGGGTGAGAACAGACAGCTCATCCAGGCACTATCCAGCCTTTACCCGGAAGATATCGCCGAGTGGCTATCTGATTGTGATCCCTCGGCCCGGTTGGAGATCCTACGAAATCTCCCCTTAAAGATAGCCGGTGAGATTCTGGATGCGATCCTCCCCTCCATCCGCGCCGAGCTGGTCCGGGAGCTCTCTCCGGCTTTATTAGGAGATATCCTAGAAAAGATGCCGCCGGAAGAAGCCGCTGAAGTCATCTCGGAGATGAAACCGCGCAAAGCTCCCGAAGTCCTGAGGGAACTTCCCCGGCAGGAATCATCCGAGATCCGCCATATTCTCGCCTATCCGGAAGATAGTGCCGGCAGGATAATGGATACCGATCTGATCTCAATCAACGCGGAGATGACCGTGGAAGAGGCGGTCACCCTGATAAAGAGAAGTACTATCGAAGAGACACTATATTCGGTCTATGCTACCGATCCGGAGGGGAAATTACTCGGGATTGTTCCACTCCGGGACCTCCTCACTTCACCCCGGCAGATTCCTCTGGCCAAGATCATGAAGGATGCTATCGCTACTGTCAATCCCGATACTGACCAAGAAGATGCCGCACGGGTGGTAAAAAAATATGATCTCTCGGTACTCCCGGTGATAGATGACACCGGAATCCTGGTCGGCAGGATTACAGCCGATGACATAATCGATATCATCGATGAAGAGTCGAGTGAAGACATCTACCGGATGGCCGGAACCGATGAAGAAGAACTCAGAGTAACCTCTCCATTCAAAATCGCCCGGATCCGGCTCCCCTGGATTTTAATCTGCATCGTCGGGAGCTTCCTCTCCGCCCTGGTTATAAGCTCGTTTGAAATGACGCTGGAGAGAGTAATCTCCCTGGTTGCTTTCATACCGATGATCACCGCCACCGGCGGAAACGTCGGCCTTCAGTCTTCCAGTATCGTTATCCGAGGGTTGGCCCTGGGGATTTTAAAGTCATCTAATCTCTGGAAGGAGGTGGTTAAACAAATCAAGGTCGCCCTCTGGCTGGGTCTGGCCTGCGGGATAATTCTCTCCATTATCGGCTTCTTCTGGGGTGATACAAATCCGGGGCTCCTGGGAGCGGTAGTGGGGTTGTCTATGTTCTTGGCCGTAACATTTTCGACCCTGACCGGAGTCCTGATCCCTCTTTCCTTCCATCAGTTAAAGATAGACCCGGCCATCGCTTCCGGTCCCTTAATCACCACCCTGAATGATGTACTGGGAATCGCTCTCTATTTAACCAGTGCCACAATAATGTTGAGATGTTTTACATAATTTAATTTGTTCTCCATATCCCTTGGTAGGGCAACAATAGAGAGATAGATATGATTAATTAAATTCCAAAATCCAAGTACCAAAATCAAAATAAATACTCAAGTCAAGCCAGTGTCAGCCCCAAGCCAAGGCCGATTTGATTATTGGAATTTGAGATTTGGAATTTATCCCGATAAAAAACAACCGGGACAGGTTTTGAATTTTGCTGCTTGGAATTTGTAATTTAGTATCTATACGCATATATATTTACTTACAATTAACATCTAATAAATGATAACGAACCAACAAATTATAGTCTGCACGATTTGCTGCCGGGAGAAAGATCGGTCGGATAAGCTTCTCCCGGCGATCAAGCGATATAAATCGAAACGGATTGATGCGGTCGCTGGACTGGCGCGGGAAGCAGGCTTACCGCTCGCCATACTATCCGGGAAGTACGGACTGATAGATAAAGACACACCGATCCCCTATTACGACAAATTGATGGGAGAAGGAGACCTGGGTGAGATTATCGCAGCGAATATCGCCTTTCTGGAAAAGAACGAAGTTGGAAAGGTCATCTTTCTCTGCCCCGATCCCGCGATAGACCCACACGTTCAGCCCTATCTGAGGAGCATCCAGGCGGCAGCAAGAGGTACGGGGTGTAAACTGAAGACAATCTTCGTCCCACCTATGCCCGAGAGCCTTATTATTGGAAAGGATTCAGTCTAAGACCTGCAATATGCTGCTGAATAACAATAAGCCTGATCTCAATTCGGCTCTCGGGAAATTCCAAAAACCAAATACCAAACAAATCTCAAATTCAAAATATCCACTCACAAAATCCAAACCCCCAGTGCCAGGTATTTCGCCCAACTTCAGATGTCAAACAACAAAGCCAAGGTGGTGAAAACAATTCGCGTAGATTGGGGAGAGTCGTGGTAAAAAGAAGGGGGGGATAAACGCAATCTCAAGCATTGCAGGTACTGCCGATATTACGTCTTTTGCTTGGAATTTGTTATTTGGAATTTGGAATTTATTTTGATTTTGGTACTTGGGATTTGGTGCTTAGAATTTGGGACTTATATCAAGTCGGTATCCCGAACAACAATTTACTCGGCATTAATGTTGAGCTTAAACTTGGAAGCCAAATTCTTTCAGGCTGCTCTTCTTCTTCCTCCACTCATCCCGGACCTTGACCCGGAGTTCCAGATAGACAGGTACCCCCAGCAGGCTTTCAATCCTGGACCGGGCCGCGGTACCTATCCTTTTAATCATAGCCCCTTTCTTCCCTACCAGAATCCCTTTCTGGGACTTCCGTTCCACGAAGATGATCGCGCTGATAAAAATCGTTTTTCTCCCGGGACGCTCACACATCTCTTCAATCATCACCGCGGTTGAATATGGTATTTCCTGGTGAGTCAGAAGGAAGACCTGTTCACGGATAAACTCCTTCACTATCTCGCGCTCCGGCTGATCGGATAGTTGATCGGAAGGGAAGAGCAGCGGACCCGGCGGGAGATACTTCCAGGTTAATTCCATCAGACGATCGAGATTCTCTCCCTTAAGCGCTGAGATAGGAACGATCTCCTTGAACGGATATCGGCCCTGAATGCGTTCTATCAGAGGAAGAAGATGTAACCGGGGAATCAGGTCCACTTTATTAAGGAGCAAAAAAGCCGGAGAGTGCGTGGGGAGATGCTCCAAAAAGAACTGCTCGGAGAGATCCAGGTCCTTCCGGCAATCCACTATCCAGAAGACCAGATCGGCATCAAAATTTGCGGATCGGGCGGCAGTTACCATATAACTCCCCAGAACATCACGGCTCTGATGAATCCCCGGGGTATCGACAAATATAACCTGCCCTTGGTCCGTCGTCAGAATACCGCGGACCACCTGCCAGGTAGTCTGCGGCTTGGGAGAGATAATCGCCAGATCCTCCCCGATCAAACGATTGAGCAGCGTAGACTTCCCAACATTAGGCTCACCGGCAAGACTGACAAAACCGGAACGGGTCTCAATAGAGTTTTGGGGGGTATGTATCGTTCACCTCAGAGACGAATAGGTTCGTTAATAATTTTTTCGGTATTTGCCAGAGGAATAATGTGAGTCTTTCTTCAAAACTAAATTAGCTCCCCCCGGTTTCATCGGGGGGAGCTAATTTATTCAGGTATGTACTAAGCGCGATCAGGATCTCGTTCACCAGAATATTCCCAAAGCTCCGTGGGTTGCGCCATTTCAACTCTTCCTGAAGAAGCAGCTGACCGATGGTCTTAATCCTCTTTTTATGAAATATCGCCTGCATGGCAATAGATAGTGGAAGACGCTTGATAGGAGATCTCCTGACCTTAGATTGACTGAGAGCTTTCTCTACTCCATGGTCAAGAAAATTTACAGCCAGGATGTATCGAAATTTTTTCCCGGTCCAGTAGTTCCTCAATTCATGATGGAGCTCTTTCCTGATCTGGTTATCCAGGCACTGACGAGATATAACCTTACTATTTTCAGCCTCTATCAATTGATCAAGAGTCATAATCTCATGAGTACGAAGCCATCTACGCGCTCGGGGAGTTAATTCCAATACCATAACCGGCAATTGCCCGAGATTGCGCGGCCGGGATTGTGAGGATATGAAATGCCGCTGGGGAGGATGATCAAATGTGAACTCTCGCTGGATAATTTTATTCTGGCTGTTACTTTCCATAATTCAGCAGTTTAGCAAAACTATTCCATCGAGAGCAATCTTTATTCTAATTTTATTAGGAAGAATATTTATTAGTATATTTTTATCGACAAACCCCCGAGTTCCGACTTATTATTTAGACCTTACTCGAATAGACACAGATAGACAACTTGGGCAGAATTGGCAAACCATTCTCTAATCCCAATTCCCCAAATTTGCGCCGAAGGCGCTAATTTATATGATAATCTGGCTACAATTTATCGTCAGCAGCGCGCTGGTCATTACCGGGGGATTTCTCCTGGCTAAAAACGGGAAAGAACTGGGAGACCGCTATGGCCTGAGTGACCTCTGGGTCGGCTTTATCTTCCTGGCCGCGATAACTTCAATCCCGGAACTGGCCACCGCTATCGGCGCGGTCTGTATCGCAGACTCCCCCTCTCTTGCCCTGAGTGATGTCCTGGGGAGCAATGCCTTCAATATCTTCGGGATTGCCTGCCTCACTATATGCCTGGCTCGTGTTCCCGTAAGCTCCGTTCTCTCCCTCTCCAAATTTCGGGTCATGATCTTAATGGTCCTTACTATGACCGGCATGGTTATGATCTTCGCGGCACTCAATCAGGATGGAAATCTTTTCAGTCCGGGCAAAATCAGCCTGGCCTCATGGGCGGTGACAATTATTTATCTGGCCGGTTCCTGGAAGTTATTCCGCGATGAACATCCTTCCCGGCGCAGCGATAAAGAGATCACACCTAAGAACACGGATCAATCGGCCGGGTCCAGTCTCTACCCACGGCTCATTTTCTCCATTATCCTGGTGATAGCCGGCGCCTTCTGGCTGGCCCGGACCGGAAGAGAAATTGCTGAGATCACCCACTGGGGAGAAAGCTTTATCGGAGCCCTCTTTCTGGCACTGATAACCTCTCTTCCCGAAATGTCGGTATGCCTGGCTTTAATCCGTATAAACGCTTATGATATGGCTCTGGGGAATATCCTGGGCAGCAATATATTCAATCTGGGCATTATATTCTGGGCCGATCTGGCTTATCGGAAGGGGAGCATCCTAAGCGGGGTATCCCCTCCATTCTATATCGCCAGCGGACTGGGGATTATTCTGGTCCTTGTTCTGGCGGCGGCACTCATGATGCCGTTTGACCGAAAATCAAAAAAAAGAATCGTTACCTGGGATAGCATCACAATTATCGCGCTTTATCTGGCCGGAATGTACTGGCTCTTCCGCCTCTCCTATAATTTAGCGCCTACGGCTCTAAATTAGCGAGAAGCGCTAATTTAAACCAGAGGATAGAACATCATGGATTATTACTATTGTTTCGCCTGTAAGACCTACTTTAAAAGTGATAAGAATATCTGTACGCAATGCGGGCGTGGAACCGCTAAAGCCCGAAGAAAACTCTACAAATCAACCCCATCAGTGGATACCTATCGTATCTACGTTGATGGCGTGCTGGTAGGGAATCAGAGAGTTGAGAAGACGGTAAGCTAGACCTACCACAGATACGCAGCACTGACGGTGAACTGCCGGCCCGGGCCGGGAACACCGGGAATCTCCTGAAAGTTAACCTTGAATGGGTTATCAATAGTAGCCGCTATTGATAACCCCGGGAGGAACCGGGGGCGACTGGCCAACTCAATGCAAGTAAGAGATTGAGAATGACCAGGGCGGTATGGAGGCTCTCTATCTCATCGGTATCAAAGAAATCCTCCGGAGTGTACATGTTGGGCCAGCCGAAGAACTTGGACTGATACCCGCAGAATATGTCGCTCTGGTATCCCGCGCCCCGGAACTGGATCCGCCCAGCGATCCGTTCAAAGTCATAACCCCATAACACATAGAGAGTTAACGCTGTAGCCATATCTGGACGATAGTTCAGATATGGCTACATGCCAATGAATTTGACAACTGATTTATTAAAGATATTGTCCAATGTTTTTCAATCTTTTTGTGATTTTAAATTATCTGGCAAGCCTTCAATATCGCCTGATAAACATTGAAGTCCCGGTCGGAGAAGAGGACAAAACGGATCAGCTCGATCTCCGGGTGATCGCGAAGATAATCCATCACCGTGGAGATGGCTATATCGGCAGCTTCCGCGATCGGATAGCGATAGGCACCGGTGCTGATTGAGGGAAATGCTACGGACGCCAGCCCATGCCCCGAGGCTAATCTCAGGCTCTCTCGGTAGGCAGACGTAAGAAGCCCGGACTCCCCATGCTCTCCTCCCCGGTAGATCGGCCCCACAGTATGGATCACATAGTCGGCCTTAAGTTCTCCAGCTCCGGATATAACCGCGCTGCCGGCCGGGCAGCCGCCGGGATACTTTCTCCGGGTCTCCTCCATGATCGAAGGTCCGCCGGCTCGGTGAATCGCCCCATCCACTCCTCCACCCCCAACCAGATGAGAGTTCGCGGCGTTGACAATAGCATCGGTCTCCTGGCCAGTAATATCTCCCCGGACCAGTTCGATGGTTGAACCATTTACTTCAAACTTCATCTCTTGCCTCCTTAGAACTTAGTGCCTTCGGCGCGAACGTGAAAAAATAAGGACGTAGGAAAAAGATGTTAAACGCAGGCTAAAGCCTGCGGCTACCATTTTATTTGCAATTAAACAAAGAATCAAATAGCATAACTGGAGCGCATAGAAATATATTACCACACTTATTTTTTTCGCAGAAAAAAATAATTCCGGAGGAACAAATAATGAAAAAGCTGATTATCGGGATAGCAGTAGGGCTCATTGTGGGAACCAGCGGCACTTTACTGATTTATCATCCCGGGAATGAACCGGTCCGGGAGCAAGAGATGTTCGCCGCGCCGGGGGAAACCAGCGGCAGATTAAATTCCATCCGGGAAGATGATCCACTTCTTATCCAGGCGGCTGAGATGACCGCCATAATGACTTCGCCGGAGAAAACAGGGGCCCTGGTCGACAGTTCGGAGATCCAGAGAAAAGTCAGCGAGACAGGAGCGCCGAGTACTCCAGGAGAATCGATGGAATCGGCCACCGTCATCGATGATAAAATTACTGAACTACTCGCCCTCTGGCCGGAGATCTACCTCTCTGGTGACACTTCCCGCATCAACGCAATCCTTGACGAACTGAAAGAAGCGGGGAAAACCAATACCGACCGGATGATCGCTATCTTCCGCGAGAGCGGATCTCTTACCAACCGCCTGACCGCGGCCCGGACCCTGGGGGCGATCAACCGGGACCTGATGAACCCGGAGTTAAGTGAGATAATCAAGCGAGAGGTTTTTCCTTTCCTGGAGAAAACCTACCGGGAAGAAGCCTCTATCGACCTCCGGGAGAGTTGCCTTTACGCCATGGGAGAAGTCCGAACGGGCAAATCAATGAGATTTCTGGAGGAGATGACCGAGAATGAGAACCGCAATCTAGCCCGGGCGGCGGTCTACTCACTGGGGATAGATGGAGGGGATGAGGCAGTCGAGAAGCTAGCCGCTTATTGGTCCGATCCTGAAGGGGGACGACTCCGCTGGACTGCGGCAGCGGGACTGGGGGAGAACGGTAACCGCCGGACCATGGATCAGCTTCGGGATATCTACTACGACAGCGACAATGATGAAGAGAAGATAATGGCCGCTTATACCCTGGGACGGATGAATAGCAAGCTCAATGACGAGAGTTGCGACAATCTGCTCGGATCGGATGTTCTCTCCTTCCTTAACGATATTATCTCCGGGAATGGGGATCCGCAGACCCAGAGGAGGGCTGTCTGGGCTCTGGGAGAGAGCGGGCTGATGGAATCTGATCAGGCGATCTTCCGGATTATGGAGAGTGATGAATCAGCGGATATGGATTTGAAGAGTACCGCGGTCAGAGTGCTCGGCAGTTCAGGTGACAGCGAAGCAGCTGGAGAGTGTCTTAACCTCTTCCGTTACGGGGATGAGGATATTGATCGGGTTCGGGCGGTTCAGGTTCTGGGCCAGATGAACAACCGGGATCTCGAGAATGTCACCGATTCCATCATACGGGATGAGGCAATCCCATTTTTATTATCTACCTGGGATGAGCATCCGTCTCGATCGATTAAAAAGGAGATCATCACCAGTCTGGGTTTAACCGGGGGGGAGGAAGAGATTGAGTTCCTGGAGAACATCTCATCCTCCAACCAGGACTTATCCCGTAATATCCGCCGGGCGACGCGCCGGATCAAGCACCGCCTGGAGACCGGAGAGGATTGGGCGGTCAGTTACCGCCGCAGACGTCGATGAGTTTATAGCCTGACCTTACTCGAAAAAGTATTTTTAGAATATTGACAAAAAAATACGAAGTGATTAACCACGAAGGACACGAAGTTCACGAAGAATAGTTGAGGAAAAAACAAGACTTAGCTCATTCCTCAAAAAACCTTCGTGATCTTCGTGTCCTTCGTGGTTTCAATTCTGTTTTCAACGCAAGAATTTATTCTCCAAACTCGGTGCGGACTAATTCAAAGGGAGAGATAGAATCACCATATTCATCCCGGGCTGTCTCCAGGCGGTTCTTCTGCTCCTCGAAGATACTGTAGAGGAGATCGGGGGGCCGATCTTTCTCAGAGTTGTATATTTTCAGCATCCGCTCCAGCTTGGCCAGGCACTCCGGTACTCGAACTGAGAACTGCCGGATATAATCAGCCTCGGAATAATCCTTATCCAGCACTTCCTGAAAGAGCCTTTTCAGATCCGGATAGCGGGGGATAAAACCGGTCGGGGTCTCGATCATCTCCACGTCGTTATTGACCACCAGTTCCATCCACTTCAGCCATACCCGTTTATCCTCATGGCCGTTGAGATACTCCCCATCCTCCCCTTTCAAGAAATAATTGACCGAAAATATGGCCGGAGGATTATCCAGACTCTCGCCAAAGGTAATGTATTTCCGGATATAATCAGCCGGGGAGACAGACAGGAAATCGAGGTTGGACATTATATTAAAATTCCGAACCCCTTCCGCTCCCAGAGTGGCGGCGGTCGTCTCCGACTCAATAATCGCGCCCTTGGTAATCACTCCATGATTCCAATCAAAGGACCGCTCAACCGGAACCCATGTGTCGGAGTCCCGGCCGCCGTAAAGGATTCCTCCCACTTTCACTCCCAGGGGATCGTCACCAAGATTATCTCGATTGCGGAGCCGGGAGAGGCTGACCGTATAGCGGGCATTTTTATGGGCATGCGGAATCGGCTTGCCATCGCTGTCAAGGCTGCCTTTCCGCCAGTCACCGGAGAAATTACGCCCTTCCTCCGGTGGTTCACGTCCATCACCCAGCCAGTAGGTAGTACCGGCATCGGCAAGGAGGATATTACTGAAGATAACCTCACCGGGATTGGTGAGTACATCCCAGATGATCGGATCATCATCGGGATTGACATCCCGGATAATCCCGAATATCCCCGCCTCGACGTTGGCGCCAAAACAGATCCCTTCTCTCTTGCGAAGATACGCGATATCATCTCCCACAATCGTCTCCCCGGCACACATCGCGGTCGAGGTCTTCCCGCAGGCACTGGGGAAGGCGCCGGAAAAATAGGTTACCCGGCCATCAGGACCATGGACACCCATCAGCAGCATATGCTCCGCCAGCCAGTCTTCCCGGAAGGCTTTCCGGATCGCCAGACGGAGCGCCAGTTTCTTCAGGCCAACCGTGTTTCCGGCATATTGAGAGTTTGAAGTGAATACGATATCATTGTCCAGGTCGATATAAACCCGCCGGTCAGAGACAGTCTTGCTGACATTACCTTCCAGTTCACCGGCGCTATGGACGAACCGGAAGAAATTTTCGGAGTCAACGATGCTCTTGAAATACTCATACCCCCGACGATAGAGGATAGTCTCGGAATGAGATACATAACTGGAGTCGGTAATCTGAACACAGGGGATGGAAAATTCGGAGAATGTCGGCCCGAGACAGAAGAAGAGTACAAACACTTCTTTCCCCCGCATGCTGTCTTTCAGAAACCCCTTAACTTCCTTCAGTCCGGTCTCTCTCTCGATGGAATTAATCCGGGAACCCATATCGACGCCGGCCGGAAGAAGGTACTTAGTCTGAGCCTTATCCCGGGCCTGATCCTTAGGACCATCAAAATGAATGGTATGTCCATCGATGGCCAGCTTCTTCTCTTCACCGAGTTTTACAGCCATATCCCGGATATAGCGGGTGCTCTCTTCTGAGTCATCGGCTACATAGATTGAATCAGGATTGCAGAGTCCAACATATTCGGCGACAAACTTGTGCATTGACGGGTTATCCAACGCCATCAATCTCTCATAACTGCCTGGAGTACATCTGGTTTTCAAAATTTCATAATTCATATAATTTCTCCTATAATTTAGTATATATTAGGTATTTCATGGTTGAAGCTGGTGGGGGGGGCGGAGTCGGACTTGTCAGACTGGTCGGACCCGTAGGACTGGGTTTAGTTCCCACCGGCCTTCAACTATCTTGAACTTTTCAACAACCTTAACGATCTTAAATAATTATATTCCTTTGCTTCTGCCAGATTTCCCCAGTAAATCCCAAGCATTGTACCTGCCCGCTGGCTTGGGGCTGGATTTGAAGTTTGATAAAATAGCAGAGTCCAACTTCCCTGTCAACTGAAAATAATCTTCCGCCAACGGTCGTCGGCAATAAGATGAACCCCACGACACCTGCCCCTTATTAGACGTACAATACTTACTTTCATGCGCCTAATAAGAACGTTAAAATAATGCTTTGGGTGGGGGAGGAACAGCGAAGCAATTAACCACCTTATCAAGGAAGGTCTAGCCTGATCCTTCCCTCCAGAACTCTTTGGAGACGGGGGACTACAATCGGGATATCTTCCCGTTTCTTGACCGGAAAGAATCTATCTTCGGTCTTTACCGCCAGCGGTCTCAGAAGACGGGTGAGGTCACCCTGAAGTCTTTCAAACTGAACAACGGGAAGAATTTTTCCGGAATCGGTCTTTAGTTCCTTCATCGCCACATAGACGGGCAGACGATCGGTCACACTCTTTACTTTCGCCACCAGTTCATCCTGACTCAGCGTCTCCAGTTCTCCCCGGGTCAGATCAAAGATCTCCAATAATGTCTTAACGGATACCGTGTAGGCGGCATTATTGAACTCCGGGATCCGGTCCTGATCGAAATCCAGCGGAAAGGCAAATTCCTCTATTATCTGGGTCCATTCCCGGGGTCCTTTCGGGTCAAAAATCCTCGCCAGGGCGCCGCCCTTCTGCCCGGGAGGCTTGGTGGAGACTTCACAGAGTATCCGAATCCCATCTTTTTCCCGAATCGATAGCAGGCCAGGAAGAGCCGGATCAACCAGCGCTCCCAGGTTGTCGATATTGGAGATCATGATATATTCAACCCCCAGCTCGATCATCTTCAGGAGAGGCCGGCTCTGGTCCAGGACCAGCCAGAGAGTGGTATCGAGGTGACCCGGTGGATTATAGCGCTTCTTCTCATCATCCGCCTCAATCTCATTTCCGGCCCGGCCGCGGAGCCCATTAATCCAGTCGATCAACTCTTCTCTCCGTTCAGAGACCTCTTGCGCCAGAGCGATCCGTTCTGGTCCAGAAGATATTCCTTCAAACTTTTTTGATAGTTTGGCAATAGCTTTACCGTAATGCAGTTTCAGATCATCTATGGTCGGTAATACCCGCTTCATAATCCCCTGGCAATAAGTAAATACATCGGATTTGCCGAAGTTATCGTTCTCCTCCAGGATGGCCCTGGTCTTCTCTTCGGTAAAATAGCTGTTCAGAATCCAGACCGGAATAACTCCGCCATATTCCTCTTCGGCCGAACGCGCGTTGGCCAGTTTCAGTTCCATAAAACTACGCATTCGCCCATAGACCTCCATGATAGGGAAGGCTCCTTTGGGCAGATTCTCCCCCGGTTTCTGGAACCGGGTGGCAGCTCCTCCATTCATGAGGATAAGTCCCAGTTTCCCGGCGGCGATTATCTCTCTCCCCCGGGCGGCCGCGGCACTATCAGGCCCGGGGAGATCGGTAGTATCGGATGGCTGAGGAAGTCGTACCTCCCAGTCGTTATCCTTAGTGATCAGATTGCTCCTGAGACTGAGCCTATGGTCGCGATAGTCGCTCTGAAGACCTTGAAACTCCCTCTCATTAAAACCAAATTTTTTCAGCATATTTTCCATCCTTATAATCTCCCTTTTTATCTCGCCGCAAACCAGCCGTCGCTCTTCGAGCTTCCGCCGTCGTTAAAACCCCGAATCAAGTTCGGGATGCAAGCACTTTGGCGGATAAAATGGCGGTTCAAGAAATGCGCAAAATTCACAAAAATTGTTTCAGCCTCGGCCAACTGATTACTGATCACTGTTTACTGATTACTCTTCTCACACCTGCTCTACCCGGAAAATTTCAATCTCCAGACCCGGAATAAATAGGCTGCCAGGACAGTGGAGTTTAGCTTGGATACTCCTTTCTCCCGCTGCCGGAAGATGATGGGGACTTCCCTGATTCTTAGCCCGGCCTGGTGACAGCGATAGAGGACTTCAGTAACAATGAAAGGATCGCGGGCCACAAGTGTCTTCGGTTTAATTTTTTCCAGTGCTCCTCTTCCAAAGACACGATATCCGGAAGTAGGATCACTGACCGGGATTCCCAGGATAATCCTGATATAGGCCCGGGACCAACCACTGATAATATCACGAAACCACTCCCTCCCCTCTACTCCTCCACCGGCGACATAACGGGAGCCAATCACCACATCGGCTTGAGACCGGAGAATCGGTTCCAGGATGAGCGGAAGCAGAGCAGGATCGTGAGAGCCGTCACCATCCATCTCCACGATGCAGTCCGCGCCCATCTCGAGTGCTCGAATAAATCCATCCCGGCCGGCGTATCCCCTGCCCCGCTGACCGGGGCGGGAGAGAAGATGAATACGCGGATCCCGCTCCGCCAGACCGGATACGATCTCACCGGTACCATCGGGAGACTTATCATCGACTACCAATATCTCACAGGAATCCAATCCCAGATCAAGCAGGCGGGAGATCAAGGATCCAATATTCCCGGCCTCGTTATAAGTTGGAATCATTACCACAGTTTTCATTTATAATCCTATAGAGAGTCAACTGAATTTAAACCACGAAGTTCACGAAGAAAAGATAAAAACAAATTAGAGACTATTCAAACCCCCAATTTATCCTTCGTGCCCTTCGTGGTTATATCAATCTATTAATTGCCCCAATGACCATATCCGGTGTGATGCTCTCCATGCAATCAGGCTTCACGTCACAGTCGGGCCGATAGCAGCATTGGCACGACACCGGAGATATTATTTTTTCGCCCCGGCCGTAAAGTTCGATTTCGGATGCGGAGGTGGGGCCGAAGAGAGCGATCACCTTTTTCTTCAAACCGACGGCGGCATGAAGAGCCAGTGTATCGGAGGTTACAATTAGGTCAGAGAGATTAAGCTTCACAAAGAAGGTCCTCAGGTCATTGTCGCAGCCAGTATCAATAAAAATACCTCCCCCCCGCTCCACCAACCAGGCATTTCTTTCTTCTTCCTCCGGCCCTCCATATAAGAGCAGTTGAGCGTCAAGTTCTTCAGCGCACCGCCGGGCCAGAGCCAGAGTATTCTCCCGGGTCCACTTCTTATGTTTCCACCGTCGGCCGCCACCGGTATTGAAACCGATAACCAGTTTTGTCCTGTCCAGGCCGGCAGCTTTCGCGAAACTATCGGCCTGAGTAACTTCCGCCGACCCCAGATTAAGAACAATCTCTCCCGGGGGCAGCGGGTTTCCCACGATCTCCGCCATAATAGCCTGACAAGATTCTTGATTGGCCTTCTTCTCGTCGTCAAAGACACTCATCCGGAGCCATTTCTCAGCTTCCGGATTACATGGACAAATCATCCCCTGGGCATCGAGTGTAAAACCCATCTTCTCTCCGGACCGGACCAGGTACTGAATGGTCGAACTGAGTTGTGACGTATCCAGATTGATGGAGAGATCAAAGGTCTCAGCCTGAGAGCAGAGTAAGCCGTCGGGCTCAAGAGGAAGCACCTGGTCAACATAGGGATTATTGATGAAGAGCGGGCGGGAGATATCCCGGGTAATCCAGGTCAGGTAGCTATCCGGATATCTATCCTTCAGCCCGGGCAGGATCGAGGTGGTCCTCAGAACGTCTCCCGCTGCGTCCAGCTTAATAATCAATATCTTACGAGAGAAAGGAGAATAGTATGAACAATCTCCACACTTAACGCCCTCCCGTTTGTGAAAATAACAGGGACGATCACCGAGATAATACCGGCAATCCCGATTAATTTCTTTCTTTATAACAGCCATAAGAACTTAGACCTCACTTTGCTCGGGCAACTAAATTGAACTACGAATTACACGAATTATTCTGGATAGGGAAAAAACAATCCGCCTAATCTGCTTAATTAGGTGTTTAAGTATTACTCACGATTCAAATTTGGTGAAAACAGTACTATCTCTCAATTATACAAGTCTGTAAATATACTTTAACATTTTTGCTATTGCAATCTGATATTGGGATGGTATTTTAACAATAATTTTTCGAAGGAAAATTATTATGGCTATGCAGAGACTAAAAATTGATCCTAAGGTAATCGACCTGATGATGACGGCAATCGTCCTGAAGCGGAGGGACAAATTGCAGCATGCCGGACACTATGCCTTCCTGGCACTGGGAAGAGTTTTGGCTAAAACACTTCCCGATGAGGATGGACCCACCACACCTACCAACTTTACCTGGCGGATGGACCAACTGGTCAAAGAGATGGGGTTTTCGAAGGATTGGAGAAAAAAGATCGGAATGCTCTGGACCAAGATCAGATACTATCTCTATCAGAAAGTAAGCATGATCCCGACTTACCGGATCCGGAATATCACATCATTCGTAGATATGGTCAAATACATACTCGAACAATCCGCCGGGATAAAATTTGATGAATTAATGGAGACCATGACAGTAGAAGATGTCGAGCGGCTCTCCCGGCAGTTCGGAGACACCCTGGCGCCGGAGGAGAACTACAATATTTAAAATCAGCGGTGAGGCGGCTGATTTTAAATATAATCAATTTCGTTCAACCGTTAAAAAATGTCTGAAATATTATTTTTACAAAGTAAAAATAATATTAGACTTGCTGCTCCAGCTTGAACATCCAGAAGTCGGTCGCCACTACTATCTCCCACTCCTTCCCCTTATCCCTGGCCTCGATGACAGCCCGCTTGGGGAACCAGATATCATGCCCTTCATACCCCAGCAGATAAGCCCGATCAGTCTCCTGGATCATCTTAGCCTTAACGGTAGTTATCGCGTCCCGGCGGTCGGGCTGCTGGAGTTGGCGGAGTTTGAACTCCAGGAAATCCTTCTGGATCACAAATCGATACTTCTGATCTCCCTGCTCCTCCCACTCTGAAAAACAGACTTTGGGAAGATACATCTCCTGGGGACCGATCTTAACCAGCAGGGAATCATTCGTCTCCTCGACCAACTCTCCCCTCAACTCCATCACTTCTCCCATGATAGAGCCTTTCAACCCGGTCAACTGCTCTTTAAGTTTCCGCATCTCCTCTCTTTTTTCCCGGATCACATTTTCCAGAACTTCCACCTCCAGGATTCCCTGATCAATTCTACGGGTCGATTTGATCGCGGACTTGGGGAGCCATACCTTACCTTGACCGAGATCCACCAGGTACGCCTCATCGGTCCTGATCAGTGTCTTCAATTTTAATTTAACCAGCTTCATGTCCCTCGATAGTCCGGATATCTTCTCCTCTCCGATTTGGTTCTCTGTCATTTTCTATCTCCTTAAATTTAGAATCTTTAATCTCTTCCTTTTTATCGCCGCCTTCCTCTCTCTTATCGTGCTTGAACAAACTCCGCAACCATCTCCAGAACCTCTGAAAGATATTCCCCCTAAGTTTCCGGATTATCTCCTGCCGGCGCTTCTCGATCGATTCGATCTCTTCCAAGGTAAAATCCTTCCGGAAGAGGTTTTCATCCACTTCGGCATCCAGCATCTTCAATTCATCACTGCCAAACTCAATCACATTTGCTTCTATCTCTTTCCAACCCAGATTCCGGCAGGCGGACAACCTCCGATAACCGGCTATCAGCCGGTTATCTTCATCTATCACTACAGAATTGAGCAATCCCACTTTGCGGATTGAATTTTCCAGAGAGGCAAGGTCCCCCGGATCCTGCCGAATTCTCACCTCTTCTTTTACCTCAATGGATTCAATCGGAATCTTCATAATTCAGTTTCTCCGGAGCTAAATTAGTTTTGGACCAGGACCGATGTAATTATCTCAAGCCCGCGCCAACATTTTAATATATTTTATCAATGCTTTTCGCGGGAATCCCAAATCAGGGAGCGATACAATTAACAATTTGAGATATTTTTATTGCTACATTAACATATAACATACTATATTAATGATTAATTATAAAAATAAATAATTTTTAACTGGAGGAAATTTAGATGAAAAATAAATGTTTCTTGATTGGGTTTATCTCAGCTTTATTGTTTATGGCCATAATCTCAACCCCTTCTTTCGGCAAGGTCCAACTTCCGGAAGGTGTAATTGGATACGCCTGGGTTTCAAATCCCGACCTGGTTCTGAGTGATATGGATAAGTTTCTTCAGGAGATGGATGTACCACCTATGGCCTCCATGATCATTAAGATGGGACTGGGCAGTCTGCTGGAGAACCAGAACCTGACCGGAGTTGATATGTCCGCCCCCCTTTGTCTGGCCAGCTTCAGCCCCGATCAACCGGATTCCTGGGCGATTAACTTCACTCTCAGTAACCCTGCTTCTTACCTGAAGACCATTAAAAAATCCTTGAAGGTCAAATCTGAAGATAAGGACAGTGGAATTACCATCTACAGCAAAGAAGTTGAGGAATTCGATGATGATGCATATAACGCGGCGACGGAGAAAGAGCAGGAGGAGACAGCTAATTTCTACCGGAAGGTAGAAAAGACCGTGGCGATAGCACTCCGGGATAAATCCGCCTGGATTTCACTTGATGCCGACCTCCTGAAAAAGATCCATAATCTCAGCGCTGGGGATTTAAAACCGCAGCTAAACAATAATCTTGTAATCGTCCTTCAGGTGCAGCCGCTGCTCGACTACGCGGAACCTCTGGCCCGGGAAGGACTCGAGTCACTGGAACTGCCGGAGGGTGAGACATCTTCTCCGCTGGGAAATGATGCAACCAAAAAGATGCTCGCATCCTATGTGGACCTCTACATCTACTACGCCCGGCAGGTCGAAACTGCCGCCCTGGGCTTTTCCTTTAACGGTGCCGGGGTGGAACTGGCAAAATTTGTCGAACCTAAAGCCGGCAGCGCGCTGGAAGAGTTCCTCGCGGCCCAGAAGAAAGGAACCCTCTCACTGGCCCGCTATCTCGAACCAACTCCCTGGCTGGTAATTGACGGAAGGATGCAGAAACAGGAGATGCTGATTGAACTCTACCGGAAATTCTTCGATCTCTTCGGCGGGGTACTGGATGAGATTGACACCGAAAAGAACGGCAAGAAAACAATCGATCTGGCGAAGTTAGAAGGAACGTTCATCAAGAATATCCAGGAATACCTTAAGTGCTCGGGGGATGAGATGGCGGTCTCGATCTCATCATCGCCGGATACCATTTTCTCGGCGGTGGCGATCCAGAAGATTACCGACCCGGAGATATATCGCTCATATATCACGAAAAGCTATCTCGAGAGTATCAACGATTTGATACCGCTCTATGAAAAGTTCGGGATCAGCTTCGACCTCGCGGGTATCAAGGCACCGGAAAAATATAAAGGAATCGAGATATTCACCGTCGGGATAAAGTTTGATTTCAAGAAACTGCTCAAGAAAGAAGAGATGGGTGCTGATAAAAAACGCGCCATGGAGCTCTTTGACGCTCCCATGACCATCCAGATGGCTGCTACCGACAAACTGGCGGTAACCGAGATGGCCTGGGGAGAAAAACCCGATATCAAGGCCCGTCTTGATCTGATCGCCGCTGGAAAGAGTTCCTTCAACCTGAAAGAACTGGAAACCTGCCGGGAAGACGCCAACGGGGTGATTCTCTTCTCTGTCAACCGCTACATCAAAAACATGATCTCCGGGATGATGAAGAAGATGGTCCCGGAAGGGGTTGAGGCACCGCAGGCGGAAATGATGGATAAGCTGGGCAACCTTGATCTCCCGATCCTTGTCTGCTATACCGTGGAAGACGGGAATATGGAGTTCAAGACCAGTATTTCGATGGATAAGATCCTGGCCGTCAAAGCTCTTATTGAAGAGATGATGGCCCCGCCCGCACCCGAGGAACCGGTTCCCGCAAGCCACGAATAGACAATTGAACCGCAGAGACGCACCCCGATTAAAACTTCGGGGCGGGGAAGAACGCAGAGAATAACATTAGAGTAAATTGTGGGAGAGGTTTTCAACCTCGACCAGGAAGCCGGTCAATCAGGGTTAAAAACCCCCCCCACAAAGGTTAGCGCGAAGGGCTAAGTCCCAATGACGGCTTATAGGCCATGTCTGTTTCTCTTCATATTATTCTTCTTTGTTTCTCTCTCCTGTATCCCTCTATCATCCGGAACTGAGAAGATTGGAAATCCCGGCGAAGGGGGAACCACTATTCTCCTGCCTACGCCAAAACTGCAAGGACTCATCTCACTCGAAGAGGCCATCTATAGTCGCCGGTCAATTCGACGATTTAAGAATCAATCCCTGAAACTGAGTGAAGTCGGGCAGTTGCTCTGGGCCGCGGGAGGCAAGACCATTGATGGATTGACCGGGGCTACCCGTGCTTATCCTTCCGCGGGGGGGATCTACCCGCTCACTATCTACCTGGCAGCAGGCAATGTCACCGGACTCTACCCCGGACTCTACCGCTATGACTGGAAGGGCCACTCCCTGACCTTATTAAAATCCGGTGACTTCCGACCCGAACTGACCCGGGCGGCCTGGGGACAACAGTTCATATCTTCCGCCCCCATCTCCATCATCATCTCCGGAGAGATGGAACGGGGTGGAGCCCGATACGGCCCCCGGGCAAAGACCCGCTATATCCCGATGGATACCGGCCACGCCGGCCAGAACATATCCCTCCAGGCCCAGGCCCTGGGATTAGGGAGCGTAATAGTGGGAGCTTTTAATGATGAAGCGGTGAAAACCGTAACCGGATTAAAAAAGAAAATCCCTCTTTATATAATTCCGGTGGGAAGGAAGGAGGGGGAGTGAGCAAAAAGCTGAACGTTCAACATTCAACGCTCAACAACCTTATATTTTTGCCCCGCAAAAATATAATAGCGGAGGAGGGACTCGAACCCCCGACACGCGGATTATGATTCCGCTGCTCTAACCGACTGAGCTACTCCGCCTAGATAATGCTTTAACTGTTTATTTATAAATTTTTTTCCGGAACCGCCTTTTAGAAAATTTTCGCGGCCATCCGCATCCCGTTTGTCGAGATATGCTTCATAGTATATCAATTTCCATGGACGACCAGGACGAGTCGCTTGCGATTGCCCTCGGTTATGTTCGCTAAATCTTCTCTTTAAATCAGAAGTACTGCCAATATATAATCTACTATCCTTTAGTGACTGAAGAAGATAAATATAAAACATAATATATTATGATTTTTACCCCGCGATGACCGAAGGTCATTTTGCGGGGCCGCTGCTCTAACCGGCTGAGCTACTCCGCCATATTTGCGCCTTCGGCGCAAATATCTATAAAAATACATAATTAAAAAGATAATATCCGACTACACAAATAATAGAAAAGAGGATACTATTATAGGACATCTACAAATTCAACCAGAAAATATAACTGGGAAGTAACACTTTAGCTTCTGGAAATTGATTTTCTATCCACCACCGACCTTGTGTCGGTGGAGATGTGATTGATTGCTAACAGATCCACCCAATACCTCAAACCCCTCCTCCCTCGCCTCTGGCTTGGGAGGAGGGGTTGGGGGGAAAGATAACAAATCAGTTTACAGTCATATCTCCACCGAAACAAGGTCGGTGGTGGATATCTTCAAAGAACTAAAATAGTACTCCAGAAAAATTTCTCACTAAGGAGATATCCCATGGAAATATCACTCAAAGAGATCGCTGACCGGATCGGAGGTGAACTGATCGGAGATCCTTCGATCACCGTCAGCACTATAACCAACCTGGAAGGGGCATCTCCAGGGGCCCTGATCTGGATTGAGAAGAAGAGATATCTGAAAGCAGCCGGGGAAACGGAGGCGGCAGCCATTATCTGCACCCGGAAGATCGAGTCCTCCGAAAAACCCCTGATACAGGTGGATAATCCCCGTCTGGCCTTTGCCCGACTGGCTCAGTTCTTCTTCCCTCCCCGAAAGTTCTCTCCCGGGATCTCGCCGGATGCCACGGTCAATCCGGAAGCTGAAATCGGAAGCGAGGTCTCCATTCAATCACGGGTGGTGATCGAGGCGGGGGTGGAAATCGGCGATCGGGCAGTCATCGGCGCGGGGACTTTCATCGGCTTGGATTCAAAGGTGGGATCGGAAACCAGACTTTACCCCAATGTTACGGTGAATGAAGATGTCGAGATCGGTGATCGCTGCATCATTCACTCCGGGGCGGTCCTGGGCGGCGATGGGTTTGGATATGTTATGGATGAAACCGGAAATCAGGTCAAGATTCCCCAGGTGGGAAAAGTAATTATTGAAGATGATGTTGAGATAGGATGCAACGCCTGTGTCGACCGGGCCACTTTCGGCGCGACCATCATCAGGAAAGGAACCAAGATCGATAATATGGTTCAGATCGCTCATAACGATGATATCGGAGAGAACTGTGCCATATCGGGGCTCTCCGCCCTGGCCGGATCGGTGAAGACGGGAAAGAATGTAATCATGGGCGGGCAGTGCGGCATCGCCGACCACGTCGAGATCGGAGATAATGTCATGCTGGGTGCCCGGGCCGGACTGGCCCCCCATAAAAAGGTCAAACCCAACCAGATCCTTTGGGGCGCCCCCGCCCGCCCTATCAATGAAGCCAAACTCCTTTATGTCATGGAATCACGAAAGCTGAAGGAGATCATGAAGGAGAAAGAAAGGAGAGACGCACAGGCTGACGCCGAAAAAAATGAATAGTCAGGGATTGCCAATCATCATTCATTATGATATATTTACTTGACAATTTCTAAAGGTGAAATTAGGTTTACCGGAAGATTTTTAGAGCGTTGTCTCAACGTAATCAAAATCATCTTTGTTCAAAACTAATTTATCACCGCAGAGAAGTTTTCCGCGGTGAAAAATTAAAATCAGGAGGGAGAGCATGAAAGAACATCAGCCTTTAATTAGTTGCCTTATCCTTTTCTTGGGCGTGAGCCTGTCGGTGTATCTCTCAGGTGGCGCTTTTGCCGAAACAGCGCCGCCGGAGGCTATCGCCGCCGCTGAAGCCGGGCTCCTGCCATTTCTGGAGCTGATTACACCGGAGGATATGAGTCACTTCGGTCTCTCCCCCGGCGATAATATATCCAAAGCGGTCCTCGGTACCCCGTTCCAGCTCTATACAATCACCCCCACCAAACTCCTTAACGCGGAAGATAATACACCGGTCAGCACTCTCATATCCCCCACCGGCAGCTGGCTCTTCCCGATAGTTCTGGATGGTAAATCCCGGGCGATCCTCACCGTAGAGCGGATGGATGGAGAGTGGCAGGCGGTCACTATGGGACGGTCCGGACTGGCCGGAGAGATGGAGAAACTGAACGGTCAGTGGCCGAAAGCGAAAGGGTATGAACCGAAACTGATCGCCATCTACCAGGCCGCATCCTACTTCTTCACCATCCCAGAGGTGGACAGCCAGAACTTCACGCCACTCACCTTTGATGGGACTGGGTTCGCGGGCTACCGGCAGAAGACAGGGCCTGAGTACTCCTCGACCACATCCTTCTCCAGTATACTCGACCCTTTAAAGGAAACCGTTGAAGAGAATATCAACCTGAACCGCCAATAATTCATCCAAACCAGGGGAACGATTATGAAAAAATATATTATCACATTAACGGTAGCCTTCAGCTTACTGTTTGCTGCCTCGCTTCCGGTATCGGCGGGGTATTTGAGCGTCCCGCTGTATGTACAGCTACAAGAACAATGGTGCTGGGCCGCCTCCAGCCAGATGATCCTTTCATACTACGGAACCTCCACCGCTCAATGTACCATGGCCAACTACTGCTTCGGCCAGTCTTCCTGCTGTAATTATGTGGTCTGGCCGAACGGGACCGGTACCACCTGCAACCAACCCAACTGGATATTCGGTTACGGTAAGGACATGGCTGAGGTCCTGAGTTATTACGGAGGCATATCCGGCACCGGCTACAACTCCGCCCTGAGTTGGCCCACTGTGGTCTCCGAGATCGACGGCGGTCATCCATTCGTAATCGGCTTTAGCTGGCTCGGTGGAGGCGGCCATGCCCTGGTCGGCCGGGGCTACTATGATAATAATCGGGTGCGCTACCTTGATCCGTGGCCCGGAGAAGGTTATATGGTTGCGAGTTATAGCTGGATGGTTTACCAGGCCACAGGCGATGAGGCCCATGACTGGGACCAGAGTTATATCACCAGGTCATCGGGGGGATCATCCGACTACCGTGTTCTGGCCGGGGGGGATTATAACGGGGATAATTATGACGACATCGCCATCTTCCGACCCAGTTCGGGATTATGGTCGGTTCGGGGGATAACCCGGTGCTACTTCGGGGGAGCGTCAGACGATCCCGTTCCGGGAGATTATGATGGGGACGGGACCACTGATATCGCCATCTTTCGTGACTCCACCGGACTCTGGTCCTATAAATCCGGAGGATTGGCCCAGCGGTTTTATTACGGCCGCTCTGGAGATACTCCGGTACCGGGTGATTACAATGGAAACGGCACAACCGGTGTGGGGATCTTCCGCCCCTCAACAGGGTTGTGGTCTCTCAACCCAACCCGATACTATTTTGGAGGATCTTCGGATATACCGGTTCCGGCGGACTATAGCGGGAACGGGACTACCGAAGTCTGTATCTTTCGGGCCTCCAGCGGACTCTGGGCCTGCCGGACCGGATGGCGGTCTTATTTCGGCACTTCCGGAGATATACCGTTCTCCATTGATGCCAACGGTGACAAAAATTACGGGATTGGACTCTATCGCCCATCCACCGGACTCTGGGCGTTATATGGTAATACCAGATTCTATTTTGGTGGAAGCTCCGATCAGCCGGTCCCAGCCGACTTCAATCAATATTACGGCGATGATATCGCTATCTTCCGGCAGAGCACCGGGCTCTGGGCAATCAAGGGATTTACCCGGTGTTACTTCGGTACCAGCGGCGATATTCCAGTGACGAAGTGAAGGATGGGGAATAGAGAATGGGGAATTGGGAATGAGTGTCTGACGGGTTGGGACCAGTCAGACATGTCCGACAGCGTAAGCTTTCAGTGAACCCCGTCTCTCGTAGCGGTTGAATTTAGGCTGCCACACGATTGCAACCTTCAGGTTGCCGCTACGAGCACGATGCAACGGGGTTCACTAAAACTTTACCCGATAGCTACGGCCCGGATGAAGCAACTTATTCCTCTTTGCTCTTTGAAGTTTTCCTTTCTTTTAATTAAGAAGGTATTTTAAGTCATCAATGTCTTTCGGTCTTGCGGCAGCATTATTCATCTCGTTTAATAATTTCAAAAGGTTTTCGGTCTCCATTGGCGATTAAAATCTCTTTTATTTCTCTGGATTTTTGAAACATCATCTTCTCACTAATAAAACTCAACCAGGAGGTACATACATGTCTCGTTTATCTTATCGCAGTAGTCTTACCGCAATCACGATCGCAATCATATTTCTCTTCCCGGCGGGAGCTCTCCTGGCCGAGGATGGAGGGAAACTTCCGTTCGAACCGGGCGATACCCTGGAAGAGATCCGGTATAAGATTGACTATAATGGTTATGACTTTACTGTCTCAGAGAACCATATCTCCAGGATGTCAGAGGAAGAGAAAGCTACTCTACTGGGGAAACACCGATCCCGTTTTCCGGGCAAGAAAGTCGTTTCCACCGGCCCCGGTCCTCTGATCGACCAACTGGGCAAAAAAACGCTCCCATCCAGTTTCGACTGGAGGAGTTACAACGGCCATTACTACATCGGGCCGATCCTGGACCAGGGCGATTGCGGTTCCTGCTACGCCTTCGGGGCGGCGGCGGCGGCGGAAGGAACTTATAACTGGGCCAACGGACTTTACGATGGAAGCTGTATCGACTTCTCCGAAGCCTTCATCGCCTTCTGCCTCTCCGACCACTATAGCGCGCACTTCGACGGCTGCGACGGGGCGGATTATGATTACTACGAACTGGAGGCTCTGGTCCAGTATGGTATCTGCACTGCGGCTGTATATCCCTACACCGACAACAGTCAGCCCTGTCCGTTCCCCACCTATCCGGTCGTGACCAAATTCCAATCCTGGCACAGGGTGGCCTGCGGTGATATTGAAGCGATCAAGACCGCGATTATGACTTACGGTGTGGTTGACGCCGCGGTATATGTTACCGACCCTTTCAGTGACTATAGTGGTGGTATTTATCAGGATACGGCCACCAGCTGCCCGGGCGACCCCCCTCAGTATCCCGCCTGCTACTACACCCCCACCAATCACGCGATCTCTCTGGTAGGCTGGAACGACAATGGCGGCGACGGCTATTGGATTCTACGGAACTCATATGGAACGAGCTGGGGGGAAAGCGGATATATGCGGATCAAATATACCTCCGCCCGGGTAGCCTGCGAGGTCACCTACCTGGTCTATGGATCTTCGGGAGGAAGCGACTACCGGGTTCTGGCCGGAGGGGATTATAATGGTGACACCTATGACGACATCGCCATCTTCCGTCCCTCTTCCGGACTCTGGTCGGTCCGGAATATCACCCGGTGCTACTTTGGGGGGTCCTCCGATGACCCTGTTCCGGGAGATTATGATGGGGACGGGACCACTGATATCGCCATCTTCCGTGACACCTCCGGACTCTGGTCCTATAAATCAGGTAGCGTGGCCCGGCGGCTTTATTACGGCCAGTCCGGAGACACATCCGTACCGGGAGACTACAATGGAGACGGAACCTGCGACGTGGCAATCTTCCGACCATCCACAGGGTTGTGGGCACTCAATTACTACCGCTGTTACTTCGGTGGATCATCGGACACGCCAATCCCGGGAGACTATAACGGGGATGGAACCACCAACCCGGGAATATTCAGGGCATCCAGCGGCCTCTGGTCGATCCGGGGGGTAACCCGTCTCTATTTCGGCGGCGCGACAGATACCCCTGTTCCCGGTTGGTATACCGGGACCTACCATTACTCCCCCGGAATCTATCGGGCCTCATCCGGCCTCTGGGCGATACAGGGAGTTACCCGGGTCTACTTCGGCTCCTCTTCCGATCAACCGGTGCCGGCGGACTTTAATAACACCTACGGCGACGACATCACCATCTTCCGGCAGACCTCCGGCCTCTGGGCGGTCCGGGGCTGGACCCGGTGCTACTTCGGGACCAGCGGCGATATCCCGGTAACGAGGTAGGCAGTGGGGAGTGGGGGTCGGACAGTCAGACCAGTCCGACCCGTCCGATCGATCAATTATAAAAAAGCCGCCGAAGGGCAGCGGTGAGAGAGGACACACCCTCCGCAGTCAGTTTTCTTGGCCCGGCAAATAGTTCGGCCGTGGGAGATCAGGAGATAATTTGTCGGCCCCCAGTACTCCCGGGGAAGGAGATCCATCAGATCCCGCTCGATCTTTACGGGATTATCTTCAGCGGTCAATCCAAGTTTCCGGGATAACCTTTTTACATGGGTATCTACAGCAATCCCCGATGTTATCCCGAAACCAATATAGAGAACAATATTAGCCGTCTTTCTCGCCACTCCCGGCAGCCGGAGCAGCTCTTCCATTGTCCGGGGAATCGCCCCGCCGAATTCATCTACGATTAGCCGGGCGGCGCCGATAATATTTTTAGCTTTATTGCGAAAGAACCCGGAGGAACGGATATCCTGCTCAAACTCTTCCCGATCAGCCCGGGCGTAGTCTTCAACCGACCGATACTTCCGAAATAGATCCACAGTAATCTTGTTTATCTGCTTGTCGGTGGACTGCGCGGAGAGGATCACGGCCACCAGAAGCTCCAGATTATTGCTGAAATTCAGGGCACTCCCCTCCCCGGGGTATTCCTTCTTGAGGAGGTGAATAACTTCCAGGGCCCATGAATTAGCAAATTTCTTTATCGGTGGCATTATAAATTAGCGCCTTCGGCACAACCTCGTAGCGACAGCCTTTAGGCTGCCACTAGTGGCGATCTAAAGGTCGCCGCTACGAGTACTATGTAATGAGGCGCAGCCGGAGTTGGGCGTTAGAAGCCAGGTGAAAGCGAACAACTTTAGGCACTTAAGTGCACTTTAGGCACTTTCAACTTCATATACTTATAAACATTACTCGAATATAATTAGAAACAAGCTCTCTACAACCCACGAAAAGTGGTAACAATCACCCCCGGGGTGGAGCGATAGAGTTTTACTTCCCGGTCGGGATCGCCGGAATAACACCAGCGCGCGGTCGGATCGGAATCGGACCAGCTGGTTTGATTCTGATGAGTGAACTGTTCAGCGCCCTCCCAGGTTACCTGGAGACTGGTGTTATTAATGTCCAGGACAACTCCGTTATCCTGCCATTGGGGAAACCCCTGAAAATGCCAGTAAACACTGCCTCGCCGGGAAAGGATATCCTTTACCTCTATCCGCCGGTCGCCGGTCTTATATAGAGTAATCTCCCGGGTCCAGGTGTTTTTTCCGTCCTTAAGACGGGTGACGGAGCGGGACGTGGAATCGTCATTCACCCAGTTTACCAGCTCCGCGCCGATGTAACTGCCGAGAATGTCGGAGAGGTTATAATTAGTTTTCTCGGGGTTGAAATAATTCATGGTCACACCGGTCAAAAACTCTTCCTGGCCGTATGATAAGCTGACCACATTATTGGCAAAACTATACTTGTTCTCTCCCGATTTTGCCGCCGGGTAAGCGGGATCGAGCATCAGGTATAAATCGTTCTCCCCCCAACCGGAGCGATGAATAAACTTATCCGGCTGAGTCTGGAAAGATGAGAGTGTCTTATCATACACACTATCGATCTCCCCTTTCGGACTCATGGGACGATAGATAGTGCGGCTGGGGGTATGGCCGCCGATCCCCGGCTGAGTAGGAGTAACTCCTTCGTTCAGATACCAGTAGAGATATACCGGATTAAGAAGAATAGCGAACGGACCCCACTGACTGGCTTCATATCCATAACCAATCTCTCCGAAAGCACTGACAAAATGAGTGGTTCCGTAGTTAAACATCTTCTGGAGGAGCCATCTAGCCTCGCCCGCTAACTGGATATGATCAGGGTCGTCGTCATCCAGGACTGTAGTCGCCACTACCAGCGGAGCCATAAAATGATTGATATAATTCTGCCGGTAGTCCTGCCCGTAGGACGGGTTAAACCCGTTATGAGGAAAGGTATCGATGATCCACTCTATCTGCCGGGCAAAGTTGGGTTTCCAGGCTACCCCCCAGCTATCAACATCCGGGATGGTCATCCGGTTGGAATAGAGGGCCACCCGGAGCATCTCCCTGATGAAGAGCCCCTGGTAGTAACTGGAGTTCTCCGGGAGCGTCCAGGTGTCGTCATAGCTGAGGAGCTGGTTGGACCAGGAGATCATCTCACCGCCTTTCTTTCCCCCGACAATATACCCGACCACTGCATTGAGCCCGCAGATAACTCCCTGCCCGTAGTTCCCATTGTTGTAATACTCCCGCTGCCCGATCGCCAGATCATAAAATTTCTTCTCGATCTCTGCCCGTTCCTCTTCACTGAAGAATCCTTCCGGGATCATGGAGAGATAGGACTCGGCGATATCGGCGATATACCGGCAGTGCTCCTCCCCGCCCCAATCGAATGATTTATCCCGGACCAGTTCCAGAAGTTTCTCTTTATAATAATCACCGGTCGGCTTATAGCCTGTAACCAAGTATATAAACGCGCAATTGGGGAGATAGTCAAAGAGAGCGTAGTTGGGGTCCAGGTCGGTAAGATCCCACTCATAGAGCTTGAAATAATTGCCGGTCTGAAAGTCGATCCAGTCGGCAAAATCCATCAGGGAGCGATAGGTGGAGTAAGACGACGCTCCGTACGGGTCAGAATCCGCCCCCTTTCTGGCGGTAGCGGATTTCCCGGAGACGGAGACACTCTTCTGCTGACTGTTCTCTTCGCCTGGTGTCCCATAATTCAGACCATTATAAGTACTACTAGTCACTGCTGTATTCCAGTTGGAAGAAGAGCAGCTTTGAACCTCCGGATCGTACCGCTCCATCGAATGATAATTCGCGTCGCCGGCAGCCCAAGCACTGTTGCAGGAAAGCGTATCCACGGCGCTAAGACTTGAATCGTTAAGAGTCAACTGGTTCCCGGGGGATTGCGAGCTGTTCATAACAAAATTGGAAGTATCATACTCAAGATCTCTCTTTCCTCCCGTGGGATCAGTGCCATCAGGTGCCAGAACAAAATAATCCTTAGATCCAATTGTCCCGCTCAGTGTAATAGATTCGGATCCATTGCCCAGGCTCCATCCGGATAGACTAACTGAAGAGTCCCCGTAATTATAAAGCTCGATCCACTGGCCACCGGGAGCGACCTGACTGATTGTCCCCCCCCAGTTGACTTCGTTGATCACCACGCTATTACCGCTCCCTCCGATCGGCGTCGGGGAGGTGGACCCTGACGGTACGGAAGACGGGGTCGGGATTGGCGTCGGCGGAGGAGTGGGCGTGGTGAGAAGGATGCCGAAGAGGTCCTTATAGACCTTTTTATAGGTCTCCTGGAGAAGCGGATAGTTGAGCGTCTCCTTATTTGAATCGTATGGCTCGAGCTCGGGTTTCCACTCATAATGTGGAGGAAGAGGCGTAGCCGACGAACCGACGGCCCCTGATCCTTTTTCCCCGGGAACCGGGGTAGGGACCGGCTTGGTGGAACCGGAAGAACCGCGGGATGAGGCACTATTGATATCAATCTGGTATATCTTGACTTTCCCGTCCAAATAATCCGAGCGTACCCAGATATACTCTCCATCCCAGGCCATATCCCAGGCCTCCCGGCCTTCCGGCAGTTCGAAGGATCGGCCCGTTTTGCTACCATCCATATTAAGTTCATAAACCGGGCAGGGCGCCGTCTCGGTGGCAAGGGCCGCCCAAATTTTATCTCCCACGCGAACCGCACCATTCTGCGGCGATCCCACCTGAATGGTATCAATCTTACGGGGTCGGGAGCCGTCAAATTCCCAGATGTTAATATAATCTTTTACAATACTGGAGGCGAGAAGCTGATGGTTGACCGGGTCATAATAAAGTCCGGCCACATGACTGTTCGCGTCCCAGCTATAATTATACTTCCCCCCGGAGGCGGGAACCCGGGAACAAACGGACGCGTGAGCCCAGGGACCGGCAATATACCAGCAGTTATTATCGGGGTCCCAGGCAAGCCCCATATCTTCCGTCGTCTCCAGCCCGTCGATCCGTCCGAGGATAGTGCCATCGACGGGGTCGCGCTTATATATACTGTTGCTCTTGGAGGTATTCTCGTAAAGATAACCGTCCCGAAATGCGATCCCGCCGTAATAATCTCCGGTTCCGCCAACCGACAATAATTCATTCACTACCAACGTCGAACCTGAACCGCTTGAGGGAGGCGGGACCGGAGGATACTCTATCTCGCTTTCGGAGTCGGCAACTCCGGAGACCTTAACCTCACTCGGAGCCTGCCAGACATAGATCTTCCCGTCCCGGGAGGCGGCGAAGATCTGTGAACCGTCGACATAAACCCATTGCATCGGCTGTTTGATATCATCAATCACTCCGAAGAGATCAAAATCTCCCTTCTCCCAGATATATATTCCGTGATCCAGACTCGAACCATAGATATAATCCCCGCCCGATATGACGGCGGTCACCTGATTAATCGGCTCGGAGAGGATCTTCTTCAAGTAGAATGAGGAATAATCCCAGAGATAGATATTACTGTCCGCTGAGGCGCCGTAGATATAACTCCCATCGGCCCGGACGGCGTTCAGATCATCACTCGCGCCGGTCAGGATTTCTTTCAGGTCGAATGTCGCCCGATCCCAGAGATAGACATTATAGTCCGCCCCGCCGCTGGCGGCATAGATCCGCCCGCTATCGGCATATACCGAATTGAGCCATCCCCCCGGACCGGCCACTTTTGACTGAAGATCGAACGCGCCTCGGTTCCAGACATATATAGAACCGTCATAGTTGGCCGAGTAGATATATTCGCTGTCCGCGAAGACCGATTCGGCGTAATACTGCCCGTCTCCCAGAACGTGGAGGAGACTGAAGTCATTGCGATCCCAGAGATAGACCCGGCTGTCATCATTCGAGCCATAGATATATTTTTCATCGGCATAGACCGAGAGCATCTCCTTGCAGTCCGGGACCGTGAGCGCCGCTACCTGTTGATAGGTTGACCGATCCCAGAGATAGATGTAGTTATCTTCATTGGCGCCGTAGATATAATCATCATCGGCATAGACCGAGAACATCCAGCCTTTACCACGGGAGAGGATGGCCAGCAGGGTCAGATCTCCTGGTGTCGGTGATGGGCTCGAATCAATCGGGATCAAAAATCCAAAGGTCGGCGATGGCTTCGGAGTCGGGGTTATGAACCCTTCGGGAGTCGAGGTTGGCACCACAGTCGGAGGCGGAGTCGGAGTGTGGTAACCTCTTGGAGACGGTGTCGGCGATGGAGGCGGGGTTGGGGTCATATACCCCCCCGGCGTTATGGTCGACATCGGGGTTGGTGACGGCGGGATAGTCGGGGTCGGGGTGGGAGTCGGGGTGCGTTCCGCCTGCCAGATATAGATCTTGCCGTCGGCGGAACCTCCATAAATGTAATGTGATCCGGTATCTCCCGCGTGATACCGATCAGCGTAGACACTATTCAGCGAAAGACTACCTGTCTTCAGCGTTCTCTGGAGAGAAAAGTCATCGTTCTTCCAGGCATAGACCATCCCATCAGGACCGGCGCCGTAGAGATACTTCCGGTCATCGGAGGAGAGGCTCCCTATCTGCCCGGGGACCGCCGGGAGAGCGGTCTGAAGGAGAAAAGAACCTTTCCGCCAGACAGCGGCGGAGGGATTGGAACTCCCTCCATAGCAATAGTTACTATCGACCGTCGCCGTCCACATAATATTCGTGCCGGCCGAGAACGCAGTGGATAGAGCCATTGTATCTCGATCCCAGAGGTAAATCGCGCCATCAACATTGGAGCTATAGATATATTCATCATCCAGGCAGACCGAGAGCATCGGGCCCAATCCCCGATCCAGAACCGTCTGAAGGCTGAAGTCGACGCCGTCCCAGATATAGATCCCTCCGTCATTGTTGGCCCCGCAGATAATCTCCCCATCACCCGCCACCGAGTACATAAACTCACGGGCCTGATCAAGAACAGCCAGGAGCGAGAATCCTCCGGACCGGAGATCATTGCTCCAAGCATAGATACTGCCGTCCTCACTCGCCCCATAGATATTCCGTCGGGAGTTATCCCGGACCGACTGGAGTCCGTAAATATTCCCCTCACTATATCCCCCGATAGTCTCCAAAAAATAATACCCGAATTCGGTCCTCTCCCAGATATGGACCTCTCCTCCGCCGGCTCCCCCGTAAAGATAACGATCATCCGCCCAGACCGACCAGACCGGACTCCCGACCGATAGGGTATCAACCAGATCAAAGGTTACTGGACCAATGGCCAGGTACGGTGAGGGTGCCGGTAATGGAGAGGGCGATAGCGCGATAATGGGCTCCGGTGTAGCCGCCCGGAAGATCGAAATAGTGGGAGCGGGCACCGGAATACTCGATCCTCTTGATGCTGACTTCGCGGTCGGAGTGGGAACCGCCTTGGCAAGTTCACAGAGCCACTCATCCGAGTAGGTACTCCCATGGGAATCTATGAAATAATAGACTGCGGTGAACTGATTAAAATGGGCCGGGGGATAAACATTGACAGACTTCCCGCCATCGTAGGTGAACGCCACCCAGTCCCCTGTATGAGTAGTGAAATTCTGGGCAGCCGAGCCGCTAGCCCTGTATATTCTTATCGCGACCGCCTGTTCGGGATAACTCGTATATTCTTCGAAAGTATTTCTATTGTCATAGGCATAGCCGTAACCAACTGGTCCACCTGGTTTGGTTGCCCGGGTAATTCTATAAACCCATCCTGTACTGGTGGTTGAACGGGTAAAGGCAATCGAGAGGTCCTCAAGAACCGAAAACTCCAGAGGGTCATTCCCGCAGTAAGGCGTTTGAGTCGGGATCGGGGTCGGGGTCTTGTAACCTTCCGGGGACGGGCTCGGGGTTGGGATCGGGGTCTTATATCCAACCGGCGTAGGGGTTGGGACTGCCTGAACAAGATTACAGAGCAACTCATCAGAGTAGGTAGCCCCATTGGAATCAACGTAATAGTAGACAGAGGTGGGACCGCTGATATGAGGGGGATAAACATTCCGGGTTAGGCTGCCGTCATAGGTGAGTGTGATGTAATCACCCGTCTGGATACTGTAATTCTCGTTGGTCTTTTCCACCCTTATTGCGACCGACTGACTTTCATAGGGATTTTTATCATAAAAACTGTTTCCATTGTCATAAATATAGCCATAACCAGAAGACGCGGTAGGGGCGGACGCTCGGGCAATAAAATACTTCCAGCCTGTACTTTTAGTAGCCCTGGTATGAGCAACCCACATATTTTCCAGGTTGGCGATCTTAAGAGGAGCCACACAATACGAGTCTGGTGTGGGACTGGGAGTTAAACTCGGCGCCGGAACAGGGGTCTTGTAACCTTCCGGAGTCGGAGTATAAACCGGGGGGGCAGTCGGTATCGAGGCCGGAGTGGGTGTAGTCAGAGGGATCCCGAACAAATCCAAATAGACCGCCCGGTAGGCTTCCATCAGCAGGCTGTAAGCAAGAGTCTCTTTATTAGGATCGTACTCGGTATCTTCATAGACATCGTACTTAACCGTGGGCCGGTTTGGATAGGTAACGGTTATTTCTTGTTTATCAGTAGTACGATCAAATATACCCCTTCCCTTCATGCCCGGTCCAAAAGCGGCGAAAAGCTCCTCGGGGGGAACCCAGGCTGATGAGGCATCGGGAGTGGAGGTCGGAGCAGGCGTCGGGGTCCGGTATCCTACCGGTGTCGGGGTAGGGTAGAGCCAATAACAGGTGCTGTACGGCAACATCCATGAAGACAACGGAGTTGACGCGGGGGTGAGCATGGCCGGTTCTAATCCGGGTTCGGCGAGAGAATCATCATTAGCCTCAGGGATAGGTTCTTCGATCGGAGGGGCAACAATCCCCACCTTAAAACCGGAAGAAGAGTAGGAGATATCAGAGGGCGGAACGGCGGCGGGGTCCGTTCCCTCGTCGCAGAAGGCCGGCAGGGCAAAAAGCAATACCCCCATTATCCCGAGCAGCCAGCGGCTGTTATTATGCATCCGTTTCATTGTCTTCTCCTGATTTTTAATAATAGTTTAACCGTTTCTGGTATAAGATGTCCTGCTATCCAGTTGTCTCCGCCATAGCAGCATAGCTGCGACGGCTGGATTAAACTTGCTCACCTGCCGCGCGAGGCGGCAGGGGTCGTTTTCTTGGCCTGGGGTTTCGCGATGTCGGACGTGTCGGACCAGTCGGACATGTCTGACAGCTTTAACCGGTCGGACTGTTCAGCACCTCCAACCAGCCATCGGCCTTCAACAACCTTTAACGTTCTTCAACGATCTTTAACGTTTTTTATCTTCAACGTCCTTTCTTTTTAACGTTAGCCCCGCCAACGGCGGGGCTAAGTCATATCCTCCGCGCTGAAACTACCGTAAAATCAACATCCAGTTTGTCCGCCACCTTGCGGCTCAACTTTATCTCAAGCCTCTGGACTTTCAGGCCTTCCGACGAAGATTCCATCGCGGCTAAAATATCCAGCAACTCCGGGATGGTAACCTTTTCCAGATGGACAGTCAGGAATGTCTGGCGATAAAGGTCCTGGATATTTTCCTCACGGGACTTCATCCGCCTCACATCGACGGTCGGGGCCTGCTCCTTGATCAGCTTCTCCAGAAAACCCTTCAGGGAGGTAGCAGCTCCCGGCGCCGCCAGACGGCTGGTAACCAACCCGGTCTCCTGCTGAAGGCGGGTATAGCGGGCCCGGAGACGCACCATTCTGGAGAGTACATCCTCCCGTGAAATCACTTCACTCCGCAGCTTCGACCATCGGTTATATAGCGAGTCATCCCAGAGATAGAAGAACCAGAGGAGAGCGATAATCAAGACCGCGATCCCCCCCATAATTAAGGTCCGTTTTTCTTTCTTCTTAAATTTCATTTTTAGTTATCGCCTGCGGTGCTATCTCCCCGAAAAGGTATTAAGATTAGCACCGGTTTGACTGATTTATTATTTCATCGAGTTATAATATATATTCTTTTTAATACCTAAGTTAAGCGATTATTGCGGATGAAATGTGCTAAGATTATGAGGCTGCATCGGTTGCAAAAAACGCAGACGCATTAATAAATGCGAACGAGTATTTTTGCAACCGATTGCAGACCATAAGATTGGTGCAGTTCGCCGCATAGAATCGCTCAATTTAGGTAATAGTTATTTTCGCGCAGCAGAAGCAATAGGGATACTGTACTCAAACTCTACCGTAACCAGCTTTCCTCCCTTCTTCAGGGTTTTTGTGTCACGGGTTTCTTTGATCTTATCACCGATAAAATAATCCGACTTAGCCAATGAGTTTTTTATAAGATCCGCCGGTCGATATTTCTCGGTCCGGCCCCGAAAAATCACCCGCTTTTCATCTATCTCCAGAACTACTACCTGAACCTTGATATCTTCCGGAATCACCGCGCTGATCTCCCTGAGAATATCGAGACTGGAGACCAAGATCATATCCTGGTAGTATTTAAGCTCATTGCGAGCCTGCTCCACACCATCCTTCATGGCTTTCAGTTCGGTGCCTGGAACCGGCACTGACTGATCGGAAAAAGTTGTCCGCACGATCAATCTGATCTTCCGGGCCAGAGCTTCTGAAGTATTCTTTTCCATCTCAATCCGCCAGAAGAGACCCAGTGCTAGAACCGCTGTCAACCCCACCGCCAGAGCTATGGTGGTAAAGACCCGGCGTCGAAGCTTCTTCCAGGTTCCTCCAAACGCGAACTCACCTCTCCGAAAATCAATCCGAACTTTCTCCGGGACTATCTCACTCACAGCCAGACCCAGAGCTGCCCCGACAATAGTGGGGTTCTCGGGGGATTTCTTAGTATTCACTCCGGAAAAAGGGTTGAGATCCAGCGGCTCAAGATCCAACTTCCTGGAGAGCTCATCTTTTAACCCATGCTGAAGAGAAGCGCCGCCGGTCAGAAGAATATTTTTGAGCGGATGGCCGCCCAATGCCGAGACAGCAGTATTAATTGTCCTCAATAGCTCGGTCTCCAGCCTGAAAATTACGCCCGATATTACCTCCTCTATCGGCGCGCCCGATCCGGCTGAAGATATCTTCAGCGCCTCGGCCTCGGCAAATCCACAGCCTTTCTCATCCATTATCGCCCTGGTGACCATATCCCCCCCCCAGGAGAAACTCCTCAGGTAAACCACAGCACCATCCAGTAGAAAAGCCGCCCCGGTATGGACCGCCCCGATATCCAGCAGCATAGTCGCCTCCCCGGCAGGGAGGTCTATCAATGAGGTATACACCCGGCAACTGCCCAGCAGATCAACACTGACTTTAGACGGATCAATTCCGGACTCGGCCAGCAGACTGAGATGGCCTTCCAGGACCGCCTTCTTAGCGGCCATCATTATCACCCGGGTCTTTCCCCCCGCCAATTCCTCAACCGGCCAATAATCAATAATGATCTGATCGAGAGGGAAGGGAACATGCAGTTCTGCCTCCGAAGCTATCACCTGCCGGATCTGGGAGTCTTTAGTGAATGGAAGTTCCAGGCTCCGGACAAACACCCGGTGTATGGGAAGTGATGAGACCAGCACCTCTTCCTTCACGCGCATACTCCGGGTCAATGATCGTAAACTCTCCAGCACCACTTCAGGAGAAACACTCCCCGCTTTCTCCCGGGGGATACGGCAGTCTCTCAGGTCGGTTAACCGGGGCTTCTTGCCGTTTTTCTTCAAGGCCGCTATCCGGATGCCGGTAGTCCCGATATCAATTGCACGGCAATTAGGCACCGCGGCGGAACCGTTTTTAAATTTATCAACTATACTCATATTAAAACTTAGACCTCACTTCGTTCGGGCAACGTTTTAAAGTGCCTAAAGTTTGAAGTGCCTAAAATGCCTAAAGTTATTCGCTTTCACATGGCTTTTCCGGTCTTAGCAGAACTTAGCCATCACTTCACGCGGACAACAATTTTTTGATTGCGTATTTTACTGATTACTATCTTTACCGTCCTTCGAACCGCCAGTAGCAGATCACGATCCGGTTCTCCTGACGCTGGACGATAGCCCGAACCCGGGCGGTCGTCTTCCCCACTTTCCCCTCGGAGAGGATATTAAAATATTCACTGCTGACCTTGAAATTCTCTAAAAATTTGTCCTTGATCTTGAAACTCAAGTACTCATCATCATTTATATCTTCCACCGACTGGAAGGGAAGCTCCTCCCGGGCAGCAATGATATCATCGGCCAAGGTTATCTGGTCATCATTCTCATCCTCCAGCATTACTTCCAGAACTTCCTTGGAAGCAGTGTTGATATTAACTTTCCCGTCACCATAGACAGTCATATATCCCCGCAATCCAAGAAACGGTTTATCGGCCCAGGGGTCGATGAGTTCCAGTCCGTCACCCTTCTCCTCAACCTCGATCTCCTCCCGAAGCGGCCACCCCTCCAGCATGGTCTCGGTCATATCCTTGATCAGTGCTAGCTCCCCGATCGTCTCCATAGGACCGCTCCTCTCAATTCCATCGATACTCCCACTCGGCTTATCTTCAATCCAATCGACTATCGCGTCCATCGTTCCTTTCGGTGTATCAAATAGAGCGATAGCGAAGGGATCGATCCCATCCGCTTCATCGGCCAGCTCCCTGATCTTCTCCAGCAGGAGCTTCGCGGAGAGATACTCGGACGATTCATCGTCAATCTCTATCTTATCATCATCCTCATCTTCATTCTCCGCGTCTTCTTCTACCTCATCCTCATCTTTCTTGCTCTTCTCTTCCTCCTCCTTTCTCTTCTTCTCCCTAGCTATTTTCTTCAGCGGATCGTCTCTGTCTTCATCCGTCAGTTTTTTTTCTTCTTCTTCCTCCGCCGCCGGTTCACCCCCGGATAGCTCTGTCCGGGCGGCCGTGATCTCTTTTACCGCGTCCTCCAGAATAAGATTCAGGTTAAACTTTCGATCCTCGTCGACAATCTTAAATACAAACTCTCCCGTACCCAGTTCTACCGACGAACCCGGCATAGCCCATTCCTCATCCAGGCTATCGACTCCTTGATCTTCGTCATCTTCCCCTACCGATTCAGTCTGGCCCGCCTCGGGGTCAGTGTCCCCGCCTTCACTGGTATCCATTCCGGCGAGCTTATCCTCTTCCAGTAAGAAAATCGCCTGATTGATCCCGGCCCGGGCCAGATAGTAAGCTTCCACGCTATCCCGTGCCCCCGAGGCCATCTTCTTATCCAGGGAACTTAGATAAATGAACTGCATTACCAGCACAGCCAGCAGGACAATCACCAGAACCACAGTGAGGAGAACCACGCCGGCTTCGGCTTCTATTTTTCCTATACTTTTCATCTTCTCATCAGTTTCCGCTGATTCGAAAAAGTCGGATAAGTCGGACTTGTCAGACCGGTCTGACGGATCAGGCATACCCACCGTTTCCCGGCCTTCAACTTTTCAACGATATTTAACGGTCTTTAACGTCTCTTATATTTCTCCCTCCTCCTCCTCTTCCTCCGGCCTCGGAGTCATTGGAAGTGATGTCACCACGCTGAACTTCTTGGGCGCCTTATCCCCTTTGACTCCAATGGAAATTGTAATCCTCACTCCATAGGGGAGAATCGGCATCTCTTCATCTGATTCGCCTGCGGACGCGGTGGCTTCTTCTCCGCCCCATGTATCTACCCAATCAATGCCATTAAAATACTTGAAATCCAGCGAACGTATATTTTCCGCCAAGATTACTTCTTTTATCTTCCCAAACGGCTCTTCCAGATCAAAATAGGGTGAAGTCTCCATAAAGAGGAACCCATCATCACTTCCCCGACCCAGGTAATATTTCACCTCAAATGAGTCATAGCCGATCCATTCCTCTCCGCCCAGAATAGAGGTTGTAGTCACCATACTCAGGGAATCGTTTTCAAGGCCGCCGTACCATTCATCAATACCCACAAACATCTTGCCATCTTCTCCAAAGAGCGGCTGATAGGATCCGCCTATCTCCTTGGCCAGCGTATCCAGAGTGATCCGGGCGGTCTGATAGACATCGGAGACCTTGCTGTAGTTCATGGTAGTCTTCACAATTGTATGATACGCTCCATATACCGCCGACAGAATCATCGCCGCCATCGCTACCGCGATTAGGATTTCAATGATAGTAAAGCCGGCGTTCTTTTCCTCCCTGTGCAGTTGCATTTTTTGGACCAATATTTTTTGCTGTTCCAACTGATTCTGGCTGGTCGGACGTGCCGGACAATTCGGACGAGTCGGACATTTAAAACTCTCCACAGCCTTCAACGGTCTTTAGTGCTTTTTTATCTTATTCCTCAGTAATCTCCTCTTCCTCTTCTTCAAAATATAGATTCACAATGTATGTCTCGAGATCAACACCGATGCGCTTATCCTCATCCTTCTTCTTTCCCGGTTTGGCTGATCGGGGAGATACCCCCACAACGATCTGCGCCAGAGTACCATCTTCGTCAAAGGACACTTCATCGCTCATATTCAGATAAGGATAAGTCTTCATATCCTCATCTTCCGGGACCATCTCCAATCCCTCAAAGCCCATCGTCTCCAGCGTACCGATCCGGCTTTGAGCCAGGAGGCTGGCCATGGTTATCTCCCGCGCCTTTCTGATATTATGTACGGTATCTCCGTGGGTAATCAATAGCGGCACTAGAAACACTCCCAGCATAGCCACCGCGACCATTACCTCGAGAAGAGTGAAGCCCGAGTTATTTCCTCTGGTAAATATCATCATATCAGCGTGAATATCAATCTATCACCATGGCCTAGTCAATTATGTAATCAGTAACCGGTAATCGGTATAGCCTCGGTTGGCGAAATACTGATTACTGATCACTATTTACTGATTACCGTTTCTACTACTCCACCGCCTCAACCGTTGACTTTCCGGTATATGGCTTAACCTTAATCACCACCTTATCCCCCTGTTCCGTCTCCAGGTATATCTCAGCGCCGTTGGAATTTCCCCTCGGGTAAAAACGGATAACCGGTTTATATCTATCTACGGCACGGGTTTTAAGTTTCAGACGCGATATAGTCATCCCTTCCGGTATTCTTCGCTTCCTCGGCTTCTTCTCATCTTCGTCTTCCCGGTAGCTGTAATAACTCCTTCTCTTATCGTCATCTTCTTTCGCGATAAACCAGTACTCCTGCTTGTCGCGGTCAATATGAAAATTATATACCCGGCCATCAACCACCGCCCGGGAGCGGGTATAATCAAGTGCCCCCGCCAACTCCCGGCTGAATCCCAGGAGCTTTCTTCCCGAAAAGAGACCGGTCAATCGAGGCATGACGACTGTAAATACAACCCCGATCAGAATTATGACTACTGATAATTCAATCAGTGTAAAACCAGGATTTTTAACGTCCTTTTTTTTCAACGTCTCTTATTTTAACGATCTTTAACGATTTTCAACGGCCTTTATCTATTCCTCCCCAGACTCCCAATTTGTAATATCAGCGTTCTCACCTGTTCCCCCCGGAGCACCGTCCTTCCCGTAAGATGCCAGATCTACATCCTGACTGTGCTGGCTGGTAGAGCTGTAAAAATAGGGATTCTTCCAGGGGTCATTAGGTACCTTCTTAATATAATCCGGAACCAGCCCCGACAATGCGTCAGGATATTTATAATTATCAGCGTAATACATATCCAGAGCTCCCTCAAAACTTCTGATCTGAAGCTGAGCAGCGGCGTGCTGGCCTTTTCCGATATTCTTCAGCAGTTTGGGCAGGATGACCGTTGCCAGAATCCCGATGATAGCTATCACTACCATCAGCTCAACCAATGTGAACCCGGTCGGCCGGGTGATTGTTCTTCTCTTCTTTCTCATTAGATATTACCCCATTTTAATGGTTAGTATTTGGCTTAACCTGATCGGACATGTCAGACCGGTCGGACGATCATATCTTCCAGCCTTTTTATAGTTCTTTCTTTTCAACGTTCTTTTATTTCAACGTCTTTATTTTTTAACGGTCGTTAATATTTTTACGCTATCGCGTCACTCATCTGGAAGATCGGCAGGAGGATTGAGAGGACAATATAGCCAACCACTACTCCCATAACAACTATCATGATCGGCTCCAGGAGCGATGTCATCGCGGAGACACTTGTCTCCACCTCATCCTCATAGGACTGGGCGATCTTATCCAGCATCGGTTCCAGAGCGCCGCTGCTTTCACCGATCGAAATCATGTGAACCACAATCGGGGGGAATACCCGGCTTTTTCGGAAGGGACCGGCAACGGATTGTCCGGCCCGGATCGCTTCTATCGCCTCCTCGATCGAATTGGCGATAGAAGTATTATTAACAATATTCTTGACGATCTCCATAGAACCTAACAACGGCGCGCCGCTTGAAAGTAATGTGGATAGGGTCCGGCTGAATCGGACTACCGAGATCTTCCGGATCAACGGTCCGACAAGAGGCAGACGTAGTTTTAGCCGGTCGAGGATAAGTCTTCCCTTCGGCCCCTTCTTCCATGCGGTAAAAAGAAAATAAAGTCCGGCGGTAATAAAAATGATCACCCACCAATAACTCCGGAGGAAGTCACTGGCATTAAGAAGAATTACCGTGGGCAGCGGCAAAGCCTGCTTGGTCTCGGCAAAGATATCGGTGATGGTGGGAACAACCTTAACCAGGAGAAATACAACCATCACCACCCCGATACAGGCAACCAGAGCCGGATATACCATGACGGATCGTATATGATTACGCATCTTCACATTCTTCTCGGTGAGGTCAGCCAGGCGCTCCAGTACCAGGTCCAGGGCACCGGCGGCTTCGCCTGCCTGAATCATATTAATATATAACGGCGGGAAGACCCGGGGAAATCTGCGCAACGCGTCCGCGAAACTTTTCCCGGCGTTAACATCGTCCCGGACCCCGATGATCACCCTTTTCAACGGGCTCTTCTCCAGTTGATCGATCAACGCGTTCAGCCCCTGGACCAGCTGGAGACCGGAACCAAGCAGAGTAGCCATCTGGCGGGTAAAGACCGCCACATCCATGGGTTTAATCCGTTGAAAAATTCGCGAGGTAGCCTGATCGCTACGCAGATCAACCTTCTCATCCGACTCCGTCACATCGGTTGGAAATAGCCTCTTCTGGCGCAGCTTGGACCGAGCGTCAGCCAGACTATCGGCGTCAATAATCCCGGTGACCTGCTCTCCGGAAGCTGTTAATGCTTTGTAATCGAATACCGGCATAATGAAAAAAGTGCCTAAAGTGCGCTAAAGTGCCTAAAGTTAATTGTTGCTGAAGTTTAAATTATACTTCGACTAATATTAATACTAAATTACTCTGTTATTTCGCCCCTACCTCGGCCCCTTTTATCTTTGCTTACCAACCTCATTCTGATTAATGATAATATTTCCTCTCTGAGTACCCGAAAAAACAATTGATAACCACATTTATTGTCCCAGAAAATTCCTGGGATCTTTTTTTTTGGTTTTTTTCTAAATATTGATTGACAAAATAAGAATAATCTCTCTTCTTCCCTTCTTTAGGCACTTTAGGCACTTTAGGCACTTTAGGCACTTTAGGCACTTTAGGCACTTTAGGCACTTTAGGCACTTTAGGCACTTTAGGCACTTTAGGCACTTTAGGCACTTTAGGCACTTTAGGCACTTTCTATCTCAATCTCATCTTCCTGGGTAACCCGAATGACTTCCTCAATGGTGGTTATTCCTTCGGCTACTTTTCGGGCGCCGGACATTCGTAGAGTCAGCATGCCTTTTTTTAGAGCGACTTTCTTGATCTCTCCGGTATTGGTCCGGGCCAGGACCATCCGGCGGATATCTTCATCCACCAGGAGTATCTCAAAAATTCCCCGACGGCCCATATATCCTGATTGATAACATTTATCACACCCTATACCACGGTATAACTCTCCACCCTTAATATCACCGGGCGTAAGACCGATATCCCGGAGGGCCTCAATCTGGGGCTTATAGCTTTCCCGACAATGAGGGCAGATCATCCGAACCAACCGCTGGGCCATTATGCCTACCACCGATGAAGATACCAGATACGGTTCCACCCCCATATCCAGGAGGCGGGTGATCGACCCGGCGGCGTCATTGGTGTGGAGAGTGGAGAATACCAGGTGTCCGGTAAGACTGGCCTGGATCGCTATCTCAGCGGTCTCATGATCCCGCATCTCCCCGATCAGAACCACATCCGGATCCTGGCGCAAAATTGAACGGAGTCCGCTGGCGAAGGTAAGCCCTATCTTGGGATTGACCTGTATCTGGCCGATCCCGGACATCTGATATTCTACCGGATCCTCGACGGTAATGATATTCTGCTCCATCGAGTTCACCTCGTTGAGAGCGGCGTAGAGAGTGGTGGTCTTTCCGGAACCGGTCGGCCCCGTCACCAGTATAATGCCATGGGAAAGCTTGAGGAGTCGGGCGAATATCTTCAGCCGATCATCGCCCATCCCCAGGTCGTGGAGACTATAGAACTGGGATGATCGATCCAGGAGACGCAGTACAATCCGTTCCCCGAACGAGATCGGGATCAGAGAGACCCGAAGATCGATCTCCCGATCGGTGATCTTGATCTTGATCCGTCCATCCTGGGGGAGACGTTTCTCCGCGATATTCAGGTTGGCCATAATCTTAATTCGGGAGGTAATCGCGGACTGATACTGCTTGGGCGGCATGAGGGCCTCATAAAGAACTCCATCAATCCGGTAACGCACTCTCAGTTCTTTCTCAAATGGCTCGATATGAATATCACTGGCCCGAACCTTAACCGCTTCAAAGAGGATCAGGTTGACCAGCTTGATCACCGGCGCCTTGGTGGCGATATCAAGAAGATCTTCCACCTGATCGGACAGGGTTACCAGCTCCGTAGCGCTCTCCTCCTCCATCCCTTCCAGCATTGCTTCGGCGGCGCCTTCGGCGTGGCCATACGATTTGTTGGCAAGCCGGACAATCTCATCCGGCGGGCAGACAACAGGATTAACCTCTTTCTCCAGCAGAAGCCTGAGATCGTCCAGGGGCTGAACTTCAAGCGGATTAGCCATGGCCACGGTAACTATTCCCTGGTCTTCCTTCAGAGGAATCAGCTGATGGGCCAGGAGAAAGTTGAGCGGAACCCGGGAGATTATCTCCTTGTCAATCATATCCTCTGAGAGAGACTCAACATAAGGAAGATGGAGCTGCCGGCTTAACGCTCGACGGTACTGCTCCTGATTGATCGATCCCATCCCCAGCAGGATCTCCCCTATCTGCTTCCCCCGGTCCGGCCCCTCCTGCCGGGTGAGAGCCTTGTCGATGGCAGTCTGATCAACTGTCCCTTCGTTCAGAAGGATTGATTCGATTGTTTGATTCGATGGCATATAGAATAAGTTTAAAGTGCCTAAAGTTTGAAATGCGCTTCAGCCAGAGGCTGATCCGCCTCCGGCGGAAAAGTGCCTAAAGTTGTTCGCCTTCACCTAACTTTAGCTTACTCGAAAAGGTATTTTCAACTTTTTGTGCTCAAAAAACTAAATATTCACCACGAAGGTCACGAAGAAAAACAAAGAAAACTATGTGATTATTCCTGTTTTTTTAAAATTCCTTCGTGAACTTCGTGTTCTTCGTGGTTAAAAAGGCTTTTCGAGTAAGGTCTAGCTTTTCGCCAATCGTGTCGTTCGAAGTTCGAAGTTGGACGTTCGATGTTTGACGTTCAGTCTTTAATCAGTTCGATGTTCATTCTTTTTACTTATAAAACCGTCCCGTCCCGCTCGCCTCTTCCTCCTCCTTCAACCCAAAAGAAACCTTGGGTAGACTATCAAGGAATGATCGCGATGAGGGACGACCTCCGGAGGAACTCTGCTGATCATCCAAGCGGTCATCACCTCCATCCTGTTCCGCGGATGGCGATACCGGGGCCGGCGGCTGATGCGCGTTTTCATACTCCTTCATGGACCGCAGCTGATCCGCATAAGCTGCTTTCAGGTCCTTATACTCCTTGGTTTCTTTTTCCCGGATCTCATCCTCTCTTTTTGCCATTTCTTCCTCCCGCCCCTTCATCCGGGCATCAATCTCAGGAGTCTGGTGACGTTTAAGATTGGTCAGATCCGCGATCTGCTGGGTGGTTCGGACCACCCGGGGAGTAATGAAGATCAAAAGGTTGTTCTTTACCTTCCTGGTGGAGTTAGTCCGGAAGAGGAGGCCAATCAGCGGGATATCCCCCAGAATGGGGATCTTGTTCTCGGCCTCAAACCAGTCGTCCCGGATCAAGCCCCCGATCACGATGGTATGGTCATCTTTTACTATCACCGAGGTCTCCGTCTCTCGGTCGAATGTCTCGGGGGTAAGAGTCACCCCGCCACTCACTTCACCACTGGTCAGGCTGGATATCTTCTGATGGATCTCCAATCGGACCATCTGCTCTTTGCTGATATGGGGAGTAATCGTCAGTTCAATACCGACATCCTTATATTCAATATCTTGGTAATCGTTACTGTTATCGTTCCCAATCTGGATCTTGCTCACATAAGGAATGTTCCGGACCACCTTGATTTTCGCCTCCTCGTTGTCCATAGTTAAAACCTGCGGCGTGGCCAGGATATTGACATCGTCATTGGTCTGAAGCGCGTGGAGCATCACCGCGAAATCGGGAAGGCTGGTCCCGGTCCCGGCCATCTTCTGGACAAATCCCAATGACAGGCCATTTGCGCCGGGCGAAGAGCCTACGGTCCCCGCAGCCCCACCGGCAGCCCAGGTAGCCAGACCCTGGCCAAAGGCCGACTGGCCGAATCCCTCGGCGTTATTCCGGCCGGTCCCCATATCCGCAACATTCGGAAACCCAACACCATTCTGATCCATATCAACCCACTCCACCCCTAACTCAAAGGTCTTCTCATAGGCGATCTCGGCGATCAGGACCTCAACCAGGACCTGGTCGCGAACCACATCCAGTTTCTGGATGATCTTAACCAGATCGGCGTATGATTCCTGGGTAGCATCGATGATCAGCGCATTAGTTCCTTTATCTTCGCTGATCAGGGTCGGTTCTTCCCCTCCCTTGGGCTTGCGCTTGGAGACAATGCTGTTCAAAACCTTGGACATGTCCTCGGAGTTGGTATTCTTTAAAAAATAGACGTGGATATTGGTCCGTTCGGTCTCCACATCCAGCCTCTTGATCAAATCCAGAACCTGCTTGGTATCCAGATCGTTGGCCAGGAGAATCAGCGAGTTGGTCCGCTCATCGGGGATGATCTTCAGGTTCTTCTCGCTTGAGGTGATCTGACCCGCCTTCTGCCGGCGGCGTGGCGTGGGGGGGGCGCCGGGAACCTTCCCCGCCTCCTCGATCACCTGGGATAGTTCACTGGCCAGGGTATCGGCGGCGGCGTACCGAATCGGAACAACCGTAATCTTGGTCTCATAGCCGGGGATATCAAGTTCTTTGATTATCTGGACCAGACGATGGATATTGGAAGAAATATCGGTAACGATCAGGGTATTAGTAACCGGATAAGCAATAACACTGGCATCTTTAGAGAAGAGTTGTCCGAGGGCCGTCCGGATCTTCTGAACATCGGCATACTGGAGCGGTATCAGCTGGGTAACAATCGTGTCTTCCGGAACAATCTGCTCCAATGAACTTCCCACCGACATGGCGACATTTCTCTTGCTGGCATCCTTCTTGGAAGAGATCTTAATCACCTTGCCGGAGGGGACGGTGACAAAACCTCGAACCTCCAGGATTGATTCAAAGACCCGATAGACCTCATCGAGGGGAATCTTGGTCGGAGAGATGACCGTAACCGGACCACGGACATTCTGATCGATAATAAAGTTCTTTCCGGTAAGATCGCTGATATACTTAATCACCACCCGGATATCAACATTTTCAAAGTCCATGCTGACCATCCCCTCCTCCTCATCATATTCCATCGCCTGAGTCCAACCTGCTCCAGGCAGCATCAATACCCCGAGAAGAATTCCCAGGCCGATGGCAATCAACCATTTTCTATTATCTCTCATAAGATTTTTAGCTCCATCAATGCTTCTGATTAGAATTGGTCGGACAAGTCAGACCGGTCAGACAAGTCGGACTGTTCGGCCTTACGACCGTTCAGCGGTCTTTAACTTTTTAACGCTTTTTAGCGAATATATTAGTACCGAAGGTGATAATTTATTGAAGTTCCAGAAGTTGAAGTTGAATGAGATACTCAAGCTGAACAGTTTCGCCGTCCCGGCGAATCTCGACAATTACATTTTCTTCGCCCTGTACCTCCTGAAGCAGCTCCAGGGCCCTCTCTTTGCCGGTAATTATCTCCTCATTGACCGTGAGAATAATATCGCCTTTTTTGATTCCCAGATGAGTCACCAGATGACGGGGAGGCAAGACTAAGATCTCGTAACCATCGGAATCACCACGGCGGGGCTTCCCCGGAGGGTAATAGGGCCGGCAGCCGACACCAATCAGAGATTTCATGATTGCCGGAACAACTTCTTTAACCATTACCTTAGCTTTCTTAACGTCAATATACTGCCAGAGCCCTTTCTTGCTCACCAGCCATTTATTATTAGATATAAGCTTCCAGAGTCCCTTCCTGCTGATCAGCCACTTGTTCTTACCCAGCGGGCGGATAATACGCTTGATCGGTATCTTACTCTTATCTACCTTGATGCTATCCTTAAATGAGGAGATCGTAAATATATTCCCTTTATGATTCAGAACGACCTCATTACGGTGGATCTCGATCACGGTAGCCCCCGCTACCACGTCATTAACCTTATATAAATTCTGCTTCCGGTTAGAGACTTCCTCGATAAAAGCCGAACTCCTCGATGGATCTTTCCTGATCGAAGTCCCTAACAGTTTTAATCTCGGGGGCGGCTCCAGCACCGGGGGCGGGGTTGGAGGGGGAGCTTCTTCCGGGGCGGCAAACTTTTCCACCCAGAGATCCCTACTGACAATTATCTCATAATATTCCTTACCGGGCGGAGTTATTGCCGCTGACGCGCCGGGAGAGCGGTCGGACGTGGCAAACTTCTCCTCAGTCGGCTGACCGCGATAGTAAGACCACCCGAGGTAACCTCCCCCAGCCACCAGAATAACCGCCAGGACCAGGTTAATCATTGCTATTTGTCTTCTCGAAAGCATAGAAAAGTCAGTGCCTAAAGTGCCTAAAGTTTGAAGTGCCTAAAGTTATTCGCTTTCACCCGGCTTTTCATATATTAGAATCCCGCTCAAGTCAGGAGCCTGAAGTACGTTGAAATGTAAAAATCAAAAATAATCGCGGAGGTACAGAAAGTAGGTACACTAGCATGTATTATCCTGATACTTTTGAATTTAATTATACGTTCGGGTTTATAAGCTAGCCAGACTATACTCGAAAAGGTATTTTATAAATTTTGGTGCTTAGAAAACTATATATTAACTACGAAGAACACGAAGAAAAATACAAAAAGCTTTAAAAATATTTTTGTGTTTATCAAATTCCTTCGTGAACTTCGTGTCCTTCGTGGTAAAAAGGAATTTCGAATAGGGTCTAGCCAGTATCACCCCCCAGATAACTTATGCGCGGGGCTTGCTAATCTACAAGCGAAACGATCCGACAATTACTACAAAGAATGCAGGAGGCATTCTGATCCTACAAGTCCTGAAGCGAAAGCAAAAGGACGCTATTACTGTACTATCATTACTTCACACCGGGCCTTCTCAATCTCCGCCAGCAGGGCCTCGGGGTTTATTCCGGGTGGGAGACGAATCTCATCCTTCTCATGGCCGCGGCCACTCTGGAGAATCTGCTGGAAGGCATCATGCAGAACACCTATGACCGGACGGGAGCGAGGAGGTAAATCCACGCTCTCAAGCAGAAAATTTGAGCGCCCCTGAATATCCCTGGAGATTATCTCCGACAAGATTGAGCCCCAACTACTATATGACCCTTCCCGGATACCGTAAAGAATATTCCCAGTCTCATTAAGGTAACTATCCATCGTTATTTTCAGATCGGGCATAGACACTTCACCGGGAACAAAAGTGCTGGCGGAAGATATGCTTGTCGGTTGGTCGTCCTGGTCGACAGTAGAACCACTCTGGAGGAGAATATATATACCGGCGGTGAGAAGCAGTGATGCCGCGGCGGCAAGCGCCAAAAATCGCCAGTGGGGAGAAGACCAGCCCAAAAACCGAATACCCCGAGGCTTTGCCACCACCTGCCGGAGGACATTCAGGGATATACTCTCCGGGAACCGGATATCTTTTAGACCATCCAGAGACCGCCAGGCTGCCTCGGATTCCTCAAACTGCCGCCGACAGCTCGGACAGAGGGAGAGATGCTCCCGGAGTTCAACTTCGATCTCCCGGGGAAGAACTTCCCCCAGCACTTGATCAAGCATGTACCCCTGTAATTCTTCGCAGTTATTCATGATATTTCATCAGAACTATTTTTTTTGCAGAACCATTAGAAAAGAAAGTAATCAGTTATCGGTACCCGGTAATCAGTGCGCCTCGCCCGGTAAACCGGGCCAACTGATTACTAGTTGTTGTACTGGTTTTTTTGACTGATTACCGATCACTGGTCACTGATTACCTTTCCCCATAAACATTCTCTTCCGCAGTTCTTCGAGCGCGTAATGAAGCCGGGACCGAACCGTACCGGATGGAATATCAAGTATTTCGGCGATCTCATGATACTTAAACCGGTTTAATCTGCTTAAGATCACCACCTGCCGATGCTCATCCGATAATCCCAATAGTTCCCGCTGGAAGATCTCCTCCAACTCCCGGCATCCAGCCTCCTCCTTTGGTCCGGGATCAGCGGAAGCTATTTTATCCATAATTCTCTGGCCGGGTTCACCATCCGACCCGGCCCACTCCGTCTCCAGAGAGATAGTTGGCCTTCGTTTCTTCTTCCGTATGGCGTCGCGGCAACGGTTTATGGCAATAGTATAAAGCCAGGTCTTGAAAACTGCTCCGGTCCGAAACCGGCTGGCCTCTCTATAAACCCGGATAAATGTCTCCTGGAAAATATCCTGGGCCTGATGATAATCCCTGATCACGGAATAGATAAATCCCATCAATGGATTCCGGTATCTTTCCAGAAGTTCATCCAGTGCGGAGACATCTTCCTCTTTGCACAACTCAATTAATTGCTCGTCCGTTGGCGCCATTATATTAATACGTCATAAACCGGTTTAAGTTCATTCTATTTTTCCTCTGAAAAAATAGAATATTAATAATGCACTGCCAATTCCACCATTTTTTTTCTGCTAAAAGATACTACCTCTTGATAATTACCTTACTGTATTTACATATGTTTGAAATTGGTGTATATTAAAAGCAAAAGGAATAGCTATTCAGGCAAAGCCAACATATGACCAAAAACTTAATTATTCTATTCTCCATAGGCATTCTCATCTTCGCCGAAGTTGTCTCCGGACAAGACCGGATTTCCGCTCCATCCGGAGATTATAACGGTGATGGACTGACCGATATCGCCGTCTTCCGCCCATCATCCGGCCTCTGGGCCATCCGGTCCGTTACCCGGGCCTATTTCGGAGGATCCGCCGATATCCCAGTGCCCGGAGACTATACCGGCGACGGAACAACCACCCCCGGCATTCACCGCTCCTCCTCCGGTCTCTGGGCGATTCGGGGAGTAACCCGGGCCTATTTCGGCGGCGCGTCCGATACCGCCGTCCCCGGGGACTATGACGGCGACGGCACGGTGGATATATCCGTATTCCGCCCCACCTCCGGACTCTGGGCGATCCGGGGGATGACTCGATCTTACTTCGGTGGAGCATCCGATCTTCCCGTCGCCAGGGACTACGATGGAGATGGTTCGTATGACCCGGCTATCTTCCGGGCCTCCTCCGGCCTCTGGGCCATACGGGGAACGACCCGTGCCTATTTCGGCGCGGTCGGGGATATCCCGGTCGGATCCGACTACTCCGGAGATGGAACCACCGAAATCGCTCTCTATCGTCCCTCCTCCGGTCTCTGGGCCATCCTGGGTTTAAGCCGGTTCTACTTCGGGAGCAGTACCGACTGGGCGGTACCCGGAAACTATCCCGGCACCGGAAGTATCGCCGGGATTTTCCGTCCCGGCGACGGGCTCTGGGCTCTCCGTGGAGTATCGCGCCTCTATTTCGGGAGTGTGGGGGATCTTCCCGTGATCGGGACGGCCGGGACAGACCGCAAGGTACGGCTAGATCAAGTTACCACCTGGTCATATAATATTCAGGACGTAAATTCGCAACACCAACAGGACCAGCTAGTAGGCACTCACTTCGATATGTACGTTTTAGAGCCGGTGGTGACGGAAAAAGGCGAGGAGAATTTTGATATCGCCGGCCTCGTGACCGGGATCCGGGATTATAACATTAATAACTATCAGAAAGATCCCATTATCCTGGCCTATATCGACATAGGGCAAGCCGAAGACTGGAGATGGTACTGGCAGTCAGGCTGGAAGATCGGCGAGCCGGATTGGATCGTGGGCGGAGACCCGGATGACTGGGAAGGCTGTTATCCGGTAGCTTACTGGGATCCGGCCTGGGAAAATATCGTCATCTACGGTTCCGGAGGTATGAGCCACATCGATGAATCACTGAAAGCCGGATTCGACGGGATCTATATGGACTGGGTGGAAGGATACGATGACATCAATGTTCAGGCTAAGGCCGTGGCGGATGGGGTGGATCCCATCGTAAAAATCTTCGATTTCATCGAGAAGATCAGGAATTACGCCCGGGCCGGTTCTCCATACGCGAATCCCGACTATCTGGTCATCGCACAGAACGCGGCCAGCCTCTATGAAGAAAACCCCACCCGTTACCTGCAATTAATCGACGGGATCGCCCTGGAGGCGATCTGGTATGACGGGACCGGGGGGTTTGACGATTGGAACAACCAGAGTGGATATAACATTCCCACCGATGATATCTACCCTAATTGGACGGAAGAAGTCCTCGCCTATCTCCAGCCCATGAAGGGAAAACTCCCCATCTTCTGCGCCGAATACGCTCAGGACGTCGGCGGCGTGAATCTGGCCACTGATGTTTACTCCGTAAAAGCTCCCGGAGAAGGATTCATCCCTTACTGCACCCGGCGCTCCCTGGCCCAGCTCTCCACCACCCCTTATCCGCCGACTTATACACCGCAAGATTATCGTTGAACGGTTGTCCCGGTTGCACCGGGAAAATGTTGAAGGGGGTACGGTTACGGGTGGCTTTGCCGCGCCGCCGCGTTCTGTTAACCCGAACGCTGTTTGAACGAAGCGGGGACTCAATTTTTGATTTTGGGGATTGACTTTTTACGGGCAATAGAATTAGTATTTAATAATTCAACAAACTTATTTTGCTCTGCAAAAAGATGTTTTCTAATAAGACATAAACAAATTTGTTAATAGTTTTGACGGGATTGAATCAAGATAATTACAATGGTCTTTGTTCAAAACTAAATTAGCGAACAAAGTTAGATAATTTATGCCAACTGAACATGTTAACGCCTTTCTAATCTGGATCCGGGACACCGGGCCGGAGGTACTCGCCTGTATCGCGTACGCGGTGGTTATCTTCATTGTCGGCATTGTTGTCGGACGAATTGCCAGCAAAGCTATCACTAAAGCTTTGGATCGCGGGAAGCTGCATGATGAGAAGATGCTGATAAGTCTTGCTTCCCGGACCAGTAGAATTGTTGCCATTGTCGTGGGCGGAATTATGGCCCTGGATAAACTGGGTGTCTCAATCGCCCCTTTCATAGCTAGCCTGGGTGTGGGAAGTCTGGTACTCGGTTTCGCCTTTAAGGATTCACTCTCCAACCTGGCATCCGGACTGCTGATTCTGATCTACCGCCCCTTCAGAATCGGTGACACGGTCGACATCGGCGGGACTATGGGGAATGTTATTGATCTGAGTATAGTCAATACTACAATAAAAGATTTCGCCGGGCCGATCATCTACCTCCCTAACTCAAATGTCTGGGGGAATAAGATTATTAATTACACCCGGGCCGAGTACCGCCGGGCTATCTTTTCCGTGGGGATAGCCTATGGTGACGATCAGAACAAGGCCTGGGATATTCTCCAAAAGCTGATTAACAATGAGGAACGGATCCTGAAGGATCCGGCTCCTTTCATCCGGTTACAGGAACTGGGCGATTCCAGCGTCAATTTCCAGATATTCGCCTATACCGAACCCGGAGATTACGGAAAGCTCCTCAATGACTTCTATGCCAAACTCAAGACCGCCCTTGAATCGGCGGGATACTCTATTCCTTTCCCTCAGACCGATGTGCATATGTATAATAGTTAAAGATAACTAACGTTGAAAAATAATGACGTTAAAGATCGTTAAAGGCCGAAACGGCCCCTGCCAGCCCCGATATCCATCGGGATGCAAGCATTTACCCGGCAGGTGAGAAAGTTCAATGGCTAAAGTTGCGTCGATCCACACAAAATTACTGAGAACAAAAAGAATAATTTTTTCCTTGGGGTCTTAGTGGCAAAAAGTTACAAAATTAAGTTATAAAACCAATATTGTGAGAACATTGCTTATAACTTCAATCTGTACCATCCTCCTTCTCACCCCTTCTCTCAACCTCTTCGCGTTTACAATCAAAACCGCGGATGAGGGGGAACTGCTCCAGTGGGACGCGGACAGCGTTGCTATATTTTATCGGGTCGGTAATACCGGCGAAGGATCGCGGGCGGAGGTGATTCAGGCCATCGATCGCTCTTTCGCTAAATGGGAAGAGAAGTCAAAAGGCGAGTTAGCGTTTATCTATGCCGACGGCGACGGAGAAGGAGAAGCTATCCGGGATGGGATCAATTCTATCCTCTGGGTATTTGAAGACTGGAGATACAGAGATAATATAGCGGCGATCTCAACTATCTGGCCTTCGGATGATGGAGAAACTATTGATGAAGTCGATATCGAGTTTAATGGACGGGACTTCGACTGGTCCTCTCCCGACTCCCCCGGGATCGGAGAGACGGCACTCCACGAGATCGGCCATCTTCTGGGAATCGGCCACTCCTTCAACCCCGGTGCTGCAATGCATGCTACCGCTGGCCCATCAGCCGCGGCGCGGCAGGAACTGAGCCGGGACGATATTGAAGCTCTGGTCTTCCTCTATCCACCCCAAACCCGTGAGTTGAACCGTTATGATCTGCCGGTATTATTCTACCCACGGGATTTCCCGAATGATCCGGCCGGATTGCCCGCCATAATCGGGCCCGACCCCGGAACCGGACGCTGGATTAATACTTTGGGAGGAGTGGACTTTGATGGGGATGGATTCCATTCCGAATTACTGGCCGGATGCCGGGGTGAAGATGGATGGAAGGGCCTGGAAGCCTGGGAAATTACGGATGACGAAAATGATCGCTATCGAAGGATCGATCTTCCCCGACCGATCAAATTACCCGGAGAGATCACCGCGGTGAGCGGGATTGATTTCAACCGCGACGGCAGCGGGTCGGAAGCAGCGGTTCTGCTCCGGCAAAACGGCCGGGAGAAGATATTTTTCTACGATCTTAATCCCGCGGCCTTGAAGGCACCGGCCGGATCAATGGCGATTATCTCACCTCCGGCCGACAATCTGATCGGGATGACGGGGTTAGACGCAGACGGTGACCAATTCCGGGATGAGCTTCTCATCCTCCGGGCGGCAGAGGATGAATTTGTTCTTTATCTCCATAATATCCCGCTGATCGGAGAAGATCTCCAGACCCGTGACCCCGGAATCGAGATCAGCATCCCGGGGCTTCAAGAGAACTCGATTCTTCTGGGAATGGCGGTACTGGACGCGGATGGGGATGGGATAGAGAGAGACCCGGTCTTTCTGGAACTTACCGCGGAAGGGGAATACTGGCTCCATTCCTTCCGCTTAACCGGCCCGGAAAAGGAATCCGAATATCGGATTGACTACCTTACTTCAGCTCAACTGGGAGAAGAGATATCAGGCGTCCTCCCGGCCAGGATGACCGGACTGGATCTCAACCGGGATGGCTTCTTCAGCGAACTTATTATTTTTTCTTCCCCGATTAATCTTCGGGGGGGGCCGAAAAAATAATAATATATAAATCTTCCTGGTCCCCCCCGAATTTTATTCGGGGCATTAAATTATCCTGATCCCCCAAAATTCCATTCAGAGTCATAAATTGTCTTGGTCCCCCCCGAATTTCATTCGGGGCATTATATCGTCCTGCCGAAAAGGGAACGATTCAGATCACAGCCAGGTCTTGGCTAAGGTCCATATGCCCAGGATTACCACCAGGATTCCGAGGGTCGGGCGAACTTTATTCTCAGGGAATTTCCGGGTGATAGAAGCTCCAAACGGGGTGGAGATAAGGGATCCTATCGCCAGGGGAACAAAGACGATCCAATCCCGCATGATAGCATCAGAGCCTTTTAGGATGCAATAGGCGATAAAACCGATGATACAGACCGGTACCTCGGCGGCAGTGGTCACCCCAATCGCGTTCTTATGACCATGGCCGGCGATGATCTGACCGGCGGTGACTACCGGGCCGAACCCTCCCCCCGACATCCCCTTGTTGAATGAGCTGATAATCCCCACCCCGACCATCTTATTCCAGGAAAACCGGAAACGGATCCGGGAGAGAAGGATGATTCCCATAACCAGAACCAGGATTCCGATGTAGGTCTTAAGGGCGGCTTTGGAAATTCCGGTAGCCAGGATCGCGGCTCCCACAACAGCCACCACGCCGAGGATGGTAATTAGAATTACAATCTTGCCATCCCGGGATTGCCGGGTCAACCTAACATTCTCCAGCCGGTGATGAAAGACGGACGCACTGAATCCACCGAAGGCCTGGGAGAGAAGGATTGCGGGAACCACTACCAGAGGAGGGAAGCCCATAATGATCAGGACCGGGGATAAGATAGTTCCATAACCCATCCCCAATGAAGAATCGATCAACTCCGCCGCGAAAGCCATTACCAGAAGAAGAAAGAAAGTACCGGTTAACGAACGATCTCCAATCGATACATCCATAATACGGTCAGATTGATCCAGGTAAATAACACTGAATACACTAACAGCTAATATAACCAGACAGAAAATCATATAGGTACGGATACTTTTTTTCATGACTCCTCCAATATACAAATTTTTGAGTCAGCTCTATCCAATATAACCAAGCTGCCGCAACTTATCCTTCACCAGTTCGACTTCGCGCTTATTCCAGATTCTGTCATCCTTTACCAATAGTTTCGGCGTGGAGGCAATATCCCGTAGGACATAAACTACAAAATCAGTAACAGAATCAAAACCGGAATCATCGATCAAAGATTTGAGATTATTGTAGAGATTCCGGGGAATTTTAATTGTCGCTTTATCACTTGTTGTCATAATCAACACTCCTATTGCACTCTTATAAGAGTGCAATGTAGTATAACACCCAATATCTGTCAAGTATGAAAAAATTATAGATTGCTGACGAATGAACAATGCTGTGGATCAGAGGAACAGGGAATCAAATGGCTGAGCAGATATCCAGACTGACATATGGTGTCCAGAATCATACCTTACTCCAAGGAACCTGGAATCAATTTTCAGTGATCCGCGGTCTTGGGCAAAGGCATACTGATTACTGATCACGTATTAATACCCTATGGGTGTTGCAAGGGAACAATTCGCGTAATTTGCGTTTTTTGCGCTTTTCTTGACCCGCCATCTGGTCCGCCATAGCACGGAGTGCGAAGGCGGAAGCTCGAAGAGCGACGGCTGGTTTGCGGCTAATAAAGGGGCCTCGGCTATGGGAACAAACTAAACATCGAACATCGAACGTCCAACATTCAACGTCGAACGCCCCAGACCCGCATTAAGGCAGGACGATTAAAAGCAAAATAAATTTAGTCAAAATAATTAAAAGACCAATGATCATGGGCGTAATGGTATTAATTTTCTTAAAATGGGCCGAGGGGAAGGAAGGTTGACAGTTGCCAGTTGACGGTTGACAGGGACAACAATCAGAGTAATCCGTGGACCAAAAAAAGGGCCGAGGTAGAGTGAGTTCTTGCGAATTTTGCGTCTTTTTGCGGCTATCAAAAGGGGGGGAGGCTGGGGGAGCTTCTGTGAATTTTTCGCTTTTTTGCGGCGGCACGGAGGGGCTAATCCCTCGACCACTTCCGGTCTTCACCCCGGACCGTTCCATGGTGAAAAAACCTCAGGGTAATATCATCCATAATCGCATAGACACACGGGATCAGGATCAGAGTGAGGACGGTGGCGAAACTCAGTCCCCAGACAATAGCCATCGCGGCCGGCCGGATAAAGGGATCTCCTCCGCCTATCATGTAGGCGACCGAGACAAGTCCGAGAACAGTGGTAATGGTGGTGAGGAGAACTGGGCGGAGGCGGAGACGGCATCCCTGGATGATGGATGAACGGCGATCGTGATCTTCCCGGCGGAGATTATTGATAAACTCGACCAGGACAATGGAATCGTTGACCACCACTCCGGAGAGACCGACCACTCCCAGCAGTGCCATAAAACTGAGAGGAAGATCATGGACATAAAAACCGATGATCACACCGATGAAGCCAAAGGGGATAGCCAGCATGACGATCAGGGGCTGAACCAGAGAACGGAAGTTAGCTGCTAAGATCATGAAGACCAGGAAGCCGGCGATGCCGAAAGCTTTAAAGAGACTATTCATAGACTCCTGGGTTTCTTCCCACTCGCCTCCGCTCTGTAGAGAGTAGCCGAAATGATTCTCCGCTATGTCGCTGAATTGTTCGGCCAGAGCCAGATTTACCCGACGCGATGTAGTAACCGCCTCATCCACATTGGCGGTAACCGAGACAACCCGTTTTCCATCGTCGTGTTTGATGGCGGTGACACCTGGATGACGGTCCATTATAGCGATTTGGGAGAGAGGAATCAGCTTTCCGAAGCGATTGGGAATAAGCAAAGTCTCGAAGACTCCAACCCGATTCCGTTCTCCGGGCGGATAACGGACCAAGACCTCAATCTCTTCTTCCGCCTTCTCCGGGCGGATCTGGGTGGCTATCCCGCCATTGATAGCATTCCGGATCGAAGCGGCAACCTCGCTGACAGAGAGACCGGCCAGAGAGGCTTTCTCTTCATCGATAATAATCTCGATCTCGTCCTTGCCCGGACCATAGTCATCTCCAATATCTATTACACCGGATACCGTTTGGAGATATTCCTTGATCTCATCCGCGATCGGCTCGGATATATCGAAATCATCACCCTTAACCTGAGCAGCAACCGCCTTTCCAACCGGGGGTCCATGGCGAATCTTTTCGAAGGTAATCTTCTTGAACTGCCCCATCTTCTCCGTCTCTTCTCTAATGCTCTCTATTATCTCATCCGCCCCCCGTCCGCGGTCATCCGATGGAGTAAGATATACATGAATCTGGGCGACGTGACTCCCGTATATACCGAATGGATCATTGGAATCATTCGCAATAACCCCCACAGTCGTAACATAGGTCTCAAGTTCTTCCCCGGGAAGAGCACCGACCAATTCCTCCACCGGTATAATCATCTCCCGGGTCTTCTCCAGAGCACATCCCACCTCCCCTTCCGCCCGGATGAAAAACTGCTCGATCCCCACCTGGGGAAAGAGGATCAGTTTCATAGCCGGGCTGAAGACAAGCGCGAGGCAGCCCATCAAAGCCAGAATAAATATGCAAATAACCAGATAACGGAGCCGGACCGCCATGGTAATAAGCTGGGTATACCCTCCCAGAAGGGCTTTATACCAGATGCTATCCTTCTTAGACCGGATCTTCCCGGATGAATCCTTCTTCGGGGGGCGGACAAAATCGGCCAGATGAGACGGAAGTATTATAAACGCCTCCAGCATCGAAGCCAGCAGCGCCAGAATCACTACCATGGGAATACCCCGCATGAACTTCCCCATGATCCCGCTCATAAAGAGAAGGGGAGAAAAGGCGGCGATAGTGGTGAGGATGGTGGCTGTGACCGGCTTGATAACCTCCCCGGTGCCAACGATGGCTGCCTCCCGGGGAGACATCCCATCCTCAATATGCCGGTATACATTCTCCGCGATAATGATCCCATCATCCACGATCATACCCAGAACCAGTATCAGGCCAAAGAGAGTGATCAGATTGATACTGATCCCGAGATATCCCATAATAGTGAAAGTTGTCAGAAAAGCGATCGGCAGTCCCAACGCGGTGAAGAATGCTACCGGACGGCTTAGGAATATAAATAATGAGACTAGAACCAGGATAATCCCGATTATACCGTTAGAGGTGAGCACTCCCAGGCGACGGCGGATATAGAAAGATAGATCATTAACCAGTATAATATCAAGCTCATCCGGCGCGCCCTTCTTGAACTCCTCGATAATGACTTTCGCCTGGTCAACGATATCAATCGCGTCCCCCTGCTCTTTCTTGATCAGGACCAACCGGAGAGCCCGGGTCCCCTCGGTACGATAGAGGAAATCTTCATCTTCAAAGGAAGAAACCACCCGGGCCACATCATTAACCCGCAGCCAGTTGCCGACATCATTGGCCCGGATGATTACTTCTCCCACCTCTTCCGGGGTCTTGAACTCACCCAGGACCCGGACATTAACCTCCGAATCCCCTGTCCGCATCTTGCCGCCGGGCAGGTTAATGTTCTTAGCCCGAAGGGCCTCCATTATCTCACGGGGTGAGACATAATACCGGCTCAGTTTCACCGGATCGACCTCCACCCAAATCTCGGGATCCCGCCAGCCCCGGCGCTGGACCTTGGCCAGATCGTCGATCTCCTCCAACCGGTCTTCCAGAATCTCAGCATATTTCTGAAGCTCCGCTTCAGAGAGATCGCCACTCATTGAGACCTCGATAACCGGCGCCTCTTTGGTAGAAAGCTCGTTCACCTCGGGATCCTCAGCACCTTCCGGCAGATCGTTAACCCGGTCAACCGCCCGTTGTATATCCCTGACTACTTTATCGAGATTCTTATTCTCCGGATCAAGATTGATCACGATAACCGAAGCATTCTCCTGAGAATCGGAGGCCATCTCGTCTATCCCGTCTACTCCTTTAAGTTCTTTCTCCAAGGGAATCGTGATCAGTTTCTCGACCTCCTGGGCCGGAGAACCGGGAAAGATCGTGGTCACCAGAACAATATCAAAGGAGAAGACCGGGAACGCCTCCCGATTAATCGTGGACAAGGCAAAGAGCCCGGAAATGATCAACAGGACCGAGAGGAGATTGACCAGAAGTGAATTTTTAACTGAGAATTTCGCCAGGTTCATTTTTTCAGCATTACCATTTTTGACAAGACTATTGCAGACAGGACTATTATCCCCCTACCTCGGACCCTTTTTTGACAGGACCATTGCAGACAAGACCATTGCAGACAGGACTATTATTTCATTGGTTTAAGGTCGAATTGTTTTTATTGTTAATTGATGACCTTTTAAGTTTATCCACTGCATAGCTTTTAGCGTTGTGTTCTCCAGAAAACGCTGAAGATGGTCTTTATATGACCTGATGGATTTTACCGTGGAAAGATGGACGGAAATATCCGGATTAAGTAGATTTATTTTCTGTGTTCCCAGGACTGTTCCTTGATTTATTATCTCCACTTCGGTCGTAAATACCTCCTCACCACCTCGAAAAAACGCAACTACCTCGCTATATAGTGAAATATCCAGAAACATACCCCAGTCAGAGATAAGACTGATCATAAATTCCCGTAACCATACACTATCTTGGTCAAGGTCATCCCATCCATCCTGGTCTATATTAAACCGCATTCTATCTTGATAAGTTAATGAAGTAGTTATAAATTCGCTCTCTACGGAATAAGGCCGCATGCTCACCAGTTTTCCGTATTTTAACCCGGTAAGAAAAAGATAATTCATGGTCTGGCATCGGTGCCTGTAAACAAGAGGCATCGCTGTCTTTAACTCATAGACAATGCTACGATTAACAATCAAATCAATAAAATACCTTTTTGAAAATTCCTGATACTCCACCTGAACCGGAACTTCTGTCTCAACTTCCAGCCCTGCTTCAAGACAACGATTCCCAATGGCTTTCTGATGTATTTTTTTTCGTCAAAAAGGCGCCCCAGATCATTCTGAATAGAGAAAATGATCCCCATCACCTCATGATCAAGATGATGATATTTATCTTTTGTCATTATCTGAGGCTCAATTGAACAATGAATACCCATTAATTAATCCTGTCTTTATTTCTTTTTGCTTTTAATAGTCCTGTCTGCAATAGTCCTGTCTTCAATTCTTTTTGCCTTTAATAGTCCTGTCTGCAATAGTCCTGTCTTCAATTCTTTTTGCCTTTAATAGTCCTGTCTGCAATAGTCCTGTCTTCAATTCTTTTTGCCTTTAATAGTCCTGTCCTACTCCGCCCCCAGTTGCCGGCGGAGGAAGACACCCTGGGCGACCTGGAGGTCGATCAGGGATTTGTAATACACTGTCAGGGCCCGGGCGGCGGTCAACTGGGAGACCAGGAGGTCGTTCTGGTAGTCGATCACGGTCTTGCTGTTGGAGCGGCCATACTTGAAGCGCTGCTCCTCCTCGGTAAGCTTGGCATGCTGGAGTTCCTTGATCTCATCTTCCCGAAGAGCCAGGTCCAGAGATACCCGTGAAGTCCGAAGCTGCTGATCAACCTGGGTATAGATCTCCCGCTCGATCTTCTTGACCCGGATAATCGCGCCGGCATCCTTCAGTTCCGCCTGAAGGGTCTCACTCTCGGCCAGGTTATCCTCGAGAAAATATGAGAACTGTACTCCAGCATAATACTGAGGGTTCTCTTCTGAAAATATCTCATCGGCAGCGCTATTCCACTTATCGGAGAGGCCATTGCGTCCGTAAGAAGCTACCAGATCAATCTCCGGCCATCGGCTATTCTTCTTCAGATCAAGGTTGATCTCTCCGGCTTCAAGCTCCTGCCGGGCCCGGAGATAATCCCACCGATTCTCAAGCGCGACAGTCATACAGTCCGGAAATGACTCCAGCTCGACTTCCGCGGGGAGTCCCAGGTCATCTTTCGGCAGGAGCAGCGCAGGAGACCGATCATCGATCAGTAATTTCAGCTTCCGGCTAACGGTGATCAGTCTCTCCCGATCATAAATAACTTCCGACTCCCGGATCTTCAGATTGGCCGAGGCGGCCAGGAGATCAACCTGCTCCACCATTCCCATCTTGAGCTGACGCTCGGTAAGTTCAAATAGATACCGGGCCCGTCCTTCCATCTCTTCTTCCAGTCTGACCTCGGTTCGGATCTCGATCAGATCCCAGTATGTCCGTCCGGCTTCAGCTAAAGAAGATTCCATCAGCTGCCAGGCGGCCAGGTTAAGATTATCCATTTCAATCCCCACCAACTCGATCTCACCCCGGGTCTGCATCCCGCCCCAATTTTTCAAGAGCGGCTGGATGAGTGTTGCCTCAAGATATGATTCGGTAGAGGGATTGATAGTGGTAAAAGCGGAATCAGAGAAAGAATACTGATTCCCGAACTCCAGGCTCAATGTGGTCCCCCAGGGAAGCAGCCTGCTAACACCCAGTCCATAATTCCCAATCTTATTTAAATCCCCGGAATACTGGGAAGACTTCTTATAGTTATCATAGGCATAATTAACATCCGAGGAGAGAAGGGTATCATAGACGGAACGTGATGCCGGGATGTTGAGCAGGTTAATCCTCTGCTCGATCCGGGCCAGCCTGATATCAAAATTTTTCTCCAGTGCCCGATGGAGGACCTCATCCAGTGAAATTCGTGCCGGCGGAGGGGTTTGAAGTTCAATCTCCTCTCCGGAGAGAGTGGCCGGGCCGCTGAGCGCCAACAGAAAGAAAACGGAGAAGATAAATGCCTTCCTTGCCATCATCCCAATCAAACCATGTGACCTAATTATGATCTTGATTTTCACTTTGAATAATCCAGTTTATAATAAATCGGGGAAATCCTCGTAATAGTTACATCATATTATTTTTTCTGCCCCGATTAATACTTCGGGGGGGCCAAAAAAATAATAGTGTGCGGGCATTGAATCAACATCACAGGAAGGTTAAATCTAAATCGAGTGATTCTACGCATCTAACTATGTTAGTCTTTTTCAGAACTAAGTTAGCGCAAAGCGCTAACTTATTATGGATAAATCCCGCGAAGACGAGCCGCTTCCGCCACCCGTTTCACGGCCAGGATGTAAGCAGCCAGGCGAAGATCGCACTTCTCCGAAAGAGAGATATCCCTGATCGCCCGGCAGGCCTCAACCATGGTATCTTTCAATCTCCGGTTAACCTCTTCCGCGGACCAGGAATATCCTATCAGGTTCTGAGCCCACTCAAAACAGCTCACAACCACACCCCCGGCATTGGCTATAATATCGGGAATAATCGGAATATTCCTTTGGTGCAGAATAAGAGCGGCTTCCGCCGATGTCGGACCATTTGCCGCTTCCGCGATCAGGCAGGCCTTAATCCGGGGAGCATTTTCCGCTGTAATCTGATTTTCCAGAGCCGCCGGAATCAATACGTCACATTCCAATTCCAATAACTTTTTATTGGTGAGGTTTTTAGCCCCGGGGAAATTTTTGACCGAACCGGTTTTCGCCTTAAAAGCAAAGACTTTTTCATAGTCCAATCCATCGGGATTAAATATCCCGCCCCTGCTATCAGAGACCGCTATAACCTTCCCTCCCTCCGCCTGGGCAATCTTATGAGCAAACGCACCGGCATTTCCATAACCCTGAATAACAAACGTACTGCTGGACAATTCCTTCCCCATGTAACCAATTAACTCATCCACGGCGAAGATACACCCCTGGGCAGTCGCTTCCATACGACCATAAGATCCCCCAATCTCCAGGGGCTTACCGGTAACCACGCCGGGGACAGCATGAGCGGCGTGCATGCTGTAGGTATCCATCATCCAGGCCATGGTCTGGGGGTTGGTATATACGTCGGGAGCGGGAATATCCTTGCGCGGCCCGATGAAGGGCGTGATCTCGGTGGTGAAACGCCGGGTGATCTTTTCGATCTCCCGGATGGAGAGCTTCTTGGTATCGCAGGCTACCCCTCCTTTGGCACCGCCGTAGGGAAGGCCCATGGCTGCGCATTTCCAGGTCATCCACATGGCCAGGGCCTTGACATGATCCAGACTGACTTCCGGATGGAAACGGATTCCCCCCTTGGAAGGACCACGGTCGATATTATGCTGCACCCGGTAACCGGTGAATACCTTGAGTCGCCCATCATCCATAACAATCGGGATAGAGACAATAAGGCAGGTCCGGGGGTATTTCAATTTTTCATGGATATTGGGATCCAGTTTGATCTTCCGGGCGACCCGGTCGAGTTGTTTCAAAGCCAATTGATATGGATTATGGTTTTCCATCTAATCATTCCTCCGTTGCGGGTTTACATCTGCTGATAACAAAGTGGTTTTTGCCATGAGTTGAGCAAGGGCGAATATCACAAAGAACTCAATCAAGGTCAAGAATAATCAGCGGACCGGAATCATACCGGACAAAATATTGTTTGCTCCATCTGCCAATGGTGATATTTTATATTTTCAGAAGTCTCTGCTTTGAAATTTTTCTCCCGAAATACTTCGGGATCCCGAGTTGTTTAACATTAAGTCTCGGGACCGAAATACTTCGGGATCCCGATCTGTTCAACAATAAATAAATATAGGCACAAAGACACTAAGAGGAATCAGAAAATAAGAAGAGATGTAGTTATTAAACCTTTAATTCTTCTCTTTTGTGTCTTAGTGTCTTTGTGGCAAAAAAATTGCGGAACTAATTTATAATAGGAGAAAAAATGAGCGATAAATTCGATGAAGTAATGAGTGAGATTCTCAAGCCGATGTCTGATTTGACCATGGGTCCGATCGATACCATGTACCTGATGCGCCACGACGGCAGTCTGGTCTATACTGAAGGGTACTGGCATCCGGAAGGATCTATCATCGGCAAGTTGATCTACTACCCGGATCCGGATGGACCGAAGGATATCCACGGCAGAAGATACTCCAGTATTGTCAAGGAGGAGAGGGATGGAGAAGAGATCTACATCTCCCATGAAGACCAGCTCAAGAAAGTCTACCAGCTCTTCCCTGATCTTCCCCCTGACTCCCACAAACTGATTCTGGCCGAATACCAGATGGCTTTCCCGTGGGAGAGTTTCGCGGGCTACTTCGATGACCGGGCATCGCTCCGTTATGTGATGAAGCATTTCCCCCGGATCGACGAGGTGGTCCGGATGACCTCCGATCTCTTCGAGGTGCCTCTGGAACGTCTGGGCATCACCGGTTCTTCAGCCCTGGGCCGGAAGGGAGCCGATATCGACCTGGTCTTTTTAGGAACCCCGGAAGAGAATATGGCTACCGTCCAGAAACTCTGGTCCATCGTCTATAGCCAGCCGGATAAACAGGTGGTGGAGTACGGCAAATTCTGGCCTTTAAAGATATATGTCGACCGGGAAGAAGTCTGTACATTCTACGTCTATCGAAACCTAGAAGATGCCCCGGTCCGGGACTGCACCGTTGAACTGGTCAAGGAACCGGTCGAGGTCTATGGGACGGTAGCCGAGAATATCAACTCTCTCTTTGTCCCGATCGTCCTGGAACTGGAAAATGTCTATATCGACGGAGAGAAGACCGATGACATTCAGCTGGTAATATACGATGGCGCGGTCCGGGGGGAGTTCAAGAAGGGACTCCGCCTCCACATCAAGGGAAAGCTGGTCAACCTGGTTAAAGACGGCGTCAAGACCCCTTCGATCGCCGTAGTGGATGGATTCAATATAGAACTGGAACGCTTCCGGGCCGGGGTGCCTCATCTTCAGTCAAAACTGGAGAAGGAGAAGAAAAACTTTTAAACCCTCTGTGGTTTATCCGAAAAGACTTTTAACCACGAAGAACACGAAGTTCACGAAGAAATTTTAAAATATCAGAAATCTTTATAAAGCTTCTCTGTATTTTTCTTCGTGTCCTTCGTGGTTTCAATTAGCATCTATCCAGCCACCTTCTCCGTCTCTATCAAATTAGTGGAGAGAAGGGCGAGATAAGAGTCATCGGCGATAGTAACCCGGACCAGATCGCCGCGGGCTTTCACCCGGTCGCCGATTACATATTCACCACGCAAGCCCCCGTGGTAGAGGATGAGAGCAAGTTCGGTTATCTCGGGATGACCGGGGAATTCCACCTCATTCATCTGAAGAACCGAGGGCATATAGAAGGTATGTCGGTCCTTAACTATGGCACCGGTCAGCTCAACCCCCTCTTCTTCCACCTCCATCGTAAAATCCTTGAGCGGGATCTCCGAAAGATCAGTGTAGGAGAAGAAGGGGCAGATCATATTTTCCCAGTCATCGTAAAACCGGATCGCCCAGAGCATCCCCATCTCAAAGACCTGACGGGAGGGATCTTTTACGATCTCATAGATCTGATTTACGATATCCCAGCCCTCATCACCCTTCCCGTAGAAAACCAGGTCGAAGTCATGGGCGGTCTTAAGATTACCCAGAGCGAGCGATCCGGTAACCCCGATCGAGTCGGGAGATATGTTAAGCATTCCGGCCACCTTCCGGATCGAGTCGTCTATCTCCGGAGATAATTCCCGGGCAATCTTCAGGGAACGGCGGTGATCGACAAATCCGATCAGATCCTTCCGGTCGAACTGACATTTATATTTGGCGTAGGGGGGCTTATTTTCCTGGGCCTCAGGGGCCAGTTCGCGATAACGGGAGAGCTGGGTTTCATAGTTGATCCACTCCTCATCGCCATCGCCGCTCTTCTTCTTAATTACAGACCGGTAAGGCCGCCCGAATATCTCTTTCTTCCCCTCCGGGTCCGGCATATAAATTATATTACAGATAAGCTTCTCCGGCGGATGGCAATATCCTTCCGAAAATAAGATCAACCCGGTTTTATGAACAAATAACATCGCATCCCGAATAACATCCAGTTCCTCCATCGGAAGGACGAAGTTCTTAAATTTCTCGTTGTTTTTTACCAGGTCATAAAAATTGCTATTCAATGTGTTTCTCCTATTTAGGGATTAGGGAATAGGGAATGGTTCTCTAAATTCCCTCTGTCTCTATGGTTAATTAATATTCTCTTATGGAAAATAACTTTCAGGAGGAACTGATCCTCTTTACCTGATCAAGATTATTGACCATCAGGGCTTCAAATTCATCTTCGGGTTTGCGGTCCTTACCCTCCAACCGATACGTCTTAATCCGGACATGGTTGCCCTTTGCCTCAAAGCGATTACCTTCCCGCCAGTCCCCCCGTTCTCCACCGTGATAGAGGATAAGCCGGGTGATATCCGGATAGTCCTTCCCGTCAAGCTTGACATCACCCGCTATTAATACAGTGGGGTTGAAAGCGTTATGGGTATCGTCGATAACCTGCCCGCTGAGCTCCGCCGGGCCGAGATCTTCGCAGTCAAAGTTGCGGAGCGGCGCTTCTTCCGGGTCGATATAGGAGAAGAACGGGCAGATCATGAACTTCTGCTCACCCGCCCAATCCCAGAAGCGGATCGGCCAGTACTTTCCAAATTCAAAGACCTTCCTCTTCTCTTCGGTGTCGGTCAGGTGCTGCATGAACCTGACCATCCGTTTGACCTCCTGGGCGGTGGCATAGATGACATAGTCCACATCATGGGGACTGACGTATGTTCCCAGGGATAACGACCCGGAGATCCCGATCTGATCGACCTCAATATTCAGAAGTTCGGCGGTATGCTCGGTTACGATCCGGATATTGTCGGCCGACTTCTCTTCATCCGCGTTCGCGATAATCGCCTTCAGAGAATGCCGGGTGGGGAATGAACCGATCAGGTCCGTTATCGGGACCAACGATTTGTAGCGTCCATAGATCGGTCTGACCACATCCTTCTGGGTCGGATCAATTTCTTTATATCTCTCCAGCTGGAGCGGATAAAACTTATCCAGGGGCTGGTTGTTCATAATCTCCTTGGTGATATTCTCGTAGAGCTGGCCGAAGATATCTTTTCGGGAATAATCCGGACCGGGAGCCTCGTAGTTCCAGGGGACAAAGACGATATGGGAGAGGATACTCCGCTCTTCCCGCGGTCTCTCGAACTGGTGATAATATCCCTCGGAGAAGACCAGAGTCCCATCTTTTCTCAAAAAATAAGTAGCATCACGGAAATCCATGCTCTCGTCCACCGGTTCCAGAAACCGATGGAATTTAGGGTTTTTCTCCATCTCTTTAATGGTTTGATTCATATTTAACTCCTGTACTATAAATTATCTCACTTCAGTATTCGCTAATTTAATTTTAAGAAAGATTATCATGATTCCATATAGGGAATCCCGGAAAATTTTTCGTAATCCCAGATATATCTGAAGAATTCTATTATCCTTGCTATTTGGATTTCGTCAAGTATTCACTTTTATCAAATAAAATTGGTACTCAGTTATATCGTCGGGAAATGATTTGAAGCTAAATAAATGAATCAATAGGGAATAAATAAAAATTGTTCTTGAGTATTCATTCATTCCGGTGATAAATAATTATATATTGTGATATAGTATATAAAGAATAATAATACTCGTATGACGTTTCATAGATAATTTCCCGCGTTTCAAAAGTCCCAACTCAGTAAAATGGATAAGATAATAAAAATCCTGGTTATCGATGATATGGAAGAAATCCGGATCCTAATGGAGAGGATCCTCTCCGGCGCCGGGTTCGAAGTTTTAACGGCCTCCAGTGGGGAAAAAGGGTTGGAGCTGACGATGAAAGACCGGCCGGACCTGGTTTTGCTGGATATTGATATGCCTGAGATGAACGGATTCGAGATCTGTCAAGCACTGAGGGAGAACAGCACCAACAATTCTATGCCCATCATAATGCTTACCGGGGATGAGACCCCGAGTGCCATTGTTCAGGCTCTGGAACGGGGAGCCGATGACTATATCATTAAAATTGATGGCCGAACAAAATTGCTTAAGAAGATAAACCACCTGCTTTCGCTGGCAAAAACAGGGAAGCTCCCCAGTCAGATCTTTAGAGAGAAGGGGCAGCCGGACTTTTTAAAATGAAGACCGATATCGATACCCTGCTCCGGACATTAATCATCAAGGATGCCTCCGATCTCCACCTTCAGGGCGGGAGTCCTCCTATCTTCAGAATTAATGGGGAACTGTCTGTCACCGACCTCTCTCCCTTAACCTCGGAAGAGATTGAAGACCGGTTCGTAAACACGGTAATGGACAAAGAACAGAAGGAACAGTTTAATCGGGATCACCATATCGACCTTTCCTACTCCGTCCCCGGGATCGCCCGATTCCGGGTTAACATCTTTAAACAGAGAGGATCCGTGGGAGCGGTAATGCGGGCTATTCCCTTCGAAATACCATCTACTGATGATCTGGGTCTCCCGACGGTTATTAAGAAACTGGCCGACCGGTCTAACGGATTGGTTCTGATCACCGGACCGACCGGGAGCGGCAAATCCACAACCCTAGCGTCCATTATCGACTATATCAATGAACATCGGAAAGCCCATATCATTACCGTCGAAGACCCGATAGAATTCCTTTTTACCAATAAGTCCTGTCTGATCAACCAGCGTGAAGTGGGGAAAGATACCAACTCCTTCGCGGCGGCTCTGCGGGACGCGCTCCGGGAAGACCCGGATGTCATTCTGGTCGGAGAGATGCGCGACCTGGAGACCATCTCCAACGCCATCACCGCGGCCGAGACCGGACATCTGGTATTCGCCACTCTCCATACCAATGACGCCATCCAGACGGTAGACCGGATAATAGATGTCTTCCCTCCCTACCAGCAGGCACAGATACGAACCCAGCTGGCAGCTACCCTCCAGGGAGTGGTCTCTCAGAGGCTCCTGCGGAAGAGCGACGGCACCGGCCGGGTTGCCGCCTTCGAGATAATGCTAATCACCCATGCGATAAAGAACCTGATCCAGACCGGGAAAACCCACCAAATATATTCCGCCATGCAAACCGGCCGGGAGCAGGGAATGCTGACTATGGCCCGGTCCCTGAAAAAACTCTGCCGGGAGAGCGTAATAACCAAGGAAGAAGCGATGAAGATAGTCGACGATCCGAAGACCTTCGAGGATATGAGGGATTAGGAAAATATCGGGCTCGGTTTTACGAATATAGCATGACCGTACTCGAAAAGGTATTTCCAACTTCTTGTGCTAAAAAAATTAAATATTCACCACGAAGGTCACGAAAAACACGAAGAAAAACAAAGAAACCTATAGAATATTTCTAAGTTTATTCAATCTCCTTCGTGAACTTCGTGCTCTTCGTGGTTAAAAAGGCTTTTCGAGTAAGGGCTAGCATGGGAGAGCCAGGATTGATACTATCCGGGGCGAGATGCCTTCGGTGATTGAGTCGCTCTCCAACTCATTGCGTTAATCACTCAGATAGTTCGTCTCATTCTCTATCAATCAAAGAGACGAAAGCGGATGAGGGTATAGAAGGCGACAATCGAGTCTCTCCAGGTGATCTTCTTTCCTTCCTCGTAGGTCCGCCCGTAGTAGGAGATCGGGATTTCATATATTCTTTGTTTGGACTTAACCATCCGGGCGGTGATCTCAGGCTCGAAACCGAACCGGTTGGAGATAATCGACACTCCTTCCAGCGCTTCCTTCCGGAAGACCTTGTAACAGGTCTCCATGTCATTCAAGTTAATATTAAAGAGGATATTAGTGAGAAGGGTTAGGAGCTTATTCCCACAGTAGTGCCAGAAATAAAGAACCCGGTGGGGGCCCCCCAGAAACCGGGCGCCATATACCACGTCGGCTACCCCGTCCTGAATTGGTTTGATCAGGATGCCGTACTCTTCCGGGTTATACTCCAGATCGGCGTCCTGAATGATGATAATATCACCCGTCGCCTCAGCAAAACCCGTCCGCAATGCCGCCCCCTTCCCCTGGTTTTCCTTATGAAGAAATACCCGGACATCGGGATAGTCCAAAGATTTTAAGATCTCGCGTGTCCCATCGGTCGAGCCGTCATCGACCAGGATAATCTCTTTATCAATCTTCTGGGCCCGAACCTTCTCCAGGATTGTCATAAGAGTATTTTCTTCGTTGTAAATCGGAATAACCACGGATAATTTCATCTTATTTTTTCCTTCGGAAAAAATAGTGAGGTACTTTCACTATCTAGTTAAGATTTTTAGGGTTTCGTATTCTTCTTCAAAAGGGACTGTAGCATTTGCCAGTCGGTTTTGTCAATCTCCCGGGCCAGAAAGAGGAGAAGGATATAAACGACGATTAAGATGAGATAGACCGGAGGGATGATCCATCCCTCCGGCTGGATAAGGGAGACAAAGATAAAGACAATGGTGGAAGCAAAGACGATCTTAATGGTGGAAAGCAGCGGTAGAAGTGCATTAAAACGTCGGTAGACAACCAGCCCGGCGCAGACCATCCCCGCTCCGGCGGAGAGAGTTGTCGCGATGGCCGCGCCGTTTATACTGTAGATGGGGATCAATAAATAATTCAGGAGCGCGTCCAGCAACAGTGTCCCGATCACTATCAGGAATGAGATCCAGGGGCGCCCCTGGGCCATAATGATAGTGGCAAGGACCATCAGGAGGGCAAGCAGGGTCTGACCAAAGATTAAAAACTGAAGCGCCCCCCCGCCGGCCAGACTATCCGCCCCGTAGACCCATCCGATCAGGGGGCGGGCACCGCCCCCAATCAAAGCGGCGATTGGCAAGACCAGCAATAGTCCACCCCGCAGGGCCTTGCTGATCATTCCGGCTACGATCTCATCTTTATCCCCCGACGCGGTACCGGCGGCAATGTTGGGAAAGATGGTAAGGCTGAGGGCGTAAAGTAGCATGTAAGGAATTCGGGCAAACTGCTGGGCGCAGGTATAATAGCCGGTGGCCAATCCGGGGTTCTCTTTAACCATCGCACGGACAAAGTAGAGGTCGAGGTGCTGGATCAGGCTGATAATGAAAGAGAAGAGGACAACCGGAAAAGCAAAGCGGAAGATCCGGGTAATCGGGAATGCCACACCCCTCTCACTGCTATCCATAGTCGGACAGAGGGCACGCGCCAGGATGGTGGCGCCGATAATCGCCGCCAGGTATCCGCTTACTGCTCCGTAAAGTCCCCGGCCCCACCAGGAGATGAATAAGAAGATTAGAATGAAGACCAGGGCCACCTTCAGGAGAGAATAGATAATTGATACCCGCGCTTCACGGCCGAAGAGAGTAAAACCATTCAATGTACCCCGGTAAACGGAATATATACCGAATACCGGAAGGAAGAAACCGGTCAGACGGATATAGCCGATAAAGCTATCGTCATGCCAGATCCGGGCCAATAGTGGCGCCACCAGCCATACCACAACACAGAAACCAACCCCAAGAGTTATCTGGAGTTTTAATGCCTGGCGCTTAATCAAAGATGCCCGCAGAGGGTCAATGGAGATATATCGTGAGACTGCCCGGTTAACGCCGGTAGCGAGAAAAATTCGGTAAAGCGTAAGCAGGGAGAGGATGATCCCGAATGTCCCGTATTCCGAAATCCCCAATATCCGCTTGGATCCAATGTGAATGGCCCAACCGCTGAGGATAAACATAACCTCGGCGATCATCAGGTAGATTGTCCCCTGCCCCATCTTCACTATTTTTTCCCTCCGGGAAAAAATATTATTTCAGTCTTCATAATCCAGGTTTGTATCATCGGATAATTATTCTTCCATGGCTTTTTTCTATCCACCACCGACCTTCAACGTCTTTTTTCTTCAACATTCTTTCTCTTTAACGTTCTTTTTTTTCAACGTCCTTATTTTTTAACGTTCTTTATCAAGTCCCGATATTGGTCCGCTACCAGTTTGATGTCATATTGCTTAGCACTCTCGAGCGCGCCGGCGGAGAGTTGTTTCAGCCGAGCGGGATCGTTAAGCAATGTCCGGATTCTCTCTTTCAGTTCCGCCTCATCCCGGCAGATGAATCCATTCTTTCCGTCCTCGATCAGGGGTTCCAACGCGGGACTGGGGGTTCCGATGACCGGGATTCCCATCGCCAGCGCATCCAGGGCCGCGCGGGAGTATCCCAGTACCGATACACTCGATCGGTAGGGCATAACCAGCAGGTCGCAGGAACGCAGAGACGGATCAACATCCGGGACATATCCCTGGATGGTGATATTATCCCAGCCCTCGGCCGAGCTTTTCAGCTCCTCCTCCATCTCCCCCACCCCGTTGATCAGGAGATCGGCATTATCCGGGTTTATCTCCTGAAATGCCTTGAGGAGTATATCCGGGCCCTTGTGCGGCTGGAGATGCCCGAAGTATCCGATCCGGAATCTGTATGGTTTATCTAAAACCTCGGGAGAATCCGGAGGCAACAACTCAATCGGCATCCCCGGAGGTATATAACTGACTCTCCCCGGGAAATACCTCTCCCACTGCTCCTTAAGCGGTTCGGTGGTAGTAATGATCCCATCTGGTGAAGGAGCGAGAAATCGAATCAGACCAAACTGCTTTTCGATCATATTAGTGTACTGGGTCAGGAGGACGGGACGGAGGCAACCCCGCAGTCCCAGACGAAAAGCTTCCCAATAAGGAAGGAGGTAATAGGGTCGCCAGAATCCGGAGCCGAAGATGATCACGTCGGGCTCCCATTTACGGACGGCCCGCCCGGCCCGAAACGGGAATGGCGAACCAAGCCGAATAATCTCGTGTTCCCCGCATCTCTCGAAATCCGGGACCTCAGATGAATAGCGGTAGGTAAAGACCCGGATCGAAAAATCGGTTTCCAGTTCCCCGATCAGGTCGATCACAAACCGCAGGATCCCCGAGATCCTCGGCATCGGGCGGTAGTATTTAACGACATAGGCAAGTTTGATCATAATGGCACACAGATTCACACATATCGCCACAGTGGTTTGCCTCTATAAAAAACAGTAAGCGGTAAACGATTAGCAGTTAGCGATAAAAAAACAACGCTGTAGTGCCTCTGCTCACTGTTTACTGCTTACTGTTTACTGATAACTGATTACTTTCTTTCCTCTTCCCTGATCTCCATCTTTTTCACCCGGTAGAGGACGTTCTCGGTCAGCTTGCGGTTGGCGGCGATTATATCGGCTAAGAGCCCGATGACCAGAATCTGGAAGCCGACAATGAAGAAGATAGCGGCGAAGATCAAAGATTGGATATGCCCTTTACCTTCCGCTATGATGAGAAAATATAGAAAGCGAACAGAGATGATCGTCCCCAGGAAAATGCCCAGACTCCCGATGATGGTAAATACCTTCATCGGTTCATACATGGTATAAATCCTGACCAGAGTAGCAATCGACCGCTTGAGGTAGCTATACATGCTGTCGAAGAGGCGGGAGGGGCGCGTCTGGGGATTGGTACGGATCACCACATGACCGACCGCGAAACTTCCTTTCCCGGCTTGTATCAGTGTCTCCAGGGTATAGGAAAAATCCGAGACCACGTTGAGACTGAAGGCGGCCTCCCGGTTATAGGCCCGGAATCCGCTGGCCGCGTCCGGAACAGTAGTATTGGATAGCTTCCTGACCACCCAACTCCCCAGTTTCTGGAGATATTTCTTCACCGGGGAAAAATGTTCGATCGTCTCCACCTCGCGGTTGCCCACCACCATATCAGCCTCTTTTCGGAGGATCGGACCAATCAGCTTGGGGATATCCGCGCCCATATACTGATTATCGGCATCGGTGTTAACGATGATATCCGCGCCCTCTTTAAGGCATCGGTCGATGCCGGCCATAAAGGCCCGGGCCAGCCCTTTATGGTTGGAGAAACTGATTATGTGATCAACCCCCGCTTCCTCGGCGGCTTTAACAGTCCCATCAGTGGAGCCGTCGTCGACAATCAGGACTTCCACAAAGTCTATTCCCGGAATCTCCCGGGGAATATCCCGAATGGTTTGGCCGACCGTGGTTTCCTCGTTAAGACATGGTATTTGAACAATCAATTTCATTAAAATTTTTCCTCTGAAAAATTTTAGTTTTGACAATATTCCAACATCATATTTTCAATTCTGATATTTTGATGATTACAACGATACTAAACATAAGCCCGATTATTGTCAACGATTCAGAACATAGCTCGACTATGTTTGAAAATATATCTCATTATAAACTAATTAGAACCACGAAGAACACGAAGTTCACGAAGGTTTTATAAAGACGAGCATAATCTTGATTTTTCTCTCGAATATTCTTCGTGAACTTCGTGTTCTTCGTGGTAAAAATTCTTTTTAAACAGGGTTACGGCACTGCGTCTCTAAGATATTTCATAACTCCTTGCGCGATCGCGTCCGCGGTTTTCTCTCGGAACTCGGGGTCGAGTACTTTTGCCTCATCTTCCGGGTGGGATAGGAAAGCGACTTCAACCAGGACCGCGACCAGGTCGGTCGGTCGGATGACAGCGAGGGACCTCCAGCGGAGACCGCTCCCCTCAAGCCTAATATCTTTTAAGGACCGGTAGATGCTCCCGGCCAATTCCCGGGCCGGGGGGTGGTAATAAAAGACCGCGCAGCCGGACCGGGAGAGAGGATCTCGGTCTTCTCCGACCGAGTTATAATGGAGGGAGAGGAAGAGATCGGCGCCGCTTTTGCGGGCAAGATCGATCCGTTCATATAATCCAACCGCGATGTCGCTCTCGCGGCTCAAGACCACCTTAACTCCTTCCTTCTTGAGGCGAGCGGCAACAAGTTCAGCCAGTTTCAGATTGGCATCTTTCTCCGCGACCCCGCCCGGGCTAACCGCGCCCCATTGATCCCCGCCATGGCCGGGATCGATATATACCACCATATCCTCTTCCCGCCCAGGATGCCCCCTCCAGGTAAGCCGATATCCATCTCCTTCCCATCCAAGGGACCAGCGATAGCAATTCAGTCCGCCGCGGAGATGAAAGACCACCCGGCCATTCCTATCCTGCGACCACCGGCAATCCCCCTCCCAGTCTCCCAGGTTGATTGTCCGGGTATCCACCACCGTATTATAGAAGACTACCTCCAGCTCGGAAGGAGAGATATACTCCACCCGGGCCGGAACCGCTGTCTGGAGGGAGAAGTGAGCCTGTTTCAGCGAACCATCGATCTCCACATTCCCGGCCCGGAACGAGCCGGATGGGGAAGTATCCATCAATTCCACCGCCCCGAGACGGACCCAGCCGGTCAGCCCCCCATCCAGATCGACCCGGAGATAACCGCCCTCCCGGCCGGTTATCTTCAGAACCATATCTTCAGCCAGGGTAAGAAGTCTAACCCTTTCCGGAAGCAACTGAAGAGCGGTATGAGGCTTAATTACCCGTCCCAGCCGGGGGGATTTGAACACCATAAACTTCACTTCTTCCGGTTCGGAGTCAGATCGGCTCATGGGGATGGAATAGACCGTCTCGCCGGATCCATTCCGGGCGGTGATAGTGATTGCCCCGGTTTCCGGGGAGAGGGGTGTCAGAGAGGCAAACGACCCGGTGGGATAGACAGCTATCGGAGCACCATCGACCAGCACCTCCGTACCAACATCAACCCGACCGGCCAACCGAACTGACTGCCGGGGGAAGTTTTTATATCCCAGGGGAGGAAAGGTTAGCAGAATTCCGGGTCCCGCGCCGCCGTCCCGAACAACCCGGAATCCCACCGGATCATCCTCACTCAATCTCAAAATCGTCCCCGGCACTATCTTAGGAAGTTCAATAGGCGAGACCGGTGTCTTGGCCTCTCCTCCACAACCAGAGGAAAAAATTATAAGCGCTGATAGATAAATGTAAGGCGCTCTCATAGAAATACAGTAATCAGTAATCGGTTATCAGTGATCAGTAACACAGCACTGGGAACCGGCCGCTTACTGATTACCGATTACTGCTTACCGATTACTCTATCCTCATCCCAGATCTTCATAAAATACTCTTCAAAAAAAGCAACCACCTCCGGCACGGAGACAACCAGACTCGACTCATTCCTGACCTCCATCGCCAGATATCCCCAATTAGCCGATCCAATCATAACCTGATCATCCGCGATGACCACTTTCGCGTGGGTGGTTATCTCTTCCGGATCAAAGCGGACCTTAACACTTCCTTCTTCCAGATACTCACGGGTGGCAGTATTGATCTTATTCAAGATCTTATTGTAATCGCTCCGGTCCAGGATTACCTTAACATCAACTCCCCGTCGCCTGGCCGCGACCAGTCCTTCGATCAGACGGTTGGTCTTAGAATCCTCCGCGTTCCGGCCGGTATAGTATTTCATCCCGTACATCAGAACCCGGATTCTCTTTTTCGCTCCGGTTATAAGGCCGGATAGAGCGTCATAATGCTGGCGGTTGATTACGGTTCTTATTCCCGGTAGTTCCAGGACCTCCATCTCCGGTTCGGCATAGCTGTCTTTCAGCAGTTTTTCAAAGTAATCCTGAAAGAAAGCGCCCAGACGCGGATCCTTAACATAGAGATTGGACTCATTATTATTATCGATCGAGTTGCCGGAGAGATTGGTAGAACCGATCAGAACTTCATCTCCATCGACGATAAAAAGTTTATTATGAGTGGCTTTTTTGTCAGTATCGAGAGTAGATTTAATTCCAAGCCGATTCAGGAACTTACTACTTTTCGGATTGGAATAGCTATCGTTCTCCAGGATCCCCCGGACCTTCACACCCCGCTCAACCGCGGCCTTCAGGGAGTCCTGAACCTTCTTCACCGTAGGATCATAATTAAACCCCAACTGGATAAATTCAATCGACTCTCCCGCGTTATCGATCATCTCCAGAATAACCGGAAGATACTCCCGGTTCACCACCGGTTTGACCACCGGCGTAGATATTTTCTCTGTCTCAGATAAGACTGCTAAGCAGAACCATCCGGTCCACAGGCTGATTAACACTACAAATGATATTATTTTATTCATAAATACTATGTCCTATACCTTACTCGAAAAGGTGTTTTGAAAATCTTACCTGGAACAACGAAATGATTAACCACGAAGGTCACGAAGTACACGAAGAATAGTTGATAAAAAACAAGATTTAACACATTTTTCAAAAACACTTCGTGTCCTTCGTGGTTTCATTTGCTTTATGCTATTGAAGATATTAATTAGAAGTCAATACCTAAGCGTGTCTCAATGATATCGGCGGAACCGACCCCGTTGAGATGGGAATGGACATAATTCACCATCCACCGGAAATTGGGATTGAAGTACCAGTTAGCCCCCAGGGTCCCCTGATTGAGGACCCCGCCCCGGATATTATCATCATTCAGGTCCATTCCGGTATATCGGGCCGCCACCTGAAACGCGCCCCAGGTCCCTTTCTCTATGCTGAATTCCTCTAAAGGGTGACACCGGATATCAAATCCTCCGTATGAAGTAACATACTGCGCTCCCGCCGCTTCGCCGGTAAGATAGTAAGCCACCATTCCATACCATCCCTGAAAGAAGCTACCGGAGGGACCATTCTCCTGATCGGCCCACATACCATAATACTCTCCCTGGATCCGGAGAGGTCCCTGACAGATAGCGGCCGAATAGTTGATCCCGTTAACCCGGTCGGTCTCGATAGCCCCGGTATTAACGAATTGAGGAACCTGCTCACTGAAGGATGGCCCCCCGACAAAACGGGTCTCATCAGAAGACCCCCGGTAGGTATAGGATATGCCCTGGTGCAGCATGGAATACCCCCCGTCTTCATACCAGGGGGTCCCGGTAAGTCGGAGATTCATGTTATAACTCTTCCCGACCTCATCGGCATGAATTCCGGCGGTCTTCCCGACCTGAATGGTATAGTTAAAGTGATCATCAAAAAACGCATTCCCCACCGCGACTCCAAGAAGCTGACCAATACCAAAACCAAATGTCGGAGACCACTCCATGAAGGTAAGCCAGTTCTCATCCGGAAGAGGATTGAGACCCCAGGCCCGGGCCGCGTGACCAACCAGGACCGCGCCCGCATAGGGGATGTTCATAATTCCAATAAACATATCGTGAATATAGTAGGTTCCGGCGGTATCGGCGAAATCAACCTGCATCTTGTAGAATATATTTTCGTAGATAGTGCCCTTCATAAACATCCGGGCTCGTCTTACTTCGGAACTATCGCGGAGTTTTCTCCCGCGGTTCGCTTCCAGATAATCCTGGAGTTCGGACGAAGTGCTGGGCCAACGGGCATCAAGATTTAACGATCCGCCAATCCTCGTGTTAAAGACTTTGTTGGCAGTCTCCAGAAAGAGTCCGTCATCCCAGTAATCTCCAAAGACATATTTCTTCTCATTAATCCCCAGTTTAATATGAAGATCTCGATCTGCCTCCTTTGCCTTCTCCATCTGCAGGTCATGCTTAAGATCCTTGATCTCGTTCTCCAGCTTCTCCAGTCTATCCAGGACAGCCTGATCGGCCGCCAGGAGTTCTGAGGAAAAACATACGAACAAAACCGACACCAGAGTCCAGACCAAAAACCGCTTCATCATCACACCCTCCGTTTTTGAAGTGCCTATAGTGCACTAAAGTTGAAAAAACTTATCGTTGCCACTATCTTGTTTTATATTTTGACTATTATTATCCCGATACTTACTATTGAATAAATCGGAATACTTCCGAAGCAACCCCGACTAATTGGGATGAAAGTTTAAGTTAGCACCTTTGGCGCTAACTTGCTGCTTCAGGATTTTCTGCCGAAATACTTCGTGATCCCGAGTTGTTTAATATTAAGTCTCGGGACAATCACCTCTAAGAAGAGCAGGAGAGTAAGTATTTGAATTCTCCTGACTTCCTGCTTTCCTCAGATGAATAGTTGCCCGAACGAAGTGAGGGCTAAGTTCTGCTTTGAACAACGAATTTATTTTAAAATACACTTATAATCTTGTTCCAATGCTTGCATGATCTTATTTTTTCGAAGAAAAAATAAGAGGTTAGACTTCCAGTACATAAGAAGTATAATGTCTAACACATTAAATCACCAACAAAAAAATGAAAGAATACCTTAAAGATGAAATCTCTCCCCGGAATCGGTTGCCGGGTTACCTGCTCAAGAAAGTTAAACTGGGGGGGGAGACATTTAAACTCAAGCAACTCCTCCGCTCTCTCGATGTCACCACCGTCTGCGAAAACGCCCTCTGCCCCAATATTACCGAATGTTTCGAGGCCGGGGAAGTAACCTTCATGATTATGGGTTCAACCTGCTCCCGGAATTGCGGGTTCTGCGGGGTGACATCAGGACAACCATCCATTCTTGACCCTGATGAACCGAAAAAAATCGCGGATGCGTCAATGAAATTAAAATTGAAATACGTCATCCTGACATCCGTCACCCGGGATGACCTCCCCGACGGTGGCGCGGGGCATTTCGCCGCCTGTATCCATACATTGCACGAGCAGCTACCTGGTGTGGGGGTAGAGGTCCTGATCCCGGATTTCCAGGGGAACCGAACGGCTCTGGAAACAGTCCTCCGGGAAAACCCCGAGGTTCTGGCCCACAACCTGGAGACGGTAAAACGACTTTATAGTATAGCCCGGAGTGGTAGTGACTACCAACGAAGTCTGGATATTCTCAGAATCGCGGCGGAGACCCGCCCGGATATCCCGGTTAAATCCGGCTTCATGGTCGGACTGGGTGAGACCGAAGAGGAGATCGAGGGACTGATGCGGGATATCCGGGCGACCGGATGCGTGATGCTGACCATCGGCCATTACCTCCCCCCCACCCGGAAGAACCTCCCCCTGGTCAACCCGGTCCCCCCGGAAAAATTCGAGGAGTTCCGGGACCGCGCCTTAAAAATTGGATTTAAAAGTGTTGCCTCAGGAGTCTTTGTCCGGAGCTCCCACCATGCCCGGAAACAACTGAAATCTATTGATTAAAACCTATTACCTTACTAACATAAGAAGATAGCATTATTGACTAACTTCTTGTATTACAAGTAAAGGGCGGATTACAATTCCTAAGTCAGTCCGGGAGGCTCTTCATCTTCACCCAGGGGATTTGGTGGCATTTGAAGTATATGGCCGGGACAAAGCCGCACTGAAGCCGATTACAAAGCCTGTCGACGACGTATTCGGCATGTTACATAAGCCATCCATTCCGGTCCAGTCAGTCAGCGATATGAATAAAGCCATAAAAAGCTGCATGGGCACTGCAAATAATTACCATTGATAAAAAATCCGTCTCTTTAACCTCTTTAAGTAGGGATTATCCAAAATGAATAATTACGATATCGTGGTGATCGGAGCCGGACCGGGCGGATATGTGGCGGCGATCAGGGCGGCACAGTTGGGGTTAAAGACCGCCATCGTTGACCGTCAATACTGGGGAGGGGTCTGCCTCAATGTCGGCTGTATCCCGACCAAATCACTGCTTAGGAACGCCGAACTGGCTCACCTCCTCCCCGGACGGGCGAAGGAGTTCGGCTGCGGGTGCGAAAACATCTCCTGGGATTATGGAGTCGCATTCAAACGAAGCCGGCAGGTATCCGATCGTCTGGTCAAGGGGGTAAAGCTCCTGCTCAGAAAGAACGGGGCAGAATGCTTTCAGGGGACCGCCTATCTTAACTCTCCCCGGCAGGTGCGGGTAAGACTTGATACCGGGGAGGAAGTAATCCTAGAGGCCGCTCACATCATCATCGCTACCGGGGCACATCCGGCCAGTCCTCCGGGACTTTCGACCGACGGGGATAAGATAATCAGCTACCGGGAGGCGATCATGAGCCCGGCGGCGCCAAAGAGCTGCCTGATCATCGGCGGTGGCCCGATCGGGATGGAGTTCGCCTATCTCTGGTCCGCCTATGGGACGGAGGTAACCATCGTCGAGATGCTCGATCATCTCCTCCCCACCGAAGACCCGGAGGCAAGCGCGGTGGTGGAGCGGGCTTACAAGAAGATGAAGATCGCCTTCCATCTCGAGAGCCAGGTCGAGTCGGTGGAGAAGACACCGAACGGGATCCTGGCCGCCATCCAAACTCCGAAAGGAGAGGTGATCGTGGAGGCGGAACAAGCCCTGGTCGCGGCCGGCTTCAAACCGAATGTAGAAAATCTCGGACTGGAAGAGGTCGGAATCATCCTCTCAGAAAGGGGAAAGTATATCGAGATCAATGACCAGATGGAGACCAATATCGACGGGATATACGCGATCGGGGATGTGACCGGGAAACTGATGCTGGCCCACACCGGATCGGCGATGGGGATCGTTGCCGCGGAGGCTATCGCCGGGCAAAACCCCACTCCCATAGACTACCGGATGATCCCCCGCTGCGTCTACTGCCACCCCCAGGTTGCCAGCTTCGGCTACACCGAAGAAGCAGCCCGGGAGGAAGGATTTAAAGTAACAGTCGGCAAATTTCCCTTCCTGGCCAACGGCAAAGCTCTGGGATTGGCGGAGCGGGACGGCTTCGTCAAGATCGTGGCGGAAGAGAATACCGGAAAGATCCTGGGGGCATCCTTGGTCGGCCCGGAAGTAACCGAACTCCTCCCGGAGCTGACCTTAGCTCAGGTGAACGGACTGACTGTAGAAGATATTGCCCGCAACATACACGCTCACCCCACTCTCTCCGAGGCTATCCAGGAAGCCGCGCACGATAGTGACGAGAACGCGATCCACCTCTAATATCACTCCAAAGCCTGTAGGCTTCGGATAATGGATATTATCCCGATTCGCTCAACAATATATTTATTGGTTCCCTGAGTGTCGGCACATCATTTTTGGCTGTCGACCATAAAATTTCCTTATCGACACCAAAATATTCGTGAATCATCTTATTCCTCATTCCCGCCATTTTTTTCCAGGGCATTGATGGGTGTCTCTTCTTAATCGTGCCCGGGATTTTCTTCGAGGCCTCTCCCATGACTTCCAAGCTTCTGATTACCGCATTAATCGTCTTCTTGTCACGGAGAAAGTCCCGCTTCGACATCCCCTCGATAAAGGAAGCGATATCCTCGACCGCGTCAGAGATATCTTCCAGGTAATCCCTGTAAGAGCGCTTCTTCATACCGGCACCAGCTCTTTTAAAATAGCCTTTCCGATATGAGGTTTCAAGGCCTTCCTGGTAACAAGGTCCACTTTCAACCCGAGCAGTTTTTCCAAGTAATCTTCCAAATCCATAAACTTAAAGAGTCCGATCGAATTCTTAAACTCGACCAGTAGATCGAGATCACTCGACTTTTTCGGTTCTCCATTCGCATAGGAACCAAATATGCCGATATTTCTAACCCCAAATTTTTTTTCCAGTTCGTCCCTATGTCGGGACAGAATCCGCTTTGTATCATTAAGTGACTTCATAGCAAAACATCCGTATTAAATGTATTTATTTTTGCCCACTCTTCTCTTGGGATATTTCGTTAAACAACTCGCTTCTTACTCCATAACTATACATCTTCATTTACACCTTTCAAGACAAAAAAGTGAGCAAGACATCAAGACATTATAAATCATATTGATCCCCTTGCTTGGAGATAGTATTATAATAGTATGAATAGAGAGATAGTAACTAAATATCGGATGTCGGACCACAGAAACAACAACTATGTTCCTGATTCACCGGCCAAACGGATCAGTATGGTCTGGCCCCTTACCCGTGAAATCACCTCTCTCAGCAAAAATCACGATGCTGAACAAAGATTACAGAGACATGTTACACATCTTATCCGACGAGAAGGTTAAATTCCATCACTTGACGATATGATTAGGAATAAGAGGGCGTCAGGCAGAACCAAGGATCTGGCTGACGTAGAAGAACTGGAGGCTTTGAAGAGTTCCAAACCAAATATTTCACCCGGCAAGGAATAACTCGCAACATCCACGGACACCCCACCCCCTCCGAGACAATCATTCCGGGGACACCTTATTTAATTATTGGTAATTTTCTCTTCTGATAATAACGAATTATGTATGGTGTCCCCGGGTGAAACCCGGGGCTTGGATGTATGACCCCGTTGGAGTCCAACAAATACCCCAAAGGGGTATCACATTTAAACCCGGGGAGAATCCCCGGGAATTATATCCGAACACCACCACCCACAAAAGAACCCCAACGGGGTTCAACATTCAAGCCCAAGGAGAATCCCTGGGAATACCCGAACCCCAAAAACACAAAAAAAAGAAACCCAACGGGGTTCAACATGTAAACCCAGGGTAAAACCCTGGATTCAAAGGGTGAAACTTACTTCCGGGAGCGCCAATCGGCCACCCCATACCGCTCTGCGGCGAGTTGACAAGTCTTTGATAGCACCTCTTCCGACAACTCAATCTTAGAGACTTCAAATGAGTCTCTCAAGTAGCCGCGGAAGCGACTTAAAACCTCTTCCCGGCTCAAAGATACGAACTGATCAATGGCGACACTTCCTTCGAAATCCGATTCGGGGGGACTATTCACGGTCAAGTACTTTCCGATCCGGCGGTGGGTGTCGTCCAGCGGGAGAGCGCCGTGCTGGAGGAAGTAGCCCCGTTTAATCGTAGAGGCACTCCCGGCGATCTTTTTGCCGGTAGTTTTCTCCACAAGTTCAAAGGCCCCGGGGGCGGCAAAACAGTCAGCGATGGGAGTATAGGCGCCGGGGATTTTCGGAACGGTATCGATCCTCAGAGAATTATAACAGCCGGAAAGGATCCCGGCGCAGAGAGTGAATAAATCCTGCCGGGAGAATCCGACCTTTCGATCATAGGGGATGGCGATACAGTAAGTAATCTCATTCCAGTGTAGCACCCCCCCGCCCCCGGTCATCCGGCGGACCCAGCCGAGACCATCTCTTTTTAACGCTTCAAGATCCAGGTCGGAGACCGGCTGATTATATCCGATCGAGAGGGTAGGCGGTTCCCACCCGTAGAATCGAATCACGATCTCCCCCTCCCTGCCGATAATCCACTCCCCCAGCGCCTCATCGAGCGCCATATTTTCGGCGCCCGAACGCGCCGTATCCATTAATAGATTAATCTTCATCGAATATATTACTTTATAGCAAACTTCAGAGGAAAATTTCACCTCTATCATTTCCTTCGTGATCTTCGTGTCCTTCGTGGTAATATTATAGCTACCGCACAATCAGATACAATGAAGAAGAAAGAATATATCATTCATCCATCGGTCAGCCTGGAGTTCCTCCGGAGCCACTCCCTCTTTGGGGGTATCCCCGATATCGAACTGAAAAAGATCCGTGATCTCCTGCTGGAAAAACATTTTCCGGAAGGTGCTGATATCATTCGGGAGGGAGAAGCGGGAGGAGATCTTTATCTGATATGGAAAGGATCGGTCGAAGTCCTGAAGAAAGATCAAGAATATCCCGATTACCCGCCGGTTCAGATCGCGGTTCGGAATGTGGGAGATAGTTTCGGAGAGATGGAACTGATCGATATTCAGCCCAGCGAGGCCACAGTCCGGGCCCGGGAGGATACTATTACCCTGGTCCTGACCAATCAGAACTTATACCGTCTGGAGAAAGCCAGTCTCAAGACCTTCACCATGATCATCATGAACCTGGCCCGGGACATTAGCCGGAGACTGAGAGTCATGGATACCATCGCCGCCCACACACTCTCTCTTTAGAAGAAAAGGAGTATTGGAGTGATGGAGTAATGGGGGGGCGGATTCCCCATACTCCAATACTCCATCACTCCGGAACTTTGTCCGGAACAAAGTAACGGGCTATGTTCTTATTTTGTTATCTCAGCCAGGCAATCATCCAGGATCTTGACGCCGACCTTGACTTCATCCTCGGTCATGGTGTGGACCGGAGCCAGGCGGACGGAGCTCTTCCCGGCTCCCAGAATCAGGAGACCCTTTTTGAAGGTCAGCTCAACCAGGCGATTGCGCTTGGCGGTGGCCGGTTTCTTGGTCTCTTTCGACTCGACCAGTTCGATCCCCACCATAGTTCCCAGGGCGCGAACATCACCGATCAACTCATATTTCTCCTGGAGCCCCATGACACCGGCCTGAAGCCACTCACCGACTTTCGCGGCTTTCTCGGTAAACCCCTGTTCCTCATATAGATCGAGGACCGCCAGAGCACCCGCTACCACAACCGGGTTTCCACCAAGTGTATTCTCGTGAGTATTCTGATCCCATTCCATCAATTCCGCTCGGGTTACGGTTATCCCCATCGGAAGTCCCGCGGCAATAGCCTTGGAGACACAGAGAATATCCGGTTCCAGGCCGAAGTACTCGCTGGCCAGAAAATATCCGGTCTTGCCGAAAGCGGTCTGAACTTCGTCCACCATCAGAAGAATATCATGCTTACGGCAGATATCCTGAACCCCCTGGAGGAATTCTTTCGGCGGGATAATAAATCCACCGGCGCCCTGGATCGGCTCGATAATCATAAAGGCGCAGTCTTCCGGCGGGATTACCCGGTTGAGAACGTTCTCTTCCAGATACTGGAGACATTCCATATTGCAGCCGGGATACTGCTGCTTGAAAGGACAGCGATAACAATACGCGTAAGGAGCGAAAGCCACGCCCGGCATCATCGAGGAGATATAGTGCCGACGGGATACCGGAGAGTTGGTGGTCAGAGCCAGCGAACCCATGAACCGCCCGTGAAAAGCTCCGAGAAACGCGATCGAGCCGGCCCGTTTGGTGTTGTACTTGGCAACCTTGATTCCGGCCTCGATAGACTCCGCACCGCTATTGGAGAAGAAGGATCGCTTGGGGAAGTCGCCGGGCGTCAGCTTCATGAATCGCTCGGCATACTCTATCTGGGGAAGGGTCAGATAATCGCAGGAATTGGCATGAATCAGTTGCGCGACCTGTTCCTGAACCGCCTTCACCACATGCTCCTGGGTATGTCCCATCACCGAGACCGCTATCCCAGAACCGAAGTCCATAAAAACATTCCCGTCGACATCTTCCACGTAGGGTCCATGGCCACGCAGAGCTACCAGGTCAGCCGTCCGGCTCAAGCTGGTACTGAGTGCCGTGTTATCCCGCTTAATCCACTCCCGGGCTTTCGGTCCCGGAGGATCAACAACAATCTTTGGTCCATCATAATTAAAACTCATAAAATTCTCCTTTTTCAGTTGTTATATATTCAAATCTCCTAACACAACTAAACTAATAGCTTATTTAGAAAGGAGTGATGGAGTATTGGAATCCCGCGGTCCCAGCACTCCATTACTCCATCACTCCATTTTACACCCGAATGATCAAATGACATTGAACAACAGATGTAACTTCTATAATAATATCCTGGCATCGAGGACAAAACTCCTCTCCGGCGTGGCCAGAACCGGGTTGAGATCGATCTCCTTGATCGCCGGCAACTCCAGGGCCAGCCGGGAAAGACCGGTGACAATATCGATCAGGGACTCGAGATGAGAGGCTTGACTTCCCCGGGCTCCGGCCAGCAACGGATATCCCTTGATGCTCTTGATCATCCGCTCCGCCTCGGGTCTTTCGACCGGCGCGATCTCGAAGACCACGTCTTTCAGAATCTCCACAAAGATTCCGCCCAGCCCGAACATTACCGCCGGCCCGAACTGGGGATCCCGGATCATTCCCATGATCACCTCTACCCCACCGGATATCATCGGGGCGATCAAAACTCCTTCTATGCCGGCTCCCGGCACAGCTTCGTTAACAGCCTGGAGAATATCATCATAACCCTGCGCCGCGGCTTCTCCATCAGCAATATTCAGCTTCACGCCGCCGGCATCGGATTTATGAATGACATCCGGAGATACTATCTTCATCACTACCGGAAATCCGACTTCACCGGCCATGGCTCCGGCTTCTTCCGAAGAAGCCGCCAACCGATAATCAAGAACCGGGATATCATAGGCGGCTAAAAGCGCGTAAGCCTCCGGTTCCAGAAGGGACCGGTTCTTCGCCTTCGCTTGCGCGATGATCTCCCGGGCGTTCATGATATCGCATCCTGGTAGGCCTTTTCACCGATAAGAAAGGCCTGTTCGTTCAGATCTTTAAATTTAGGCTTGAAGGAGCCGGCGATCACATCGAGAAGAATCTGACGATCAAAGGTGATCAGACCGGTGCCATAGGCCGCGCCCAGCATAACGATATTCATCGAGCGAGGGTTACCGATCTCACCCGCTATCCTGGTCCCGTCCACTACAACTACTTTACCGGCCACACCACGCAAGACTTCCTCAATCTCGTCTATCGGCGGATAGGCCGCGTTTCCGGTCGAGACATCCACCGGGTAGACCGGTGCGGGATTCAAGACCACCACCCCATCCGGAGCGGCATACTTCTGGGCAATTCTCAAGCCCTCCAGCGGTTCCTGAGCCACGATGATATCAGCGGACCGCTCCCGGACCAGGGGGCCGTAAACATCACCGATCCGGACATGGGAACTCACCTTCCCGCCCCGCATGGCCGCGCCAAAGGTCTCACCAACTCGCGCACGATCTCCGGCGTTAATCGCCGCTTCGGCCAGGATATGGGAAGCTCTTACACTCCCCTGGCCGCCAACTCCACAGATAATTACGTTTAATTCCATGTCACCATCTCCTAATGTTATAAAAATTACACCATTCAAATTCCAAGCTAAGTGGAGTATTGGAATACTGGAGTACTGTTACACCGGCCTCATGGCCGCTCCATCAATCCATCACTCCATCACTCTATTACTCCATTACTATCGCGCCAACCGGGCAGACCTGCACACAGATACCGCAGTTAACGCAGAGGAGCGGATCGATACCGGCTTTCTTGGATTCCGGATCAAAGAGGGAAGCCGGGCAGCCGATCCGAACACAGGCCTTGCAGCCGATGCACTTATCCTTTTCCACGTGGGTCTTCGGAGTTCTGGCGCCTTCCCGCCGGATAACCTGAATCATGCATTCGCCTGTCAGGATAACCACGGAAAAGCCCTTGAAGTTTATCGCTTCATCAATCGCTTCCGACGCCTCATCCAGATTATAGGCATTGACGGTCTTGACCGATTTGATCCCCATTGCTTGACAGACCGCCGCGATGTTCAGGGTTCCTATCTTTTCACCCATTGCGTTAATCTCGGAACGGGGACTAGGCTGATGGCCGGTCATGCAGGTCCAGCTATTGTCCAGGACCAGGTAGGTGATGTCGGCGTCGTAGAGCGCGGCATTAGCCACCGCCGGCAGACAGGAATGGAAGAAGGTAGAATCTCCGGCTACCGCGGCTACTTTCTTTCCGTCATCATCTCCCAGCGCTCTTCTCTCGCCCATTGCCTGACCGATTCCCGAACCCATTACATAGGTGGTGTCCAGGATCTCATAGCACGATGATACCGGGTACTTTTTCGTGGCGTCATCGGTCGGGGTAATCACCTGGGCGGCCAGGCCGTATCCACCCTGCTCGTAACAACCGATATCGCCGTTGACGATAATCAATTCCTTTCCGCGCTTCTTGATGATTTTGGCCAGGGCGGCGTAACTACCCAGATGCGGGCAGCCGGCACAGAGAGCAGAGGAACGGGGCACGGTGAGAGCCTGGGCTTTCTTCAGTATCTCTTCGGGAAGATCGGCGGAGGGCCGTTCAATTCCCAGAAGTTCGGAGATCGCTGAAAGTGCCAGGTCCGGATTGAGTTCATCATAAGTGGGCATCACTGCTTTTGATCCCCGCCCGATGATCTCTTTAGCCAGCCCGGCATCGGAGGCCAGTTCTTTCAGCTTATTCTCCAGCATCGGATTTCCGTCCTCCACCACCAGAATCTTATCAGCGGCGGCCAGGATCTTTTTCATCTTCTCTTCCGGAGCAGGATAGACAAAACCGATCTCCAGAATGCTGCAGGCGCCTTTCTTGTCGAGCGTGGTCAGGGCATCGTTGACATAAGAAGTTCCTATGCCGGACGAGATAATGGCGACTTTACTCCCCTCAACAATATCCAGCTCATTAAAAATTGACTTCTCGGACTCAGCCAGAAACGCAGGATACTTCTTCTTCAGGTCGCCGTGGCGGCCGGCCGCACCCGCTGGAGGACCATAGACCGCCCAGCGGAAGGGCTGCTTGAAGTGTTTATTCCAACCCACCTCCAGCGGAGCGATACCGATTTCCCCGAAGACCACATCCCCGGAGGCATGAGAGAGACGGGTTACCGACCGGAGAAAGACCGGTATTTCCTGCCGCTCGGAAAGCTCAAAAGCCTCCTTGGTCATATCTTTGGCCTGCTGCTGATCTTTCGGCTCCAGGCAGGGGATCTCCGCGTACTGGGCCAGCGGGCGGGTATCCTGTTCGGTGGAAGAATAGTGCGCCCCGGGATCGTCAGCTACTACTATCACGAAACCTCCCCTAACCCCGCTATACGGAAGGGTAGCAAAGGTATCCATGGCCACATTCAGGCCGGCGTTCTTCATCACCACCAAAGTCCGGGCGCCGGTCAAGGCTGAACCGGAAGCAACATCGATCGCCACTTTCTCGTTCAGAGACCATTCCGCGTAAAATCCTAACTCCGGAGCCAGTTCACCCAGGACCTCACCCACCTCGGTGGAGGGAGTTCCCGGATACCCGATGGCACACTCGATCCCCGCCTCAACCGCCCCCCGGGCAATCGCTTCGTTACCCATCAGCAGGGTCTTCAGACCTGCTTCATCCATACCAACTTTATTCATATTTTATTCCTCCTTAATAAAATTTTTTCAAAGAAAAAATTTTAGTTTTGAATGTTTGCCTAAATTTTTTTAACGAATATTTAACCACGAAGAACACGAAGATAAATAATTATCAACTAATGATTTCTCTCTCTTTTTTTTCCTTCGTGAACTTCGTGTCCTTCGTGGTAAATAATATCACTGTCCAACATCAACCGGTTAAAACAGATCGCGCGGCACGGGCGGCGCGCTCGGGAGTGGGAAAAGTCGGGATCCGGGCTCCATTCATCTTTTTGAATTCAACCTCCTCCACTTCTCCTCCTCCAATATAACAGGCCAGGATAGGCTTATCCACCGCCTTTTTCATCTCCAGGCAGTTCTCCATCGCCCGGGGGATTGGATCGCCGAAGATCAGCAGATAGAGGTCAATTCCTGGTTCTTCTTCAGCTAATGCCAGAACCGCCTCCTTATAACGTTCAGCCGGTGTATCTCCAGTCAAATCGAGGGGGTTACCCACCACGCAGTGAGATGGGAGAACTTCTTTCATGCGGACGCGCCCGGCTTCTGAGAGAGGTGCCACATCCAGACCCAGTTCCTCCAGGACATCAACCGCCACGATCGCGGAACCCCCGGAGGAGGTGATCACCTGAACCCGTTTGCCGGGCCGCTTCTTCTCCATCGCCAGGACCTTGGAACAGTCATAAAGTTCATCGATCGACTCGACCTTTTCAAACCCGATCTTGCGGAGAGCCGCGTCAAATATCTCACCTCGGCCGGCGATGGATTTGGTGTGGGATTCCGCTGCCTGTCTTCCCCGCTCGGTCCTCCCACCCTTCAATACCAGAACCGGCTTATCCTTCGCCACGCGACGTCCCACATCCATGAATTTATCACCATCTTTGACCCCTTCTATGTAAACCGCGATAACTTCAGTACTGGGATCGGCGCCGAAAAAATTGATCAGGTCCGACTCATCAATATCACAGCGGTTGCCCAGGGCTACCAGACCCGAGATTCCAATATCTTCTTTCTCGGCCCGATCGCCCAGGGCCGCGGCAATGGTGCCGCTCTGGGATATCAGCGCCAATCCACCCTGGCATTTAATCAGGGGCCAGCTGATGCAGAGCTTATTAGCGGGGTAGTTGATCCCCTGACAGTTGGGCCCGATGATCCCGACACCGCCACCGCGGGCCGCCGCAACCAACGCCGCTTCCAGATCGTCGTTGCCAATCTCCCGGAATCCGCCCGAGATCACCACCGCTCCCTTCACCCCCAGTCTTCCAGCCTCTTCAATCACCCCGGGCGCGAACTTGCCGGGTACAATTACGGCGATCACGTCAATCGGTTCTCCGACATCAGAGAGGGACGGATAAGCCTTCAAACCCAGAACTTCATCCGCCTTGGGGTTGATCGGGTAGATCGGGCCCTCGTAGCCCATATTAATCAGGTTGTTCAGGATCTCGTAGCCCAGCTTCTCGGGATTTGTTGATGCTCCTACGATTGCCACGGAGCGGGCGTTGAAGAGAAGATCCAGGTCTCGCAGTTCATGCTTACTGACTGATTGTTCCACTGTTACCTCCTATTATTTTCCTCCGGAAAATAATAATATTTTTTGTTTGAAAATTTGTAATAAAAAAACTTGATTCCTATTGCCATGGTATTATATTGACAATATAAGTCAGACAACAGGTGTAGCTGATTCAATCGCCTGTGGCATAATATATGTAAATTAATAAAACAATCAACCATAATAAATTTTTTCCGGAGGAAAAATTTAATGAGCAAACTTCTGAGGACTATATTTTTTGATAAGCATGTTGATCTGGGCGCCAAGATTGTGGAATTCGGAGGCTGGGAGATGCCGATCCAGTACTCCGGGGGAATCGTCCAGGAACACCTGGCAACCAGAAAAGGAGCCGGCCTCTTCGATGTCTCCCATATGGGGAGGTTTGTCTTCCGGGGGGAAGGGGCCCTGGCGTTTCTCCAGCACACTCTAACCAATAACGCCGCCGCGATCCTCCCGGGTGAATCACAATATACCATCATTCCCAACCCCGAGGGCGGAGCGATCGATGACTCCTACCTCTACCGGTTCTTTGAGGATGAATTCCTCCTGGTGGTCAACGCGGCCAACCGGATCAAAGACTGGGATCATTTCCAATCCATCCTCCCGAAATTCCCCGATGTGGAACTGATCGATCGAACCATGGATCTGACGATGCTCAGTCTCCAGGGGCCTCTCTCTAAAGATATCCTTCTGGAAATTATCGAAGACGGAACTCTGCCCGAGCCGATGCGGAACTGCCTCTCCCGGTTAACTATCAATGGCGCCGATATTCTGATCGCCCGGACCGGGTATACCGGGGAACCGATCTGTTTTGAACTCTTCGTCAAGCAGGAAGATTCCCTGATGATCTGGGATCTGTTGATTGAAAAAGGAGCGGTTCCAATCGCTCTGGGGGCGCGGGACACACTCCGGCTGGAAGCCGGGCTCCCGCTCTACGGGCACGAATTCGGGATCGACCAAACCGGGCGGGAGATTCCGATCTTCGCGGCGGGTCTGGCCAACGTGGCGGTCAGCTTCTCCCCTTTAAAAGGGGATTTTATCGGAAAAGAGGCTCTCCACAAACAATGGGAAGCCCGTAAACTCATCCGGAAGGAGGGCGACTTCTCGAAGATAGAGGATCTTCCCCGGATGATCATGCCGGTGGCCCTGGCCGGGCGGGGAATCGCCCGGGCCGGAGACAAGGTCTTCATGGGAGATAAGGAGGTGGGCTACATAACCAGCGGGACGATGGTGCCTGAGTGGAAATGGGTGGGGGAAGGACTGGAAAGCCGCCTGATCGACGAGAAAAAGATGCGGGCGATCGGCCTGGCGCTCCTAGACAACCATCTCCGCAAAGGCGACCGACTTGAGATCGAGGTACGGGGAAAGCGGACCGAGGGAGTAATTGTTCCCTACCATATGCGGGGAGAAGCCCCCCCTTATGCCCGCCCGATTCAATACGACCACCTTTTTCATAATGAGGAGAAAGATGCCGGAGAGGAGACGGCCAGGAAAGTCGCCGGACTTCTGGAAAAAGCGATAGATAATACCGTCTGGCGGCAGCGCGAATGCGTCAACCTGATCCCTTCCGAGATGACAGAGTCGCCGATGGCCCGGCTCCTCTCGATCATGGACCCCTCCGGGAGATACGCGGAACACAAAGCGCTCAAGGCCTTTGAAGAGACCGAGGTCTTCTACTACCAGGGGGCGGATTTTATCGGAGAGGTGGAAAAACTCCTGGATGAGGAACTGAATCTCTATCTCGGCAGCCGGGAAGTGGAGACCCGGCTGATCTCCGGCCAGATGGCCAACGCCGCGGTCTTTTCCGCCATGGTCCACCGGATCAACTTTGGGGACCGCAAACGGGAACCCCGGAGGATGCGGAGGGTGATGAATCACCACATCATGAAAGGCGGCCATCTCAGCTCCCAGCCGATGGGGGCCTTGAGGGATTACGTGGCCCGTGATCCGGAGACCGAAAAACCGGCCGTGATCAACTTCCCGGTCCTCCCCGACAATCAATACCGGATCGATGTCGACGCCTGCCGGGAAATTATCGGACGTTACCAGCCGGAACTGATCATTCTGGGTAAGTCCGTAATCCTCTACCGGGAGCCGGTAGCCGAGATCCGGGCCCTGGTCGATGAACTCTCCCCGGAGAGCGTGATCATGTACGATATGGCCCACGTCCTGGGATTGATCGGCCCGTACTTTCAGGAGCCGTTCAAGGAAGGGGCCGAGTTCGTCACCGGCTCCACTCACAAGACCTTCTTCGGCACCCAGCGGGGAGTCGTAGCCGCGAACTATACCCGAGAGAGCTACCGCTGGCCGCTCTGGGAAGCGCTCCAGTCCCGGGCTTTCCCCGGTTCGGTCAGCAACCACCACCTGGGGACAATGCTGGGGCTCTTGATGGCGACCTACGAGATGAACCACTTCAAGGATCAATACCAGCCCGCCGTCATCAACAACGCCAAAGCCTTCGCCAAAGCCCTGGCTGATACCGGGATGGATGTGGCCGGTGACCCAAAGCTGGGATATACCGAGACCCACCAAGTAGTTCTGAATGTCGGCTACAGCCACGGCCCCGAGATCGCGAAACGCTTGGAGGACAACAACATCATAGTCAACTACCAGGGCCGCCCCGAGGATGAAGGTTTCTCCGCCGCCGGCGGCTTAAGGCTCGGCGTCTCCGAGATGACCCGTTTCGGTATGGCAGAAACGGACTTCCAGGAACTGGCCGGACTCATCCACGATATAGTGATCGAAGGCAAGGACCTGAAAGAAGAAGTAAAATCCTTCCGGTCCCGCTTTCTCGAGATCGGCTACTGCTTCAAAGAAAAAGAGTTCGATCCCCTGATCGAGAAACTGCACCAACTGATCTAGGGATTGATACTCATCGTTGGACGTTGGGAGTTGGAAATTGGAAATTCATTCTTTCCCGGCATCACCCCCGATTTTAGCCGCAAAAATACGCAAAAACCGCAAAATACCCTCTTCCTCGGCCCCTTTTCTAAACTACGAATTACGCTAATTTGCAAATGATTACCCCGCCTCGGCCCTTTTTATGTCCACGAATTCCTGCCCCGAAGAAAGCGGGGGCAATAATCTACACGAATTGTTGTTGGAGATTGCCGAAAATTTCTTTCTTCTTATCTGTCAATAGCCCGGGGTCTTGTTTGATCCTGGACCATTTCTTTTAATCCAATCCTCAAGCTGCTGAGCAGAGGGCAGATCGGCTTTTAACTTCGCAGGTAATATACGATACGTTGCCACTCCCATGGGCTTGTTTGTATCGCACAGGGCGTATTCAACTACAATCTTGTTTCGTTTCTTGCAAAGAATTATCCCGATTGTCGGATGATCTGCAGGATGCCGGAGCTTATCGTCGACCGCCGACAGGTAAAAGTTCATTTTCCCGGCGAATTCAGGTTCAAACGGAACCACTTTCAGGTCAATAATAATGAAACATCGCAGGTGAAGATGGTAAAATAGAAGATCCATGAAATAATCTTTGCCGACTACTTCAAGATGATATTGTTGGCCGATAAAAGAAAAGCCTTTGCCAAGTTCCATCAGAAAATCCTTGATTCTATCGATGAGAGCACCTTCTAACTGCCGTTCGGAGATGTCGGTGCCAAGCCCGATAAAACCAAAATTATAGGGATCTTTGATAAGTTGACTGGCTAAATCGGACTGAGGGATGGGGAGCGTAGCCGAGAAATTGGTCAACGCTTTACCCTGGCGTTCATATAGACCTGTTTCAATCTGGTGAACAAGGACGGATCGAGACCAACCATGTTCTATTGTCTGGCGGGCATACCACTATACTGCGGGCAAAAGAGCTGATTAAACTTATAAATGCCTTAATGGAGAGTGGTGCGCTGCGCACCACTGTGGCGCAATACCATGCGGCAGAATGAGTTGCATGTAGGTTGCGCCGGCGCAACTGGCGATTTCCAAGGAGTTGGGCTCAAATCAAGTAGTTTGGGGCAAATTTTTCCTCTTGGCAATAGAGACCTATTGAATTGCCCCTGATCTTTTCGGTCGCAGCAACCGACATGGATTCGCCATAGCAACCACTTGAAATACAAGATGTTACAGAGATTTTAGCCACTATTTTCACGCTTAAAATGATGATTTTGTACCCAAGATCATGGTTTTAACGTTATAATCAGGAAGAAAACAGGCACGATCCGGAACAAATTCATTTCGGGATTTGATAAATTCCAGGAAATACTTAGCGCTTCGCGCCAACTTTTTGGTAGCCGCACCCTTCAGGGTGCGCAATAGACGCCCCGCTTAATACGGGGCGGCTACCTTTTCACTACATTTATTGTCCACCAGAGCCGCATCAGCCTCAGGCTGAAAATTCTGAAGCAGCAAGTTAGCATTGACAGAAGAGATTGAGCAGAATACTTTCATTTATATAGTGTGCTTACTCTTTGAGGCTTCTGCAAGATGCTGATTAAACGCTCGCCGGTTCGCTTCTGAATCGCGGATGGTGGCGAGCGGCTATTTAACGGATTATCTGTTGCTATCATCCGCTAAATCCGGGATCAGCACATCTGTCAGACAATTTATGACAACTAGAGATACTGAACGACACCGGGCGAAAGAACACACCCACCGGTTCTTCGAGGAGCGGAATCGCGCCTTCCGGGTCATCTTCGACACAGTGTTGGAGGTGGAGGGGGCAAGCGATGAGGACGTCTTCCTCATTCTCTGCCGCAACCTGATCCGTTTATGCGGCGCCACCGCAGCCGCCCTGGCTACCTATAACCCTGCCCAAAAAACAATGAACCTGGAGTGCGTCTGCCGGAAATCCGGCAATGGGGAGGAAGAGGTCCTGGATCAGACGGCAATCACGGCACCGGTTACGGATAAAATCGTGGAGAATTTCCGGGCGAGTCAGGTTCAGGAATGTCATGAGCACCGGGGATGTCTGGTTGATATCTTCTCCGGCTCAATCCTCGATGAGATGGACCTTTCCCGGGAAGATAACTGCTATCGTCTCTCCTGCGTCCGGGACGGAGAATTGCTCGTCGGTGGGCTGGTCCAGCTGCCGCCGGGAAATAAGCTCAAGCTCAAAGACATGATCGACACTTTTATGAATATGGCGGGACTTATTATCCAGCGGATCTACATCTACAAATCACTGCGAGCGAGCGAACAGCGCTACCGCGCGGTGGTGGAGGACCAGACCGAGTTCGTCTGCCGTTTCCGGCCAGATCTGAAGATAATTTTTGTGAACCAGGCCCTGAGTAAGCTAACCGGCCACCGACCCGAGGAGCTGATCGGAGAATCGATCACAAAATTTACAGATAAGTCCTACCATGAATCGCTCTTAAAAGAACTCCATACGCTCACTCCCGATAGACCCGCAAGAAGTATGGAACAATTGACGCACCTGCCGGATGGAACAACCCGGTGGACCATGTGGGTAAACCGAGCCATCTTTGATGATTCCGGGGAAATAGCTGAATACCAGGGCGTCGGCCGGGATGTTACCGACCGGAAAAAGGCACAGGAGGCGCTCAGACAGTCGGAAAAAGAAAAGGCGGTTATCTTGAACAGCCTGGATGAGGTAATCACTTTTCAAGACCGGGAATTGCGTCTGATCTGGGTTAACCAGGCCGCCGCCAAGTCGATAGGATTGGAACGGTCACAGATTTGCGGACGGCGTTGCTATGAAGTGTGGAGTCAACGTTCCACCCCATGCGATGATTGCCCCGTGTTATTAGCAATGAAGACCGGATCAACACAGGAACATGAGATAACCACACCGGACGGCAGGATATGGTATATCCGGGGATATCCGGTTAGCGATGAAGAAGGGAATATAATCGGCGCGGTCGAGGTTACAAAGAATATTACGGAGCAGAAGCGGGACGCGGAAGTCATGCTCAGGCATTCTCTGGTCTACCGGTCCATGCAGGAAGCGGTACTGCTCTTCGATCGGGAGGATAAAATCATCGATATGAATCCGGCAGCGGAGAAACTGCTCGAATGGCCGCGGGATGAACTTCTGGGCAAGAAATCCGAGATCCTCAATCCCCCGGATCGAGTGGAGGAGATTGTTTCCATGATCCGACGGGACCTCGAAAAAGATGTGGTCTGGGAAGGAGAGCTTCCGATCATCACCCGGTCAGGAAAATCCAAGATTATGTCCACCATTGTCAGCAGTGTTAACGACCGGGAAGGTCAATGGATCGGGAATGTCGGCATCAACCGCGATATTACAGTCCGCAAACGGCTGGAGGGTGAAGTAATCAAGACGCAAAAGCTCGAATCTCTCGGCATTTTGGCCGGAGGGATCGCCCACGACTTTAATAACCTCTTGATGTCAATCATGGGCAACGTCTCATTGTCGAAGCTGAGTTTACCCGAAGACTCGGAGATCCGACAGAGCCTTGACGATGCCGAAGATTCCTGTCTTCAGGCCCGAAATCTGACCCAGCAGCTCCTTACCTTTTCCCGGGGCGGCCTCCCGGTCCGAAAGTGCGTTTATATCTCCGACCTACTCAAGGATTCTACCAGATTTTCCCTGAGCGGATCCAAAAACAAGGCCTCATTCTCAATCGAGGACGATCTCTGGCCAATCAATGCCGATACCGGCCAGATAAACCAGGTCATTAATAATCTCTCCATCAACGCCGCTCAGGCAATGCCGGAGGGAGGCAGAATTGAGGTTACAGCAAAAAATATTATCGTTACGGATGACATGGGACTGGCACTGAAAAAAGGGAAATATATACTGTTAACCCTTCAGGATGGTGGAGTCGGCATACCGGATAAATACATCGGCAAAATATTCGACCCCTACTTCACCACCAAAAAACAGGGAAGCGGTCTGGGGCTGGCCACCGTATATTCCATCATCAAGAATCATAACGGACTGATCACAGTTACATCCAGACCGGGTAAGGGAACCACATTCTCAGTTTATCTCCCCGCTTCCGACGAAATAGCAGCACAGGTGGAGATCCAGCAGGATCTGGAGATCGTCAGGGGCACGGGGAGTATACTTCTGATGGATGATGATGATAGCGTCAGAACAGTAGCGAGCCGGATGCTGAAAAAACTTGGCTATGATGTTAAAACCTCCGTCAACGGAGAGGAGGCTATCAACTCCTTTGCCGAGGCCTATAAGGCCGGATCAACCTTCGACGCTGTAATTCTTGACCTAACGGTCAAAACCGGAATGGGAGGAGAGGAGGCGGTTCGGGAGATTAAAAAAATTGAGCCGGAGGCGAGTATTATCGTTACCAGTGGTTATTCAACCGATTCCATAATGGCCAACTACGAGAGATATGGATTCTGCGGTGTTATTGTCAAGCCATATAAAATAAAAGACCTGAGCAAACTCATGAGCCGGGTAATACCAGCCCGGGAAAAATAAGATTTAAAAGTCGATATCTTCCGGTTGGTAGTTGAGCTCATCTTTCAGACGCAGTTCATCATCATAATGGAAGATCGGCCGGCGGGCGGCCAGGACATCGTCAGTCCTTCGGATCGGGGCATTGACCGGGGCGTTCAAAAGCAACTCGGGATTACTCTTTGCCTCTTCCGATATTTTAATCATCACCTCGATGAACTCATCCAGTACTTCTTTCCCTTCTGACTCACAGGGCTCAACCATCAGCGTCTCTTCAGCGTAAGGCTTGAAGTGAGGGAAATATATGGTGGGAGGGTAGTAGCCGTAGTCCATCAGCCGCTTGGCGATATCCAGCGTCTTGACGCCATGCTTCTTATAGTCTCGACCGGTCAGGACGCACTCATGAGCACAATAACCGTCATAGGAAGGGCGGTAATATTCTTTTAACTTCTTCAGCAGATAGTTGGCGTTTATGACGCTCGCCTCCGAAGCCTTCCGCAGACCATCCGGCCCCATGGAAAGAATCCAGGCATAGGCTTTAACCAGAACCGAGAAGTTGCAGAAGAAAGCCCGCATCATCCCGATACTCTTCTCCCCCGGATACCTGAGTCGATATTTTGCCCCATCGAATACAACAATCGGCGAAGGCAGATAGGGAGCGAGGAATTCTTTTACCCCGACCGGACCGGCACCGGGACCACCCCCGCCGTGAGGAGTAGAGAAGGTCTTATGGAGATTGAGGTGGACCACATCAAAACCGGTATCGCCTGGACGGAGGATACCGAGGGTGGCATTGAGATTGGCCCCGTCATAGTAAAGCAGGCCGCCTTTCTTATGAACAATCTCCGCGATCCGATCGATACTGTGGTCAAAGAGCCCCACAGTGTTGGGATTGGTCAGCATCATCCCGGCGGTATCTTCGTCCATCAAACGCTCAAGTTCATCAATATCAACCGTCCCCGACTCGTTTGATTTCAACTCCACCACCTTGAATCCGGCCATAGCGGAAGAGGCCGGATTGGTGCCATGCGCGGAGTCCGGAACTAGCATCTTGCTCCTTTTTTCTCCCCGGTCCTCAAAATATTTCCGGATAATCAAAACCCCGGTCAATTCTCCGTGGGCTCCGGCTGCCGGGGCTAGAGTGTAAGCATCCATACCAGTAATCCGGCAGAGAAGTTCCCCGAGGTCATACATCAGCTTCAATGATCCCTGGACAGTATCCGCGGGAGCGAAGGGATGGGCATGGATAAATCTATCCAGTGAAGCCAGCTTCTCGTTGATCTTGGGGTTATACTTCATAGTGCACGACCCCAGGGGGTAGAAGCCGTCCTCAATGCCGTAATTATATTTGGAGAGCCGGGTAAAATGACGGATCACGTCAAGCTCGGAGACCTCGGTCAGTTCCCTCTTCTTCCCCAGGGCATAAGATGGGACGCAGTCCTCAATCGAGATCTCCTCAAACCGGTCCACGGGGAGAGAGTACCCTTCTCTTCCTTTAACGCTCTTTTCAAATATCAGCTTCATATTTATATTATTTTGCCACTAAGACACCACGGCACTAAGAAAAATACAGACGAAATAAATGAACTATTTTTTTCCTTTCTTCGTGTCTTAGTGCCTTTGTAGCATATTTTATTTAGAGAGTATCTCAGCGATGTGGTCCAGTTCTCCGCGGTTAAAGATTTCGGTGACGGCAAAAAGAGCGGAATTATCCAATTGTTCGTCTCCGAGAAAGATACCGGGAGAGAGCGGTGGAACATATCCGCTCTTTAACAACAGTTGCCTCATCTCAAGAACCGGTCTTTTGCTCCGAAGAAGAAATTCATTGAAGAACGGATAGTCAAAGACTTTCTCGAACCCTCCACTTTCGACCAGACATTCTTCCAGATAATGAGCGGCGCGGGTATTTAACAGGGCCGTTTGGTAGAGTCCTTCCGTCCCCATCAGGGAGAGATAGATATCGGAGGCGATGATATTGAGGCCGTGATTGGAGCAGATACAAGAGGTCGCCTTCTCCCTCCGGATATCCTGCTCGCGGGCCCGGGAAGTCATCACAAAGGCCCTTTTCCCGTCCCGGTCAACCGTCTCACCCACAATCCTTCCCGGAAGCTGGCGGAGGAACTTCTTCCGGGCAGCCAGGTAGCCGTTATAAGGACCGCCAAAACTGAGATCCATCCCCAGCGACTGTGCCTCGGCGGCCACTATATCAACATCCATCTCACCGGGCGGTTTTAAGATGCCGAGTGAGATACTCTCCGCGACCACCTGGATGAAGAGGGCGCCACGCTCGTGGGCCAGTTCCGCCAGCTCCGCGATCTTTTCGATCCCGCCGAAGAAGTTCGGACTCTGAACGATCACCGAAGCCGTCTCATCATTGAGCATATCTTCCAGTCGGGAAATATCGACGAGCCCCCCCCGATACGGGAGTTCAATTATTTCCGTCTCATGGGGGGCGGTATAGGTCTCGATAACCGCCCGGTAATGCGGATGGAGGGCGGAGGAGATGATAATCTTATTCTTCTTGGTCAGACGGAGTGTCATCAGAGCCGCCTCGGCAACCGCCGAGGCACCGTCATACATCGAGGGGATAACCACCTCCATCCTGGTCAGCCGGGAGAGATAGGTCTGGAGTTCGAACATCGCCTGGAGGATCCCCTGGCTCCGCTCCGGCTGATAGGGGGTATAAGTGGTGTAAAACTCTTCCCGGCTCAAAAGAGCGGAGACCGCCCGGGGAACATAATGCCGATAGGCTCCGGCTCCGAGCAGCGGCTTCAAGGAGGAGAAGTCGGCGTTTTGGCCGGCCAAAGCGGTGAGATGTTCTTCCAGTTCCAGCTCCGATAGAGGGCCGGGGATATTTAGATCGCCTTTAAACCGCACCCCGGCGGGGATGGTAGCGATCAGCTCCTCAAACGAAGAGGCCCCGATCTCTCCCAACATCTCCTGTTGCTGCTCTGACGTATTGGTGATGTATCTCATATAAATTAGCTCTCTTCGGTCGCGAATTTATGCGGGATCACTTCCTTACTTTGTCAGGAAGGCTTGCAGTATCGGTTTCGCCTTGTGGGAAATGTAGTATCACCTCCCGGATTCATCCGGGAGGCTTGTAAACCTGGCTTCACCTTCTTTGGCGCTGTAAGTCCAGATATTCAAGCGTAGCGATACTACACCTCATACAAAGAATGCCGGAGGCATTCTGATCCTACAAATCCCGTACACAAGACTTGTGTGCGGGGCGATACAACGTATTTTAACTCCCCTCTTCCAGGTATTTCTGATAGGCACTGTAATCCATCATGCCGACCAGCTCGGAGGAGTCGGCAATCTCGATCTCAACCAACCAGCCGTCGCCATAAGGATCTTCGTTGATCTTCTGGGGATTATCTTCCAAATCACCGTTCACCCCGGTAATTTTACCTGATGCCGGAGCGTAAACATCGGAAGTCGCTTTCACCGATTCCAGGACAATGATGCTGTCTCCTTTGCTTACCTCCACCCCTACCTCGGGAAGTTCCACGTAGACAACGTCGGTAAGTTCTTTCTGCGCGTAATCGGAGATACCAATCCGAGCCGGAGACTTTTCTGATTCTACCCATTCATGGTCTTTCGAAAAGATTAAAGCTTCAGGATTCATACTGCCTCCTTTCTCCTTTGTTAATTTAATTTCTGGGGAAGATAAAGTAAATTCCCTGAAATAGAAATTAGGCTGCTGAGTAGTCTCACTGGCATTGCATTAATATAATCATGACAGGTATTTGTTCAAAACTAATTTAGCCCCGCCGTTGGCGGGGCTAAATTATTACCAGGATTTCTGAGCATGGGCTCTTCGTTTGGGGCGCTGGGGATCGATAAACATATTATCGATCCCTTTCTCCTTCATCTCCTGAAAATGGTTCCAACGCTTCCGACCGATGATTTTTTCTATTGTCCCGGGGTTGAGAACCTGCTGCGGCATACAGAACCCGAGCTTGGTTGTGCAGGTCTCGATCTTTTCCTCCCCATCATCGGTTATAGTCAGTTTAACCACAAAAATTCCGTTGATTGTGGGGCTCTCCAACTGATAGCCACCTTCTATTTTTTTCGCGATCATATTATTTTTCCCCCTATCTATAAAATTAGCTCTCCGAGTTTTGGGAATTAAGTTCTGGAGAACAAATTTGCATTATGTTTTGTCTGCAATACCGTTCAATGCTGGCATATTCTTATTTCTCCACAGGAGAAATGAGATTACTCATATTTCTTTAAAAGTCCTGTCTTGGCATTAAATTCCTTGATCAATTCATCCCATTCCTCGTAGGCATGGAACTGTTTTGTCCAGTAGTCATCATCATACCATTGGGCGTTGAGCTCTTCAAGCTGTTTCCCCTGCTGCTCGATCCAGGTGAAGTACTTGAGGTTGTGCATCCGCTTCTTATCCCAGTAGGTCAACTCCTGCATCCAATCAATCGACTGACTCATCAACGATCTTTCAAAATCCAGGATCGCTTTCATCTCGGTATAGTCACCGTGCAATTCCTGTTCTTCCGCCTGCCGCGATTTGTACATATCCATCGAATCGGTAGCTACGGTTACGATGATTGAATCATCATTCATCTCATAGTACTTCGCCATCTTGATACAACCAAGCAGGTTGGCAATTGAGGAGATGCCCAGCAGATTCAGCTGATCCACCACATTGGGGTCAATTCCCTTCTTCTTCAGATAGTCCATGCCGACGGGCTCGTTAAAGAGGCGGAGCAGATCCATACAGTTCTGGTCATCGATATCTACCACCATATCCATAGTCTTGATGTTATGGATCCAGGGAACATGCTTATCTCCGATACCTTCGATCCGGTGACCGCCGTATCCGTTGTAGAGCAAGGTCGGGCACTGGAGAGCTTCCGAGGCCGCCACCTTGATATCGGGGAACTTCTCTTTAAGATATTCGGCACTGCCGAGCGTCCCGGCGGATCCCTGGGTCAGACAGATGGCCCGCAGTTTTTCCTTGCCTCTTCTCTCCGAGTAGTAGATCTCTTCCATCGCCCGACCGGTACAAACGTAATGCCAGATCGCGTTGCCGATCTGATCAAACTGGTTTAAAACCACGATCTCGTCCGGCCGCTTCATCTTCAATTCTTTCGTCTTGTCGTAGACCTCTTTCACGTTACTCTCACAACCTGGAGTAGCATAGATCTCGCAACCGACTTTTTCCAGCCACTCGAAACGCTCCTTTGACATTCCTTCCGGAAGAACCGCGATAGATGGGCAGGCCAGGAGGTAAGCGTCATAAGCCCCACCTCGGCAGTAGTTGCCGGTTGAAGGCCAGAGCGCCTTCTGAGTGGTGGGATCAAATTCCCCCCGGACCAACTTTTCCACCAGAGGTCCGAAGGTAGCTCCTACTTTATGGGCGCCGGTAGGAAAATACTTCCCGATCAGCATAAAAATCCGGGCCCGAACTCCGGTCAATTCCCGAGGAATCTCCATATAATTTACTGAACCATAACCTCCCCCAAAACCAACCGGCTCATTCTTCCAGGTGATCCGAAACATATTGCGGGGATTAAGATCCCAAAGCCCAATATCCTTCAGTTCATTTTTGATCCCGGCCGGTATCTTTTCCGGGTTTGCCATCTGCTCATAGGTGGGGATGATAATATCCCTCTCTCTACACCTTTTAACGGTATTTTCCAATACCTTCTTCTTATCCGACATTTTTTTCTTCTCCTTTTTAAGAAAAATTAATTCAGAATATTAAAGTGACTCCGATTCTGTCGGAGTTATTAGTTTGAAAACATTGATTTAATTATTTATTGCGCCAGATATGCTTCTCGTCATGGAGAAGATACGCCTCTGGCTGAAGCCTCGGATTGAAACTGACGAAGCCACAAAATATTACCCCTCCCCCGATCCCACCTCGAATGGATTTTCCGGGGTGACAACGGAAAGTAATTTGACTTTAGAAAATTCTGAACCTTGCCCGGCATCGATAAATAAAGATGATCTATCTAAGTGGATGACGCAAAGTTCTAGTGGCATGGGAATGCAGACCATATTTAACAGAAGAACCCTCCGGCGTCAATCAGGTTTTATATTTAGATGCTAATTCAGCTTTATCTCATATCATTTGAATACTTCTTTTCTCTGGATATATCCTCTGCCTCAGTGGCCCAGATTAGATTCAATTGTAAGAAAGCTAGTCAACCGGTGGAGGAAGCTCGTTGGCAGGAACGCGAAATGTCCCGGCCATGATATCGCGGCGAATCTGGTTGATCACATCTTTCAACTCAGAAGAAATCTTCCCCTCAAAACTATGATAGGGCGCGAAGTATGCCCCCCCTTTAGCCATCATAGACCACTCCCGCAGATCCAGGGCTTGATACCGCTCGTCCTGAACATCGGTGATGACCTTCTCGACCGTGGGCCAGAGATCCCAGACCGTCCCCGATATTACCGTATCCTGAGCCAGTGAGTATTGATCCTGGAGGTTACCGAAGGCCATTGCTCCGTTATCCCGGCAGGCCCGGATAACACCGGGAGTTCCCGCGAAGATGTAGTCGCCGCCGGACTTGATCATCCTGGTTGCTTCCCGGGCGGCTGAGGAAGGATCGAAACGATTTTTGATAAAAGCACTCATTACCCGAGCCCCGGGATTCACCTCCAGGACACCGCGGCGAAAGGCGTTCAGAATACAGTCCACGGCCGGGTCCGCCATACCCCCCACCGCGCCAACAATATTCGTCTTCGTGCGCCGACCGGCGATCAACCCGCAAAGATAAGCCGGTTCATAGACCCAGCTATTAAAGACGGAGAGATTAGGAGCAGCCGGGCCGAAGTCTGAACAGAAACAGAACGCGATCTCCGGATAGTCCCGGGCAACCCTTCGGATAATGTCTTCGGAGTCCGGCGCGTCACCAAAGATAATCAGATACCCCTTCTCCGCGTAATCTTTCAGCACTCTCTTTATCTCCCGGGAGTTGACATTGGCGGTTACATCGCAGACCACCTCCATCTCTCGCTCGGCCTTTCGGAGTCCCTGATAAATAACCGCGGCCTGAGGATCTTCCAGAGAAGTAGAGAAGACTCCTGCCACCTTCATCTTGTCGCCCATTCCGAGGTCGGGACTACAGCCGGAGATACCGACCACTATCAGGGCGACCACCAAGAAACGAAAAATAATTGTTAGATAACCTGTATATTTAGACATGATGACTTTCTTTTTGTTATTTGGTGCCCCGTATAACGGGATTTCGCCAGGCTCAACTTGGGATTTGTGATTTTATAAGTATATTCAGAAGCAATGATTCCCATATAAATCGACTGATAACCAAGATGTTTAATCATTGGTACGATCCCCCCCGACCGCCTTATAATAAACATCAAGTGTATTTCGGGCGGTCTTATCCCAGGTAAAACCGGCTGCGTGGGATCTTCCTTTTTCTATCAACTCCGCCCGGAGATGATCATTGGCTACGCATGCCTTCAGTCCACGGCTTATACCTTCCACCGAGTAGGGGTCAAAGAGATAGGCTGCCTCCCCCGCGACCTCCGCCAGAGATGGCAGATCCGAGCAGGCTACCGGTAATCCCGACCGCATGCCTTCCAGGACCGGCAATCCGAATCCTTCCAGGAGAGAAGGGAATACCATCATCGCGGCATCGGCAAAGATAGCTTCCTTAACCCGACCCGGGATCCAACCGGTAAAGATCACATGATCACTCAAATCCAGACGTTCAACCACCTCTTTCAGATACTGGGAATAACGGTTATGCTGTACCCCTACAATCACCAGCTGGTACTGCCTCATCTCATCTCTAAAATGATAAAATGCCTCTAGAAGACGGGCAATATTTTTATGCGGATGGGCCGCGGCCACAGTAAGAATATAGGGAGAGATGATCCCATATTCACGGAGAAGCTCGGCCCGCTCTTCCGGGGGAGGAGGGGTAGATATTGTCTCGCCACCCCCCATATATACCGAGTTGACTTTCCAGAAAGGGAGATCCAGTGCCCAGAGAATCTCATCCCGGGAATAATCGGAGAGGGCAATCAGAGCTTGCGCTCGATGGGCCGAGTGTTTCACCAAAAATTTCATCCAGATCCGGGCCAGAAAAGGAAAGGTCTCGGGGAATTCAAGATAGATCAGATCGAGGATGGTGACTACCGAAGGACATGCGCAAAAAAGCGGCGCGACAAAGCCGGGAGAGTGGAGGACATCAAGGCCGTGCTGCCGGGCCCGATAGGGAAGGACCATCTGCTCCCAGACGATGCGGTGCGGACGGATTAGAGCCCGGACCGGACAGTGGTGCTCCTGGAAATTATCCCCCAGCTCAAAGGTCCCGCTGTTCTCGCGATTAGTAAAGATGATATATTCATTCTCCCGATCAATCCGCGCCAGAGCGGAGATCAACTGCCGGAGATAGATCTCACTCCCCCCAACCCGACCGGGGATAAGATATAACGCGTTGATTCCAATCCTCATTAATTTTTTTCCTTGAAAAAAATTAGTTTTAAACTTGTACCTAAAATTATCAGGACAGTTTATCCGAAAACCTTATATCGAAAATCCTTCGATATTCATAGGGTCACCGATTTGTTGAATTATATATATCGGGGCAATATTACTCGTAGAGGCGACCTTCAGGTCGCCAGCCTGAAGGCTGCCGCTATTCCCCATTCCCTATTCCCCAATCCCCAAATTATTCTTTCAATGCCAGTTCCTTCGCGGAAAGGCTAAAGCGCTTGAGCCAGCCGTAGAACTCTCGGTTACTCACCTTCTTCATCCGGTTTATCTCCAGCCGTTTGCGCCACATCATAGGAGCGCCGGCCAATGCGGCCAGATGCGCTTTAATCAATATTCCCAGTAGCTCGAGCGGCGAGTATTGTCGGGCAAATTCTCCGGCCGCTCCCTTCCCTGCGATGACACCATAGGCCTGATATATCATCCGCGCCGCCGCGTAAACCGGGACCATAAGCAACGCTCCCGGCGGAAAATTTTTAATAGTTAGCCAGATCCGATTCCGCTCCACCAGAAACGCCTTGATAGGAGAATAGGCTCCGGTAGTCGCCGAATATTTATGATAGACTATTGATGAGGGAACATAGACGACCTTCCAGCCCGCCAGCCGGACTCTCAAAGAGAGATCGGCGTCCTCTCCATAGATAAAGAAATCATCATCTAATAGACCTACCTTATCCAGGGCCTCTCGCCGGACCAGTAGGGCGCATCCACTGGGAGAAAGCACCTCCTCCTCCCGGTCATATTGTCCCCGGTCCTCCTCCAGTCGTCCCCTCCCCCGAAAGGTCCCATCCCGATAAAAAATATGTCCTACATTATCAATAATATCTGGCTGATAATAGGAAAGAATCTTGCAGGCGGCCATTCCATAGTCAGGCTGCTTCTCCAGCGCTTCAACCATGCTCTTCAGCCAATCGGGATGAAGCCTGGTATCGTCATTCAGCAGAGCCAGATACTCCCCCCGGGCCGCACGTAACCCAACATTGTTCCCCCCGGTATATCCAATATTTTCCGGGAGCTCAATAATCCGAACGAAATCTCCGAAGCGATGGCGGACGAAATCCGCGGAACCATCATTCGACCCGTTGATAACAACAATTACTTCTAGTTCGGAATAGGTCTGGTTCTTTAACGACCCCAGGCACTCTTCCAGATGATCCCGACCATTACATGTCAGAACCACTACCGATGCCAGTTTTATATGCTCGGTCACTTAATCTCCCTTGCTGAAATATTAATTTTTTTCTCTCTATCTCGTGACGGCAGCTTATTTTCAAATCGAACTTAGCGCTTTCGCGCTAACTTTTGGTAGCCGCACCTTTTAAGGTGCGCAATAAACGCAGGCTAAAGCCTGCGGCTACCTAAAAATTAAGATTATTTCGATTTGGAATCGAGAAATATTTTTTCTATAGCCGCAATATAATAATTTTAGTCATTTTTCAAAACTAAGTTGGCGCCGCAAGCGCTAACTTATAGCACAATCCGAATAATTTTCGCAATTCGTAGTTCTCAATTGTTTTGGCTCATCCTCCTCCACACAACCCCGTCGCCTCAAGTTTATTTTGCCCGCAAGTTTATCCTGCCGGCTTGCGGATAGGCGCAGAAGATGATATAATATTAATACAGAATATGAATCCCAATTTAAATTGAACACTCCGGGAACCTGGTCGTCTAAGATGGAAACGGAATAATCAGTAACAGGATTATTTTAAACCCTGAGATGATTTTACTGCTAAGAATTGTAATGTTCTCTTAATTATCAATAAATGAATCCGGGTCTCCCGGAGATCATTCTATCAGATAACATCAAACTCCCTTTTAATTTATTACGTGATCCGTCTGTCTACTGATAACCAGGTAATTACATAAGGAAACGAAGTGATGAGGCAGAAAATGAATTGGATATTTAGTATCTTGTCGGCAGCAATATGTTTCACGGCTTCAACCCAATCAGCCTGGTCAACCCCCGGAACAATGAGAACTCATGCCATGGGGTATTGGGCCAACTGGGCGGTAAGCGATGGTTTTGATATCCGGTTGCGCGATGTGGATGAACGCTACGATACCATTCTTGTAGCATTTGCCGAAGGCGACACGGACGCCCATCTGACATTCATACCTGTTCCCTCCCTCTATAGTTCGCCGGAAGAGTTCAGAGCGGATGTTGACTACCTGAAATCCCGGGGCCATACGGTCCTTATCTCCGTGGGAGGTGCGGAAGGTTCTTTTCCGATGGAGACAACCGCCCAGAGGGATGAATGCGTAAACTCTCTGAAGGAGATTATAGATTTTTATCATTTCGATGGGTTTGACATTGATCTGGAAGGAGGACGAATCGCTCTGGATGCCGGTGACACCGATCTGCAAAACCCGACTACCCCAAAAATTCTAAATTGGATCGAGGCGATCAGAGAGGTCCATTCCTATATGGAGTCACAGGGCAAAGATCCTGTCATTACCATTACGCCTGAAGTCGCCTATGTCCAGGGAGGTCTCCGATCCTATTCCGGGATCTGGGGCGCCTATCTCCCCGTCATACACGGGGCCAGAGAATTTATTACCAGTGTCAATGTACAGTATTATAACACCGCCGGCATGTATGGGCTGGATGGAAAGCTCTATACACCCAGCACTGATAATCCGGATTTTCTGGTAGCCATGACGGATATGCTCATTGAAGGCTTCCATCCCCTGGGATCAGAAACTCCCTTCCTCCCGCTGAGAGAAGATCAGATCGGTTTCGGATACCCTGTCTGGGACGGCACCCCTATCCCGACAATCGAATGCGTTAAAAAAGCTCTCAACTATATCGTTGCCGGGGAGTCTTACGGAGGGGATTACGTTCTATCCAATCCGGATGGACATCTGAACTTTCGCGGAGTTTTCCACTGGAACATCAACTGGGACAACGACGTATGGGACTATGGCTATATCGCCCAACTCCGGCCTCTAATCGACGGTTTTAACGAAAAATCCTGTCAATGCGTCGATGGTCTGGACAACGATGGCGACGGCCTGGTGGATATGGATGACCCGGGCTGCCTGAGCAGTGGGGATAATGATGAATATAACGCTCCCCCGCAGTGCGATGACGGGATCGACAATGATGGGGATGGTGTCGTGGATATGGAAGATCCCGACTGTGAGTGCGCGACGGACAATAGTGAAGGTCCAGAGCCCATCCCGGCCTGGAGCGGCAATGGCATACCGTACAGCGTGGGCGACCTGGTTTCCTACCAGGGGAATATATACAGTTGCGTATCGGAGCATGCCTCATTACCAAACTGGGATCCGATCCATGCCTACAGCCTGTGGGAAGAGCAGGAAGGGACTCCTCCCCCCACACCGATTGTAGCCCCCACAGCCATCCCCGCCCGGACCGCTACTCCGCCCTCAATACCGGATCCGACAGTCCCCGCGGTACCGTCTCCCACGCCGATCCAGGTCTCTCCCGGTACGGGATACAGCGTCTCCGGATCGAGGATTCTGGGAAACGACGGCGAAGAGGTAAGACTCTACGGGGTGAACTGGTTCGGTTTCGAGACGGAAAATCATGTTCCTCACGGCCTCTGGACCCGCAACTGGCAGTCGATGATCGAGCAGATCAAGGGACTGGGATTCAATGCCATTCGCCTTCCAATCTGCCCCGATACGCTCCGGGGAGTTACTCCGACATCGATCGATTACTATGCCAACCAGGATCTCTCCGGGAAAAATTCTCTGGAACTCCTGGATATGTTTATGGATGAATTCTCACGGGAAGGGATCTATGTACTCCTGGATCACCACCGGCCCGACTGTAATGCCATATCCGAACTCTGGTATACCGACTCCTACAGTGAAGAGAGCTGGATCGACGACCTGGTCTTTCTGGCCGACCGTTACGCGGATAACACTCACCTGATCGGCCTCGATATCAAAAATGAGCCCCACGGCGCCGCGACCTGGGGAACCGGAAACAACGCGACTGATTTCAACAAGGCGGCCGAACGGGCGGCAGCGGCAATCCTGGCTGTCAACCCGGATATATTAATCTTCGTCGAGGGCATCGAGACCAACCCGGTCTGCAGCGGAACGGTCAACCACTGGTGGGGAGGCAACCTGGAACCGCAGAACTGCTATCCTCTCGACATTCCGGCTGACCGTCTGGTATTCAGTCCCCATGTCTATGGTCCGGATGTCTGGGCGCAACCATATTTCGATGATCCGGCCTTTCCGGATAACTTGCCCGCAATCTGGGACGCTCACTTCGGATATCTGGCTGACGCCGGGAAATCCGTAATCCCGGGCGAGTTCGGCGGCCAATACGGCCACGGGGGCGACCCGAACGATATAATCTGGCAGGACGCTATAGTCGATTATTTCCTGGAAAAAAACATAACCAACTTCTTCTACTGGTCCTGGAATCCCAACAGCGGTGATACCGGCGGGATACTGCAGAACGACTGGACTACCGTCTGGGAGGATAAGGTGGATCTGCTCCGGAGGCTGATGGGAAGCACGCCCGCGCCGACACCACCCATAATTTCCACCCCTATCCCGGTAATCTCCCCTACCCCTGCTTCTCAACCGTCACCGGTAGAGGGTGATCTGAAAATCCAATACTGGGCTTCTTCCGTCAATCCGACCGATAACCAGGTCTGCCCCCAATTCAATATCGTCAACACCGGTGCCGGGGCCGTAGCCCTTTCGGAACTGACCATCCGCTACTGGTTTACGGTCGATGGAGAAGAGGGCCAGAGTTTCTGGTGTGACTGGGCCGGGATCGGTTCCGGGAACGTAACCGGAGAATTTCACCGTCTAGACTCTCCTGCATCAGGAGCGGATTACTATCTCGAAATCGAATTCACTCCCGGGGCCGGTTCGATCCCCGCTGGCGGTTCATCCGGCGAGATCCAGTGCCGGTTCTCCAAGGATGACTGGAGCAATTACGATGAATCGGACGATTACTCATACAATCCGGGCCTGACCGCTTTCGCGGATTGGAGCCGGGTCACTCTCCACCGTAACGGCAGCGTGATCTGGGGAGTTGCTCCCGGAGGAACAGTCCCCACGCCGGCCTCCACCCCGACCGCAGCTCCCACCGGATCACCCAACCCGAATCCGACCGCGACACCCGGACTGCCGGTTCCAACCATAACCGCGGCTCAGCCATCCGCCACACCAATCAACACACCGGCTCCTCCCTCGGACTACCGGGTCATCGGCTACTATCCCAACTGGGCTATCTACCGGAATCCCGTCTTTAGGCCCGAGTCGATCGCGGCCGATAAGATAACCCATATCAACTACGCTTTTGCCAACCACGACACCAGCGGAAATATCATCCTTTTCGATCCCTGGGCCGATACCGGATATGGGGAGCAATGGCAGGATCCCAAACCCTACTGGGGCAACTTCCGGCAACTCTTCGATCTCAAACAGGAAAATCCGCATCTAAAAGTCCTGATAAGTATAGGAGGGTGGACTCTCTCCAACAATTTTTCACCGATGGCGGCCGATCCGGCGGCCCGGACCAACTTCACCCGGTCCTGTATCGAGTTCTGCGAAGAGTACGACTGTTTCGATGGCGTTGACCTGGACTGGGAGTACCCTGGTTTCGAGGAGCATAACGGCCATCCGGAGGATACCGAGAATTTTACCCTGCTGCTCGAAGAGATGCATGCCGCCTTCAAGAGCCATGATCCGCCGCTCCTGCTTACCATCGCCGCCCCGGCCGGGCCCTGGAATTATGAGAATATGGAAGTCTCCCAGATCCATCAGTATCTGGACTGGATCAACTTGATGACTTACGACCTTCATGGCGCCTGGAACGGAGATCAGGATGCCGTCACCAATCATCACTCCGCTCTCTATCCCACGGACCGGGCCGACGTTCGCCTCAATACCGACAGTACCGTACAGTATTACCGTTCGCAGGGGGTGCCGGATGATAAATTAGTTATGGGAATCCCTTTTTACGGGCGGTCCTTCGCCGAGGCCGGATCCACCTCGGACGGCCTCTACAGTACTTATTCCGGAGAAGGATCGCAGACCACGGAAGAGACGGGATTTGTATTTTTCTACGACATCAAGGAGAATCGACTCTCTACCCATACTCGGTACTGGGACGATGACTGTAAAGTCCCCTATCTCCATAATGAAAACCCGCAGAGTCCGCTTTATCTTGACTTCATCTCTTACGAAGACGAAGAATCGATCGGGATCAAATGCGATTATATCAAGGTCAACGGACTGGGCGGTGCCATGGTCTGGGAACTGGGTCTGGACACCTGGCAGAGCGGCAACTGGGACGCGCTCTCCGTTATCGATACGAAATTAAAAGAAGCCTCGGTTCCAACCCCGACACCCGCGGCCGGGACAACTCCATCCCCGACTGCCATCGCGACACCAGAACCGAATCCGACCAAGACCCCGGCACCGGAACCGACGACCGCGAAGACACCGATACCCCCGATTCCCACTGCTACCATACCCTCGGTTCCGACTGTAACTCCCAAGCCTACCGCGGCACCGATAGTTACCCCCACCCCGGGATCATCCATCGGCTTTCCGGAGCAGGTCTTCGCTCCTTATGTAGACGTCTGTATCTACCCCCGGTTCTTCATCACCGAGCAGAACCAGGCGATGGGAGCAAAATACTACACCCTGGCTTTCGTGGTCAGCGACTCGAGAGGAAACGGTATTCCTACCTGGGGCGGATATATGGAGTATGTAACCTCGGGTGATTGGTATCGCGATGAGATCAACGGCATCCGGGAACGGGGCGGAGATGTAATCGTCTCTTTCGGAGGGGAAGCCGGCATCGAATTGGCCATGGCCCATGACAATGTCGAATCTCTCCGGGCTGCTTACCAGTCGGTGATCGACACCTATAATCTCACCTGGGTCGACTTTGATATCGAGGGCGCGGCGGTCGCTGATTCCGCTTCGATCGACCGGCGGAATAAAGCCATCAAGCTCCTCCAGGATGACAACCCGAACCTGAAAGTAGTCTTCTGCCTCCCGGTTATCCCCTCCGGTCTGACACTGGACGGGATGAATCTCCTCCGGAACGCCATCGCCAACGGGGTGCGGGTGGACGCCGTAAATATTATGGCCATGTACTTCGGCGCTTCAGCGCCGAACCCGGACGGCCGGATGGGAGAGTACGCGATCGAGGCGGCAAACAGCCTCTTCGATCAGCTTAAAACCCTCTATCCCGGAAAAGACGACAGGCAACTCTGGCAGATGGTCGGGGTGACACCGGTAATAGGCCGATCCACTGCTACCGAGGTATTCTATCTGGAAGACGCGCGGAAGCTCGTTACATTCGGTCTGGAGAAGAATATCAATCTCCTCTCGATGTGGTCGGCCAACCGCGACAACGGTTCCTGCGGCACTGTATCTTCTTACTCTCCTCTCTGCAGCAGCCTGGCGCAGGAGGACTTCGCCTTTTCGAAGATCTTCGATCAGTTCACGGGCCAATCCGGGCCGCCCGCGCCGACTCCGATTGCCACGGCTACACCGGTGGAGACAGCTACGCCTTTCGGTATCCCCACTTCAACAATCCCGTCCGTACCGTCTCCCACACCGGGGGATCCCGGAACCAATGACCTGATCATCCTCTACCGATGCCAGGAGCCATCCGCCACCGCGCAGTCGATCCGGCCCTGGTTTGAGCTGGTAAATAACACTGATTCTATAGTCGACCTCGACGATGTCACTCTCCGTTACTGGTACACCGCCGATGGCGCCGGAGAGCAGCAGTTCTTGTGCGACTGGGCGGCGATCGGCGGCGAAAATATCCAGGGGGAGTTTATCTCTCTCGGCAGCTCGATATCAGATGCCGACTATTACCTTGAACTTGGCTTTGCCGCCGCCGCCGGGGCGCTGGCACCGGGTGCCGGGACCGGTCCGATCCAGCTCCGTTTCAACCGGAGTGACTGGACCTCTTACGACCAGAGCAATGACTATTCATTCGCGCCCCAATTTAGTTCTTACGGAGAGAGTTTAACAGTCACCGGTTACCTGGACGGAAACCTGATCTTCGGAGCGGAACCAGGTGGCTCTCAGACTCCTCCGCCGACACCAGGACCTTCTTCTACCCCGGCTCCGACGGTGAAAATTCCTACTCCCACACCGGCCTCGGTGGAGACTCCAGCTCCGAATTCGACCGCGACACCAAAACCAAATCCGACGGAGACGGGGACACCTGTGCCGGAACCGACAGCTACCGTACAGGTTACCGTGCCGGCAACACCGAAACCGACCGCTACCGGACAGCCCGCTCCGACGCCATCCCCTGAAGAAAACCCGGTTAAAGTCTTCTACCGGAACAGAGTTGTGGGACCAACCGACAATCAGATTGTTCCTGATTTCAATATTGCCAACGCCAGCAATACTACGGTCGCCCTCTCCGAACTCACCATTCGTTACTGGTTCACGGTTGACGGGGAACGGCCCCAGAACTTCTGGTGCGATTGGGCCCGGATCGGTTCCGACAACGTAACCGGAGAATTTCACCGGCTCGGCATTCCCCTTGCCGAGGCGGATTACTATCTCGAAGTCGGATTTACCGCCGGGGCCGGTTTCATCCCCGCCGGATCTTCAACCGGCGAGATCCAGTGCCGTTTCGCGAAGGATAACTGGACCGACTACAACGAAAACGATGATTATTCTTATAACCAATCACAGACTTCATTCGCCGAATCGGAACGGATAACACTCTATCGCGACGGAGTGTTGGTGTGGGGGAATGAACCGCCGACCACGGATAGTCCCACTTCCTCTTCCTCATCTCTCCCGGTCATTGCCGATGGAGACTATAACGGAGACGGAGCTTCCGATATCGCGCTCTTTAGGCCCTCATCCGGGCTCTGGGCGATCCGGGGAATTACCCGCTGTTACTTCGGAACCGGCGAAGATATTCCGGCTTCCGGAGACTACAACGGTGACGGGACCGCCCAGATCGCTATCTTCCGACCGGCAACCGGCCTCTGGTCCATCAAAGATCAGGGTACAGCCTATTTCGGCGGGATTGATGATACCCCGGTCCCGGCCGACTATAACGGCGATGGAGAAAATGATATCGCCATTTACCGGAGTGGCTCGGGAATCTGGGCGGTAAACGGATTTACCCGGACCTATTTCGGGGGATCAGATTATATCCCCCTACCCGGTGATTATAACGGAGACGGCACCGCTAATATCGCCGTCTTCCGGCCGGAAACCGGGCGCTGGAGTGTAAAAGATAACGGAACGGTCTACTTCGGAGGTGACGAGGACGTTCCGGTTCCGGCCGACTATAACGGCGATGGAGAAATAGATATCGCTCTCTTCCGCCCCGCTACCGGACTCTGGGCCATAAAAGACCTGACCCGTTCCTATTTCGGCACCTCTAATGACGCCCCGGTCCCGGCTGACTATGACGGCGACGGCGACGACGATATCGCCCTCTTCCGGGAAACAGCCGGCTACTGGGCCGTCCGGGGGGTAACCCGCGCCTACTATGGCTCATCAGGAGATATTCCGGTAGCTCGATAAGTAAGAAAGTAAAGTAATCGGTAATTAATGATTAGTGGACAAGTCGCGCTTGATCGAGCGCGACTTGTCTACTAACCAAAATGTATCGACACTCCCATTCGCCCATTGTTCCCCATCTTTAGTCTACTCCCCTTTACTTATTTTTTTATGATATGCTGGATCGGCCGTATGGATAAGGAACAGGCTCCTTAATTTCTCCGTCAGTTAATTTCCCCACCATTGTTTTTCGTGAGGTTCCAGCGAACCCCATCCTCTCGTAGCGGCTGCCTTTAGGCTGCCACACGATAGCCCCGCTACGCGGGGGCTCTACTAGCACGGGGCAACGGGATTTTCTGAAACCTTAATATTTTCCTCATCATAGAGTTTAACCATATTATTCAGATACCATAACTTAAACCCAATAATGCCGCCGGTGCCTGAAACGGCCAGATATATATTATTAAACCAGGCACCGGAGAGGGCGAGGAGAAAGGAAATTGAAACCAGGACGAGAAGAAGCCGGGAGAGATCGAATTTGATTTTGGGCGCGCAGTATATCTTCTCTCCCAAAACCGCACGACTGATCCATCTAAGCGGCCCTTTCGGACGGGGGAATAAGAACAGATATTTGCTGTAATAATATATCTGGGATGTTATCTTAATGCGTACATAATTATTATTACCTCTGAAAAACAAGGAAAACATGATGAAGAAGTATTTATTGTTTCTCTCTGGGCTGATGGTTTTGCTCGTTCCTGCGGCCAATATACCGGCCGCAGGGCGGATTGATGTAACCTTCGTCAACAAATCCGGTTACCCAGATAACCAGGTCTATCTCTATATAACCGGTGATGCCGGATATACCCACGGCTATTATGATTTTAATACCCAGTCCTATGTCGTTCCCCGGATCAGTACCGTCACCCAGATGACGACATCCCTGGACCAAATCCCCGAGGTAGGGGGGAAGAAGACGATCCAGATCCCGGGAATCCAGGGCGGGCGGATCTATTTCTCATACCAGTCCGATTTCGATACGCTCAGTTTCGACTCCGTCAACGGACAGCCCGGCTATGGGCCGAATGATAAACTCCTTTATGATAAGTTGGAATTCACCACCAACGACTCCAACCAGCTCAACATGAATACCACCAACGTGGACTTCTTCAGCCTCCCCTTTACCTTTGAAGCGGTCGACAAGAATACCCATAAGAATGTCAAATACGGATACCAGGTCGGCCGTGATCTGATCTTCAGTGCTTTCTCGGAAGTCCCCTCCGTTCCGGAATCTCAACAGTTCGGCAATACAGCCATCTACATAGATAACCTGGTCCAGAGTAACGACGGGACCTCCTGGCGGGTAATCGCGCCGGATAAAGTGGCGACCCCGTCTGAGGCACTCCCCGATCCCGAAAGCGGGAACTGGAACGGTAACTTCAAGCGTTTCAGTTTCTTCTGGCACGACTATGTCATCAACCACTGCTGGGTTCCGAACCGGATAATCACTCTGGACTATGATGCTACTTTTTATACCGGGACCGTGAACAGCGCCGGGGATTCACTCTCCTGGAACAATAGCGGCGGAATCTTTTCCCGTCCGGCCTATACCACCTTGCCCGATCCTCCCCCGACCGGCGCGAATATTGGCGATAACTACGGTCATGTGATCTTCGGAGGCGCCGGGGAGTTCACCTCCGGTATCCTGGCCCCGATTGTCAACAGCGCGATCCAGCGGGGAGTCATGCACCTGGACGGTTCCAAATGGAGCGACTCGGCTAACTTTTATCAGGGCACCAATTCCCCCGACTCACCTGTCAATCACTACGGAAGAATTCTTCATCAATACGCCATCAACCATAACTGCTACGCCATATCTTATGATGACGGCTTCGGTTACAATACCTCCATCTTCGTGGATGAGGGGACTGAGTTCACGGTCACTCTCCTTCCTCTGAATGGAGCGTCGCGGCATCCCTGGATCTATGATTACAACGGTGACGGAACCTCCGATATAGGCGTCTTCCGGCAAAGTTCCGGCCTCTGGGCGATCCGGGGGATTACCCGGGCTTACTTCGGCGCGACATCCGATGCGCCCGTCCCCGGCGATTATGACGGCAACGGCACCACCGACCTCGGTATCTTTCGGAAGAGTTCCGGCCTCTGGGCGATCCGAGGGGTTACAAGATCTTACTTTGGCGGCACGGGTGACGCGCCCCGGGCGGGTGATTACGACGGCAACGGGACCACCGAACCCGGCATCTTCCGGGAGAGTTCCGGCCTCTGGGCCATCCGGGGAATAACTCGGGTTTACTTCGGCGCCACCGGCGACACCCCGGTCCCGGGCTGGTATGAGGGAGGAATAACAGAGGAGATCGGCCTCTTCCGTCCTTCCTCGGGGCTCTGGGCCATCCGCGGGGTTACCCGGGTCTATTTCGGGGGAACCGGGGACACTCCGAAATCGGGGAATTACAACGGGGACGGAGCCTGGGATATCGGGCTCTTCCGGCCATCTTCCGGACTCTGGGCGATCCGGGGCGTCACCCGGGCTTACTTCGGATCGGCATCCGACCAACCGGCCCCGGCCGACTACCGGGGAACCGGTTCCGACGAGATGGGAATCTTTCGGAACAGTTCCGGCCTCTGGGCCGTCCAGGGAGTAACCCGAGTTTATTACGGATCTTCAGGCGATATCCCGGTCACAAGATAAGGGGATCGATTCTGCAAGCGCCGCTAAATTGCTGCTTCGGAATTTCCCCGAAATACTTCGGGATCCCGGTTTGTTTAATTGATATTACCGGGACAATAAACTATCTGTGGGAGAGGTTTCCAACCTCGATCCGGGCGAGGCGAGGTAATCGGGGTTGGAAACCCCTCCCACAGGCTTGCGCCAAAAGCACTATGTTCTTAGAGTATCAACTTCCCTGGTATAAAATAGTATAATATTATTTAACCGGGGCAAAATAGCCCGGATTTTTTCTTGACAGGTCAGGGCTTCTTATATTTAATACGGCCTTAACCTACGGATATAAAACCGTATCTTCAACGATAATCATTATTTGAATTTTTTCACCGGATTGATTCATCGGGGTCCGGAAAATTTAAGGAGGGAATCTAATGGCAGATGTCCAGCTTAGAACCTATATATTTTTAGACAGCATGCAGCCGCAGTTTGCCTCTTTTGTGGCTTCCGCCGCAAAGGGGTTTCAGCCTCTGCCCGGGATGGCTGCCTGTTATGTGGAAGTCGCACCGGGAATGGCGATCAACGAGGTAATGGATGTTGCGCTCAAGGCTACCGAAGTTCAACCGGCGATGATGATTGTCGAGAGAGCCTATGGCCTGCTGGAGATTCATTCATACTCGCAGGCCAATGTCCGGGAAGCCGGACAGGCTATCCTGGACGCCCTCGGGCTACAGGAAGAAGATCGGATGAAGCCGAAAGCAGTCGCTACCCAGATCATCCGGAAGGTTGACGCTCATCAGGCTCAGCTCATCAACCGGAGCCGCAGCGGCTCCATGCTCCTGGCCGACCAGACCCTCTATATCCTGGAGACGGATCCGGCCGGATACGCGGTACTGGCAGCCAATGAAGCTGAAAAAGCAGCCAACATCACCCTGATCGAGGTCAAGCCCTTTGGCCGGTTCGGCCGCCTCTACCTGGGTGGAGAAGAGCGCGACATCATGGTGGGAAGCGAAGCCGCCCTGGCGGCAATCAACGCCGTCAGCGGAGTATCGCCGTCGAAGGGGGAATAAAAGTTTAAAGTGCCTAAAGTTATTCACTTTCACCATCCCGATAAATATCGGGAAATTTTCGAAACAGCAAGTTACATCTGACAAGTACTGAAAAGGTAAAACAACAACAATTTTAATTTTTTCACCGCCCCGATTCATCGGGGAGAGAAAAATTAAAAGGAGGACAAAAAAATGTCTGAAGCATTGGGTATGATTGAAACTAAAGGATTCGCGGCAATGGTCGAAGCGTCTGATGCCATGGTCAAAGCTGCTAAAGTTGAACTGGTAAGCTACGAACGGATCGGTGGCGGTTATGTAACTGCTATCGTCCGGGGTGACGTCGCCGCCTGTAAGGCAGCGGTAGAAGCGGGCGCCCGGGGTGCCGAGAAAGTCGGTGAATTGATCTCCGTCCATGTCATTCCGCGTCCCCATACTAATATTGACCGGGCTCTTCCGCTGGGACGTGCTCCCAAGTCAGGCAAGTAATCACCCGGGGATAAGACAATGCTTTTAGCAAAGATCCGTGGCACGCTGGTCTCGACCCAAAAGGTTGAAAGCCTGGATGGTCTGACATTTTTCATCTGTGAACAGCTGGATATTGACGGCAAACCGCTGGGCAAGTATGTGGTCGCGGCCGACTCGGTCGGGGCCGGTGTGGGAGAAGTAGTTCTCTATGTAACCGGGAGCTGCGGGAGATATACCGATACCACCACCAACCGGCCCTGCGATGCCACGATTATCGCCATCGTGGATATGCTGGATGTGGACGGGAAGACTGTCTACAATAAATCCGAAGACAGCTGATTACACCGGCTGTAGTTTCCGCCCATGATCTCCGGTAGTTAAGCCGGATCGGCTCTGCTATATTGCTGGTCGGGATTTACCTTCCAGGATACTTCCATGCCGATCGGAATAAATTTTCGGCTGGAGGAAGAATTGTGATCAAGGAAAATATGCCTAAAAACAGAACATTCAATAAAATTTTCCGGAGGAAAATTTTATGACAATTAACGAAGAACAGATCCGCTCCATCGTGCAGTCCGTGGTTAAACGGCTCACCGATGAAAACGCTCTCTCATCTGCCCCGGCGTCCCCGGCAACTCCTCTCCCCCTGATATCGGTGGGAGATGGAATATTTGATGATCTTGAAGAAGCCATCAACGCCGCGGAGAACGCTCAGAAAGAACTGATGAGGTTGCCCCTGGTCAAACGGGAAGAAATCATCGAGGCCATGCGCCAGGCGGGAAGAGATAACGCCGAGAAGATGTCAATCCTGGCACAGCAGGAGTCCGGAATGGGACGGGTGGAATCCAAGATCCAGAAGCACCTCCTGGTCTCCAACAAAACCCCCGGACTGGAAGATCTCCAGCCGATGGCCTGGACCGGAGATCACGGCCTGACCCTGGTCGAGCGAGCGCCCTTCGGCCTGATCGGAGCTATTATCCCCTCCACCAACCCGACCTCAACCGTGATCTGCAACTCGATCGGGATGATCGCCGCCGGAAACTCCGTTGTCTTCGGTCCTCATCCGGGGGCTAAAGTTGCTTCCCAGAGTATGATTCAGATTATGAATCGGGCCATCACCGGCGCGGGCGGCCCGGCCAACCTCCTAGTCGCTCTCCGGGAACCGACAATCGAGGCGGCCGGGGTCTTGATGAAACATCCGAAGACAAAAATTCTCATGATCACCGGCGGCCCAGGTGTGGTGAAAGCCGCCATGCAGTCCGGCAAAAAGGTAATCGCCGCCGGACCGGGTAATCCACCGGTCGTGGTTGACGAGACCGCCGACATTACCCGCGCCGGTAAACTGATCGTGGATGGGGCTTCCTTCGACAATAATATTGTCTGTGTCTGCGAAAAAGAAATCTTCGCGGTGGAGAAGATCGCCGATCAGTTAAAGGCCGAACTGCTGAAGAATGGAGCTTATGAGATTAACAAGGAGCAGACCGAAGCCCTGACCAAAGTGGTCATCGCCAAACTCCCCGGACCCGATGGCGAAGAGGGCGCGCCCAACAAAAAATTCGTGGGCCGCTCGCCTAAAACCATCCTGGCCGAGATCGGAGTCACGGTCGGCGACGAAGTTAAGATTATCCTGGCCGAGGTGGATGCCCATCACCCGCTGGTGCTGGTCGAGCAGTTAATGCCGGTCATCCCATTCGTCCGGGTTCCGGATGTTGATACCGCTATCGCGCTGGCCGTCGAAGTTGAACATGGCTACCGCCATTCGATGTATATGTACTCCCGGGATGTGGATAAATTAAGCAAGATGGCCCGCGAGTGTAACTCCTCCATCTTCGTCAAGAACGGCCCCTGCTATTCCGGACTGGGATTCGGCGGCCAGGGATATACCTCCTTCAGTATCGCCAGTCCTACCGGAGAAGGTCTCACCAAAGCCTCCCACTTCACCCGGGAACGCCGCTGCGTCCTGATTGATTACTTCAGAATTGTTTAAATTTGCCTGCGGCAAATTTGTTTTGAATGACATAACATCCCCGGTGAGCTTGTCTCCCCGGAGTGTAAGTTCAACGGCTAACTTCTTCCATCAAATCAACATTCGCAAAATTCGTAGTTGTAAGAGCCACCCAAGCCAAGGCGAAGCAATTAGTGGAAATTAGTGGAATTAGTGGACAGCAAAGCCGCCAAACCGAAGCGAAAGCAATCTGAGTAATCCGTGTAATTGTATATTGGTTTTGTTTTTTAATTAACAATTGTTCTTTGACAGAGTCTCAGGCGAAGCCTGAGAGATACCTAAGTCTGAGTTGTAAGAGTTGAGTTAGACTGTGG
>Ga0222666_1000009_pt1 | contig 208705 bp, 163 predicted proteins | sample AntAcemetagen655_FD_181710 | JGI IMG/M metagenome (GOLD analysis project Ga0222666, IMG submission 181710) | Saline water microbial communities from Ace Lake, Antarctica - #655 | ecosystem: Environmental > Aquatic > Non-marine Saline and Alkaline > Saline | place: Antarctica: Ace Lake...
TTATTTTTACGGATAAACATATCGTAAATATACACCGCATGACCCAAATGGCAATTTTAGTGACTTTAATATGCTGATAATCAGTTATACATTTTGTGGGTGATCACGTCGCGCACAAAACAGGATTTGATAATTTGAAAATGAGATAATATGTTAATGTGTTAATGTGACAATATGTTAATTATTTTACCACAAGAACTTTTCCCTTATCTATCATTTTATCCCTTCTTTTCACCCTATAAAAATACATCCCATCACTAAATTTTTCAAGGAAAATTCTGAATAATGGGTTAGTAATTTTATACTGTTTTACCAATCGTCCATAGCTATCAAACAACTCGAAATGCAAGGATCCATTAAAAGGCTGGTTAATCTCAATATTAAGGTAATTATATGCCGGATTAGGGTAAACACTTACCAGATTAGTATTCCATATTTCTTTTGGGTCTTTTACACCAACTGTAAAACATCCAGGTGTATCGCATCCCATGCTATCGACCTTTACTAACCAAGTAGATTGAGGAAACTGAATTAAGGAATTCTTATACTCACCACATGCAATATAGCCACCATCACAGGTTGGTATTACGTCACTAATAGTATGATCATCATTATAAGTAATCTGTTGATTATTGTAAACATCACGATACCATAAGCTATCACCATTATCAGATATCTTCATAATGAATCCACCATATCCAGAGGCTTCCCAAGAATACCCCCCCACGATAATATTTCCGTCATCAATTACGTGAACGCTGTTCACAAAATGATCAACCTGGCCTCTGAATTTCTTCGACCATAGAACCTGCCAATTGGAGGTTATTTTAAAAACACTTATCTCCTTAGAAGGATATCCGACAGCAATCTCCTCGTATCCATCAGAAAATGCAACAATATAGTTACTATCCTTTGCTAAATCGACTACTGCCCAATAATCCTTGTAATTTCCACCTGCATGCATATGCCATTGTTTATTACCATCTTTGTCGGTTTTTATAAGGTATGCATCGCCCGAATATGCTACACCCGGTTTGTACCTCATCCCTCCAATAAAATACCCTGTGTCAGGGGTTTGTATTACCGAATATCCTTGTTCAATTGCATCAATCTCCCCATAAACTTTATACCATTCGGTATTACCGAGGCTGTCAAGTTTTATCAATATAACATCTCCGTCATATTGTTGTGATCCATGTACCTCACCTGCAATAATAAATCCTTTATCATATGTCTCTTTAACATTTCTTAATGCTAAAAAGTTATGTAGAGGATCTGAACTAATAGTATCATAAAAGTGCTTCATCCAAACCGTATCACAATTGTTGTTTAGTTTCATAAGGTAACTGTGCCATTCATTAGCTGCATCATATATACCGCCAACTAAAGCATATCCATTATCAGAGGTCTCGATAAATGGATTTGTAAATGAAGCAACAAAAGTTCTGTTACTATCACCCCATGTTTTTGTCCATATCAGATCGCCCTTGTGAGAAAACTTATTTATTATCACCCTGCTTCTGTTGGTTACACTATCTAAAACAGTTCCAGCTGTAAGATAAAAGGAATCTTTTTCAATAACTCCGTAAGCTACGCTTGCTGTATTTATAGTGAACACTTTATTGAAATACTCTACCTGTGCAATTATTGGCTGCGATATAATAAACACTAATATAAAGATAATATATGATCTGATCGTTTTCATTATACTATTAGCATATTAACTTGACTTTTATCAAAATATGTTTGTCAAAAATACAACATTATTTTCGAATATTAAGTTTTTCAGCCTCAACAATAGTACCATCTCCAATAAGGCAAACCATATACAAACCTGTAATAAAGTCCTTCAAATTTATTAGCATCTGACCGTTCAGGTTTTCCAAATTTTTGGAATAGATTATCTTTCCTGTTACATCTAAAATCTCAACTGTTAATTCAGAAAAAGGTTTTAGAACATTATACTCAAGAGTAAAATAATCGTTTGCGGGATTTGGATATATCTTCAATTGAGAAGGTTCTTCATCAATAAATGTGCTTCTTCTCGGAGCTTCTCTTCTTAGCCCTCCTCCCTGGTCGTCAGGTATCTCTTCCCGGTATCTGTTTTGTTTATCATTTGCACGTTGCTCTAATATTGAACGTGCCCAACCGGCAGGATAGTGAAGTGAGGTTAGTGCAATATTTTGAATTGTATCGATTTGCAAGCTATCAAGGTCAGAAACCCTCAAAGTATCTGTTTTCATTGTTTTAAAGAGATTCAGGATATTTACATAATCCTGGTGATTTGTCTGTTGTTCTGTTACAAGATCATAAAATACAGGAATATTGCTTAAGGTATTTTGCATTTCAATATATTCCTCGTTTTGTAGCATTATTGTTGCCAATTCGTATTTTGAATATAAGTCTTCTTCTGCAGATATAAGATTGATTAGGCTATCAGTTTTCCATTGGTATAAAGTATCACTCAAATAATATGTTTTCAGGTCATTGATGATCATTTTAAACTGGCTGTGGTAATGGGAATATTCTGCTTCAAGCAATTCGAGCTGAGAAGCATAAGCAGTTCCTGAGATAATTTCGTCTATCCATGTCTGGGGTAATTGATTTACCCTATTATATAATGCATCCATCACTACGTCCGATCTTGTGGAATGAGGATTAGCTATCATCAGCAGTTTTATCATTAATGATGTAAGTACATCCTCATTTTCAATTGCAGCAATAAGTACGTCATCTGATAAATATGGAGAATCGCCCATCAAATCATTATATAACTGGTATGATTCAGGTGGTAGTGCCAGATCTACTTCAAGTTCCAGTGCTTCTGTATCACCGCCATCCTTCCAGATGTTATACATAAGTAAAGAAGAATTTTTACTTTGCTTTGTAGTATTCATATCTGCATAAACCTGTGATAATGGATCTCCCCCGGAGGCTCCAACACAAAAAATGTCTTTATTAATATTAGCATCCACTAGTGAAGCATGGATATTTGGTAGTTTATCCCATAACCAATCGGGTATGCCAAAGGACATATTTATTATATCTACATTCATTAATATAGCATAATCAATAGCAGCAGCTACATAATTCGATCGTAATTGATATTTCCATTGACCGTTACCAATATACCATCCAGAAACTTTGATTGGTAAAATTTGAGCACCGCAATAGTTTTCAGAAAAATTGCCCCCCGCGATTCCTGCCATATTATAGTTATTATTTGTTTTTGCTGAAATTATGCTACTAACCGCTGTTCCATGATTAGCATCTGGACGAATTCCTATTGAATCGTTTTGTGCAAACAAAGATGAAATAGACAAGGTTATTACAATTAGTAAGAGTAAATTCTTTTTCTTCATGTGATTGTTGTTTTAGATTTATGATATTAATTGTTACGGCGAATTTAATTCTTGTTGCTAATACATTCTGTCAATTTGAATTAGTTTGAAAATAATTTGAGTCTTCAAAACCTGTATTGATAACACTTGCCACTCGTATGTATACTTTCCTAAAGGACAACTCGACTTTGTTTTTTATAAATATTTATCTTTTGTTAATCGTTTTTTTTTAATTAATCGAAAAATATGATAAAACGTAATACGTTTATTAATAACTTTTTTGCTTTTATTAAAATTTCAATAACTTTGAGCCCCTAAAAAATAGAATTGAAAATCTATGTTTATTGTAACCTTATAAACCTGGATGCATATAATTGAAAAAACTTAATATGGAAAATATTACCAGCGTTAATCCGAATCCCTTAGTTCAATATTTGAACAAACCCGCAAGCCAATTTACTAAGGCCGACCTTATTAAATATATTGAAGGCAATAAAATCGAAATGATAAATTTTAGGTATGTTGGCGGTGATGACAGGCTAAAAACACTGAATTTTGTTATTAACAGTATGGAGCATCTTGATGATATCCTTACTGCAGGAGAGAGGGTTGATGGTTCAAGTCTGTTCTCACATATAGAAGCCGGATCAAGCGATCTTTATGTTCTCCCTCGATACAAAACAGCCTTCTTAAACCCATTTTCTGAAGTTCCTTCAATTGATATTTTATGTTCTTATTACAATAAAGATGGAGAACCTCTGGAATCTTCCCCTGAATATATTCTTAGAAAGGCACATCAGGTACTGAAAGATGTTACAGGATATGAGTATGAAACTATGGGAGAGCTGGAGTATTATGTGATAAGTGAGAAAGAAGATATTTTTACTGCCGATGATCAGAGAGCTTATCATGAGAGTTTTCCTTTTACTAAATGGGAACATCTCAGGACAGAGGCTATGGAAGCAATAGCACAGGCAGGAGGGATGATAAAATATGGCCATTCAGAAGTTGGTAATTTTAGCATGGATGGCCTTGACTATGAGCAAAATGAGATAGAATTTCTTCCGGTTCCGGTGGAGGATGCTGCTGATCAATTGGTTATTGCTAAGTGGATATTGAGGTCAATTGCCTATAAATATAGTGTTAGTATTACTTTTGCACCCAAAATAACTGCCGGTAAAGCCGGTAGTGGGCTCCATATACATACGCGCCTGGTTAAAGACGGGAAGAATATGATGATAGGCAATGGTGGCTTGAGTGAAGTAGCTAAAAAAGCCATTGCCGGATACCTTAGCCTTGCCCCTTCTCTTACTGCTTTTGGAAATACTAACCCAACTTCATATTTTCGTCTTGTACCACACCAGGAAGCACCAACTAATATTTGCTGGGGCGACAGGAATCGCTCTGTGCTGGTGAGAGTTCCTTTAGGTTGGTCGGGGAATAATGATATGATAAATCATGCAAATAGACTGGAGCCTCCTGTAAATAAAGATTTTTCAGGCAAGCAGACTGTTGAATTCAGATGCCCTGACGGCTCCGCAAATATTTATCTTCTTCTTGCTGGACTTACCGTAGCTGTTCGTCACGGAATTGAGATGGAAAATGCACTGGCATTTGCCGAAGAAACTTATGTTGATGTCAATATTTTCTCGGATGTAAATAAAGATAGATTAAATCAACTTAGCAGACTTCCTCTGTCCTGTGATGAATCTGCAAATCTTTTAAATCAACAAAGAGACTTTTATTGTAAATACGATGTGTTTACACCTAGCATTATAGATGGGATAATAGATAAGCTAAAATCTTATAATGATAAAAATATCAGGGAAGAAATTGTTGATGATAAGAATAAAGTTCTTGAACTGGTGAATCGCTTTATTAATTGCGGTTAGATTTTTTAAATACTCTTCTTTGAGTAAACCCGTTTTAGCCAATTTGGCAAAATTATCACTCCAATAAACAGATAAAGATAATAGCTGATCAGCCTCCATAATATTGCAAGAGCAGGGCTTAAACCTGGTGTGATAAATTCCCCAAGGAAATCTGAAAAAACAAATTCTGCAACACCACTTCCTCCGGGTGTTGGACTGATAAGGAGTATAACCCACATTATCAACTGACGGGCATAGATGAGAAAATGATCATTAACAGTGATCACAGCCATGATCAGAAAATTAACAACCCAAAATCTTGCAGTCCACGAGCATAGAGTAGCAAAATACGCCTTTAGCCAAAAAGCGATTGGTTTGTTTTTCATCTCCCTGGATGTAGTGATTATATCGTCTCCTGCCTCGCCAGCCTTTACTCTCCATTTTCTCAAAAAAGGTATCTTGAAAATTCTTAACAGTATCCACTTAAAGCCTCTCGGACGGAAGAAAACTGCGAAAATAATTATAGAGGTCAGGCAAAGTATGAATACATAGCCGATAATAAAAATCGCCTTGGTACCTAATTCAGTGTTGAATAAAACAAATTCACCTTCTGTGATAAAAAGGTTCTGTGTACCAACAATAATAAATACGATGGGTACCATTAAAATATAAAATAACTCATCTAATAATGCTGTTACCATTACTATTGCTGTTGACCGGCCAACACCAATTCCTTCTTTATTTATGATAAAAATGGCTATTGCAGACCCACCAACAATAGACGGAGTTACAGAGGAAGCGAATTCCCAGAGCATGATCACATCAAAACTTCTTCGCCAGCTTAATTGTTTGTCTGTAAGTAGTCGAATACGATACATATATGCAACATCTCTCACGCCCATAAGTAATATGGCTATCAAAATTGATAAGGTAGAATAATAAGTCCAGTGGATATTTTCGAAAGCACTCCTGTCGAAATTCCTTATTACTAAGTATGAAGCTACGATCAGGCCAATGATCACAGGAATGATAATTCGCCTGAATTTAAAATATGATAATATCTTTTTATGATCAGAACTCATTGAAGATTGATGATAATAAAAATTCCTTTTCTGAAAATATTGATAAAAGTAAAACTAAGGATTCTATTTAGCAAATTTTATTTAATGGAACACTGATAAAACTGATGCAACTGATTTTCACTGATTTAATCTGTGTGGATCAGTTTAATCAGTCTGATCAGCGTTCTATATTTAAACAGGACAATATGACAGGTAGCCTTTGCGGGAGAGTGACAAAATGGCAGCAAGATGATGTTTTTTTCATTTGGAACAAAAATTGAGAATGATGTTCCAAACAATGCAAAAGATAATAAAAATAAATAATAGGAGGACAAAAAAATGACTTTAATGAAATGGCACAACCAACCGGTATTAGCAAACTTTTTTGATGATATGTTTGATAAAAGATACAATCTTGAGCAAAAAACGAATTGTGGATGTAATGCTTTAACAAATGTTGTAGAAAACGAGAATGCTTTTCAATTGGAATTAGCAGTTCCGGGATATGATAAAAAAGAAATTTCAATAAACCTGGAAAACAATACTCTTACAATTTCTTCAGAGAAGGAAGAAAAAACAGAAAATGAGAATGAAAACTACACAATGAGAGAATTTTCTCACACTTCTTTCAGTCGCTCATTTACCCTTCCAAAAAGTGTAAATGCTGATAAGATCATGGCTGACTATGAAAATGGCGTTCTCAATCTTACTCTTCCAAAGAAAGATGAAGAAAAAGTGAAACTGAACAAAGAGATTAAAATATCATAAAGAAAAAGGGTGATAATTTTTTCATGGCGATTTGGGTAAAGCGGTCTTGCTGAGAAGCAGGCCGCTTTTTGTTTAGAGCAAATGCCGAAAAGGGATAAGAATATATTCGAAAAACTTTTGAGTGCGGGGCCTTCCTAACCATTTTTTGTAGTCGAAGGCAACACTGTCGTTAAGACTTTGTGCTATATGGGAAGTAAGTTTCCCGACGATTGAAGCTTCTTCACCACATAGCATTATTTCATGCTGGTATCTAAAACTACGGTAATCAAAATTTGATGTTCCTATTGTAAATATTTGCTTATCAACCATCATGCATTTGGCATGAAGGTTATGTGGCTTATAAAACTGAATGTTAACATTATTTTTATGTAGAATTCCCAGGTATTTACATCGTAAAAGGTCTGCAACTTTAACATCTGAATGTTCCGGAACAATAACACTTACCTTAACCCCCCTGCTTGCAGCTTCCATCATTACCTTTCTAAGTTTAAATCCCGGTAAAAAATATGGCGTTTCAATTACTACTTCTGATTTTGCATTGCTGATCAGCTCTTCATATTTCTTTTTGATCGATTGGCGATATATGGAAGGTAAATCGCGGATAATTGAGAACTCTTTATAGAAAATGGTTTTTCTTCCGGCAAATCTGTTGAAAATATATTTGTTATAAATTTTATGACTCTCGAGGAAAGTTCTTTTAAAAATCCTTGTGAGTTCTTCTTCTTTTATCCTTAACATCAACTCTCTCCAGATAATTGAGTATGCCGTAAGGTTACCTGAGCCTATATATGATATTTTATCATCAATGATCAATAATTTTCTGTGATTTCTGCGGTGGTTTTTTGTAAAAAAGTCGAAATAGAATCTTATTTTTTTAAAAAATGTAACTTTTCCTCCAGAGCTTTCAAATTCCTTAAAGAACGAATGTGGTAATGAGGTGCCCCAGGAATCAAGGAGAAGTTCGATTTCTAATCCTTCTTTTGCCTTTTTAGTGAGTGCTTCTTTAAATTTCTGCCCAATTGAATCGTTACCCACTCTGTACATTTCCAGGTAAATATATTCCTTTGCATTTTCAATGTCCTCAAGCATTGCATTAAAATAATGCAAAGGATCATCAAATAGCTTATATTCCGGCGTTGCTGCAGTTTCCATTCCCTGGTGATAATTACTACAACAAAGATAAATAAAATACCTTAATTTTTATAATGGTATTTTCCTGTGATTTCATAAATATTGCATGGAGCAAGGAGCACAGAGCAAAGAGTAAGAATTCTTTGTTATACCCTCCATGCTCTATGCTTTGATGATTAAACTGGATTAATGTTGGTGCTATAATATAACTAGTTAAGTCGGAAACAATCAGAAATTAGTTCTAAGAAATCGTATATTTGCATTATTGAGAAATAGAAAATCCAGATCATGATAAAATCAATGACAGGCTTCGGTAAAGCAAAATGTGAACTGCCGGATAAAACTATTAACATTGAGCTTAAATCATTAAACAGCAAGCAGCTTGATGTATTTTCAAAAATCCCTGCTATTTACAAGGTAAAAGACCTTGAGATGCGCGCTGTTATTGCTAACAAACTTGAAAGAGGTAAGGTTGAAATTGTTATGTCAATTGATGCCGGTGAAGATGCTTCAAAATTTTCTTTAAACAAAAAACTTGCCCGGAAATATTATGATGAGCTTCGTTTATTGTCAAAAGAATTAGATCATGATCATAACACAGATTATTTATCCATTCTGATCCGGATGCCGGATGTTTTAAGTCCGGGAAAGGAAGAACTTAATGAGAATGAGTGGGGAATGATCAAATTATCTTTTAACGAAGCCATTTCTGACCTCGATAACTTTCGTGTTCAGGAAGGAAAAAGTCTGGAAGCAGATTTTTTGAAGAGAACTTCCCTGATACTTCAATTGCTTTCTCAAATTGTACCTTATGAAGAAGCACGTATTGATTCAATCAAATCCAGAATCATAAAAGATATGATGCAGTTTATGGATGATACTCATCTTGATAAGAATCGTTTCGAGCAGGAGATATTGTATTATATTGAAAAGCTTGATATTACAGAAGAGAAAATCAGATTAAAAAAACATTGCGACTATTTCGTTGAGACCTTGAATGAAAAACAATCCTCCGGGAAAAAGCTTGGTTTTATTTCTCAGGAAATGGGTCGGGAGATCAATACTATCGGTTCCAAAGCAAATGATGTGAATATACAGAGGATAGTAGTTCAAATGAAGGATGAATTAGAGAAGATTAAAGAGCAATTATCAAACGTATTATAGTTGAGACGCAATTTATTGCATCTCCAACTGTATAAAATTTGGAAAATCGTTTTCAAAGAAGAATGAAAGGGAAATTAATAATATTCTCAGCTCCCTCAGGTGCAGGAAAAACAACAATAGTAAAGCTATTGCTTGAAAAGCTTAGCGAACTTGAATTTTCAATCTCTGCATGTAGTCGCGCAAAGCGTGCAGAAGAAAAGGAAGGCCGGGATTATTATTTTTTGAGTGTTGAGGAATTTAAAAGCAAACTTGAAAATGATGAGTTTCTTGAATGGGAAGAGGTTTATAAAGATCATTTTTATGGAACTTTGAAATCGGAGATCCAGCGTATATGGGATAAAGGAAAACATGTGATCTTTGATGTTGACGTAATAGGTGGATTGAATATTAAGAAGTTTTATGGTGAAAAAGCCCTGTCAATTTTTGTACAGCCACCTTCACTAACTCATCTTAAAGAGCGTTTGAAAGGAAGGTCTACTGATACTGATGAAAATATAGAAATACGGCTTGGAAAGGCTGAAGAAGAGATGAAGTATGCGAAGCAATTTGATAAGATACTGATCAATGATGACCTGGGAAGGGCAGTTGAAGAGGGAGTAGGTTTGATAACAGGATTTTTAAAATAATTAGTGTAATTCGTGGCAAAAAAGAATCGCCACGAATGCGCGAATTTAAGACGAATAAAAATGAATTTACAAGCTAAGAAAAAGATAGGCCTGTTGTTCGGATCTTTTAATCCTATTCATATCGGTCATTTGATCCTTGCAAATTATATGCTTGAATTTACTGATCTTTCTCAAGTTTGGTTCATTACTTCTCCTCATAATCCTCTTAAAGAAAAGAAAAGCTTACTTGCTGATCATCATCGTCTTGCAATGGTAAATATCGCAATTGAAAATAATTATCAATTCAGATCATCCTCAATTGAGTTTAATCTTCCCCATCCATCATACACTATTGATACACTAAGCCATTTGTACGAAAAGCATCCTGATAATGATTTTATACTGATAATGGGCTCTGATAACCTTTCGAGCCTTAAAAAGTGGAAGAATTATAAGGAATTACTAAAATTGTACAAGATGTATGTTTACCCCCGTCCGGGCAGTGACGGAGGCGAATTTACAAATTCTCCCAATGTGAAAATGGTTAATGCACCATTAATGGAGATATCCTCATCTTTTATCAGAAAAGCCATAAAGGATAAAAAGAACATTCAATATATGTTTCCTCCCGGAGTTTATGAATATATCCTGGAGATGCACTTCTATGAACGCTAAAATTGATGGCAAATTCCAAAGAAGTTTTTGATTGAAGAACCGGGTTTAACTATTCCTGGGTAGGAGGAGCTTGGTAATCCTGAACAGGTTGTGTCTGAGAATTGTCGATTTGTTCTCTTAGTTCGGTATCTGTTGTTTCGATATTAGCATTTCTTGGTATGATGAAAATAGAGATCATACTGAGAGCCAGAAGAACTATAGCGAGAGTCCATGTTGTTTTTTCAAGGAAATCAGCTGTTTTTCTAACTCCCATAAACTGGTTTGAACTAGAGAAGTTAGAAGCTAATCCGCCTCCTTTAGAGTTTTGTACAAGTACAACCAACACAAGCAAAACACATGTGATCAGGATTAAAACGGAAATTAGGATATATGTTCCCATCGTGTAAAATTTATCAGTTATTTATATTTTCTTTTTTAATTTTCTCAATTTGGGCTGCAAAGTAACTACTTTTTTCCGGAAATTTCAAGATTAATTGCTTATAAATTTTTATTGCCTTGCTTTTATCCCCTTGTTTAAGATAAATTTTAGCCAGAGTTTCTGTCGCAACATCATATATGCTTGCCTCATCCTGCTCCGGGATATTGATTTCAGCCAGCCTCTTTTCATCAGGTTTACTGATGCTGGGTTCTTCTCTGATAAATTCATCAATAAGCTCAATATAAGGTTTTTGTTTTTTTGTAGTATTTGGTCCGGAATCTATATTCCGATCTTTTGCTTTAACTAACTCTGGCTTATTTAGCAATTCCTTTAATCTTCCCCTGTCAGGTGAATATGTTGCAGCAAGCTTTATCTGTTCTTCATATCTGTTATCATTAATATTCTGAAGATTTTTCATATAGAGAATCTGCGCTGTACTAAAAAATGGATATTCCATCATCAGGCTTTCAAGTTTTACAACAGAATCAGCATTGAGTGTTTCAGGCGAAGCCATATATTTTAGTAATTGTCGACGGGTCATTGTTTAATATTTTTTTTGCCACCAAAGTACAAAGTCACTAAAATTCACTAATTATAACATATTAGACGCTTACCAATTAACTACTGCCTTATTAAATATATCCTCAACAAGATCTTTGTTAATTTCCAGAATGAGTCCATCTTCAACGCTTGATAAACTTGAAGAACTTGGATAATCCTGATATTGAGTAAAATTAGTTTCATAGTTTTGAGTCTCGTCAAAATTATTTGTAAACCTTACTCGCACAGTTATGGATAAGCGGTTAAGAGCAGCAGTCTCATCGCCCTGTATAGCTATAGGCCTTGTTGAGTAACCTGTAATTTCTCCTTCAAGATTCAGGTCACCTGATTGGTCAACAAGTATAAGAGATGTTTGAGCGGTAAATTTCATTCTTAATGCCTGGGTGAATTCCTGACTTAAAGTTGAGTTTACCAGAGGAGCGTTATTAGGGAAGTATTTAACAGAAATTGTTTTAACCTCCGGAGAAATCGAAGCACCTGTGAAAGAATAAACCCCACAGCTGGAAAGCCCAAATGTCAAAGCACAAAATACTAAAAAAGGTATGAGTTTTCTCCTTATCATTTGTTTTATTTTCAACTTTAAATACTCAAGGCACCTCAAATACTTAAGGCACTTTAAATACTTTAAGTACTTCTTATCCTATGTCATACTCCTTAATTTTCCTATACAAAGTTCGTTCTGATATTCCCAACTCCTGTGCAGCCATTTTGCGTTTCCCTTTATGTTTTTCCAATGCTTTTTTAATAAGATCAACTTCTTTCTTTTGTAGAGATAGTGATTCTTCTATGATCTCAGTATCAATAACAGGCTCATCAATTGTATCCTGAGGCTCGACTTGTATTTCATATTTGTCTTCTTTGTCTGAAGGGATATCCAGGTTTTTATCGTTGTAAAGATTGTTAATCAGCTGAAGATTATCTTTTTGAATGTTAGGAGGAATGTTCTCTTCCCGGATTATTTCTCGGAGTAGTTTCTTCAGGTCATTAACATCCTTTTTCATATCAAAAAGAACTTTGTATAACAGATCTCTTTCCGAGAATTCATTTTGTGGGCAATTACCCTTATATAGAACAGGTAGTTCAGAATTCTGATCCTGTGGCAGGTATTTCGTTAGTATTTTTGTAGTGATATTCCTGTCACTTTCGATTATAGATATTTGTTCAGTCACGTTTTTCAGTTGCCTAATATTTCCTCTCCACCTGAAATTCATAAGATGTTTTTTTGCTTCTTCATCGAGAACTAAAGGAGGCATGCGGTATTTCTCGGCAAAGTCGGCGGCAAATTTCCTGAATAACAATACTATATCATCTTTTCTATCTTTAAGAGGTGGGATAAAAATAGGGACAGTATTTAAACGGTAATAAAGATCTTGCCTGAATTTACCGCTTCTGATAGCATCAGGAAGGTTAAAGTTAGTAGCTGCAACTATTCTTACATCAGTTTTAAGGACTTTGGATGAACCAACTTTCATAAATTCTCCCGATTCCAAAACTCTTAAAAGTCTTACTTGTGTTGAAAGAGGTAATTCCACAACTTCATCAAGAAAAATTGTTCCTCCGTTGGCAACTTCAAAATATCCTTTACGTGCCTCATGTGCTCCTGTAAAAGAACCTTTCTCATGGCCAAATAATTCTGAATCAATAGTCCCCTCAGGGATAGCTCCACAATTAACGGCAATATAAGAGCCATGTTTTCTGGCACTCAAATGATGAATGATCTTGGGAAATACTTCTTTTCCTGTTCCGCTTTCTCCTGTAATAAGCACTGTTATATCAGTAGGAGCAACCTGACTCGCAATATCAATTGCCCTGTTAAGTAATGCTGAATTACCGATAATGCCAAAGCGTTGTTTAATCGACAGAACATCCATAATATTAATAATTCAAATTAATGTAGGTCAACGCCATGGCAATGCCCTACACATCAATTTATTCAATAATCGTCATCTCTTTAAGCAAATGAGATGCACCTGCAAATTTATCAATAACAAAAAGAACATATCTGATATCTACATTAATTGTTCTTTGTAAGGCTGGTTCAAATTCAATATTCCCGCTCATGGCTTCCCAGTTTCCATCAAATGCAAGGCCAATAAGCTGGCCATCACCATTAAGGACAGGACTACCTGAATTTCCTCCTGTAATGTCGTTGTCAGTTAAAAAGCATACTATCATTTTTCCATCTTTACCGTAGCGACCATAATCTTTTTCCAGGAAAAGTTCCTTGAGTCTTGGTGGAACGATAAACTCATCGTTATTTGGGTCTTCCTTGTATATCAGGCCGGAAAGATGAGTAACATAATCGTAATGAACTGCATCAGCAGGATAATAATCAAGCACTTTACCATAAGTAAACCTCATTGTAGAGTTTGCATCCGGATAAAATACTTTATTTGGCTGCATCTCTCTGATTCCCCTGACAAATAAGCGTTTTGCCTTTTTTTGTTTACTTGAGAGCTCTCCCATCTTTCCATTCAGATCCATAAATGCTGAAAAGACGGAACTCATTAATTTTTTCAAGGGATCATTTTCAAGTTTTTTTAGTGAAGGTTTTTTTAGAAAGGCCAGATAATTCGTTTCGGTAGTAAATATGGAATTCTTAAAAACATCATCTACATATTTTTTATAATCACCTTTATATTTTTTGTTTATTTCAGCCATGATATCCGGTTTTGCTGAAGAAGAGAGGTTTTCATTGTATATTTCCAGCAAAGCTGTCAGTATTTTCTTTTCAATAGTAATATTGTAATCTTTGAAATGATCCTCTGCCTTTTCTTTGAATGGCGCCAACGCTTCTGTATGATCACCTTTGTCTTTGATTATATTTTTCAATCCACTATTCGACATTGGAAAAGTTAAAGCTTTGGAAACAAACATACCTCCCTGATAATACCAAAGGTTCTCCATAAACTTATTTTCCAGCATAAATTTATGAGCGTCCTCAAAATCACTGATTACATCGCCATAAAGAGCTGTCCGCTCGGGATCTTGCAAAAGCCATTTTTGAAAATTATTTTCAAGTTCTTTTTTCTTGTCATATACTTTTAATCGTTTCAATCCTTTTGATTCGCCAACTTTATTTTTCCAGAAATTAGCGATCTGGGCATGTGTTGTTGCATATTGTATCCTTACTTCATCACTCTTGTCCATTTCTTCTTTCATGATATCAAGAGCCATGCTGCCAAAATTATCTATCACGGGATTGATTTGTTCGAGTGTTATTTCAACTCCGTAAGAAGTCATGTATCTGCTGGTTCTTCCCGGGAATCCCCATATCATTGCAAAATCATCTTTGGTAACTCCCTTAAGAGAAATTGGAAGATGGTATTTAGGTTTGTAGGGGATATTTTCTTCACTGTACTTAGCAGGAGATCCATCCGGAGCAGTGTATATCCTGAACATACTAAAATCCCCGGTGTGTCTTGGCCACATCCAGTTGTCGGTGTCACCTCCGTAATTTCCAATAGAAGAAGGCGGAGCCCCTACCAGCCTGACATCTTCATATGTCTCATAAACAAAAAGATAATATTCATTTCCATTAAAAAAGCTTCTGACTTTGGCATCGTACTCTGTATCCTTAACAGCCTTGTCTTCAATTTTCCCAATAGCTTTTTTTATTGCTTTTGACCTGGCTGATTCAGACATTGTATCAGCTACATCTGTGAGTACTTCTGCTGTAACATCTTCTATCCTGACTAAAAAAGTAGCAGTAAGACCCTCATTTGAGAGCTCCTCGTTTTTGCTCATTGCCCAGAAACCATCGGTCAGGTAATCATGATCCACAGAGCTATGCTTTTGTATTGCATCATAACCACAATGATGGTTTGTAATGATCAGGCCTTCATCTGAAATAACTTCAGCTGTACAAAAACCTCCAAGGTCAGCAATAGCATCTTTTATACTTGAATTATTGATGCTGTATATCTCTTCTGCAGTAAGATTAAGTCCCATTTTCTGCATATCAATATAGTTCAGTCTTTCAATAAAAATAGGTAGCCACATTCCCTCGTCAGGTGAGGTTTTAGAATGTAATCCTGTGTTAAGAATGAGAGCGAGAGAAAATAATAATGTTAATTTTTTCATATTCTGATTATTTTAAAAATATTTGTTTTAACTTAATTTATCTGACAATATCTTCATTTCAACAACAGGAGAGATACCTTCATGTAGTATATTATACACAGCATCTGTTATTGGCATATATACTCCCAACTGGTCTTTTAATGTTTTAATTCCAATTACCGCATAATATCCTTCTGCAACCATTTTCATTTCTACGCGAGCAGCTTTTACTGAGTAGCCTTTCCCTATCATGCTTCCGAACATTCTGTTTCTGCTGAAATTTGAATATGCAGTAACAATAAGATCACCTGTGTAGGCTGAACTGTTGATGTCTCTATCTGAGGAGTTTATTGTATCCAGAAAGCGTTTTACTTCCTGTATAGCATTCACAATGAGAACTGACTGGAAATTGTCACCATAACCCAGGCCAATACAAACACCGTTGGCTATTGCAATAATATTTTTGATCACTGCTGCATATTCTGTTCCGGGAACATCAGAAGTTTTTACGATCCGGATAAACCGGCTGGCTAATTTTTCTTCAAGGAAATCAGCTTTCTTAAGATCATAAAATGCTAGAGTAAGAAAAGACAGCTTTTCCATAGCAAGCTCTTCTGAGTGGCATGGACCTGCTATCATTCCAATGTCATTTTCATTTACATCGAATTTGCCAACGAAAAATTTCCCGACAGTATCATGAGTTTCAGGAACAATACCTTTTATTGCTGAAATTACAGTTTTACCTTTTAAACTTTTTATGTTTCCCTGTTCGAGCGTTTCTTTTAAAAAAGCAGCAGGGATAGCAAAAATTATTATATCTGAATTTTCAATAACATGCTTCAGATCGTTAGATAAATTTAAACTTTCGGTATTTAATTTCAGATATCTTAAATAATTCGGATTACGATGAAATTGTTGAATGTGTTCCAGATTTGCTTTTTTTCTTATCCACCAATTAATCGTATCAACGTTGGTGTGCAGAATTTTTACAAGAGCAGTAGCCCAGCTTCCACCACCAATTACAGCTATTCTGGTATTGTTATTCATTTATTTGAGTTTAATTTGAACTAGAAATCTTTTCCCCATTATTCAACTATTCAGTTAAACAAAGGTTTAAAGATAACGATATTAAAGCATTGTACCTTTATATCTTTATATCTTTATATCTTTATATCTTTGTATCTTTATATCTTTGTATCTTTATACCTTTGTATCTTTATACCTTTGTATCTTTGATACTTTGATACTTTTATTCCATTTTAATCAAAGCCCCAGTACTTGTTTGCCCTGCTCAAAAATAATATCAACAGGAATATTTGCTTCACTCAAACGATCTAGGTCTTTTTGCAATTGTTCTTTGATTTGTCCATTATTCTCAACCCATGTTTTTGCTGTTTCGTAATCCCCATCTCCTTGTATTGTCAAGATCCTTACACAAAGTTCAGTCATAGCAGCCTTCATCTTTTCGAAATCAACCTTGTAGGTACCTGTAGCTTCATCTCTTGTGAAAGCACCCTTTTCCTGGAAGTAATAAAAGCGCATCATATTGGCTTTTCCGTGTGAACTTGCAACACCGAAACGAACAGACCTGAATATACTTGCCATAAAAGTTACATAATTATCCATCAGGTCAGCATCACCAAATTCTCCTTTTTTATGCAATTCAGTAACGGCAAATAATCCGAGTATATCAGCTTTTCCCTCTTCAATGGAAGTGTAATAGTTCTGAAGTGCACTTCTTACAGTAACAGTACTATTATCAGCAAGATAACTCAGGCCAAGGCCATGAGCAACCTCGTGAAACATAGTATTGGTAAAAAATGCATCAAAGGAAATGTTTTTTCTCTGCTCTTCATTTATTAAAACATCGGCAATAGGAACCAGTATCATGTCAAATTTAGCTTTCATAGAATTCTTCAGCTGCAATTTCCTGGAGCCTTTTTTTTCTCTAACCAGTTCATCATTCGGAAGATTAATGGCAATAGTTTTACTGCCGGCATTACAATCACCTGCATAGTAAATTACTTCGTAAGCATTAAGCTGATTACCCTCTGTTCCGGGTGTTTCATTTTTATATTTTTCTTCAACAGGTAAAGCTTTTTGAAGATTAGGAAGCAATTTTGTATATTTTTTCAATCGCTTGCTCCATTCTTTATCCTTTAACAAAATAAATGATTCATGAGCAGCTTTAAGGTTAAATAGTGCATCCTCATAGTTCTCAATTGGACCAACAACAAAATCTATATCATTATTTGTCATGTCTAACCATGCAAAATCACTTGCTCTGTAATCATCATTCAGCAATGCATCAGCACGTAATTCAAGGTATTTCTGAAAGCCGGGATCATCAGCAAGGCCTGCAGCCTGCCTCAAATGTTCAACAGCATGTTCTGTTTCCTCAGCATATGCTTCATGATACCAGATAGTTTTTAATGAACCATCCTCATTTCGACGAATAAGAGTATATAAGCTGTTTTTGTCCGGATCATCAAATTGCTCAAATTCTTCGACTGTCATATCTTTGGGGTAAAAATTCGCGCCTTTGGGCTTTTCGCCAAATGATGGAATAAAAGGCTTGTTACCATCAAGCCTGTCCCATGGTCCATAATTAATTTTCACAAATTCAGTAGTTTCAGTATCATCAATACTACTGAGAAGCGCAGCTTTATCACCAAAGCTTTGTTTCCAGTAAATATCATCCATAATTTGGGCTGCACTAAATAGATGATCCAGCATTTTTTTCTGATTATCACTTAAACCTGAAATATCTGCATTGAGAGTAACAGTAATATATTTTGAAAGCTTTGCTTTCATATCAACTGAAGGTTCTTCTGATACTTCTTCTTTGGATTTTTCGGATTCCGGGTCCTGATTTCCGGAGGTGCAGTTTGTTAAGCCTGCCAGTAAGACGGTAACGAATAAAACTGAAATGATTTTTTTAAACATAATAAAACGTTTTTTGGTTAATTTTTTTTCGGGCACAAATTTACAAAATTTATCTCAAACTTCCTGATTTAGACTTAATTTTGTCATTAACAGTTAATTTGCTGAGAACTTCAATATTAATTCCATCGGAGAGGCCAGTTTCAATAATTCTTTTTTCAAATACCTGTAGCAGGTCAGTTTCAACTTCCACGAATGTGTTTCCTTCATTAAATTGTAGTAAACTTTCGGGGATAACAAGCACAGAGTCTCTGCGGGCAAGAACAATATCAGCATTTGCACTATAACCGGCACGGACAAATATTGAATCAAGTAATTCAACATTTGCTTTTATCTCAAACTGTATTGCCCCGTTTTCTTCAATACCTTTTGGTGAAATATGTTCCAGAATGGCATTGAATTTATAATCTTCGATAGCACCAATAGTAAGTATTAATGGCATTCCTTCCTTAATTTTCCCAACCTCTGTTTCATCGATCTTGCCTTTAAATATCATTTCTCCCATATCTGCAACTGATGCTATTGTTGTACCGGCATTGAAGGTATTACTCTCAATAACTGAGTTCCCTTCCTCAACAGGTACTTCAAGGACCATACCTTCAATTGTTGACCGAATAAGTGTGTTGGTGATCTTTCCTGAATTTTTAGTCTGACCTTCTTTTATCAACTCCAGATTGTTTATAGCAGCTTCAACTTCTTCCTCAGCATTCTGGTAAAGCAATTCATATTCTTCAAAATCAGCTTTTGGAATTACTCCTTTTTGTAAAAGATCCTTTTGCCGCTCAAAGTTTCTTTTGCTGTTTTTTAAATTTATTTTTGCCCTGTTCACCCGCGATTCTGCATTATTTAGGGATACCATGTTCGGAACGATCTTCACTTTGGCAATAATGTCACCCTTAACAATTTTCTGACCGGGCTCAACATAGATATGCTCGATAATTCCTGAAACCTTAGGTGTTATCTCTATTTCTTTTTTCGGAACAACTGAACCTGTTGCAACAGTTGTCATAACAATATTGGAAATAAATGGATTACTTGTCTCATACACAATCGGTTCGGTTTTTGACTTATTGTAGAGAAAGATAATCGTACCTCCAAATATTACAACAATAATCAGAATAATAAGGATCTTGAAGAATGTTTTCATATGATTTTGTTTTTCTGTTTTAATTATTTTTTTAAGTGTTATTTATTTACTCTGTTTGGCGAAGCGTCCTCGCTTCGCCAAGAGATTTACATCGTAGCATGGACACTACGATGAACGGGCTCTTTTCCATAAAAACAATATAACAATTTAACAATTTATTCAGCCTATCAGCCTATTCATTCCTAATCGCATCAATCGGTTTAATGCTTATTGCTCTTTTAGCTGGAATTAATCCCGCCAGCACACCTGAAATTACAAGAATGATCAAAGCTGTGATAGCCAGGTTAAAGTTTATTTCAGGTCTTGTGAACATAGCTGAATCTGACCCTGAACTGATAAGCAGATAATTTACAAGCTCCAGAAGAGCTGTACCCAGCGAAAGGCCAAAAAAACCTGCAAATGATGTAAGAAATACGGATTCAGTTATTATTTGTGACATTATTAGCATGGGAGTTGCTCCAAGGGCTCTCTGTATCCCGATTTCTTTAGTTCTCTCTTTCACTATTATCAGCATAATGTTACTTACACCAATAACTCCTGCAAAAAGAGTTCCTGTACCAACTATCCATATAAGCCAGTTTATTCCTTTAAATAAACCTATCATTTTTTTAAATTCAGTTTCAACATTAAATGATCCTATAGCGCGATCATCAGTTGGTGCGATGCTATGCCTGGCTTTCAACAGTTCCTTTGCTTTTTCTTCCACCACTGAAGCATCTACGTTTGTCACTGAGGTAATGGAATACCAGCCAACAATATCTCCGTAATTGTATGTTTTCTGTAAAGTGGTAAATGGCATAAATATTGACTGATTTTCCTGGTCCGATTGATTACCCGGCTTTTTTGACCTGAATGTCCCCACGACTTTGAAATATACTCCCTGTATTCGGATATATTCACCAATAGGATCCTCACCGTCTTTGAACAACTCTTCCACAACACGCTGTCCGATTATTGCTATTTTTCTCTTATTACTGATGTCAAAATCATTAATAAACCTTCCGCTTATGATGACTACAGGATCAATAATATTATATTCAGGATAATCACCATAAACCGGAAAAGAGCCTGTACGTAAACCCCTGACAACATTATTGCCACCACCCCTAAATCCTTGTGCCTGAAGCCTTGGTGCTATGTATTGAATTTCCGAAATGTTGTCTTTCAATGCTTCAGTGTCAGCATTTTTAAAATTATAGCGTCTGCCTCTTGGAAAGCCTTTATATGGGATTGAGGTATTTCTGGTCCACATAAAAAAGCTATTGGTAGCCAGATCACCCATATCCTGATTTACTCCATTATAAAGACCTGTGCCTGAGCCAAGCATTATTATCAGCATAAAAATACCCCAGAACACACCAAAAGCAGTTAAAAAAGTCCTCAGTTTGTTCTTTTTTAATGTACTGAAAATTTCCTGCCACCTGTCTCTGTCGAACATCAAAAAAATTGTTAAATTGCTATATTGTTTTTCGCGTCATTCATGTTAGGTCAATTCCAATATCATTCATCTTTTAGAGCTTCAATCGGTTTAATTCCTGCTGCTTTTCTGGCTGGTACAAAACCAGCAACAGCTCCGGCTACTATTAATAAAATAGTAGCACTGAGAGCAATATTGATGTTTACTTCCGGGTTACGGAAATAAAAATCACCAGAACTAAAAAACGGTGAAATAAATTCGAGTAAACCAACGCCTGCTACCAGTCCGACATATCCTGCAAAAGCTGTAATAACAATTGATTCCTGCAAGATTAAACTGATGATAGACCAGGGAGTTGCACCCATTGCTTTCCTGATTCCGATTTCATTTGTCCGGTCTTTTACTACTATCATCATAATATTGCTGACTCCAACTATTCCTGCTATAATTGTTCCTATTCCAATGATCCAAATAAAAACCTTTATACTTGCAAACAGATTCATGAAGCGCTGGTACTCTTCGATGTTATTATTAATAAAAACAGCTCTTTTATCTTCAATATCAAATTTATGTCTTCTTGCAACATTCTCCCTTATCTCCTCAACCATTTCATTACTTTCCTCCAGGCTTGCATCACCTGTCATCATCGATATAAATCCTATTCTGTTTCCACGGTTAAAAACACGTTGTGCAGTTGATATTGGCAGATAGACCCGATTCATATCACGGTCGCCTCCTTCATCTTTGAAAACTCCAATAACTTTAAAAGGAACACCACTGATTTTTATATATTTATTCATTGGATCTTCATCCTTGAACAATGCTTCCTTCACCCTGATACTTATTGAAGTTACTTTACGGAAGTTGTTTATATCAATTTCATTAAAAAAGCGGCCTTCGACAATATCTAGAGTTTCAATATAACCATAATCCGGGTGACAACATATTATATCATAGCTGCCATATTCATTTTTGTAGGAAATAGTAGTATTTTCCCATATTGAAAAACGCGATGAGATCTTGTTGATGCCTTCAATGTTGCTTTTAATATTATCATAATCTTTATTATGAAACTGAATTTGCCGTCCAGGCTTCATACCCTGATATGGCAAAGTGGTTTTTCCCGAGTAAACCCATATGCTATTTATCGCATCGCCCTCGAATTCGCTATGAACACCATTGATAAGCCCGTTGCCGGACCCAAGGAGAATTATCAGCATAAATATCCCCCATGCAACACTAAAACCTGTAAGAAAAGTACGTAACTTGTTCTTTTTGATCGTACTCAGTATTTCTTGCCATTTATCGAGGTCAAACATTGAAATCAATATTGCTATATTGTTAAATTGTTATGTTGTTTTTTATTACCATTATCAATATTCATCTCAATAACACCATCATTTAATTTGATGATACGATCAGTGCGTTTTGAGATGTCGTTTTCGTGCGTAACAATTATTACTGTAATTCCTTCTTTGTTGATTTCTTTAAACAGATCCATCATTTCAAATGAAGTTTTGCTGTCGAGAGCTCCTGTTGGTTCATCAGCAAGTATAACTTTTGGCTTGGATATCAATGCTCTGGCAATTGCGATCCTTTGTTTTTGGCCACCGGATAATTCATTTGGCATGTGATCAGCCCATTCTTTCAATCCCATTTTATCCAGAAGTTCTAAAGCCATTTTATTTCTCTTCCTTCTTTTAACTTTTTGATAATATAAAGGCAGAGCCACATTTTCCATTGCATTTTTAAAAGAGATAAGGTTAAAGGATTGAAATACAAAGCCAAGGGATCTGTTTCTCAGATGTGCGGCTTTGGTTTCATTCATTTCACTGATAAGCTGTCCTTCAAGGTAATATTCACCGGAATCATAAGCATCGAGCAATCCTATGATATTCAGAAGAGTTGATTTCCCGGAACCGGATGATCCCATAATTGAAACAAGCTCTCCTTTTTGAATGTGAAGGTCAATTCCCTTTAAAACATGGAGCTTATTACTGCCGGTAACGTATGATTTATGTAAATCGGTAAATTTTATCAATTTTATTCGATTTGAATGTTTTATAAGTGTTTATGGTTTGAAATTAGAAATTCGGCTTTGCTTATCCCACTATCCTCCTAATTTCCAATTTCATTATTCTATAAACCCTTAAAAATAACTTAAGGCACTCCAAGTACTCTAAATACTTTAAGTACTTCTTCTTATCATCTTTTATGCCAAAAGTATTAATATTCTGGATACTATATTGATATAATGTTTATGAACTCCAGCTGTGTATGATTATTGTACACTATTGTTCGTTAGCGGGCATAAAAAAAGCCGGCATAATACCGGCTTTTAAAATTCAAAACATTAATTATTTGTGAGCGTTCTGTGAACGCTTACATTTATTTCTTCAGATGTTCATCCAGGAATACTATCATGGCATTATAAAAATCGAACCTGTTCTCCTCATTATGGAAACCATGGCCTTCATTATCTTTTACCATGTATTCCACTTCAACTCCACGGGCTTTCAAAGCTTCAACCATCTGGTCAGATTCATCTTTATTAACTCTTGGATCGTTTGCGCCCTGAGCAACAAAAAGCGGCACAACGATCTTATCAGCATTCAGTGCCGGTGATGTGGCAGCTAATTGTACACTATCTTTAACAGGATCTCCAACCATTTCATACATCATATCCAGTAATGGTTCCCAGTATGGAGGAATAGTTTGCATAAATGTGAATAAATTTGATACACCAACATAATCAACTCCACAAGCATATAATTCAGGAGTAACAACTAATCCGGCCAGTGTGGCATATCCACCATAGCTTCCGCCATATATACCAACCTTGTCTTTATCGGCAATGCCTTGCTCTATTAGCCAGTTAACACCATCAGTTACGTCGTCCTGCATTTTAAGACCCCATTGTTTGAATGAAGATTCCCAGAACTCCTTACCGTATCCTGTTGAGCCTCTAAAGTTAATCTGGAGAACAGCATATCCTCTGTTGGCAAGGAATTGTACTTCTGGGTTAAATCCCCAACGATCTCTTGCCCAGGGTCCGCCATGAACATTAACCACTGTTGGTAGATTTTTGGCTTCAACACCTTTAGGTAAGGTCAGATATCCATGAATCGTTAAACCATCTCTTGATTTGTATTCAATTGGCTTCATGTCAGCAAGCTCTGCTTCATCCAGCCATGGAGCTACTTTGTGAATAAGTTCAAGTTTATCAGTTTTCTTGTCATAAATATAATAAGTGCCTCTGCTTTTATCGTTACTGGTTCTGATAATAAATTTATCCTCTTCTTTAGTGTAATCACTGATGCCAATTTCATAATTTCCTAATTTATTTTCCAGATTTTCAACCAGCGCTTTGAAATCTTCATTAAAATAGTGCCTTTCAAATTTCCATGAATTATAATAAGCAGCCCATACAACCTTATCCTTTTCAGAATAGGATAAACGTGATACGTCATAATCAGGATTTTCATAAAGCACTTCTATCTCTTTACCATTTGCAATATCAAAAATTATTGCTGCTTCTTTATCCCTGTTGAGGTTAGATGTTGCATAAACATTTTTATTGTCAAATGTGAAGAATTGTGGACTTACAGTCTCTTTAAAGCTTGTAGTTAACACAGTTTTGAATTCTTCATCTTCAGTATCGCGGTATAAGATACTGGTATTAACGCCATCTACAATCGCAAAAGCAACTCTGAGTTTTCCATCATGGTCAGTCATCCAGCCCTGGATATTCCCGGGATTTTCTGCAAGCATTTGATAATCTCCGGTTTCTATATTTAGTCTGTAAGGATCAAATACCCGTGGATCTCTTTTATTCAACCCTACAATTACTTCGTTTGGGATATCTTTAAGATCATCAATTATTTGTGTTCTGACTTTTGGAAAATCAGTCAGGGCAATCAAGTTACTTCCATCGATATTAACACCTAAAAGTTTAAAGTTTTCATCTCCACCGGTATCTTTAAGGAAGAGAATACGATTGTTATTTGCCCAAAGATATCCTGCAATGTCGCGTGCAGTGTCCTTTGTAAGCTGTACAACATTATCTGTACCAATTTCCTGTATAAAAATATTCATACGGCTTTCATAGGGTGCCATAAAGGAAAAATATTTTCCATCTGGTGAGATCTGATAAGAAGACTTTTCTGGATTCTTGAAAAAATCCTCCAGAGGAATTTCCGTTGCTACTTTTGTGCTTCCTTCATCAGCGCTTTCTTTAACGTCGCTTGCGCATCCGCTCATAAAAACAGATGTGCTGATAAAACCAATTGCCATAATCAAATTTAAAAATTTGTGCTTCATAATAAATAATTTTGGGTTAATAATAAAGTATACTTAATGTTAAACAATTGTTGAAAATGTATATGAATATTTAATTTTACACGGATTAGCCAGAAAATCATGATGTTATGTGTTAATAGTTATATGTTATTCGTTTTGAAGTGGATTATTAATTTATCTTAATAACATGTAACGTATAACTAATAACATTTAAAATACTAAATATCTACAAAACTATTGAAATTTGCAAGTAAATTCTACCTAATCTTTGATTTGCATAATTGAGTTTGCAATAATATAAATTTTTTTATACAAAGAAAAGAAACTGTATAAAATTCAAGTATATAAGATATTACGACAATAAGTACTTAAATAGAGTAAAGTATTTAGAGCACCTAATTTATTAAGTAAGCATTTCCCTGTAGAAGCCAGAACTTACATTAATTATACCAATATGCATATATAGCGTATAATCAGCTTGTTGCAAAGATGAGATGCATTTGTTATAAGGAAAGGTGTACGAATTTCAGACTAGTGTGTACGTTATTGGACAGGTTTTACTATTGCTTTTTCAGGTTTTTTCCCGTTATCTAAATTGAATTTTACAGGGATATTAAAAGCAACTCTAACAGGATTTCCATTTTTGTCTTCGCCGGGGATCCATTTTGGCATAAGTTTGATTACCCGAAGAACTTCTTCATCACATCCACTGCCAATGCCACTTAATATTTTAGGAGAGCTTACTGAGCCATCTTTTTCAATAGTAAAACTGGCGAATACAATTCCTGTGATACCTTTTTTTCTGGCCTCTTCGGGATATTTTACATTATCTCTGATAAAAAATATCCTGGCCTTATCTCCACCAGCAAATTGTGGTGGTTTATGAACTACTTTAAATATAGTATCATCATCGACTGTTGGAATTATATTATTAATATTGATCCCTGAAATATTAGGAATAATATTATTAATAACCGGGCTGAAACTGTATGATGCAACACTAAGCATCCCAAAAACGACTACTGGAAGTGCAAGTAAAAATTTAAGCAATGTACTTTTTCTTGATTTATTTTTTTTCATCATTTGTATTCTCCTTTTAATTAATGAATGATTAAAATTATTAGCTAATTCCATGGAATAAACTGAGCTGATCTGATTCAGGATCAGTTTTTGATAGGCTGATTTTTCATGTCCCTGGCCAAGAACACCTTCATCAGCTATATATTCATGTACTTCTTTGATTGATCGTTTGTAAAACCAGACAACAGGATTAAACCACTGAAAAACACATGTTAGTTCCATTAAGATCAGATCAATAGTATGCATTTGCCTGACGTGTATTTTTTCATGAGAAATTATCTTTTCAATATCACTTTGATCGAATAAGTTTTTGTTGATAAAAATGAAACCGAAAAATGAGAAAGGGGAAGTGTTTGTGTCAGTTGAAATGATTTTTGAGTTATATTGCCTGTTAATTCTGTGCTTTTTGATAGACACAAAGAAGTATGTAATTTGTAAAAGAAATCTGATAAGTAATAAACCAACCACGGCAAAATAGATTATAAGCACTATTTCCAATCCTGAAAGTTGTTTAATGATGGCACTTTCAATACCAAGTTCTCCAATATTGATAGTATTTAATAGGATGTATTGAATTGCATTTGAGCTGGAGGGAACTTTTATAGAAATTAGCGGAATTAAAGCAGAAATAAAAATGCTGCTTAAGAGGTAGATACGGTTTAGTATAAAAAAAGTTTCTTTCTGTAGGAAGATCCTGTAAAATGCATAAAATATAATTAAAGATAGCCCATTCTTGATCAGATAAATAAATAGTTCGTTCATTTTTTTATGGATTTTTGTTTTTTGATCTCTTCATTCATAAGATTTTTGATCTCTTCCAGTTCCTGGAGACTCAAATTATTTTCTTCCGTAAAAAAGGAAGCAAGTTGTTTATATGAATTACTGAAATAACTTCCCATTATCCTTGAAAGAAACTTTTTCGTATACTCTCTTTTACTGATCAAAGGAAAATATTCGTAGGTTTTCCCATAAGCTCTATGATTAACAAAGCCTTTGTCTTCAAGTATCCTTACAATAGTAGATACTGTATTGTATGCAGGCTTGGGTTCCGGGAAATAAGAAATGATGTTTTTCACAAATCCCTTTTCAATATCCCATAGTATTTGCATTATTTGCTCTTCTGATTTTGTAAGTTCTTTCATGTTATAACTATTTAATTAGTTGATAAACTAATAAGTTAGTTAATTATTGTATAAGATTAATTTTTTTATTAATTTGTTGCTTCATCTATACCTCGACTTCGCTCGGTATGACAGAAATTCGGTCAAGTTAGGGGTGAGAGATGTGGTTGGCGGCAAAGCCGCCAACCACATCTCTCACCATCGAAAAGCCCTAACCCTATGTCATGCTGAGCGAAGTCGAAGCATCTGTATCTCATTTATTCTACTGATTGAATTAACTTCTTTACAAACGTACAACTAAAAAATTAGTTATGCAACTAAACTTATAGTTTTTTTAATTTTTTCTTGTATTAGTTGTGGGCCTATTCATATTTCCATAAAGAGTTTAATTTAGATATTTTAGTAGTCAAGCCCTAACTAATGTTACTGCCACTGCCACTGCTCCTGCCACTACCAACTTTTTCAGGCTTCACTCTACTCATATTTCAATGAATCAATAGGATTAGACATTGCAGTATTCACGGCTTGTATCATGATAGTAAGCAATGCAATGATAAATGTTCCAAGTCCTGCTAAAACAAAAATCCATATTGGAATACTTGCCTGATATGCGAAATTCTGCAGCCAGGTTTTAATTACAATGTAAGAAATTGGCCAGGCCAAAATATTTGAGATAAAAATCAGTTGTGTAAATTCCTTTGAAAGAAGAAACAGTATTTGTCCGGTAGACGCTCCAAAAACTTTTCTTATGCCAATTTCTTTTGTGCGTTGCTGTGTCACTAATGAAGTCAGGCCAAAGAGGCCCAGACATGAAATGAATAAAGCGAGCCAAGTAAAATAATTGAATATCATACTCATTCTCTTTTCTGATTTATAGATTGCATCAAAACCCTGATCCATAAAAAAGAATTTAAAGGGATATGCCGTAAAAAACTCCTTCCATTTTTTTTCAATTATATTTACAGTTTTCAAAAGATCTCCTTGGTTAACTTTAATAAGGATATATCGAATTTGTTCAGGATCTATTTTAATAATAAGGGGTTCAATTTTAAAATGCATCGGCATAAAATGAAAATCTTTCGCAACACCTATTATTTTTCCTTCTAAATCCCATAAGCTAAGTTTTTGTCCTATGGGCTTTTCATATCCGGCAATTTTAACAAATTCTTCATTAACAATATAGGCTGTTGAATCATCCATAAAGTACTCTTTAGAAAAGCTCCTTCCGTCGATCAATTCCAGATCGAGTGCTTCGATATAATCATAATCAACAAAAGCAAAATCAATACGTATTTGTTCATCTTGTTGGCCTGTCCATGTTACTGACGAAGTAGAGCTAATACCACGCATAGGAAGGAAACTTCCTGCTGAACAGTATTCAATGTCTTTGTACTGTAATAGTTCTTTTTTAAAGGATTTATATTTTCCTATCATATTCTCATTTACAGGCAGAAAAACGACATGAGACATTTCGTAACCCGGGTCCTTATTACTCATAAAATGGAGCTGTTTAAACACCATAGCTGTGCAGATTATTAAGAATATTGAAATAGAAAATTGAAGTACTACGAGAGCTTTCCGAAAATAGGATTTTCCGGCAGCAGGTCCAATATTACTTTTCAATACTTTTATTGGCTGAAACGATGAAAGATACAATGCAGGGTAACTACCTGAAATAATACCTGTAAGGATACTTATTAGAAAAAATGCAATAATAATTTCATAAGATGTAGAAAAATCAAATGATATTGACTTTTCTGATAATGTGTTAAATGTTGGCAAAAGAAATTCAACCAGGGCAATGGCAAATATCATTGCAATAAATGTCATTAAAAGAGACTCCCCATAAAATTGTTTAATAATATCTGACCTTATTGCACCTGACACTTTTCTCATGCCGATTTCCTTGGCCCTTCTGCCTGCCCGAGCTGTTGTGAGATTCATGAAGTTAATACAGGCTATCAAAAGAACAATTATTGCAATTATCGAGAAAATATATACATAAGTTATGTCTCCTTGTGTTGAAAAACTTGCTATTAAATCAGAAGAATGTAAATGAATTTCCTTCAGGCCCTGGAGCAAAATATGTGTGGGTGCTCCGTCAGCTTCGTATTCAGGGTCGTGTTTTTGTATTGCATGACTTATTTTCAGATCGATATCCTCTATGCTGGTATTTTTCTTCAGTAGCACATACAGATAATAATTATAATCAGCCCAGTTATTAAGTTCTTCCCCTGAACTTGTGAAGTAATTAACAGGAATTAGGATATTAAAGCGCAGATGTGAATTTCCCGGAATATCTTTTAAGATAGCAGTAACTTTAAAATGATATTCAGAATTAAGTGTGAGTGTTTTTCCAATTGGATCGTCATTCCCAAAATATTTTTCAGCAATACTATTTGTTATAACAATAGATTTTGGATCTGATAGTGCATGTTGTTTCTTCCCCTTTTCAAGTGAATATGTGAAAATATCCAGGAATGTCGGGTCAACAAAAGCTATATTATTTTCATTGAAGCTTTTATCTTTATGGCTAAGAACCAGATTATTACTAAGCTGTACTCTGGAGAAGTTTAAGATCTCGGGGTATTCATTTTTAAGAGCTGGTCCAAGTGCTGCCGGGACAACTGCAATTTTCTCACGTTTGTCAGTAAAATCAACATCTACAATAACTCTGTGGATTTCTTCAAGGTTTTCATTGAAACAATCATAGTTGATTTCATCCAGAACCCATAAAAAAATAAGAAAACTACAAGCCATACCGATACTTAGTCCGGCAATATTTATTAAAAAATATCCTTTTTGGCGGATAATGTTCCTGATTGCTATAAGAAAATAATTTCTTAACATAACTCTAGTTACCCAAAACTTTGGCTCACTTATTAATTTTAGTCCCTATTCCCACTTTATTGCATTAACCGGATTTGTTGTAGCTGCCTTGATAGAATGATAACTTACAGTAAGAATGGCAATTACAAAGGCCATAAGTCCTCCTGCAATGAAGGGTATCCAGCCAATACTAATATGAAAAGCGAAATTTTGCAGCCAGTTATCAAATGCATAATACGATACAGGTACAGCAATTATAAAAGCTATTAGGATAAGATATGTAAATTCTTTTAAGAGGAGCTTCACAATTATATTTACAGATGCACCGAAGGCTTTTCTTATCCCAATCTCTTTTGTTCGCTGTTCAGCAATAAATGATGATAGTCCAAATAATCCGAGTAAAGCAATAAAAATACACAACACAGTAAAGTATAGAAAGATCTTTCCCAGTTTCACTTCAGCTGTGTACATGTCATCCATCTGATTTTCAAAAATGGAATAATCAAGAGTACGGTTTACTCCAAATGAGTCCCATTTTTCCTGTACATAGTTAATTACTGACTGTGTACTTCCCGGTTTAAATTTAATGGCGAGGTAATATCTCGGACGTTCACTTAAGAAAAGGCCAAGAGGTTCAATAGGGTTATGCAAAGAGACATAATTAAAATCCTTAACTACACCAATTACTTTTGTGTTTCTGGCAGCTGAGCCATCCAGATCTATTCCAAAATCAATTTTTTTACCAATAGCATTATCGCCCCATCCAAGGCTTTTCGCGGTCATTTCATTTATTATCACTCCTTCCTCAAGGTCAGTTCCCATACTTTTATCAAAATTTCTTCCTGCTATTATTTCAATATTCAGAAGATCGATATAATCATAATCCACCATCACAAAATTTAATGCATATTCTTGCATCTTATCCTCTTTTTCAACACGCATGACAATAATAGATCTAATTTTCCCGGGTAAACCATTTGAGGTTGAGACATTTGTAATATTCGGATTTTGTAATAATTCTTCTTTAAATGCTGGTATTTTTTTCCTGAATGTAGTATCCTGAACCTGTGTCATGAGTATATTTTCTTTATCAAATCCAAGATCCTTATTTCTCAAAAAACTAAGCTGATTGGAAACCAATATGGTTCCAATTATCATTATTATCGATAAAGTAAATTGAAACGTTACTAATATTTTTCTGAGAGTTCCGTTTTTTCGATTTGATATTGTGCTTCCTTTAAGAACTTTAACAGGTAGAAAAGAAGAAAGGTAGAAAGCAGGATAACTTCCGGAAATTATTCCTATTAAAAGTGTAATTACTAATGTGTATATAAATATCCCTGGATTTGTAATAAGGCAGAAGCTAAGGTTTTTATCAGCCATATTATTGAACACAGGAAGAAGAAGTGTTGCAGAAATTATTGCAATTATCATGGCAATAATAGATAGAATAATTGATTCACCAAGGAACTGACGAATTAATTGAGCCCTGTGAGCCCCAATTACTTTTCGTATTCCAACCTCTCTTGCCCTGTCGAAAGAACGAGCTGTTGCCATATTCATATAATTGATGGAAGCTATGATCAAAATGAATATTGCAACAAATCCAAAAATATAAACATAAATAATATTGCCAGTAGGCTCGTCTCCTTCAAACTTTGAAGTCAGATGCACATCAGTAAGAGGAGTTGACATCATCAGAAAACTGGCATTTATCTGCTCCCCAATAGAAGCCATATATTTGTCATAATATTCAGGAAATTTTTCATGGATGACAGAAATATCGGTATTTTCTTTTAAAAGTATGTAGCTGTAAGGATTGATATTCCAGAAGTTTCCCGGCTCTAAACTATTAAATCTTTCCTTTCCATATCTCTCAGCCAGTGTACTTACAGAAAATAAACCACTGAATTTTAAATGAGAATTTAAAGGCACATCTTCAATAACAGCCGTAATTTTAAAATTGATACCATCACCTGTTTTCAGGACCTTATTAACAGGATTTTCATCTCCAAAGAGTTTTTTCGCAAGGCTTATAGTCAGGACTGCAGAATTTACTTCGGTAAGAGCTTTATCAGGTGATCCATAAATAAATTTATGATCAAATACATTAAAAATTGTTGAATCTGCATAGAATATCCTGTCTTCATAAAATTCCTTATCTTCATATTTCAGTAGAATATCTTCATCTCCTGCAAAACGAACAAATTCTTCTATTTCAGGAAATTCAAGCTTTAAAGCCGGCGCCAAAGGAATAGATGTGACAGCAAACTTATCATGTTTATTGTTTATAGTAAAATCTGATTCAAGGCGATAGATTCTCTTGTGTTTCTTGTGATGTTTGTCATAGGAAAGTTCGTCCTGTATGTAAAGGATAATGAATATTGTAGCCAGAATACCAATAGATAAACCAATTATATTAATAGCAGAATGAAATGCATTTTTTGTGATATTCCTGATTGCGCTAAGGATATAGTTTTTGAACATAAGGTTATATATTAGGGTATTATTTTTTTTACAACAAATGGGTTAACCCTTCTGTAATTAGACTGTTAGTTATAATATTTGCCCTTGCTTAATTTGCTCTGTAATTATTTGCCCGTCGAACAGGCGAATTATCCTGCGGCCATAATCAGCATCACGTTGTGAGTGGGTCACAATAATAATGGTTGTTCCTTCCTGGTTTAGTTCATCCAGCATAATCATTACTTCTTCTCCGTGGGCAGAATCAAGGTTTCCGGTTGGTTCATCAGCTAAAATCAACTTTGGTCTTGCAATTACTGCTCTTGCAACTGCAACTCTTTGCTGTTGACCCCCTGAAAGTTGTAAAGGGAAATGCTTTTTACGATGTATAATTTGCATCTTTTCCAGAATTTCTTCTACTCTTTTTTTCCTTTCAGAATGACTAATTCCCAAATAAATCAGGGGTAATTCCACATTTTCAAATACATTCAGTTCATCAATCAGGTTGAAATTTTGAAAAACAAATCCGATGTTATGTTTTCTTAATTTAGCCCTTTTCTTTTCAGAAAATCCTGATACTTCATTATCCATAAAATAATATTCTCCTTCTGTAGGATTATCGAGTAAGCCAAGGATATTAAGGAGGGTAGATTTTCCACATCCTGATGGTCCCATAATTGAAACGAATTCACCTTGCTTGATTTCAAGTGAAACAAGATTTAAGGCCGTTGTTTCAACTTCATCGGTTCTGAAGATCTTGTTAAGATTATTTGTTTTGATCATAATGATTATTTTTATTTTGTTGACGCATGGCCATGCGTCTTTACAATTTTTTTCTGAACATTAAAGGGATATTGTCATTTTTTGGGGCACCAATCTCTACCAGCTCCCAATCTTTATCATATTTCCGGATTTTATGTTTTAAAATTTGTACTCTATCAATTGATGTGGAATCATCACCTTCCCAGCTTAACAATTCAACCCTGTATTGTAAGGTTTTCTTCCTTCCATTTATCCTTACGTCAATTTCAATATTCTGGTCAACATCAACTTCCGGGATTAATATTATTACTTCTCTCATTTTTATCTATAGTTTTTTAAATAATAAATTGCAGTAAAAAAAATCAAATATACCTTCTAAAATATTCGACTATGTATACAGATTATTCATACTTTATTGCATCAACAGGGCTTGAGGTTGCAGCTTTAAAGGCCTGAAAACCAACTGTTAAAATAGTGATAAATAATGCCAGAGCTGCAGAAAGAATAAAAATCCATATACTGATTGCTGTCTGATATGCAAAATTCTTCAACCAAAAATAAGCCAAAATGTAAGCGATAGGCCATGCAATTATGTTTGCAATAATAACCCATTTGATAAATTCTGTTATTAATGAAATTATAATACCTGATATACTGGCTCCCAGGATTTTCTGTAACCCAATTTGTTTTGCCTTTTGCTCAGCTGTGAAGGAGACGAGTGCAAATAATCCCAAACAAGCTATAAAGATTGCCAGGATTGAAAATATTATAAATAATCTGGCTGTAGTTTTTTCATTATTATATAATGAATCCAGGCGTTCCTCAACAAAGAAAAACTCGAAAGGCTCATCATCAACAAAGCTGTTCCATTTATCTTCCAGGAAAGCTAATGTTTTATCAGTATTATCTTTTCTAACCTTTATTGCAAGATATTGGACATGCCAATGTTCTTTATTAAAAGGAAAGCATACCGCCGGCTTGATACTATCATGAAGAGATTTATAATTAAAATCCTCCATAACACCCACTATCTTGCAATATATATTGATAATAGAATCTTTTAAGTTAGGGAGAATGAGGAATTTACCAATGGGGTCTGATAAATCAAGGGCTTTTACGCAAGCTTCGTTTATCACAATTGCATTTGAATCTGTAGGATATTCATCGGAAAAAAATCTTCCTTCTTTAAGTTTTATACCGAGTGTTTTAGCATAATCCTGATCACATACTAAAAAATTAATTGGCCGTAATTCAGAAGTTGGCCTGCCCGGCAGTAAAAAAGAAAAAGCATCGCTGGCATTTTCTCCAGGCATATCATTGGCAATCGAAGCTGATAATATTGCCGGATTTTTTATTAGCTCACTTTTGAATGCTTCAATTTTTTTACTTACAGCATAAGCTCTTCGTAAAACGATTACATTTTCCTTATCGAAACCAAGTTCTTTATTTTGTATAAAATTCAGTTGTTTATAAATAATGATTGTTCCAATAAAAAGAATTATTGAAACGGTAAATTGAGACAACACCAATATGCTTCTGAGCTTTGATTTTTTGGTACCTATCTTTTTATTCCTTCGTAATACATCAATAGGATTAAAAGAAGATAGATAATATGCAGGATAGCTTCCTGCCAGTAATCCGAGAATTACTGAAAAAGCGAGGAGTGAAGGTAGCAAATACCAATTTTCAAATAATGTAATACTTAAGTGTTTGCCAGTAAGGAGATTAAATTCTTGCATAAGAAGCTCAACAAGAGCAAGTCCGATAAGCAGGGCAAGCACAGAAAAAAGAATAGATTCGCTAAGAAACTGTTGAATAAGAGACAACCTATGTGCCCCAATTACTTTTCTCATTCCTATTTCCTTAGCACGTACAGCAGAACGCGCAGTAGAAATATTCATAAAGTTTGTACTGGCAATAAGCAGTATGCAAATAGCAATAAGAGAAAATATGTATATATATGAGATATGTCCCCCAGGCTCCAGTTCCATATCAATGTTAGATCTGAGATGTATATCTTGTATTGCCTGAATAAAATATTCATAACTTGAGCCTGCGGCATCAAAATCTTTTATTGAAAAACCTAAATATTCCTCTAATTGCGGCTCAATATATTTAATTAAAAAATCAGGAAGTTTTTTTTCAATCTGATCTTTATCAACACCTTCTTTAAGAACAATATATGTAAAAACTCTGAGGTTTATCCAGCTTTCTCCATATTTGAATTCATCATATGTTATTAATGAGGCAATAAGATCGAAGTGAAAATGAGAATTGTTTGGTATATTTTCACAAACACCCGTAACTGTATAATCCAGTCCATTGTCTAGCTTGATAATTTCTCCAATAGCATCTTCGGCACCGAAATATCTTTTAGCAGTTTCCAAAGTTAGGACAACGGAGTTTGGTTGATTTAGGACTGTTTTTGGTGACCCGGAAACTAAGGGGATATTGAAAATTTCAAAGAATGAAGAATCAGCATAAAAAAAATTCTTTTCCGAGAATCTTTTGTTTTTATAACGAATAAGTTTGTGGCTACCTGCTAACATCCTTGAGGCCATTTCTACCTCAGGGAAATCGTTCAGGAATGATTTGGCTAATGGGATTGGAGTGTATGGAGCATTAAATTCTTCACCACCCAAAGTACCACGAGTGTTAACTCTGTATATTCGCTCATAGTTTTTATGGTACTTGTCATAACTCAACTCATCCTGAACATATAAAAGAATAAACATACATGCAGCAATTCCAATAGCAAGACCTAATATGTTTATTATGGAATAAACCTTATGTTTTAATGATAGGCGTATAGTAAATTTTAAATAGTTACCGAGCATGTGACAAATTATAATTTTAATAAAGAATAATAAAACTATGGACTGACGAATGCTTTTTCTGTGATATTTTCATTTATTATCTGTCCATCAAATAGCCGAATTATCCTTTGACTGTATTCTGCATCCCTTTGTGAATGAGTAACAATAACCAATGTTGTTCCACTTTGATTCAATGAATCCAAAAGGCTCATTACTTCTTCACCATGAGCAGAATCAAGGTTACCGGTTGGCTCATCAGCAAGTATAAGATCAGGTTTTGCCACTACAGCTCTGGAAACAGCAACCCTTTGCTGTTGACCTCCTGAAAGCTGCATGGGGAAATGCTTTTTGCGATGAATGATCTGCATCTGCTCAAGTACTTCTTCCACTCTATTTTTTCGTTCCTTACTGCTATATCCAAGATAAATTAAGGGTAATTCAACGTTTTCATAAACATTTAATTCATCAATCAGGTTGAAGTTTTGGAAAACAAAGCCAATATTCTTTTTTCTAAGTCTTGCTCTTTGTTTTTCATTGAATGCTGATACGTCATTACCCAGAAAATAATATTCTCCATCTGTTGGATTATCCAGAAGGCCAAGTATGTTGAGAAGGGTAGATTTGCCACAGCCTGAAGGCCCCATAATTGACACAAATTCACCCTTTTTTATCTCCATACTTACATTGTTCAAAGCCGTTGTTTCTACCTCATCTGTTCTGAATATTTTTGTCAGATCTATTGTTTTTATCATGATGTTTTTTTTGTAGGCAACACCAAAGCATTGCCCAATATGTTTATTTAAAGATCAATTTATCTTTAGCTCCAAAATTCTCATATGAGGACACTATAACTTTTTCACCAGCCTGTAAGCCATCGAGAACTTCATAATAGCCGGTATTTTGTCTTCCAATACTGATGTTTCTTTTATAAGCATAATCTCCGGATTCATCCACAATATAAATCCAGTTCCCACCTGTTTCCTGGAAGAATCCACCTCTTTTTATAATCACAGCATCTTTAGGACTACTGAATATTAATCTGAGTTGAAGTGTCTGACCTCTTTTGATTCCCTCAGGTTCATTTCCTTTGAACATCAAGTCAACCTGGAATGATCCATTGGTAACATCTGTATAGATTTTACTTACTTTGAGCAGGTAGGTTTTACCTGAGAAATCCAACTCGGTTTCTTGTCCGATATTTACCCTGGAAATATATCTTTCATCAATATTTGCCCTCATTTTAAAACCTTGCATAACATCTATTTGTCCAAGGTGTATGCCAGCACTTTTTGTTTCTCCTATCTCAGCACTAAAAGAAGACAACTTACCACTGACCGGTGCTTTGATAGTCATGTTTTCAAGGTTCCGTCTGAGCATCTCAAGATTACTGTACATTCTTTTAATAGAAATATCAATTTGCCTGGTTTGATTTTCAGCGGATATCGAATCAAGCATTTGTAGTTTAATTGCAATATTCTTTTGCTTTATGGTGTAGTTAAAATCTCTTTCAGTATCCTCAAATTCTTTAGATGAAATGACATTCTCTTTATATAATTGTTTCTTTCTGTCAAAATCAGTTTTAGCTTTTTCTTTTTCAAAGTTATATTGCACTATATCCTGTTGCCTGTAAAATTTATTCTGCTCCAGGGCTATCTTAGTGTTCTGAAGATTATTTATTGCATCATACATGCGTGTCTCCTGGTCCATATAACTTAATTCCATGTTTGCATTCGTCAGTTTGAGAATAAGATCTCCTTCCTTAAGTAATGCACCATCTTCAACATATATTTTTTCAACAACACCTCCCTGAATTGCATCAATATATACAGTTATCTTCGGTAATGCGACTCCATCAATAGGAATAAACTCCAGGAACTTGCCTTTTTTAACAAGTGCAATACTCATATGAGATTTATCAACATATAATCTGCTTTGTTTGTCACGAAGAAAAAGTAAATATATCAGAAAAAAACAAAATATGCAGATTAAAACAATGCTAACTATCTTTTTACTTGTCCACTTTTTTTTCTCTATAATCCTGTCCATGCTCATGATAAAAAAATATTTCCTTCAAAGTTATCATAATATTGTTTCCTGCCAAAGAGAAAATACACTATGTATAATCAAATGAGTTTTTAAAAAGCAGGTGTATTTCATTCTAATATTATGCCACTAAAGTTAAGTGGTAGAAACACAGCGGATTGAGTGTGTTTTTATAATTATGGGGATTAATAATTGTTCAAAATCGTTCATTTCCTTGTACAGTTATGAACATTCTTTGTAACTTCGTAGTTCATTGTTTTAGGTTGATAGAATGATACTATATTAAAAGTCTAATGTAAACAACAAAATTATGCAATAAACCTTCGTGAAACTATGTGTGTACTCTGTGATCCTCCGTGTAATAGCTTCTTATGTTATGTCACAGAGAGCCACAGAGCAGACACAAAGATCCACAGAGATTACAGAATAAGCCTCAGACATAACCCATGAAAGTTTCAAAAAAATCATTTAGAAATGAGTAAGTTAGATGCAAAAATTTTAATAGTTGATGATGATCAGGATGTATTGCTTGCAGCAAAACTTTTCCTTAAGCAACACATTAAGATTGTTCACACAGAGATTGATCCTGAAAATATTCCAGGTTTATTAAAAAATGAAAATTACGATGTGATTTTGCTTGATATGAATTTCACTCGTGAGGCAACGAGTGGAAAAGAGGGATTTCATTGGTTGAATACTATTCTGGGGATAGATCCTGCAGCTGTAATTATTTTTATTACGGGATATGGAGATATTGAACTGGCAGTGCAGGGAATAAAGGAAGGTGCAACAAATTTTCTCTTAAAACCCTGGGATAATAGGAAATTACTTGCAACAATCACTGCGAACCTGAAAGTTCGTCAATCCAAGAAAGAACTTGAGGAACTGCGCGGAAAACATAAAGCTCTGATCTCTGCAATAGACCAGTCTTATGGAACAATGATAGGTGAATCGCAAGCGATGCAAAAGGTGTTAAAAATTGCCTATAAAGTAGCAGTAACAGATGCAAATATTCTGATATTGGGAGAGAATGGTACCGGAAAGGAATTATTAGCCAGAGCAATACACCGGGCATCACAAAGAAAGGATGAAGTTTTCGTCAGTGTTGATCTGGGTGCAATAAGTGAAACACTTTTCGAAAGTGAGCTATTTGGGTTTAAAAAAGGTGCATTTACTGATGCAAAGGAAGATAGGGCAGGGAGGTTTGAAGCTGCATCAAAAGGAACGATCTTTCTGGATGAAATAGGTAATTTGTCATTAAGCCTGCAATCAAAGCTACTTAGTGTTTTGCAAAACAGAACTATAACACGTCTTGGGTCTAATAAAGTTATTCCGATTGATGTCCGATTGATATGTGCTACCAATATGCCACTTTACCACATGGTAAATGAAAATAAATTTCGCCAGGACTTATTATACAGGATAAATACAGTCGAGGTTACTATTCCTCCTCTAAGAGAAAGGTTTGAAGATATTCCTTTACTTTTGGAGCATTTTCTGAGGAAATATTGCAAAAAATATAAAATGGGTATGAAAAGGCTGAGCCCTTCAACACTAAAACGTTTTGAAAAGCACAATTGGCCTGGAAATATCAGGGAGCTTCAACATGCAGTGGAACGCGCAGTCATTATGAGTGAGTCAAATATTCTGGAAGCATCTGATTTTTTCTTGTCACAGATTGAAGAAGAAAAGCCTAATGAGCTACATACCAATATCCTCAATCTTAAAGTTACTGAGAAAATCCTTATCAGGAAAGTTATTGAAAAGCATGGAGGAAATATCAGCAAAGCAGCAAAAGAATTAGGCCTGACACGTGCATCACTTTACAGAAGAATAGAAAAATATGGTTTATAAAAAATTTCGCTTTTTAGTAGTAATACGAATAATTTTAATCATAATATTTGTATTTCTTTTTTATTATCTCTTACAGGATACAAAAAATATGGTTAGTGGTTTTATTGTTGCCATATTTATTGTTTTTCAGACATATTCTCTCATAAAATTCGTTGAAAGAACAAATAAAAAGCTAACACAATTCTTGGAAAGTATTCGCCATTCTGATTTTTCCAGCTCTTTTTCAGACAAAGGCAAGGGCAAGAGTTTTGAAGATCTTAGTGATGCATTTAATGAAGTAATAACAGAATTTAGATCTACCCGAACAGAGAAGGAAGAACACTTCAATTACCTTCAAACGGTTGTACAGCATGTTAGTATTGGAATTATTGCATTTACTAAGGATGGAAAAGTTGATATGTTTAATAATGCCATAAAACGCTTGTTTAAAGTAAATAATCTGAGAAATATTGAAGATCTCAGAAAAATTAAAGAAGAGCTGCCGGAGATATTATTGAAAATGAAGGCTGGTAGTAAGAGTCTGATGAAAATAATTATTCAGGATGAGTTTTTGCAACTTTCGATGTACGCAACTGAATTTAGAATGAAGGAAGAGGAATATACGCTGGTGTCGATACAAAATATTCATACCGAACTTGAGGAGAAAGAGATTGAATCATGGCAAAAATTAATTCGTGTTCTGACTCATGAGATTATGAACTCAATAACTCCGATTTCTTCATTAGCATCAACGGTGAAAGATATACTAATTGACGAAGAGAATAAGAAAATCCATATTCAGGATCTGGATGAAGAAGACCTGGAGAATGTGCAAAATGCACTAATAACCATACAAAAGCGAAGTCTGGGGTTATTAAATTTTGTTGAGATTTACCGGAATTTGACACGTATACCTAAACCAAGTTTTAAGCATTTTCCTGTTTTGGAGTTGATACATAGGGTTAATCAACTTTTAAAACCAAAATTTGATGAACTGGGTATTAACATGACAGTCAAAGTTTTGCCGGAAGATCTTATGATTACTGCCGACCCGGATCTTATTGATCAGGTCGTCATTAATCTTGTTCTTAATTCAATTGATGCGGTGAGAGAGCTTGAAAATCCGAAAATAAATATTTTTGCAGTTACTGCTTCTAATAGCCGGGTAATTATAGAAATTTCCGATAACGGATATGGAATAAAACCAGATATTCTTGATAAGATATTTATGCCTTTCTTTACTTCCAAAAAGCATGGGTCAGGTATTGGCCTTAGTCTTTCCCGTCAGATTATGCATTTGCATAAAGGCTCAATTGGCGTAAAATCCAAGCCGGATGAAGGAACAGTTTTTAGTTTGGTTTTTTAAATTTAAATTAATTAATATGAAGAGGATATTATTTTATACGATGATAATAACAGGAGCTGTTCTGAATTCATGTGGTGGCAGGGAGCAAGAACCAGATAAAGAAAAAATTGTAATACCTGAACAACAAATTCCTGTTACTGTCCCTGATTTTAATGCTGATTCGGCATATCTTTTTGTGGAACAACAAGTGGCCTTTGGACCTAGGGTGCCTGGGACTAAAGCTCATGCAGAATGCGCTGAGTTTTTGACAGCAAAACTAAAAGCTTTTACTCCGGATGTGATTGTGCAGAAAGGTAAAGTATATGCTTTTAATGACAAAGTGCTTGATGTAAAAAATATCATAGCATCATTTCAGCCGGAAAAGCAAAACAGGATATTATTATGTGCTCATTGGGATTCACGTCCTTTTGCTGATCATGATCCTGATGAAAAAAACCATAACACACCTATCGATGGTGCTAATGATGGAGCAAGTGGTGTTGGTGTTCTTTTGGAGATAGCCAGATTATTAAGTCAAACAGAAACAAAATTAGGAATTGATATAATTTTATTTGATGTTGAAGATTACGGAAAACCACAAGGACTACAAAGCAGACGTGAAGATACATGGGCACTGGGATCTCAATATTGGGCTAAGAATCCACACAAACCAAATTATAATGCACGCTACGGGATACTACTTGATATGGTTGGTGCCAAAGACGCTACTTTTACCCAGGAAGGAATTTCTGTATATTTTGCCCCGGATATTCTGAAAAAAGTATGGAACACTGCCCACGCATTAGGCTACAAAAATTATTTTTTGTTTGAGAAAGCAGGTGAAATTGTAGATGATCACCTTTATATAAATCTTAGCAGAAAAATACCAACTATTGATGTAATACATTATGATGTATCAACATCAACGGGATTTTTTAAACACTGGCATACTATTAAGGATGATATTTCAACTATCGATAAAACAACCTTAAAAGTAGTTGGTCATACAGTACTTACAGTGATATATTCAGAAAAATAAAGAATTAAAATCAGAGCAATTCATTTGCAAGATTTGCAAGTTCTGACCTCTCTCCCTTCTCAAGTCTGACATGCGAATATATCTCATGGTGTTTGATCTTATCGATCAGGTAAGATAAGCCATTACTTTGCGAATCGAGGTATGGTGTATCGATCTGGTAAATATCACCGGTAAAGATGATCTTGGTGTTTTCACCTGCCCTGGTAATAATAGTTTTGACTTCATGTGGTGTTAGGTTCTGGGCTTCGTCAACAATGAAACAAATGTTAGATATGCTTCTGCCGCGAATATATGCCAGGGGCGTTATGACCAGTTTTTCGCTCTCCAGACTATCAGCGATCTTCTTAAATTCCTTATCATTTTCACTATACTGGTTTTGAATGAATTTAAGATTATCCCAAAGCGGTTCCATATAAGGATTTAGCTTTGATTTAATATCTCCCGGAAGGTAACCAATATCCTTATTACTTAAGGGAACAATTGGCCTGGCAAGATATATTTGCTTGAAGTTTCTCCTTTGCTCAAGGGCTCCGGCAAGGGCAAGAAGGGTTTTACCTGTTCCAGCAACACCTTGCAAAGTTACAAGCTTTACATTATCATTTAGAATAGCATGTAAGGCAAAGACCTGTTCAGCATTACGAGGCATTATTTTATGTGCAGGACGCTTCTCAATTCGTTCAATACGGTTATTAACAGCATTGTAAAACGTCAGGGCAGAAGTCCTGGAATTTTTAAGTATGAAATAATGATTTGGTATAGGTTCGGTTATGCCTATTTCCTCAGGAGAGCAATATCCATCAGCATAAATTCTGTCAATGATCTTTTTATCCAGATTTTCAATAAGAGTTTTACCGGGATACAAAGATTCCACATCCTTTATCTTGCCGGTTTCAAAATCTTCCGCAGTGATATTAAGAGATTTAGCTTTGAGCCTTAAATTAATATCTTTTGTTACTAATATAACTTTTTGCAAAGGATTTTCTTTAGCCAGGACAAGAGCTGCATTAAGTATCCTGTGATCAGGTTTGTTTTCGTCAAAAATTTTTCGTGCGTCTACCTCACTGTTTTCATTCATTGCAACCTTGAATTTTCCACCCTTGGGGATGTCGAGTGGTTTCCAATCCTGTAATGAAGAATTGCCGGATAGCTTGTCGAGGATACGAATGAATTCCCTTGCCTCAAAATTTTTATTGTCATTTCCCTTTTTGAAATTATCCAGTTCTTCAAGAACTGTTATGGGGATCGCTACATCGTTATCATCAAAACTGTTAATTGAATTATGATTATACAGTATCACAGATGTGTCGAGGACAAATATCTTCTTTTGTTTTTTTTCTTTTTTTGCCATAAGTTGAATTTTAATCTCATTGCAAAAGTACTGCATTTAATTATTCAAATTTTTTTTAGTATATAATATTTCTTAGCCTACCTTTGTGAATAACTTTGATTTCTTTTGTAGTATAATAATATTATCATGATTATCCGAAATGCTACACAAGAGGATTTGTCCTCAATTAACGACATCTACAACCAATCAATTCATACAAAAAGCTCTACTGCCGACATTGATCCTGTTGCATCAGAGGAGCGCAAGAACTGGTTTAATTCACATGATGCATATCATCCAATTTTTGTTGCAGAAGAGAATGATCAAATAATTGGATGGATATCCATCAGTGATTACCGGCCTGGAAGAAGGGCACTAAGATATACTGCTGAAATCTCTTATTATATCCATGAGGATTTTCAAAAGAGAGGAATAGGATCTAAGCTGATGGAATATGCCATAACAAATGCTCCTAAATACAATATCAGAACTCTTTTCGCAATATTACTGGAAAACAATGCTACAAGCATAAAGCTTTTGGAGAAATTTAATTTTGAAAAATGGGCACACCTTCCCGGAGTGGCTTATTTTGATGGAATAGAGATCGGGCAGTATTATTATGGGAGGAGGGTATGAAATAATTAAATAATATTGCACCTTCCAGTAAAAATTTGTATATTTATCATTTTATAACCTTAAAATTCAATATGTTCAAGCATATTATCTGAAAAAAAATGATATAACAATCCAGCATGATATTTACTCGTAAGAGGAAAACTATTGAGAAGTTACAAAAATCATTTGGCGAATTAAAAGATGATACATTTGATTTCGACTTGATAGAAATGTATTTCAGATCAAAGGATAATTCGGATGCTTTTCAGGTACTTTCTGACAGGACATGCAATGATCTGGATTTTCAGGAATTATTTATGTTTATCGACAGGACAAATTCAAAAATTGGCCAACAATTCCTGTACGATAAGCTAAGAACAATCCCTCCAAATATAAATAACCATGAAACAAATGAAATACTTATTGATCAAATAACGAATAAACCCGAGTTTCGAGTTAGTATTCAAAAGCAACTTAAAAAACTAAATAATGATGATGCAAATTATTTAACATCCTTGTTTCAGGAAGAGCATTTGAAACCTCCAAGATGGTTTTTTATTATTAGAATATTATCTGTTGCAAGTTTGCTTTCATTAATAATGGTATTTGTTAGTAAATACTTTTTCTTTGTAATACTAGGCTTATTTATTGTCAATATTATAATTCATTATTGGAATAAAAGAAATCTTTTCCTTTACTTATATTCAATTCCTCAATTGATAAGATTATGTCAGGTTGCCAATGATTTCTCTAAAACTCCAATTCTGTTAAAGTTAAATCCAGATATCAGAAAATCAATAAAAATTGTCGAAAAGATCAAAAGACGTATGTCATTTTTTAAACTAGAAACAAATCTTGAAACTGACTTAGGAGCATTATTATGGACAATTATTGAACTCCCCAAAGCATATTTCTTAATAGAACCTATGATGTTATTTGGAGTATTAAAAAGGCTTGATACAAGAAGGAAAGAACTTGAAGATGTGTATGTGTTTGTCGGACAAATAGATTCATTAATTTCAATTGCTTCATTAAGAAAAGGATTAATTAAATACTGCCGTCCGGAAATAATTGAAGATGAAAAGTTTATCAGTGCCAATGAAGTATACCATCCATTAATTGATAATTGCATAACCAACAATATAAATATTCAGGATAAATCAATCCTGCTTACAGGATCCAACATGTCAGGAAAAACGACTTTTATCAGGACAATCGGAATAAATGCAATAACCGCATTAACATTAAATACATGCTTTGCAGATAAATTTTCATTACCAAAAATGAAGATTTATTCTGCTATTAGGATCAGTGATGATTTGTTGAACGATAAGAGTTATTATTTTGAAGAGGTATTGACAATAAAGGAAATGATTACCCAAAGTAAAAGTGTTAATCCCAATTTATTTTTACTTGATGAAATATATAAAGGAACAAATACTATTGAAAGAATATCTGCAGGAAAAGCTGTTTTATCAACATTGGCAAAAGACAATAATATTGTAATAATCTCTACTCATGATATTGAACTGGCAGATTTATTAAAAGATGAATATAGCCTTTCCCATTTCAGTGAAAAAGTAAGTGATGCTACAGTTGATTTTGATTATAAGCTAAAGGATGGACAACTTAAAAATCGAAATGCTATTAAAATATTAGAACTAAATGGTTACCCTGAAAATATTATTAAGGAAGCGATTGAGATATCAAAGGAATTAGATAAAACTATTTTGAGCAAAAAATAGATCATAGATTTTCTATCCATTTATTCGACTTGACCTTTTTCTCTTTTTTATAAATAAAAAAAGCATTAACAGAGGAATTGCCAACAGCGCCCACCAATATTCAAATATTGGGTTTCTGGGCTTTATTGAAAGCGGACTTATATCCCCAATATTTACATATCCTGCCCAGAAATATGGATGTGCCTGTAAGGGACCAGCCTGATCGAGATAATCCAGTTTTGCTTTGTTCATGGCGATCGCTTTGGGCATGCCTTGTGAAAGATATTGATAAAAACTGGTGATAAGGTTGGCGGAAGGTTGATCTTCTACCGTCCATAAAGTCATTACTATACTTGGAATACCGGAATAAATAAATCCACGGGCCAGGCTCATAATTCCCTCTCCCCGCTCGAGTTTTCCTGTCCCAGTATTACAGGCACTCAACACCGCTAGTTCACCATTGAAATTCATATTGAATAATTCGTAGGTGTTTAGAAAACCATCGTTTAGTGTGTCTTCCTCATCTTTAGCAAATACCATATGCGAATACAATGGGTTAATATCATCAATGATGGTATGCATTGCCAGATGTAATATGTTATAATCCTCAGAGAATTTTTTAAATTCAGTCTCTGTGGCCTGTTGGTTCAAAAACTTTTTCCCTCTGTAGATACGCAGTATATTTTTCACTTCCTCTTTAACACCCGGAATAGGTATCAGCTGGTTGCGGACATTTTGCATATTATTATCAGCCTGTTGATCAAGATTATTAAAGTCTTCATAATTTGGAGCAAAGGCCAGCAAATGGTGTAAACTGTTTCGTTTTACGCCACCAAAATCGGTAAAATGAATGTTTGCCGAGCTGCTATAACTGAAGATATATTTTTTCAACGCATAGGGGAGAGTGCGGTAGTTTATGCCGGATTGTTCCGGCATTTCAGTAAGTAACATATCAAACGAAAGATACCCGATCTCTCCATCCGGAATCACGATCACCTCTTTACTTGTAATTAAGTGTTTTGAGGACTCGAGAAGAACACGGTACAATTCATAAGCAGAGTGTACATAGCCGGCATAATCAGCAGAGTCGTAATTAACAATGCCCTCATGTTTCAGGATTTGCCTGAATTGATTGATGTTCTTAATAAATGAGCTATCAATATGTTGTGCTGTTACTTCATAATTGTTTGGGCTAATGGTAAAAGTCAATAACAAAGTGTCGGTTAGTGCATATTCCAGCACAACCTGATGTTCACTGAGATTTTTCTGGATTTCCTGAACCGAGATAGTTTGATCGTCATATTTTAATTTATAATATGCCGGGTAATTTTGCTCAAAAGATCCTACCAGGCTGTCGTAGCGGGTTTTAAGGCTGAATATTCCGTTGTTGATCATAGCCATTTTGGATTCATCAGGTGTGGATTTTAGCCGTTCTTCATAGGCCTGTTTTTCATAATACGACAGATCTTTCTTAAGTATATCTGTTTCTTCGATCAAAGTGTAAGGTATGTTTCCGTATGATTTTGCATCCACATCCCTCAAAGCGTTTAGTAGAAGGTTGGCTTTGCTTTGCTCGGCGTAGGTGAATAGTTTCTTTTTATCATTATCATCCTTACTGATTTGTGTCATTTGATACATGGCCTTTAGCAATAAGTTCCATGTATTTCGAACACTATGCATTAATTCCAGTTGACTACTTTCTGAAGAATAAGCGTTAATAAGCTTTTTACTCACCTCTAATGCCAGTTCATAAGTTTCAATACTTTTTTGAAGGCTAATTTTATTATCAGGATTTTCAGAATATTGGCCAGATAGGGCATTAGCTTTGTTGCTTAAAATAGCGTATAAATGATTATCAATAGCAATCTGATCAAGCCCTGGATTGATATAGATGGATGAATCCGAAAATTCCGGTATCCCGGCGATTAAGGCATTCTGAAAATAAGACAAGGATTGAGAGTAATTACCTTCAGCAATGTAATATTTACCCAGAGAATATAATCTTAATGATAACTCACGACTCTTCTGGCTAAATAAATCTATACAAATATTATATGCTTTTTCATAATACTCAAAAGCTCTTTTTTTACGATCTGTTTGATAAAGTAAATTAGCGTAATAGGAAAAATTCAACATTAAAGCTTCACTGATCAATCCCTGAAGTTGCTTTGCTTTATTGATGGATTTATTATAGTATAATTCGCTGTTATCAAAATCTGAGAGGTATTCATATGATCGTGCCAGATTACGATATATACGAATTAATGCAGGTTCATCCGTTGTTGATGTGCTGTAAAGATAGTTCTTAATTGCATCCTGATAATCTCTACTAAAAAAGTATGATAATCCAATATCTGCATGGATCCTTATGAGGCTTTGCTGATTCTTATCAGGGTTTTCATTATAGATGTAAAGAGCATTATTTAGATAAATTAAAGATTTTGTAAAATCACCAAGGATATTATAATAATTTCCAATATTCCAGTATAGTCGTGCCAGTTCAGCACCACTTGTGGAAGGGTTTTTAAGATATACCTGTTCTGCAAGCTTGTAATAACTCAAGGCTTTATTAGTAAGAGAGATCCTGAAATAGAAATAGCCAAGATTCATGTAAATACGCGCCAGTCTTAAATCATTTTCACTAAGAAATTGTTGTTTTAATTTAAGGGACTTAATGTGATATATCTCTGCTTGTGCATAATTACCCATTTTTAGGTAGACAATACCTACATTTTGATAATAAGATGCGCTTTCAGCATTTTCAGGATTATTTTTTTTCATGGATGCATCAAGTGCTTTTTGGTAGAAATAGAGTGATGAATCATATAATTGCCTTATCCAATAATAAGTCCCAAGTTTGTTATATGCATAAGACAGGAGGGTATCGTTCTCTGAAGTACAGGATATTCGGGTGTTTATAGATTTATTGATACATTTCTTCCCTTCTTGCCTTTGTCCTAATTCCATTAATATAGCTCCATAGTACTGGTAGATATCAGCAAATTCATTGTTCTGGTCAGTTTCAAAAAAACTACGGGCTTTGGTTTCGGCACGAGTGATCAGGGAAAGAGCTATGTCCAGACTGTCTTTTTTTTGATATACCTCTGCAAGTGTTGATAAACATTTAATTTCTGTAAGGATATCTTGCTGGTTTTGGGCAATACTTAAAAGTTGGTTTAAAGTCATCCCGGCAGAATCGAGTTTTCCCTGATAGATGTAAATTTCTGCTCTTTCTTTAAGATTTATTGTGTTTAGGCCGTTTTGAGCAAAACAAATACCAGACAACAATATTGTCAATGAAGAAAAAATCCAGCTGAATAATATTGCCCAGTGCTTTCTTCTTAGAGTTGTAATATGAAATGCAAAAAATTGCAATCTCTAAACCTTAAAATTTCACATGCTAAATTATTCATTTTTTTATTACGCACAATGAATATTTATTTTTCAGTAAATTAGCTTTTGACTTAGGTAGGATTTTTTTCACAGATATACCAGGGGCCAATATTTGATTTGCATGGAGAGTCCGGCTACGTCAATAATTTCGGATTTTTGATATAAAAAGAGAAAGAGTATCGGAGAGATACTCTTTCATTACCATGATAGATTTTTGAACTGGGCTTAATTGGATTTTATCATGGAACCTGTCTTAATGTATTTTTTGTGTTCTACATCTGTATAAGTCATCCGGTACATATACATCCCCGGTAAGAGGTATGAGCCATCAAAATAAAATTGATGAACTCCGGCTTCCTTGTATTCAGTGATGAGTTCATGTACATGCTGGCCGCTTACATTGTAAATCCCAATTGTAATATTACCCGCCTCCGGTAACACATACTCAATATTAGTAGTTGTTATAAAAGGATTTGGATAAGAGTTAATTATATGAAAACTTTCAGATTCAATCTTAATTTTGGGTATGCTAAGTTGAATATTTTTCAAAAGTTTTCCATTCTCATCCATAAATTGAGGAGACTCTGTGAGTAAAAATGAAATTAGATCTGAATTTTTTAATGTTCCTTTTAGCTTGATTGTTAATGTTGCTATTGCAGTATGACGTTCCACCTGGGTAGTAATATTATTAATATTCAAGCATGTGATTTTTAAAGTGCCATTAGCTGTGTTGAAGATGCCATTACTATTAAGGGTTTTAACATCTAATAATTCCAGGATAGCATTATTATATTTTATTGAGAGATGATATCCGCGAATGTTAATATCATTTTCAATATAAACGGGGACTTCAATAATATCTGTTTCTTTAACGATGATCTGCTCAAAAGGGAGGGATTCAATATTTGCCGGTGTGATTTTATCTGGCACGCTTCCACCACCAACATCACCTGTTGATGCAACCTTAACGTCATTGTCATCCCCATCAGCTGTAGTATAAAATGCGATTTCTATTTCTTCAAATTTCCATTCCCCAACCGGGAAGGGAATTCCATAAGTTAACCACCAGTCGGTAATAGTATAATAATCGTTCCAGGTAACGGTGCCATCTCCATCTACATCAGCTGTAAAGAGCTGAAAATCGCTTAAGGTGTCATTCCCCAATAAATATTGTTCAATCAGGTATGCATCCTCAAGATCGACACCAAATGCTAACTGATCAACATTTCCCCTAAGAATATAATCACCAAAAGGTATTTGATTAAATAAATAAAATCCAACTGAATTCGTTATTGTTGAATCTACTATATTTTCATCGGAATTGTACAAATATAACTCTATGTTGTCCATTCCAAACAGCTCTTGATAAGTTACAGTTCCGTTAATAGTACCAGTGGCAAAGCTGTTAGAAGAAATTAATATGCCAACACAACAGATAAAAAATGCTTTTACGTAAAATTTTTTCATGATTGAATTAATTAAGCTTGTTCAAAAAATGAGATTTAGGTTCCAATTAGCAAGTATTACACCTTGTTACTTATATATATCACAAAAAGTTCCAAAAGGTAATACGTTTTTTTAGATTTTTTTTATATCTTATGAACTTTATTGGAAAAAAAGCTTTATAAATAGAGGAAGATCAGCGTTTTACGAATTTATTTTTTTTTATAATTAAATATAAGAAAAAAGGCTTCAATTGAGTTTTAGTCAGGTTTACGTTGAACAAGGATGAAGAAAAAATACCATGCACTGTTAGAAGAAAAAATGGAATGTTTTCTGAACATAAACTAAAAAAAGGATTGAGTTAAATCGAACAATTGATATAAAATCCCGTATGATCTTGAAAAGAATTTTGAGTTTTTCGTATTACCTTTTTCAAAAAATTTGATTAAAGATTAGTTAGAGACAATGATCAAGTACACTAATGATGCCATCTTAGATGGAATTAAGCTAGGCGATAGAAGGATTGTAGATTATGTTTATAATGAATGTTTCCCCACTATTAAGTTTTTGATTACAACGAATTCGGGGAATGAGGTGGACGCAGCAGATATTTTTCAAGATGCATTAGTAATAATTTTTCAAAAAATCAATACTAATAATCTAAATTTAACGAGTTCATTTAAAACGTTTTTGTATTCCATTTGCAGAAATCTCTGGCTTCAGAGGCTTGATCGTAGAGTATTTAACGCTGAATTTCTGGAACTAGAAGGCCGGAACAACATGCAGGAAACCTTGCCTCTCGATTTTGAAGAGTTGGAAAATGAAAAGTATCAAATTTATCAAACGCATTTTCTGAGTCTGGGTAAGGACTGTCAAAAATTATTACGGTTGTTTTTAAACAAAACGCCACTAGTGGAAATTGCAAAGATTATGGGTTTTAAAACTGAGAAATATGCAAAAACACGCAAATATTTGTGTAAAGAGAAACTAAAAAATAAGATTCTTAATAATCCAAAATGTAAAAAATTCTTTTAAAATGATTAAAGCAAAATATATTCAACAGATAGATGATTACCGTGATGGTAAGTTGACTGGCTCTGAGAGGCATGAATTTGAAAATGCTTTGAAGACCGATCCGCAACTTATCCATTTTATGAGCCTGGGCGAGGAATGTCAAAAAATATTACGCTTGTTTGTAAATAAAACACCACTGGAGGAAATTGCATAGATTAGGGGTTTAAAATTGAAATTAAGCGAAAACCTACAAATACTGTGCAAGGAGAAATTAAAAAATAAAATTATTAATGATCCAAATGAAAAAAAATCTTCAAAAATGATTAAAGCAAAATATACTCAACTAATAGATGATTACCGCGATGGTAAATTGACAGATTCAGAAAGGCTAGAATTTGAAAACTCTTTAAATACCGATTCTCAGCTTGCCCATGAGTTTAATTTACATAAGGATCTGGATACAATTCTTAGTGATCAAAAGCTTATTGATTTCCGTGCAACCCTTATTGATGCTCAGCACGACTATAATAAATCGCAAAGACCGATACCGAAAATAGTTCGACTAGCTAAAAAATACCGGTATGCAGCGGCTTCGGTTATTCTTCTTCTGATGATTGTAGGAAGCATTTTAATAATGAATCCCAGGCATTACACCAATGAACGACTCTTTCAAATGTATTATAAATCCGGAGACGCTATCGGAATTACGCGAAGTGGTAATGTAAATACAGTTGAGGCGATTATGAAATTCCATGACGGTGATTATCAAGGCGCATGTAAACTTTTTAATGACGTGCTTAAAGAAAATGCAGCAAATATTGCTATCCGGTATTATTATGGAATTGCAAGCATCGAAGTACAAAATTATGATCGTGCTATAAAACAATTCACTGAAATAATTGATAATGATGATAACCTCTATATCGAATATGCTCAATGGTATCTGGGGTTAACATATCTGATTAGTGGACAAAGCGATAAAGCTCTAAATCAAATTAGTGCTATTGCTTCTGACCTTAATCATTACTATAATGATGAAGCAAAAGACTTGTATGATAAAATCAAAAAAGCCAGCAACAAATAAATTATTCTAAAATATTTATAAGTTATTAAATAAGGAGTGCTGAGAGGCATTCCTTATTTTTTTATATGTTGATTGAACATCTAAGCTGTAATCTTTCCCTTATTTTAAAATCCTTAAATTAATTTGAATCTCCATATTTTTCTTGCAGGTACTTTTCTGTTTTTACCAGGTAGGATTTACTGATGGCATGTATTGATATTTCAAAACTAAAGTGAGTATCTGTTTTAGCGATAAGTTTTATCTGCGGCATTAGTTTAACAGATATCCAAGGTAGAGATATTATCGATCTTCTGATCTCTTCTATAAGCTTATTTTCATTATCCCTTTTTGGGACATCAATTATGAAAATATAGGCAGTTTTTATCTCAGTTGTATCCAGCCGGATATTAACCTTTTCAAGTATTGTGCTATACGGAATAAAAATTGACTTACCTGATTCTGTTTCAAGTTCAATTGAATGAAGGCCGAATTTTTTAATTCTTCCGGAATAGTCGCCGGCCTGTAAAAGATCATCCAATGAAAAATGTCCGCTTAACTTAAATAGAACACCAGCTATTAGGTTTTTAATGGAATATTTAAATATCCAAAATAAAATGAATAATAAAATAAATGATACGCCTATGGCTAATAATTGATTAGATTCAATAAATACTCCAAGAGCCCTCACAATAAATAAAATCCAGATAAGCATTTCAATCAGTGGTAAAAACCTGTTGATGGTTTTCAGTTGCTTTTTGTTTTTAATAAATAGTTTAAAAACATAGCATATTACTCTGAAAAACAGAAATAACAATATCCCGGCAATTAAGACCTTGTAAAATGTAGAGCTAATGAAATTAAGTTCAGGTATAGTCATTGTCTATTATAATTGTTTAGATATTTAGCTTTCATATAACTTATGCCGGGAGCCAGGAGCCCGAAGCCTGAAGTTTAGTTTGCAATTTTTCTTCGGGCTTCAGGCTTCTGCCTTCTGTCAATTCTTTTAAAGCATCTCTTTTTCTAAAAGTTTATTAAAAACATGTATGTACAGATATTTATTTAATTCAAAAACTTTGTTTGGTAATTCATTAATCAGTCCAATGCGTTTCAGGAACAATATTTTTTCAGTTATTATTTCTTTTTCATCAAGAGTAATTCGTTCTAATTTAGGAAAAGTAAGTTGCTTGTGAAGAATAAACTGTGTCAGATAAATTAAAGATTCATTATCAAGACTGTTAAAAACAGATGTATCGGGTATCTGAGGTGCTTTTATATAGATTGTTTCATCATGGTATGCGCTTATATTGGCTATCCACGTGTAAAGGGCAACTCCAATATTCCCATTCGAATAGTTAAAGTGTTTTGAGAAAAGGCTGGCAAATTTTGATGATATAAATTTCTTCCTTCTTTCTAATTGCAATTTTATTCCACCTGACTGATGCCTGAAAAGAATTATCTCTTTAAGACATACAGCATTAAAGGGAGTACATTCAATAATACTAAGTAAATATTTGTCAATTCTAATCATCTCATTTATCACCTCAAAGCTCTGCTTGCCGGCATTTATCAAAAACAGGCATTTAGAGCTATAATCTTTAATTAAATTGATAATCTCCAATATTACTTTTGATCCGTTTTCAGATTTCTCCCACCAAAGCTCCAGATCATCAATTAAAATAACGGAATTGTCTGGTAGTTTGGAGAAAATGTTTTTATATGACCCATTAATTCCTGTTGTGTTTTGGAGAGTTTTCTTAAATATATTAGCTTCGATAGAGCCCCCGGAAGGAGGATTCACAATATACATCTGATGGTTTTGCAAATATTTTAAAACAATATGTTGAGCCAAAAATGTTTTACCTGAGTTTTGATCCCCTGTTATCAAAATACTGCCCGAGTGCTCCTTATTATACCAATTTATCGCTTTTTCTGCTTTATTTAATAACCCTTGTCTTCCGAACCAGAATTCATCCTGATAATAATGTTTTTGAATAAATAACTGGATATAATAAAATGGAAGAGTGCTAAGTATTTCGGGATCTGCGGAAACTTTTTCCTTCAATTCAAGAAAGTTGTTTATGCTTAAGATATTATTCGTCTTTTCTGCCTGGATTTTCTTTGCAAACAAAATCGCATCACTTTGTTTATACCAGAATTTCTCCGTCTGATTCCGGTAAAAAACCCTGATTTTGTCATAGGCTTTCTGTACTGAAGCTATTTTCTTTTTTACTTCTTTTTTTTGTATGTATTGTTTTATATTGCCGGAATATTTCAAAAGATTAAATAGACTCAATTTATCATAAGTTGAACTTAAAGCTCCTTCAATTTTGGTTTGTGTTTCTGATAATAAGTTTTGCGCACTTATTAATTGCGAATCAATCTTTTCAAGATGGGTTTCTATAAATGCATCATAGTCATCTGTAATGTTCAAGTCATCAAGCCCAGTTCCGTCTTCTTTCTTGTTAAAGATCATTATTAATCTTATAATATCATTGGTGTCAGTTACCATATGATCCAATTGAGAGGATAGAGAATTAATAATATTTTTCATTGGATCAAATACATTTTCCTGAATAAGAAAATCTATCAACCGCAATATTGATACTTTGATAGTAAGAATATCATTAAATTGTTTCTTTGGAAATTCATTTAGGGAGTTATCACTAATAAAGACCATATTTGCAGGCAGTTTATTAATGTTAGCTCTAATATTTTTAGCGCTTATTTCTGTAATTTTATCCAATATCAAACTAAAAGATTCTTCATCACCGGGATACTGTAAGTTCTCAAGGGGAGTTTTTTTCTTAATATTCTTTTTTACAACATTGAGGGGATCAATAATGTTATCTTTTATTGTTTTGCTTATTTCGGTAGAAGCTTCAGAGAAAACATTCTTCAATCTGTTTTTAAGTAATAATATTCTAACTTCAAACTCAGCTTTGCTAAATAATAGAGTTTGATTATTATATAATTTTATCGGCACTGCTGTAATTTTCCCTTTAAGTTCGAGCAAGTTTTTCTTTTTATAAAGCTTTATATAATGATTTGGAGGTGTCTTAGCACTATCATCACTTATAGCCTGAATAACGGCAGTTGTTTTTAATATTACCTGAGCATAAGATGATTGCTGTGATTTTTGAATAAAATTTACCAGCTCATTTATAGAGTTCCTAATCTTTTGCTTCTCGAGATTGATTATGTCTATAGAAATATTATTATTTGAAAGCTTTTGTGAGACATATAAAAAGCTGGTATTGATAGAATTTATTAATTTTTGCAATTCAATAATATATTGAAGGGAAAACACGCCATATTGTTCTTCCATCTCATAAATTATCTGATGTATACCGGGAAGGAAAGAACCTATAATAAGCTTTTTGAATTTTATTTTATAAGGAATTCCTTTCCGGAGTTTTTTCCTGGAGTTTAATGCCTTTTTTCGGGCTTTAAATAATCTTACATATACATCATCGCTTTTTATGGATTTAAGTTCTTCTTCTTTAATTTTTACATCAATAATTTCGGGTATTTTGCCGAGTTCTTCTTTTAAATTATTGAAGAAATAATCCAGTGCTTCATCAAAAGTATTTTTTTGATCCTTTATCAGGCCTGTTTTCTTTTCATTAATGATCCGAATAGATTTTATAAGAAAGTCGGCAATAGTAATATTCAGGACACCAGGTTTTTTGACTTTTTTACTTAGTAGGAAATCCTTTTCGATCTTATCAAAATTCAGATAAGTAATATTCTCAATTGACTTGATTATATCAATATGTTGTTTAAATACTCTTAAAAGATATTTGCTATAAAAATTATTGATGAGTTCTGTTTGTGAAGAGTATAAATCAGAGATCTGCCTAGCGGCATTTTTTTGTTTGGAGTATGTTATTTCAGGAATTTCTTCTGTTTCAGGAATTATAAGTTTGATTTTATTATGGATTTGATTTTGTTTTTCGGGAGGCAATCCAAGATTCAAATCCTTGAAATTTGAGGAAGCTTTTACTAATACAACGCTTCCTATGTTATGCAAAAGTTTGTTGGTTTTTTCAATGAATTCAATCGAATTATCGTCATCACTTTCAGGCAATCCAATAAATATAAGATCTGAGTTTTTTGATTCGCTGAGCAGGATATCATAAAAGGGTTTTTGTTCAATTTGATTATTAATAATTTTTATTTCAGCATCAACCCTGAGACTATCCAGGACTTTTTGAGCATTTTTTTGTATACTCTCACTTTCTTCGTTAAGGTGATTAATTATCATTAATCTGAATATAGCATCATGCCATTCTTCGGATGAACTTATAAATTTTGATAATGTCAGTGAAAGATTTCCCTGACTTCCATCACTTTCCCACCAGATATCAACTTTTTTATAATCACCGAACTTTAGGTTTTTATCAAAGTCAAGCAATAAAATATTCAGGTCAAGTTCATTCAGGGAGTTAATCAATTGTACAAATCTTTTAGGATCACTGGTTTGTCGGCCCCATCCCAGGATTACAGTATTTGGTTCAATACCTGAGAAACCATAAGTTCGGGCAATAGTTTCGATACCATCATAAATGTTATTTACATATTGTTGGCGAACAAATACACCTTTTTTTGCAAGCTTGGGAGGGATGGATTTCTTTTGAATAGAAAAGAGAGATTTTGCTTCTTTTTTCTCAATAAGGTCAAAATTCGATAATATACCGTGTTTACCAACGAGAGCTTTACCGAAATCCAGTAAATAGGGTCTTTTGTTAGTTCCCCCGCTAAACAGAATTATATTAGGCCTCCAGTTTCTTTCCTCAATTTTATCTTTATCTATTTTGTGCAAAGCATGGCGGATTATTGATAACCATACACTTTGCCATACATCACCATAATCATCTTTGATTTGTTTCCGTTTCAGAAAAGAGTAAATCCCTAACATTATGACCAGAGAAGCGAACATTGACCCTTTGTCAAGTTCATACATCACTGCAAAACATGCAATAAATCCAAGGAGGCCAATATATTTGTTAATTTTAAAATATGGGCGAAAGTCAGAACTTGCCCAGCTCTCGAGATAATATGACAAATTAATAAAGCCATAGGAAACAAGGAAGAACATACTAACAATTCTTGCTATTACATTCAATTCGCCAATAAGAATACCAGCTTCAGCAATTATAAAAACCAGGATCAATGCATTTCGGGGTTCATTGTTTGCCCCAAATCCTCTGGCAAATATCTTTGGAGTAATTTTATCCCCTGAAAGTGCCTGTAATATTCTGGGGCCGCCTAAAATCCCACCCAAAGCTGATGAAAGAGTGGCGCCCCAGATACCTGCAATGACAAATGGTGAAAACCATGCTATCTTCATCAGGAAATTTGGATCATTTATCAGCAATTCCCGGTTAACAAAATATGCAAGGCCAATAGCAAGTCCAACATATACAACAAATCCTAAAGCAATAGCAGTCATTGTTCCTGAAGGGATTGACCGCTTTGGGTTTTTAAGATCGCCCGACATGGCCACACCAACAGTAAAACCTGTTACTGCAGGAAAGAACACAGCAAAGATAACTTCAAGCGGGACTCTATCTCTGGATGCTGTGATCAATATTGAATCAGGTGCAAACTCAGTATTTGTAATAAACCCAATAATTATTGAAACCAGGGATAAACCAATAGCTGCCAGTATATAATATTGTGCTTTTATTGCCAGGGATGTGCTGATAAAAGCAATAATAACTAACAAGATAATGGCGGCAGTACCAACGATACGATAACTATAAATATCCTGCCCAAGTCCCAGAAAATTTCTAATCCATTCAATTGAAAGAAAGCTTTCGGCAAAACCTATCAGATACAGGGAAATACTTATTGCCAGGCCGACAGCAAGAGCAATTCCAATAGCTCCACCCATGGGTAATCCCAGACTACGTGATAATATATAGTATATTCCGCCTCCCCTGATCTTTTTGTCGGTTGCAATTGAAGAGATACTCAATCCCGTAGAAACTGAAATTATATGTGCAATTATAATAATCCCAAGTGCTATAATAAGTCCTGCTTCTCCAACAACCCAACCCAGACGCAGATACATGATCACACCAAGTATGGTCAGAATAGATGGAGTGAAGACTCCTGCAAAGGCACCGAATTTTTTTATTTGTCCCATTTCCAGCGCTATACTTTTAAAATTCTTGAATTTATACGTAAAATAATCAATTTTGTTAAATAATTTTTTGTGAAAAAATTTCTAAATCAATTATCTTTACTTTTTGAAATCAATAAGGAAAGATCATGACTTTAAGAGAATATATTGAGTTTAAACTCATCGACACTGAAAAAGTTGATATTACAATCTATCACTTAATTGTAATTGTAATTATTGTAATAGCTACTTGGCTGATACTGAGATTGGTTAAAAAGCTCTTAAGCCGACAAGTAAAATATAAAAGAATTGACATTGGCCAAAAATATGCGATCTACCAAATTATTAAATATCTAATATGGATAATTGCAATTGGAATATTGGTGGAATCAGTTGGCTTAAAACTAAACATACTGATAGCAAGTTCTGCTGCATTACTTGTGGGATTAGGATTAGGATTGCAACAGGTTTTTTCGGATTATGTTTCAGGGATATTGATATTATTTGAAGGGAACCTGAAAGTCAAGGATGTTGTGCAGTTAAAGGATATTATTGGTGAAGTCACACAGATTGGACTTAGAACATCAAAGATTGAAACAAGGGATAACTATATTATTATTGTTCCTAACCATAAGTTTACTAATGATGAAATTGTTAACTGGAGCCATATTGAGACGAAAACACGATTTCATGTGAATGTTGGAGTTGCTTATGGGTCGGAGGTTAGACTGGTAGAAAAGGTTTTACTCGATTGTGCAAAAACAAATAAGGATATTTCAAATACGCCTGCTCCTTTTGTCCGTTTTGATGATTTTGGAAATTCATCACTGGATTTTCAGTTATATTTCTTTACTAGAAAATCCTTCCGTGTCGAAAATATTAAAAGTGATATGCGATTTTTGATCGATGAAAAGTTCAGAGAGAACAATATACGTATTCCATTTCCCCAGATGGATATTCATGTTAGTGAGACATGAGACTCTGAGATGTGAGATAAGAGACAGGAGATAATTATTCGATTTTTCTCCTCATCTCATTACGCAAACCTACAGCCTCATCAAGATAAACCTTTACCGAGCCAACAAGGATCTTAGCTTCAATTAGGATTGGGACTCTGTTATCGTCATCACTTACCCAAACTATCAGGTCTTCTCCTCCTTTAAACAAAGAACCTTCTAATAATAAGGCAGTAAACTTTGTACAAATAAAGCTTTCTCCTTTTCGGGTCTGAATTACACCTTTACCACGGTATCTGAAATACAATTCATGGACTTCATTATCCATTACCATGGAAATAGGAATTTTCTCGTCTTTGAGATATTGTGAGAAGTCGTAATTTCTGATAATGTAAGTTGCTGTTAAGAGATCAAAAGTACATTCGGGTAAATCCAAAGAGTCTTTTTTATGAGGCTGGTCAGAATTTTGTGTAGAGGAATAGATCCGTCTTTCCCTGTGATTGAAGATGTAGCTATTGTCTATTTCAAATCCACCCTCATATGTTTTTCTGTGAAATTTCAGTGATCTTAGCGAATCGATTTCTGCATAACTCTGATAATGATCCCTCACTTTGAAGATCCAGTCGTAGGCTGTATGTGACCTTCCATAACTATCAAAATGAAAAACGTTATTATCATTAAGTATGGCTGATTTTACCTCAAAGGACACTTTACCTGCATTTATCCAGATTAAACCCCAGTTATAATATACCTTGTAACTTAACTTTTCACCTTCCTGGAATGCAGTGTTCTTGAAATTGCATTGTGAATTTAAAACAAAAGGAGTTCCAAGGATGTACAGAATAGATATTAAGGTTATTATCTTTTTCATTTTTTTACCGCAAGGTTCGCAAAGATAACCGCAATAGGCGCTATAGATTATTTACAACTCTTTTTATCCCGTTCTTTATTAATGTCACATTAAAATTAATTAGCATTCCTAATTTACAATCTGATAGTTTTAAATATGTTAAAACCTGTGCAAGATGTATGTCATTTAATGCATCCACAGATTTGACTTCAATAATTACTTTTTTTTCAATAAACAAGTCAACCCTATAACCAATCTCAAGTTTTACTTCTTCATAAATCAATGGTAATGGTTGTTGTTTAATAACATTTAAGCCATGTTCCTTAAGTTCATAAAACAGGCACTCTTCATAGGCACTCTCAAGTAAGCCAGGCCCAAGAGATTTATGAACTTTAAGTGCACAATTAAATACAATTTTCGAGATTTCGTTTTCCGTTATTATCTTTTCTCCTTGCGAACTTTGCGCTTAACATTGCATTCTTAGCGGTTAAATAAAAATGATTATATACCTATTGCTTCTACGATTATCTCTGCTATGTCAAGGTTTCGGACTTCTTCGTTTTTGTTTTTGTATTTAATTCCATCGGTAAGCATAGTGGCACAATAAGGACATGCGGTTGCAACGATGTCGGCACCGGTTTCAAGTACTTCTTCTGTACGTTCTTCGTAGATTTCTTTGTCTCCTTTTTCAGCTTCCTTGAACATTTGTCCGCCGCCACCACCGCAACAAAGAGCATTACTTCTATTACGGGGCATCTCAATTTTTTCTGATAGAATTGCTTTCAATATATTTCTTGATGCATCATATTCATTATTACAGCGTCCAAGATAACAAGGATCGTGAAAAGTGATCTTGTTCTTCTCGAAAACCCTTGAATCAAGTTTTAGTTTTCCTTCTTCTATTAGTTCCTGAAGAAATGTTGTATGATGGATCACTTCATAGTTCCCCCCAAGATCAGGATAGTCATTTTTAAAGATATTATAACAATGAGGACAGATTGCAATTATCTTTTTAATATCATATAGATTTAGTGTTTCTATAATTGACAATGCTTGCATCTGGTAAAGCATTTCATTTCCGGAACGCCTTGCAGGATCTCCACAACATGTTTCTTCACTACCTAAATATGCATAGTCAATTTTAAGATATGCAAGTAATTTTACAAATGCACGGGTAATTTTCTTTGCCCTGTCGTCAAATGCTCCTGAACACCCAACCCAAAGCAGGTATTCGGGTTTTTTACCAGTAGCTTCAAGATTCGCCATTAAGGGGACATCAATTTTTATTTTCTCCGTATTTTCCATATAATTCTTAAGTTTTTCCTTTTTTTGAATCTTTGTGTCTTCGTTACTTTATGGTTTTTTTATTTTTTGCCACAAAGGCTCTAAGTTTCACTAAGACATTATAGAATATTTAAGTTAATAATCAATGTGTTATTGTATTTTGAGTTTAAGTGTGCCAATTAGATAATTAGTTCCATAATACAGATCATGATATATTCATAAAGAGATTTTCTGTCCATAACACTCTGTCTTCCGGAGGGAATTGCCACGGAGCTCCGTTATTTTCAATATTTGTAAACATAACATTAAGGCCAACCGGTGCAGCAGCTTTTTCCATAACAAGGTATCTCCTCATATCGACAATTAAGGTTGGATGATTTATATTTACAGGACATTCCTTTGCACAGGCATTGCAAGTTGTACAAGCCCATAATTCTTCTTCAGAAATATAATCACGGATAAAGGATTTATTATCAGTATATTCTTTGCCGGTTTTGATCAGTCCTCTAGCTTTTTCTTTCATTCTTGCTCTGAGATCAATCATTATTTTCCGGGGTGATAATTTTTTACCAGTGAGAGCTGCCGGGCAGGAAGATGTACATCTACCGCACTCAGTACATGCCAAAGAATCAAGATAGTTTTTCCATGTGACATCTTCAATATCCAAAACACCGAAGCGTTCGACTTCTTCTGCAGTGTCATCCTGCTCAGAAAATGCCTGATCAGGGTTCATCATGATCTTTACCTCTTTAGTCACATTGTCCATATTTGGTAGATGTCCCAGAACCTCAAGCCTGCTTAAAAAGACATTGGGGATGGACATATAAACATGAAAATGCTTGGAATAGGGCAAAATGTTTGCAAAAATAAATATCCATATTATATGAACCCACCAGTTTATCTCATGCCATAAGTGTACCTGGCTTTCAGGAAGAGATTGGAAGAACCCTGCTAAAATCACACTAACAGGAAAATAACCCTTGTATTCGTGTGGCTCACCCAGAATATAAAAAGTATTCATTCCTAAAAGGCTGATCATAAGTAAAAAGATAATTAATAATGCAATATTTGCATCCATCTTTGATTTTTTAAGCATCTCAATACCTGCAAATCTCTTAACCATATGGAACAAGCGTCTGAATAGAAATATAATTATAATAAGAGCAATTAACAGAGCCGATACATCGCCTGATGCAGTTATCACATTATACCAATAACCCAGGAATCCCAGTACCCTTTCTGTACCAAACAAGCCATCAATGATCATTTCGATACTTCCGATCAAAATGACAATAAATCCCCAGAATACAAGTGCATGTAAAAATCCGATAACTGGATAACGTAATATCTTACTTTGAAGAAAAGCAACCTTAAACATTAGCAGGAAACGTTTCCCCCAATTTTTTACAGGATAAGGTTTTGTTAGTTTGAAATATTGGAATACCCTGAACGCAGTATATGAAAATATCCCAAGGGTTAATAAAATAGTGATCAGAAAAATAATCTGTTTGGTCATGATTAAGATTTTTGGGAATAATTCATTGTAAATCTTTGCTGCTAAATTAAACTTTTTTTTAAAATGAACTTTGGACAAGTTGACTGTTGAATTTGCAGATTATCACCCAAACATATAGTTAAGTCAGGTCTGGGCATACCTGGTATTATAATTTGTCCAAAGTTTGAAGTTAACCAACCTATTTCCCATTTTCAAATTAATAATCTGCCTACTGCTGATTAATTTCGCCGTAGGTGATAAATTCCTGTAGCTAATAGGGAAATAGTAATATAAAAATACCTCGTAGAGGTTTCATACTTCGAAATTGGAAATTCGGTGTTCGATATTCGATATTCAAATCCCTTAGTAGAGGTTTCATAATGAATGGGTGAATAAAGTTTATTGGAAGAAATATCGATTTCAAAGTAGCTAACCAGGTAGGTAACACAATAATCATTGTTGTGAAAAGAATTCCCGCAGATCAAAAAATGACAATAGATGATTTGCATAAGATCTCCAATGAAACATTTGAAATTAACTCTCAATTACCAAATGTAAAAGTAATTAAGAGAGGAGTTGTTTCGGTTGATAATCACCAGGGAATGTTTCTGCATTATACTTCTACAGAACTAGATGGATCAATGACTCTTTACTATACTAATTATTATTTAATCCATGGTAGCTACATTTATTTATTAACTGCCACATGTAAAATTAAGGATATGTCAAAAATGCAACCAGTCTTTTACAGAGCATTAGAATCGTTTAAATTTCCAAAATAGTTTTAAAACCAAGAATTTTTAACTCAATTCAATATAAACTTTATAAAAACAAAAATTATGAAAATTGCATGTATTATTTTAGTCGTTATTGCAGCATTAAATATGGTTACATGGATAATGGATGCAGGAACAGGAAAATCAGAATCACCATTGTACTACATTTTTATTTTATTATTACTTGGTGGAGGTATTTGGTTGATAAGTGCTTCAAAAAGTAAAAAAAGTGATTAGAGTGGAATAATAAAAATGGAAATGATAATTAATCGAACAATTTAAACAATAATAATTATGAAAACAAAAACACAATTTATAGTCTTTTTAAGTCTTATAATTTACGGAACAGTATTTTCACAAGACACTTATCAAATATTTCCAGATGCAGGCTTTAAGGTAAAATGTGACTGCAAATTAAAAGTTAATACAACTTTTATACAGATGGCAAAACAGCAAGGTGCAAATAATATCATAGCAGCTTATATTTGTACTGAAAATAAAAATAATCCGGATAAAGTGGTTATGGTAAATATAAACATCTATGATGAATCCTTAAGTTATAAAAATATACGTACTTCAGGATATTCATATTTTGAGAAAATGTATTTAGAAGAGTACGCAACGAATTTGTCGAATTCAGGCCTTAAATATAATTATACAACTTATCAAAGTGTAACCGCCATTGAATATACTTTTGACCAAATGGGACTGCCAACGAAAGCTATAATTTTCTTGAAAAATAAAAAATCATATTTAATACAGATAGTTACTCAAAAGTATTTAACCGATAAGTATAATAGAATAAAAAAGTCATTTGTCATACTTTAGCAACTAAATTGAACTTTAATAAACCTTGGACAAGTAGCTGGTTGAAATAGTTAGCTTAATGGCAAAACCGGGGTCGGAAGTCAGAATAAAGCTCCTGATTTCAAAACTTGTCCAAAGTTTAGTTGTTTGATAAATCCGGTGGCAATTTATAATCTGAATTGCAAATTCAGCTCAGGACAGGGGATATTAAGAAATATTTAATATATTTGTATCTATGCTTACTTCATCGACAGATTATTTTTTATTATATTTTTTATAAATAATTTGTAATGATAAAATTAGAACTTGATTCATATAAAAATTCAGACGCTTTCCGTTTTATTTACTTTGAGAATGAAATCATAATCAGAGTGTTCAAAGAATACATTAATCAAGGGATAGAATTAGTTGCAAAGAAGGATAAGGAACTTATTGATAATATGAACATGATTAAGGATCAAAATTCAATAGAATATGAACATGGAAGATCAATAGGGGAAATGAGAAGTTATGAAAACTATTATTTGAAACAAACTTTTTTAAAGTCTGGATTAATCTATTTGTTTACTCAATTGGAAACGGCTCTAAAGAATATAACTGAAAGAACAGCATGGTTTTACGAAGTTAACGATATTGATTACAATATTATTAAAAACAAAAAACAGAGTCAACATGATGTATTATCAACAATAAAACAACAAATTAAATTATTATCCAAAATTAATATTTCAGAACATAGTAGTTGGTCAAATTTAAAGGATATACAACATATTAGAAACTGTGTAGTTCATCGAAATAGCATAGTTAAACGGAACAATGATAACCCCAAAGCAAAAATTCTTAGCGATAATTTAATTAGCATAATAAATAGATGTGAGGGTCTTTATTATCATGAATCTTCAAATACATTGCTAATTGAAAAGGACTTTTTAATTAATTTTTCTGATATAGTTTCTCAGTTTATTGATGAAACTCTAAAAAAAATATACGATTCAAAAAAACATCGATGATCATAAAGCAGGAAAACTTGTTCCGAAGTTTGAAGTATATACTCATATAACTGATAATTTTTCCTTTCTCAAATCCCAATGAGAAATTATTCGGCTAAAGCCATTAATGTGGGTGTTGCTATTTTTACTCCAACTGAAGTTGGAGGCAATTCAATAATTTCATACATTGAAGTATAGTGCTTCCAAAGCTCTGCATTCTCAACAAAGACTAAAGAATATTCAAAAAATATTAGTACTTTTGTATTAAATATTATAGCTAATAATGAACATCCAAACAAAGAAATTAGAGTTAGTCCAGCTGATCTTAAATACAAAGAAACCTTCAATCTTACAAAAGGTTGAAGAGATCTTTAAAAAGGAAAAAGAAGCTGACTGGTGGGAAGAGCTTAGTGAACCAGAGCATAAAGCTATTGAACAGGGTTTATCTGAAGCTGATAAGGGATATCTTATTCCACATCAGGAAGTCATGAATGAAATCAGGGCTAAATACAATATTGACTAATGAATATTAGCTGGACGCCAACAGCCCGGGATTCCTATTTTGAGATCTTAGCTTATCTTGAGGAAAGTTGGAGCGAAAAGGAAATTGAATTAATTGCCTTCTGGGATACAAGACAAGATCCTTCTAAAATATCATATTAGGTAAAATCTAACTTTGGACAAGTTGACTGTTGAATTTGCAGATTATCACCCAAACATATAGTTAAGTCGGATTTGGGTATATCTGGTATTATAACTTGTCCAAAGTTTGAACCTTAAAAAAAGATGTCAGATAAATCCGGAGGCAATTCAATAATTTTAGTCACTTGTAATTCTAGTCACTTTAGTCACTTGTAATTCTAGTCACTTTAGTCACTTGTAATTCTAGTCACTTTTTTTGAAAATTTATGTATCTTTGGGCGCGAAATGTATAGGTTTTAACGTAATACAGAGACGTAATGCAGGTAAGGAAAATATATAAGCCCAAAAATCATTTAAGATTAGTATCAGCAGCATCACTTTTTGATGGCCATGATGCTGCGATAAATGTTATGCGCCGGATATTACAATCTACCGGTGCTGAAGTTATTCACCTGGGTCATAATCGTTCGGTTCAGGAAATTGTTGATTGTGCAATTCAGGAAGATGTTCAGGGGATAGCATTAACCTCCTACCAGGGAGGACATATAGAGTTCTTTAAATATATGTATGATCTTTTAAAGGAGAATGGCTCCGGACAGATAAAAATATTTGGTGGAGGTGGTGGAGTAATTTTACCTGATGAAATTGAGGAATTGCATAATTATGGCATTACCCGTATTTATTCACCGGATGACGGCAGGAAAATGGGCTTGCAGGGAATGATAAATGATCTGATGGAGCAAGCAGATTTCCCCATTGGGAATAATGTTAGTGTTAATGTAAAGGATATTGAAAACAGAGACTATAAGTCTATTGCCAGACTTATTTCTGCTGCTGAAAATAATTCGGAAATAATTCAGGATCTGCTGAAAAAGCTGGAGAAAATTGCAGCATCTAACGGAACACCAATTTTAGGTATTACCGGAACAGGTGGCTCTGGAAAATCTTCTCTTATAGATGAAATCACTAGGCGGTTTTTATTTGCTTACCCTGATAAAACAATTGCTATTGTATCAGTTGATCCTTCGAAACGTAAAACTGGTGGAGCACTTCTTGGTGACAGAATACGAATGAATTCAATTAATGATCCAAGGGTTTATATGCGATCCCTGGCTACACGTCAGTCAAATCTGGCAGTATCAAAATATGTTAAGGATGCATTAAGCATTGTAAAAGCTGCAAGTTTTGACCTTATCATACTTGAAACATCAGGAATAGGACAATCTGATACTGAGATCGTTGACCATAGCGATATTTCCCTCTATGTTATGACTCCTGATTTTGGTGCTGCTACTCAGCTTGAAAAAATTGATATGCTTGATTTTGCTGATATTGTTGCTATAAATAAATCAGATAAAAGAGGCGCCCAGGATGCTATACGTGATGTTAGAAAACAGTATGTTCGAAATCACCTTCTCTGGGAATCCAAAGCGGAAGATCTTCCAATTTTTGGAAGTGTTGCATCTCAATATAATGATCCCGGAGTAAATCAATTATTTGAAAAAATAATTGCAACTCTGAACGAAAAAACAAAAGCTAATTTTTCACCTCCGGATGATAAACTTGAAAAAGTACATCATAAAATACATATAATTCCTCCGCACAGGGTCAGGTACCTATCAGAGATTGCGGAATCTAACAGGGATTACCGTCAATGGGTGGAGGGTCAATCAGAAATTGCACAAAAGTTATTCAGCCTGCGACAAAGTATTGAGACTTTGAGCAAAGACGATCAGCCCGATAAGGAGCTTCTCAATAAGTTAGAAAATAAATATAGTGAAATAGAACTGGATCTGGATAGCCGAAATAAAAAGATACTTGAAGGCTGGCAAGAAAAGCGCGCAAAATACAAAAATGAGTATTTTGTATTTAAGGTAAGAGATAAAGAGCTTAAAATAAAAACACATAAAGAATCCTTATCGCATTTACAGATACCTAAAATTACCCTTCCGAATTTTAAAAGTTGGGGAGAAATACTGAAATGGAATCTTCTTGAGAATGTGCCGGGTGAATTTCCTTATGCTGCAGGCGTTTTCCCTTTTAAACGTGAGGGGGAAGACCCAACCCGTATGTTTGCCGGTGAGGGTGGCCCGGAAAGAACAAACAGAAGGTTTCACTATGTTTCTATGGGAATGCCGGCGAAAAGATTATCTACCGCTTTTGATTCGGTAACGCTTTACGGCCAAGATCCGGCAATTCGTCCTGATATTTATGGTAAGATCGGTAACTCAGGTGTTTCTATTTGTTGCCTGGATGATGCAAAAAAACTATACTCCGGATTTAATCTGGCGGATCCGAAAACTTCTGTTTCCATGACCATTAATGGTCCGGCACCAATAATGACAGCCTATTTTATGAATACCGCTATAGATCAACAGTGCGAGATCTATATCAAAGAGAACGGACTTGAAGATGAAGTGAAAAAGACAATAGCAAAGATTTATAAAAAAGCCGGCACCAAACAACCTCAATATCAAGGGGATTTACCTGAAGGCAATGATGGCCTTGGTCTAATGCTTTTAGGTATTACTGGCGACAGGGTGCTTCCAAAGGATGTTTACGAAAAAATTAAAGCTGAAACAATCTCTGTTGTCAGGGGAACTGTTCAAGCTGATATACTCAAAGAAGATCAGGCTCAAAATACTTGTATCTATTCTACGGATTTCTCACTAAAGTTAATGGGTGATATTCAGGAGTATTTTATAAATAACAATGTCAGAAACTTCTATTCAGTTTCAATTTCCGGTTACCATATTGCTGAAGCCGGTGCAAATCCTATTACGCAATTAGCCTTAACTTTAGCTAATGGATTTACCTATGTTGAATATTATACTTCCCGGGGGATGGATATAGATAAGTTTGCACCAAATCTTTCATTTTTCTTTTCTAATGGGCTGGATCCTGAATATTCAGTAATGGGAAGAGTTGGAAGGCTTATCTGGGCAAAAGCAATGAAGTCGAAATATAAAGGAAACGCCAGGTCACAGATGTTAAAATATCATATTCAAACATCCGGCCGGTCATTACATGCCCAGGAGATTGATTTTAATGATATTCGTACTACTTTGCAAGGTTTATATGCAGTTTATGATAATTGTAATTCTCTTCATACTAATGCTTATGATGAAGCAATTACAACCCCTACTGAAGAATCTGTGAGAAGAGCAATAGCAATACAGATGATCATAAATTATGAATTAGGACTGGCTTTTAACCAAAATCCATTACAGGGTTCTTTTATCATAGAGGAGTTGACTGATCTTGTTGAGGAAGCTGTTTTATCGGAATTTGACAGAATTACTGAAAGAGGAGGGGTATTAGGTGCCATGGAAACTATGTATCAGCGCAGTAAAATTCAGGAAGAGTCGCTATACTATGAAACATTGAAACATAGTGGTGAGCTTCCAATTATGGGTGTTAATACTTTCCTTTCCTCAAAAGGCTCTCCAACTATCATCCCCGATGAGGTAATCAGGGCTGAAGAATCGGAAAAGGAATACCAGATTACAATGCTTAAGGAATTGCATTCAACATATGCTGATGATGTTGTAAAGGTTCTTGAGGATTTGAAAAAATCAGCAATTAATAACGAAAATGTTTTTGAAAGTATCGTTGAGGCTGCAAAATTTTGTTCAATAGGTCAGATCACTGCTGCTTTGTTTGGAGTAGGAGGACAATACCGAAGAAACATGTAAGAGAGTATTTAAAGTGCCTTGAGTACTTAGAGTATTTAAAGTAATTTAACTTAAGGCACTCTAAGTACTCTAAATACTTTAAGTACTTGTATAATAGTAATAATGAACCATAAAATTAAGAGATATGATCAATAAGAAGATCCTTGTAATTTACCCTGAAGCTCACTTTACTAAAATTGCTATCTACAAAAATATAAATCTCGAATTTCTTAAAACTATAAAACATAACCTTGAAGAGTTAAAGAGGTTTGATTATATTACTGATCAGCTGGAGCTCAGAAAAAAAGCGATTATGGAAGAGCTTACAGATAATGAGATTGATTTGAGAGATATTAAGGTAATAATTTCGCGTGGAGGTCTTGTTAAACCTGTTAAATCAGGAATCTATGAGGTAAATGAAGTTATGACAAAAGATCTGAGGGAAGGAGTTATGGGTGTCCATGCTACTAACCTGGGTGGATTGATCGCAGATGAAATAGCAAAGTCACTCCCCGATGCAAAAGCTTATTTGGCCGATCCGGTAGTAGTTGATGAGCTTGAAGATATTGCAAGAATAACAGGACATCCGCTACTTGAAAGGAAATCTATATTTCATGCACTTAACCAAAAATGCGTTGCAAATGAGTATGCCAGATCCATAAATAAAAAATATGAAGAGCTCAACATTATTGCCGCACATATTGGTCATGGAGGAGTTTCAGTTGGCGCACATAAAAATGGTAGAGTGATCGATGTTAACCAGGCTTTTGATGGGAACGGCCCTTTTTCTATTTCAAGAACAGGGACATTGCCATTAGGTGGAATAGTTGATCTTTGCTTTAGCGGCAAATACACAAAAGTTGAAATCAGAGAGATGATCACAGAAAAGGGTGGTGTTGTTGCTTATCTAGGTACTGATAACATAAACGAAATAGAATCAATGATTGAATCCGGTGATGAAAATGCAAAATTGATCCTACATGCAATGGCATATCAAATTGGGAAAGAAATTGGAGCTGTTAGTGCCGTGCTTCATTATGATGTTGATGCAATTCTTTTGATGGGAAGTTTGTTGAATGTGAACAGCTTTGCAAATTATTTGACAACTATGGTTGAGAAGATCGCTAAAATCATGATCTATCCCGTGGTTAATGATATGGATTCACTTGCTTATAAAGGACTTACTATTTTAAAAGACGAAGCTGAAATCTTAGATTATAAGTAACCAATTAGCAGAAATATTAACTCGAAACCCGTAACTCGTAACTCGCAACTGCTTGATTTATTTAATGCTTGTTTTGAAATTATATAGTAACTTTGTAAAAAATAAAACAACATGAAACATTGGTTAGATAAAAAATTCGAGGATCTGAAAAAGACAGAAAATAAGGTTTCGGATGAAGAAAAATATCAAAGGGAAAAAAGGATAAAAGCAAATTTTGAAAAGAACAAAAATGGAATTGAAGCTTTTGTCAATAAATTAAAAGAGCTTTTCAATAAACTCGATTTTGTAAAGGAAGAGGGATTTGAGTATTATTATGAGTTTAAATCAATGGAAAACAAACCTGAATATAATCAGTCTCAGTTTTCCGGAGAGAATAATACTCAGCACCCTACATTTCTCCGAAGGTTCAACATCTCAGTTTCTGACGAAGAAAACATGATGTTAATAGAGTGGCACAGAGGGAAAAGAGATGCCAATGATAAACCATGGAAATTCCATGATGAGCAAAATTTTCTATGTGATATTGCTAAACTGGATGAAGAACGTGCCTACGAGCTTATCGACTGGTTTGCATGGAAGATATATACACCTCGCGGACTTAGATAAGATTCTTATACAATTTGCAGATTCAAATATTTCTTAAGTAGTAAGATCATACTTCTTATTAATTCCCACTTCGCCTCCAGCGATATTTCATTATTATTATAACTTTTTGATGGTTATCAATAAGTTTGTTAGTTCTATGTGAAAATACATCTTATGCACATATGTTCATTATATATTATGAAGGTTAAAGCATATTGTAAGAACGAAACAATAATAGTGTATTATGTAATCAAATTGTACGAAATTGTTTTTGTTATGGAATTGATAACTGCATAGCTTATGGACTAATGCGTTCAGAAAGTAATAATTTTGCATTAAATGCTTAAACATTATATTACAGAACCCGGAATTGAAATAAAAACAAAAAAAGCTTTGATTATGAGCATATGTTCATTACCTTTGTGACAGATTAAGAAATAATTAATATGGAGGGAAATGCTATGAGAAAATTATTGAATTTGTATGATGATTTAAATTGGGAAATTGCGGATAATTATTCCGATGGAACACAAAGAAAAGTTCTACGAGATGAGAATGGTGCAAAAACTTTTCTGTTAAAATTACCGAAAGGCTTTAAAATGACTCCACACTCGCATCTGACGACTGAGCAACATTTTGTTCTTGAAGGGGAATACACAAGTAATGGAAAACGATTTCCTGAAGGTTCTTATCAGATAATATCATCTGGTAATGAGCATGGTCCATTTGAGTCAGAGAACGGAGCTTTGATTCTGGTTATTTTGGATCCTATAATCTTTAAGGGGAAATAAATTTGATTTATGAATAGTGCTACATTATTTAGTATTGATTCTATTATAGATGGATTATTAAGGGTTTTTATTTTATAATCTTCCTGTTTTGCTTCTAAGAAGTCCCAAATACAGGATTATGAGGTAAATATTTTCATGAAACGAAATAAAATCAGGAAAAAAAGGAAATAATAAAATATGTTAACAGTAAAAACATCAAAGAGAAAATTTATTAAGCTATTTAGCTTATTTATTGCAATAATGCTACCATGGTTAATTGCCATTGTTTACTTTAATAATAGCGATGGAGAAGAAATACCTCTTAGATCGATTAAATTTATTAAAGATACTATCCCCAAAGTTGATCATAGTAAATTTGCAATATTACAGCAGGAATTCGAAACGCCTCAAGATCTGACAGTAGCATGTTTGTCATGTCATAACCAGACAGGCCGGGAGGTTATGCAAACATCGCATTGGAAATGGACAAGGGATTATATTACTGATTCTGGCGATACTATTCAACTTGGCAAGAAAAATATAATTAATAATTTTTGTATTGGAGTTTCCTCAAATGAACGCCGGTGTACAAGTTGTCATGTAGGCTATGGATGGGAAGACAATGACTTTGATTTCACAGAAAGCAAAAATATTGATTGCATAGTGTGTCATGATCGCAGTGGGACATACAAAAAATTCCCAAGTGGAGCCGGTTATCCTGTTAAGGAAGAAAAGAAATTTGGCAAGGAAATTTATTATCCGCCGGACTATAAACTGATATCTCAAAATATCGGGCCTCCTACAAATGAAAATTGTGGCGCCTGTCATTTTGTGGGTGGTGGTGGCAATAATGTGAAGCATGGAGATATTGCTATGGAGATGAGTAATATTAGCAAAACGGTTGATGTGCATTTGGCAGTGGATGGAGCTAAAATGGGCTGTGTTGATTGTCATAAAACAGAAAGACATAATATTAGAGGAAGCCTTTATTCTATTGCTTCAACCAATGAAAATAGAATTTCCTGTGAACAGTGTCATTCAGAAGAGCCTCATATTGACAGAACTCTTAATTTTCACACTAGAAAAATTGCCTGTCAGACATGCCATATACCGGTTTATGCGAAAGTAAGTGCTACAAAAATGGAATGGGACTGGTCAACGGCAGGGAAGTTTAATGAGGATGGAAGTATTTTAGTGAAGAAGGATAGTGCCGGGAATATTATTTATCATAGTATGAAAGGAACATTTAGCTGGGAAAGTGATGTTGAGCCTGAATACTATTGGTTTAATGGAAATGCACGGCATTATCTTATGGGTGATAAGATTGATACAACGGAAGTAGTTCAATTAAACTCATTGCTAGGAAGTTATAATGATAGAAATGCAAAAATTGTTCCTGTGAAAGTGCATAGGAGTCAACAAATTTATGATCCACTTAATGAAACCATGATATTACCACATTTATATGGTAAAGACAGTACAGCTTTCTGGACTAATTTTGATTGGAATAAAGCAGCTGAAACGGGAATGAGAAGTGTGAATTTGCCTTATAGCGGGAAATATGCATTCATTACCACAGAAATGGATTGGCCAATAAATCATATGGTAGCTCCAATTGAAAATACATTGAAATGTGCAGATTGCCATGCAAGGGACAGTCGCTTGCAAAACCTGACGGATTTTTATCTGCCGGGGAGAGATTACAGCAGCTTTTTAGACCTATTAGGATTTGGAATAATAATAATGGCTTTTATTGGGGTTATTATCCATGGATCATTAAGAATCTTTAAAAACAAAATATTTTAAGAATCATGATAAAAAAGAGAACATACATATACAGGAGCTTTGAAAGATTTTGGCATTGGAATCAGGCTTTATTAATATTCTTTCTAGCACTTACCGGGTTTGAAGTTCATGGGACTTATGATTTTATAGGGTTTGAAAATGCTGTAAAATGGCATGATATTGCTGCATGGGCTTTCCTGATTTTAATTGTATTTACCATTTTTTGGCATTTTGTTACTGGCGAATGGAAACAATATATACCGACTACAAAATTTATAAAAGCACAAGTTTCATTTTATATAACCGGAATTTTTAAGGGAGCACCTCATCCAACCCATAAAACGATTTACAATAAGTTCAATCCACTGCAGAGGATTATTTATTTGGGACTTAAACTATTAATCCTTCCGGTCCAATTTATAACCGGTTTTATTTATATGTTTTATATTTATCCTGATAATCCTGCACATGAATATGGCCTGGAAATAATTGCCACAATCCACACATTAGGTGCATTCGCTTTACTGGCTTTTGTTATTGCACATGTTTATCTCACAACTACTGGCGATACGCCATTGTCAAGTATAAAAGCAATGATAACTGGTTGGGAAGTTATTGATGTTGATGAAAAAGAGGAAAGAAAACAGCATTTGCAAAAATCTTTGGATGAGAGTGTGGCCGGATATTACAGAATGGACAAAGAGGGGAGAATTATTGATGTAAATGAAGCCTGGCTTGAAATGTATAAATATAAGGACCGTAGCCAGATCATTGGTAAACATTATTCTGAAACCCGTGACGAAAAAAATGTTAAAGAACTGACTGAATCGGTTGCAAAGGTTATGAGTGGGGAATCAATTACTGGTATCCCGGTTATAAGAAAATGTTTGGATGGAACTGAAGGGAAACATATTTTATCGGCTAATCCTGTTATTGAAGATGAGGAAATTACAGGGATGGAAGGTTTTATCCTGGATATTACAGAAAGGGAGGAATTTTCTAAACATATGAATTATGTTGTCAGGAATAGTAGTGCCGGATATTATCGTATGGATGAAAACGGGATTATAGTAGATGTGAACGATGCATGGCTGGAAATATGTAAATATGGGAATAAAAGTGAAGTTATAGGAAAACACTGTTCAATTATTTGCAGGCCAACCGAGCTTGACGAACTTGAAGCAAGATTTAAAAGAGTTTTGAAAGGTGAAACAATGTCAGGGATACTAAGCACACGTAAATGTAAGGATGGTTCTGTTGGGAAACACATTTTATCTGCAAACCCCATTTATGTTGGTAATATTATTGCCGGGATGGAAGGATTTATACTGGATATTACAAAATTGGAAAAAGATTTGTAATAGATATTATTATGAGTGTAGATGAATCAATAAAAAACATATAATCGGATGAAACTATTAATGATATATATGAGCAAGTTCTCATTTAAACCAACTTTGAAAACTATTGAATCAATGCCTGATTGTACAGAAGAAAAAGAATTTGATAACATCCAGGCTGCATTTATTCAGGTTGAAAAGGAAGATGAAGAGAACGAGGCTACGGTTAAAAAGAAGTTATTAAAGAACCTAAAATGGGTTTCAGGTAAAAATGATACTAAAAAAATCATTCTGCATTCCTTTGCTCATTTGTCGGAAAGTAAGGCAGAGCCTGAATTTACAAAATCATTGTTTGACAATATTGAAGAAAGACTTGTCAATTCGGGATTTGAAGTTGAACAAACACCATTTGGGTATTTCCTGGATTTACATTTAAGTGCACCTGGATTTTCATTAGCAAGAGTTTTTAAATCATTTTAAGTATGGGGAATAAGATTTATCCGGATTCTGGAGTTGAATTGAAACCTTTCACAGCCCAGCATTATGACAGCTTAATGAATACGATTTCATTGGGATGGTATAAAAGGTTTATACTCAGGGCGATTAAGGATATGGAGATTCAACCTAATGATTCTATACTGGATTTGGGATGTGGTACAGGCCGGAATGCTGGATTGATGGCTTCATACCTAAATGAAAATGGAGGAATTACCGGTTTGGATGTATCGGGGATAATGGAAAAGCAATTCAATAAGAAATTCTCAGACGACAAACGCATTCAATTTGTCAGGCAAAGGGCTGATATCCCGTTCGACATGGGGCAGAAATTTGATAAAATTCTGATCAGCTTTGTAATACATGGGTTTCCGCATGAAGCGAGGAAAATTGTGGTCTCAAACATAATAAATCACCTAAAACCGGGCGCCTCTTTTTTTATGCTCGATTTTGCAGAATTCAATATGGCAGAGATGCCTGCGTTTCATCGTTTTGTTTTTAAGAGTATTGAATGTAAATATGCTTTTGACTTTATTGAGAAAGACTGGAAACAAATATTAATTGAAAATGGCTTCAATGATTTTAGAGAAACTTTCTATATGAAGAGATATGTAAGGTTATTGAAAGCGATAAAATAAAAATTGAAATATGGAACTACGTTTTGCATTTGCAGTAAATAATGAGGGAATTTTCCAAAAAAAACACTTCGGTGATGCAGATAAATATTTGATTTTTGAGCAGGTTTCTGATAAAATAGTGTTATCGTCAGAAGAGATCAATAAGTTTAAATTACTGGATGAAGAGCATGAACATGGATCACGAAAGAAAGGGGAGGCTATTGTTAAATTTCTTAAAGAAAAGAATGTAAATGTTTTAGTCTCTACCCAATTTGGCAAAAATATTAGCATAATAAATGAGCATTTCGTTCCTGTAAAAGTTGTACTGGAACAGCCTGAGGAAATAGCTGATGTAATAGGCAAACATCTCCATTGGATAAAGGATGAATGGGAAAATGGCTCAGATGATTTTAAATTGTTTACAATAAAGTCAGGAGTTATGAAATCAGCTATAAAATAGTTCAAAGTCAATATGTAAAATATGAAAATCGTTTTAGTAAATTTGTATTAAATGACATCTAAAACTTTTTTAACACCAAAGATATCCAAACGTAATTTTAATTCATTCCTGTGGCATGCCGGATTTTTAGCTTTTGCCCAGAATTTTATGGATATTGATACCATAGTACCAGCCATGTTGGTTGAAGCCGGTGGGAATGCAATTCATATTGGTATAATGACTTCTATTATGCTGGGTGGTTCGAGTTTAACACAGCTTATTTTTGCCCCCTTCATCAGTAATTATCACCTTAAAAAGCCTTTTCTCTTACTGGGAATCAATTCAAGAATATTTTCACTGCTGGGCTTAGGACTTATCCTCTACTTTTCATTTCAGATACCTCAAGCTTATATCATTTGGCTGATCTTTATTTTTCTCACAATTTTTTCACTTGGTGGAGCTTTTTCAAATATCAGTTATACCGACATGTTAGGTAAATCAGTGGTTCAGGATTCAAGAAAATCGTTTTTTACCATAAGAAAGGTTGTAACAGGGATTGTATTATTTTTTGCGGCTTTACTTGCAAAAAAGGTCTTAACAGTATCAGAATACCCTGTCAATTATGCTTTTATGTTTTTTATTGCTTTTGGAGCACTTTTTATTGCATCACTTGGTTTCTGGAATCTTAAGGAAGTAACTCCTTCAAAGATGGTTATAAAAGGCCCTCGACATTTTCTTTATCTGGTAAAAAAAGAGATTATACAAAATCGGAAACTTGGATACTTCCTGGGTTTTATTAATACAATGGGTATTAGTATCACACTACTTCCTTTTGTGATTTTATATGCGAAAGAGTTTTATCAAACAGAAAGTGCCGACACTGGCTTTTTCTTATTGTACAAAGTAATTGGCAGTGTTGTAGCTGCTTTTGGATTGTTCATATATGCAGGGAAGTACAAATACCGCTATTTGCTATATGGAAGTGCAGTTTTAGCTTTTATCCTTCCACTAGTTATTATATTTTCAGCGCCTTCATTCATTATTATTTTTGTTATTGGAGGCATTATTTTTACTGTTTACAGTATATCGATGAATGGTGTTTTACTTGAGATATCCGGTACGGAAAACCGGGCTCTGTATACGGGGATAGCAGGTGCCGGCAGTATTATTCCTGCTATTTTTCCCTTAGTTGGAGGGTGGATAATCAGCCAGTTTGGGTATCAGCCTTTTTTCATCCTCTTTATGGCAATAATCTTGTCTTCGTTATATTTTATTTATAAGATCAATTGTAAGAAATGATAAAATTGTAGTCAATGAAAACATATCTGGATTGTTTGCCATGTTTTATGTATCAGGCATTGCGGGCAGGGCGAATTGCAACAAATGATGAAAATAAGATTAAACATCTAATCGATAGTGTTGGCAATATGATTAAAGATATTCCTATGGACAACACACCTCCCGAAACAGGCGATATTATTTATCGGGAGGTGAGAAAAATTACCGGTGTTTATGATCCCTATAAAAAAATTAAAGAAGCAAATATTAATGAAGCTTTATCCTTATATCCTGAATTAAAGAAAATTGTATATGCATCCAAAAACAGACTTCTGACTGCTATAAGGATTGCTATTGCCGGAAATGTTATTGATTTAGGTGTAAATAAGGAATTTAACATTATTAAAGATCTTGAAAAAACTTTGAGACAGGATTTTGCAATTTTGCATTTTAACGAATTTGTTACACAACTCGAAAAAGCAAAATCAGTACTTTACCTTGGAGATAATGCAGGGGAGTCTGTTTTTGATAAAATCCTAATAGAAGAATTAGAGAAAGCTGTAACTTATGCTGTGCGTGATATACCGGTTATTAATGATGTAACTTTAAAGGATGCTATTGATTCCGGACTTGATGAAGTGGCTGAAATTATATCTTCCGGGACTTCAGCACCGGGAACGATTTTAGATTTATGTAATAATACATTTTTGGAAAGATTTTATAGAGCTGACATGGTAATTAGTAAGGGACAGGGAAATTATGAAGGGCTTTCAAATGTTGATCGCTCTGTGTTTTTTCTTCTTAAAGCAAAATGCAAGGTTATTGCAAATGATTTGAAAGTACAGGAAAATGATATTGTATTAAAAGCTATTAATCATATCAATTAAGTCTAAATAATTTACTTTAATGAATGGATATATACATGTGTACACCGGGAATGGTAAAGGAAAGACAACTGCTGCATTCGGCCTGGCATTAAGAGCTGCCGGGGCCGGCTTGAAGGTTTTTATTGGACAATTTATTAAAGGAAAGCCGTATAGTGAGCTTGTAATAATTAACAAATACTTAAAAAACATTATTGTAAAACAATATGGGCTAGGATGTTTTATTGTTAAGGCACCAACTGATGATGATATCAGAGCTGCCAGAAGAGGACTGGATGAAATGCGTGAAATTATTACAGAAGGAAAATTTGATGTTGTTATTATGGATGAAATACATATTGCCTTGCATTATAAATTGTTTGAAGCAGAAGAATTACTCGAAATAATTACAAATAAAGCTGAACATGTTGAACTGATCCTGACAGGCAGATATGCACCTCAGCCAATTATTGATAAAGCAGATCTGGTAACAGAAATGAAAGAAGTGAAACATTATTTCCAGAAAGGTATACAGGCCAGAAAAGGAATTGAATATTAAAATATATAGAGATGAAAAAGAAAACTAAAATTGGAATTATTATTTGCGATCGCTACCGCTCTTGTGCCGGCGGAAAATGCTTCAGGGCATTGCAAAACAGGGAAGGTGCATTTGATATTTATAAAAAAGATGAAAATGTGGAGATAGTTGGCTATACCTCTTGTGGTGGATGCCCCGGAGGCAATATTGAGTATGCTCCGGAAGAGATGAAAAAAAATGGAGCAGAAGTAGTTCATTTTGCTACAGGATTTATAGTTGGATATCCTCCTTGCCCCTATATTGATCATTTCAGGACCTTCATAAAAGAAAAATACGATATGAAAGTGGTAGTTGGTACACATCCTATCCCTGAAAAATACCGGATAACACATTCAAAACTTGGAACATGGGAATCGCCCGAATGGGATGAACTTATTAATCCAACATTTGCTGATGAAAAAATCAGGCTTGCTTATGATTGATATTTTTTATAGAAGAAGAATAAAATGAAAAGATCAAAATTAAATCTGGTAATTGATGCAATTATGCTAATAGTTATGATGGCAATTATTGGAATAGGGCTTCTTACTAAATATATTTTATTAACAGGACAAGAAAAATGGGATAAATTCGGAGAAAACCTTGAGTTTACTTTATTGGGTCTTGACAGGCATGGATGGAATGATATCCATTTTATTTTTGGATTGATTTTATTCGGACTGTTGGTGCTTCATATTTGGTTCCACTGGAGCATGATAATATGCATTTACAAAGGATTGATAAAAAACAAAAAGGCAAGAGTATTTTCCGCGATTGCTTTATCGTTTATTTCGTTGGTGCTTGTTGCTTTTCCGCTTTTTATAATTGCTAAAGTAGAAGACCCTGATTATAAAGGAGGACGCCATTATTCAGAAATATCTGATACTAATGAAAGAAAAACCGGCGAAGGACGTCAAAGGCAAAAGCAGGAACCAATAATACAGGAGAATTCTGAAAATACTTCAAGACAGGCATACAGCCAGATAGAAAAAAGTAATACTGATGATCATCAGCATCAGGCTCATTCCTCAAGCGGGCATACTGATGCTAAACATAATAAGCATCGTAATATTCCATCAAACATTGAAGTAAATGGTCGAATGACTCTAAATGAGATATCAAAAGAATACAAAGTGCCACTTGATCATATAAAGATTAAACTGAATATCCCATTGTCAACATCAAACAATGAAAGATTAGGTCGCTTAAAAAAAGTACACGACTTTACCATGAGTGATGTTGAGGAAATAATCTATGAATTTCAAAAAAATAAATAGAATTAAGATTAAGATCAGGACAAGTTCATTTCCGGTATATCGCCTTCAACTATTAATTTACCTTCTGTTGCATTTTTTATTTCTTCAACACTAACCCCGGGAGCTCTTTCCACGAGTTTAAATCCCTGAGGTGTTACTTCAACAACAGCCATATCAGTTACGATTTTCTTTACGCAGCCTACACCTGTAAGGGGTAATGTGCATTTTTTTATTAATTTGGATTTTCCATTTCTGTCGGTATGTGTTGTTGCCACAATAATATTTTTCGCAGCAGCAACAAGGTCCATAGCACCACCCATACCTTTTACCATTTTACCTGGAATTTTCCAGCTTGAAATATCACCATTTTCAGCTACTTCAAAAGCACCTAAAACTGTCAGGTCTATATGTCCACCCCTGATCATTGCAAAACTTTCAGCTGAATCGAAGAATGCAGAACCCGGCAAAGCAGTAACAGTTTGTTTGCCTGCGTTTATCAGGTCAGGATCTGCTTCAGCTTTTTTAGGGAATGGGCCTATTCCTAGTAATCCATTTTCAGATTGTAAAGTAACTTCTATTCCTTCGGGGATAAAATTTGCCACAAGTGTGGGTATTCCGATACCGAGGTTTACATAATAACCATCTTCTAGTTCCTGGGCAATTCTTTTTGCTATACCGTTTTTATCTAAAGCCATAATAGTCAGATTTTTTAATGTTAATGTTTGATTTTTTAGTCGCTTGTTGTTAAAAATTCAATCCTCTTCTCATAATCCACACCCTTGAATATCCGCTGAACGTAAACTCCCGGAGTATGAACATAGTTTGGATCAAGCTCTCCAAAAGGAACCAGCTCTTCCACTTCAGCAATTGTGATCTTTCCGGCAGCAGCCATCATATTATTGAAGTTGTTAGCTGTTGCTCTGTAGATTAGATTTCCGTGAGTATCGCCTTTCCATGCCTTAACAATTGCATAATCAGCAACTAAACCCATCTCCATTAAATGCATTTTGCCATTAAACTCTCTAACTTCTTTTCCTTCTTGTACTTCTGTACCATAACCTGCAGGTACAAAAAATGCCGGTATTCCTGCTCCTCCGGCTCTGATCCTTTCAGCCAGTGTTCCCTGAGGGATAAGGTCTACTTCCAGTTCTCCTTCTAACAGCTGACGTTCAAATTCTTTGTTTTCTCCAACATAAGAAGCAATTATTCTTTTTAACTGATGTTTCCTTAATAGGCGCCCCAGGCCCCAGTCATCAACTCCTGCATTGTTAGAGATACAGGTGATATTTTGAATATTTGCATCAAATAAAGCATTAATGGTATTTTCCGGAATTCCACAAAGCCCGAAACCGCCAAGCATTATTGTACTTCTATCCGAAATGCCTATTATTGCTTCCTTAGCATCTTTTACTACTTTGTTCATGTGTGTTTGTTTTTGATTCTATATTTAATTATTAATTCGTTATTAGAAATTCTGCAGTTTTTTAGGGTCTTGTCGATTATTGTTTTAAAATTTTCAATATTGCATGTTGCCCTTCTGAAGATTCGATATTCACTAAATAATATCCATTGGCACCTTCAATATCAAGAGTCACTTTTTCATGGTCTTTTATCACAGTTGAAGAGATGAACTTTCCACCAATACTTTTTACCGTAAGTGTTATTTGATCGTATGTCTCCTTAAATGTAATTGTTAGTTGGCCTGTTGTAGGATTAGGGAAAAAGGCAAAAGAATTTTCAAAAGTATTTTCAATAATTCCCACTATCGTAATAACATAGCAACAGGAGGTATCTGTACAACCATATTCGCTAATAATAACCGCGTAACTGCCATTAGCTGTTGCCGTATAACTTTGATTTACTTCGCCGCTTATTGGCAGCATAGTGCCACAATCTATCCACTGGTAATAAGCACCCGTAGCATTAGCTGTTAATGTTGTTGAGTTTACGGTAACAGATGTATCAACTGTTCTGATTGTGAGATTAAGTATAATAGTAGAATCGCATCCTGCAACATTAGTAAATGTCGTACTGTATATGCCTGAGTTTACATAGGTATTACCATCTACTGCCCAGAAATAACTGTCGCATGCGGTTGCTGATTCAAAAGCAGTGTTACTATTGTTGATAGTGAGCATGATTGTAAGTATACTGTCACATCCTGCTACATTGGGGATGGTATCCAAATAGGTTCCGGAGGATGTATAGGTTTCATCACCACTTGGCACAGTGTAAGTATCGCAGGCAGTTGCGGTTATTATATTATAAGTGTTTGAACATCCTGAATGAGGTATAATACAACAATTGCCACCAAAAGAGATTTTACTGTTTACTGGCCAACATCCGTATTGTGTGGTATGCGAATAAACCTTGCTACCGGCATATTCAGTCAGAAAGTAACCTGCAATCTGATCTGCAGTATTACATCCACCCTGAGAGGAGGAAGTATCGCAAGAGTATGCACATACAATCGATGAATTATTTCCGTTTGAATTTTGTATAGTTGGTGTTGGCGCAAAATTAATTGCAGTAATTGCTGAAGCCGGGGCACCATTGATGCTTACTGTAAGATTTCCGGCACAATGATCTGCATTACCATTATAGCCGGCATATATTACCTCTGTAATATTATTAACATAGGTTCCGCTGAGATTAATAATTGTAGCTTCATAAGAAACAACTCCAATCTTTAGATCAGGGATGTCAACATCAACATCAATATTGAGTATACCTCCATCATAGTTAGAGAAAAGGACAATGTTACCTGCCGGGTCACATATCTGCGTTTGACTATTAACAGTAGGGAAAAAGCATAATGCTGTAAGCAGCATAACAATAATTGAATAATTTTTCATAATAATAGCTTTTTTACAGTAATCAGCTAACAGTAAACAATTGTCAGTTATTAATTCCCCATTAACAATTTATCATTAACCATTAATAATTATAACTTTAAATACTCTAAGTACTCAAGGCACTTTAAGTACTTCTTAACAACCAATATATCTGGAAATAACCAATCTCTGAATCTCCGAAGTTCCTTCGCCTATCTGTAGTAATCTTTGATCACGATAAAATCTTTCAATAGCATAATCTTTCATCAGTCCGTAGCCTCCATGTATTTGAACAGCTTCATCAGCCACTTGTTTTGCAATTTCAGAGCAATAAAGTTTTGACATGGCGGCTTCTTTTGCAAAATCTTTTTTATTGTCCTTAAGCCAGCATGCTTTATATAATAAGTTTCTGGCAAGTTCAATTTTAGTTGCCATGTCGGCAAGCTTAAATGCATTTACCTGGAATTTGATTATTGGTTTGCCAAATTGTTTTCTTTCGTGCGCATAATTTAGTGCCAGTTCAAAAGCACCCTGTGCAAGTCCAAGCCCCATAGCGGCTATTGATAGCCTGCCATTATCCAGTGTTTGGAGCATTATCTTTGATCCTTGTCCGATTTCACCAAGTAGATTTTCTTCAGGCACCTTGCAGTCGTCAAAATAAAGTTCTGCTGTATCTGATGCACGCCACATCATTTTTCCGTGCATAGAAACTCTTTTAAATCCGGGAGTGTCTTTTTCAACAATAATTGTAGTGAATATTTTTTTACCATCCTTTTCTCCTGTAACTGCTTGTACAGTTGATCCCACTGAAATTTCACTTGAAGCATTTGTAATGAATATTTTGGATCCATCAATGGTCCATTCACCATTTTCCAGTTTGGCTTTGGTCTTTGTTCCCCTGGAATCGGAGCCCGCATCAGCTTCTGTAAGTCCGAAGCCCCATAATGCTTCTCCTGTACATAATTGAGGAAGGTATTTCATTTTCTGTTCCTCAGTACCATAATAGTAAAGGGGTCCAATGCCAAGGGAGTTATGGGCAGCAAGTGTTGCTGCCTGGGAGCTGTCGACTCTTGCCAGTTCTTCCACGGCAATAATATACGACAAGGTATCCATTCCCTGGCCACCATATTTGTCGGGGAGATACATACCAAATAATCCCAGCTCTCCTATTTTGCGGGTTAACTCAATAGAAAACTCAGCTTTTTCATCCAGTTCCTGTGCAATAGGCTTGATCTCTCTCTCCGCAAAATCTCTTACGGTTTCCCTTATCATTTTGTGTTCATCACTAAGTTCAAAGTTCATGATATGTTCTCTTTAATTTGTTATACATGATAAATATTATTGGAATACTGGTCCTGATAGCTATCAGGATGGAATAATGCAAGATCAATAATCCCAATATTCCATTAATCCACTATTCCAACATTCCATTTCCTACTCTATTTCTATCAGTGATGTACTAGCTTCCACCATATCATCCAGTTTAACAAGGATCTTCTTCACCACAGCATCTTTTTTGGTAACAATGTTATTTTCCATTTTCATTGCATCAATAACCAGAACAACATCACCTTTTTGAATCTTATCGCCTTCTTTTACGTTGATTTTGAAAATTCTCCCGGGCAGTGGTGCAAGTATATTTTTTTCTCCGTCTGCTGAAACATCTTCTTCATCAGAAGCAGCCAGTTCACCATCAAGAAGGTCATTACGGGAAAATTGGAATTCTTTGTCATTGATATTAACCTTTGTGAATCCATCCTCACCAGCAGATATTTTTGCTTTATAAGTTTCATTATTGATGTTGACATCAATTTGCCCGGCTTCAATGGAATCGATCTTAGTATCTAAAATAACTCCTTCTATTTCGAGATTGTACTCATTTGGTTTATGCTCCTTAATGTTCACAACAATTGTTTTATCATCATAGCTTACATCTATCTTCGTGATGTTTCTCCAGTAGCCAATTGATTTCCAGATATCATGTTGCTGAGCTTTATCTTCAAGTAATTTTGTATTCATGCTATATAGCGTAAAGGCTGCCATAGCAAATGGATAATCTACTTCTTTCATATTATATGAGGTTTTTTTTGTCGTTTTATTTCCTTTAACTGCAACAGTGCTTGTTGATGCCTGATTTTTCATTTTTTCTACTTCTTCCTCAAATCTTTTTTTAGCCAGGCCAGATTTATAATCTCTATATTGACCTTCATGCATTGCAAACTCAAGTAATTCTTCATCATCCTCACCTGTATCCCAGTTATTTTCTTTCATCTGTTTGCGATAATCATCTAAAACATCCGGGTATGCATCCTGAGGCACGCCTGTATAGAATTCTTTGCCTTGTTTTTTTGCCAGTTCAACAATTTCCGGAGCCAGAGGACCGGGTAACTTTCCTGCTTTTCCAAGTATCATGTTCCAGGAGTTCTCGTCAATCATTGAATATCTTTCTTCTCCTTTTGCCATTTGCACAATATTAAGCAAAGCAACATTTTTAACATATTGGCTGAATGGGGTTACCAGTGGAGGGTACCCTAGTTTGGGCCAAACATATGCAGTTTCATCAAATAATTTCACAAGAAGATCATCTTCAGAAAGCTCAGGCTTGTTATCAGCTTTCAGAGAAAAATTAATAGCATCCTGCACTCCTTTCAAGTCAGCCATCAGGCTACCCATCATACCACCGGGGAGGCCTGATGAAACCATAAGAGATGAAAGGAATCGGTTTTTTGGATTAATAAAGTACCCCAGAAAATCATCCATAAAGCTTTGTGTCATTGCACGCGCTTCCATGTAGGCTTTCATATTTATTTCGGGAACTTCGAAGCCGGCGTCTTTCAGCATAGCTTGTATGGTGATAACATCAGGATGAACCATACCCCATGAAAGTGGTTCCATGGCAACATCAACATAATCGGCACCATTCTTTGCTACTTCGAGCATTGAAGCAACAGAGAATCCTGGGCCTGTGTGACCGTGATATTGAATAATGATCTCAGGATATTTGTCCTTTATCGCTTTAGTTAACCTACCTAACATTTCAGGGCGTCCGATCCCTGCCATATCTTTAAGGCATATCTCATCTGCTCCAAATTCAACCACTTTGTCAACTATATCCATGTAGTATTCAACGGTATGGATTTTTGAATAAGTAATACAGAGAGATGCCTGAGATATCATACCGGCTTCCTTTGCGTATTTAACTGAAAGCTCAAGATTTCTGGGATCATTAAGTCCGCAGAATGATCTTGAGATATCTGTCCCCTGAGCTTTTTTTACTTTAAACATCAACTGACGTACGTCTGCCGGAACAGGAAACATCCTGATGCCGTTCAGGGCTCTTTCGAGCATATGAGTTTTAATTCCTACATCATTGAATGGTTGTGTCCATTCCCTGACAGCCTTATTTGGATTTTCGCCATATAAAAGGTTAACCTGTTCAAATGCACCACCATTTGTCTCGATTCTGGCAAAACAACCCATATCAATTATCAGAGGAGCAATTTTTGTTAACTGGTCAATACGTGGAACATACTTTCCTGAAGATTGCCACATGTCGCGATATACTAAACTAAATTTTATTGGTCTTTTTTTCATGTGATATTAATTATATTTTCTCTTTTACCCAATTAGGTTTTCTTTTTTCAAGGAAAGAAGCCATCCCTTCCTGGCCTTCTTTTGATGCCCTGAGTTCAGCTATCAATTTTGCTGAATAATCAATTGAGTCGTCAAAATTTATATTGTTTGAAATATTATAAATTAGTTGTTTACATGCAGTCATTGCATCAGGACCGCTTGTCATTAAAGCTTTGATAATAAAATTTACATGATCCTCCAATTTATCGGCAGCAAGGGATTTATTTACAAGCCGGTAATATTCGGCTTCTTTTCCCAGGAATCTTCTACCTGTCAACATCAGATCTTTAGAGCCATATTCACCAATACGTTTTATTACATAAGGAGAAATTGTGGCAGGAGCAATTCCCAGCTTGACTTCAGAGAATGCAAATTTTGTTTCATCTGTACAATAAACAAAATCACATGCTGCAAGTAATCCATTTGCGCCACCAATGGCAGCTCCCTGAACAACAGCAATAGTTGGCTTTTTGCATGTGTAGATAATATTAAAGCACTTAGCCAGCTTAAGACTGTCCTGGTAGTTATCTTCATAACCAAATTCAGCAATGCCTTTCATATAATTCAGATCGGCGCCTGCACAAAATGACTTACCACGGCCTCTAAGCAACACAATACGAACTTCATTCATATCGTTAACTGCTTCAAAACAATCGATAATCTCGGAGATCATTTCTGCATCCATGGCATTATGCTTCTCGGGACGGTTTAACCAGACAATCCCCAGATCGTTCTTCAATTCAAATTCAATATTTATATACTCTTTCATGATGTAATTTTTTCTAATTCTAGTCACTCGTAATTTTAGCTCATTTTAGTCATTTTACATTCTAAACGCTCCAAACTTATGCTCTTGGAATTTTTTGTTCAGCGACATAGATATTCCCATAGCAATGACTTTTCTTGTATCCACAGGATCAATAATGCCATCATCCCACAATCGTGCAGTACTGTAATAAGCTGATCCTTCAAAATCATATTTATCCATAATTTCTTTTCGCAGGGCATCAATTTCCTTTTGTGGCATTTCTTTTCCTTTGGCTTTATATTGATCTTGTTTAACAGTGATCAGCACATTAGCAGCTTGTGCACCTCCCATGACTGAGATCTTTGCATTTGGCCACATGAATAAGAGTCGTGGGCTATATGCACGACCAGCCATTCCGTAGTTACCTGCTCCAAATGATCCTCCAAAAATAAAGGTGAATTTTGGAACATTTGCATTTGCAACTGCATGTACAAGCTTAGCACCATCCTTGGCAATACCTTTTCTTTCAAAATCTTTTCCAATAATAAATCCTGTTATGTTCTGAAGGAATATCAAAGGGATTTTTCTGATGGAGCATAATTCGATAAAGTGAGTACCTTTTAATGCTGATTCAGAGAACAAAACTCCATTATTTGCAAGTATCCCAACCGGATATCCCATGATCTTAGCAAATCCACAAACAAGAGTTTTGCCATAATTTTCCTTAAACTCATGAAACTTGCTTCCATCAACCATTCGCATGATAATCTCACGAGGATCAACCATTTTTCTAAAATCAACAGGTGCAATGCCATACAATTCTTCAGGATCATATAATGGCTCCTCAATAGGCGAAATATCAAGAATTTGTTTTTCTTTTTTCTCCAGATTCTGGAAAATATTTCTACAAATCTGTATGGAATGAATATCATTATCAGCCAAATGGTCCGCAACACCCGAGATAGCGGTATGAATTTCAGCTCCACCCAGCTCTTCAGGAGTTACAATCTCACCGGTTGCAGCTTTTACAAGTGGAGGTCCTCCAAGGAAAATAGTCCCCTGTTTTTTTATGATAATTGCTTCATCACTCATAGCCGGTACATATGCCCCACCTGCAGTACATGATCCCATTACAATTGAGATCTGTGGAATTCCTGCAGCTGATAGTTGTGCCTGGTTATAGAAAAATCTTCCAAAATGATCACGATCGGGAAAAACATTAGCCTGTTCAGGTAAGAATACCCCACCTGAATCAACCATGTAAACACAGGGAAGCTTGTTTTCAATTGCAATTTCCTGAGCTCTTAAATGCTTCTTTATGGTTTCCTTGATGTATGTACCACCTTTAACAGTAGCGTCATTAGCAATAATTATTGTTTCGTGGCCATGGATCACCCCAATACCTGTAACAATGCCAGCTGAAGGGTGGCCATCGTCGAAAATACCATATGCTGCTAAAGAGGAGAGCTCCAAAAATGGTGTGTTTGAGTCAACCAGCTTATCAATTCTTTCACGGGCAAGCAACTTACCTCTTTCCTTATGCTTTGCAATGGCCTTCTCAGACCCGCCCTTTGTTACGTTTTTGTGAATTTCCTTATACTTATTCAGTATCTTCAGGAATTCTTCCTTGTTTTTTTTGAACTCGTCTGAGTTTGTATTGATTTTTGTCTCTAATGTAAACACGATAATAAAGGTTTAAATAATTTATAAATTGCTAATTACCTGTAATAAAATCAAGATTTAATAATAATGGCATTTTCCAACAATGCTTTTATTATAAGCATTAAGTTTCACATGCAATGATAAGAAATATTTTCTTATAAAAAAACTTAAGATAGCACAAAGTATAATAACAGTTGCAGTTGCAGTAGCAGTTGTTGTTTTCTATTTGCAAAGGTTAAAAAATTAAAAAAAATATTTATCTTTGTCATAATTTTAATAAGAATAATCAAACAAAAAATTTATAACATGAGTACTAATTTTAATTACCCCAGGAAAGTAACAATCGGAGATATTACTGTTAGAGACGGCTTTCAACATGAGGAAATGTTTATCCCTACTGATGCAAAGCTATGGGTTTTGGAGCAGTCGATTCTTGCAGGTTTCAAACACGTTGAAACAACAAATTTTGGAAATCCACGCGGCATGCCTCAGTTTAAGGATGCTGATGAAATAAGTAAGAGATTATTTGCCAGCAAAAAAGTCAAACATCTACTGGATGATGTGACTGTTACTGCTGTAACTATCAGAGAAAGAGCTATCGAGAGAGCCATCGAGGCAAGGAAGGAAGGTTATGGCCCTAACAGGATACTGATGATGGTTTCAACCAGCGGAACTCATCACAAAAGAAATTCCGGGATCTATCTTGATGAATATTGGAAGATGGCTGAGAAATATATTCCCTTGTGTCATGATGCAGGTATTAAAGTTAATGGTACTGTGAGTACGATCTGGGGATGCCCGATTGAAGGGCCGACAGAACTGAGCAAGGCTGTTGAGTTTACAAAAAGATGGCTCGACATTGGGGCAGATGATGTAGAACATGCTGATCATGATGGCTCTGCTTCACCCGACAGAGTATATGATTATTTTTCAATGCTTCTTGATGCAATACCAAATCCTGAAAAGCATATCGCCCACTTTCATGTTACACGTGGATGGGGACTGGCAAATGTTCTGGCAGCATTGCAAGCAGGAATGACAAACTATGAGTCATGTTTTGGCGGACTTGGTGGACAACCGGCTAATTTTTGTGCAGGTGTACCTGTGAGTGGGACCGGTGCTTATTATTATAAAGATCCTAACGGTGTTGGACTGGTTTGTACTGAAGATATGGTGGTGATGATGGATGAGATGGGTATTGATACCGGCCTTGATGTTGACAAAGTTCTTGAAATTGGAAATATGATGGAAAAAATTCTTGGACGCAGACTACGTTCTGAAACCATCAATAATGGAAGAATACCTAAAACTCTTACAGGCAGGTAATAAGCCACTTTTTTTGAACCCGGATTTTTATTTACCTCATCTTTGTGAAAATAATCGAAACGCCCAGAGATGGAATGCAGGGAATAGAAAAATATATACCTGTAACCCATAAAATTGATTACCTCAATACTCTCCTTAGGGTTGGCTTTGATGTTATTGATATAGGAAGTTTTGTTTCGCCGAAAGCGATTCCGCAATTACGTGATACCACAGAGGTATTAGAAAATCTTGATCTATCTGAAAGCCAAAGCAAAATAATGGTTTTGGTTGCCAACAAAAAAGGGGGAAGCACAGCTGTTCAGTTTGATGAAATTGACTATCTGACTTTTCCCTTTTCTGTTTCTCCCACTTTTCTTCAAAGAAATATTAATTCTGATATTGAGCTCTCCCTTATCATAATCGACGAATTATTGGACCTTTGTCATAAAGCAAATAAAGAATTGGTTGTATATATTACTATGGGATTTGGTAATCCATATGGAGATGAATGGAATATGGAAATCCTTGAGAAATATGTTGAGATCCTGTACGCTAAAGGAATAAAAATAATTCCATTTTCTGATATTCTTGGAGACTCCACTCCGGAGAAGATCAGCAAGGTGTTCTCTGTACTTATTCCAAAGTTTCCTGATATAGAATTTGGATTTCATCTGCATGCAAAGCCTAATGACTGGTATGATAAGCTTGATAGTGCTTACAAAGCCGGTTGCAGGAGTTTCGATGCAGTGATAAGTGGATTAGGGGGATGTCCTATGGCTGCCGACAAGCTACTGGGTAATCTTAATACCCGAAATTTGTTGGAGTATTGCAAGCAGAATGAAATTGTGACTTCTATCGATAGAACATATTTTGATCTTGCAGAGCAGAAGTCAATCAAATATTTATCACATTGAAGTGACTAGAATTGTAAATTTAGTCACTTAAAACATAACATATGGAAAAACCTTATAACAAACAGGAAGACCTCAGTCACGAAGAAAACGCACGTCTGGTGCTCGATTACTTCCACCGAACCATTATGCATCATGCCATGTGGTTTGCAGAGGCCCAGCATCAGTTTGGTCCCGAAAAAGCAAGAGAAATTCTGGATGTTGCATATCCCAAGAGTTTTGGCATACAGATGAAAAGATTATCCAAAGTACTTGGGTTTGAAATGGTGGATGATATTCCAAAACCTTTATTGGATATGCCAAAAGAAAAGCTCGAAGAACTGAAAGAAGGTGCAGCTGTTAACTGGCTGGCAAATGATGGTGTTTGGTTTCAGGCCGTAGAATTCACACGTGGGATGTTTGATGCCAAACGCTGCAACGATACTTGCTGGGGACATTTTTCTCCTTTTGAGGCCTGGTCAATAAAACGCTTTTTATCTCTTGGAGAAAACCCGGGACTTGAAGGATTGAAAAAAGCATTACAATTCAGGTTATATGCTACTGTAAATAAGCAATCCATTACAGAAGAGAAACCAGACAGTTTTGTATTTCAGATGAATGAGTGCCGTGTGCAGAATGCCAGGAAAAGAAAAGGCCTTGATGATTATCCCTGTAAATCAGGCGGACTTGTTGAATTTATTACTTTTGCTGAATCTATTGATAAAAGGATCAAAACCGAATGCATTGCCTGTCCTCCCGACAAGCATCCGGAGGAGTGGTTTTGTGCGTGGCGGTTTTCGATCGAGAAACAATAGTAGAACGAGTAAATATTTTTTTTGAATAACGAACTTGGCGAAGCGTGGACGCTTCGCCAAACGGGGAATCGGGATAAAATGTTTTGATTTATGAGCAAAAATTAATATAAAAAGTGCGGCGTCAGCACTATAATCACGACAACAATGAAATGAAAAAATTTACATTTATTCTGACAGTTTTAATTGTAATGGTAACTGCGACCAATGCTCAATGGATAACACAAACAAGCGGTACAACATCTGAATTAACATCAGTTTATTTTACCGATGCCAATACCGGTTACGCTGTTGGCCTTAATGGAACCATTATAAAAACAGTTAATGGTGGAACAAACTGGACAACACAAACAAGCGGAACAACGACTATTTTGTTTTCAGTTTATTGCACGGATGCCAATACAGCTTATGTTGTTGGTGGAGGTGGTATAATTTTAAAAACAACCAATGGTGGAACAAACTGGACTGCACAAACAAGTGGAACAACTGAGGCTTTGAGGTCGGTTTATTTTATTGATGCAAATACAGGATACACTGTTGGCGGTTATTCCAGTGGTGGCGTTATTTTTAAAACAACTAATGCTGGATTGTCCTGGACTCCACAAACAAGTGGAGTAAACTATTGGCTGCATTCAGTTTATTTTGTTGATGCTAATACCGGTTACGCTGTTGGAGGTGAAAGTACTAATGGTAGAATTATAAAAACTGTTAATGGCGGTACAAGCTGGACAGTTCAGTCAATTCCAACCAATTATGCTATATATTCTGTTTATTTTACCGATGCCAATACGGGTTACGCTGTTGGAAATAGTGGAAAAATTCTAAAAACAACCAATGGCGGAACAAACTGGACATTACAAACAAGCGGAACAGGGAATGTATTATATTCAACTAATTTCATCCCGCAAAGCGGATCAAATACAGGTTACGCTGTTGGTTGGAATGGAACAATAAGAACAACAATCGATGGTGGAACAAACTGGACATCACAAACCAGCGGAACAACAAAGACTTTAAATTCAGTTTATTTTGTCAGGCAAGGCTTGACCAACACAGGTTACGCTGTTGGCGAATCCGGAAAAATTCTAAAAACCACATATGTGGGTGTTAAGGAAATTATAGTGGAAAAGCACATAAATATTTATCCTAATCCTGCTTCCGACATCCTTACTATAAATATTGACAGAAATGGGAATGATGACTTAATATTGAATTTATACAGTGTTAAGGGTTTATTAGTTAAGACAGTAATGATGAAACAAAATCAACAGCAAATAAATATTAGTGATTTAAGCAAGGGAGTTTATTTAGTCAATATTATATCTAAAGACTGGTCAGTGAACAAAAGGCTTATTGTAAAAAGATGATGTTAGAGAATTTGAATATCGAATCCTGAACACCGAACACAGAATGTCGAAGTAAATACGAATTTAACGCTTTGTTCACCTGATACTTCAAAAATCACATATCGTTAATCCTTGTTCTGAGATCAAATTACCCCACAAGCTCGGGATATTCATCATAAACCTTCCCATCCAGCTTTCTTCCGTTTAGCTTTTTATTTCTCTTTACGCCATCTGCACCCCAGTTACCCCATTGCTTAAAGAAGAAAGCTACTTTTTGCTGTTCACACTGCTTTTTAATGTTCAGCACCCATTCAGATTTCATAGGTCTAGCTTTCGGACCACTTTCACCACCAACAATTACCCAATGAATATTTTTAAGGTTTATTTTACCAAGACCTTCAAGAAGAGGTTCGATCGAAATAAATCGAATAGAAGCATTAACATTACGCAAATAATCAATTCTGTGTTTAGTGCCTTGATTTTCAACTGATACTCCTAACCATACATTTTTTGGCAAGCTATTATCTTTTAAATATTCTGACATAACTTCCTCTCTTTTAGTAAGGACCTGATATGTATGCCAGGGTGTTTTTTCAATAACCTCAAAAACAGCATCAAGGTATGCAAAAGGCATTTTCTCATGAAAAAGATCACTCATTGAATTAACAAAGAACTTAGTAGGCTTTTTAGTATTCAATGGCTGCCGTAGTCTATCAGGCATTGTAGAAAACTCAAAACCATTCTCATAGCCTTTTGTTCCCATTGCTTTTAAACGCCTTGCCATTGTTTCTGCATAGCAATTCTGGCATCCTGCACTAACTTTGCTACAACCAATGGATGGATTCCAAGTAGCTTCTGTCCATTCTATTTTTGTGGATTTCATGATACAAAGATAATGCTAAAAGAGTTTTAAAATTAAAGCCATTTAAACTTTGTAATTTTATTTTGTTTTACAGATTCCCAGGAGATTCTTGTGTGACCTGAGTAATTAATTTTTTGTCTCCCTTTCAATTCTCTTAAATGTTCATTAGTATGGTCAGCAATATGACCATGTTCATAAGTGAAGTAATACAATTCAATATTTGTAACTTCTTTCTTATTTTTAATAAACTCTACTAATTGAATTTTAAATCGTTCTTTTTTTGTCAATCTTTTTGTTTCACCTGATTCATCAAAGTCAATAAACAGTTGTGTTTTACCTGTATCATCATCAATATCATAATCAGCTTCGCCGTTAATTTTATTTTTATCCCATGCTATTTTTAGGAATTTCTCAACTCCTAAAATGTGTTTCGAGCCAAAAATAATTCCATAAATATTTGCATTCTTTTTAATAGAGAATGGAAATATTTTTAACTCTGAATTTGTAGGGATTAGTGAGCGATATTTTTCTAAAACAGTTCTATGAATAAATTCATAAGGATTTGACTTCAATGCATCTTCATTTATTTTCAAATAACGATTAAACTCATTCTCTTTACTAAATCGTTTAAAAAATGAAGATGAAATGAAGAAAAGGAAATCTGTTTTTTCTAAGGTAAGTAAGGTATTAAAGATCTCTTGATTTGTAAATTTAATTCCACTTTGATCAAGAATATACAAATTTGGTTTTTGACGTGTTTTAACAATAATTTCTTTGTAGATTTTATTAAAATCTTTATTGGAATAATGAAATCTTACAAATTTTTTTAACCTGCTGTTTTTTTCTAAATATGCATTGCAGTTTTTTTGCAGTTTTTCCCATTTATCAGTTTTGAATTCGTTCAAGTATAAATTAATAATTGTATTGTTGTTCGTTAGTTTTCCAAAGAACTTATCAATTGTTTGTAATGTTCTGATTGGTGAACCTGGGATGTTATTACTGTCATAGCCTAAACCCGCAAAGAAATCAACAATATTCACTTCATTAATGTTTGGTTGCATTATAAATGTTGGAAGCCAGGCTTCAACATAACTTTCAAAAATTTCAAGTTTGTTTATTGTACCTTCATTGTATGGTTTTGTATGGTGGTCAATATGTGACATAGTTTAAAATTTATCAATTTTGATGATATTTTGACTTCATTTATTCTTTAGTATCTAAATGCTCGTTTATGTAACTCATCGCACTTTCTTCCCCCTCCTCAATCGCCTTCTCAACAGCATTTTTTGCCAACTGCAATAATTGTTCTGATTGTTTTTTGAAATTGATAGATTCAAGTACCAATCGACTCATTTTTTTTGCTGAATGGTTGTCAAATTCTGGAATAATTAAATTTGCTATATTAAATTTACTAATGGATATTATTCCAGTTGATCCAATTATATATTTGTAAATTAATTCTTGTCCTAACTTTGAAGTAAGGAAAAGCATTACTGGAATTTCAATACTATGATTTTTCCAGACATCCTTTATTCTGAGTACTTTAATAGTTCCATCAATTGTACAATTTTTAATATCAGAATCAATATAACTTACACGCCCTAATGATCCAACCCCCATTGATGCAAATAATATATCATTCTGCTTAACTTTTAAGCATTCATCAATCGTATGGTCTGTAATACTTTCAAATTCTATTGAAGGGATACGAATATTTTTAGTTTTAATAACTTTTGTTCCGCTAGTTAAATATTTGTTTGGTGAAGGATTGCTTAATAAGTCAAATACATCCTTAATTTGGATATAATCTAGTTGCTCTAATTTTGACTCAATTTCATCATATTTAATTTGATAATACTCCGCATCCAAACGCCCTGATTTTAAAAATGAATCCTTGAAACTTTTTACATTTACTTTTTCCCGGCTTGGCGCAAAGTCTTTTAAGCCAAGTGTTTCAAGAAGGATGTTTTCGGCTTGTTTGTATGTTTTTTTTGACGAGATAATTGAGTTGTAAGAGACTTCAACTAATTCGGAAATTTTATTTTGAAAAAACTTATTTAGTACAGGTATTGGAAACTCTTCTACTCGCCATAATGCCAATCCCTGTTGGACCATACCAGTTTGGTTGCGCTTAGTCCAATCTTGACCAAACCTAGAATTTATGTACGAAACAAGGTATTGTGGATTTATTTTAGAATTCTCATCAATCGCAATTCTCGCTACATCTTGGTCAATATTCGCAGGTAAAACTTCTTGTTTAACAATTGCACAATAACCTACAGTTCCTCTTGTAGTCAAAACAATATCATTAACCTGTAAAGAGGAGCGTTTATTATTTTCATCAACCCATTTAGCAAGTCTATCTGCATTATTAGTGTTGGCAAACCAATTTTTAAAGTTTTTTGCTGTTAAATGGCTAATTTCAGAGCTTTCGTCTACTTCATGGTATCCATGCTGGCCATCTGTTATAAAAGAGTTTTCTCCCAAATAACAATTTTGATATTTTATTCTCAATAGATCTTCTCGTAAAAATTGTTTTCTAAAGTATTCGGCATCTATACGAAAAACTTTATTTTCAAATCCAATTTTAGATAATTTAACTTCTGAAATTTCCAGCCCCTCCAACAAAGCATTATACCTTGCTTCATCAAAGGGGCGGCTGCGAAAAACTTAAACCCTCTTTTTTTGCAAATTCGGAAAATGCTTCTGATATTCCGTCCTGAGTTAAACCATCGTGGTTAAAGAGATCGTGTTTTACAATTAGATGATCATGTGAATCGAGGAGGTATTCTTCTAGTTCTTTTGGAGTGTTTACGTAATGATCTAAAACATCTTCTGTTAACTCTAGTTCAGCTTGTTCAGGATCAGTTACAGTTGGCTTTACTCTGTATGTTGGATTATCTTTTTTACGAATATAGATCTTATCGCCGCTGTTATCTTTGCTTGGTTCCTGCATGGTGGCAAAGAATATGGGGTAATCATCAACTTTCGGACAAAGCTCATCATCCCATTTTTGTATAAAAAGAACTGATGTTTTAGTTCCTGTATGTGGCTTAAAAACATTACCATGCAAACCAACCACAGCCAGAATGCGGCAACGGTCAGCAATAAAGTTTCGGATATGTTTGTCGGATGAGTTATTAAATCGTCCCTGTGGTAAAACGATTGCCATACGTCCGCCGGATTTTAGAAAGTCCAGGTTGCGTTCGATAAACAAAATATCCCTGCCCACTTTTGTCTGGTACTTGCCATTCTCTTTTTTACCGAGTTCATATTTTGCAAGTATTCTACTTTCTTTAATATCACCGGCAAAAGGTGGATTAGCCATCAGTACATCAAATTCAAAATCGTGATTGGAAGCTTTGTCTTTCCTATGTTTTTTGAATTTTCTCCAACCATCGAAATAAGTATCCTGCCAGTTTTCATCTTCTGTTTTTTCATCCCAGCGTTCCCAGTCAAGGCTATTTAAGTGTAAAACATTTGTTTGACCATCACCAGCGATAAGGTTTAAAGTTCTGGATACACGTACTGATTTTTCATCAAAATCGATAGCAAAGACATTATTATTTACGTAATCAATACAACGTGTTGGTTTCTTTTCGAGAGTGAATAAGTGACTTTCAGGTTTACCTTCATCCTTCAATATCTTTTTCCACACATAAAACATAGTATGCACCGGGAAACCACAACTGCCTGCAGCGGGATCGATCATGGTTTCGTGTTCCTGCGGATTAAGCATCCTAACACACATGTCGATAACATAACGTGGAGTGAAATACTGTCCTTTTTCGCCTTTACTGCTTTTATTGATAAGATATTCAAAAGCATCGTCAACAACATCGAGGTTTGAATTAAATAGTTTCACATTCTGCAATGAAGAAACACAAACCGAAAGGTGGGAGGCAGTTAATAGAATTTTGGAATCATCAGAAAACACACCTTCCCATTTCTCTTTTGCCTTATCGAAAATATTCTGGATCTTTTCTTTTAACTCAGTATCAGTATCACCATAATTCCGGAATTCAAGATGACGCCCCGGATTTCTACCCGATTCAAGTTCATCATAAAGCTTTGTAAAGATCAGCTTAAACAATTCCTCAAACACATCAACACCGGCATTAGCCAGCACTTCATCTTCCATTTCCAGGATAAGATCCTTTAATGATTTCCTTTCAATAACTAATTTATCTTTTTCAACAAGGTCTTGAATCGTCCAGCGTTCAGAAAGAACATCTGATAATTTTTCAGTTGCTTTGGGTATTGCAGGAATATCTTCAAAATAATTCGGATCTTTGCGGTGATAGTATGAGATAGATTCGCCATTTGTCCAGATTCCAATTGGAGCACCGGTAGCATTACAATATGATTTTAGTTGTTCCTTTCCATCTTTAAGTTTTGGCTTTTTAAGTTCAACCATCATATACACAGCACGAGTATCTTGCTTATCAAAGATAACGATATCAGCTCTTTTCTTTTCCCGACCGAAAGATACAGAATACTCCAGTTCCATCCTTTCAACAGGGTAACTGTAATCATTTATCAGAACTTGTAAATACAACTGACGGATCACTTCTTCAGGAGTAAGCCGTATTTCTTTCTTTCGCACCACGCAATTTATGTAAGGTGTATGCTGTCCCCGAACATCTTTTAAAATTATTTGCTGTCCAAGTTCGTGTATTTCAACAATATTAAACTGTGTAAGTTTATAGTTTGAATCTTTTAATATTTCGGCTAGGGTCATATGCAGGATTTTAAAAAGTAATATTATTCTATGCTATTGAAGCCCCCAATGGCTTTTTCAATTTGGTTATATATTTGATCCAATAAATAGTTTTTTAAGTTCTTCTTTTGCCTTTCCATTGATTTTGGTAATAGTTTGTTTTTAAGGGTCGCTAAAAAAGGTAATTCTGGTTTCAAACCCTCCCTTATTACATGGTTATATCTTAGATTGAAAAATTGAGCAAACTCATGAATTTTTTGATTGGGGGAGTTGTTTATTATTAAATATATTTTATGTGCTGAAGCATATTGAAGAAAAGGATTGTATCTCCATTCTTCCAATTGATCATTTAATTGTGGAATAACACTATCCCAATCATTTTCGATTTTACTAACAATTTCATGACATTTTTTAATCTCTTCTTCTTTATGAATTTCGTTGTTAACTTTAATAATAGCATTCCTTATTTCAATATATTCTTTCCTGTAAGACAGATCAGAAGGTATATCTAATGCCATGTCAAGTGTATGAATATATGACGAATTGGATTTGGATTTTCTAATACCCTTGAGAATAGTACTTTTAATTTTTTCCTCATTTAAGTTTAATCTATTTTTGAATCGCATCAGATAACCATAAATTGAAAAATATTCAATTACCTTGAATTCTCCTCTTCTTGCATATCCAAGTACTTGTCTAGTAGATTTTAAATACTCTTTATTTGATAGTCGGTAATAGTTCCTGTAATCCAACTTATTTAGTAATTCATATTGTGGTAATACTTTATCCTTCTTAACGTGGAATATTTCATCAATTTCACTCAATAATGTTTCAAGGCTAAATTGAGCTGCTCCTGTTATATATGAATATATAGATTCAAAGAAATAATATCCAGAACTTGGACGATAGTATTTATCTAAGAAAATGTCGCTGTAACTTTTCTTCTCTTCTTTTGTGTTATTAGCTTTAGCTTCTAATAGTTCCCTTGAAAAGTTAATTTCATCCAAATGAGATTTCCCAATTAAATCGATATCATGCCGATCTTTATAAGAGATGTTGTTTTTTCTATATTCAATTGAAATAGAAATAGTAAAACGCATAATATCTTCAAGTTTTTGAGATATTATTGAATTTTTTTTTGCTGGAATATCTAATATATCTTTCTTTATTGAAGAATAAATTATATGAAAGTTCTCAAGTGCGAAAATTAATAATCGAAGGTTATTGTCAAATGCTTCAGAAAATTTTAATAGAAAGTTTTGATTGTTTTTAAGAAATGATGCATAAGTTTCATATGTTTTGTAATATTTATCGATGATTATTTGTAGTTGTTTTTTGAATTCCGGAAGAAACTCAACTGTTATACCAATGACCTTTTCCTTAAGTTCTGTGTATTGAGGCTCATCAATTTTATCTTCATTTGCGATTAGAATAATTTTTGTGTCATTGTTTTCAACTAAGGTGTTGATATATCCAATTAATTCCTCGATTCTTAAGTTATTACTTCTGCGTTCTAAATCATCAAAACAAATTACTAATTGATCAAAATTAATCCAGTTTTCAGGATTTGTTTTTACATCAGAAAAGTAGTCATCAATGTTTCCAAGGTTTTGTAAAGCAAACATTCCTCTTGCAATTGCTTTTCCTAAGCCAATAGACAGCTTTACAGATTTATTCTTTAGAAAGGGATAAAGAGATAGAAAAATCTGTATGTGAATATCCTCCAAACTTGTAACACCAAAAAGTGAAATGTAAATTGGTTTATATTTAATAGAACCTCCAATAACACTAGTATCTTTAATCGTTTCTGTAATTGTATGCTTATAATAATATGTTTTACCAGAGCCCCATTTCCCGGTTATTAAAACAGCATAATTTGTCTGTTTCTTTAAGTAATCAGAAATTACAGAATCAAGATTATCCATTTTTTATATTGTTTACTTATACAGAAATGTATGAATTCTGTTTATTAATTTAAATAAAAAAGATCTTAAGAAATGATAAAAATACAAACAATCTAAATATAATAGATGAAAAAATCGGGAAGGATTTAAAAGAAAGAATGTGGTTTTGCTCTAGTCTGTTTTCAATATTTAAGTCTACATTTTTGTAAATACCTCACACTTAAGTTAGTCAGGAGACTAACAATTACTTTAAGCGTAATTGCAAATTACGCCCAGCTATCATGGCGAAGTGTGGACGCTTCGCCAAACTGGGACTTTAGGAGAATTTTAAAATATCATTTTTGACAGATTGACTTTATCAAACATAACCCAATGATGCCAGAGGCATCAAATATTTATAGAAACAAGAAGCAACACAAAAAAATTATGTGACCCCGGCTGGGGTCAAATATTGTTCGTTGGGGTTAGATTGCTATAAATATGTTAATCCTCCGGATTAAAAAGGTTAAGAATTTCTAAGGTTATGAAGTAATCTACGCTCAGCTATTCTGGCGAAGCGTAGATGCTTCGCCAAACTAGGGTTTTCAATCTAGGTGGTTATTATGTTTTGAATATCGAACAAGGATCAACGAAATAAGATTTGTTGATGTGGAAGTTTGATTTATTACATTATTCGTAAATACTTCGTAAATCAAAAATCGTTGTTCCTTGTTCTGAGATCAAATTTCTCCTACCCAAAGTATTCTTCTAAGCTAAAAGTTTCTTTAACCCGCACTCCCTTCTCCGTCTTCTGAACAGTACAGCACTCATGGTAGAGATCGTGTTCGAGAAAAAAGATATAATCATTTTCAGCGGCTTCATTCAGGAATTGCTTTTTCTCTTCCATTGTAATTTTAGGGCTGGTATCATAACTCATAATCCAAGGCAGAGGTATGTGTGCAGTTGCTGGAAGCATGTCGGCAATATATACAACAGTTTTCCCCTTATATTTAATATATGGTATCATCTGTCCTTCAGTATGGCCATCAAAAAACCGTACTGAGAAATTAGGGAATAACTCAGTCTCCTTTTCAACAAGTTTTAACCGACCACTTTCCTGTATCGGTAAAATGTTTTCTTTAAGGAAGGAAGCTGTCTCTCTTGTTCCTTTTACTAAAGACCATTCCCAATGTTGTTTTCCCACCCAATATGTTGCATTTTTAAATGCAGGGATCAGTTTAGTTTTGTCATTATTATATTTAATGCTTCCTCCACAATGATCAAAATGGAGGTGAGTAAGCACCATGTCTGTGATATCATTCGGTGTGAGTCCATGTTTTGCAAGCGATTTTTCAAGACTATCATCACCGTTCAGGTAAAAATTATTAAAAAACCTTTTACTCTGCTTATCACCCATGCCGTTATCAATAAGGATCTTTCTGTTACCTTCAATAACCAGCATACAACGCATAGCCCAGTTACAGAGATTATTTTCATCTGCCGGATAAGATCTTTCCCACAGTATTTTAGGTACAACACCAAACATTGCACCACCGTCGAGTTTTAGGTTTCCGGTTTCTATTTTATATAATTCCATTGTTGTTGTTTTTAGACATTAGAGCAATTAGGTTAATTAGAGCAATTCTAGATGTATTCTTTCGCTACCGTTTTGCCTTTAATCACTCTAAGTCCATTCATAGCCAGAGCTTTCATTTCGTCTTCACCGGGATAGATATGTACTGGTGCTATTTTGTATACTCTTTCAATGATCTTGTTCACGAACCATTTTCCATGTGCCAGACCACCCGTTATAAGAATTGCATCAACATCGCAATGCATAACAGTATACATAGCACCAATATATTTGGCTATCTGATATGCCATGGCTTCCAGAATTAAAGTTGCCCCGGCATCACCTTCAAGGGCTTTTTGCTCAACATCATGTCCATTATTAGTTCCAAGATAAGCAACCATACCGCCTTCACCTTGTATCATCTTGTGAATCTCTTTTTCAGTATATTTTCCACTGAAGGATAACCTTAGGAGATCACCACTAGGCAATGTTCCGCTTCTCTCCGGAGAAAAAGGACCCTCACCATCGAGTCCCTGATTTACGTCTATCACTCTCCCTTTCTTATGAGCTCCAACTGTAATGCCTCCTCCCATATGAACAACGATGAAGTTCATTTCTTCATACTTCTTTCTGACCGTATTTGCGTGTTTTCTTGCAACAGCTTTTTGATTTAACGCATGAAATATCGACACCCTTTTAAATAGTGGATGACCTGATATCCTTGCAATATCATCCATTTCGTCGACAACAATTGGATTGGCAATATAAGCCTTTGCATCAGGTAAAGATTTTGCAAGATCATCTGCAATCAGGGCTCCCAGGTTAGAGGCATGTTCACCGCGGGAATTGTTCATCAAATCTTCCTTCATTCTTTCATTGACCAGGTAAACACCTGATTCAATAGGCTTTAATAAGCCGCCCCTGCCTACTACAGCTTTAACTAAGTCTTTATTTATTTCCGCATCTTCAAGCTGCTGGATGATTAATTCTTTTCTGTACTGAAATTGATCTGTGATTTTGTCGAACTTTTCTAAGTCTTCACAATCGTGTTTGATTGTTTTAAGAAAGATGGGATTTTCATTTTGAAATACTCCAAGCTTTGTTGAGGTGGAACCCGGGTTTATAGTGATGATCTGAACGTCTTTCATTTGAGTGTGAGGAGTATCGTATTTATATTTATTTTGCCATCAGGGCTCCAAGTGCAATGGAATATAATTTAATTTTTATACTGTCACCACGTGAAGACAAAACACAGGGAACTCTCGCTCCAGCGACAATAGCTGCCAGTTCACAGTTTGCAAGTTTTGTATTAGTTTTATAAAACACATTTCCTGATTCAATATTTGGAAATAATATACAGTCTGCCTGTCCTGCAACTTCTCCGCCGAGGTTTTTAATTTCTGCTGATTCTTTATCTATGGCTACATCAAGTGCAAGAGGCCCGTCTATAAAGGCACCTTTAATCTGTCCTCTTTCTGCCATTTTTGAAATAATTGCTGCATCAGTACTTGCCGGCATTTTTGGTAACACCAATTCAGATGCAGCTAAGACAGCAACTCTTGGTGTTTCAATATTTATAGCATGTGCAGTATGGATAAGGTGTTTTGTGATAGCGATTTTATCTTTTAAATCAGGAAGAGGATTGATAGCCACATCACCAACAATTAATAGCTTATGATAATTCGGACTTTCCAGAACAGTAACATGACTTAATATTGCGCCAGGATCTGTTAAACCTTGCTCTTTGTTTAATATTGCTCTCAGATATTTATCAGTACTCATAAGCCCCTTCATCAAAATATCTCCATTGCCTTCATTAATCCGCGATACAGCTTTATTAGCAGCTTTTATTTCATCAGCTTCATGAATAACTTGAAATTTGCTTGCATCAATGTTGTGAGTATCGCAGCTTTGATGTATCAGGTTTTCGTCGCCAACAAGGATTCCATCAATAATACCCAGGTCGATAGCCTCACTTACGGCCTTAATAGTGTGATAATCATTTGCAGATGCAGCGACTAATCGTTTTTTTTTCTTAGTTTTAAGAACTTCGAACATCTGATCCAGCCTGGTGATGGTCATTTAAATTCCTCCTGATTTTTTTATGTTTTGATGTGAATTACTTTTTGCAAAAGTAGTAAGATAAACCAAAAATACCAATTGGAACTGATATATTCTGAGGCTTTTGTAAGTAATTAATATAACTTACCCTTTTCTTTCTTGTTGAGTGCTCTTTTAATGGCTTCATCATATGGCAATGGCTCAAAAGGGAGTATTTTGGTAATATCATTTTCACAGCAAATCACATCGTTTTTACAGCCTTCAATCAGACATTTGGTTAGTGCAGCAGGTACGCTTGTAAAGAGACTTGCAAGGTTACCAAATAGAAAAGTGCTGGAAAATGGCACAGTGATAAATAATTTCTTCTTACCCAACAAACGCACCATGGTTCTTATCATGCGTTCATAGGTAAGAATATCTTTTCCTCCAATATCAAAATACCTGCCTGCAATTTTATCAATTTCCAATACTCCTGTCATATATTTTATTACATCCCTTATAGCGATTGGCTGACATTTCGTTTTTGCCCAGGGTGGAATAAGTACCAGTGGTGCATATCTGGAGAGATGTTTAATGATCTTGTATGACGCACTTCCTGAGCCAATAATTATTGCTGCTCTTAAAACGATTACAGGTACTTTCCCTTTTGATAAAACCGCCGCAACTTTTGATCTGCTGTTCAAATGTTTGGAAAGCTTTGAATGAGTGTTGCCTAGGCCACTAAGATAAATAATCTTTGAAAGGTTTTTCTCCTCTGCAACCTTTCTGAAGTTTTCCGCTATCTGTTTATCCATATTATCAAATTCTGATTTTCCTAATAACATGGAATGAATAAGGTAATAAGCTGTATGTACTCCTTCTAAAGCAAGCTTCAGAGTCTTTATATTCGATGCATCTCCTGTTATGATCTCAGTACCAGGCCATCTATCTGTATTTTCCGGGGCATTATTTCTTACCAATACGCGTACATTATAACCTCTTGCGATCAACTCGGGCACCAGAATGCTGCCAATGTACCCGGTGGCACCTGTGACAAGTATCTTGCCCAATTCGGGTTTAGCCTGAGTTGGAAGATCAGTACAAAATAAAAGATCATTTGTATGAGTCATCGCGTATTAGTTTTTGTTCTTTTCATCCAAGTTTTATAGTATTTTTCAATTCTAATAAATAATTGAATAATATTCAAGGATTTCAGAAGTAAGTGCAACCATTTTTTTGGGAAGATATACACGTTTTTTCTTGTAGTAAAATCACTAACTTTTTGATAAGTATCAATATATTTGTATATTTGTTTGTGAACGGGAGGTTTATTTATGACAGTAGAAAAAAATTGCAGGGATTGCAGCATCAGGTCGCCTTTGTTTAACTTTTTAAGTGATAAAGAACTTGAACTTGTCAATCAAAGCAGCGTAGAAGTGAAATTCAGGGCAGGTGAAACAATTAGAAAACAAGGAACTCATTTATCGCATGTCATCTCCTTGAATAAGGGGCTTGCTAAATTGTATCTTGAAGGTATTGATAACAGGGATGTAATATTACGTATTATAAGGCCTACTAATTTCATCGGTGAGCAAGAGCTATATGTCGACCAAATGCACCATTATACTGTAACAGCACTAATTGATTCTGTAGCATGTTTTATTGATATAGATGTTTTTAAAAAGGTTCTCCGTTCAAATAAAGATTTCGCCGAGGAGTTCATTAAGGATTTAAGTAACAATGTTTTAACGACTTATGCCAGATTAATTAACCTTACACAAAAACAAATCCCGGGTAGAATGGCAGATGCGCTCGTATATTTATCAGATGAAATATTCAAAAGTAAATCTTTTACGATGCTTCTTTCTAAACAGGATCTGGCTGATCTGTCAGGTATGTCGAAAGACAGTCTGGTTAGAGGATTAAAATCTTTTAAGGGAGATGGCTTGATAAATATCACTAAAGATGTTATGGAGATACTGGATTATGATACTTTGAAAAAAATTAGTCGAGTAGGATGAAAGATGCTCTCCAATTAATTTCACTTTAAATATCTTATAACAGTGGGTATTATTTCCCATAGAACTCAATCATCTCCTGTATTGCTGACTTACATACCGGGCAAAAGTTATTGTATTTTGCAGATTTCATTGTACAGTCGATGAACGGACGGAAAACACCTTTTGCTTTATAACCACCACCTTCATAAACACCTATTGTATTTTTAAAATTATCATTTACAGGAGTAGGAACCGGAGTGGTAGTTGAGAGTTTATCTTTCCACTTAGTTTCGAATTCTACAAGCGTTGTCAGGTTTGGCTCCCAGGGTTCAACATCAAGCGGATAAAAATCTTCAACCGCAACATCGGATGTATAGTATTCGTCTCCAAGACCTGCAAAGGCGTGGCCAAACTCATGTATAAACACAAAGTCGGATTTTGGGTTATCGCTTGAACAAACGGAATAAAAATTATAGATACCGCCACCACCGTATTTCTCAGTATTTACCAGAATATAAATCTGATCATAGGGAGCGTATGCTGCAATGTTTCTGACTTGCTTATATGTTTTAGTTGTTAAATAACGCTCTGAGCCGAAAGTATAAAAATTAGTATTTACAAGGGTGTTCTTCCATATGTTTTTGCCGGGCTCGTCAGGACCTGACTCCCTGGAATAAGCTTTCACACCCCAGATATTTATTTTTGAGGTATTTTCAGAAAAAGGCTCTGATCCAAGCAAAATATCCTTGAATCTTTCACTGTCCTTTCTGAATTTTTTCATTTGTTTCTTTGTGTATCCATCCGGAATTATCACAATATCAAGATGAGTAGCCGGATCACCGGAAAAGTGTATTTTAAAATTATCGTAATCCTTATGTGTTTCTTTTTTAATGAAGATATCATCCGGATCAACTATGTATTCGAATCTTATACCCCATTTGTTTTTCTTATCCCTGCTATAAAATTCAACTTTTACATTGTTTTTCGGAAAAGGAAACACAATAGATTCCTGGAAACTTTTCAATGTTGTTCCTGCTTCTACGGTAGTTTGCCATTCAGCGAACAATGATGAATACCCTCTGGAATATATCAGTTTTCCACTCTTTAGGTCATATACTTCAAATTTATATTTACCATAATCAAATTTATCGATAAGATTAACTTTTGATCCACCCCAGTATGGCTCTTCAATAAGCTCATCAATAGCATAAAGTTCTGATGTATCATTTCCTGAATGATAATAGTCGATACGGAGGCTTTTGTTCTCAAAGTAATCATCAAAAGCTCCAAAGCTTGAAAGACTTATTAAAAGTAAAGTAAATACAAGAAAAATTTTCATAATCAAATGTTTAATATTCTATTAACTTAAGGCACTCTAAGTACTTTAAGTATTTTAAGTACTTAATGGCTATAAAGATAATTTGTTTTATTAAAAAAAAGTGTATTTTTGGAAAGAATATACTGTCTGACAACGCAATGGGTTATTTTTCCATAAAGATCCTTATTTTATTCCTGAATATTAAAGAAAGGGATAGATTTTGATACCTCCTTATTTTTGAAATTAGGATCTCTTAATTCATTTTATTAAAAAACAAATATTAATATGAAATTACCATTTTCTGAATCGTTTAAAATTAAAGCAGTTGAAACTATTTATAAAAGTACAAGAGAGGAAAGAGAAAAATGGATTCGTGATGCTAAATTTAATCTTTTTAATCTGAAGAGTAATCAAGTATTTATCGACCTGTTAACTGATTCAGGTACAGGGGCAATGAGTGATAAACAGTGGTCGGAATTAATGTTAGGTGATGAAAGTTATGCTGGGGCATCTTCATATTATAAGATGAAAGATACTATTAAAGACTTATTTGGATATGATTATTTTCTTCCTACACATCAGGGGAGGGCTGCAGAAAATGTACTTTTCTCGGTTTTGGTGAAGGAAGGCGATCTGGTTCCCGGCAACACCCATTTTGATACAACTAAGGGACACATCGAATTTAGAAAGGCCCATCCAATTGATTGCACTATTAATGAGGCTTTTGATTCCTCAAACAATCATACTTTTAAAGGGAATGTTGACTTGCAGAAACTGGAGGATGTTTTAAAGAACAATCCTAAAAGTAAAATACCTTTCATTGTTGTAACTGTTACTTGCAACTCCTCAGGAGGACAACCTGTATCAATGCAAAATCTAAAGGATGTCTATTCCCTGGCAAAAAAATACGGTATCTCTGTTCTCTTTGATTCTGCTCGTTTTGCCGAAAATGCATATTATATCAAAACACTTGAAAAGGGCTATGAGGATAAAACAGTAAAAGAGATTGTTAGTGAGATGTTTTTATATGCTGATATGATGACTATGAGCAGCAAGAAAGATGCAATAGTCAATATGGGTGGATTTATTGGCTTTCATAGTGAAGAACTTTTCAAAAAAGCCTCTGTCTTCAATATTATGTATGAAGGTTATATCACATATGGAGGTCTTTCAGGCAGGGATATGAATGCCTTAGCTCAGGGTTTAAAAGAAGGCATTGAATTTGATTATCTTGAAACAAGAATTAAACAGGTAGCTTATCTTGGCCAAAAATTACTGGATTATGGAGTGCCTGTACTGGTACCTTTTGGCGGTCATGCTATCTTTGTTGATGCCACTCGCTTTTTACTAAATATTCCCAAGGAAGAATTCCAGGCACAGACACTTGCTATTGAACTCTATCTCGAAGGAGGAGTGAGAGGTGTGGAAATTGGGACCTTGCTAGCTGACAGAGATCCTCTAACACGTGAAAACAGATATCCTGAACTTGAACTTATGCGAATGGCAATACCTCGACGTGTATATACAAACAACCATATGGATTATGTAGTTGCAGCACTTTCCAATGTATATGACAGAAGAAATACTATTAATAAAGGAATGAAAATTCTTTATGAAGCACCCATCATGCGACACTTCACCATTGAGCTTGACAGATGCTGAGTTTTATTTACTTATATTTTATCGCCCTTGGCCTTGCCACTAAGACTTTTGCAGTCGCTGTTTTAAGTAGTACATTGAAACCAATCGGCCTAAAAACAATAATTAAAATTGCATTGATATTTGCCATAGTTCAGGCTGTAATGATAGTTGTTGGATGGTTTGCTGGTATATTATTTTCTGCCTGGCTGGAACAGTACAGCACTTCTCTTGCATATTCCATTATTGTTATAGTTGGAGTAAAAATGATAATTGGAACATTTAAATTAAAATCAAGAATTAAAATCGTTGATACTTCAAATAACTCCGAACTTATTATTTTAGCCATTGCAACTGGTATTGATATTTTTATTGTAGGAATGGGACTGGGTTTGGCAGAGGTTCAAGTGTTAAGGATTTTTGCCGTGATGGCGATTATTATCTTTTTGATGTCAATAGTGGGTGCTTCTTTTGGAAAAAAATATCCAATGAAATATGGTAATCTTGTTGAGTTTGGTGGTGGCTTGATATTGGTTTTTATTGGCATCCGAAATCTTATCGGACTATTCGGTTAAATAAATTTTATTGCTCATTAAAATTCTTAATAAGTGAAACTCATTACTTTTTTATTTGTAGTTTTTCTTTTTTCTCATGTATACGGTCAGATCCCGACAGGATATTATGATAATGCTCAGGGCTTGACAGGCATACCACTCAAACAGGCATTACATAATATTATTGATGGGCACAATGCCCAGTCATATAGTTCCTTACATACACATTTTGCAAGTACAGATAGAAAATCTGACGGAACTGTATGGGACATGTACTCTGATATACCGGGGGGTACCCCACCATATCAATACAATTTTATATCATCGGACCAATGTGGCAACTATTCAAAGGAAAGCGATTGTTATAACCGTGAGCATTCATGGCCAAAGAGCTGGTTCAATAGTGGAAATCCGATGTATACAGATCTTTTCCACCTTGTGCCTACTGATGGGTATGTGAATGGCCGGAGAGGCAACTATCCCTATGGAGAAGTTACAAACTCTACATGGACATCACTTAACGGATGCAAAGTTGGCAGCTGTACTTTTCCGGGTTATACCGGTGTAGTTTTTGAACCAATTGATGAATATAAGGGTGATTTTGCAAGATTATATTTCTATATGTCGGTAAGATATTATAATGAAGATGCGGGTTGGACCGGAAGCCCAATGGTCGATGGCGCCGAACTCAAAGCATGGGCAGCAGATATGCTTAAACAATGGCATATAAATGACACTGTGAGTCAGAAAGAACTTGACAGAAATAATGCAGTTTTTATTATTCAGAACAACAGAAATCCATTTATTGATAATCCTAGCTGGGTGTTCGATATCTGGGGACCAACAACATCAATATCAAATGAGATAAATAGTGAGTCCTTTCAGATATATCCTAATCCTGTAATTGATAAATGTTCAATCTATTTCCCTGATGAAATAGAAACTTCCAATTGGGATATAAAAGTATTTAATACTACAGGACAGGAGATTGATGTGGAGGAATTTGAAAAAGATCATTCGGTAGAGATTAATACAAAAGATCTTCTACCGGGAGTGTATTTTCTAATTTTACGATCTTCAAATAACAATAACTATTCAACTATCTGCCTGAAGTTTATTAAATAATTGGATAATCATATTTCGATAAACTTAGCACAGGTGCTCAATGAGCGATTCCGGACACTGAGCCTGAAGAGTCTATTTAATTATTTTAAGCTCATTGTTTAAATACATTTCCCTGGCAAGCCTTCTCTGCAATTTTCCACTAGATGTTTTTGGAAAGGATGATGGTTCAATAAGTATTATATCATGAACTGCTATGCCATCCTTTTTAGCAAAAGCATTTTTTATTACAAATTTTATTTCATCTAAATTTGCATTATTTTTATATCTCCTCTGTATTTCATAAACAATTACAAGCACTTCTTCATCATTATAATCAATAGAAAATGCTCCACCACAAGAAGGCCTAAGCTGCTTACAGGCTTGTTCTGCTATTTCTTCCAAATCTTGCGGATAATAGTTTTGTCCCCTGATGATTATTAGCTCTTTTATTCGACCTTTAACAAATAGATTTTTCTCATTATCGAAAAAACCCAAATCACCGGTACGCATAAACGGGCCTTCATTAGTATCGGAAATATAAGCATGGAAAGTTTTTTGTGTATCTTCTTTATTTTGCCAATAACCTTGAGCAATACTAGGACCTTTTACCCAAATTTCACCAATATTATAATCTTGTTCTTCTTTTAATGTAGAGGGATTTACTATTACAATTCTATGTGATTCAAGGGTTTTTCCACACCCAACAAGTTCAATTTGCTTTGAATGATTTTCCTCAACCTCCTGTACACGTTTATTCTTAAGAGATTCAAGATCAAATTTTTTAATTACAGGATCATTTTTCAAAATCCCACTCGATACTATCAAAGTTGCTTCTGCCAGCCCATAAACGGGGTTAAAGTTTTGATATTTAAAACCTGCCTTACTAAACTTTTGTTCAAACTTTTTCAAAGTACTTGCCCTAACTGGTTCAGCGCCATTATATGCTAAACGCCATTTGGAAAGGTTTAAGGTGTTCAACTGATCATCGTCAACATAGTTGCAACACATTTCGTAGGCAAAGTTAGGACCTCCACTAATTACCTCTCCGAGACGTGAATAGTTTGTAATTGCTTGCAGCCATCGCAGAGGTTTTCGGGAAAATGATGCAGGAGACATATGCACACTTGTTCCTCCCATATAAATAGTTTGAATAGTACTACCTACCAATCCCATGTCATGGTAAGGAGGTAACCAGCTCACCATTATATGTTCATTTTTATAACCGAAAAATTTTGTAATTAAATCACAATTGGCAATCAGGTTTTCATGGCTCACCATAACACCTTTTGGAGTACTTGTAGATCCTGAAGTATATTGTAAAAAGGCAATATCATCAGGTAAAACTTGTGTACTTATATTTACATCCGTGATTGGTTCATTAATTATATCAGTACTTAACAATGTAAGCTTTTTTTCAAGGCCATGCAGGTTTGTTATTTTTCCAGAAGACACTCTTTCATAAACATCCTTTGAACAAAGAGCTATTTTAGCTTTTGAGTCTTGAATTATGCTATAAATTCTGTTTATATTTCTTGATTCCGGGGGGTATGCCGGAACAGCAATTAATCCTTTAAACATACATGCAAAAAAGGCAATGATATACTCTAATCCGGGAGGATAAAAGAGTAAGATCCTGTCATTTTTTTCTACAACATCATCCAGTTTTTGAGCAAGCATTTTTGCTTTTATTACCAGTTGATCGTATGTAATACTAAGCTCTTCTTTTTCGCCATCTAACAAAAATATATATAATTGTTTAGAGGGATACTTGTCTCTTTGCTCGTATAAAATATCAATAAAGGTTTTATTGCTCATTGTTTTCTGAAAATATGGCCAAATTTAGTTAAAATCTTTTCAAAGACTATAATGCTGAACTCTTATTTTATTGTCAGGTTATGGGACTTTACATATTTCATTGTGATTTTTTATGATGTAATTGTTTACCTTTGTGGCTCTCCCACGATATTAAAAATCTGCAAATATCAATAGGAGAAAAAAATATTTCCCGCAGATATCGCAAATGAACGCAGATTATTTGGCTAATATGCTGCATATAACGAGTAAAAAGATTAGCAAAACCAATATGCGGAAAAATTAGAGCGATGAACGAAAACGATATTTCTTATAAAATAAGAGGAGCTATTTATAATATCTATAATGCTCTTGGCCCTGGATTATTAGAATCAGTATATGTAGCAGCTTTAGTTTTTGAGCTCAAAAAAGAAGGCTTGAAGGTGATAAAAGAAGTACCAGTACCTGTTTATTATGAGGATGAGAAATTAGATATTGGTTTTAGATTAGATTTATTAGTAGAAAATAAAGTAATAATTGAAGTGAAGTCGGTAGAAAATTTAGCCGAAGTACACCATAAACAAGTATTAACCTATTTAAAACTCACAAAACTGAAATTAGCAATACTGGTAAATTTTAATGTAAATAATATTACATCTGGAATATATAGAAAGGTAAATGGGTTATAATATTTCTAGCAAATTATATAAATAAGCAAAGAAAAAATCAGCGATAATCAGCGTAATCAGCGGGAGAAAAAAATATTTCCCGCAGATATCGCAAATGAACGCAGATTATTTAGGATACAAAATAAAATTAGTATTAAAAAATTCATTATGACTTCTAAGATAAGACTTACAAAAATATTCAACTTCGAAGCGGCTCACGCTTTGCTTGGTTATCATGGAAAATGCCGGCATGTTCACGGACATTCCTATCAACTTCACGTTACTGTAATTGGTAAACCTTTAGATGATGAAACATCAAGTGTAAAAGGGATGGTGATGGATTTCAGCCATTTGAAAGACATTGTTAAGGAACATATTATTGAAGTGTTTGATCATGCGCTGGTATTGAATAAAAAAACTCCTCTTGGCGGTTTAGACAGGGAAAGCGAAACTTTTAAAAAGCTTATCCTCGTGGATTACCAGCCAACAAGTGAGAATTTACTTATTGACTTTGCAGAAAGGATAAGTAAGCTTCTTCCGGAGTATGTTAAACTGTATAGCCTGCGACTTCAGGAGACAGTTACTTCTTATGCTGAGTGGTTTGCGGAAGATAATTAATGTCATTTGCTTCGCGTCATTTATCCTTCGGATGTCATTCGCTTCGCTGTCATTAATTGTCATTTGCGCTTCGCGCGTCATTAATTGGACATAAGTATTTTAACAACTTAATGGCTACTTAATGACAATTGAATGGCAATTGAATGACTTTCTAATTAAAGAACTCCCTGATCTTCTTACAAATATATTCCATCTGATCAGTTTGAAGCTCATAATAAAAAGGAAGCCTGATCAGAGTTTCAGAATAGCGAACAGTATTCGGTAATTCCCTGCCGTCATGTTTGTTTTTATAAAATTCACTTAGATGCAGAGGTAAATAATGAAAAACAGCTTGTATTCCCTTTTTATTTAAAAACTTGAGCAATTTGTTTCTTACACTGTTATTTTGTGTAAGGAAGTAGAACATATTGGCATTATTAGTAGCATATTCCGGAATAAACGGGAGTTGAATTATACCTTTATCCTCCAATGGCTTTAGGTTGTCATAATAATATTGCCATATCGATTTCCTCTTTTCCTGAATCTGCTTAAGATCTTCAAGTTGTGCAAAAAGAAAGGCGGCGGTCATTTCGGAAGGAAGGAAAGAAGAGCCAATATCAACCCAATCGTATTTATCAATCTCTCCTCTGAAAAAAGCAGCCCGGTTTGTACCTTTCTCCCATATTATCTCAGCACGATCAACAAAACACTTTTCATTAATTGCAAGCATACCGCCCTCACCTGATATGATATTTTTTGTTTCATGAAAAGAAAAAGCACCAAAATGTCCAATACTTCCAAGAGGCTTTCCTTTATAATATGAATCAATGGCATGTGCTGCATCTTCAACAAGAAAGAGATCATATTTGTCTGCCAGGGTTTTTAGCTTATCCATATCACATGCAATACCTGCGTAATGCACAACTACTATCGCCTTTGTTTTATCTGTTATCAGAGATTCAAGCTTATCAGCATCGATATTCGGAGTTTTATCCCCACAATCAGCAAACAATAATTTTGCTCCCCGCAGATAAAATGCAATAGCGGTTGAAACAAAAGTATATGAGGGGAGAATAACTTCGTCACCTTCCTGAATTTTAAGTAATAAGGCAGCCATCTCAAGAGCATCAGTGCATGAGGTTGTAAGGAGAACTTTCCTGAACCCAAAGTGTTTTTCGAAGAATTCATGACATCTTCCTGTAAATTCACCATTACCGGAGATCTTCCCAAGATAAGCAGTATGCGCGATATGCTGCGCTTCTTTGCCACAGATGTATGGTTTGTTGAAAGGGATTTGCATTTTCAAATATTTAGCTGTACAATATTACGCAAAACTTGACCAAATGTTCTAAAAAGTATTTAAAGTATTTAGAGTGCCTTAAGTATTTAAAGTTAAAATACATAGTTAGCGTTATTATCAACTTTAGTCACTTCTATTTAAGTTTCTTCAGGTCAATCTTTATCAACCTCGATACACTGTCTGCACCTGTGGGGTTCAGGTGATCGGGATTGTAAAAATATTCCGGGTGATCAAAGAAAACCGTTTCATAATTTAGTTGAATAGCCATATCTTTATATAGCCCGACAAGACTGTCAACTTCATTATTTAATTGGCTGACATTTACAACTTCCTGAGATGCAATATAATATTCTTCTGAAACAGGCATGCTGAGCAAAATTACCTTAATATCATTTCTTTTGCAAAGCGACATTATTTTCTTAAAGTACATTACCATTTCCTCATTCAAATGCTCATAATCTGTAAGGTAAAGCCTGGCCCTCTGCCTTGCAAATTCCAATCTTTTTTTCTGATCGGCGAAATTTTTTATATCTACAGGTCGCCTGTAACCATTGATGAGCTTGCTTGTATCTGCCTTGAAATACAAGCTCATGAGTATTTCTTTGTATTTGCCTACATATGAAAAGTAATTGCCTTCAAACCATTTGTAAATAAAGTCATTATCATTTTTTTTACGAGCTAACTCAAAGTAATCCACATGCTTTACCCAATAAGAATCGTATTTAAACCTTTTTGAAGCAAAGGGAGAAAACAGAGGGAGCTCATTGTTAATGATGATATATTCAGGATGAATGTTTATTTTTTCAAGCAGTTGTTTTAACTTATAATAATTTTTGATATAGTTCTCGTTGGGAGATGCATAATTAAAGCTCTTACCTATAATTTGAGGATTGACAGTATTATGAGAGCTTCCTATAATTAAGTATTTTAATGTATCATGATAATTAGCTATTTGTTCATCCTGCAAATTAAACAGGCGGTTCATTATCATCTTTTTTTTATAAAGAGAATTAAAAATACTGTTAATTGCCAGCAATAGCAGTAGAAAAATTATAAGTTTTATGATCAGCTTTTTTACCATATTAAAATTGAAAATATATAAATGCTTCATGGGAATATACTCCCATTATCAAGACGATCATAACTGCAAGCAGATATATCGTCCATCTGAAAACAATACTTTTTTTATTGAATACTTTTACAAGATTATATTTTGCATGGAGGTATTCAATTATAAAAAGAAAAATTATCAATATTATTCCCAGAACAACATTATGGTTTTTTGTTAGCAATAGAAATGTTTTCACGGTATGTTCAAGCTTAATTGAATTTTGTAGCATTAGACCAACATCTCCAAGTGATCTTGCTCCGAAGAAGATTGCAGAAAAACAATTTATAGCAAAAGTGATGACTATCGCAGTATTGCTTAACAACCATGGGGATTTATTTAGGCCGGTTAAACTGTGAAATCTGGAACGATATTTTTTAGTGATTTGTCCGAATGTAATAATAATTCCCTGTATCAGCCCGAAAATAAAAAAGGTCCAGGCAGCACCATGCCACAACCCAATTAAAACAAAAGTAATGATCATAAACAAGTACCATTTCCATCTGATTACCTTCCTGTCCTTTTTAAATGGAAAAGAATAAAAAAGATAATCTCTGAACCAGGTAGTCATTGAAATATGCCAGCGGTTCCAGAACTCAGCTACTGTCTTTGCAATAAAGGGCCGATTGAAGTTTTCCATAAGACTATAACCCATTATCCTTGCTGAACCTCTGGCTATATCAGTATATCCTGAAAAATCTGCATATATCTGTATCAATAAAAATGCACTTGCAATATGAATTTGAATTCCCTCATATGCTGCAGGATTGCTGAAAACATTTCCTGCATAAATACCAAGCCTGTCGGCTATGACAACCTTTTTTATAAATCCCCATAACATTAGTTTCAACCCACTCACTACCCTGTTATAATCAAGGTATTTTCTCTCATTAAACTGTGGTAAAAGCCGGTATGATCTTTCAATCGGACCTGCAACAAGTTGAGGGAAAAATGAAACATAAAGGGCAAATTTTCCAAGATGGTATTCTGTTTTGGTCCTTCCCCTGTAAACATCAATTGTATAACTTAAAGTTTGAAAAGTATAAAAGGAAATACCTACAGGAAGCAGGACGTTAAAAATCGGGATATCTTGAAAAATATTGAAATAATTGAACACTTCGTTTACACTGGTAGAAAAAAAGTTCAAATATTTAAAGCTGAAAAGAATTCCAAGATTTACAATTATGCTCAAAATGAGATACTTTTTTCTTTTGGATTTATTTGTGGTCTTTCCCATCATTATCCCTGCATAATAATCTACCAGGGTTGAGGCAATTATCAGAAAGATGTACTCCACTTTCCAGCACATATAAAAATAATAACTGGCAGCAAGCAATAATCCCCATCTCCAACGGTAAGGAAATGCGAAGTAAAGCATTACTACCAAAGGGAAAAACAAGAGGTACTGATAAGAATTAAATAACATTCCGGTAATTTAAAACATACAAGAATTAATAATCGCCAACAAAGTAAAGAATTTTTTTAAACGTATGAAAATGTATACTTTTGCTATACTTAGATTTTATCCAAATAAAAGTTATCTTGAATAAGGAAGAGCAAAAATCAATTCCGTTTTTCTTCATAATTGGAAGGCCAAGGTCAGGAACGACCTTACTCAGGACTTTGTTTGATGCACATCCTAATGTGATCATTCCTCTGGAGAGCCAGATAATTAAACTTTTGTATGAAAAGTATGGGAATAAAAAATCCTGGGATGAATCGCAACTTAGAACATTGCTTGAGGATATAAAAAAAGAATGGAAATTTGACACATGGAATGTTGATGAGGAAAGACTTGAAAAAGATATACTCGATTGTGTTGGAGAAACACCTTTAAAGCAGATCATTCGGGTGATATACCGGAATTATATTTCTCATTTCGAAAAGAAAGAAATATTATTGTTTGGTGATAAAAACCCGGAATATTCATTATATATTGACATACTAATAAAGAATTTCCCGGAAGCTAAGTATATTTATATAACACGTGATTACCGAGATCAGATTCTCTCCTACATGAAGTTTGATTTCTCATATCCCATAATACCATTAATTGCATACCGCTGGAAAAAATCGGTTCAAAAGGTTTTAAAAGTTCAGAAGAAAAATACAGTTTCCTTTTTTACCGTTAGATACGAAGACCTTGTTGAAACTCCTGCAAAATATATGGAAGAAGCGTGCCATTTTCTCGGAATCGACTTTGATCCTTCAATATTGGACTTTCATAAAAGTGCATGGGAAAATTTTGGAACAAAAGCCCAGCAGGAATTAAAACAAAAATATCATAAAGATCTATTCAGGCCGATTGATAAAAAGAGCGTTGGCCTCTGGAAGACTAAAATGAAAACAAATGATATTAAAGTTGCGGATATGATAGTTGGCAAATATGCTGAAATTTGCGGTTACTCAAGGAATAATAAGAAGCTTTATCCATTATTGTATCTTAGAATTTTACCTTTGTTACTTTCAAGAAGGATCTCAAGAATTTTGAAAATCATTATTGATAAGTTGCCTTATGATCTGAAAATGAAAATAAAAAATAAAGACTCAATTATTTTAACATTTTACAAGAAATCTAGCAGTTCGAAACAACAAAATAATTAAATCCTTGGCTAAGAGAAGTTTTTTTGATGACATATTAAGTGTGATGAGCTCTAATATTTTTGCTCTCATACTTGGATTGTTGACAGGTATTGTTATTTCCCGTGTTCTGGGGCCTGAAGGCAGGGGTCTTTATACTTCAGTTTATGTTGTTCCAATAATTGTAATCAGCTTTGTAACCTTTGGTATTCGCAGGTCAGCTATTTTTCATATTGGGAGAAAGCTATTCGATGAAGAGGACATTGTTTCAACCATATATTCATTACTCCTGATAACAAGTTCTATTGGCATAATTGTAAGTGGAATAGTCTATTATTTCATCAATAACTCTGATTTTACTTACCCAATAATTATCCTTGCTTTACTGACCATCCCGGTAAGATTGGCAGTTGGATATAGCCGTGGTATTTTCCTGGGGAAAGAACGATTCAGGTATGCAAATCAGTTGAAATGGATGCCGGTTTTTCTTAATCTGATATTTGTTGCAGGCTTTGTGTGGTGGGCGGGATTCTCAGTGATGGGGGCAATATTGTCAATTTTTGTTGCTTATTTTATAGTTGCCATATATGCCTTAGTAGTGATCAATAGATCAATACACATTCGACTAGCATTTATAAAGTTGATTGCAAAAAGCATGTTAAAATTGGGAGCTGTGTATGCACTTGCCCTTCTTGTTATGCAACTCAATTACAGGATAGATATTCTGGTGCTTCAGCAATTATCTTCCTTCAGTGAGGTTGGTTATTATTCCCTTGGGGTATCTATTGCAGAAAGATTATGGCAAATACCATTTGCTATGGGCATAGTAATTATGAGCAGAAGTGCCAATGTTGAAAATGAAGATGAATTAAATAATGATGTTGCACGTATGCTCAGGATATCATTTTTGATAGCAATAATTGCCGCAATAGTTTTATATTTCATTACTCCATATTTAATACCTTTCCTTTATGGTAAACGATTTATCCCAAGTGCAGAGATAGTACAGATGATTTTACCGGGTATTTTGATGTTTATCATTTTCCGGATACTTAACAGTCGTGTTGCAGGTATGGGAAAACCTCAGTTTGCTATTTATGTATTTTTACCGGCTTTAATAGTTAATGTTTTTCTTAACTATATATGGATACCAAAGTATGGCGGATTAGGTGCCGCTATGGCAACAAATGTCAGCTATATTCTTGGTACTATTGCTTTCCTTATCATTTTTTCAAGACTCACGAAAATGTCGATTATTGAAATAGTGGGATATAAGAAAGAAGATTTTAATTTTGTTGCCTCCCTAAAAAACAGGATATTCGCCAAATGGAAAAAATAGAATCTTTGCCCATATTTTTTATAATCGGCAGACCTCGTACCGGGACAACACTTATCAGGACATTGTTTGATGCTCATCCTAATGTTAATATTCCGCCTGAATGCCCGATAATCCTGAATCTGTTTCCCAAATACGGAGGGATAATAAACTGGGATCAGAAAAATCTGATTGCTTTTTATAAGGATGTTCAGAAACAAAGAAAATTTATTTCCTGGCAGATTGACCTTGAAAAACTAAAAATAGAATTATTGGAATGTGAAGGAGAAACCACATTCCAGCATTTGATAAAGCTATTGTACGGTAATAATAATTCATTATTTGATAAAGACGATATAGTCACTCTTGGAGATAAGAATCCTGTTTATTCAATATATATTAAAAAAATTTTCAAAGCATTTCCTGATGCAAAATATATTCACCTGACCCGCGATTACCGCGATAATATTTTATCCATACTAAAAGTTGATTTTGAAGCTCCAATAGTACCTCTGATAGCTTACAGATGGAGATATTCAGCAATTAATATTCTAAGAATAAAGAAAAAATATCCTGCACAATTTTTTACCATTAAGTACGAAGATTTTGTTAATAAAAGCCGGGATCATTACAAAAAATTATGCGAATTTGTTGGAGTTCCTTTTGACGATAATGTATTTGATTTTTATAAAAAGAAGGATGAAATATATAAGTTGTATCCTTCCAAAATTCTTGACAAATATCATAAAAGTCTTTTTCAGCCTATCAGCAATAAAAAAGTTGGATTGTGGAAAAAGGAGATGAAGGAAAAAGATATTAAAGCAGCAGAAGCCGTTATTGGTAAATATGCTGAAATGCTTGGTTATGAAAGAAAATACAAAAGACCTTCTTTATGGACAACAATTCGCATACTGCCCGGAATTACATACGGAAGACTATCTTATGTATTTGGATTTTTTGTTAATTTATTACCATTCAGACTAAGGATGGCTATCATAAACAGAGGTTCAATTCTTGCAGGAATGTATTGGAAGGTATATTCGCTTTTTAAAAAATAATAATTTTTATCACTCGAAATAATAGACCTTACCATTTTCTGTAACTTCACATTTAATTTTATCCAAAACAGGGGATTTTGCTAATTGCTGTTCAAGAAACTGGGCGAGCCCACTTTCATAATCCTGCTTTTCAAAGTATATGTATCCTGTTTTATCAGTGTTAACAAGAGTTTTAATAGCTTTCATGACTTTTGCACCTTTTTTCTCAAAACTTTCTTTAGTTAGCACATACATCTGGTTTTCGACATTTTCCTGGTTTTCACACAAAGTATATCCCAGGCTCAGGCTAAAATCTCTGGCTCTTTTATTTCCTTTTAAAATTCTGACAAAGTTTTGTTGACCATTCATCACATAAAATCCCAGTTCAATAAGAAACAGTGATGCCAAAATAGGGACAGTTGTATTCAGGTATTTATCATCCCATATAAAGAACCCGGATTCGGAAATTCCTTTTTCCCAATCCGAGTTTTTATTGTTTATCATCCCTATTTTTTCATTATTATATTCAATGATATAATAAAAATTATCCAGATTGTTCACTGATTTAAACCAGGCTTTTTGCATCTCTGGAGTGATATACTCCCGGTATTCCATGAACTGATTGATCTTTAGTGAGTTTCGCCACTGTCTTAAAAGTTCAATATCCTCCTCTGTCAGCCGTTTGAAAGTTACACCATATTTCGTGAACTTCATTTTACTATTTTTTTAATCGAATAGGGGGGCTTTTTATTCTGCACTGTGTAAATTCGCCTTAAATATTCGCCAATAATACCAAGGCAAAAAAGGATCAAACTTGTTGAAAACAATATTGCAACAATCAGAGATGTATATCCAAGCTCGACATTAAGAAAGATCTTTCTGAGTATAAAACGCAAACCTAATAAAAAGCTGATCAGTGAGAGAAAAAATCCTCCGTAAGTCATGATCTTCAATGGTACGGCGGTGTAATACACAATTATATTTGTGAATAATTTGAATAGTTTAAAATATGAATACCCGGATTTCTTATGTTTCCTCTTTTCATGCCTTACTTCAGCAAAATCGATATTATCGGTATACCATAACAAAAGCTCATCAATAAAAACAAAATTCTGCAAATGGTGAAGAATATTTTTTGCCAGCTCTTTCCTGATTAGCCTAAAAGATGATCCTTCTCCCGGAGCTTTAAAAAGTTGCTTTGAAGATCTTTTCAAGAATTTACTTCCCAGATTTCTAAGAGGCGAATGTCTTTTCTTTTTATAGTACCCATATGTCAGATCAGCTTCTGATTCATTATATTTTGCACATAATTTTTTTATTTCAGCTGGATTTGTTTGCAGATCATCATCGATAGTAACTAAAAGATCTCCTTCTGAGTACTCAAATCCACATAAAGTCGCATTATGTTGCCCGTAGTTTTTAGTAAGTCTGATAATTGTTAACAGGGAAGGATGTTGTTCTTTAAGCGATTCCAGGACTTCCCAGCTATTATCAGAACTACCATCTTCTACGGCAATTACTTCAAAACTCTTACCAAGGTCTTCGAAAGTACTTTTGATCCCATTAAAGAGTTCCTCAAGAGTCTCCTTGCTATTATAAACTGGAATAATTACTGAAAAATCCATTTTTAAATTGTCTCATTTTCAAATTTTCAAATTGTTATTATCCTCCCCCAAGTATCAAGTTCGTCCCTGTAATCCATTTCGAAGCATCCGATAAGAAGAAAACAATTGCATTGGCAACATCTTCAGGTTCACCAAAACCCAGTGGCATCATTTTCTCAAATTTATCCAGCACTTCCTTTGATATTGTTTTTTCTGCATCCTCTACCATTGGAGTTTGAACAAAAGAAGGTGCCAAACAATTTGAACGTATTTTTTTTGAAGCAAGTTCCAGGGCCAGCACTTTTGAATAGGATTCAATTGCAGATTTTGTACTACCATATAATGCGCCTCCATAATATGGGTATTTAGTTGTTATCGAAGATAAAAATACTATTGATGAATTTTGTAGTATTTTCTTCTTTTTTAAGAGCTGACTTGTAAAAAGAACAGGAACATTAAAATTAATATTGAACATCTCGTTGAGGTCCTGCTGTCTGATAAATTTTGCAGGGAGATGACCGGTAATACCTGCGCAATGAACAACACCATTTATTTCGGGAGTTTGTTCTATAATAGAATCTCTTTCCTCAGCAATAGAGAGATCGGCAGTTAAAGCAAGATGTTCTCCTGGTTTCAGGCTATCAAAAGTTTCTTTTAATCTGTCTTCATTTCGGCCGGTAATAATAAGCCTGCCACCATAATTACTAATTGAAATAGCAGCCTGTTTCCCGATACCGGAAGAAGCCCCGGTGATTAATATTGTTTTTCCGGAAAGATCAAAAGCATTCATGAGATTAAAATATCTTTTTTATATTCATTCACGCATTCGCGGCAGTAATTTATATTATATCTCCAGCACTTCAGGGCAAACGATTTTATCTGTTTTAACCACAGCAGATCCCCATGATAGTCCAACACCAAATCCTGAAAGCATAAGGCTAAGGTTCTTCTTTCTGACATCATCTCCTAATTCTGATACTATTGTCATAGGTATGGATGCCGAACTTGTGTTGCCATACTTATCAAGTGATAATGGCATTTTTTCAGAAGGTACTTTCAACATTTTGATCAGGGTTTGATTTATTAAACGGTTTGCCTGATGAAACACAAAATAATCGTACTGATCAATATTTGTATCTAAATATTTAGCGAGTGTTTTAATATTTGGGACAACCTCACGCAGGGAGAAGCCGAAGACCTTTATACCATCAAGGGAAAGCTGGATATTATTTCGGTATATACCGTCAGCAATCTTTCTTTGTTTTAAAGTATCTTTTGTAACGAAATTTCTAGCTCCACCGTCATGAACATATATTGCTTTATAACCTGAACCATCAGATTGCAGGTTAAAGCTCATTTCAGGATATCCTTTTGAGTATTCAATAGCAGAAGCTGTTCCTGCATCACCAAATAAAGGGAAAGTGCTTTTATCTCTGTATGAAGCATTAAATGCTGAGGTGTCACCAACAAGTAATAATGCTTTTTTTATATTTCCCGAGCTCATCATACTGCCAATAACAGAAAGGCCGTACACATATCCTGAACATCCGAGGTTAATATCAAAAGCTAAACATTTATGTGATAAACCAAGGCGATCCTGAAGAATGATGCCTGATCCAGGAATAACATAATCGCCTGATTGTGTAACAAGAATAAGTGCGTCTATTTCTTTTTTGTCCCAATTAAGCTCATCAATGAGTTTTTCGGCTGCTGCAAAACAGAGGTCTGCGGTGGTTGTATTCCCATCGACTACCCTACGTTTTCTGACTCCAACTTGTTGAATAAACAACTCCCTTTCTTTTCGTGATATCCATTTATAATCCATATTGTCTACCTCTTTTTTAGGTACACATGCAGATATCCCGGCAATCCGGATGTTGGGTATTGATAGCAGAGCCATATATTATTTTTTCTTATCTTTTATGATATTAAAAACATCGTTGATGGTTTTTGATGCAGCAAAATCTTCAGCATCAACAACCACATCATATTCAGTTTTAATCAGGGCAATTATGATAAGTACACTAATAGAGTTTAATACGAATGCATCCAAATTACTGTCAGGTGTTAATTTTCCCGGTTCAAGATCATCAAGTTCTTCTTCAATTTTTAAAACAAAATCTTCTACTTTCATTTTTCAGTCTTTATATTTGAAAGCAAAAGTACATCTTTTTTAAGATAATAATAATATAGTCTGATAATAAATTCTTGAATTCTTAAACCTTTAATTTCTCTCCTTCAGATTTGGCAATAATAACTGCACCACATGAATCACTCCACACATTGGTTGCTGTCCGGAACATATCCAGTATCCTGTCAACAGCCAGTATCAACCCTACTCCCTCAAGTGGAAGTCCAACGGCAGTTAATATTATTGTTATCATCACGAGGCCTGCCATTGGTATCCCTGCTGCTCCTATTGATGCCAGTAAGGCAGTGATCACGACAATCACCTGTTGTGTAAACCCTAGTTCTATACCATATGCCTGGGCGATAAACATTGCAGCTACACATTCATATAATGCTGTACCATCCATGTTGATAGTTGCCCCCAGGGGCAAAGTAAAACTTGTGATCTTATTGGACACCCCATCCTTGTTTTCCACTGCCTCCATGGTCAGTGGTAGAGTGGCACTTGACGAAGATGTTGAAAAAGCAGTTAATAATGGAGTCGACATATTGTTAAAATGCTTCAACGGACGGACTTTTCCAATTATTTTTGTAAGCAGGGGCAAGGTAATAGAGGCGTGAATAAATAATCCAATTATAACAACGAGCATATATATTCCCAGTCGTTGTGCAAGATCCAGAATATTGCTTGATCTACTTACCTGGAATGCAACAATGCCAAAAACACCATATGGTGTAAAACGAATGATGAACATTGTTATCTTCATCATAACATTAAAAGTGGAATTGAAAAAATCAGTAAGAAAAATCCGGTGTTTAGTGTTGGTTTTAGTTATAAAAAATCCAAAAATTATTGAAAAAAAGATAATCGAAAGCATATTGCCTTCAACAAATGCAGTAAAAATATTAGTGGGGATAATGTTTAATAAAGTGCTGCCAAATGATTCTCTGGCTATTAAAAGACCTTCTACATTTTCAGAAAAACCAAGATCAGCACCTGCTCCTGGCCGGATAAGATTTACTAAAACCAGGCCTGTAACAATAGCAAAGATACTTGTCGTGATGTAATATGAAATTGTTTTTAATCCAAGTCTTCCAAGGTTTTCAGCATTTCCGATATTTGTAACACCTGAAATTATTGAGCTTAAAATCAGTGGTACAATTATCATCTTTAATGCTCGCAGGAAAAGATCTCCCATCCAGCTGATATAATTAACATAATCTGTAAAATATATTCCATATATCACACCAAGGAATAATGCTATCAATATTTGCCAGTGTAGTTTTATTTTAATCATAAAGATGAATTTGTATGAGGGTGTTTCAAATGACTATCAAAATATATAAAAAAACATGTAATTTATCTCTGTGTGACTTTGAGTGTTTTCCTTAGTGAACCTCTGTGTAACAGCTTTTTAGGCTATATCACAAAGAGCCACAAAGTAAACACAGAGAACCACAAAGATTTTTGGAACAAGCTCACTTGTTTTTTGAACAGGTAAATGTAATAAAAATATGATATAAATGGAGCGCCCTCGTAACAAAAATAATTGGAAATGAACAAAAAAAATCGTTAATTTGTAGGGCTAATTATAAATTACCAACATGATAAAAAATATAAACAAAGTTATTTTATTCCTGCTAATATTTATTTTGGGTTTAACTGCCTGTGAGAAAGATAAAAAAAAGCAGGATGAAACACTTCAATTTCCTTTAGAAACTCAGGATCTGCTAAATGCTGTTATGGATCAAAAGCAGATGGAATTTAATGTTCCCGGGATTATAGCGGGTGCCTGGGTGCCCGGTCATGGTGAATGGATCAATACTACTGGTAAGTCCGACCTAGTTACAGGAGAGGATATCCAGGAATATGAACAGCTTAGAATCGCTGATGTTACAAAGACTTTTACCGCAACAATAATACTTCAGTTGGTTGATGAAGGTGTTATTAGTCTTGATGATTTTCTTGACCAGATAATACCAACAAATATTCCAGCTGCCGATGAGATCACAATTAAACATCTCTGTAATATGACCAGCGGTTTGTTCAACTACAATGATGATTCGGCTTTTATTGCCACACTTGCAAATGATCCTTTAAAGAAATGGGACCCTCAGGAACTGATCAATATTGCAATTTCACACCCTCCTTATTCAGTTCCCGGTCTTAAGTGGCATTATTCAAATACGAATTATATTGTGCTTGGATTAGTTATTGAACAAATTATTGGAGTAAGTCTTGAAAATGTAATTAACGACAGGATATTTAACCAATATAATTTGAGCAGCAGCAGCTTCCCCTTGTTCCCGAATTTGAACGGGGAGTACAGTCATGGGTATATGCCTTTAGGCCCGGATAGCCTGCTTGAGGATATTACTCTTTTCGATCCATCCTCAACATGGGCTGCAGGAGGAATAGTTTCTAATCTTTTTGATATGCGCGACTGGGCAAAACTTCTGGCCACAGGTGCTCTGTTAAGCGATTCTATTCAAGAATTGCGTATGGATTGGGTAGATGTGAATTACCAGTCAGATCCGTATATGTCTTATGGACTTGGCTTGATCAACGAGGGTAACTTTATTGGATATTATGGTGCTATCCCCGGCTACAATGCAAGTGTATTTTATCTTCCATCTGAAGATGCTACATTCGTTGTCCTTCTTAATAGAAGTAGTGACCATAATGTTTCTCTTGAAATTTTCCGTGAATTATCTGCTATTCTTTTCCCGGCTGAGGTAATTTGGTAAAACAGGATCAATTTCTTCCTTGCAATCAGGTTCAGATTAAATAATAGAGATATCTAAATTCTTGTTTTTGATTAATCCTTGACAAAAGCTTATTTTTTTCTTATCTTTGAACCCATTAGTCTAAGATATTCTTAGATATTGTGTTTTGAGTGAGGAGAATTATTTGTTTTCTTGAGCATAAATAAGTTCTTTACTCAATTTATTTTTGCAATTAACATTCCTCGGACTGGAACTTAAAACAGTAATTATGAAAAAATTAACCCTTTGTTCCCTGGTCATCACTTTACTTTTTATTCCCGGCCTAACTTTTTCTCAGGAAATAATTAATGACACTATAGTGAAAGAAATACCTGATACACTTCAACAGCAAATACCAGATACACTTCAGCAAACAATTCCGGATGCAGTTACGAAAAAGGAAGCCAAAATAACCAATTACTCCAAAGGTTGGGGCATATCGTTAAAAGCAAGTACTCTTGGGTTAGGCCTGGAGGTTATCAGAAGACAAAACCAGTTTTTTTCATTCAGACTTGGAGCCACATATTTCTCGTATAAGCGAGAAAAAACGGATACTGAATTTGAGGTTGAAAAAACATATAATGTAGATCTTTCCGGCGTTACTTTAATTGCTGACTGGTTTGTTTTTGGTCATCTTAGCAGTTTCCATGTCAGTGGAGGGGTTGCTTATAATGCTACCACTATGGATGTTACCGGATATCCAATAAATAAGTATACAATAGGATCTTATGATATTCCACCTGAGCAGCTTGGTGATGTTATTATTAAACTTACACCGAATAATGTCAGTCCTTACCTGGGCGCAGGATTTGGTAATTTTATATCAAGTAACAAAAAACTGACATTCAATTTGCAACTTGGTATTTTATATCAGGATTCTCCGATGGTTGAATTTCTTGCAACCGGCATGATTGAACCAACTGCTGAACAGGTTGATATTGTTGCGCAGAATGTTGAAGGATTTATTTTTTATCCTGTCCTGGATGTGCAAATAACTTATAAGATAAAATAACGAATAAAAAAATAGAAGATGAAAAATAAAATATATATACTAGTATTCTCTGCAATAGCATTGATTTTGGGCTCTTTATTGTTTGTTAAATGCAAGGAGATACAGGATCCTACAGATGGGCTGAAATTGATAATCAATTATGATGTAATCAAAACAACACTATCAATAACTTTTATCGATGCAGCTACGGGTGATCCGATAGGATACTATGATAATAATGTAGTAAACGTAAATATTAGTGGTAAAGATGCTGATAAAATTTTGGATGCAACAGGTGCAACAAAGTCAAGCTTTACCTCAGCCTCAGGCTTCCTTGGTTTTGGGCTTGATCCTGCATTTACTCCATCTCAGGCTAATCCAATTAAATTCACTATTGTTGCCAAATGTAATGGCTATGCGAGCACTAGTAAACCAATAGCCATTTATCAGGAGTCAAACCAATCAATTATAATTACCATGGTTGATTTGAATAACCTTCCTGACGGAGTTGCACCTGCTACTGATTATTCTGTTTTTGTATCTGATAGTGTAGTTGATGCTGATGTTGTTGTTAAGACACCTGTAAGCGGTATTCCCGGAAGAGCAGAGCTCACAATTAAACAAGGTACCATGATCAAAGACGCTGATGGGAATATTTTGACAGGTAGCTTTACTACAAATATGGTTTATTATAATAATCAGGTTGATGAAGCTCTTGCAGCATTTCCGGGAGGGCTTACTGCTTCAGCTGAATTAAATGGGACCACTGAAAATGTTATGTTTTATTCAGGTGGATTTGCCAGTATTGAAATCATTGATGTCTCAGGAACAAAAGCGAAGACTTTTGAGAATAATGATTTAGAATTGATGGTTGAAATGTCTAATAATACATATAACAAAAATACCGATGCGCTAATTAAAGATCAGGATACTGTACCTATATGGAGTTATGATCTCGAATCAGGTAAATGGGAGCTAGAAGAATGGACATTAATTGAAGAATCTGGAGGTATGTTCCGGACAACTGCAGACATTAGCCACCTCAGTTTTTTTAACCTTGATTGGTGGTATCCACTTGGACCGTTATTCCCTTCAGCAGGAGCAATGCTCCGGTTCAGCACTATATATGGCATCAAAACTACCCTTGAAGATCCTGATACCATTGCATTGGAAATTACGATCAGAAAAAAAGCTGACAACACATTTATTAAAAAGTACCTTATTCAGGCACCAATAGGTGAAGATTATCCAATAGGAGGATGGGGACTTGGAAATGTTCCTGTGATATTGGAAATTAGAAGTATGTGTAATTTATCTCCTCAGTTTGAGGATATAATTGATCCATCCCAGGGTTTATATGAAATTACTTTGCAAAATGTTCAGTCTACAGGACAAACAGTATCAATTAATTTTGAAGGATTGTGTCCTAATAACCCTGATGTTATAATTCGTCCGTCCACTCCATTTGTCTACAGAGATGAATGTAACGGAGGTGCATGGATATGGGCTTTTATGATTGATGGTCATGCGGTAATCCATAATGTGCAACTTTCCCACTTATATAAAGTCGGTGTATATTATGATGGTAATTTCCACGAGGAAGGATTTACATTTGACAATACCAATCTTTCTTATTCAATAGAATTTACAGATGATGTTTGCAATATCATCGCACCCTAAGATCCTTTTATCAAACTTTAGAAAAGTTAGTTAACTAGTATATTGGCAGATAATTTTCCAAAGTTTAAAGTTAGCGTATACTTGCAGACAACTTCTCCTGAAAAGCCCTGATCAATTTATTCATTGTCTTATCAATGATCTTATCAGTTAAGGTTTTATTTTTATCCTGCAATACAAAACTAACTGCATAGGATTTTTTACTCTCTTCTATTTTATCACCCTCATAAACATCGAAGAGGTTTACTGCTTCTAAAAGATGTTTCTCAGTTTGATATGCTAATTCTTCTATCTCCGAAAACTGTACTTTTTTATCCACCAGCAATGCAAGATCCCGGCGAACTTCAGGGTATTTGGGGATAGTGCTGAAGGATGTATCACTTCCTTTTAATAATTTAATGACCATATCCCAGTTAAAATCAGCATAATAAATTTCCTGAGTGATATCGTATTGTTTTAATATATTAGAAGCAAGTAGTCCAAATTCAACAATAACATCCTGTTTGGAGTAATATACCAGTCCTTCAGAAAAAATTCCAGAGGAGGATTGCACGCTTTTTGCTGATGTCACATCTATTCCAAAACGTTTAAGAATATTATTAACAAATGCTTTTGTGTAAAAGAAATTAACTTCCTTTTCATCACTATACCAGCTTTCCTTTGAAGTTTTCCCGGTCAGAAATAATGACAAATGTTTTATTTCCTCATATTTAACTAATACATCATGCTGATTTTTTTTGTCAGTAAGTAATTTGTATATCTGACCAAATTCATAAAGAAGCAGATCGGAATTCTTCCTGTTAAGATTATATAAAACAGCTTCAAGCCCGCCAAACAAAAGATTTTGACGCATTACATTAAGGTCTGTACTCAAAGGATTAAGAATTTTAACATTCTGTTCAGGTTTGAGAAAAGTGGTTTTTTCGGAGTATTCGGATTTTGTAATTGAGTTACACCAGATTTCCGAAAAGCCGTTAGAACTCAGATAATCGGAGATAGTGTTTTGTGCTTTTTCAATATTTGGTTTTGAGCTATATGCTAATGAAGACCTAAGGCTTTCCTGAATCTCTATGTTATTATAGCCATAAATCCTCATTATTTCTTCAATCACATCAGCTTCTCGCCTTACATCGGCTCTGTATGTTGGAATACTTAATATTAAGCTGTTATTTTTGTCTTCAATAATTTCAATATCAAGATCATTTAGTATATGTTTTATATGTTCTTTATTTATACTTTTTCCAATAAGGCGGTCAATATTTTTATAGCTAACACTAATTTTACAGGTCTGAATTGCTTCCGGATAAGCATCAATAATATCAGAAGAAACTGCTCCTCCGGCAATTTCTTTTATCAGCATTGCAGCTCTTTTTATGGCATAAACAGTAATATTTGGATCTGCACCTCTTTCATAACGAAAAGATGCATCTGTAGCAAGGCCATGATATTTAGATGTTTTTCGTATAGTAGTTGCATCAAAATATGCACTTTCAATAAAAAGATTAGTGGTGCTTTCAGATACTCCTGATGAAGTACCACCAAATACTCCGGCAATACACATCCCTTTTTTAGGGTCACAGATCATCAGGTCTTCACCGTTAAGTTCGCGTTCTGTTCCATCCAGTGTAATAAAATTTGTGCCTTTAGGAAGCTTTTTAATAATAACTGTATCATCCTGTATCTTATCAGCATCAAAAAAATGGAGTGGCTGGCCAGTCTCAAAAAGCACATAATTTGAAATATCAACAAGGTTATTGATTGGGCGAACTCCAATAGCATTGAGTCTGTTCTTGAGCCAGTTGGGTGATGCTTTAACTGTAACGTCCGAAACAGATAAACCTGTATAACGAGGGCAGGCCTTTGTGTCCTCAATAATTATTTTGAAATTGCGATCCTGATTATCTGTTTTAAAATCCTCTAATGATGGTATTTGAAATCTTGCAGGAATATTCTCTTTCTTTTGGTAAAATTCGTTTTTGTTATTGAGGACTGCAGTAAGATCTCTTGCAACACCAATGTGTGACATAGCATCAGTTCTATTGGGGGTTAATCCGATCTCAAAAATATAGTCATCCTCAATGTTAAAATGCTCTCTTGCTGAAGTTCCAACTTTTGTTGTAGGATCAAGCACCATTATTCCTTCATGGGAAAGACCTAAGCCTAACTCATCCTCAGCACATATCATTCCCTCAGAAGTCTCTCCCCTGATTTTTGTTTTTTTAAGGGTTAAGGGCTTTTCAAAGCCGTATAATGTACATCCGATTTTTGCAACAACAACTTTCTGTCCGGCTTCAACATTTGGAGCACCGCAGACAATATTAAGTATTTCTTTTTCCCCAATATCAACAGATGTAAGTGATAGCCTATCGGCTTGTGGGTGCTTGACTTTTGTTATCACTTCACCAATTATCATTCCCTCCAAACCGCCTTTAACAGTTTCGATTTTTTCAAGTCCTTCAACCTCTAAACCACAGTCGGTAAGCAATTCTGCAACCTTATCGGGCTTAAGGTCAACGTCAATATATTGCTTCAACCAATTATAAGATATCTTCATTCTGAATTTTTGTTTGGAAAGAAATAATGAAATCCGAGAATAATAAATAAATCTAAGGTATTCGGTATATTATTGAATTGATATTCATCCCGGCTCCAACAGAAGCAAATACTAATATATTATTTATCGCCACTGTGTGATTTTCCAGTTTTTTATTAAATAAAAGATCAAGTAAAGTAGGAACAGTTGCCACTGAGCTATTTCCAAGTTTTGAAATAATCATGGGCATAATGTTTCCAGTCACTTTTTTCACTCCGTATAATCTGTGCAGATACTTTAATATTCCTTCATCCAGTTTTGCATTGGCCTGGTGAATAAGCACTTTGCTGATATCATTAAGTCCTAACTTTACTTTTTCAAGGCTTTCCTTAACGACAAGAGGTACAGTATTCAGGGCATACTCATATAACTTACGGCCATTCATTTTAAGGAATAGTTCGTCACCCTTATAATTTGGATTATGGGATTTGCCTAACCACAACATATATGCATGATCAATGGTGTCGGACCTGCTACCATGTGATAAAATTCCCACAGGTTTATCAGTTTTTCTGGCTTCAACAATAGTAGCACCGGCACCGTCAGCATACAACATCGAATCCCTGTCGTGTGGATCGCATACCCGGGAAAGAGTTTCTGCTCCAATTACCATTATTTTTTTAGCATCTCCGGACTTTATAAAATAATCAGCTTGTATCATTCCTTGCAACCATCCGGGGCAACCAAAGGGAATGTCATAAGAAATAGTTTTTGGGTTTACAATGCCTAGTTTGAATTTTACCCTGGCAGCAAGACTGGGTACAAAATCTGACCTTGTATTATTTACTTTAACATCTCCGAAATTATGAGCAACTATTATGTAATCTAAACTTTCTTTATCAATTCCTGCTGATTTTATAGCCTCCTCAGCAGCATAAAAAGCAATATCAGAAGTAACCAGGTCATCAGTTACATATCTTCTTTCTCTGATATCGGTTATTTCTTCAAATTTTGTTATGATCTCTTCAATGGGAGTTTCAAATTTGTTTCCGTTCGAATCATAAAATTCATTCTTAAGAAAATCTTTGTTGGGAATTATTTTGGTAGGGATGTAACTACCTGTGCCTGTGATTATAGTATGAATGTCGTTCATGTTGAAAAAATATGTCAATTACCCGGATTTAACAAAACAAATTTTAATGGCAGTCAAGTTTAGGGATAATGAAATAGTTGCGCAAATATACTAATATTTCATTAATTGACAATTTTGGATATGAGAATGTTATTTATGTCCATTATCAGAATTATATCAATTTAAGAAACGAAAGCAAAATGGATAATAAAATTGTAGTTTTACATTCTTTTTTAAAGTTGATAAAAGTAAACTGGTTTGAAGAAACTATTTTTCAATATAAGGGAAGCTATTTTAGGAACAGACCAGGATTTTACATCAGGTAGTCTTTCTCGTGCCATTTTTCTTCTATCCATTCCAATGGTGCTGGAAATGGTTATGGAGTCAATCTTTGCAGTTGTTGATATATATTTTGTTTCAAAGCTTGGAGTAGAGGCAATTGCAACTGTTGGAATTACTGAATCTCTCATTACGATTATCTATGCAATTGCAGTAGGATTAAGTACTGCAACAACAGCAATGGTTGCCAGAAGGATAGGGGAGAAAGACCCTAAAGGAGCCTCTGTTGCTGCTTTTCAGGCAATATTGTTGGGATTCATGATATCATTAATAATTGCAATACCTGGGATTTTTCTAGCCTCAAAACTTCTGCATTGGATGGGAGCCAGTGGTGAAACATTTAGAAGCTTATCAATCTATACTGCCATAATGTTAGGTGGCAATGTAAGCATCATGCTATTGTTTATCATAAATGCTGTTTTCCGGAGTTCCGGCAATGCTGCTGTGTCGATGAGAGTATTATGGATTGCCAATATTATTAACCTGATACTTGATCCATGCCTGATTTTTGGATTAGGTCCATTTCCGGAACTGGGGATTATGGGTGCAGCTATTGCTACTACCATAGGCCGGGGCCTGACAGTGATTTATCAATTTTACCTATTGTTTTATGGTAAAAAACGTGTTCAGCTTTCAAGGTCTGTTATTAGAATTGATTTTGGGGTAATGAAAGGGTTGATTAAATTATCACTAGGTGGTATTGGTCAGTCAATTATTGCAACCTCAAGCTGGATTGGTCTTGTACGTATAATTTCCATTTTTGGCAGCGAAGTACTTGCAGGATATACTATTGCAATAAGACTTATTATTTTTGCATTATTGCCATCATGGGGAGTTAGTAATGCAGCAGCTACTCTTGTCGGACAAAATCTGGGGGCAAAGAAACCTGAAAGAGCTGAAAAAGCCGCATGGATTACCGGAAAGATTAACCTTATCATGCTTGCTTCTATTGGTGTTATACTGATCATATTCCCAAACTTTTTTATTAAACTGTTTACCAGCGAAGCGGATGTTATTACCAGCGGTGCAAGTGCCTTAAGAATCATTTCTTACGGTTTCCTTGCTTATGGTTTTGGAATGGTGATGATAAATGCTTTTAATGGTGCCGGAGATACCATTATGCCAACAAAGTTAAACCTGCTTTGCTTCTGGATAATTGAGATTCCCCTTGCATATGCTCTGGCTATTCCTTTTGGCTTTAGAGAGGATGGGGTTTTTTATTCCATAGTTATTGCTGAAACTATTATGACAGTGATAGCTACATTGTTATTTAAACAAGGAAAGTGGAAACTGAGAGAGGTGTAAGGTTTAAGGAAGTTGCAGTGGCAGGAGCAGTGGCAGGAGGCAGAACAAAAAACTCGCAACACCTTATTTTCATTAACCATTAACAATTAATCATTAAAAATTATCTCCTGCCCATCACCGGCATCAAAAATTAAAAACCAAATATCATCACGCTCAAGCAAAGTATAATTGCCTTTTTTAATACGGATATTTTTAGGCTCTTTCTCAAACTTAAGAGTGATGCCTTTTATTTCCTCATCATTTGGAGTTGATATATTGATCTGTACTTTGTTTGATTTTTCCTCAATGCGGAAAGTCAGTTGCTCTAAATTTAGCCAGTAATCAGCTAGTTCTTCTATTGTAGCAATCCACCCTTCATCTTGTTTTACTTTTTTTATCAATGATTTAAGTGGATTTAATGTTATATCGCTATACCCGGTGTACATGGGGTGTCCGATAAATACCATTGCACCGGAATATGGTTTGCTTGAGTACATCCAGTAATTATCTAAATATTTTTCAAACAACCTTGAATCCTTAATCTGTTGTTCTTTCGTATATTCAAGATCATCAAGTAGTTTCTTGTAAAAGTGATAGTCGTCATGGAAAGTAGGTGAAACTTCAAGTAGTATGAGTGATTTGAAACAGTTTAATGTTGAGACCGGTATATTATATGGGAAAACACTTCCATAATAAAGAGTTAAATTATCTGCACCAATGCTTGAATCAAAGATATAACCTAATTGATCAAGACAAAGCATTCCCCATGAACTATTGTAAGTATATGGGAATCTGAAACCTTTGAATTTTCTATCCCAGAAATTTTCATTCATAAGAATGTCGTGGAGGCTGTTGGGAAATCCGATATTTCTGTAATTCATTTTTGAATATGCATTTGATCCCAAATTAATGTTGCTCTCTTTCAGTAGCTTTTTAATTTCATCACTTATATTTCCATTCACAAAAAATGTTGATTTAATATTTTCTTCTTTTAATAATGAAAAGATCCGTTGATAATCTTCTTTTGACCCTTCTGCATTGAATGTAACACAAAGTGCATTTTTACTTGCGTTTGGCCAGGGATTAAGCTTGATCACATTCAATTTTTGAGAATAAAATTCCTGAATAATATATTCATAGAACAGTTCTATATCTTTCGCACTCCAATATCCTCCAACATTTGCCGGATGAAGCAAATAGGATGATGGTAAAAGAAAAGCAAGTCCGTTACCATATTTGTTTTTTGTAAGAGCAGGGGATTCTTCCTTTGAAGGATTAACCCAATTCCCAAGTATTTCTAGGTCGTTTGAATAAACTGAATCAATAATTAATGCCCATTTCTCCTTTTTGTTAAGTGGAATAAAAGTCCCTTTTATTGTATCATTAATATTTCCAACAACGCTAAAGTTCATGATGTTTCTCTCTTCCAGTGACACTCCAAAGCACTTTCCAAAGTCCCAATTTTCAGGGGTTAATTTTCCGAAAATACTTGATCTGTCAGTCGCATCCATATAATTTCTTCCAACATTATCACCGGCGATCAAAATGCCTCCGTCATAAACCCATTTACTTAATATTTCTATCTCTGTGTCAGATAAAAAAGTCAGGGAGTATTTTCTGTCAATATCATGGTAATTAATAGCAGTGGAAAGAATTATTATTGAATAGTCTTTTAGCTTTTTAGGAGAAAGGAGGACTTCTCTTGATTTCAGGGTAACTAATGCACCATGCTTATTGAAAGTTTGTAAGGCAATAACTACCCCTTCTGCCACAAGACCATTGCCATTCTGCAAACCTGTTGTTATATATAAAACCTTCGGTAAAGAATATTTCGATTTATATACTTCATTAACTGGCTCGGTCCTGATAATCAGAAAATAAATTAATATTCCAAATATTATTACTACCGAAAAAATTATTATAATTATACGTTTCATACTTTATTATTTCTTTTGTTACTGCCACTGCTCCTGCCCCTGCCACTGCCCCTGCCACTGCTCCTGCCCCTGCTACTACCCCTGCTCCTGCTCCTGCCACTTTCCCCCATCAGTCCAAAATCTCAATTATCACCTCCTGGTTTGGGTAAATATTCAAATAGATCTTTCCGTTTCTGGAGTTGTAAATACCATCGGCAGCGCTATTTGTTACCCTTATCTTTTTATTTTTTATTGTATATTTAATTGTCAATGGCTGATTGAAAATTTTATTATCAAGATCATTAACAATAGTTAAGAATATCAGGTTTTTATATTTATTGAATTTTATTTTCGAACATTGTTTTTCTTTGAAATATTTTCCAACTGCTGATACCGGTGCAATCCAGAAATCAGAATTTCTTATTATCCTGCATTGTCGTTCAAAAATATCCGGACTTATTGCAAAAATCGTTTTGCTTTTTTCCTGACTAAGTTTAAATTCTTTTGAATCTCCGGGAAAAATATGACAATATTGGAAAATCAACCAGTTTCCTTTATTTTTATCCAAAATGCGTTCAATTTCTTTAAATCCAGGCTTTGTGGAATTTTCAATAATAATACTGTTGAGATTATTTAACTTAATGTTGTTGATGTTGTTTATCTTATTATTACTTAGTAATCCTAAAATAAATCCTGAATTGTTATTAAAATTACTTGCAGGGATTTTTAAAGCATTAGGATAAAACACGCTAATTATTTCACTACCGGTTTTTTCTTCAATTTGTAGCTTCTCACTTTTCAATTCATTTATTAATTGATTTCCGGATAAGTTTCTAATAACACTTCCATAGGCTTGTATAGCAACTGAATGGCCACTTTCAATTAATTCTTTTAATTGTTCAACACCCATTCTTTTAATAATAAATTCATCTTCTTTTACTATCTGTCCGGGCTGGTCAGAGAGCCAGTCATTAATTACTCCAAAGCTTGCTTTTATTTTATATTTCTTAAGAAATGGTACTGCATATTCATATTGTGAATATGAAAGGTCATTAAAAGCTAATGAAACAGCAGCTTTCTTATTTTCAAAGAATTCACATACCTGAAAATCCTCTTCAGTATTTAAATTCTCATCAAAAACAGTTTTTTCGATAGGAAGAAGTTGGGAAAAAGATTTTTGCAACTCATAGTATAAAGGTTTTTTCCGGATTTTATATTCAGGCTCTTCCCAGCCTTCCCAGCTAAAAAAGTAAGGGGCTATCTCGAATACATCATTGGATAATTTGTTGTTTTTATCTGTAACAAAACTAAAAATATTAAATCCTGAAGTGTGGGAGAATTCAATAATACCTGTATTGGGAAGATCATCCAGTATCATATTTGATGAAGGATCGCAAACATTTAAAAGATTCCATGTTAATCTTAATTCCAGAACATTTTTTTCAGAATTCCAATACCAGTCAGAGTTAGAGAATTCTGGCATATCGCTTTTCCCGTGTACCAGCTTACTTCTGTTATGTATCCTTCTCTGTATGGTATCGCCGGATAATGTAAGTCTAGATCTGTTTGATAGAAGTAATTGTTCTACAAATTTAGAGTTTTGATTATTTTTTGATGAATATACAGGAATGTTATCATTATAAATATCTGTATATACCGAATATGCATCATCAACAAGGATATGAGCATTTTCAGGTGAATCAAATTCAAGAAGAAACTCAATACCCGGATCAAAATTTTCTTTCAGAAATGGTAGTTTATGTTCTCCTTTTTTATCATCGTAAGTGTCGATAGCTATATGCAAGCGATATTTATCAAAATTGAAATCATCAAGTTGCATGGCCAGATAGAAATAAGAGGGGTCAGCATCTGCTATAACAAATGTGTTATTATCATTGGATTGTATATCCCAATCATTCACAATACCATCCATCACTTTCGATCTGCTTTCCACAGCCAGTATGCCGAAGTTTTGTTCGGGATTCTCCATATTATGCCAATATTTCCTTCTCTCCTGAGGTTGCTCAAAATCCATTACCAGCCAGTTATGTTTAAACCATTCATCTATCCATTCAAAATAAATTGCTCCGGCACAATGTGACTTATGAATGTCATCAGTAAGAATCATAGATAACTCAGCTTGTTGTTTTTCACTATGTCCACCCTGATCAAGTCCACAGGGAGTATAATGACTATTTCCTCTGCTCGAAGGTAAGCCATATTCAGCTATTACAAGGGGAATTCCGGGATGATATTCTTTTAGATTTTGAAGATATCGGAAGTAATTATCCTGATCTCCTTTTGCATAAAGAAAATCATTATAGATATAATCAGGATAATAAGGATAGGCATGGTAGGAAGCAAAGATCCCCGGTTCAAACAAATTGCTTGTATTGAATTTTCTTAGATCGACACTTTCCAGGTCATTATCATATTCCTGAATTTTTTCGTTTTCAATAAATTCACTTGAATGATACATGGGATCAAGTGGTAACCAGTTCACAAAAGAAACCGGACGTTGAGTTTTATATGTCTGTGTTTCATATTGCACAGTAAAATCCATCATTGTTGCCAGCCAGTATTCCATAGCGTTTGCACTTGAAATGGAAATGAAATGTCCTGTATAATTTATAATTTTATTGTTTTGGTTCGTTAAGGTAACAGCTTTTGGTTCCCACTCACGCCCTAAAATAATTCCGATCACATATTGTGAAATGTTACTGACGTAAGTGCCGCTTGCTTTTCCCGGTTCAGGATTAATAACGGCATTGCCATGAATTAAATCAATAACATTAATTATCTCTTTTTGAAATTCTCTTTGAAAAGAAGGGTTGAAATAATTATTCTTATCAGGTTCTTTTGCCCATACCCCTTGGAGCAAATAAAGCTTTTTGTTTTGATATAATAGATTATAATACGCGAAAGCTTCATAAAACTCAGGTGGAAGTATCGTGTAAATACGAATTACATTGGAATTCATTTCACCGATTAAACGAAACCACTCAAGATATTGTTCAAAGGATAATGAAAATTCAGAAGGGAATTTACCTGGTAAAGCTACTCCCAGATTAACACCTTTAAGGAAGATCTTTTCCCATTTATTAATTTTTTCACCATATTCTATTTGAGTATTCAGAACTTCGAAATAGGTGTCCGAGGCCAAAAAATAATAATCTGATGCTAAAGCAAGTTCTTCTAATTTATCAGTGTTGAGCTTATTAATTAAGGGTTTACTTACATCCTCAACCATAATCTCTATAATACGTTCCTGACGTATCGAATCTTCATAGCGTATCATTTGATAAACTATGATGACAAGGACAATAAGTAATATGATTATAACTAAATATTTAGCCTTCATTACAGAATAGCTTTTATTGCGAAAAATAAGTTGTAATTTTTATAAAATTCATTGTAAAAACGAAATCCTCCGATTGAATAACTGAATTTTTCAAACGATAAACCGATCTCAAAACTTCCGGTCCAGTTTATTACATCGTAATTATCTGTACCATAGAACCCTTCAACATAATTATAAAACTTTTTATAAGAATGGTATGATGAAAAATACAGGCCATATAATGATCTTTCATAAGGCGTATAATATAAGGGTGATTGATATTTATAGTTTCTATATTGATGTGAAAGGCCTAAAAATATTTTAGGGACATTAAATATTCTAAATTTCATAGCAACATTTATCAGCTTATTAGGATTTTTATCTTTTTCATAATAATCCCAGATATAATTATTTCTTACAACAGCATATCTGTATGTTCCATCAATTACTAATCTCTTATAAGTGATGTTTAATGTGTTGGAAACATAGTCATGGCCAACCTCATTCCAATAATAAAAATAATCATAGGCTCCCATAAGTGAGTTTTTTATTTTAACTTTTGATATATTAAAATAGAGTTCCCAGGAAATTCCATATGACGTTAGTTGATTATCACTTGAGCTTGCACCAACGAATGCACTGATCTTATTATGAGAATTTAGGTATGTTAATTTTACCCATGTATTATCAAACCATCTTTTTTCCTCCTTTTGATCAGTGTAATTTCTCATGGAGTAGTCTATCATAGGATTGATAGAGAAATAAAAATGATCACCAGTCCTTTTGCTTATTGAATATTTTTGGATGATGGCGTCAATATTATATTCCTCTTCATTTTCATTAACTGAATGGATTGAACCCTTGATAACCAATTTCGTTTCATCTTCGACATTCTTATAAACTTTTAATATTTCTTTGTTTGATGGGTCTAACTTAATTGCTTTATCATAGTTTTCGAGAGCTGATTTTGGAAAGCCTTTCCAATATAGCATTTTACCAATTCCTGCCCATGCTTCTGCATAGGAGCTATCGATTTTTAAAATACTCTTGTAAACAATAATAGCTGAATCAAGGTCATCCATTACAATATAGGCCTTGGCAAGATTAAAATATGTTGGTACATAGGCAGGCATATAGCGTATTGCTTGTGCATAGTAAGTGGCTGAAACATTATAATTCTCTTTTAACATTTCCTGATATCCTAAATTTCTCAGGCTATCTATATTAGTTGTATCTCCCTTTATCATTATATAATGAATGTTATGATCAGCTGCGTTCAATAATTGAGATGAACCCAAAATCATTAAAATATTTATTATAGAGAAAAACAGATATTTCATTAAATTCTTAAAATTATTCTGAAGTGAGGCCTTTACGATCAAATTTATTCCATTCACTTTTTTTCCTTAGAAAACTTATCAAACCGGAAAATTGAGCAAACAATCTAAAAAATGAGTAGGAAACATCACTTAATATGCTGATAAACATAAGCCAAAGCCAATCTCCAAAAGTCTTATATCTCAATGCATCACGATTTACATTAGTTCGTTTTTGGCTCCAGCTCTCAATAAAAACTGTTATTAAACTCATAAAAACAGCCGTAATAATCAAAATACTCAAAAGTAATAATATGATCCAGCTTTGATTAAGCAAACCAAAAATTGCAGCAACTATTAAAAATGCAATTGTAAATAATTTTATTATTGGCGAAAGTAATTCAAAAAACACATAATATGGCATTGCTATCATTCCTGTTGCCCCGTATTTGGGTTCAAATAATAATTTTTTATGAATTTTAAGAGTTTCAGTCAGTCCAAGCTGCCACCTTGCCCTTTGTTTGAAAAGGTTTTTATAGTTATCAGGTACTTCAGTCCAGCAAACAGGATCAGGTAGAAATTTCACTTTTGCTTTTATTTTATTTTCCCTGAAGTATCTCCACAAGCGTATTACGATCTCCATATCCTCAGTTACTGTTGATTTACCTATTCCAATTGTTTTTTGAATATATGGATGATCATTGATTTTAGTTAGAAATCCTCCAACACTTAATAGATCCTTTTTTTTATAAAGGGAAAAAGCACCCGACATAATTAGTAAAGCATTAATTCTGCTTAAACCGATCCTGGAGATCATAAATGATTTAATGTATTCAATAATTTGCCAGAGAACCCAGATGTTTCGGGGCATTTTAGAACTTACAACCCTGTTATGCTTTATTATTAAATCGTTTGAAGCAGCTAGCTGACCACCTGATACAAATACATGTTCATCTTCTAGCATAGGATTTATTACTCTTTTCAAAGCTTGTGAATCGAGGATAGAATCTGCATCAATAGTGCAAATATATTTTTTGCTCGAATAATTAATTCCTACATTAACAGAATCTGCTTTACCTCCGTTTTCTTTATCAATTAAAAGGATATTACTTTTTGTGCCCTGGAATATTTCTCTTAGTTCAGCAGTTTTGAGAGGAACATTAGTCCGGGCTTCAATTTTGTCCAGAGAAAATTCATTAAGTATCTTTTCAAAAGTTTTATCAGTTGAACCATCATTTACAACAATAACTTCAAAGTCATCATATTCTACTTCCAGCAGCATCTTTACACACTGAACAATTGAAACTTCTTCATTATATGCAGGTACAATTATAGATACAGAGTGATTTGTGTAATCAACCTCATCAGGATTATAATCTTTTTTTGATTTTCTGAAACTTCTTAAGGAATAGAAAAAGAGGAATAGATCAACCAGGAAATAGGCTGAAAAATATATTACCAGTAGTTTTTCTATTATTCTTAATATAATTATCAAGCTCATCCCTCCAATGATTTTTGTCAAATTGTCTGTTACCTCAGGCTAAGGAAATATATAAACCTTAGATTCTTGAAAAAAGTATTGGTTTAAAAACTTTAAACTATTTATTTAAATGTAATTTATTCGTATGAGTGTGCTTCCTTGCCTTAAAGCAAAGATAATATAATCCGGAATAAATAGGGACGCCATCCCCTCCTTTGTCGGGGTTTGCGTCCCTTGCCGGGTTTAACAAATTGCTTGAAAAGTTGTTCCTGACGGGTCATAGAAAAATATAAAAGATGAGATATATAGTTGCTTTAATAATTCTGATTATCGCTTTTGGATGCAATAAAAGAACCAATAGTTTTGAAGATAACTTCATGCTGATTGATTCATTTTCTTTAGATCATAAAGTATTGGATAATGATATTTTTCTCCAATACCTGGAAGAAACTTTTAATGAAACGGATGTAATTAGTGACAGGATGTTTGTTATTTTACCATGTACATCATGTTCGGGATGCGACAAATCGGTTTATTCAATTTTCACCCAAGGTTTTATAAATAATGAAGATTTTACATTGATAATTTGTGATCCCAATAATAAAGGGCTTTTATTACCTACTTTAAAAGCTGACAATGTAAAATATGATTCTTTATCAAAAATGGCAGATTATGACTTTGGGTATGGCTATCCAACATGTATGATTGTGAAGGACAATAATGTTGTAAGTAAATATACACTAACACCGGATGTTATCCATTGGGTTGTTAAATGTAAGTTTTCGGTCATTACACCTAAAGAAAAGCAACTTAATTAAACCTTAGATAAGCAAAAAGAATATATGGTTGACTTTATTTGATTGTTTTGGCTAAAGCCCAATTTTTCACTTATCTTCTTATCCACTGGCTGAAGCCAGTGGCAATTCAGATTTTGAATTGCCTCCGGATTTATCCGAATTGCCTCCGGATTTATCCGGAGGTAAAAGTATATCAAAATAAAAAATGACTTTAGTCAAATATTTTATCTGATCAAAAGAATTTTATGAGTCAATATTTTATCCCTGCTATTCAGAACAACATAATACAAGCCCTCTGGCAAATCACCAATATCAAAGGATTGTGTAAACCCAGTCCTGTAAGCCTTGTTTTTTATAAGATTTCTCACAAGTTGTCCTGAGGAATTATAAATATTAATATTGATAACAGATGTCTTTTCTATATCACAATCAATATTTATTTGTCCTGAGCAGGGATTGGGATAAGTATTTAAGTGAATATTATTGTCTGCTCGATTTATCTCATCAATTCCTATAGAAGGATTATAATAAGTACTGTAAATTCCATTTCCATGTGTTGCAATTGCAACAAATCCATCAGATTGACGGACTTGTATCATGCTGACGATCACACTACCGATAAGATTATCAGCTTCTTTTTCCCAGATAGTAGAGTCGCCATTTAAATGTGTTGTTGAGTATAAACCAACAGATGTTCCAACAAAATATACATAATCATTCTGATAATTAAGTTTTTCAACCCATCTGATCGATGGACCTGAACCTGTACCATCCGGGAATTCTTCAAGGATACCACCCTGGGCAGTCCATGTTTGCCCTCCATCATTTGAGTGAAACAAGCTTTGTACACGATAATTTGAATATGCAACCATAATATTATCTGCATCATCCGGATCTACATCAATACAAGCAACAAAAGCATTATACGGAAATGATGGTCCTGTAATATCTAACGGTACGGGGTTTCCTGTATGTGCATTTTCTAATTTATAAACCCGTCCAAGGTTTGTACCATAGTATATACGATTGGCTGGATTTGTAGAAATACTTATTGCACTAATTATTGCAGCATCTCCAACATCAACATTACTTAAGTGATTCCACCCCGCATTTCTGAGTGTTGAGTCATGAGCTGCTGCTTTCATGTCATCCTTTCTCCAGATACTTGTTTTTGTGGGTAGATAAAATGTTCTGTTGTTTGGATCAAGAACAAAATTTTGATAAAAAGGGAATAGGTCATTGGAACCCATTAAAGAATCATATTCAGCAAGCAAAGTATCAGGTAATTGAAAATAAACATCCTTAGTATGAAATCCGGGTTCAAACAGTGTAGTCCAGATATTACCGCTATATGCAGCAACAATGCAATAATCAAGACTATCAGCTATCGCAACTGCAAAACCATCATAGCAAATATCGATACTAAACCAAAATTCTGCTACATTGTCGGTTACGGTATAATACCAATTGTTATCCTGCAAACCGCCCAGAATATAATTATCCCCTGCAGTTGCTTTATCGATACATACTGTATAGAATTGACTAGTGATCAGTTTATAATTTAGACGATACCAATAAGGTGTACTCATCAAACAATCATTAATCCTGTATACGCCACCATCATTTGTTATAAACATAACATTTGGATCGGAAGGTAGAAATTCAATATGGTGCATATCAGGGTGAAGCTGATGCAATGAATCCATGTCATATGGATAGCCTCCCATCTGGATTGTTTGCAGTGAATCAGCAAATCCATTTGTTGACCTGAACAGGTTCATTCCACCAATTACAACAACATCTTCATCATCTGATTTTACATTCATAGTAATTGCATACCCACCATACACAACGAAAGAGTTAGGGAAGCTTGTTATATTCCCATCACCTCCTCCGGGTATATTCTGTGTTCTGTTTTCCCATAAACCATTATTGTTATTATCATCCCAGGTGTATTTCCAGAAGGTGATATTTGAGTTGGCATATCCACCAAAAGGTTCAAAGATATCTGATTGAGATTCAGTCAAGAGGTAAACAATATTTTCATTTGATTCTGCCAGTGCCAGTTTCATAACCCTGGTATCAACAGGGAAGTTTGCAGGAGTAATGTTTTCCCAGTTTATACCATCAACAGATCTCCATACTCCTGCTTTTGCTGGTCGAAGCATCGACCAGGAATGACTGCTTAGAACCGCATATACTACACCATCGGATGTTATTACCATATCTGTGGCAAAGGATTTGTTTTCGATGTCACCCAGGGTTAATGCCCAGGTGGTGCCTCCATCCTCAGATCTCATTATAGCACCATAACATGCGGCATAAACAATATCCTTATTCATTGTTACAGGGTCTGTTACAATTTTCCAAACTCCCTGGAAAACTTCATGAAGTTCATCAGGTAATATTATTGCTGTTGATTGTAGGACTTGCCATGTTTCTCCACTATCAGCTGATTTGAGTATACCATTTCCTATTCCAACAGTTCTCACATTAGTGCTTACCTTTCTGTCAGTAGTTGAGAAGAGCTCCCCTGTACCATAATACCAGATATGATGTTTTCCGGGGCGGGTGTCCTGAACAATGCATGTAGCGCTTTGATCCACATAAGGTGGAGTAGTTTTTTTCCAATCCTGGCCCTGATTTGTTGACTTCCACATACCACCCGAGGCACTTCCTGCATTAATAATATTTTCATCATCAACATCAAATGCCATACATAGCATTCTACCACTAATATTTGCAGGCCCTCTAACGTCCCATGTTTGACCTTTATGAGATTTCTTAACAGGTAATTTTGACACAAAATTCAACTCTTTTGATTTTATATTTGAAGGCATACTGTTACTTATTGGTTCCCGGAGTTGCATAAACTCAAATTCCGCATTTCGAACAGCATAACTTCGTTTGGGCATTTTTATCAGGTGATGAGGTGAAGTTTTTTTAGAGCTAATCTCAGGTTTTGTTTTTGGAGGTAAAATAAATACAAAAAAGAATAAGCTTGGAATGAAAACCATTATTCCCACGAGGAAAAGTTTTTTTGTCATGACAAGGATATTTAGGTAAATATATGGAACTGTTTATTATCATTAATCATTGATAATTAACAATTAACAATTAATAATTATCACATTAACATATTATCTTTGTATCCAACCTCCTCCAAGCGCTTTATACAGAAAAACATATGCATTCAAATGCAACTGATAAACTTCTGAGGCAGCTAGCTCGGCATTAAATTGTGATCGTTCTGAATCAAGCACTTCAAGGTAGCTGGTAACTCCACCGTCGTAACGTTCTTTGGAAAGCATGGCAGCATTTTGTGCTGATTTCATTTGTCGTTCTCTTGCAATGGATTCCTGGTTAAGTGTCTGAATTTCAATTAAGGCATCCTCAACTTCTCGGAAAGCCTGTAGAATAGTTTGAAAATAATAAAGGCTGTCCTGAAACATGCGCTGCCGTTCAATATCAACCATTCGTTTATTTTTCCCAAATTGGAATATCGGCCCGACAATTCCTCCACTAAGTGACCAAACCAGAGCATCGCCTGTTGTTAATGTACTAAGTTCATTACTTGCTGCGCCAAGCATTCCTGTCAGGCTAATGGATGGAAAACGTTGAGCTACAGCTACACCTATACGTGCATTTTGTGCGATGAGGTATTGTTCTGCCTGGTTTATATCAGGCCTCCTGGCTAATATTGAGGATGGAATACCTGCTGGAATTTCAGGTGGTATTACTTCATCTCTTAATGTGTGAGTCCTTATAATGTAACCAGGGTTATTTCCCAAGAGGACACTCAATGCATTTTCTGTTTGTGCAACAAGTCTTTTATAATATGGAATAGCAGCAGAAGCAATTGCTTCCTGAATTTCAGCTTGATTCAAGTCTATTTCCGGGACAATACCTTTATTAAATCTTTCCCCTATTATCCTTAATGACTCTTTTCTTGAGTCCAGTGTTTTTATAGAAATAGCCAGCCTTGAATCATAGTCAAGTAATAAAATGTATATACTGGCAACGGATGAAATTAAACTCACCTGTATTGCATGATGCCCATATTCGGAGGCTAGTAATTCGGCACGGGCAGCTTCTGTTGACATTCTATATTTTCCCCAGAAATCCAATTCCCATGCAAGATTTGCAGCTCCTGAAATAGTGTTAAACGGGCCTTGTATTCCACCGCCGGGAACATTTGTCTGCATTCTGGATCCTGATCCGTCATATCCAATGGATGGCCATTGGTCAGCTTTATTATAACCCACAACAGCACGCGACTCTTCAATTCTGGATGCTGCAATTAATACATCAGGATTGTATTTTAATGCCGTATCAATTAGAGCCTTCAACTCTTCATTTTGAAATAATTCCCACCACTTAAGGTTAAGTATGCTATCAGTACTGGGAGTCCCAAATCTGAAAGCATCAGGTGTCTTTATATCAGGCCTTTGATAGTTGGGTCCTACTTTACAGCTAGAGATTATTAGAATTATTAACAAGGAATAAATTATGTTACGTTTCATTATATTGAATTTATTATTTTTATTAATCAATTTTCCCATTATTCCAATATTCCAACATTCCATTATTCCAATATACCTATTCATCTGGCTCTTGTGATTCAGCTAAACGTTTCCTCTTCTTCTCATATCTAAACATCTTTCCAATGGCAACAAAGAGCATTGGATAAAGAAATACCCCGAGCAAAGTAGCCAGGGTCATACCACCCAGCAATGCCATTCCCATAACCTTACGGGCTTCTGCTCCTGAACCTGATGCAATAACCAAGGGGAAAACACCAAAAATAAAAGAAAAAGCTGTCATCAGGATGGGTCTGAATCTTGATTTTGCAGCTGTGATAGCCGCATCGAAAAGGCTTAGACCTTTCTTGAACTCATCATTGGCGAATTCTACAATCAGGATAGCATTCTTAGCAGCCATACCAATCAACATCACAAATGATACCTGCGCAAAAATATTATTCTCGAATGTGGGACTGAACATCCTTGCCGCCCATAAAGCAAACAATGCTCCGAATATGGCAAAAGGCGTTCCCAACAGAATACTGAAGGGCAGTGACCAGCTCTCATATTGAGCTGAGAGTATCAGGAAGACAAAAATTAAAGAAAATGTAAGGATCACTCCCAGTGAACCCGAAGCCTTGTTTTCCTGGAACGACATTGCATTCCAGGCATAACTCATATCATGGGGAAGAACGTCAACAGCTACTTCCTTTAATGCATCTCTGGCTTGTGTTGAAGTGTATCCCTCTGCAGGCCCTCCGGTAACTTCAACTGCACGGTACAGATTGAAACGTGTTGTATAATCAGGACCGGAAATATTTTTTATAGTAGCCACTGTAGCGAGAGGAACCATCTTTTCTACATTATTTTTGATAAAGAAATTATTTAATTGTGACTCATCAACCCGGTATTGGGGCTCTGCCTGAATATATGTTTTATATAATCTCCCAAAACGAGTAAAGTCATTAACATATGCACCTCCCATAAATGTACCAACAGTAGTGTAAAGATCATTTAGACTTATGCCTAGCTTAAGTGCTTTTTCCCTGTCAATGTCCATATACCGTTGTGGTACACTTGCTTGAAAAGTTGTAAAAGCTCTACCAATTTCAGGCCGCTCATTGGCAGCTTTGATAAACTTCATTGTATTGCTTGCCAGGTATTCAGGGTCGTTACCACCTTTATCTTGTAACATGATACTAAAACCAGAACCATTTCCAAGTCCCGGTATGGCAGGAGGACCAAAAGCAAATGCCTGGGCTCCTTTTATCTTTGCAGAAAGCTTTCTGTTTACTTGCGCAATAATTTCTGCTGCGGTAAAATCTCTTTCATCCCATTTTTTTAGAGAAACAAATAAAAATCCTGTATTAGATGTCATTGCTCCTGATAAGATACTGTAACCTGTGGCTGTAGTTACAAATTCTATCTCCTCAAATTCCATGAGAATATCCTCAACCTTTTTTGTAATAACATCAGAGCGTTGAATAGAGGCTGCGTTGGGCAATTGTACATTTACAAAGAAATATCCCATATCTTCTTCAGGTATGAATCCTCCGGGTACCAGGCTGCCGAAAATGCCGGCACCAATAGTCATAATTACAATAAATACAGCACTACGTTTTAGTTTTCGCGAAACTATATTGGTAAAACTCATATAGGAATCCGTGGTTTTGTCCATACCCTTATTGAATTTTTTGAAGAACCAACCTAATGGGCCACCATAAGGTTTTGGCTCTTTTAATAACAGAGAACAAAGAGCTGGGCTGAGTGTTAGTGCATTTACGGAAGACACAATAACAGATACAACTATGGTTATGGCGAATTGCTGATAAAGCAAACCCGTAATTCCGGCCATTCCGGCAACAGGGATAAATACTGCAATCAATACCAGTGTAGTGGCAATTACCGGTGCTGTTACTTTTCGCATCGCATTCAATGTGGCTTCTTTGCTATTCATACCTTTGGCTATGTTTACCTGTACTGCCTCAACAACCACAATGGCATCATCCACTACAATTCCAATAGCCAGAACGAGACCTAGTAAGGATAACACATTAATAGTAAAACCTAATGCAGGAAAGAACATAAATGCACCAATAAGTGATACAGGAATTGCCAGGGTAGGAATAAGCGTAGCCCGCCAGTCTTGAATAAATATAAAAACTACTAAAATAACCAGGAATAAAGCAATTATTAATGTTATTACGATATCTTCTATCCCTGCAGTAATAGGTGCAGTAGAGTCCAAAGAAACATCATATTTTATACTTTCAGGGAAGTTCTTTTTGAGTACTTCCATCTCGCTTATTATGTTTTGTGCAAGTTCAACAGCGTTTGATCCTGGTGCCTGGTATAATGCTACAATGGCTGCTGTTTCCCCATTGAGTCTTGGGATCATATTATAAGTTTCCACCCCTAAGTTAATAGTAGCTACATCTTTTAACTTTATTTGGGAACCATCGGATTGTGTTCTGACTACAATTTCGCCAAACGCTTCCGGAGAATTAAACCGCTCAGGTAAACGGACTGTATAGGTAAACTCAGTACCCGGTGGAGCAGGTTCGGCGCCAAACTTACCGCCTGGTACAATCAGGTTTTGTTCGTTAATGGCATTAATGATTTCAGATACTGTGAGTCCCAGTTGCGAAAGCCTGTCTGGTTTTACCCAAATACGCATAGAATAATCTGAGGCACCTAGTACATTTACACGGCCAATTCCTTTAACCCGGGCTAATTGGTCCTTGATGTTAATAAGGGCATAGTTTCCCAAAAAATCCTGATCATATCTTCCGTCAGAAGTTAGAGTAACCAACATTAACAAACTGGGAAGGGATTTCTCGGTAGTGACGCCATATTTTTTAACTGATTCTGGTAATTTTGCTGTAGCTGCAGAAACCCGGTTCTGAGCCAAGACGGTATTCATGTCCGGATCAGTTCCAACATCAAAAGAGATATCAATTACCATGGTTCCATCATTAGAATTGGTGGATTTCATGTAAATCATGTTGTCTACACCATTGATTTGCTGCTCCAAAGGTGTTGCCATGGATTCTTCAACATTTAAGGCATTGGCCCCGGTATAAGTTCCTCTAACCTGGACTATAGGAGGCGTTAGATTAGGGTATTGCTCAATAGGTAACCCTATCATCGAAACAGCTCCAACAATAACTATTACAATAGCAATTACCATTGCTACTATCGGGCGCTGTACGAAAAAATTTCCTTTATTTTCAGCCATAATATCTTTTATTCCTGGATTGTTTGACTTTCAAATTCAGTAATAACTGGTTTTATTTCCATTCCTTCCGAAATTCTCTGAAGTCCTTCAAGAACAACTTTGTCATCTGATTTCAGTCCTTCATTTATCAGCCACAGATCCCCGATACGTGATCCGGTTTTAATCTGTCGTGATTCCACTTTGTTTTCAGAATTTACAACATATACTGAATGTTGTCCCTGCAATTCCATCACACATCGTTGGGGTATCAACAATCCTCCTTGAATAGTTCTCGTTTTAACCTTAACTTTGGCATAAAGCCCCGGCCGCAATATGAAATCGGGATTAGGAAAACTAGCCTGGACAAGAATAGAACCTGTTGAAGCATCTATTCCACGGTCAATAAAATCAACCTTACCTTTATGCATATAGGTTTTTCCATCTGACAAAATGAGTTCCAAACTTATTTTTTCTTCTTCTTTAAGTGTACCTTTTGTTCCTCCTTCTTTTAGTTCTTTAAGATATTCACGTGACAGAAAAAGATAATCCGACTCTGTTAAAAAGAATGTTACCCGCACAATATCAGTTTTAGAAACTACATTTAAAATAACCGGATTGGGTTCGCGGCCCACAAAATCACCTTCCCTGGCAAGAGTCTTACCAATGATGCCATTAATGGGTGAGGATATGCGTGTGTAACCAAGTTCAATTTCTGTTGAACGCAGGTTTGCCTTTGCAGCATTTACTGCTGAAATGTTTGCATCGTATTCTGCTTGTTTAGCATCCAGGTCACTTTGACTTATTGCGTTCACCTCCGCAAGAGGTTTATAGCGCTCAAGGTCACTTTTAGCTTTAACCAGCATTGTTTTTGCTTCAGCCAGATTGCTTTTCTGAGAATTTACTTTTGCTTCAAAAGGAAGTGGATCAATAGTATATAAGAGCTGGCCCTTGGTTACTTTTAATCCTTCATTGAAATGAATTCCTTCGAGGAAGCCTTCCACCCTGGCTCGGATGGGAATATCTTTTTCGCCATAAACCTGGCCAACATACTCATTAAAAAGGGGTACGTCTTTTTGGATGATCTCCACAACAGGGATCTCCATTGGTGGGACTTTTGCAGGTGCAATATCTCTACATGAAGTCAGGAGAAGTAAAATAAAAATTATAAAAAAATGAGATAAATAATGCCGTGTTTTAATTATTATCATGATTTTTAAATTTATTCAAATATTTGTTTAGCGTGTTCCTTTGTCTTTACTTTTGTAATAATATTTTCAATAATTCCTTCTTCCGAGATTACAAATGTGGTTCTGTGAACACCTTCATAAGTTCTTCCATACATTTTCTTTTCTCCCCAAACACCGTAATCATTTAAAATAATGTGTTCAGTGTCGGATATTAAATCAAAAGGAAGTTGTTTATTTTCAATAAATTTCTGATGTGACTTTTCACTGTCAGGGCTAACACCTATTACTTCAAATCCCTTTTCTTTTATGTCACTGTAATTATCCCTGAGATTGCAAGCTTCCGCAGTACAGCCGGGTGTGTTGTCTTTGGGATAGAAGAATAAAATTATTTTTCTTCCTCTGTACTTTTCAAGATTTACCTGATTGCCATTTTGATCCTTTGCTGAGATATTTGGAGCTTTATCCCCAACTTTCAAATGTATCATTATCTATTAATAATTTTCTTCCATCACTTCAAAATGTGCTTTTGGGTGGTCACATGCAGGGCATACTTCCAATGCTGTGGTTCCTTCATGTACATATCCACAATTCCTGCATTTCCACTTAACTACTCCGTCTTTCTCAAAAACTTTTCCTTCTTCCACATTCTTTAGTAGTTTCAGATACCTCTCCTCATGTTCTTTTTCAACTTTGGCAATCAGGTTAAATGCAGCCGCTACTTTCGGGAACCCTTCTTCTTTCGCAATTCTGGCAAATTCAGGATAAAGCTCAGTCCATTCTTCATTTTCACCCATAGCTGCAGCTTTAAGATTTTCAGCTGTTGTACCAATCTTTCCTGCAGGGTATGTAGCAGTTATTTCAACATCTCGTCCATCAAGAAACCTGAAAAACTTTTTTGCATGTTGTTGTTCATTAAGAGCTGTTTCAGCGAATATTGCTGCTATTTGCTCATAACCTTCTTTTTTTGCCTGTTTGGCAAAGTAATCATATCTCATTCTTGCCTGAGATTCTCCGGCAAAAGCCTTCAGTAAATTTTGTTCTGTTCTGGTTCCTTCCATATTAATGCTATTTATAAATTACTAATTACTAATTACTAATTACTGTCTACTGTCTACTGTCTACTAATATTATTCTGGTATAAAATTACTTCTTTTCGATTGTATTTCCAAAAAAAGAATATTATTAACTTATCAGTCCCCAGTTTTTCCTGGTTTTATTGTAAAATTTTAAATAATTTGCCAGTCTGATATTTTTTGGTTCTCTTAAGTCGGGATCTTCTTTTAGGATTTCTTTGGCCAGATTTCTGGAATATTTCAGTATCTTTTCATCTTTAACAATATCTGCCAGTTTCAGATCTAAAATGCCACTTTGCTGTGTGCCTTGCATATCTCCGGGCCCTCGTAGCTTAAGGTCAACATCAGCGATTTCAAAACCATCTGTAGTTTTAACCATGGTATCAATTCTTTTTTTCCCATCGGAAGTTAACTTAAAACTAGTCATCAAAAGACAATATGATTGATCTGAACCTCTTCCAACTCTTCCTCGTAATTGGTGTAGTTGTGATAGTCCAAAACGTTCAGCATTTTCAATTATCATAACAGAAGCATTAGGGATATCTACACCAACCTCGATAACAGTAGTAGCAACCATAATTTGAGTTTGTTTTTTCAGGAATCTCTGCATTTCAAACTCTTTATCAGCTGATTTCATTTGTCCGTGAACAATACTGACTGCATATTCCGGCAAAGGGAATTCCCTGACAATACTTTCATAGCCATCCATCAGATCTTTCATGTCAAGTTTCTGAGATTCATTTATCAGAGGATATACAATATAAACCTGTTGACTATTTTGTATTTGCTTTCTGATAAACCCAAAAACTTTAAGGCGGTCTTTGTCATAAAAATGATATGTTTTGATTGACTTTCTTCCGGGTGGGAGTTCATCTATCACGGAGTAATCAAGATCACCATACACAGTCATTGCAAGTGTACGGGGAATAGGTGTGGCAGTCATTACCAGTACATGTGGAGGAATCTTATTTTTTGCCCATAGCTTTGCTCTTTGTGCTACACCAAACCTGTGTTGTTCATCAATCACAACAAAGCCAAGATTTTTAAATTTAACAGATTCTTCAATCAAGGCGTGTGTCCCAATGAGTATTTGAAGCTTCCCGTTTTCCAGGGTTTCGTGAATAAGTTTTCTGCCGGCAGCTTTAGTGGAACCTGTTAGCAGGTTTATTTCAACATTGAGGCCATCAAGCATTTTACTGATAGTTGAATAATGCTGATTTGCTAGTATTTCCGTTGGAGCCATCAAACATGTCTGGTAGCCATTATCCAGGGCAATAAGTATCGACATTACCGCAACCATAGTTTTTCCACTCCCCACATCCCCCTGTAATAAACGATTCATTTGCTGGCCTTGCCCAACATCAACTCTAATTTCTTTAATTACCCGTTTTTGAGCTGAGGTTAATTCAAATGGTAGTTTTTTATGATAAAAATCATTCAGATAGTTCCCAACTACAGTAAATTTATGTCCTTTGATGTTTTGTGACCTGATCGTTTTTTGCTTCAGCAATTGTAGTTGAAGAAAAAAGAGCTCTTCAAATTTTAGCCTTGCCAGGGCTTTTTTCAAAATATACGGATCGGAGGGAACATGAATATTTATTAGTGCCTCCTCATGTGATAGCAAAGCAAGTTTATTAATGATATAATCAGGCATGTTCTCCTGTAAACTATTACCCGCTTTTGAAACAAGAGTTTTTATTATTCTTGATATTCCTTTGCTGTCAAGGCCTTTTGTTTTAAGTTTCTCGCCTGAATTATATACAGCCTGAAGGCTGCCGGATATTTCTTTATTTTCATCTGCTACTTCTTCTACTTCGGGATGAACAATATTAAACTCTCTATTAAATAAACTGGCCTGACCAAATACAATATATTCAGTATTTGGATGGAACTTATTGATGTACCATTTTATCCCTTTGAACCAAACAAGTTTTATTTTACCGGTATTGTCAGTGAAATCAGCAGTTAGTCGGGTAGGACGATGCTTACCAATTGCTTTAACGTTGGTAATTTTACCTTTTAACTGCACATAAGGAAGATCTTCATGTATTTCTTTAACCTTATAGAATTTACTTTTATCTACATAGCGAAATGGATAGATCAGCAATAAATCATAGAAAGTAAAAACACCAAGTTCTTTTTTAAGTAATTCTGCACGTTTAGGGCCTACTCCTTTAAGGTATTCAATCGATGTTTCTAAAAAGGTATGTGACATTTACGCGAAGATTGTTTCAGTAACAAATGTAATAAAATCCAGCAGGATAAGCAAAAAAAAACTCCTCTTGTTCGGAGGAGTTTTTTTAATAGTATTTCTTTATAATTAATATTCCCAAAGGTCATGTTCGAATTTAAAAAGATCATTTTTAACTCTTTCAGCTTCGAGCAATGCATCGAGGCCCATTGCATAATCTACGATTTTTCTGTCATAAACATTTTGTTCTTTATAAACATAGCTTCCAAACATTCTTTTCCAGAAAACATCATCATATGTTCTTCTTTCTGCATCATTAAATCTGTTAAATACTTCATTCTTTGCAAATATTGGTCTTGCTTCAGGGAAGTAAATCCAGAATAAAGGTTTATATCCTCTGAAGATACCATCTTCGTCAAAATCATCCTTAACAGGGCATAGACCAAGAATTCTGACATCCATTTGGGATCTTTGTTTATCAACAAACCAATCTTCCTTAATTCTTATCCTTTTCACATCCATAACATTAAACTCGATATGAATTACTGTATCATACCAATCGTAAGGAGGATAGAATCTTTGCAATGTCGTTGAATCATATCGATCCAGTTTAGCCATGATCTCCTCATAAGTAAGAGGAACAAGGAATTCATCAGTTGGCGTATTAGGGTCATAAGCTGTTATTGCTCCTTCTTTTAAAGCGTCCATCATTATGGTCATTAAGTTTTTCCAGCCATTATGAGGAAATTCAGGATAATAGAATGGTTGATTTATCTTTTCTCTAAGATCGATAACACGCCAAATTCTTTTCGACCACATAACGTCTGCTTCACGCAGAGATGAATAGGGAATTGCTTTTCTTTCAACAGTATGGATCTTGTCGAACACACCGTCACGTGGAGGAGAGTCCATAACCTGTGAAAAGGCATTAATCCCGCCCCCAAGCATTAAGCCCAGAAATGATAATATGATGATCAGTTTTTTCATAGAACCTCCATTAATTAATGATATTATTGTATTGTAAGACTGATAGTAGCTAATTTTCTGTTACCATCAGGACCTTTTGCATATATATTTTCAAGCCAAACCTTTGTTCCTCTTTTTGCTGTTTGGAGAAAATTTTTCATTTTATCATTCAGCCTGTTTCCCTTAGTTAGCTCCTCAAACACATCGCCACTCCTAATAGAAACAAAAGTAAATGATGTTATTATAAAGTCTAATTGAAATTCAAAGTCTGCGGGCATTTGTGGAATAATTGCACCGGCAGCCAGCATGGCACCTTTACTGATATTACCACCATCAGTATTAGCAATTTTGGCGATAGGGTCTGGTACTCTTTTTACACGAAACTCTTGACTACCCATTGCCTTAAGATTATTACCACTTCCTGCTGAAACACTTATTACGGCTTTCTTTGCAGATGTTGGCATAGTAACATTCCAACCACCTTCAGAGCTTCTTGAAAGAGTTCCAGTAGAAATACTGGGTCTTATCAATTCAGTAGCCATACCGGGAACAGAGATAGAAACTGGGTTATCAACACCAATATAAAACACATTCATCTTTGTTGCAGAAACTGTAAGTGATGGTTTTGCAACAATATATTCATCTTTAAAATAGTAGGAATTGGTTTCACCTGATGGTGTTTTAACCCTGATAACACCGGCATATTTCTTTGTGCCTTCAGAACTAGCAGGAAGAACAAGGTGTACGAGACCGTCAATTCCATCAATGGTTTTGGCATTTCCGATATTGGCAGAAGTAATAGTATCAGCACCTTCAAGTATAAGTACTTCCGGGGTAGTTTTTGTGTCATATGCTGCTACAAGTATTTCAGCTTTATATTCTTCACCAAGAAAGACATACCTGCTTTCCGGGATAACTTTTGAATCAATTTCATCAAATTTAAAATCTTCAGCACTAACCGAGCGGTACAAAATACTTATCACATCAAATTGCGCATTATGTATTTCTGCAATAATTTTGTTAAGGATGGTGATATTAGCTGCAAGAATTGTGTGGTAGAAGTTATACATCTCCCAGTTTTTTACTCTTTGTCCGTCGGCATTATAATAAGCATCATCAGTAATAAGGCCAAGTTTCCTACTGTTTTCAGATTCACCTATGATCTCGAGCATTTGTAAACGATACTCATCTATTTTATCCCTAAGTACTTTTGATTCACCGGCAGATCCATCCTGGGAGTTTCCGATAAGATAGTTTGTTGCCTGATCATATTTATCCTTGGATTTAACTTCTTTAAGATTGAGTTTTAATACCAATATAGAATCCCTTGCATTTGCAGGGTCTGGAACATATGTTTTAATATAAGATTTTTCTAGAGTCTTGAGAGAGTCGGTATGTTCACAATCAGCAATCAGTCCAAACTTTACCCTTTCAACATAGTTGATCATATTTTTGGTTAACAAAGCTGCTTTTTGAGCATCCTTCCAGTAAGGGCCAACTTTGTTTTGATTCAGGTCGTATTGTTGTTTAAATTTGGCAAGTGATGCTTCGTTTTTAGATGAAAAGTTAGTATTTGTAGTTACAATGCTTTCATTCACCACAAGGAAAGCTTCTAATATCTCTTTAGAAACATTAAGTGCCAAAAGAGCGGTCAAAACAAGATACATCATTGCAATCATTTTTTGCCGCGGGGTTTCCTTATATCCAGCCATAAAAATCTATGTATTATAAAATTATATTTTGTAAAAGAAATTAAAAATTAAACATTAGTATTAGCGCTCATTGCAGTTAGCATATTTCCATAAACAGTATTTAGGGCAGCTACTTTTTCAGTTAATACGCCTAAACTTTCTTTAAATTTCTCTGTATTTTCAGCAGAGTCATTAAGTTTCATCATGAATTGCTCAATACTCTCATGTAATCGGGATGTTGATTCAACATTTTCATTTGAGTTTTGTAACTGCAATTCATATACTGCATTAAGGCTGGCCAGATTATTGGATATTTTCTGTAGTTGTTCATTATATGACTTTCCATCAACAGCATCTAAATCCAATGATTCAACTGATTTTGAAAGGATATCTGCAGATTCAGTATATTTGGCAGAAAGCATGTTTGCTGAATTGATAGCATTTTTAACACTTTCAGTAAATTCATCAGTAACTGCAACATCAGCTTTGAATGTTTCGCTAGCCTGAGCATATACATTTGAAAGTGAAGATGCTGATTGTGCTGCTTCTTTAATATTATTAAAATATTCTTCAGAGGCATTAATATCTTGATTTAGTGATTCTGAGGTTCTTTTGTAGGACTCTGACAGTTCGCCGGCAGAATCTGAAGCACTTTTGATGTTATCAACATATTCGTTTGTTGCCACCCCGGCATTTGAAATATCAGCTAGGTTTGAAGTGTTTTCACTCAAGTTTCGAAGCCCCTCCCCAAGACTGTCTATCAAATCCGGACCAATTTTTGCTTCCTCCAGCATATGGTCTAATTTCTGAGTCTCATTGCCTCTAAGTTGTTGCTCTTCTACGTCAAGCCCGTGATAAATACCAGCTAATTCCGGATAAACCAAACTCCAGTCAGGTTCAACATGTGGAGGTTCAAAAGCAGAGAAAAAGAATATTGCTGCTTCCGTACCTAATCCAGCGATAAGCATTGCATTTGCACCTGTATAGTGATTGATTTTAAAAAGTGCTCCAAGAATTACAACAGAGGCTCCCCAACCATACAGTTTTGCCATAAAACCTCTAAATCCCCGTGTTCTTACTAAATTATTAATACCCATAATAAAAATGTTATTTTACTTGTTAATAAATGATTTTAATGATTAATATTATAATTGCTTAGTTATAAACATTTGATGCATTAGCGGGGTTATCGTCCCGTTGTCTGCCCAGATAAGTTTGAACGCACCTAAAACCGATATAACATTTTGCAGTATCCTGATATTCATATGTACGTGAAGAAACCTGCATATAGTAACCGAAATCTTTCCATGACCCTCCACGGAGAACTTTTCTTTTTAAAACAGGTGGATCTGAATCTTTAGCGTTATATTGGTAGTGCATGTTCATGTCCCATGTAAAGTTATATGCTGATTCATCAAAGGCATCACTTGTCCATTCTGCGACATTTCCAGCCATATCGTATAAGCCAAAGTCGTTTGGAGCGTAATGAGCAACAATCACACTTTGCAGGCCGCCATCATCAACATAATCTCCCCTGTTAGGTTTGTAATTACCAAGAAAACATCCTTCAGTATTTCTGATATATGGACCACCCCAAGGATAAGGACTTAATTCAAGGCCACCTCTGGCTGCCCATTCCCATTCAGACTCAGTAGGTAAACGAAAATCATTTACAGTGGTTTCTTCACCTGCTTTGAGGTATGAATCAAGCAATCGTGATCTCCAGATGCAAAACGCCTGGGCTTGTTTCCAGTTGACTCCAACAACAGGATAGTGATCATAAGCCGGATGCCAGAAATATTTATCTGTCATAGGCTCATTAAATGAATATGTGTAATCGTGTATCCAGGCTAAAGTATCAGGGTAAACATTAATGACTTCTTTGCGGATATAAACAGACCTGTCTCTTAAACCTTGTGGGCGGTTTGCAAGACTACCTGCTTCAGGGTTTCCATCAGAAAATTCCTTAGCTGCTGCAGCTTTCAGATCAATCCAATAATATTCAAAATTCAGTTTTCTTGTATCAAGTTCTTTCCTGCGGTAAAATCTTTCATGTTCAGGTAAGAATAATTCATCCAGAACTTCTTTTTCTTCTTCACCTTCCCAGTCGATGTCGACATCCCATGCAAGATATGGGGGGTCAATTGGTTCTCCCCAATAATCTTCTTCAATAAGATAATCTTCCGGAAAAAGATCACCTAAGAGAAGTCGTGCAAGAGAATCCCTAACCCAATAAACAAATTGTCTGTATTCATTATTGGTTATTTCTGTTTCATCCATATAAAAAGCTGCCAATGAAACAGTTTTGGGCTGATAAACCTGAGAATATGGTACATCCTGATCTCCAGAGCCCATTGTGTAACTTCCCAGAGGGATAAAAACCATGCCAAACGGATCAGGTTGGAAGAACACATCTCTACCCTGTACTCCTATAAGCTCACCATTTCCTGAGTTACCACAACTACCAAGGAAAAGTAGTACTGCTAAATATAAAAACAATTTTTTCATATTTACTCCTGATTTTATAATAAATATTTTTTCACTGTATTATAACAAAAAACCAAATATTAATTATTTATAAGAATCTTGTGTTTTTATAACTTCTACGTGGTTTTTCAATTTCAATTTTAAAGCAATAACCAATCATGATCTCATGACTACCGCTACTACGTCCTTGACGACCAAGAGCTGATGTAGTTATATCATAGGAGTATCCTATGTTCATGTTCATGTAATTCATGCCAATAATTATTGACACAGCATCCTGAACCCTATAGTTAACGCCTCCCCAAAACTTATTATTGTATTTTCCCATAGCTGTGACATCATATTGAGCTGATACTCCATCAGTTTTAATAAGCACAGAAGGAATAATTTCCAGGGAAGGAAAACTAGGCAAAACGTACTGATAGCCTCCTGTTAAGAAAAAATGAGTTTTTAATTTTTGTTCTATTGAGCCAATTGCTCCACTTGCTTGTGAAAGTTGTGAAGCAGATAGTCCTACATAATATTGATTAGGCACCTTATAAAAAACACCTGCAGAAAAATCGATTAACATCGCTGTTTCTTTACTGGTGCTTATCAATAGAGGGTCATTATCTTCAAGTGGCCTGAACTTTGAGAAATCAATAGATTTATTTAAAAATCCGGCCTGTACTCCAGCCGACATTTCACCGTCTGCTATATTAAAACGATATGCATAAGATAATTTTACACCAATATTATTTTCATAGCCCAATTTATCATTATAAATAGTGATTCCTGCCCCGCCATGCAAAACACGAATAGGAGCATCCAATGAAAATAAAAAGGTTTGTGGTGAAACATTTTCACCTTCCATGTCTTCAAAACCCATCCATTGCTGCCTTGCAAGACCTGTAGCACAGATTGCACCTTTGCTTCCCGCAAAAGCAGGATTGATAGAAAGATTATTGAACATATACTGTGTAAACTGAGCTTCTTGTTGAGAAAAAACAGCTGAGAAAGTTAGTAATAGTGTTATTATTACACCTATAGTTCTTTTCATTATATAATTCATCTTGTTGTATTTCCAGTAAAAGGGGATAAAGTAACAACAATTATTTTATATTAACAAATGTCAGTTAATAAAAATAAAATGTTACGATAAATACAAAAATAAATAAAACAAATTATACCCTTATTTGAAAAAAAAGTTTCAAACCAAACGTATAACATGCAAAATTAGTTTTATTTTTTATTTATACATTGTTTTTCTTGTTTTTTTACATATAATCTTGAATATGAGTAAATCTTAAGAAAGTTTTTTGCTGCTGATAGATATCGGGTTTAGTGTTTGTAATTGGTTATTTTTTTTAATTCTAAAATACTTAGTTTATAAATCGACTTTAGGCTATTTAGTTAAAAATATGCCCTAAGTTGTACACTTCCAATATGAACAGTTTTTATATCAGGTGATTTTCGCCCGTTGTAAACAAGATTGAGTTGGAGGTATTTTGAAAGATTCCTCTGATATGCAATATTCCAGGATGCGTTGTTTCCTGTCCTGTATCCTTCCAGCATTTCATATGCAAGGGAAGTATTATCTTCTGCATTATAAGAAATATTTAAGAAATCTACACTGAGTTGAAAGTTCCCTTTATTAAGCACTTTGTAATTTATAAGCACTCCAAGTTTCTGACTAAATGATTGTTCATTTAGTATTGTATCATCAGATCCGGATAATTCATTTGTCTTGATTTTGTAATTATATAAAACATCAATAATAACCAAACTATTAGGCTGCCATCTGATTTTTGGCTGAATTTCATGCTTATGAATATCATAATTTCTGGAGCTGAAAAATTCTGATGTACTTATATTATTTCCATTTGTGTAATCCAGAAAAAAGCTTGAAATGTTGTTAATTTTCCATCGTAAATTAGTTAGTATGGTTTTTAACAACCTTGCATCAAAACCATTAACCAGTAAGACTTTATTGCTATTGTTTTGGAAACTAATGTCGATACCAAATTTTGGATTGTTTTTATTAAAAGAAAGAGTGTTTCGGAATGAAGAACTTAACGAAATAAGAACGCTATCAGAAAATTTCTTTTCACTTATGAATGGGTTAAATCTAATTGAGGGATCATCTGAGATTGTTTTGTGTTCAACCTGGTATACAGTCTGATTGGAAAATCGTGCTACAGCCTTCAAAAAACCGGAAGAATTCTTGATTATTGCGGCAGGCCGGATGTTTAGGCTATTACTATACTGATTGAAAAATGTTTTTATATAATCGTCAGTAGGTAAATTAATTCTTATATAATTAGCCTGATCCTTAAACTTAGCTATTTCAAATTCATTAAGTTGTTGTATCCCGTCATCGTTATAATCTGTCCATGTGTATATTCCTTCCCCATCAGGTACTTTCAGATATGAAAATTCCTTTTTTAGTTCCATACCGGATCCAATTTCATAAAAGAAGTTAAAACGTATAAAACCTTTAAGCTGCCTGGTAAAATATTCGATTCGCCCAACAACATTATTATCGGCTTTCTGATCAGTAAGCGCTGTATTCAATATCTTTAATTTTCTGTAGGTCCCATTAAGAATTATTCGGTTATCGGCTTTTTGTAAAAACTTCATTGAAAATCCTATTTCTTCAGCAATGCTTGTTTTTTTTAGCTCATTCAAAGAAGCTGCTTTATCGGATCGTTGCTTGTAAAAACCCATGTATTTGTTTTTAGACGTATCAGGGTTAGAGATAAAAACTTCAAATTCATTGAAACTGTAACTGTTTGGCATTAAAGTGTCGTAACTATTTGTTTTGAATATATTATGTTCCTGCTCATTCCTAAGGCCCAGTCTTAAAATGCCAAGAGTTTTTGAAAACATGGCACTACTTCTTAAAAACCTGGTGTTATTTTCAGTATCTCTGGAATTTAACAGGCTTCCATCTAGGCTGAACTGATATCCTTTTTTTGAAAATGAGGTGTTGAGATTGCTTTTATAGGCGTTGTACAGGCTTCCATTTTGAAATAATTGAAGACTGTAATTTGTAAAACCAATATCCGGGTGTTTTAATAAAAATGAAAGCATGGAAATATGCTCATCCGCAATGCTTTTATCTGTTGTGATATTCCAGTTCCTTTTAAATTCAACAGAACGGTATGGTTCAATTGGATTGAAATTTTTACTTATCCATTCATAATCTAACCTGGTAATTAACGACCAGATTTTTTTTGTGCCCGGATTTTTTGACAAGTTTATTTTATGAAAAAACTGTGTTTTAATTCCATGTCCGGTATTATTTTCATTATCAATTTTAGAAAATGTATTAATGTCATGATTACTCAATGCAAATTCAAACAGAACTTTGGTTCGCTCGGAAAAAGAGTATTCAGCCGATATGTTTAGCATTTGGCTTTTCCCGGGAGTTATCAATAAGCTTATAGGTTCATAATTTCCCTGGGGGATACTATCAATAGGTGCCACCCATTTATAGACTCTTCCGTTCACGGAACTGTTTTCCTGTATGTAATTTCCCTTATTATTCCCAAGCAAAGTAAATCCAACACGATAAACTGCATTGCTATCAAGAGTTTCCGGGTAAACAAAAATTGAATCATAGTATTGATTGTCAGCAATAGTATCTTTTAGTAAGTATAATACTTCATCAGTTGAAAAACCAACACTGTCAATTCTTTGAATATATGCATCATTAACACTATCACCAATTTGACTAAGAAAGTATTTCTGATCAGCAGTCAGATCTTGTTGCAATGATTGGTTTTTTAAGTCTTGTTGAGAAAAGAAGTTAAATCCTATTTTTAAATTATTTTGTTTTTTAGAACCTGTATTTGTTTCGAATTCGCTTCCTGCAAAAAATAATGAACGTGCATAATTTTTGTCTGAATATTCAAATTCAACAATTATCCTTTTATCTTTAGTAATTAAGATTTCCGGTGTAAAAATAATTTCAGCAGTATTATAGTCGATAATATAATCATTTTCCTGTCCACGTGTTAATAATTGCCCATCTATAAAAACTTTCTCTGTCCCTGCTAGCACAATAATATATAATTCGTTTTCATTTCCTCTTAGTCGATATGGCCCCTGATTTCCTTCAATTCCCTGAATATTATTTCTTGCAAATTTTCCTTTTGATAAAGCAGCTGCTGCATGTAAATTCATTATTCCACGGGATTTGGTATTTAGGTTGAATTTGGTCTGGAAGTCTCCTCCCTGAACTTTTTTAAAGAAATTCATGAAATAGCTTCGTGGCCTGTTAAGTTCAAAATCACCTGCAATAAGTTTTGAATTTTTTCCTGACAGTTGAATAAAAACTTTATCAAAGTCCTGTATGTACTGAGTGTTTCCATAAGGTTGTATTGGCATGTTATTGTCAGTGATTGCAGCAAGGATCTCAACTTCTTTGCTTAGCTTACCTGATAATTGCAGATTAAGATTTGAATTAACAACTACATCTTGATTATTTCCAAAATTGATCCCGCGTGAAATACTACCACTTTTATTTAAACCATCGAATTCGAATAACTCAGGAGACTTCTTTTCTGGACTAAACTTAAAAGGGTTATAGGATCCTGACCCATCAGGTACAATAATTGCCTTGTTCTTATTATAGTACTGTTTCGAAAAATCATAAGGAAAGTATCTGTAACAAATAGTATATGTTTTATCAGTCAAAGCTGAGATATCTTTAAAGTATAATTTTGAGCCTGGAAAGTCAATACTGAAAAGGCTATCACCCAGATAACTACCATTGGAGTTTTTAATATAAAAGCTACCTGGAATAATACTCAGAGTATCAATGCTGATAGTGTCGGAAGAAATGTTAATATTCCGACAGCGCAGGTTATTCAGATCCTGAGCCTGTGTAAGGACAGCAAATAAAATAAAACCCAAAGCATATGACAGGCTCAGTTTTTTCAAATCCGGGAATGATTAAGATGCTAAAATAAATAATTATGATCAGAACATCAAGATGGTTTTTCAACAATATTACTATGAACGACAAATGGTTGTTATAATTATTGACAATAAATTTGCAGGGACCATGAAAATTAATTTTAAATTATTATTGGATTTGGAAATTTTTTTTACTTTTGCCGGCCTTTAATGAGTGATATTTGATTGATGTTGTGGTTAAGGGGTTTATTATAAGCAGTTTAAGTTATTATTTTTATAGATAGATAAAGGAGGAGTTATGACTTTTATACCAAAAGACAAATTATTTTCAAAGCGATGGTTTATTTCATATAGCAAAATAATTATTGGATCATTTATTTTGGCTGCCGGTTTTGTGTTTTTCATTTCACCATATACAATAGTTCCTGGAGGTGTTTATGGGATAGCCATTGTAATTCATTCTATTACAAAAGAGATGTTTTCATTTGCTCCGGAAGGACTTCCGATAGGTTTAACAGGATTAATACTGAATATTCCTTTAACAATTATAGGAATTAAGGTTTTGGGACCTCGTTTTGGATTCAAAACAGTTTTAGGCTTTGTTTTAACATCAGTTTTTATGGATGGTCTGACTTATTTCTATGGAGATGCCCCCCTGGTCATGGATGATGCTTTGTTATCTTCTGTTTTTGGTGGTGTTTTGTTAGGATTAGGTCTTGGCTTAATTTTTAAATCCAAAGCAACGTCAGGAGGATCTGATATAATTGCAATGATCATTAGTAAATATACAAAATTGCCATTGGGTCAGTTAATGATTTACGTTGATTCTGTTATTGTGCTGGTAGGTTTAATAGCCTTCCAGGACTGGAAAATTCCTCTTTATTCATGGATCGTTATTTTTATAACAGGGAAGGTTATTGATGTTGTGATTGAAGGGATTAGTTATGACAAGTCTTTAATGATTATTTCAAAAAAGCATAATGAAATACGCGATAAAATTATTAATGACCTGAACAGGGGTGGGACATATTTACAGGGAAAGGGGATGTACGACAATTCAGACAAGCCTGTAATATTTACTGTTGTTAACCGTAGGGAACTTGCAATATTGGAATCTTATATTCATGAAATTGATCCGGATGCATTTTTAACAGTTCACAATGCTAATGAGATTATTGGAGAAGGTTTCAAGTCGTTGAAAGAAAAGGTTGAATCATAACAAAGCGAATTTCTGTGTTCATCGAAGCATCTTCGCTTCGATGCAAAATACATGGCGAAGCGTGGACGCTTCGCCAAACAGGGGATCACAGTCTTCGTTTTGTATCAACAAATAACTTTTTCTGAATATTTACTTAAACAGCTTAAGGATATCATTTGCATTTGCAAATATCAGCAGTGAGAATAATAAAATCATTCCTACTACCTGTGCATATTCCATGAATTTATCTCCCGGTTTTCTTCTGGTAATTATTTCATAAAAAAGGAACATAACATGGCCACCATCAAGAGCAGGAATAGGGAGCACATTTAATATTGCAAGCATAATTGAAAGGAAGGCTGTTAAACTCCAGAATGCATGCCAGTCCCATATTGGAGGGAAAATATCTGCGATAGAGATAAACCCACCAACTGATTCGTAAGCTTTAACCTCGGGAGAGAATAAAAGTCTTAGTTGTTTAAAATAGTTGTTAATTCCTTTAACAGCTTTTTTTATACCAGCCGGAAATGCTTGTACTATTGAGTAATCTTTCTTTTTAAAAGTAAAATAATTATCAAGGGATTTTCCGTGTATGCCAACAAGTCCGTTTTCTCCAACGCTTACATTTTTTCTAAGTGTGTCGATATCTCTGATGATAACCATAGAAATTTCTTCACCTTTATGCTGAAGGATTTCAGCTCTGAACTCATCAAAAAAGACAGTGTTAACGTCATTAATACCAATGATTTTATCATCTATCATAATTCCTGCATCTCTGGCCGGAGAGTTTTTCGAGAACTTCTCAACCTCAAAAGGGAATCGGATACCAATAAAATCAGCTGATTTTTTTTTGATAAGTTTTCCAATAAATTCAGGAGGAATATTTATTTCCTGTTCTGATTCTTCTCGAATGATCTGTATTGTTTTAATATCATCGAGAATTATCTTGGCTGGGATTTCTCTAAATACTTCTACAGCTTCACCATCTATAGAAATAATTTTATCCCCGTTACGTAACCCGGCTTCCATTGCAAGCGAATCACAGGTAATGCCATACTTTACTTCTTTGGTTGGAAGATATTCTTCACCCCAGAAAAAAAGCATAAAAATATAAATAAAAACGGCAAGAATAACATTAACAATAACTCCACCAAGCATTATTATAAGTCTTTGCCAGGCAGGCTTAGAACGGAATTCCCAAGGCTGGGGCGGCTGTTTTAATTGTTCCTTGTCCATTGATTCATCAATCATACCGGATATTTTCACATATCCTCCGAGGGGTAGCCATCCGATTCCGTATAAAGTTTCACCTATTTTAAATTTCACTAAAGAAAACCAGGGATTAAAAAACAGGTAGAATTTCTCCACTCTTGTTTTGAATGCTTTTGCTGCAATAAAATGTCCAAATTCATGGAATATTACCAATATTGATAAACTCAGAATTAATTGTGAGGCTTTTATTAAAATTTCCATTTATGATCAAATTTTTTTAATAAGTTCTTCGGCTTTTTTTCTTGCTTCAGTGTTCGTGGATATTAGGTCTTCAAATGTTGGACTTTTAATAAATTCAACTGATTGCATACTTTTTTCTAGAATATATGGTATATCCAAAAAACCGATACGATCATTTAAAAAAGCGTCTACTGCGATTTCATTTGCTGCATTTAAGATGCAAGGCATACTTCCTCCATTTTGAAGAGCTTCATAAGCGAGTGCAAGATTACGAAATTTTTTTATATTGGGAGTTTCAAAACTCAGCTCGGGATAATCCAGGAAATTAAAACGCGGAAATTTTGTTTTTAACCTCTCCGGATATGACAGGGCATAAAGAATAGGTAACTTCATATCCGGCAGGCCCATCTGCGCTTTCATAGAACCATCTTTGAACTGGACTATTGAGTGTATTATTGATTGAGGGTGAATTATCACTTCGATTTGATCTGCTTGCAAGCCGAATAACCATTTGGCTTCAATTACTTCAAAACCTTTATTCATCAGGCTTGCGGAATCGATTGAAATTTTCTGCCCCATATCCCAGTTTGGATGAGCAAGTGCGTCTTCTTTTTTAGCACCTTTAAGGTAATTAATATCTTTCCCCAGAAAAGGTCCTCCTGAAGCAGTCAGGTAAATTTTTTCAACACTATTGCTATTCTCACCGATAAGGCATTGAAATATTGCAGAATGCTCTGAGTCAACAGGGTAGATTCTTACATGTTTCTCTTCTGCCATTTGCATAATGATCTCTCCGGCAACTACAATAGTTTCCTTGTTTGCCAGGGCAATATGCTTTCCGGCCTCAATGGCTGATATACTTGGTTTAAGACCGGCAAAACCAACAAGAGCTACAAGAACAATATCAATAGTGTCCATTTCTACTATTTGAGAAATAGATTCTTCTCCGGCAAATATCTTTATTCCTAAATCATTTAAGGCTTCAAATACCTGTAGATAATAATCTTCATTGCCAATTACTACAGCGTTTGGTTTAAATTCCCTGGCTTGTGAAATTAATAGTTTTATATTGTTTTGTGCAGTAAGGACTTCCAGCTCAAAAACATCAGAATGTTGCCTGATAACTTCAAGTGCTTGAATACCAATCGAGCCGGTAGATCCTAGTATTGCTATTCGTTTCTTCATTCTTTTAAAAGTCGGTGGGTGTTCCCAAATATAATGTTAAATAATTATTAGTTGTATGTTAAAAGTTACGTGTTATTAGCTTAGTTGTACTTTGTGCAATCCTTTGTGGTTAATCTTTTTTTACCACAATGTAACACAAAGTACATCACGAGGTAACACAAAGAAAACTATAATATTATCACAACTTGTGAATTATTCAGGTTAGGTGTTTAATTTAATTATTAGAAAGTTAAATAATCTCCTGGATTAATAGGTTTACCATTAAACCACAGTTCAAAATGCAGATGTGGCCCGGTGGATAATTCACCGCTTTCACCTATTATGGCTATAGGTTCACCTGCTTTAACAACGTTTCCTTCTTTTTTTAATAGTGAAGAATTATGCTTGTATACAGATATTAGATTTCGTTGATGTTGAATTCCGATTATATATCCTGTTTCCAGAGTCCAGTCGGCAAAGATTACAGTACCATCAAGAGTTGCCTTAATGGCATCATTTCTTTTTGCCACGATATCCACACCATAATGATTTTCAGCAGGGTTAAAATTATTGGTGATAATTCCTTTAAGTGGAGTAAAGAAATTAAAATTAGCTATTGATGTTACTTTTCCTTTGTACAATTCTTCAGGTTCATTATAATAGGCGATATTATATTGATCCTGGCTTTCCATTTCAGCTCTCAATAATGAATCTTCAACTGACCTCTCAAGTTTTATGCTGTCGTAATTGGCAGTCGATTCAGGTAATTCCGGCAAAGCTTCAACAATTTCTTTGCCCATAATAATATTTTTAATATTATGAATGTACAGGTCATTGACCCTACACGTTTGTTCCAGGGAATCAGCTCTAAGCTGTAAGTCGTAGATGTTTTTCTGTAAGCTTACATCAGTATACCCGGGGATATACTCACGCAGAGGTGTGAAAGCAATGATGTAAATAGTAAGAATAATTAAAAGTATCGCAATTGCTCCTGTAAAAACAAATACATTTAAGCGTGATAACCTGAATGATAATCTCTCTTCATAAGTTTCATCATTCATAATTACCAGACGGTATTTATTTCGAAGCTTATGAATCCACTTCTTCTTTTTATTTTTTTCTTCAACAGGCATCAATAGAGAATTTTATAATATCCGGGTGCAAAGATCGGAAAATATTGGATATAATTGTAAACGTTATTGGTATAATTTATTGCTTTAATGGCTAGGGCTGAGGCTGAGGTTAAGGTTTATAAGGAGATAAGTAGCTATGAGCCTCAGTCTTAGTATATGTGAGAGGCATTAAGAATATTAGATCAAAAACTTAGAACTTCATCTAATAACGATCATAAAGAAAATTGTTTACTAATTTATTTGGTTTTGAAAAAAATAAAATAATTTTGCACAATTATAGTTATTAGAACGGAAATGCTTTGGTTATTTATTATTTGATTAAAAATCAGTTTAATCAGAGCAAGTGAAATTAAAATAAAAGAATCACATTTATTCGAAAAAACTCATAGCACAACTTTTGATTTCAAGAAGACCTAAAAGAATATCCGGCATATTGGCCATACTTATTGCAGCTATTTTTGTTAATTCCTGCTCTACCAAGAAAAATACGTTCACAAGCAGGGCATATCATAATCTTACTTCTCATTATAATGCTTATTGGAATGGGAATGAAGCCTTAAAAGCAGGTGTGTTTGAATTGAGTAATATTACTGCTGATAATTATAATAAAGTCCTTCCGGTATATAATTATGGTACTAAAGCCGAAGCTCAGTCTGTTGGTCCTTATATGGACAGAGCCATTGAAAAAGCAACTAAAGTTATCGATCGACATTCCATATATATAAAAAGAAAGGAACATGTTAAATGGATTGACGATAGTTACTTATTGATGGGAAAGGCCTTTTTCTATAAAAAGGAATATAAAATGGCTAAACGTACATTCGATTTTATTGTTAGCAGATACAGGAAAAATCCTATTATTTATGACGCAATGTTATGGAAAGCCAGAACTCATAATCAACTCGATGAATTCAGCCAGGCTGAATCATTGCTTGATCTGGTTCAAAATAAAATAGACCGAAAACAAGCCTATGAAAAGCTTAATAAGGATTTGGCTTTAATATATGCGGATTTTTACATTAGCCAGGAGAACTATCCACCGGCTCTTGAATATTTATTAAAAGCAGTCAGGTTAACAACTAAGAGACAATTAAAATACCGCCTGAACTTTATTATAGCCCAAATTTATCAAAAAAGAGGAATGCTTGACCTCGCTTCAGATCATTATAGAAAGGTCATTAAGCGCAATTGTCCTTATATCATGGCATTTAATTCCAAGATCAACCTGGCGAAATGTTATGATGCAGCCAGCGGCGATAGCAAGCAACTTATTAAACGGCTTGCGAAAATGCTCAGGGATGAGAAGAACAGCGAATATTTTGATCAAATATATTTTGCATTAGCAGAAATATCCTTTAAGGAAAATAATATTCCTGTTGCAATTGAGTACCTTAAAAAATCTGTTAGTACAAGTGTTTCAAATAATCATCAAAAATCTATTTCCGCCTTAAGGCTTGCTAATATTTATTTTGAGGAGCCTGATTACAAGCTTGCTGAAGCTTATTATGATACTACTATGCAGGCTCTTCCTAGCGACTACCCCGATTATGATATAATAGCAAATAAAGCTCAATTACTTTCTGATCTGGTGGATAACCTTGAAATTATCAGTTTAGAAGACAGCCTGCAGAAACTTGCCGGAATGACAGAGAAAGAAAGAACTAAAATTATTGATGATATAATTGCTGAGATAAACCGCCAGGAGCAACTCGAAAGAGCAATGGAAATGGAAATGCAGAGAGGGCTGGGCTTTTTAGAGCAGACAAATCGTCAAACGAATAGAAATATGCAAACAGGAGGAGGATGGTATTTCTATAATACTTCAGCCATGAGTTTTGGATATACTGAATTCATGAAAAAATGGGGGAAAAGAAAACTGGAGGATAATTGGAGATTAAGTAATAAACAAATAATGTCAATGGATTTTGGAGAAGATGGTATTGCTGCTGGCGATTCTCTTTTGGCCGACAGCCTGAGATTAGCTAATGACCCCAAAAAGCGAAATACTTATCTGAAAAATATTCCTTTATCTGATGAACTTATGGCAATTTCAAACCAGAAAATTATTAAAGCTTTATTTGATCTGGGTGTAATATATCAGGAAGGTCTGAATGATTATGGGAAGTCAGTAGAGTCATATGAGGAACTTCTGGAGAGATACCCAAACGACAGCTTATATGAATTAAAAGTATTTTATCAGCTATATAAACTTTATGCAGAATTAGGTGAAAGCTCAAAGTCTGATTTTTATAAGAACCAGATCCTTACCAAATATCCTGATAGCGATTATGCAAATATTATTCTTGATCCGGATTATTATAAGCAAATTCAGGCGAGTAAAGACCTTGCTGCAAAACTTTATAAACAAACTTATCTTGCATATCAAAACAGAGAGTATGCTGTTGTTATAAATAACAGTAATGAAGCTCTTAATAATTATTCTGACATAGAGCTTCTTGCAAAATTTTCATATCTGAAAGCTTTGTCGCTTGGAATTACAAATAGTGTGGATACTTTAAAATCTTCACTGGAAGGCCTGCTGTCAACCTATCCCGGGAGTGAAGTGATGCCACTCGCACAGTTAATTCTTGAACGTCTTACTGGTGTTGACACTATCGTTTCTTCAGGAGATGGGACTATAGCCGGAGGCTCAACAGAAACTCAAACAAACTTTAATTTATATAGCTATGATGTAGGAGCAATCCATTTATATGCATTAGTAGTTAATATTAAAGATGTTAATATTAATGCCCTGAAGATTAAGATATCTGACTTTAACACAAAGTATTATAGCCTTGACAAACTTACAATCACAAGTGTTTTTCTTGATGATATGCATCAGATAGTAACTGTAAGTAATTTCTCAGATAAAGACAGGGCGATTAATTATTACGATGCTATTAACCGGAGTGATTATATTTTCACCAAACTTAAAAATACTGATTATAAAGATTTTGCGATATCAGTTGATAATTATCCGGTGTTTTATAAAAACAGGGAGATTGAGCAATATATGAGTTTTTATCAGGAGAATTATCTGAATAATTAAGATTCAAAACACAAAAGAAAATTTTCTATCTTTGTTTGATCTAAAAATCAGCGATTGTTAACTAGAAAAAAGAAAATAAAAATGGCAAAGAATGTTGAAATAGATTCTCAATCTATCAATACTATTGGTGCAGGTACAGTTATTAAAGGAGATATTAAATCAAGCGGAAATTTTCGTATCGATGGTACTCTTATAGGCTCAATTGATTGTAAAGGGAAAATTATAGTTGGAAATACCGGTATTGTAGAGGGTGAAATATATTGCCAGAATGCTGATTTCTCAGGAGAGATAAGAGCGAATATTAAAGTAAGCGAATTAATGGCTTTGAAAGCCTCTTCGAAACTGGCGGGAGATATAATCACGAATAAACTGTCTATAGAACCTGGTGCCAAATTCTCAGGAAGTTGCAATATGGACAGCAATCTCCCCGGTGACCCTGGAACAAAAACAAAAGATGAAGCCAATAAGGCAAAAGAAGAAGCAGTTAAATAACTATGCTAAATATTCAAGTATTGCCCTGCAAATGCTTGTTATAATTTTAGCAGGAGTTTTTGGAGGCTATAAACTTGATGAACTCCTGAAGATACAATTTCCAATTTTCACCCTTATCTTTTCCCTATTGTCAGTTAGTCTCGCAATTTATGTTGTCATTAAAGATCTTTTGAAGAAATAAGCAAAATCTATGATTAGAAGTTTCAAAGCACATATCAGGAATTTGATGGTTTTTACAATCATTATTGGAATAATATCCTATGTCCTGACTTTTATTCTTCCTGAAAATTATATTACCCCAACTCTCCCTTATCTGATAATTTTCTTTTTCTCGGTAAATCTGATAGTACATTCTATGTTAAGAAAAGCAGAAGTGAAGAAATCCCGAAGGTTTATTTCTAATTATATGCTTGCTACATTTTCAAGATTTTTTCTGTATCTGATTGTAATATTAGCCTACGCTTTCATCAATCGATCTGACGCAGTTCCCTTTATTGTCACTTTCTTTATTTTTTATGTGATCTTTTCGGTTTTCGAGGTTATTACGATACTGCCCCGATCGTAAAAATGGAGATTTCTCATCGCTTCGCTTCCTTAGAAATGACTTTGTTTTAGCATGAGGCGAATTCCCTGATGTCAATCGATTTCCAACCATTACTATCATAAACGGATAGTCTTTTGTAACCAATATCTTTTAGTGTTTGCAGTGCAATGTCGAAGCATGAATCTAACTCAGATGGTTTGTGTGCATCGGAGCTGATGGTTACAGGTATTCCAAGCATATAGGCCTTTTCCAGTATCTTTTGTCCGGGAAACAACGAATATGATCGTTTTTTGTAAATACCCCTGGTATTAACTTCCATGATGTTTCCTTTGGTCTGAATAATTTTGAGTGTTTTATCCACAAGTTCCTGATACCACTTCTCATCTTCAGTAAAAAATCTGTCCTGATTATGCATTTTTATTTTATCAATATGTCCGATAATATCAGGTTTTTGGGTAAATATCATTTGGATGATCTGCTCATAATATGCTGTAACAGCTCTATTAATATCACCATCAAATAGTTCTTTTAAGCCTTGGTCATAGGTTTCTGTTTTTGGTCCGTCGATGAACCAAATTCGATCATTGGTTGTGTTAGGGATAAGATGTACAGATCCAATAGTATAATCAAGCCGGCAAAGTTTCTTGAAAAAACTAAATTCTTGTGATAGGCCCGGGATGTAATCCAGTTCAAGTGCAAGGAATATTTTTATCTTGTCTGCAAATTTTGTTTGGAGAGCCCTGATAGTATCACAGAACTTACCAAGGTATTTATCTTTAATGGCAAAGCTGTTTTCAATTGGAATGGGCGCATGACCTGAAAATCCTAAAGCAGTAAATCTTTTTCTTACAGCCTCTTCCACATAGGCAAGCGGTTCATCAGAACCGTCGCAAAAACAAGTGTGAGTGTGAAAATTAAAAAGATGCATTACTTCAGATATTTACGATCAAAGATATTGTATTTTAGGATACAATAGATTGCTCTAAAACCATCTTTATAATTGATTTTTTTCCCTTCGGCATAGGTTCGGCCATAATATGAGATACCCACTTCATAAATACGTATGTTGGGGACCCTGGAAATTTTTGCAGTTACTTCAGGCTCAAAGCCAAAACGATTTTCTTTAAATAGTAATTTCTTAATAATATCTGACCGGAAGAGCTTATAACATGTTTCCATATCAGTTAGATTCAGATTGGTGAAAATATTAGAAAGAAGTGTCAGGAATTTATTTCCGATAGAATGCCAGAAAAATAGGATCCTGTGAGGTTCACCCCCTAAAAACCGTGATCCGTAAACAACATCTGCTGTACCCAGCAAAACTGGTTTAAGGAGAGTGTTATATTCCTCCGGGTCATATTCCATGTCTGCATCCTGTATAATCAAATAGTCGCCGCCTGCTACATCAATACCTTTATGTATTGCCGCTCCTTTTCCTCTATTTCGTTGCTGGTTAATAAGTTCAATGGATATTTCTTTATGTGTTGAAATATAATCTTCAACTATCGCCTGTGTGTTATCTGTGGAGGAGTCATTTATAATAATGATCTCCTTTTGAATATTATTAATTAAAGATACTTCAATTACCTTATCAAGGATCTGCTGAATTGTAGCTTCTTCATTATATGCAGGAATAATGATTGAAAGTTTCATGGAGGATATATTGTTAAATTGCTATATTGTTAAATTGTTTGTGTAATGAATTACTCCCGATAATAGACTCGTTTGACTCTTTGTGAAATACTGGTTAATATCTCATAAGGGATAGTGTTTAAGGTTTCAGCCATTTTACTGATTGTGTTATTCTTGCCAAAAATAATAACTTTATCGCCTTCTTTTGCATTTATTCCGGTAATGTCAACCATACACATGTCCATGCAGATATTTCCAATTATTGGAACAAGCTTGTTATTAATAAGGACGATGCCTTTTCCATTTCCCAGTTTCCTGTTTAGTCCGTCAGCATAGCCAACAGCTATTGTAGCAATGTCAGTGTGTTTTTGCGTTGTCCATTGCCTGTTATAGCCTATTGTTTCATTAGGGTTTATATGTTTTATTTGTGAAATGGAAGATTTCAGGCTTCCGATTTGTTGCAGGTTTTCCTGTTCTGATTTATTAGCAGATATACCATACAGGCTTATTCCAAGCCTTACCATATCAAACTGTGCTTCAGGAAACCTGTTGATGCCGGCTGAGTTAAGGATATGAAGAAGAACAGGGTATTCAAGAGCCTCAGTGATCTTACTGCTCATTTCTCTGAATTGCTGTATCTGTTGTTTTGTAAAAGTGTCGTGTTTTGGTTCTTCACTGGATGTCAGATGAGAAAATATTGAGCAGATTTTTATATTTTTGTTTTCTCTTAATTTTGAAACCAGGCGATCAATTTCCTCTGCTTCAAAACCCAGCCTGTGCATTCCTGTATCCAGTTTGATGTGAACTTTAAAGGAGTTTTGCCTGTTTCCATTATCTTTAATAGAATTGATCAACTGATCAAGTATCCTGAAACTGTATATTTCAGGTTCAAGATTATATTTCCGGATAATTTCGAGACTTTCTTTGTCGGGACTCATTACCATGATGGGAACATTAATTCCGGTATTTCTCAGTTGCACACCTTCATCTGCATAAGCAACAGTCAAATAGTCGATATGATGAAATTGGAGAATGTTAGCGATTTCATAACTTCCGCTACCATATGAAAAGGCTTTCACCATTGCCATAATTTTTGTTTTGGCATTGAGTTTAGAGCGGAAATAATTGAGGTTATGCACAAGTGAATCAAGGTTTATTTCAAGAATTGTAGCATGGGTTTTTTCCTGCAGAGATGCACTTATCTTTTCAAATTCAAAGACTCTGGCTCCTTTAAGAAGGATATTCTCTTTATAAAAGTTTGAAAATGGAAAATTGTTAAGGAAATCCTCAGTTGACAGATAAAAGGTTTTTTCCATTTTAAAATTCCCGGATTGCTTGCTTATCGCTGGCCCTATTCCCACAATTTTACTCACACCCTTATTAGATAAGAGCTGCCCAACTTCATGATATAGTTCATCATCCTGTCTTCCACTTTGAAGGATATCTGATAGAATAACTGTTTTTTTGTTATGTTGTTGCTGTTGGTCAAGGAAGTCGAGAGCAATTTCGAGAGAGTTAATATCTGAACTGTAGCTGTCGTTTATTATGGAGCAGTCGTTAATTCCTTCTTTAAGCTCCAGGCGCATAGCAACAGGATGAAGATCTGCCATCCTCAACTTTATTATTTCGTTATTGTAACCCAATAAGAGAAGAGTAAGCCAGCATTGTATGGCGTTTTCGATGGAGGCATTATCGCTAAACGGGATATCAATTTCCAGTTTTTCATTATTATAAGCACCAATAATTTTTGTTTTATTCGTTTGTCGATTGATATTTAAAACATGAAGATCATTGTTACTATCTTTTCCCCAGCTGTGTTTTTCAACTTTGTTTAATTCGTAAGTATCAAGGATCTCATGATCTATTTCACGATAATTCTTACAATATATCAGTGTTTTAGCGCCGTAAAATAATTTTAATTTCTCTCTGATTTTTTTTTGTTTTTCCTTAAAATTTTCATCGTGGGCCGAACCGATATTTGTAAATATCCCAATATCCGGCCGGATAATTTCCTGAAGACTTTTCATCTCTCCTTCCATTGATATTCCTGCTTCAAATATTGCCAGCTCATTTGTAGGATCAAGCTGCCATACTGATAATGGAACTCCAATCTGTGAATTATAACTTTTCGGACTTCGTATTATATTTTTATCAGGGCTCATTAACTGATATAGCCATTCTTTCACTATTGTTTTACCATTGCTGCCAGTAATTCCAAGAACAGGGATATTAAATTGTTGACGGTGATGGGAGCAAAGATCTTGAAGTGCTTTAAGAGTGTTGTTGGTTAATATGAAATTAGCATCTGAGAGTTTATTAATATCTTCATTTTTGCTTGATATTACAAAGTTCCTGATACCATTTTTGTATAGTTCAGGAATGTATTTATGCCCATCATTTTTTTTTGTAGATATAGCAAAGAACAAGCTTTTTTCAGGTGAAACAAGTTTCCGGCTATCGAATAATATATCTTTAATAACACTATCCGGTTCCGGCATATACAGCACCTTACCATTTATAATTCTGGTAATTTTTTCAATACTATAGCTTAGAGTAGAAGTCATAAATAATAGATAACTTTAGGTATTCTAGTCACTCCTCCCGAGTACTCGGGATTAGGCACTTTTATTCTCTGAATTGTTTTCAGGAATTTTTATGTCTAGTGGATCTATATTTAATTCTTTATGCAATTCACGGTTTTTGTATATATCACATGCAAGATATAATGCATTACGGAATGAATCCGGCGAAGCACTATCTTTTCCTGCAAGGTCGAATGCAGTACCATGGGAAGGCGAAGTTCTTACAATTGGTAAGCCGGCTGTGAAATTAACACCACTTTTACTTGCCATAGTCTTAAAAGGTATCATAGCCTGATCGTGATACATTGCAAGTATTCCATCAAATTTAGTATACTTTGAAGACCCAAAAAATCCATCAGCCGGATATGGCCCGTAAACAAGAATGTTCTTATCAAATGCTTGTTTAATAGCAGGAATTATGATCTCTTCTTCTTCATTCCCATGTAAACTCTCATCACTTGCATGTGGATTAAGTCCCAGAATAGCAATTTTAGGTTTTCTGATTCTGAAATCCTTTATGAGTGAATCATTCAATATTTGAACCTTATCGATGATCAGCTCAGCAGTTATGCTGGGTGCAACATCCTTTAAAGGAATATGACCGGTGATCGCTCCAACCCTGAGGTCTTCACTTACCATTAGCATTAAATAGTCCTTTGTATTAAATTTTTTTGCAAGGTATTCAGTATGGCCGGGAAAGTCAAAACTACCAGATTGGATATTACTTTTATTGATAGGCCCTGTTACAAGAACATCTATAAGATTATTATGAAGATCTTTCGTTGCTGTCTCAAGTGATAGAAGTGCAAGTTCACCTGCAATTTTAGTTGATTTTCCAAGTTCAATCTTAACCTCCTGATCCAGTATATTATAAATGTTTGGTCGCTTGGGATTTGCAAGTTCAGGTCTTTTTATCAGGTTAAAACTAAAATCAGTGATATTTAAAGATTTTCTATGATAGGATGCAATTTTTGAGGATCCGTATAATATTGGTGTAAATAATTCCAATATCCGGGGATCTAAAAATGTTTTAATAATAACTTCATAACTTATGCTGTTAAGATCACCATGGGTTATTCCTATTCTTATTCTTTTTTCTTTTTCAGGCACTTTGTTCATCTCTTAAATATTTTTTACAAATATAGAACTATTATTATAAAGATATATAGGTATAATATATACAGATATACAGGTTTAAGATATACAGGTTTAAGATTTACAGGTTCAAAGGTTAACAAGTTCGGATGTTTGTAGGTAATTATGTTAGCTTAGACTTTTCGGGAAATAAAATCAAAAAGCAGTCTGACTCCGGTACCGCTTCCACCTTGCCCTCTGTAGGAGTCTTTTTTATTTAGGAATGCAGGTCCGGCAATATCGAGATGTATGTAAGGATAATCGGTGAAATGTTCCAGGAATTTTCCTGCAGTGATAGCACCAGCTTCAGGGCCTCCGAGGTTTTTTATGTCAGCAATATTTGATTTAAGATCTTCTTTATATTCATCCCAGAAAGGAAATTTAACAAGGCGTTCGTATACATTTAAGCCACTTTTTTCAAGCTCTTTAAATTGTTTTATACACTTTGATGACATAGCAACAATTCCTTTAGAGCCAATTGCCATTACAGCTGATCCTGTCAGAGTTGCCAGATCAATCACCAATAACGGGTTAAATTCTTTTGCATAACTTAATGCATCTGCAAGTATCATCCTCCCCTCTGCATCAGTATTTATCACTTCAACGGTACTTCCATTATGCATCTTAATGACATCACCGGAAGCATAAGCATTTCCATTAAGACGGTTATCTGTTGCCGGGATTAAGCCAATAACATGGATTGGAAGTTTCGCTTTCGAAATAGCATATACTGCCGCTGCAACTGCCGCTGCACCAGACATATCACTCTTCATATCTTCCATATACTTACCGGTCTTAATGTTCAATCCTCCTGTGTCATATACTATTCCTTTCCCGACAAAGACATATGGCTTGTTATTAGTGTATTTTTCCGGCTTCCATTCCATAATAATAAAAGCAGGAGGGTCGATGCTTCCCTTGTTCACTGCCAACAATCCGCCCATCTTCAAACTTTCAATTTTCTTCTTGTTCATTACTTCCACTTTTGCTCCGCAATCTTTGCCTAAAGCCTGAACTTCGCTTGCCAGCTGTTTAGCTGTCATGAAAGATACTGGTTCATTAATAAGATCCCTGCATTTGCAAGTGCTTTTAAGAATAATATTTAAAGTGTCAAGCTGATTCTTTTTGATTTTAGAAGAAAACAGTTTTATTTCTCCTAAAGTGTTTAGCCTTTCATCAGATTTTTTAAGATATTTCAGGAATTGATAGTTTCCGAGTGTAATACCCTCAGCAAAGGCAATAACGTCATCATTATTTTCTTCAACATCAATAATTGTAATCTCTTTAAGTTTATTTTCATTGAGTATTTCCTGCAACTTATTTCCTGCTTTACGGAATTCTTCAATTTTTTTATAGGCCTCTTTTTCATCACTTAAAAACTGAATAAAAACCCACTTGTCCAGTCGGTTGAACGGAATCAGATGTTTCTTTTGTTTGTGTTGCTTTACCACATATTTTTTTTCTTCTGCATTAAGGTATCCATTCGGGATGGATTTAGTATTTTTTATCAGCAAAACAACATTGGTCTTTGAATCAATGCTGTTAGTTTTTTTGATTGTTGTGTTCATGATAATTTGATTTTGTGAGTTTGCAAATTTAGTGATCTTTATGATATAGAGGCTGTCTAAAAAGTCTTTGTGCATTTTTGTTCCTGCTTTGAGAAACTTTATGTTGAACTCTTAAGAAGCTATTTCACAAAGGATCACTGAGGTTACACAAAGATAGAAATGCCTCCTCACAAAAAATGATGAAGTGGCATCATAATTCGGAAAGATATAGATGATTTTGTAATTTTGCCAGCAGAAGTATAATGAAGCATGGATTTAAAAAAACAATATAGCAGATCATTAGATAGGGAGGAATTATCTGTGGAGGAAGCTTGTTTCCTCTATGAGAAGGCGCCGACATCTGAATTAATGCTGATCGCTGACAGCATCCGAAAAGAGATGCATCCTGATGAAATTGTATCATGGATCATCGACAGGAATGTAAATATTACAAATGTTTGTGTTTCTGGATGTCAGTTCTGTAATTTTTATAAACCCTTAAATCACCCTGAAGCTTATATCACAACTTTGGACCAGTATAAAAAAAAGATTGAGGAACTATATAGTTTTGGAGGTAAGCAATTACTAATACAGGGAGGAATGCATCCTGAGCTTGGACTTGATTTCTATTTAAGGTTATTCAGGGATCTGAAGACTTTTTTTCCTGACTTAAAGCTACATGCTTTAGGCCCGCCTGAGATAGTTCATCTGTCGGAAATGGAAAAGCAATCCTATAAAGAAATATTGACTGCTCTTATTGAAGCGGGAATGGACAGTTTGCCCGGAGCCGGTGCCGAGATACTTGTTGAGAGAGTTCGTTCGAAGATCTCACGGAATAAATGCACAGCAAAAGAGTGGCTGGATGTTATGAGGGCAGCTCATCATCTGGGTATTTCAACATCTGCTACTATGATGTTCGGACATCTTGAAACTATTGCTGAACGTATGGAGCATCTGGCGGCGATCAGAACTGTACAAAATGAAAAACCGGTAGATGCTATAGGTTTTGTTTCTTTTATTCCCTGGCCTTTTCAGGCTGAAGGCACAGTTTTGAAAAAACGATATGGTGTTTTCAATGAAGTTACAGCTGATGAGTATGTCAGATTGATCGCTATAAGCAGGATAATGCTTCCTAATATAAACAACATACAGGCATCATGGTTAACAGTTGGCAAGGAAACTGCTCAACTTTGTCTTCATGGCGGGGCAAATGATTTTGGCTCGGTGATGATAGAGGAAAATGTTGTCTCAAAGGCAGGTGCTGATCATCAATTCGATATTCCCGGGATCCAGGAGGCGATTAGAGTGGCGGGTTTTGAACCACGTTTAAGAGATCAGAGATTTAATTTTTTATAAACCTGACAGAAGAGGCTTTGAAAGATATCCAGACTTTTTTCCCTTCTCCCAGTTTGAGTTCTTCAAAAGATAATTCAGTAAGCAGAACAAAAAACTCAACACCAATATTAATAATAACTTCTATTCCGGTGTTTTGAGGAATGGTTTCGGTAATAATTCCTTCAAAATTATTGCATGCACTTGATTGAAGTTTGCTTTCAGAAATGATTATATCTCTTCTACGGATCAAAATGTGTCCTTCACAGTTTTGTTCCTCACTTAGCAAATTTATTTTAATATTCTCATTTATTAAGGCTGTTACATTATTGCCCGGAGGTTCTTTTATTAGTTTGGTTTTGAAGAAATTTTTTATCCCTGTCATTTTTGCGACGAACTCATTTCCGGGATATTGAAAAACTTCTTTTGGTGTTCCTTGTTGAACAATAGTTCCATCATGAATAACTGCAAGACGGTTTGCCAGAGATATTGTCTCTTCAAAATCATGTGTTATATGTATTATTGTCAATCCCTCTCTGTTTAGCTTCCGGAGTAAAGTTCTCAGGCCTTCTTTTAATTGTACATCAAGTGATGATAATGGCTCATCCAGAAGGAGGCAATCAGGCTCCATTGCCAGAATACGGGCTAAGGCAACACGCTGCAACTCTCCTCCCGACAAAGTTGAAGGATCTCTGTGTATCAAATGGGAAATGCTGACTTTTTCTGCATATTCTAACACTCTTTTATTCCTTTCAGCTGAGCTAAGCTTTTTCAATCGTAAAGGATAGGCAATGTTATCTTTTACTGAGAGATGTGGAAAGATTGCATAATCCTGAAAAAGCAGACCTATCTTACGATGATGAATATTTTTATTAGTGATATCCTCGCCTTCAAAAACGATAGTTCCGGAATCCGGTTTTATAAGTCCTGCGATCAATTCAAGCAGTAATGACTTACCGGCACCTGAAACACCAAGTATCATAAAATAGTCACCTTTTTCAACATTTATGCTGAAATCTTTAATGGCAAATTCCTTATATATCTTAGTTATTTTTTTGATTTCCAGCATTTTTATTCTCTTTAGATAATAAGCGTAATGCAATAAAAAAGATAAGAGCGACAACAATAAAAATAACAGAAACCGGTCGAGCATACTTTAAACCAAATGCACCAAATCTTTCATAGATGAGAACCGGTGTTATCATCGGATGATAAGCAACAATAATTACTGCACCGAATTCACTCATTCCCCTGGCAAACATCATTATCAGTCCTGATATAATATTTCTCCGTGCCAAAGGGAGAGAGATTGTAAAAAACACACGAAGAGGTGAAGCACCGAGATTTAGTGCAGCTTTTTCCAGTCTTATCGGGACATTTGCAAAACCATCCCTTGCTGCATTCATGAGAAAGGGGATGCTTACAAAAGCCATCGCAAGCGAAATCCCGATAGGATGTCCAACAAGGTTTAATCCAAACATCGAGGCAAGCTGTCCAACGGCAGAATCTCTGGAAATAAATCCCAGTATGGCAATACCTGCCGCTGAATGTGGAATAACTATCGGCAGGTCAATAATACCCAGAACAAGACGCTTAAACCTGAAATTTCTTTTGGCAAGCAGATAGGCTAAGGGTATTGCAGCAATAGCAAAACATAAGGTAGCTGCCATAGATGTTATTAGTGTTAACCAAATACTCCTCTGAACTTCCGGATCAGCTGAGGTCTCGATGATGTTTCCTGGAGATGTAGAAAAGAACAGGCCGGCCAATGGTGCAATGATGAACAATAAAACCAGACCACCTAAGGCAGTAAATAGCAGGTTTATGTTTCTTTGATCTCTCAATATGGGTTGCGAGTTGCGGGTTACGGGGTTATAATTCTGGCTCAATAGATCATGACCCATTGTTTGTAGCAAATTGCTGTAAGTACTCAGGGATATTTTTATATGTGTTTGTTTTTGCAGGAACTAATGATGGCTGACCATTCTTTTCCAATATGGCAATTCCCTTTTCTTTTGAAAGGACGAAGTTTACAAATGCTTCAGCGGCTTTCGGGTTTGGTGCGTTTTTAGGTATTGTGATACCATAGACCATAGGCTCACCTGTTTGGGTAATTGTCTCACCCGGGTTTTTGCCATTGATATCAACACTTACCGTTGAATAATAATCGGCAAATTCAGGGTTCTTTAGATTTATATGATCCGGAAGAAGCAAATATTCCAGTCCATGTTGTTCGGCTACCGATCTATAAAGAAAAATATAGTCAAGAGAATTTGTCTCGAGTAAGGCAATGAGGTCAACTTCTTTTGGGCGGATAAAATTCAGATCTTTATTAAGAAATGCTTTTGCAAGGCCGGGTTTCTCATAAAACTTCTCAGCAAGTTTCATAGTGAGTACAGACCTGTATCCACAAGGATCAGAATTCGGATCAGATCTTCCATAATAAACATCTTCCTTCAATAAAATATCAGTCCAGTTATCAATATTAATAATATTATGATAATTTGATTTTTCAGTATATACAATTGCCATCTCATTGCTTACGAATTTAATATTCCAGCTAGCGTATTCAGGTATCAGCATTTTATCGATAACATTATAATCTGCCGATCCAAAAACATCACATTTACGTTTAAGGTCGGTTATCTTTCTTGCACATGCAACACTACCGGCAGCTTCCATTGAAATTTTCAGATCAGGATATTCCTGATTAAAGGCAGAAGCGATTTCTTTAAAAGGAACTGACAAGCTGCCTGCATGAAAAATTATAAGTTCGCCTGATATATGAGATGTATCTTCTGACTTAGCGCTTTCTTTTTTTCCTGCCTCATTCCCACATGCAATAAATAGAAGGGAGGACAATAAATAGACTGCTACTTTTATACAAAAAATCTTATTTTTCATTAGTAGTGTTTTTCAATTCTTTTTTGAATTCAACAAAAGCATCTTCAATGACCCCATCTATTTTGTAATGGAGTTTGTCAAATGCATTTATAAGGCTTCTCCCTTTTTTGGTAAGTGTTGTTTGTCCGCCATTTCTACCACCTCTTACTTTTTCAATCAAAGCAAATCCCAGGTAATCTTCGATTTTTTTGAGATCGCTCCATGTCCTTCGGTATGTTATTCCGAGGGCTTTTGTAGCAGCTGTTAGAGAGCCATGTTTTTCGATAGCTTTAAGTATCTGCCATTTACCATCACCAATAATACCTTCATCATCCCGGGATGAAAGCCATATTTTAAAATTGCATTTAACATTATCGTAAATACTAGTGCTAGTTTTATTCATTTTTTTATTTATAATCGTTATGTAAAATTTGCATAACGCTTTGAAAAATAAAAGAAAACCGGCTTTAAAAAAATGCACGGTTTTCTTTACATTAGTTTTAATTAAATTTTACAGGTGTTCTTTAACTAACTCAGTTAGTTCCGGAAGATCCATCCCAAGGCTTTTCAAGTGTTCTATAGTAGGAATACCGTTGTTATTCCAGCCTCTTCTCTTATAAACAGCATCTAAGAGGTCTTCATATTGCTGTTCACGGTATTTACGGGTTATATCAACTTTTTCCTCAACAGTTTTATCTGTTGGGTCAACACCAATGAGTTCTTTCATTTGCTTGTCATATCTTTCTGTTCTTGATTCATATTCTTCTGTAGTTACAGGGCCTGCCGCTCTATAAGGTTGTGCATCCCATTTTCTTGTACCATATCCTCTTCTAAGGTTAAAGATACGTTGGAAGTTATATACTCTTTCAGATTGTCTGATAAGTTCTTCTTTATCAATATTTAATCCTGTTACAGCATTAAAGATTGTCACATAATTATCAACATGTTCGGAAACTTTGGCGGGTTCGTCTGTTTCGGCATTATTTACAGGCTCAACATCGTTCCATGGCAGTTTACATAAGCCTACCAGTCCAAACCATGTCCTGAACATTGGGAAATAGTGTAGCGCTTCGGCTTTATCTTCGAAAGTTGGGATCTGGTTATTGACCATGTCCATAAAGATCAGCCATGCTTCATCATGTTGTGGGCCTTTATTTGTCATTGCAAACCCGCCTTGTTGAGCAAGAGATTCTTTTGAAACATATTCAGAATATTCGAGTCCTTTATTTTCCATTGCAATATCCTGTAAGAAGTTTGGATCTGCGCCATATTCCTTAACGAAGATCTCCTTCATTTTGCGAGTACCCTGACCGGCAATAAGCCCGAATCCTTCTCCTCTTGCTAACTGGTGCATGAGTTCAATAGCTGCATCAGCATTTCCAAAATTTAGCTTGAGCCCACCTGTTATTTCTTCATTTATTATACCATTCTCAAAACATTCCATAATAAATGCCAGCAATGTACCCCAGGAAATTGTACAGATGCCGTATGTGTCGCAGTAGAAGTTAGCTTCTACGATATAATCAAAATCAAATATTCCACAGTTAGAACCTAATCCGCCGGCATTTTCATATTCCGGCCCGTCAACAAGAACAACCTGACCTTTATATGGTCCTGTCTTGATTGTAAAGTCATCGACACCTTTGGTACATGACATATTACATCCGTGCCAGCATCCATCCGGGACACCTTGAGTAAAATAGTCCTTTTTCAATATATCGCTATGAATTTTATAAGCATCTTTATGATTACCGAACTTAAAATTATTTGTTGGCAGAAGGTCATAATCATTCATAACATTAGTTAGGTGGGCTGTTCCTTTTGTTCTCATTTCAGCCTGAGAATCATCAAGGTCTCTCATTTCCTTATTAAAAATTTTCCCTCTCTCAATAATAGCCTTAAGATCTACTACATTGTTCATATTACCTTTAACTCCACCGATTTTGGTAACAAGTGCCTTAATCTTTTTATCTCTGAATACTGTTCCAATACCTCCACGACCTGCTTGTTTTAGCCTGGCTTTTTTTCTTCTGACATCAAAAAAGCTAAAGTTAAGCATCCCGATAAGTGAGTTGTCGGCAGCTTTACCTGCTGATACAACAGCAACATTTTTTCTGTCCTTCTCATCATCAGCAAACATTTCAGTGAGTTGTTCGGCAAGGATATGACTGTCGATAGCCTCTTCCGGAGCTTCGAAAATTTCTATTTCACCTTTGATGCCATCAATATATATTATGACATCATTTTCAGCTTTTCCCTGAAGTTCAAGGGAGTCAAATCCGCAAAATTTCAGAAAAGGTCCGAAATATCCACCAACGTTACTATCAATAACAGAGTTTGTTTGTGGTGAAATACTTACAACCAGGGATTTTCCTGTACCGGAATATTGTGTAATACCACAAATAGGGCCACCGGAAATGACGATCTCATTTTCCGGATCATTCCACTTTGTGTCAGGTTTTGTAGCTTCCCACAACAATTTTAAACCAAAACCTTTACCACCAATGAACTTATCCTTCATTAACTGAGTTACCGGCTTTTCTTTGATTTCGTTATCGCTAACATTAATATACAATGTCTTATTGGCATATCCTCTGTCGATAACAGGGATGTCATATTTAAATTTCTTTAAAGATTTGTGTGCTGCTTTTAATTTATTAATATCCATGTTTGAAAGTTTAAATTTGGCGATACAAAAATAGAAAATTTGGGAGATAAAAAACAGTTTGTTAAATATTTACTTTTTTAGTCTTTGTTTATGTTGAATGAGTAAGGAAGCCATGTGCAAAGTCGCTTCCTAAATGGACTTTATAATTGAAAATATAATCGACTTTCAATTCTTCAAAATCAGTTCTTTCGTCAAGATAATGACAGATAGCCCCTATTTTAAAGCTTCTGTCATTAAATTTTACTACTTCTTTAATGGAGTTAATATTAGAAGCATGATCACTCATAGTGAATAATATCATCTTAATTTTTGATAAATCAACATTTTCCCAGAATATACTGTCGGTTGCATCACCCCAAAGAGCATTTATGTTTTGCTTTTGGATCTTCTTTATTAATTCATGATCATAATCAATTCCAATAGTTTTAGCGTTATGTTCTGAGTTAATGTAGGTGTATGCTGATTGCCCTATACTCCCCATTCCGATAATAATATAATTTGCATCACCCAAAAAAACAGGTTCGTCATCAACACACATTTGTCCACTATTTAGCTTCATTAATGCTGGTTTGAATTTATTAAAGAGATAATGTGCATAATTATTTAATGGGGATGAGACTAAAAAAGAGAAGGACATAAGTACGGCAATAATAATCACCCAATCATTACTGATTAAACCTAATTGTACACCAACAAGCCCTGTAATTAGACCAAATTCACTAAAATTTGCAAGACTTATTGAAGAGAGAAATGCTGTTCGTGATCTTAAATTAAAACGCGAGAAAATTATCAGGAATAAACCTCCTTTAAAAACAATAAAAACCAATAAGATAAGAGCGGTAAAGATCATATTCCATGTAGGTATTCCCGACAGGCCGATATTGATAAAGAAGGCAATAAGGAAAAAATCCTTATAACTCATCATACGTTCGAAAAGTTCTTTTGACTTATTATGCCCTACCAGCAGCATTCCTATTATCAGGGCACCCAGATCGGGTTTCAGCCCGACTAATTCAAAACTAAGGGCACCTGTAACAAAAGTTGCAAAAAATCCAAATATAGTAAGCAGTTCACCATGTCCTGTCATGTTCAATATTTTGAAAAGAACAAAACGAATGAGGTATAGGTAAACCGGTATTGTCAGAACCCAAAGACTTGGTAATTCACTTGTTGATACCGTCAGAAAGATAACAGCAAAAATATCTTGTATTACCAGTATTCCAATTGCTATCTTACCATGAAAGGAATTCAGCTCACCTCGCTCTTCTAAAATTTTTATAACAAATACAGTGCTTGAAAAACTCAATGCAAAACCAATGAGCATTGCACTTTTAACAGAAATATCGCTTAGAAGGCTTAACCCCAAATAACTTAGAATAAAAACAAAACTCCCAATAGCTAATACGGAAATTATCATGTGGATGCTTGCAGCAGCCCAGATTTCCCGTTTTATCAAAGATTTAATACTTATTTTTAAACCAATAGTAAATAACAGCAACATAACGCCCAAATCGGAGAGTGCATGCAAAACTTCACTAATATGTCCATGTGTTAAGCCAGATGCATTTAGGATGATTCCGGTAAGCAAAAATCCTATCAAAGGGGGGAGATTTACTCTTTTAGCGAGGATTCCACTGAGAAAGGCCAAGCTAAGCCAGATAGCGTCTATGTAAAAGGGTTCAGCCATTGATGCTAGAAAGTATTTACTTTATAGCAAACAAAAGTATGGTTTTTTCTTAATTCCGGCCAACATATTTAGGCAAGGACACCTAGCTTTTCTGTAATTCTTTTGCCTTGTTAAGAACGTTTGAAAAATAAATAGCAACAGGGCGATAGGCAAGATGTGACCATTTAGAAAATGGTACTTCTATCATCAACATTGGGAAAAGTACCATTAGATGAATGACATACATATAATATGTTGCCATTGGCATTCCATAGATTCTGAAAAAATGAAGTAATATTCCGGTTAATGTTGTAAAAAATAACAAAACCAGGAAAGTCCAGTCAGTGTAATGAGAATGTTTATTGAGCTCTTTATCTTTTTTTATTCTTCCGATAAAGAAATATACACATCCCACCAGCAATCCTAACGTTGCATAATAACCCAATAATCTTTGCGGATGCCACCATTCATAGATGTTATCAGTTTGAAACCATCCCAGGAAACCTACAATCATCGTAAATAAGATCACATAACCCGACATAAGTAAAAGATGAATAAGCCAATATACTTTTCCCTTTTCACAATCCTTAATTCTCTCCTGGGTTATAAAATTTCTGACCAGTGAAATAAACTCAGTGAAATATAAGCGAAAAGGAATTTTTATTTTTTTATCATTTCTAAGTATCTTTAAGTACATATTAAATACATTAGATAGCAAGAAGAATGCGAGGAATCCTGCCATTATCCAATCGCCTATATGAATTTGGTGCCATGGAGCGAAGGTATTAAGTTTCACTCCACCTTCAGCTGTCAATTCTGTAGTGAGGGGTCCGTGGAAAACAACAAATATAACCAGAATAATAAGGGCAAGAAACAGTATAGCCCCCATTTCCCAAATTTTCGAAGTATAAAATTTTCTGGCAAGGCCAGTCCAATCATATTGTGCAACAAGAAATCTCCGTAGCGCCATCATTAATTCGCCGGGATTTGCCTCTTTGGGGCAAGTTTCACTGCATTCTCCACAATAATAGCAAAGCCAGGGATCGACGGAGCTGGAAATTCGATCTTGTAACCCAAGTATACTATATCTTAGCATTTTTCTTGGAAACGAATTATCTTCTGTTGAAAGAGAGCAAATCGCTGTACAGTTTCCACAGTTAAAGCAAGGACTGATGTCAACTGCTCCATATTTTTTCAGGGATTTTGAAAATTCAAGATCAATTTTCTCCATTATTACTTATTATTATTTAATTCGTAAGTAAAGTATTCATCATTATCATCTAATTCACCTGTAATGACTTCTCTGAATTTTCTTAGGGTCATCAAATAATATGTTATTTCAATGTCCGGGACAGAGGTTTCCTTTGCAATTTGAGGAATAGTTTTTGGACCCTCTTTTAATGAATTAATTATCAATTTTTTCATTCTTACGAACTCTTTCCTTTTCTCATGCACTTCTTGAGGAACTGTCCTTTTTTTCTTAATAAGATCAATTGTCATTACCCTTTTTTCAGGCTTTTGAGGAATAGTTTTTGGGCCTTCTTTTATTTTTACGATTTTTTTTTCTTTTGCTTCTTCAGGAACTGTTTTATTTTCCTTAATAATATCAGTTGTTGTTTCCATTTTTTTAGGTTTTATTGGATTAATAATTATTTCGCCAGAGCTATGATCATATTTTCAATTTCCACGTTTGTATATCCGATAACATCAATAGCATCGACAGGGCAAACCGGAGTACATATTCCACAGCCTTTACAGTTTGTTGTAATTATTGATGCTATTTGTTTTCCGTTATGAGTTATTTGCGATATGGCTTCGAAGAGACATGTTTCTGAACATTTCCCACACCACTCGCAAGTGTCTTCATTAATTTTTGCAATGGTCGGTTCAAGTTTTATTTCTTCCCTGCAGATCATTGCATTTACTTTTGATGCGGCAGAAAGTGATGAGTTTACTGTTTCTTCAATGTTTTTTGGTCCTTGTGCAGCACCTGAAATAAACACACCATCAATAACTGTTTCAACCGGCCTTAGTTTTGGGTGTATTTCATTTAAAAAGCCATCTCTTCCAACAGGTGTTTTTAATATATCAACCGAGGAATTATTTTTTCGCGGAACCATCCCTGAAACAAGTACTACCAGATCAGCTTCAACACCTAGTTCTATTTGATCAGTATAAACATCATTTACTTTAACAATAGTTTTGCTTCCTGATTTTTCAATCGTGGGAGGAGTATTTTCATCAAAATGAAAAAAGATATCACCTTTTTGAGATGCTTCATCATAAATTAATTCTTGTTTTCCATAAGTTCTCACACCTCTTGTAAAATGCAGACAATGGATATCATTATATTTTTTTCCTACTATCAGGGATGAGTGAATAGCCACGGTACAACAGTATCGTGAGCAATATTTGTTACTCCCGTTTATTTTGCCAAATTGCCTGCTTCCGACACAGTATATATAAGCAATATTATGAATTTCCTTCCCCTTGAAAAGGAGTTGGTCTTTATTCAGCTCAACCAATCGCTTGAACTGTTGAAGTGTAATAACATTGTCAATTGTTTTATATCCGAATTCTCCTTCCTTGGGTTCATAGGGATCAAAACCGGTACACACCTGGATTGCTCCAATTTTTAATTTTATTATCTCGTTTTTTTGGTCAAGATCTATACTGTCGCAGTGCTTAAGGCATTCACCACAGCGGGTACAGTCTTCCATATTTATAACCGGTGCTTCAGGAAATTCACTTTCGAAGTTTTTAAATATTGCTTTTCTTTTTGTAAGATAAAAATTAAACTCATCAGGAACTTCAACAGGGCAGACATCAATTGCTTTTTGCAATGCTTCGGGATCGCATTTTGATTTGACATACCTTGGAGTAATTTTGATTTCCACCTCAAAGTTACCACTGTTGCCTGTTTTGGAAATTAAATCTGCACCGGTGAACAGGGTGATATTGTCTAACTCCTTGAGCCTTTTGTAAATGCGTGAAATTAGTTCTTTCCCCGTTTCATTTAATGAGCATAATACGCCCCACTGAGATAATCTTCCACCAACGAAATGTTCTCTTTCAATTATATAGACTTTTGTTCCCATCTCTGCTAATTCTATAGCAGCTCTCATTCCGGCTATACCTGCACCTATAATTAAAACGCTATTTTTTGCCGGGATTGTAAGTGGTTCAAGTGATTTGGAGACACGAGTTCTGGCAATTCCTGCTTTAACTAAGCCAATAGATTTTTCTGTAGCTCCTTCAGGATCATTGGAATGTGCCCATGATCCTTGTTCCCTGATATTTACCTGAACATAATTATAAGGATTCAATCCAGCTCGTTTGGCAACCTCTCTGAAGGTTTGTAAGTGTAGCTTTGGTGAGCATGAGGCTATTACAATACCATCAAGTGCATTATTTTTTATATCATCAATTATTTCAGTCTGGGCTGAATCAGCACACGCAAACATAGTTGTTCGCGCAATAAACACCCCTTCCTCGTTTTTCACGCTCTCTTTAACTCTTTCAACATCAACATACTCGGATATATTATTACCGCAATGACAAATATATACTCCTATTTTGTTACTCATTATCAAATTATTTTATAATCCAAGTTTCTTAATATAACTATTGGCTTCAGATGAAGCAGCACCAGCCGATAAAATGGAATCCGGAATATCAAGTGGCACTGCCGCAGTTCCTGCAACAAAAACACCTTCCATGCTTGTTTTTGCAGGGCAGGCGAAGCGATCAACCTGTTTTACATATTTGAATTCACCTAATTCAACCTTTTCGTTTTTAAACATATCGGGAATATCAGGGTTTGGAAGTGCTCCAATTGCTAAAACTACCAGGTCGTGTTTAGCTTCTTTTACTTTTCCCTCAAAAATATCTTCATATCGTACTATTAGATCATCTTTTTCTGTTTGGGTAATCTTGGCCACTTTCCCTTTTACAAATTCTATCCCCATTGTTTTCGATTGCTGATAGAATTCACAAAATCCTTTTCCGAAAGCTCTGATATTAATATAGTAGATCGTAACATCAGCCATTGGCAATGCTCCCATTAATAATTGTGCTTGTTTTATTGAGTACATGCAACAAACCTGGGAGCACAGCGGATTACCAACTGATTTATCTCTTGACCCGACACAAAGAACATAGGCAATATTATCCGGCATTTTTCCGTCAGATGGCCTCAATACAGCGTTGAATGGTCGTGTTGGAACTAAATGACGCTCCATTTGCATACTGTTAACAACATTTTTGAATTTCCCGAAACCATATTGTGGTTTGTTACGGGCATCAAATAAGTTAAAGCCTGTGGCAATAATTGTTGACTTAAAACTTATTGAAACTTCTTCGGCCTCCATTGTAAAATCAATAGCTTCCGTTGGGCATATTTTTTCACAAGCCCCACATAGGATACAATTTTCAATATCAATACCAGCTACTCTTGGATTTGCTAAACTAAAGGGTACAAATATTGCTTTTCGTCCAACCAGATCGAACTGATATTGGTCCGGTGCATAAACCGGGCATACAAATTCACACTCCTGACATCCAGTACATAATTCTTCCTTTACATATCTTGGCTTTTTAATGACTCTTGCAATATATGTATTGCCGGATTTTTCAATATCCCGTACTTCACTAAAAGTAAATATTGTAATATTCGGATGTCGTGCTGTTTCAGATATTTTTGGTGTTGCAATACATGCTGCACAGTCTAGTGTCGGGAATACTTTGCTAAGATGGATCATTTTTCCACCTATGGAATAATCTTTTTCAACAAGAAGTACTTTTAATCCCATATTGGCAAGATTTAAAGAAGATTCTTGTCCGGCAATTCCCCCTCCGATAACGAGCACATCAAATTCCCGGTTTTTGTTTTCTTCCTGCATATCTAATTGTTTTGAGATAAATATTCCGTAAAACTCTTCATGTATTTCACAAAAGGCTCAGCACAAACAGAACAAATTGCTGCCATTTTCAGCCTTGCAGGATCAATACCTTTTTCTTTCATTAGTTTTTGAGTGTTTGTAAGGATCTGTGCTGTTTTATCTGTGCAAGCTGTATCATACGGGCAATCAGTACCATCTGCAGCAATAAAAACACCATCGAATCCTTGTTCATAAGCAAGCATAATCCATCGGGGTTTTATAGCGCTTGAACAAGGTACTATGATAGTAAATGCCCTGGCCGGATAATACATTTTGAGCAATCCTGCCAAATCAATCGCAGGATCGGAAATCTTATCTGTTGAGAAAACAAGTATTTTTGGTTTTGAATTAGCCATCGTTTCTCTTGCGTTTTTTAAGCTTTTTCCATATAAAATCTATAAAACCCTGAGTCTTTAACAAACCCCAGGTATTTATGACCTTTTGCAGCCGCCCATTTCGGAACATCTGTTTTGCAAACTTCCTCTGATGTTATCAGTTCTAAAACTTGACCGCTTTTTACCTCAATAAAGGCAATTTTTGCAGCAAGTAATGCCTCAGAACAATATTTTGCTCTTCCATCAATTACCTTGTCTGACTTAATTGCTTTGTCTGACTTAATTGCTTTGCCTGACTTAATTGTTTTGCCTGACTTAATCTGGATTAATTCTTCAGTTTCCATAGCTTTTATTTTTAAGATGTATATAATAATGAATAAAGAAATTAACAATCATATCTTTGTTTTTGTCAAAATTTTATATGTTAATTATTTCAATACAAAGGTATATTGTTGTATCTTTATGGTCTAATTTTTTGGCGTGATGTAAGATAGATTTGCAAATGATATGAAACAGAAATAAATGTATTGCATATAATGTAAAAATGTGATACAGGACACGGAAAAAATTTGTTTTTAAATATTGTATATACTATAATTGCAAAGTGATGCTTTATGAAATATGTGAATATTGCCAGTTTAAATCAGCGGCTGTAGAGACGCTTGATTACGATGAACTGAAGGAGCTGGAGGGTAGTTGCTTTAAAACTCAATTCTCTAAAGGTGATCTTATTTTTAAACAGGATGCCTTATCCTCTAACATAATATTTATAAGAGAGGGCTTAGTAAAAATCCATATCAAAGGACCTGAACGGGAGCAGATAATCAAGATAAATAAGGGACCAACCTTCCTCGGGATACCTACAACATTTGGTGATGTAATTAACCATTATTCTGCTACTGCTATCACATCAGTAAATGTGTGTTTTATCAGCACCGAAACTTTCCGGCAGTTTATTTATAGCAATGGGAAATTTGCTTATGAGATTCTTAATGATTTATGCAGATGTGAATTACACACTTATAAATATTGCGTAAACCACCTTCAAAAACAAGGTCCGGGGAGATTAGCAGAAGCTTTGCTGTATCTTGCCAATGATATCTTTGACAGCAATAATTTTGTAATACCAATGACAAGACATGAATTAGGCGATCTGGCTTGTTGTTCAAGAGAAAGTGTTTCAAGGCTGTTGAACGAGCTCAAAAAAGATGATATCATACATCTTGATGGAAAAAAAATCACAATCCTTAACGAAAAATTACTTTCTCAAATAAGCAAAAGAGGGTAATTGTTTCAAATTCCGGAATATTAGCATTATATAATAAAAACTTATATTTTTGCTAAAGATTCATGCCTGAAAATTTATCTGATATATTAAAAAATAAAACTGTTGGCATAGCAGGTGCTGGTGGTTTAGGATCAAACTGTGCTGTTGCACTGGCAAGAGTTGGTGTTGGGAATCTTATTATTACTGATTTTGATGTTATTGATAAATCTAATTTAAACCGTCAGTATTACTTTTTGCATCAGCTGGGGCAAAAAAAAGTTATTGCTCTCAGGAATAATATTAACCTGATCAATCCTGAAGTGAAGGTAAATGCAATAGACATCAAGCTTCAAGCGGAAGATATCGTTAAAATATTTTCAGATTGTGATGTAATAGTAGAAGCTTTTGATCTTGCTGAGATGAAACACATGATCATTGAAACGGTATTGTTAGAAATGCCTGATAAAATAATTGTTTCAGGAGTGGGTCTTGCAGGCTGGGGGAATAATAATTCGATTACTACCAGTTACTCTGACAGATTGATTATTTGTGGAGATGGGGAAACTGAAGTTTCGGATGATCTTCCACCTCTAGCTCCGAGGGTTGGTATAGTGGCAAATATGCAAGCAAATCAGGTGTTGGAGATCTTATTGAGTTGATGATGATAAACTCTGTGACTCTCTGTGCTTTCTCTGTGTAATGTTTTAAAATATTTCACAGAGGACACAGAGAAAGCACACGGAGTTACACTGAGAAATTTAGGGAGATTAAAATGAAAATAATATTAAATAATCGAAATGAAACCATCGAAGCAGATTCTCTTACTATAACAGAACTGCTGAAATATAAAAACTTTACATTTAAATTTTTGGTTATAAAGATAAATGGAGTACTTATAAAAAAAGATTTTTACAATACTGCAACAATTAAAGATGGTGATGACGTTGCTGTACTGCATCTGACCAGTGGAGGATAATAATTATTTCACAATCACCATCTTCCTTGCAATCCGCTTCCCTTCAAATTCAATATAATAATAATATATCCCTGAAGATAATTGCCCCAGATCGAGTTCAATTTCGTGCTTTCCCTGGCTTACACTCATTCTTTTGTGATAGAATCGTTGTCCGAGATTGTTAAGGACTTCAAAGTTAATTTCTCCTTGTGAGGGTAATGAATAGTAAATAATTGATCTGCCAGTGGTTGGGTTTGGAATATTCTGTTCAAGAGAAAAACCTTCAAGTAAGTTCTCATCAACGTCAGAAAAATATGATTCAAGTATTATTTTTATTGTATCATTAAGCATATAGCCATCACCGCTTAATTTTGTGTAAACGAGAAAATAGAAAAATCCCACATAAGGATGATTAAAATTGCTATTGAATATATAAAGCATAGAATCACCCGGGGCAAGATTTCCTATCCATGTTTCTGTAGGACCAACAATAGTTCCTGCTGTATATTCTACCTCAGTGGATTTTATGGTGTCTCTACCAAAATTCTTAATCCACACTGCAATAGTTGTATCCATACCGTAAATAGTTTGTTGAAGAGGGTACTCTATACTTAGTAATCCGGCATCTTTATCTGGTGCTATCACTTCTATGCTATCACATGTACTATTATTAAATAAATACGAGTCATTGCTAACATCAGTGAAAGCACAAAGATTAAATGAATTAACAGGAGGGACTATCAGAGGGAATGTATATTCAAAAGTAGAATCAGGTTTTAAAGTCCAGTTAGTCCATGTTTTGTTAACACTTCCCTGGTTATTGATTTTATATCTTATAGGAATAGTGTCGAGAGCATCAAGGCCGAAGTTTTTAACACGGATTTTCACTTGTATATTATCTCCTTTTATTATTGGACTAACAGGCTCAATAATGGAAATAACTCCTGCATCTCTTGGGATTTTTGGTGTTGTTATCCTGAAGTTGTCAATAGCCCAACCATCTCTATTTGTATTAGCTGAGTTATTTGCAGCAAAAACAAAACGGAATTGTGTTATTGCCGCAAAATCATTAATAGCTTTAATATTGTAAGCTGAGAGTTTATATCCCGGGCCTGCACCCATGTCTGTCCAGATATTTTGAGTTGAATTATACCAGTTAATGGCATTTGTATCATTTGGCATCCCTAATATCCTCCATCCGGAAGTACTTAAATACTGAATATTTCCACCATCACCAGATTGAGCATGGATAAAATGCCGGAAAAATAATGAATCAACACCTACAGCACTTAGGACATTGAATTTTGGGGAGTATAAGTAACTGTATGTGATGCTTTCGTAAATATCATCGAGATCCGTAGCCCAGACATTTGGTGGAGAATAGGGATAATTGATGATATTTGCATCCGGTTCACCTCTTTCCCACTGTGTTGGAACTGAATCGGTCCACCATAAATTTACTGCACCGTCAAAATTGTCAGAATATGGAGGAGTAGTTACAAACGCCCCAAAAGTAAGCGAACACCTGCTATCATTAAAAGTATTGCTGTCACCGGCAAGAATAGTATAAGCACAGATGAAATTATCTCCTGGCAGTATTGTATGGTTAGCCAGCATAATATCGAATACTGCTCCCGGTGGGATCATTGATGTATATAATTGTATAACAGGAGGACCACCATTAACTTCGTAAGCAATTTCGAGGTAATTAATAGGATTAGTTCCAAAGTTTTGCACTTTAACTTCTACCGGAACCGAAGATCCGGAATTATACAGGGAAAATGGTTGGAGAATATCCAGAACACCTGCATCCTGAGGGATAAGTGGTGCCATCATCACCAGGTAATCCTCAGTTTCACCATATGTATATGTTCCACAAGGCATGGCATTAGTGTATCTGTCAAGTACTACTCGCATCACTGTTATACCTTGCGAGGCAGTGACAGGTATATAAACATTGCCGGCAATAGTTGTTGAACTGGAAGATGTGATACCACCAAAGGCATTTTCGGAGATAGCATCAAAAATACCATCACGATTATAATCAATATATACATTGATATATGATGCGGCAGTGGTAGATGATGCTGAAATCTGGCTGATGGACATAGGATAAGTCGCTCCTGGTGCTAATAGGACAGGAGGAAGATTTGTAAAATCAGAATATCCATTTGTAGCTGTGGGGTTACTTAGCACCGGGAGAGGGTATCCGTTATTGAGATTGGATATAGTAACGTTTCCAATATCTTCGTATGAGCTTGGTGTTGTAGCATAAGATGGGCAGAAAATAAGCATTTTGTTTTCAATTGATGCATATGCTGTATCGTTTAGAGGAGTATTATCTCCGGGATAGGTAAGATAGGCTTTGAAGTTATATATGCCGAAGGAGGCCAGGTTAGCATCCTTTGAAAAAACGTGTACGAGGGTATCTCCCTGCTGAAGAGTTGAGTAGATTGTGTCTGTAACAGGAACTCCTGCTCCAATAACATATGATACCGGGAAATATGATACAGACTGTATTCCATAATTTTTTATCTTGATCTTTACTATTTCAGAGCTAGTAAGATTAAAATCAGTTACAGGTTCTACTATTGTAACAACACTCACATCATAAGGAGGCACTCCACCTACAAATACAGTATCAGGAACCCTGTTACTTGCGCAGCCATTACCTCCAGCTGAAGATAGTCCGGGATTAATAGTGCCTATAGTTTGTAGTGGGCCACCAGTGGCTGAAGGTACCCAATCGGAAGCATTATTATTATCCGATATTGTTCTGATAACACCTGCCCGTCCTGATGATGAAGCAATGTTGCCTGACCAGTCTGCAGGAGTTACACCTGAAGTACCATTAGAAAACAGATAAGAATTAGTAGCCACAGCATCCACTATCAAGCCTGCAGGGTCCTGTATGTAATATCCCACCATTGAAGCTGATCCAGTAGAATTAGTAGTAGACATGACATAGAAATTATTAGCAGGATTATTAACCGCGCCGTTTCCATAAAAAGTAAGCAATAAAACTTCACCTGCATTCAAAGTTACGCCATTGAGAATAGTATAATCAACTGTTGTTCCACCTTCAAGATGCACAGTATATCCTGCCAGATCAGCCGGGGCACTTCCTACATTTGTAATTTCTAAACCATCCCAGTTGGCAACAACATCAGGAGGATAGGGATTAGTTGCACCCTGACCTGTCGTAAATTGACAGATCTCAGTAATTTTTATTTCGGGCATCCCTGATCTTGCTTCTACCCAATAAACAGTGTTGCCATAAAGAATAGGTGTAGTGTAATAAGGCCCTGTTGCAATTTCTATACCTCCTGCAGGAACATCAAACCAGAAAATAGAATCATTTGATATTGCATGTAAAGTTGTATTATTACCAAATGGAATATTAGCATTAGTCACTATTGGATCAGGTGGAACATGTGAAGATAAAACTGAATAAGTTGTTGTATCATTATTCAGTATGGGATCATTTTGCAATTCGACATAAGCAATTATTTCAAAGGTTGAATCAGTACTTGTAACAGCCAGGTCTACAGGTGTAAGAAAACTGTAATCAAGAGTATCTCCTGGAGCTATGGGAGTATTTACTGCTTCAGTTACCGTACCTGATCCTCCCAAAAGATAATAACTGGCGTTTAAGCTTCCATTAATATTATATATGCCTGTGTTGTGGATCCTTAATGTTACAGTTTCAGCTCCTAAACCGCAACCTGGTGCCGGACTGCTAATACTCACGGCTTCGGCATTAAATCGTGGATCGCCATAAAAGTTTTTGCAAGTATGATTATTGAAGGCATTACTGTCGCCGGCAAGAAATGTATATGCGCAGATCAGATTGTCGAGAGCGGGAATAAAAAGTGTAGACAAGATAACAGTATCAGTAAGTCCGGGGGCTAAAGGACCAAAATATTGTTGATAAACCGGTACACCATAATTAAGATCATATGCTATCGACATATAGGTGATGGTACTAGTGCCAAAATTTTTGACAACTACCTCTACAGGTACAATATCGCCTTGAGTTTCTATTGCCTGTGGTTGGATTATTTGAATAACACCAGCATCAAATGGTATAGGAGGTGCTATGATCACCGTATAATCTTCTGTTTCACCATAAGAATAGGTTCCGCATGGATGAACATTTGAAGCAACAGTTGTTTGCTCCATTACAACCCTCATCGTTGATATTCCGGCGACAGCATTTGCAGGGATAGTAATATTTGCTGTAACTGTTGTTCCGGGATTAGATGTTAATTCGGCGAATAGTTCTTCTGTTGTTTCGTCAAATGTTCCATCAATATTCAGGTCGACATAAATTTTTACATATGAAGCATAAAATGTCGCAGAGGAGAAAATCTGACTTATCGAAGCCTGGTAAGTATTACCAATTGTTAACTGGACAGGCTGCATATATGTATAATCAGTATATTGATTAATTGCATTTGGATTTGTGAAAATAGGAGAAGCAATACCATTGTTTAAGTTGCTGATAGTTACATTTCCAATGTCGGAATATAATGTTGAGGTTGCATTAGAAGGGCAATATATATGTTGCATATTCTCAACTATAGCATATGCAGTATCATTAAGCTGATTAAGGTCACCGTTAACATTAACATATGCTTGAAAATCGTATAAGCCGAAAGCAAACAAATTAGCTGTTGATGAAAAGAGATGGATGAGTGTATCTCCGGGATTGACGATATTAAATACAGTATCTGTTTGTGGAGTACCCCCATTAACTGTATAGCTAAGTGCAAAGCCTGATATTGGCATGGTTCCGTAATTTTTAAGCTTCACTTTGACCTGTTCAGCTGCAGATAGGTTAAAGTCACTGACAGGAGTTAGTATGGAAACAACGCTGGCATCGTAAGGAGGCGCACCTCCAACAAAAACCGTATCAGCTATTCTGTTACTGGGGCAGCCACCACCACCTGTCCCAAGGCTATAATGAATAGTGCCATTGAACATTCTGTTGCTGATAGTGCAATTAAAAGGGTATTCCCCGGCTAATCCACCATTAACAACTATATTGATATCTGTGTAAGTAGTTAAAGCTGGAGGTATGTTTGAATAGTTAATACTTATGGTTGCATTTGCAGAAGTTACGTAAATTCCATAGGTATCACCTGCATTGATCGTTAGTCCTCCAATAGGCAAAGGAGTTCCGTTACCCGCTCCTGCATTGTTTACCACGTCGTGAGAACCAAGTAGAGTCCAGGCGCTGGGGTCAGTTCCAAAGCCAACATATGAACCGTATTTATAATAAATCTCCATTTTCGGAAAAGTATTAGAATTCAGGTTTACATCAAAACTTGTTATTGTGATGGTATTTGTTGCTGTAATATCAAACATTACTCCTCTGTGGCCATTACCTGCTGCATAGGTTGTTATCAGGCTGTCACCACTGCTTAATCCGGTGCCACCTGCCTGAACATAATATACAGTAGTATCATAAAGTACCGGTGTTATGAAAGATGGTCCTGTCGCGATTTCCACACCGCCAGCAGGAACATCAAACCAATAAAGGGAATCGTTTGATACAGGAGTTAATGTTGCTGAGGTTCCGTAAGCTATTGTAATATTAGTAACTATTGGGTCGGGTGGGGAATATCCGGATAATATTTTTGAGGATAAAGTATCATTATAATTAATTGGATCACCAATGAGATCAACATAAGCTATCAATTCAAATATAGAATCTGCAGTAGTAACTGTAAGATCAGCTAATGTCTGGAAATTGAATAATATTGTATCACCCGGAGGGATAATGTCAGTCACAGATTCGGTAACAGTTGCAGTGCCTCCCAGTAAATAATAACTTGCACTTAATCCACCATTGATAGTATCAAGCCCGCCGTTGCATATCTCAATACTGACAGTGTCCAGGCCAATGTTGCAGCCTGATTCAGGTTTAAGAATGGAGATCATATGAGCCTCCTGAAGTGGAGGTAAGGTGATTGAAAAATCATCTATCGACATTCCATCATATTGAGTGCCGGCATTTGATGTGAAAATAAAGCGAAATTGAACAGGTCCACTTGCATAGTTAAGAAAACCAAGGTCGTATTCAGATTTCTTCCATCCGTTCGAATTTCCTGTCCATGCAGGAGATGGTATTGCAGTAATATTACTGTTATACCAGTTAACTCCCAAAGGATCATTTTGTATACCCAAAACCTGCCATATTATACCATCAGTAGTATATTCCAGTCTCGTACCATCATAATTTAATTGGGTATTCCTGTTTTGCCAGAATGAGAGGGTAGCATTTACTGCATTTGTAAAATTGAAAACAGGAGACCATAATGTAGCATTAGCATTTAACGAATATGGTGAGTTGAGGTTAATATCCCATGAATATGGTAGTGAATGGGCAGTATTTGTCTGGCCATAATTTGGAGTGCCAATTTCCCAGTCAGTGCCAGTGCTCGATGAGTTAGCTGTCCATAGGTTTTGCACATCAAAATTATCAATATATGGGAAAGTAATACCTGAGGAAGCAGTAAATTGTAAACAACCAGATTGTGGTTCTTTTCCGACATTATGTGAAGCAGAACTATCAATAGCAACAACATGATAGCAAACAGTATCTTTATGATTAACCGCAGGGATAGTAGCAGTGAAAGTATCTGCATTCCAGATTGACATTGCTGTTGTATCGTTGATCCCCCAATTCACATTATACACAACAAATGCAGTCTCAATCCCTGACGAATCAGTTATTTTTGCTTTAAGTTGGAATGGCCCCAGATTATAAATTGTTCCTGAAAGTACCGGAGGAACCAGTTCTATAACCGGTGGATCTAATTCTGAAACTGATGCCCGAACAATAATATCATCTACCAACCAACCATAATTTCCATTTGAACCAAGCACACCACCATCCTGTAAAACAAATCTTATTAAAACACTGGGTTCATCAGAAGCAAGTGCAGAAATATCAAATTTCTCATGCTTCCACCAGTTGTTATCCGGGATTGCAGAATTATCTCCTGGAAACCAGTCATTACCATATGAGCTGGAAGTAAACCTGTTGCCGATAGGGCCAAAGTTCAGGGCACTTCCAAGGTATTCATTGTCTGATAAGATAGTCCATGTTGCTCCACTATCAACTGAAATTTCTAATTTCGCAATATCTAAAAAGTCGATTTTACATATTTGATTAAAGTCAAGGTGAACCACAAATTTTCCTAATGTTGAAAATGTGTCAGTTGTGAGATAAGATGTTGCAACTGGTAAAACCGAACAAGAATCAGAATATTGACCACCATAAGATAAAATGTGACTTAAAGCCCAGTCATCAGTACCCGGAACAGTTTGTGATGATGTTACACTATCAGCAAAAGAAGGAGGCTCAAAATTTTCATGAAATGCATTGGTCTGAGCCGAGATGTTGGCAGCAATGAGCAGGCAGAATAATATCAGGAATATATATCGTTGCATGAGGATAAAGATTATAATTACTAAATTTTTAAGATAAGGCTGTAAAACCAAAAATCAGGTAAAAATAACCTTTATTTCAAAAAAAGGCAAATTATTTGTTTACAATCATCTTCTTCACAAGACGGTAACCATCAAATTCAACGAAGTAAAAATAGAGGCCTGACGGGAGATCATTAACGTTGATTTCTATCTGATGCTCTCCTGCCAT